>Ga0207640_10000002_pt1 | contig 524211 bp, 407 predicted proteins | sample KBSCornC42_FD_184300 | JGI IMG/M metagenome (GOLD analysis project Ga0207640, IMG submission 184300) | Corn rhizosphere microbial communities from Kellogg Biological Station, Michigan, USA - KBS Corn C4-2 (SPAdes) (version 2) | ecosystem: Host-associated > Plants > Roots > Rhizosphere > Soil ... | reverse complement strand
AGCACCTATATACAGGTCCCTTGCGGGACGCCGATGTTTCCACCGGATTCCTGTACATTTCGAGCCCAGGTAAGGTTCTTCGCGTTGCGTCGAATTAAACCACATGCTCCACCGCTTGTGCGGGCCCCCGTCAATTCCTTTGAGTTTCAGCCTTGCGACCGTACTCCCCAGGCGGACTGCTTAACGCGTTAGCTACGGCACGGCGGGATTGGGTACCCGTCACACCAAGCAGTCATCGTTTAGGGCTAGGACTACCAGGGTATCTAATCCTGTTTGCTCCCCTAGCTTTCGTGCATCAGCGTCAGTTATGGTCCAGTGAGCCGCTTTCGCCACAGGTGTTCCTCCTGATATCTACGCATTTCACCGCTACACCAGGAATTCCACTCACCTCTCCCACACTCAAGCCCGGCAGTTTCCGATGCAGACTATGAGTTGAGCCCATAGATTTCACATCAGACTTACCAAACCGCCTACGCACCCTTTACGCCCAATAATTCCGAACAACGCTCGCCCCCCTCGTATTACCGCGGCTGCTGGCACGAAGTTAGCCGGGGCTTCTTCTTCCGGTACCGTCATAATCGTCCCGATCGAAAGGAGTTTACGTCCCGAAGGACTTCATCCTCCACGCGGCGTTGCTGCGTCAGGGTTTCCCCCATTGCGCAAAATTCCCCACTGCTGCCTCCCGTAGGAGTCTGGACCGTGTTTCAGTTCCAGTGTGTCCGTGCGCCCTCTCAGGCCGGATACCGATCATCGTCTTGGTGGGCCATTACCCCGCCAACTAACTAATCGGCCGCGAACTCCTCTCCAAGCGCATTGCTGCTTTGACTCGTAAGTGTTATGCGGTATTAGCTAAGATTTCTCTCAGTTATTCCCCACTCGGAGGTAGATCATTCACGTGTTACTCACCCGTGCGCCACTGTACTCATGGATTGCTCCACTTTCTCGTGCGACTTGCATGTGTTAGGCACGCCGCCAGCGTTGATTCTGAGCCAGGATCAAACTCTCGTTTAATCTTGGTTTGCCCGCCGTCCATCGACAGGGGTCGGGACGGATCGAGCGCCTTCGCTCGCTCGAAAGGAGCGAAGGATATAACTAGTGAGAATGACTAAACCAAACTTCGTATCATCTCACGACTGGCACATTCAACTATGTTGTCAAAGATCCTGACTGCATCCGCCTGAGCGGGCAGTTTCGGATCAAGGACTCAATCGGCCAAAGCCTGATTGGTGTCCTCGAACTTGGTGCGCTGTCTTTCGTCTTTCGGTTGCCGCCAGCCCACATCTTACTTCGCTATCCGGCCCGAATTCTGCCGTTTTCGTGGGTCACTGCGCAGCTTGTGACGTTTTGCGCGAACTTTTCAAGGTTATCGAAGTCTCGGCCTCGTGTCAACCCCCGGTTGTTGATTTTTTCGGTTCGGCTTATCTTTCACCGGAAATCTTTCACCGGAAACCCAATCAACCAGCATTCGCACAGCGCAAACTATCAAAATATCGCAACGGCAGACAATCAGCCGCGGAGCACTCAGCTCCTGAAACTTCAAATTGCAGTGGCTTGGGTTTGGAATCCGGAAGGCCCTAGGCCATGATCCGCGATCAAACGCTTGGACTGCGCTTCGTCTCCCTTTACCCCTGAATCCCCGGGCCAAGACGCGAAGCATCTACTACTTCTCATTGAGAATACCGCGCTTTGCGTCTTCGTGCAAGCCAGCGTCTCAATGCGACTTCCTGAGAGTATCAGCGACCGGCCCTCGGCGCAACCCTTTCCCTGTGAATAACTACGGAATCCTCTGGAAAACTTCTCCAGCCGCGCAATCATGCCTGCCGTCCCTCCAGCCACCCCTCGCAAAAAATTGCTCGCTTCGCCCATTGCCTGCAATCACTTCCTGCTTTCTGACGGGCCTGTCCCTGGGTGGACTCGGCATCCTGGTGGCCATGTCAGCCCTCTTCGTCCACTGATGCCCGCGCCCCGCTTTACTGCACGCGGAAGCTCTTGAGCATCGACGAAAACAGGGGCCGCATTGTCCCGAAGTCCTGTTCCGGCGCAATAAACACCATATAGTTCAGGTTCCCGTCCGGACGCGCCACCGTCACCAGCCAGTCGCGCTCCGACATCTGCACGCCGTTCTGATACACGGGCGACTTGCCGCGCAGCTCGACCGAGCTGCCCTGCCGCCCGCCCACCTTGATCGCCGAAACCTGCCCGATCTGCTCCAGGCCGCCGTTTTCCTTGCTCAGTTGCGCAACCAGCGCCGCCGTTGCCTCGGACAGCGACGACGAATCCGTTACCCCGCCCCGCCACTGCGCGCTATCGACCAGCGCGCCATACGCAATCCCGGCCTGACCCGCGCCGTTCTGCGGCACAAACGCGACATTGCCGTTCTGCCCGCTGCCCTTTTGCCAGCCAGAGGGATATTTCACTGAAAATCCCGAACCCTGGTAATCCACCATGCGGTCCTTCAACCCCATCGCCGCGCGGCTCAGCCGCACCCCTGACGCCTGACCCGGCTGGCTATCATCCCCAGTCTGCACCGGAGCATTGACCACCTGCGCCGGTCCTCCCGCCACAACGGCATAGTGGCCCGTCCGCCGCCAGGCACCGTCCTGCACCTCTTTTGCGCTGTAGACCTTTTCTTTCATTGCCAGCGCGTGCGCATCGTTGAACGCCACCGAAGTCACCTTCGGGTTCGGCTGCGGAGGCAGCGTCGCAATCTCCGCCATCACATACTGCATTCTGTTTCCCGGATTCGGGTGGTCGCTCAACATCTGCGCGCCGCCCGCGCCATACTTCGCCTGGATCGTCTCGAAGAACTGCGGCATCCCGCGCGGATCGTAGCCCGTGTCGTACATGATGTCCGTCCCCAGCAGGTCGGCCTGCTTCTCGTCATCGCGCGACATCCGCAGAAACGTCAGCCCCGCCACTGCTCCGATCCCCTGATTCACCACGCTGCCCAGCGCCCCGTTGCCCAGCAGAATCGCCGCGCCCAACTGCCCCAGCCCCGCAATCGTCCCATAGGTCTGCTGCTTCGACATGTTGCACGTCGCATGGCGCAACACCACGTGCGAGGTCTCGTGCGCCAGCACCCCGGCCAGTTGCGCCTCTGTTTCGGCCGCGCGAATCGTCCCCAGATTCACAAAGATCGACCCACCCGGCAACGCGAATGCATTGATGTCTTCGCTCGCCACTACGTGAAAGTCATAGGGCCATTTGTATCCCGGAGCGTTGGCCGTCAGCTTCTCCCCTAGCTGCCGTACGTACTGCGAGACCGGCGAGTTGTCCGGCAGCACCGGCATCTGCTGAAAGACCTGCACGGCCACCTTGCGGCCTTCGGTAATCTCCTGCTGCTCGGTAAACGAATTGCGGCAGGTCACGGGCTGAAACCGCGCCCACGCAGGCATACACATGCCGCCCAGCATTGCCATCGAGACCAGGCAGCGCCCCAACCAGTTCACACGTCTCATCTCGCTCGTTCTCCCGCGCCGTTAGATGCCAGAACTTCCGCCCGCGTTCCTGCGGGCGAATTCCCCGCCCCGACAACATACCAGAACATCGCCCGCGTGGGCACAGGCAAAACAGCTTGCTAAAAACTAGCGTTGCGCGCCTTTCTGTGAAGGCGCAGAGCTTGAGCCCTGTGAAATCGCCAGAAAATCAAAGGGCTTCAGAAGGTGCTGAAAAAGTCTTCCGGTTGCTCTTGGGGATTAGCGTGGGGCTTCAGCCCCACGAAAACGTCAGCAAATACGAGGGGGCTTTAGCCCCGGGCTTCTACTTGTTCGCCCCCCCCCCGAAGCACTTCTTCAGCAAGAGCCTGAAGGTAAGCCGGCGAGTCAACTCAATCTGCTGACTCGCTGACTTGCTACTTCGTATGCGCCCTGACCTTATACGTCCCGGGAGTCGTCCGCGCCGCAATGCTCAGCCGGTTCCAAGCATTGATGGTCGTAATCGCAAGGCTCAAATCAGACAGCTCTTTCTCGTTGAACTGCTTCTTCACCTCTTCATACACGGCGTCAGCAACGTGCCCCTGCGTCACCAGCGTCAGGGCCTCGGTCCACGCCAGCGCCGCGCGCTCGCGGTCCGTATACCACGGACACTCCCGCCATGCGTCGAGCGTATACAACCGCTGCTCCTCCTCGCCAATCGCGCGCAGGTCCTTCGAGTGCATGTCCAGACAGTACGCGCAGCCGTTAATCTGCGAGGCCCGCAGCTTAATCAAATGCAGCAGCCCCTCCTCCAGCCCGCACTCGTGCAGATACTGCTCCAGCCCGCTCATCGCCTTGTAACCGCCCGGCGCCGCCTTGAAATAATTAAACCGCTGCTCCATGCTTCTTCTCCTTGCAATGATTTCGCTGACTCATTAGATGACCAAAACTTAAAGCGGGCGCCAAAAAGAGCAGCCGACTCCGTCATGTGCCGTTCCAATCCGCATTATCCGTGCTCGTCCGCGGTCGAATCGGTGTCATCGGTGCAAATCGGCGTTAAGTTTTGTTCTCCCCGCACTCAAGGCTTCGAGATCACACCCAGATCAACCAGCCCATTCACAAAATACTGCACCGCCAGCGCCACCAGCAGCAGGCCCATGATGCGCACCAAAATGCGAACGCCCGTCTCGCCCATCACCCGCGCCACCTTGTCCGAGTTGCCCAGCACCAGATAGCAGATCGCCGCCGTAATCAAAATCGAGATCAGAATCGCCGCCATCTGCCAGCGCGTCTGCGCCTGTCCCACCAGCACCATCACGCTGGTAATCGCGCCCGGCCCGGCCAGCATCGGAATGCCCAGCGGCACAATCCCCGCGTCTTCCTTCATCGCCGCAGCGTGCGCTTCCTCGCTCGACTCCTGCGTCGGCGACCGTTTCGCCTCAAGCATGTCCAGCCCGATGAGCAGCAGAATAATTCCGCCCGCAATCTCAAACGCCGGCAGCGTGATGCCGAACATGCGGAAGATGTACTGCCCCGCCACGGCAAACGCGCTCAAAACAACCAGCGCCGTCAGTGACGCCTTCCACGCCATCTGCCTGCGACGCCGCTCATCAGCCCCCGCCGTCACCGCCAGAAACGTCGGCAGCGCGGCAAACGGATCCACCAGAAAGAAGATGGAACTCAGCGCCAGCACAGAAAACTGCACATACGCCGAGTGCTGCAAGCCACTCAGGCTCGCCAGATGAGAATCGAAGACCACGCCCCATTCTTGCATGGCCGGTAAACGCACCCCGCTATAATGAGACAAAGAGCCCTTCAGGAGCGTCCCCCATGCCCTTAGAGACCACCAAAAACATCTGGCACAACGGCAACCTCATCCCCTGGGACAAAGCCCAGATCCACGTCATGTCCCACGTCGTCCACTACGGCTCCTCCGTCTTCGAGGGCATCCGCTGTTACGCACAGCCGAACTCCGCCGGCGTCTTCCGCCTGCCTGAGCACATGCAGCGCCTGGCCGACTCCGCGAAAATCTACCGGATGCCGCTCCCCTACACGGTCGAGCAGCTTACCTCCGCCGTCGTCGATGTCGTCGAAGCCAACGGCGTAGCTCCCTGCTACATCCGCCCCATCGCCTTCCGCGGCTACGGCGAGATGGGCGTCAATCCGCTCAAGAATCCCGTCGAGGTCTACATCGCCAACTTCCCCTGGGGCAAGTACGTCTCCGGCCACGACGGCGGCGACGTCTGCATCTCCAGTTGGAACCGCCTCGCGCCCAACACCATGCCTTCCATGGCCAAGGCCGGCGCCAACTACATGAACTCGCAGCTCATCCGCATGGAGGCCGACATCAACGGCTACTCCGAAGGCATCGCGCTCGACGTCAACGGCTATCTCTCCGAAGGCTCCGGCGAAAACCTCTTCCTCGTCCGCAACGGCGTCCTTTACACCACGCCGGTTGCCAACTCCGTGCTCAGCGGCATCACGCGCGCCTCGGTCATCACGCTGGCGAAACAACTCGGCATCGAAGTCGTCGAGCAGGCATTGCCGCGCGAGATGATCTACATCGCCGACGAGGCCTTCTTCACCGGCACCGCCGCCGAAGTCACCCACCTCCGCTCGGTCGATCGCATCCTCATCGCCGACGGCAAGATGGGCCCCATCACCACCGCACTCCACAATGAGTTCTTCTCCATCGTCAACGGACTCAAGCCCGACCGCTACAACTGGCTCACGCCCGTCAACGTCAAAGCAGCAGAACCAGTCGGCGCATAGTTCATCAGCAACCATTCACATCTCATATTCACGTCACGCATAAGAAGACGCCGCAGGCTCGAACTGCGGCGTTTTCCAGTCACCGCCAAAGGCGCGGCATATGCCAGTAACGCCGACAAATCAAGGGCTGAAACAGGCTGCGGGAAAATGCACGCTTTGTGCTTTTCGGTGGGAGCGCAGGGCTTTAGCCCTGCGAATATCCCAGCAAAATCAAGGTGCTTTAGCCCCGGGCCGTTCCGCACAAACTGCCGGATGGACTTTTTCCGCAGCCTCTGAAAGCTAGACACATGGCGTCTTTCCGCATTTCGTTCGCGGCTCCATCTGTCGGTCCCTCCGGAAAGCGGACCGCCCTACTTCACCGCGGGATACCCATGCAACTGCGGGCCAATCACATTCGAGTACTTGTAATCGCCCGCGCGGTCCGCATCGATCGTCCAGAACATCGCGCCGATCATATCCGGATATCCGCCAGTCTTGCGTAGCTTATAAGTTGCACCAGCCGGGGCCTTCCCGGTGATGATGTACTCCATCGCCTCGCTCACTTCCTTCGGCGTCGAGTAGCCAGTCAGAAATCCAACCGCGACCTGCCGCGCCGGTAGTCCCGGAAAGAAATGCGCCGGATTCCCGCCAACGTTGAAGCCATCGAGCAGCAGCTCCGTCATGGCCGCGTGATAATCCACCGAGCCGGTCTGATAAATCTCCCCGTCGAGACCCTGCAATGGCGGCGTGTTGTAGTCCTGCACATCGACAAACGAAAGAATGTCGCGCGTCGCATACGCAATCGGCAGATACGACCCAAACTGCCCGCCATAACTCGGATAGCCCGCAGGAATCTGCGTCCCCTCAGGCACCAGGCTGATCATAAAACTGGGCCCGAAGTGCTCGCGCAACTGGCGCAGCGCCGCAATCATATTCACAATCGAAGGCGTCGTCGGATGCCTGAAGTCCGTATCGCCGGGATCGATCACAAGCGACGGACTCTCGAAGTCCAGATCAATCCCATCGAATCCATACTCCGAAACGATACTCGTCACCGACGAAAGAAAATTCTGCGTGCTCGCCGCATCGGGCATCGTGAAAAACTGTCCGCCGCCGCCCAGCGAGATCATCACCTTCCTGCCCTTACTCTTCAAGTACGCAACATCCGCCTTGAACTGTACCGGGTCGATTCCTCTGGGCATACGAAAGTGCAGCGTCCCCGGAGAACTCTTGTCCGGCGTGGCGAACGCGACAATAATCACGTCCCACTGCGGCGAAACATCACGCAACTGGAATGGTGAACCCGCCGCACCATGTCCCGTCCAATAGCCGATAAGCTGATGACCATTCGGCGCGCCGGCCGGTTGCACTGGCTCAACCGCAGCAGCAGGCGACGGCCGTTCGCCCATGCGAAAGGCCGGACACTGCGTAGCAGCACCGGTCAGCGCCTTACGATCCGGAAAACTGAAGTTGCTCCCCAGGCCTGCATCACCGCCAACGTACCACTGCAACAACGCCACATTCTGTAAGTGATACATCTCGCCCTTCATGCGTGCCTGAAACCCCTTCGACGCCGGAAAATTATTCTTCCGATTCATGTCCGTCGGTTGAAGAAGAAAGAAAGGTGTCCCCACGCCCGCGCCGCCGCAATATCCCTCCTCGCCCGCTCCGAGCGCAGGATGCATCCACCTGGGAAAAGCATTCCCCTTCGACGCGCCGCTGCGGTCTATCAGTGCTGGCCGATTCACCAGAGGATCGCGCAGCGGATCGTTGAAGAACTCCGCAAGCTGCTCGGTCAACGGCTGTACATCCCGGTCCACAACAATCGCAGGTACACCGCGCAGATACGACCCGAGCACAAACGAGTTCCCCGTCGCCGAATCGACGCCGTGCGTGCCCCACGAGCAACACACCGTCGCGTCGCCCAGCGCATAGTACGTCGTATTGTGCGTCACGGCGACCACCAGCTTGCCGCCCGGCTTCGGAATCTGCTTGAACAGTTCCTCCTGCAGAAACTCAATATCGACAACGGCAACCGCGCCGCCATCCTTCTTCGACGTCAGCACGTAACCGTATCCAGCCGGGACCTTAATCGTCACCGGCCTCACCTCCGGCTTGCCCAGCAGCGTGTGCCATCCTCGCGCCGCCTTCGGAAAGGTCGCGCGCAGCATAGCGTCCGCATACTGCGTCCTCTCACCCGGCGCAAACTGAAACTTCGAGAAGACCGGCGAGCGCAAAATACGCGGCACGTCCACCGCCGCATCCATCACGAAGGACCTGCCCGCAACCTTCTTTGCCTCAAACGAGAGCGTAACCGGCACCAGCACCGTGGGAATCGTCGTGACGCCGCCCTGCGCCGGATCGCGGCCGGCAAGAGTGTAGGAACCCTGCCCGACCGTATACACAAACGTAGGCACCGTACCCTGCGCCTGAACGGCTCGCATCGGCAGACCAAGGAGAGACACCAGACAAATCAGCGCGATTCGCATATCCATCACACAGACCTCCCAGAGAGACTACCTGCGACAAACTCGGTTGCGCCACCGCATTGATCCATAAAATCCATAAAAAGCGGCTGGCCAGAACATCGGCCAGCCGCCACATTCGCCAGCGTCTCCACCTGCATCCATCGCAACGCGGAGGCGCCTCGGTCATCCGAATCGCTTTACCTCGGCTAAAACGTCATCTTCAAAGAAAGCTGTAACTGACGCGGGAAGTTCTGCTGGTTCGAACCAATCGTCCCGTAGCCCGACCACGCTCCCGGCTGGTTCGGATCGGCCACGCTCTGCACGCGAGCCAACGCACCCTCGGGATTCCCGGTATTGGGCCCGCCAAAGATGGGCGTGTTCGTCGCGTTGAACGCCTCAGCCTTGAACTGAACTTTCACGTTCTCGGTGACAGCAAACTTCTTTTCCAGGCCGAGTTGTGTTTGCTGCGCCCAAGGGTTGCGTACGGCCGTCGTCCTCGGAAGCATCGTTACAGCCGTGTACTGCGGAAACTTCGCAAAGCAGGTTCCCTGCGAGTTATTGATGTAGCTATGCCAGGTCTTTTTAGTGGAAACCGGATTGTACGTGCCACAGTTGTAGAGATCTCCGTTCGGATAGCCTACCGGCGTTCCCGAACTGTTCGCAAATATCCAGTCAAGCTGCCAATCGTTCAACACAGCCCCCAACAATCCATGTGCATTGCTGGCAATCAAACCGCCTTTTCCAATCGGAAGCCCATAGAGTCCGCTGAAATCCAGGACCCACGACCGGTCCGAGCCGTCGATAGCATAGTACGGATTGGGATCAACCAGTCCCGCGCCACCGTTGTTCAGGTAGCTGTTTCCAGTCAGCAGCTTCGACCAGGTAAACGAACTCAGAAAGCTGAGTCCCCGGCTCAACGCGCCGCCACCCGTAAGCCGCTTTTCCAGTTTTGCGATCATCGAGTTGTAGTTGCTGTACCCCCGAGGGTCGGTATACACATACAGATTGCCGTTATAAACCGGATACGGAACCATCAGATATCTGACCTGAATCGTTGGATTCTGTCCCATGGAAATATTCTTCGGAAGCACTCCATAGAACGGGTTCGTCACCTGTTGGTTCAGATAGTTCGGATTGTCGTGTCCCTTCTGAAAGTCCGCCGCGCTCAATCCGTTGAATTGCCTGGATGCTCTCAGGTCGACTGTGTGGGATCCCAGAAAACCGACTTCCGCGACCATCTGCCACGGCATTTGCGCCTGGAAACCGAAAGTGTACTGCTGTACCAGTGGAATCTTCCGGCCTCGCTGATCGATGCCGAAGCCCTGACCGGCCAGAGTCGCCGCGCCCTGCGAATCTCCCGGAATGGGAGCAAAGCCATCCGGGAATGGCGTTCCGCTGCGGAAGTCATCTGTAGGATGCAGACCGCCATCGGGCGACGAATTGTACCCGGTGGACTGGTCCCAGGCAGATGCACCGCCAAGCTCAATGCCAATCGCCTTGCCCAGCGCCCATCCGCCGCGAAACACAATGTTCTTGCTCGCTTCGTATGAAAAGCCGAACTTGGGCTGGAATACACCCGAGTAATTGTCATATGCCGTCAGGTTCTTGCTCGCGAACTGAACCGTGCCCAGCAACGGGTTCGCCATCGTGGCCCCGTTCGGCAGCACATTGCCCGAAGGGAAGGAAATCTGGCTGCTCAGCGGATTCACGCAAGTCAGGCAGACACCCGCAAGTAGATGGTTGTGCCTCTCCACCGGCGAGGTCTCCGTGTCCCAGCGCAGGCCAATATTCAACGTCAGATTACTCCTGACCTTCCAGTCGTCCTGAAGGAAGACTGCGTAGTACTTATAGGACTCATAAGGACCCAACTTGTCCTGAACGCTGCCGCTGCCCGGATACCCCATGAGCAGAGAAGCGATGACGGAACCATCCTGATTTCCCTTGAAGGGATCTTTTTGAGTAAAACCGTCATCGAAGTTGAAGCGCCCATTGGGCTGTCCTACGCCTCCCGTGATGTCGTGGTAGAGCGCAATCTCTCCTCCATAATGCAGATTATGCTGTTTGATGACCTGAGTAATGGAAGGCCCGAGGTCATAGGTCTCGAAGATAGAAGGATCGCCTGTATTGCCGATCAACTGCGGAAATCCGTCGTTCATGTGAATCTCCGGCGCCCATTTGCGTGAGGTCGTCGGGATCTGCGGCATCGCCAACCCAAGGTCTCCCGCTGTTAGCTTCGCAAGCCCGGCCGACACAGCGCCATTCGGGCCGCGATTCCACGAGCGATTGAACGAAAGCCGAACATCACTCACCAGGCTTGGCGTAAAGGTGTGGGTCAGATCCAGCACCTGCGTCAGGCTGGAACGATAGTTGTTGATATTCCCATTCGCCGCCGGCCCCGGAAGACCGCTGTTATTGCGATACTCCAGCCCCGACCACCACGCAAACTCGCCATACATTCGCGTCTTGTCGCTGAAGTTGTAGTCCACGCGCGCTATCGGCATGTTGTACCGGTAGCGGTCCTTGCCATTGAACGCATAGTTGTGGTCATATCCCGGCAGATTCGGCTGCGGGTACAACTTCATAATCTTCAACCCGATCGGGCTGATGCGATTGGCCGGAATCGTGTTATTGGGAAATTGAGTGCGTGTGCATTTCCCCTGCGAATTGCAGGTTGTCGTCAAAGGATCGTAAATGCCGCCCGTCCTTTGCTCAGCGGCAAGGTAGCCGCTCAGGTTCACATTGCCATTCGCATCCGGATACATATCCGGAGTAGGGACCGTGGTCAGCACCGCCGCAGGCAACACCTCGCGCCAGCCCTCAAAGCTGAAGAAAAAATAGGCATTCTTCTTCAAGAACGGCCCGCCGATTGTCCCGCCATACTGATGTTGATTATGAAACGGCTTCGGCCGATTTACCTGGTTGTACTGGTATACGTTCGCATCCAGCACGCTATTGCGCCAGAAGTCGAACAGCGTCCCATGAAAATGCGGCGTGCCGCTCTTGATCACAATATTGACCGCCCCGCCGCCCACGCGGCCATACTGCGCATCGTAGGTCGCCGTCATGACCTTCACCTGCTCAATGGCGTCAATGCTCGGTGAGATGTTCCACGTGCCTGCCCCTCCGCCATTCTGCGTCGAGATCGGCGCTCCGCCCAGCATGAACTGGTTGTAAGCCCCCTGCTGCCCGCTGATGGAGTACGCGTTCGACTCGTCCCATCCACGTGTCCCGGAATATCCGCCGCCTGCGCCAAAACTCGTCTGCGTAAACTTCACCCCCGGCGTCAGCGACAGCAGCATGTACACCTGCCGCCCATTCAGCGGAAGATTCTGCACCTTCTCCGGGTCGATCACCGTGCCGCTGGAGGCGTCCGCTGTGTTCAGGCCAAGCTGATAGGTCTCCACTGTGACCGTCTCATTGGCCGCGCCAACCTGCATGACAAAGTTCAGGTTGCTCTTCTGCGCAATATCGACGAAGACATTCGGCTGAACGATCTTCTTGAAGCCGCGCGCATCGACCGTTACCGTGTACCGTCCCGGCTGCACAAACGGGATCGTGAACTCGCCGCTCCTCTTGGTCTTATCGCTATAGGACTGGACCGCGCTGCTCACCGTGACCGTAGCATTGGGAATCACCGCACCAGTCGCGTCCTTCACCTGACCATAGATGACGCCGCGATACTCCTGCGCTGTAAGCGAAGCCGTCATCACAAGCAGCGCCAGAACGCAGCTCACTATCAAGCCGAACCTCTGTTTGTTTGCTCGTAGGGCCATTGCCCTGTTAGCGCACCCATACATCAGGCAAAGAATGCCCTTGCCCCATTTGCTTTGCATCTCTTCCTCCAGAATTGGTTTATGCCCGCAGACCTACGGGAGCATCTCTCTTCCAGCTCTGCACAAATGCTGCCTAAATCACAGTTTGTTTCGAACGGCGCATGATAGCGCTACCAAACCTTCCGCATCCTTTTACGTCCTGCGCACCCGGATGTCAAATTAATTTCTTAAACGCCTCGAAATACAAGGTTTTTACAGGTGAAATCAACTCCGCCTGTTCGGATCTGGCAGGCAGATGCATCCTGCATCCGAGGTCATGCGCTCGCTCGTTAACCGATCATGCGCGCTCGTGCAGAACAGCGTCCCGCTTCAGCAGGCTGCCGCGAATCGCCTCCAGCCCACCGATTCCCTTCGCCGGACGCTCCAGACGCTGTGCCGCCACTATCCTTCGGGTGCCCCATCCATCGCGCGACCGGGGCCTCCGGCGAGCGGTCTTTGCTCGCTGGGGTGGTTGGGCGATGGGTGGGAAGGTACCAATCCCAATCAACCGCACTTTGCATTTCCACCCCGTAGCCCACTGCATTTCCATTCCGTACCTCATTTGCATTTCCATTCCGCAGCGAAGCGGAGGAATCCGCTTTTCACCACCGCCAAACGCCGCGCCCATCCATCACAATCGCGGCCTGCCAACTCCCAAATCGTGGTACGTTCATGGATAACCGCCACGCCCGCAAGCAACGCAACGCTCAAGTCGCACTGACCCACCTGACGTTTGCCAAAAGGAAGTCCACGTTGGTTCGTTCTCTTCCCAGAGCTGTCGTAGCCGTCCCCATCCTTTGCGCCGTCATGTTCGGCATCACATCGCTTCGCTGGCCGCTCGTCGGCGATGCATCGCTGATGCACTACATCGTCTTCCTGGTAGAACGCGGGTTCGCGCCCTACAAAGACATCGTCGATGTCAACCTGCCCGGAACCTACATCGCCGGATGGATCGTCATGCATCTGTTCGGCGACGGCGCGCTGGCATGGCGGCTCTACGATCTTGCCCTCGGACTCGCGGCCGCGGGTGCGATGGCAGCTATCGCTTGGCCTTACGACCGCCTCGCTGGAGTATTCGCCGGCGCGCTCTTCATCCTCATTCATGGCCGCGACGGCATGGCCGAACTCGGCCAGCGCGACCTGCTCATGGCCGTCGTCCTGCTCTGGTCCGTGGCCTTCACGCTCTACGCCTTGCGCCGAAGGCAAGTCCTCTTCATCTCTTTGGCCGCTGCGCTCGCCGGCTTCGCGTTCACCATCAAGCCCACCGCACTCCTCTTCTGGATAGCAACCCTCGTCTTCACCACTCTGCTGCAGCGGTCAAGGGAAAAATCGCCTCTTTCGTCTTTTGGTGGGAGCGCAGGGCTTCAGCCCTGCGAAATAGCCGACGAAATCAAGGGGCTTCAGCCCCGGGCCGTCCTTCCCGCACCCACCGACGCCCTTCACTCCGGCAACTCCTGGAAGCCCTCCCAATGGCTGCACAACGGCATCTGGCCCTTCCTGCTCGCTCCCGCCATCGCACTCGGCTTCCTCATCCACACCCGCTCACTCGACTCATTCTGGTTCATCGCCACCCGTCTGATTCCTTTTCACAACTCGCTGCTCCGTTTCCCCAACAGCTACTTCCTGCTGCACATCCTTCCCTCCACGCTGATTCCGCTCTCCCTGCTCTGCCTCGTCGTTCTCTACCTGCGTAAAAACGAGCGCATCACCCTCCTCAACGAGACCGAAGTACTTCTCGCGCTCAACGTCCTCTGCGGCCTGCTCTCCTTCTACGTGCAACGCAAGGCGCTTCCTTACCACCGTTATCCCGCCGACGCCTTCCTGCTCCTGCTCCTCTGCCTCATCTTCTTCCGCTCGCTCGAAGACACGCACGCCTCCGCCACTCTCCGCATCGCCAGTGCAACGGGGGTCCTCTTCGCCGCCTTCATCCTCGCTCCGCAGTCTCTCGCGCGCACCTTTCGCCTGCGCTCCAGCCCCAGCGGCTTCAGCCGTCTCCTCCAGCAGGACCTCACCCAACTCGGAGGCCCCTCGCTCGACGGCAACGTTCAATGCATCGACTTCACCGCGGGCTGCATCACCACGCTCTACCGCATGAAGCTCGCGCAGAGCACCGGCTTCCTCTATGACTGCTACGCCCTGCAACCGGACAGCGACCCAGTCGCGCAACAGTACCGGAGAGCATTCTGGAACGCCCTCGTCGCCCACAACCCTCGCGTCCTCGTCCTCACCGACGAGGACTGCGGCCACCCCCGCAGCTTCAACAAGCTACTCCGCTGGCCGCAACTCGACACCTTCATCACGAGCCGCTACACCCTCTACAAGCAGGTCACGCCGCCCGACCCAATCCGCTGGACCGACATCGCAGAGCCTCCCTACAGCTACCGCATCTACCTTCTCCGCAATGAGGACCCCTCGGATTAGGTTCTGGTTGTGAAAGGGTGCAGCTTCGGAGACTGCGAAAAGCGCGCCTTGTGTCTTTCTGTGTGAGCGCGGGGCTTCAGAGACTGCGTGAAAACTCGTCGGCTCGCAAAACAAAAGCGCCAAAGGCGCGTTCTATACCAGCCTGGGGCGAAGCCCCAGGAAACAAACGCTGGTAGCCCCAAAGGGCTGAAAGCCCGCCCTATCAATTCAAGTTTCGCCACAGGACACTGAGGGACTTCCTCAGCCCCTCCTCAGACCAATTCCCCTGACGACTCAGTGCAACAGCCCAAACACAGCCACGCCCGTCTGCGTCCCCACATACACCTTGCCATTCACCACCAGCGGCGTGATGAACTTATTGCCATTCCCGAAGCTGTCCCGCCCGCCCGCAGCCTGATTGCTGTTGTACAGCTCATGCCCCAGATTCGCCGCGTCAAAAGCATGAAGCACCCCGGGGCTCGCCAGGTTCGACTCGACCGCCCACACAATCCCATTCTGCGTCCCATTCGCCGAGACCGCCGGCGTCGTGCCCGGATACGGAAACGCCATCGCCGACACGCTCGAAGGAGTCGTCGCCAGCCGTGCATTCGTCACCGGAAACGCCTTCAGCACATCGCCTACCGACCCGTAGTACAGCACGCCATTGAAGTACGCGGGCGTCGAGTACACCATGCCCGTCAGCTCACCCGCTACCTCCTGATAAAGATTGCCATTCGCCGGATTGCTCGACGGATTGAACTTGCCCATGTTGTCGCGGTCGGCCATGTAGATGTTCCTGTCCTTCCCCGCGCCCACCACCAGATGCCTCACCTTCCCGCTCGCGTCCGTCACATCCGGCAGCAACATCTCTCCTCCCGACCCCAGATCCAGGTCCGCATTCGACTCCGCCACCGAGTTATACATCTCGAAATAATCCGCCACCGCCAGCTTCCCACTCGTCGAAAGCTTCAGCATCGCATTGCCGAAGTCGCTCTTCACCGGAAACCCGTTCGCATCCAGCGTCGTGTCAAACGTTCCATTCGCATCCAGCAGGTACAGATTCCCGCCCGTGTCCGCGGCAATGCCATCGCCCGACATCCACACCGAGCCTTCACTTCCATTCGGCGTCAGGTTCAGAACCTGCGTCTGCTGCAACGTCGTCTCGCCATAACCCATCACCCACCCGGTGTAGAGTCCCTGATCACAGTGTGAGGTCCATCCCATGTAAATCGTGCCGTTCACCAGCAGCAGCCCCGCGCGCTCCGCATACTGCCCCGGGTCGAACACCACATTGCCATTCACACTGTTGTCGCCCGTGCCCGGATAACTCGCCGCAATCTCCGCCGGACTGCCGCTCATCTCCACGCCCGTCGTCACGTCCAGCGCGTGCAGCCGCTGATGATACTTCCCGCCCCCGTCCTTCGTCATGCCCACCACAAAGATCGTCCCGTTCGCACCCAGCTTCCGATCAATCACCGGCGTCGAAGTAATTCCTATCTCCGGCGAAATCTGGAAACAACCGTGATCATCACTCGTCGTCTCGCCGCTGCCCAGCACCGACACCTTCCATAGCTGCGCACCCGTATCGGCGTCAAAGGCATACACACTGTCATGCTCCGTCGCCACATACAGCACGTTGCGAAACTGCCCGCCAACCGCCACATTCGCCAGATACAGCGGCTCCGCGTCCACCTTGCCGTCCACCACGTCGAACCCAATCTTCCCGAACTGCGCCGAGTTCACATTGCCCAACGTCAGCGTCGTCTCCGCCGCATTCAAGCCATCGCGCGCATTGTCGTAGTGATACGTCGTCACATCGGGAGCATTCGTCATCGCCGCAGACTGCACCGTCAAAGCCACGGTAGCCGTATGACTCAAGTTGCCGGAGGTCCCTGTAAACGTAACCGTCGGCGTTGCCGCACCCGCGGTCAACGCAGCCGTCAACGTCACCATCTGCGTCGCTTGCGACGTTCCCGGAACCAGCGTCAACGTCGCCGGATTCGCCGTCACTCCCGCAGGCAGCCCGCTGATCGCCACCGCCACCGTCCCTCCAAACGGAGGCGTGAACCCCGCGCTCACACTCACCTGCTGTCCCGTTGCACCCGCGACCACCGTCACCGCCGCAGGCGACGCCGTAAGCGAAAAATTCCCTCCGTCCACCGAACTCGCTTTGCCGCTGCTGCAAGACACCAGAGAGAGGCCGAAAACAATACCCGAGAACACACACAGCGCCAGCCGTAAAGAACTCATCTCAACCTCCACATCAGGCGTCCACACCAACGACACTATAGCTGCTTTCCTGAAGATATCGTTCCAGCGACCTCCTCATCCCCAAATCAGTCCCCATTTTTTGTTGTCATTCCACTTTTTTGTTGTCATTCCACTTTTTTGTTGTCATTCCCGAAGGGAATCTGCGTCTCACATCCCCATTTTTTGTTGTCATTCCCGAAGGAATCTGCGTGGGGGCTAGGCCTGCGCCGGGCCACACCTCTATGGGAAATCCTCTAAGGAAGCTCTGAACAAGTCCTTGTTTTGAAGAGGCGCAACTTCAGTCGCGCCGAAACCCTTCCGATCCAACGCGGCTTTACAGGCTGCGGAAAAACTCGCCATCTATAGCTTTTCGGTGGGAGCGCAGGGCTTCAGCCCTGCGAAAATCCCAGCAAAGTCAAGGGGCTTTAGCCCCGAGCCTTTCTGCAAACGCTGCCGGACGCACGTTTTCCGCAGCCTGTTTAGAGCATTTTTAGTTCAAGTGGTTACAAAACTTCGGGTGCCCCATCCTTTGTGCGTCTTTTGCACAAAGGATGGGAGACCACCACTCTCCGACTCGACTGTCACAACGAGACCGAAACCGCTCTAGCCGCTGCGGGAATGCTCACGGACTTAATCAGACCATCCCTGAAACCGGAGCACCATCAAAATTATTCCGAGCGGAACCGCCCGTCGCGCGTCTTTCCTCAGTAGAAGAGACTTATGGCGCTGGTCGAGGAATATAGCTTGCCAATACCGTCCACCGAGAGCACGCGGGAGATCGACCTCGCCGCCCTCGTTGAGACATACTCCAAACTGCTCTTCCGCGTCGCCCACTCCATCCTGCGCAGCACCACCGAAGCCGAAGATGTCGTCCAGGACGTCTTCGTCCGCGTCCTCGAACATCACGACACCCTGCCCGCCGTCCGCGATCTCCGCGTCTGGCTCGCGCGCATCGCATGGAACCTCGCCATCGACCGTCGCCGCCGCATCCGTCCCGGCCAGCTCGACGAAGCCTTCGCCCAGACCCTCGCCGCGCAAAGCCTTCCCGCCGACCGCGCCTTCGACGAAGCACGACGCATCAGCCTCGTCCTCGCCGAGATCGAGCGGCTCCCCAAAGCCGAGCGCCATGCCCTGCTCCTCTCAGCCATCGACGAAATAGAAACCGCCGGCATCGCACAGATTCTCGGCCGCAGCGAATCCGCCGTCCGCGCCCTGCTCTTCCGCGCCCGCGCGCGCCTGCGCAAACGACTCGCAAAAGGAGACCGCACATGAAGCACTCCGAACCATTGCTCGAAGAGGTCTTGTCGGGCCTGCGCGATGCCGAACCATCTCCCGGCATGGAGCGCCGCATCCTCGCCGCGCTCGAAGCCCGCACACACCATCCTGCACAAACGCATCGGCGCCGCCAGGCTCCGCGCCGTCTTACAAAATTCACTCCCACCTTTGCTCTGCCCGCAGCCTGCGGCCTCGTATGTCTCCTGACGCTCGCCCTGCTCATACCCTCCATGCGCCGCAAGCGGGTCGCAACGCAACCCGCACAAAACGCCTCCTCCTCCTTGCAGCCCGCACCCATCCACCCGGAGGAAGCACCGGCTCACACCACCGCGCCCATCGCTCACAAAGTCACAACGCATCGCCCGCAAAAGCCGCTTGCACGCGACACCTACGAGACGCTCGCCGAGATCGAGACGCGCGCGCCCAGCCTCCCCGCTCCGCCCATGCCCCTCACCGATCAGGAAAAGCTGCTGCTCAGGCTCATTCAAGCGCGCAACCCCATCGAGCTTGCCTCGCTCGATCACGCCGCCTGGACCTTGCAACTTGCTAAAGACAGAGCCCAGTTCGACCAATTCTTTGCACGACCCAAAACCGTCCTCACAGGAGACAAACCATGAACGGCAACAAAAAACGCAGCCCGATCAAGCTCGTAACCGGAGCGCTCACCCTTGCCTTAGCCCTGGTGCTCGCCACACTCCCCACACGCGCTCAGGAGCCGGGAGCGGCCGGCAGTCACGACAATGAGACCGTCCAGACCTTCCACCTCAGCAACGTCAGCAACGCTGTGGAGGGCACGGAGATTGTCACCACCCTGCGCAACCTCGTCACTCCCTCCGCCAAGATATACCTCGTCTCCGCCCTGAACACGGTCGTCGTTCGTTCCACTCCCGACCAGCTCGCGCTCGTCCAGAAACTCATCAGCGACCTCGACCGCCCCAACAAAACCTACCGCCTCACCTACACCCTCACCGAGATGGACAACGGCAAGCGCATCGGCACCCAGCGCTACGACATGATCGTCGTCGCCGGACAACGAACCACCCTCAAACAAGGCAGCAAAATCCCCATCGCAACCGGCCAGTACAATCCCGGCACCTCAACCGCTCAGATGCAGATGACCTATGTTGACGTGGGCATGAACTTCGACATAAGACTCGATGAGTTCGACAACGGCGTCAAGCTGAACTCCCGCGTGGAGCAATCGAGCATCGCCGAGCAGCAGACCTCCAGCGCAACCATGCAGGACCCTGTCATCCGTCAAACCTCGCTCGAAGGCACCGCATTCCTCACCCCCGGCAAACCGATGATCCTTGGCTCACTCGACATCCCCGGTAGCACTCGCCACATGGACGTCGCCGTCATCATGGACCCCGTCAAATAGCTTCAGAACAGATAGCTCGGGTGCCCCATCCTTCGCAGCTTCATCGCGAAGGGTGGGAGAGAATACGCTCCATCTACCGACACGTTCCGTCGCTTTTGCATTTCCATTCCGCAGCGTAGCGAAGGAATCCGCTGTTTCCCACCAAGTCACAAATGCTCGGGTGCCCCATCCTTCGCAGCTTCATCGCGAAGGGTGGGAGAGAATACGCTCCATCTACCGACACGTTCCGTCGCTTTTGCATTTCCATTCCGCAGCGTAGCGAAGGAATCTGCTGTTTCCCACCAGGTCACAAATGCTCGGGTGCCCCATCCTTCGCAGCTTCATCGCGAAGGGTGGGAGAGAATACGCTCCATCTACCGACACGTTCCGTCGCTTTGCATTTCCATTCCGCAGCGTAGCAAAGGAATCTGCTGTTTCCCACCAAGTCGCACATGCTCGGGTGCCCCATCCTTCGCACCTTCATCGCGAAGGGTGGGAATGGATGACTTCCCCAACCACGAACCGTGTCATCTACCAGCTTCAACCTTGCGAAAGAGCCAGCAAATACAAAGGACTTTAGAGAGTGTGTTGAAAAGTCTCTGCGGCCGCTTCAGGGAGCCTCTGATATTAAGTCCTCTATTGTTACGGGCGCGGCTTCAGAGCCTGTCCTGAGCGGAGTCGAAGGATGCCGCAACTGCCCCGAAATCAATGCGGCTTTACAGGCTGCGGAAAATGCACGCTCTGTGCTTTTCGGTGGGAGCGCAGGGCTTTAGCCCTGCGAAAATCCCGGTAAATTCAATGGGCTTCAGCCCCGGGGCCTTTCTGCAAATGCTGCCAGACGGACTTTTCCGCAGCTTGTTCAGCCGCTGAGGTACGCTCTTCTCGCAGGATGAGAGTTTTGATTAAGGGCACGGGTTTACCCGTGCCGTAAGTACCTCATTTTCCGTTGGGGCTTTAGCCCCTGAGGTACGCTTTCCTCGACTCAGGCGAGTTCTCACCCAGCCTCCCAAGACCCGATCTGCCGATTTTCTGCCATCGACGTCAACCCCATGACTGCGTCAAAAATCCACCATACTGTTGAGAAATAAAGAGATAACTCCGAAACAAAAATGGCGGTTGAGTTTCCCTGGACGAGCTAAAATAGAGATAGGAAGACATCAGCAAAGCTTCTTCTTTCTCCCGCCGATAGCTTTTCAGAGCCCGCCGAAGATCCCATCCATCAAATCCTTTGTTTCTAGGACTTTGCGGAAAAAGTTTTCAAAATATCAGGGCTTTTCGGACATGCAGCCTTGTGGTTCGGACCTAAGTCCTTTGTTCGAAGGACTTTGCGCAAAAACAGGGGGAGGGGGGGGCACTAATCCCCTCCAGCCAAACGCTACTTCGACTCGCCGCTCAGCGCACGAAGATGCGCTGGAAGATAAGGCCGCACCAGATATTGATACGCCGCCCCGCCAGCGACACCACCAAGCAACGGCCCGACGATCGGCACCCACCAGTAATTCTGAGGCGAAGGAAGCGCCGAGCTTCCCCACCCCGAGAAGAAGCAGAACAACCGCGGTCCAAAGTCGCGGGCCGGATTAATCGCCCACGCTTCGAGGTAGCCCATCGAAGCACCGATCAGCGCCACCAGCAACCCGATAATCAACGCACCAGAGTTTGCCCCGGGAGCCATCTCGTTATATTGCTCCGTAATCGCAAAGATGCCGAAGATCAGAAACGCCGTCAGAACAATCTGGTCGCCGAAGGCATGCATCGGAGTGATGGCCAGCCCCGGATGCGTGAAGAACACTCCCGCCGCGCCGCCCGCCGCCCGCGTCAGGTTCTGAGCCTGGTTGAAATGATTGATGACCGGCGAGTACAGCATATAGACCAGCCCCGCGCCCAGAAACGCACCCACCACCTGCGCCGCGCAGTAAGGCACCACCTTGCTCCACGAAAACTTCCGGTACATCGCCAGCGCCAGCGTCACCGCCGGGTTCGCATGAGTGCCCGAGACCGACCCGGTAGCATAGATCGCCATCGTCACCGCCAGTCCCCACGCGATGCACACGCCCCAGTAAGCGCCCTGGTACGGACTGGGAGAGTAGAGCGAGTACATCGCCGCCACCGAGTCGCCAAATGCAATGATGATGAACACAGCGATCGTTTCCGCAATCAGTTCCCCTACATATTGTCGCTTCATCTACAGTGCCTTTATATGAATGAATTTGTACCGCCACCCGCGTCTTACACAGAACTCTCGCTCAGCACCAGCGCCACCGCGCTCCGCAACCGTGCCGCGTTGCCATCGTATGCGGGACGCAGATGTGGCAGCTTTGCCAGCAGCGAGTTCTTCTTCAACTCCGCCTCAACAATCGGACCGAGCATGTACCATACGCCGGTCACGTCGCCGACGACCACAATCTCATTCGGAGCCAGTGCCGATGAGATCATCCGTATTCCGCGGCCCAGTTGCACCGCCATCATCGAGAGCGCCTCAATCGCCTTCTTGTCGCCCGCCTGGCAGAGCCTGAGCAGTTGGTCGAATGTAATCTTCGACTGCGACGGCGCCAGTTCGCTGTAGTAGCGCAGCGCCGCGCGGTGCGAAGCCAGCGTCTCCCAGCAGCCGTGATTGCCGCATCCGCACAGCGGCCCGTCAGGATCGATCTGCACGTGGCCGAACTCGCCCGCCATGCCGTTGTCTCCGCGCAGAAGCTGCCCGTTCGCAAAGATGCCCGTCCCAATGCCCTCGGAGACGTTCACCGCAACCAGATCGTGCGTGCCGTCGCTGTCGCCGAACCAGACCTCGGAGAGCGCGCAGGCGTTCGCCACATTGTCCATCTCGACCCTGAGACCGGTCGCCCGCTCGATGCGCGACTTGATGCCCAGCACCGGCCAGTTCAGGTTCGGCGCGAAGATCAGCTTCTTCAGATGAAGGTCCGCCCGGCCCGGCAGACAGATGCCGATGCCGTCGAACGATCGCTCCTTGTGCGCCGCCATCATCTTCTTGATGCCGGAGATGATCGCAGGCAGCGCCTCCTTCGCGCCGCTCGGGATGGCGATGATGTTCTGCGCCACAATCTTTCCACCCAGGTCTGCCACCGCCACCGTCGTCTGCGTGGGATGGATGTCCAGCGCAATGACCGCTCGCTGGTCATTGAGCTGAATCATCGTCGGACGCCGCCCGCGCGGGAGCCGTCCCGTTGCACCTTCTAATATCCACTTGTCCGCAATCAGCTCTTCAACAATCAGCGAGACCGTGCTGCGCTGCAATCCAGACAGCCGCGCCAGGTCGGCGCGCGAGACCGACTGCCGCGTGCGGATGAAATTGAACAGCAGGTTGCGATTGATCCACCGCGGTGTCTTGTTGGAAGCAGTCTGCTTGCGTGTAAAGAGAAATCGTTGCATGGGCAAAGTTCTATAACTTCAGTTCGGACCCCAATCAAAAACCGGCGACCGTCCGGCATCGGTCCGATAAGGTTTTCGTCTGCCAGCATTTATATCACTGCAACCATACTGAAAGCGCAGCTCCGGCTTAAACAGCAAACCTCAGCGGTCGGAACCAACCGCTGAGGCTGCCCTGACTCCAAGCGTGCCGGCTACCAGGCTCCCGCGGCAATCAACGCCTTCTTCATCCCCGCGAAGCTTTCGCGGCTGCTCTCCTCAGGCGTTCCGCCACCGCGCCAGTGCGTCTCCAGACTGACGGCGTTGTGGTAGCCAATCTGCTTCAGGGCCTTGAACTGAGCGGTCCAGTCCACATAGCCCTTGCCCACCGGCGCCCAGACGATTTTGCCGGAAGCGTCCTTCATGGCGCTCTTCACGTGGCAGTGCAGAATCCGCTTCTTCGGCAGCAGGTTCCAGCCGGCCGGGAACGCATCCAGTTCGCCGCGCATGACAGCATTGCCGGGGTCCCAGTTCAGCCCAAAATACGGCGAAGTGACTCCAGCCAGCGTTGCGGCAGCCTCACGGCCCGTCGCCGTGTTGCACTCGAACTCGTTTTCAAGCACGAGCAGAGTCCCCCGCTTCCCGCAGGTCGCCGCCGCCTCGGACAGTTTGGCGTTGATCGCGGCGCGATACTTTGCTATATCGTCGAGCCGCCAGAAGTCGAAGCAACGCACCTTGTTGGTCTTGAATCGTTTGGCCAGTTCGATGTATTTATCGAGCAACTCGCTCTGTTGCTTGAACGTCTCGTTCGAGCCGAAGTCCTGACTCTTGTCCGGGTGGCGCTTGGGCGCTCCGGGCCAATCGGTCTTGAATACCGGGCTCGCCATGTCGGTCACGCGCAGGCTGTATTTGGCGAGGATGGATTCAACCTGACCAAGTTCCGCATCACTCAACTCGTGCAGGCTCTTCTTCCACATACCGCGCAACTCGACCCAACCCAGCCCGAACTCCTTGGAAGCCACGGAGCAGGCATGATCGAAGTCCTGCGAGATCTCGTCCGAGATGACCGCAACCTTGAAGGGCGACCCTGAGGCCGCCGCAAAACCAAACAGCGGCCGCGCCGCACACACCGCAGCCGTCAACCCGGCCCCGGCAAGAAAACTACGTCTGGAAGAACCTTGCATCTGCACTCCTTTTCCACTGTTCCGCATTACGGCCCGGCGGCCTTATTTTTGCACGCGCTCCAGAGGTCGGGTTTTGCGCGCATCAGCATCTTAGCTTTATCCACAGAATTAATCCACGTTTGCAACAAAACTGTGGACGGTGCCGCCTTGATGCCGTTACGATGCCCTGCATGACTACTTCCCTCTCCCGCCGCAGCCTCCTGCGCGGAGGCGCCATGATCAGTGCCGCCCTCGTCTCCAGCCCATCAAAGCTCTTCGCAGCCGAAGAACAATACCGCAGCCATGCGCTGGCTGCGTCCCCCATCCGCCTTGGCATCGCCAGCTATACGTTCCGCAAGTTCGACGACGCCCACCTGATCGACTTCATGCACCAGTTGAAGACGCCCTACCTGAACCTCAAGGACGTTCACCTGCCCATGAAGCCGCTGGACCAGGTCGCTCCGCTTGCGGCCAAATATCGCGCCGCGGGGTTCAAGCTCACCGCCGCCGGCACCATCAGCTTCAACAAAGATGACGACGAAGACATCCGAGCCAAGTTCGAGTACGTCAAGGCCGCCGGCATCCCGGTCATGGTCGCCATGCCCTCCCGCGAGGTGCTGCCGAAGCTGGAGAAGTACGTAAAGCAGTACGACATCAAGTTTGCAATCCACAACCACGGCCCCGAAGACAAAAACTTTCCGTCGCCGCTCGACGTGCTGGCCGCGGTCAAAAACATGGACCCGCGCATCGGCTGCTGCATCGACGTAGGCCACACCATGCGCACGGGCACCGATCCGGTCGAGGCCATTCGCAAGGTCGGCCATCGCGTCTTCGACATCCACATGAAGGACCTTGCACAGGAGCGCGTCAAGGAAAGCCAGGTCGCTGTCGGCGAGGGCCTGATGCCTGTGCGCGACATCTTCCGCACGCTCATCGACATCCACTACCTCGGAGACGTGGACCTTGAGTATGAGATCCACGATGACGACCCCATGCCCGGCGTCGTCGAAAGCTTCGCGTATATGCGCGGCGTGCTCGCAGGTATGGGCTACAAGGCATAATCCGGCAAGCTCGACCAAGTCAATAGCCCGACAGGCCACGGCGTTCCATTGCGCCGTGGCCTTGTTGTTTTCCGCGATCTGCCTGGAAGCATAAAATTCCTCGCAACCTTACCTAACCGCGGGAGGCCCCCATTGTCTAATCGGCGAATGGACAAGGCGGAGACAGAGGCGATCCGAAAGGTTTTGACCGGCGACCGGGATGCCTACCGTGTCCTGATGGACCGTCACTTCTGCTCCGTGTATCGCGTCGCTTTCCGCATCACCGGTAACGAAGCGGACGCCGAAGAGGCCGCGCAGGAGGCATTCCTGCGCGCTTACAACAAACTGCCCAGCTTCCGTCAGGACTCGGCCTTCTCCACCTGGATTACGCGCATCGCCATGAATACTGCCATCAATCTCGTCGAACGCCGCAACCGCGATCTCAGCTACCACGCTCCGCGCATCGCTGACGAACCCTCGCCGGACGGCATCACCGTGACCGTCGCCGCCACCAGCAAGCAAAGCCCGGAGAGTGTGCTGCTCGACAGCGAGGCGGCAAGCCTGCGACGCGCAGCGATGGACACGCTGACCCCCATGGAGCGCACCGCCTTCACGCTCCGCCACATGGAAGACCTGCCCATCGCCGAGATCGCGGCTGCGCTCAATGTCCCCGCCAACTCGGCCAAACAAGCGGTCTTTCGCGCCGTCGGCAAACTCCGCCGGTCGCTTGCTCCACTTGCAGGAGGCGTCCAATGAGACATTTCACCGAAGAAGAGCTGATCGCTTATCAGCTTCACGAAACCGCCGACGAACAGGCCATCCACCGCCATCTTGAGAGCTGCTCCGAGTGTGCTGCGCTTTCCGACTCCATCGCGGAGACGCTCCGCGTCTTTTCCGCCGATCCGGTCCCCGAGCCCGATCTCGATCGTAACTGGCAGCGTCTGCGCGGCAACCTCAGCGTGCTCACGCCGGAGTCTCGCCGCGGATGGACGCACATTCTGGCGTGGCCGGCAGCCGGACTTGCCACCGCTGCGCTCGTCGTGCTTGCTTTCATCGGCATTCACGCTCATATATCCGCAAAGCCCAACTTCGCCGTCAACGGCCACGGCCCGCTGACGACCCAGCCCGTGGATCCTGCCATCGCCAAGCATATTGACGCCGCCGAACGACTACTCACCGAGGTCAACAATACTCAAGGGCCGCTCGACAACGTGACTCGCGATCAGACCCGCGCACTTCTGCTGACCAACGCAGTCTACGTACGGCAGGCGCGTTCGAGCGGCGACCTCGCCGAGGCTTCCGTGCTTGAAAATCTTGGCCGCGTTCTGACTACGCTCGACAACGAGCCGCCCACGCATGAAAGCGCATGGCGACTCCGCATCGAGATGAACACCAACGGACTGCTCTTCGATCTGCGCGTTCTGCGCCAGAACGATACCCAACCCCAACACCCGGGACCAACCCAGGCACTCACCCAAGGACTAACCCAATGATCACGCTTCGTCGAACCGCACTTCTCTCCCCGGCCCTCCTTCTCACGCTCGCGCTCATGCCGCCCGCGCCTGCTTTTGCCGCTCCAAACGCAAGCGACGACGCCTATGCAGCAGGCACGCGCGCGATGAACCAGCAGCGATGGAACGACGCCGTCGCCGACTTCGACAAGGTCGTCAACGCCCACGCCAGCCGCGCCGACGCCGCCCTCTACTGGAAGGCGTACTCGCTCAACAAGCTCGGCAACGGCCAGCTTGCGTTCGACACCTGCATCAAGCTCCAGACGCAGTTCCCTGACAGCCGGTGGAATAAAGATTGCAAGGCGCTCTCGATCGACATGCGGGTTCACGTCAATGGGCCCGATATCCACATCAATCCCGACAACTTCGCGTACGACTTCCATCCGAACATCGATGTCCGGCCAAGGGTGCGCGTTCGCATGGACTCCAGATCGGATGATCCCAACGAAGACATCAAAATGCTTGCGTTGAACTCGCTGCTCCGCCAGGACCCGGCCCGTGCGCTGCCTATCCTGCGCAACATCCTCTCCGACAGCAAATCCACACCGGACATGAAGCGCCGCGCCATCTTCATCCTGGCGCAGAACAAGTCGCCCGAGGCTGCCGCGATCCTGCACGATGCCGTAACCGGAAAGATGGACCCAGACCTTCAGCGCGAGGCCATCCAGTCCATGGCGGTCTTCCAGGGCCAGCGCGCCAACGACACGCTGGCTGAGGTCTATCGCACTACCTCCGACCCGGCCACCAAGCGTGCCGTTATCAACGCATTCTTCATCTCCCACGACGCGCCACGGCTGGTCGGGCTTGCGCGCAGCGAGAAAGATATTGAAGTCAAGCGCGACATCGTCAGCCGGCTCGCCTTGATGCATGACAAAGTTGCCACCGACTACATGCTCGAATTGCTTAAATAAACCCCGACCCAGCCTAAGGAGCCGCCCATGCGCGTCCTCGCCACCACTGTTGTCTTCGCCGCACTCGCCGTTGCGCCGTCCATGATCGCGCAGCAGCCGGAGGTCCTCCACGCACAACTCACCACACAGCCCGCAGGCAGCCTCGGCAAGACCATCGACACGCTCAAACGGCAGAGCTCTCCACACTGGGTCGGCTACTCCGTCCCGGTCATCGACAAGTTCTCCTCCGGCTGGAGCAATGACCCCGTCGCCTATCTCGAAGGCCGGAACTCCACGAGCTACACCAGCGGAACCGCTCGCCCATCGTTCGATCACGCCAACATCCTTCTCCGCGCCGAAGGCGGAGCCATCACCAAACTCCGCGTTGAATCTCCGGACCGCCAACTCGACGCCGGAGGCCTCCCTTTCGTCTGGTTGACCGGCGCGGACCCCGACGAGAGTGTTCAGATGCTCTCAGCTCTCGCAACTCAGGCTGACACGCACCTCCACGGCGCCGCCACTTTCGCCATCGCCATCCACCAGGCAGCTTCAGCTACTCAGGCGCTCATTGCGCTTACGGCTCCCGATAAGAGCATTAGCCTCCGTGACAAGGCGGCCTTCTGGCTCGTCAACCAGCGTGGTCACGACGGCCTGGTTGCCGTCGAGCATCTTGCGCAGACCGACGCCGATCCCCAGTTTCGCAGAAAGCTTGCCTTCGACCTCACGCTCTCCAAAGAACCCGAGGCGCTTACCGCGCTCATTCGCATGGCACATGAAGACTCCTCACCCGAAGTGCGCAGGCAGGCTCAGTTCTGGATGGCCCACAAAGGCGGCAAACTGGTCGCCAACGATCTGAGCAACGCCGCTGAAAACGACCCCAACGAGCAGGTTCGCCGGTCTGCCGTCTTCGCCATCTCACGACTGCCCGCTCCGGATGCCACAACCCAACTCATCCATATAGCCGACACCAGCAAAGACCCGGTCGTGCGCAAACAGGCCGTCTTCTGGCTGGGGCAGTCTCACGATCCGCGCGCACTCGACTATCTCACGCAATTACTTAAGCAATAGCGCGAACAAAATTGCCCCGCTCAGCGTATCTACCGCTCATAAGACAAAACGATTTCAGAAGCCTCCAAATTGGCCTGTGCGACACACTCCCGCACAGGCCCTTTGTCTGCTTCTGCCGACACTTAATTTGCTGCGGAACCGCTTCCTCTTCCGGTCAGGCTGCGGATCAGATCGACCTCATGCCGGCGGTAAGGCGTTCCATCTTTGTGAAATACATCGTGGAACCAGATTTGCGGCTTTGAGAGAACATAGGGGCGCTCCCATGAGTCCCAGGGAAGATAGGTCTGCGTCTTGCCTGCGACCAGACCCCAGTTGATCGCGCCGACGTTGTACTTCTTCGCCAGCGGAAGAATCGTGTCGAACGTGCTGCCAGCCCCGCGCGCCATGTACTCGGTGCAGATGATCGGACGGCCGAGCGGGAGCAGCGACTTTACGCGCGCCTCAAAACCCTCCGGCCAGTCGTAGTTGTGGAACGTGATAATGTCCGACTCGGCGAGCTGGATCTTCGTCATCTCGCTCTCCTTCGCCGGGTCGGTCCAGTCTCCCTGCCACACACCGCTGGTCAGCGGCTGCGTTGGATGCGCCGAACGCGCCCAGGCAAATGCCTTGGGCAGCAGCGCGGCGACCAGCTCGACTTTGTTCTTCGGCTCTTTGAATCGGCCGCCGTTTGTATTGTCAGGCTCGTTCCAGATGTCCCACGCCAGAACGCGATCGTCGTTGGCAAATGCGCCGACGACGCCTTTGACGTAAGCCTCCAACTTCGGTTCGTAGGACGGGTCGGAGAGTTCCTTTGCCCCCGGACTCTGCACCCAGCCGGAGTTGTGGACGCCGGGAATTGGCGGGTGCTGTGGACCGAGTTTGGGGTCCGGCTCCCAGCACGAATCGAACAGCACCAAGATGGGCCTGATGTGATGCTTCGCCGCAATGGTCAGGAACGTGTCGAGGCGTTTGGTGAATCCTTCGGGGTCCTGCTGCCAGAGCTGGTCCTGGAGAAAGACCCGCATCGTATTCATCCCGATGGACTCCGCCCAGCCCAACTCCCTGTCGTTCAATGCCGGATTGAACGTTGCGGCCTGAAACATCTCCAGTTGGTTGATCGCGTCGGAAGGAACGTAGTTCGCACCCACAAGCCAGGGCTGTTTGGCATACCACGCATTGGCTGTCGCGGCAGACCATCGCTCAGGCTGTCCCTGAGCAAAGCTGAAAAGTGAAAGCGTAAGCGCAAGACAAAGGACGGAGATGCCGGATCGCATGAATACCTCGAACCAGCATCATACCTGAGAGAGACCATTCGATCTGTCAGATACGAGGAACTGCCTGCAGTGTCTACCTCACTCCAAAGCGATAGGTGACACCTGTGCTGATGCGGATGTCGTTCTGGCGGTCGTTCACGGCATTGGGAATGCGCGTGTGGATCCAGTCGGCCTGCACGATGGTCCAGCCCCACTTCGGCTTCACCGTCGTGGTGACGCCGCCGCCTGCGAGAAAGCCGAATGCGTTGCGGTTAATGTCGAACTGAATGTTCACATTTTCCTTCGCTCCGCCCAGCATGACCTCCGCATACGGCACAAAGCGGTGCGATGTGCGAAAGCTATAACGCGGCCCGAACAGGTAGTTGAAGATGCTGATGTTCTGGCCCGAGTTGTTCACATTATTGGCATGTGCATACATGATGTCCGCCACGGCGGCCCACCTGGGCGTCAGGTTGAAGATGAACGTGCCGCTGCCGCCGTTCAGGCTAAAGCATCCGCACTGTTTCGGAGGCGCGTTCGCGTGGAAGTAGTTGTAGTTCGCGCCAACTTCGAAGCGCCCGATGTCGTCTACCGCCGAACCGTTCGGTATGGCCTGGCCGCTCAGCGCACACGGTAGAGCAATCATCGCTGCAAATAATGCGAATAGAACAATCCGTCGCAGGTGCATCATGTTTCTCCTACTGTACGACCAGGGTTGCGGTGGCGGAATGTTGAACTGAGCCCTCGGTACCGGTCAAGGTAACAGTGTAGGTATGAGGATCCAGGGCGAAGTAGCCTCCGGCGCAGCCGCTGAGCGCGGCGACCGGTAACAGCGTCGCAATCGTCAGCAGGAGCACCAGCAACGGACGCGGCAGCTTCTTTCTCAGTTTGCGCACCGTGCCCAGTCCGGCAAGACCCAGCATCCCAAGCGCGATGGGCAGCCCACCGTGCGAGTTTGGCCCGTCCGTCGGCATGCGGTTCTCTGCCGTCAACGAACTGCTGGTCTTCACCGTCAGGACGACTCCGGTCTCGCCGCTTCCTGCTGCGGCAGAGGTCGGGGTCAGCGTATAGGTCGAACCTTCAGGAAGGCCCGTCACCGCCAGGTTCACGGCATCGACGAACGTCGTCGAACCAACCGGGGTGATCTTGAAGTTGAACGTCGTGCTCTTGCCAGGGAATACGGACTGGCTCGCCGCGCCGCTGTTGACCACCGTGAAGTCTTCGACGACGTTGTCGAGCGGTGCGGAGGTGCTTGTATCGAAGGTGGTGTCGCCAGAGTAGACCGCGGTGATCTTATGGTCCCCGGTGGCAAGGCTCGAGGTCGAGAATGCCGCATTGCCAACCGTCAGCGAAACGACCACACCGTTGGTGCTGAGCGGGGCTTGGCCGATCTGGGTCTGGCCGTCATAGAAGGTGACGGTGCCGGTCGGCGTTGGGATGGGCGCCGTGACGACCGCCGTGAACGTGACCTTGCTGTTGAATAACTGGGCCGCACTGCTCTCGGTAATCGTGATCGTTGTGGGAACCTTGCCGACGACCTGCAACAGCGGGGCAGAGGTTGCCGAGCTGTAGTTGGCATCGCCGGGATACGTCGCCGTAATCGAGTGCGATCCGGAACTCAGCACGGACGTAGTGAGCGTCGCAACGCCTGCCCCGTTCGGCGTGCCTGTGCCGATCACGGTCGAGCCGTCATAGAAGGTGACTGGAGCGGTCGCGCCAGGGTAGACCGTCGCGGTGAACGTCACCGGCGCGCCCGGCGTCGAGGGGTTCGACGACGAGGTGAGCCCGATGGTGGGCACCGCCTTGCCGACCGTGACCGTGACCGCAGGCGAGGTGGCAGGGTTGTTGTTCGCATCGCCCGGCGTCGAGGCCGTGATCGGGTTCGGGCCGATGGGCAGCGTGCTGGTGGCGATGGTAGCCACGCCGCCTACAATCGGGGCCGTGCCGATGGGCGTGCTTCCGTTGTAGAAGGTGACTGGGCCGGACACTCCCGGGGGAACCGTCTCCGAGATCGTCACAGTCGTGCCAACCACCGGATTGGACGGGGTCGCCACCGGCGCCGGCAGTACCGGAGTGTCTTTATTGACCGTCTGCGTGGTCGTTCCAGTGGCGGGATTGTTGTTGCTGTCGCCGCTATAGGTGGCGGTAATCGGATCGCTGCCAACCGGAAGGGTTGTGGTGGTGATCGTGACCGTGCCACCCGAGGTGACGGTGCCAGTCCCCAGCGTTGTGCCGCCGCTGGTAACTGTCACGGTGCCGGTGGTCCCTGGAGGCAGGGTGGTCGTGATGGTAACGGGCTGGCCGTAGGTGCTGGGCCCGGAGGTCGTCACCGTCACCGTCGGCGTTGTCTTATCCACGGTCTGGACGAGGGTTGCGGTCCCGGCAGCATACGTGGAATTGCCGCTGTAAGCAGCCGTGATCGTGTCGCTGCCGACCGGCAACGTGGACGTACTGACAGATGCGGTTCCGCTGCTCACATTCGACGTTCCCAGCACCGTGGACCCATTCGAGAAGGTTACGGTTCCGGTAGCTGCCGAAGGAACGGTCGCGGTGAAGGTGACGGACTGGTTGACTGTCGAAGGATTCAGCGATGAGGTCAACGTGATGGTGGACGGCGTGCCGTTGACCGTCTGGGTCAGGCTGGCGGTCGCCGTGTTGTTGTTCGAGTCTCCGCTGTAGGTTGCCGTAATCGCGTCGCTGCCTACCGGCAAAGTGGACGTCGTGACCGCGGCGCTTCCATTATTGACGTTGGACGTTCCAATCACGGTGGATCCGTTTGTAAACGTCACCGTTCCGGTAACAGTCAAGGGAAGTGTCGCAATCAACGTAACCGACTGGTTGATGGACGACGGATTGACGGACGAAGTCAACGTCATGGCTGGCGTTGCCTTGTTCACCGTCTGGGTCAGGCTGGCGTTCGCCGCGTTGTTGCTCGCGTCTCCACTATAGGTTGCCGTGATCGGGTCGCTGCCGGCGGGCAGCGTGGATGTGCTGACGGTGGCAGTTCCATTGTTCACCGTGGCCGTGCCCAGCGCCGTTGCCCCGTTCATGAACGTGACCGTTCCGGTCGCGGTCGTCGGGAGCGTCGCGGTGAACGTCACCGCCTGTCCGACGGTGGACGGGTTGAGCGACGAGGTCAGCGTCATCGTCGTCGTTCCCTTGCTGACAACCTGCGTCGTGGTCCCCGTGGCCGGGTTGTAGTTGGTGTCTCCCGGATACGATGCCGTAATGGTGTCGGTCCCAACCGGCAGCACAGTGGTCGTAATCGTTACTTTTCCGCCGGAGATCGTCCCGGAACCCAGCGTCAGGCCGCCGCTCGTAAAGGTGATGGCGCCCGTGGCTCCGGTGGTGATCGTCGCGGTAATCGTCACCGATGAGCCAAAGTTGCTCGGACCGGACGTGGTGACTGTGACGGTCGGAGTGGCCTTGTTGACCGTCTGGACCATCGAGGCCGTCGCGGTGTTGTAGTTCGTGTCTCCGGTGTAGGTTGCCGTGATGGTGTCGCTGCCTGCGGGGAGTGTGGAGGTTGTCACCGCGGCAACCTTATTGGCAACGGTGCCGGTGCCAATGACGGTCGAGCCATTCTTGAACGTGACCGTGCCGGTCGCGTCGGCCGCCGTAAGGGTTGCGGTGAACGTCACCGCCTGTCCGACGTTGGAAGGATTGACCGATGAGGTCAGCGCCATCGTGGTGGACACCTGCGAGACCGTCTGGGTCGTCGTTCCGGTGGCCGGGTTATACGTTGGGTCTCCGCCATAGCTGGCTGTGATCGTGTCCGTTCCCGCAGGCAGCGTCGAGGTCGTAATCGTCACCTTTCCGCCGGAGATGGTCCCGGAACCCAGCGTCTGGCCTCCGCTTGTAAACGTCACAGTGCCGGTTGCACCGGTCGTCACGGTCGCCGTAATCGTGACAGGCTGGCCGTAGTTGCTCGGGCCCGACGTCGTCACGGTTACAGTCGGGGTCGCCTTGGACACGGTTTGCGTTGTTGTGCCTGTAGCGGTGGTGTAGTTCGCGTCGCCGTTATACGTCGCGGTGATCGGATCGCTTCCAGCCGGAAGCGAAGAGGTCGTCACCGTCACCACGCCGCCGCTGATGGTCCCGGTTCCCAGCGTCGTCGATCCGCTTGTGATGGTGATCGTTCCCGTAGGACCTGAAGGCACCGTGGCCGTAATCGTCACTGGCTGGCCATACGTGCTCGGCCCGGAGGTCGTCACTGTGACTGTAGGAACAGCCTTGTTGACCACCTGCGTCAGAATGGGCGAAGTGGACGAGTTGTACGTCGCGGTGATGTCGTGCGACCCCACTGAAAGCGATGAAGTCGTGAGCGACACGGACGGACCGGCAATTGCCACCGTTCCCAGCAGCGTCGCCCCGTTATAAAAGTTCACGCTGCCGGACTTGCCTGCTCCAATCGTCGCCGTAAACGTGACCGGCTGCAGATACTGCGACGGGTTGAGCGACGAAGTCAGGACAATGTTCGTGACCGTGACCGTCAATGTGTTCGAGCTGCTCTGCTTATAATTCGAGTCTCCCGAGTAAACAGCCTGTAGCGACTCGGAGCCGACCGGCAGCGAGGTCGTCGTCAACGTGGCGACGCCATTGTTCAGCGTGCCAGTGCCAATCGACGTTCCACCGTTGTAGAACGTGACCGTCTCGCCGTTGGTCGTTGTGCTCGGCGGCCCGGTGACGGTGTACGGGCTCAATGTCGCAGTCAGGGTAATGGGCTGGCCGGCCAGCGTTGCCGACGCGGGACTCGAACTCAGCGCCAGCGTCGTCGGCACAGGAGCCGCCGTCAGCGGCACCAACGATGACACACTTCCTACATAGATCGAGTCGCCGGAGTAGCTTGCATCTACCTGGTGGACACCGCTGCCCAGAGGCAGAACAGCCACACCGGTCAGCGCGGAAGCATCCGAGGTCTGTTGCACCTGGCTGAGAGACACCGCCGCCTCGGGACTATCGGCGTCCGTGCCGATCAGATCCGCGTTGCCATCGTTGTTATAGTCGCCCGCATTGACCGCATAGGTCAGCGAAAAACCGCCAATGACCGGCTCCTGATACGGCCGGAAGGTGCCGTCGCCATTGCCCTGGTACACCAGAGCGCCATAGCTGCCGCCCGCGATGATGTCGGGCATCCCATCGCCGTTGACGTCGGCCAGATGCGGGTCCGAAGGAATATCGGAGGTATAGACCACCGGGGTCTGGAATGTTCCATTGCCTTTACCGAGCAGCACCCACAGACTCTGGCCCACGTTGTTATTGCCGCTGCCGGGCTTGGTAATGGTGGCTGAGATGATGTCCTGCATGTTGTCCGCATTGGTGTCGCCTGCGGTCAGAAATTCACCAATCCCGGTGGCAACTTTGGTCGGCGTGTTAAATGTTCCATCGCCTTTGCCCAGCGCGACGTACAGGTCCGAAAGGCTGCTGCTGCCACTGGCGCTCGCTACCGCATAGGCAACGTCGTCATTGCCGTCGCCATTGAAATCGCCGACGACGACGCCGTGCGAGGGAAAGGGAGTCGAAATGGTCGTTCCTCCGGTAAACGTGCCGTCGCCGTTCCCCAGGAGGGTGGTGATATTTTTCTGCGTCTGGTCGGAGATGGCGATGTCGAGCAGGCCATCGTTATTGAAATCGCCGACAGCAATGCCAAACACATCGCCGGTCGAATAGGACACAGGAGCACGGAACGTACCGTCGCCGTTCCCTAGAATGACCGTGACGCCGCCATTGCTTCCATCCGAGCAACCGAGGGCAATGTCAGTTGCGCCGTCACGGTTGAAGTCCGCCAGCACAACCTTCAGCGCGCGGCCCACGGAACATCCGGCATAGTTTACCTTTGGCTTAAATGTTCCATCTCCTTTCCCCAGCAGGACGGTGATCGTCTGCTTGGCGTCTCCGGTCACGACGTCCAGGTTATCGTCTCCATCCAGATAGGCCGACTCCAGCGCGACCGACCGAAGCGTCGTATTGCCGCCGCCGATGGGAAATGGCGCGTTCTGAATAAATGTATTGCTCAGCGTGGAGACCTGAAGGGTCTCGGACCCGAGGGTCGTGTTGCCCGCGCTGGTGTCGATAAATGACACTGTTCCCGTTGGGCCCGTGGTCAGCGAGCCGACACCGGCAACGCCTGCCTTGAGCGTATAGTTGCCGGGCGCTCCGGTTGCTGCCAGGGTCGTCGTCGATCCATAGGTTCCCGTCACCGAGTAGCTGACCGTATTCGACGTGCTGGTCTGATACAGATTGTTCGCCCTGAAAACCGCCTTGTATTTGTGGAGACCGATAGGACCACTGCCGATTTTGACAACTGCCGTCGCGTTGGGCGAGGTCAGTTGTGCGACCCCAAGCGCGGAGTTGTTCTCGCAATAGGTCGCCGTCGCGTCGCAGAACAGCACCAGACCCGACGTGACGGGAGATGCCCCGGCCTTAACGGTCGCAGTCAGGGTAATCGGCGTTTTATATGGAACCGACGTCGATGAGATGGCCAGCGTTGTGGTGGTAGCCAACGTGACTGCCCACGCTGCAGGCGTCATCAGCATCGCCACAACAATAAGAGCGCCCAAAAGGCGGCCCTGAACGAACGAAATCAGATTTCCGAGACAGCGGGGAGGTGTCATACGGTTCCTTGTGCGCGGCATGGCCGCATCAGAACTTTCGTAACCACCGTAACCGCCCGTAGTTGACGCAGGTATTGCACGAAAGTTGCACAGGTGCCAGAGACACTGTGGCCCTCGCGTCGCTCACAACGGTATGTCATACATGCGGCTCAGAACTCGTGACACAACTCTTCCCTGAGTAGGTGTCCAAACGTTGTAGTTACCAGTTGCATAATTCGGCGAAGCACAGCCGTTAGCGCAAGGACCACGGTTTGTTGTTTACTGGTTGGGCAGAAAATTAATTTCTCGAAGGACAATCGTAGTGGGTCCTATTTCAAGACGCAGGTTTCTCTATGGTTCAGCCGCACTGTCGGTAGGCCTGTATGCCGGAGCAGAGTCGGCGGGAGGACATGAATTGTTACTGGTTGGAACGCAGACGGCCAAAACAAGCAAAGGCATCTATGCCTACACCCTGGACACAACCACAGGCCGACTGAAGCAGATCGGGCTGGCAACTGAGGCGGATAATCCGACATTCCTCACGCTCGGGCCCGACCGCGAGACTGTCTTTGTGGCCAACGAGCTCGACAACTATGAGGGCAAGAGCAGCGGCGCGGTGTCGAGCTACCGGCTCGACCGGAAGCATGCGAAGCTGATCAAGATCAGCGAATCGGCCACAGGGGGACCGGGCACCTGCCACGTTGCCACCGACCACACCGGGAGGGCAGCGTTCGCGGCCAACTACGCCGGCGGCAGCGCCACCTCATTCCGGGTCAGCGCCGACGGACATCTGAGCCCTGCCGTCTGGTTCGAGCAGTACCACGGCCACGGACCGAACGCACGCCGACAGGAGATGCCTCACGCGCACCGGGTTACGGTTTCGCCGGACAACCGTTTTCTGCTGGTCAACGACCTCGGCCAGGACGAGATCCACATCTACCGCCTGGACGCGGCAACGGCGGAGGTGACACCAAACCAGCCTGCGGTGTGGAAATCGGCCCCGGGAGCAGGTCCTCGCGCGCTGCGCTTCCATCCCAATGGCCGCTGGGCCTACTGTGTCACCGAGATGGGCTCAACGGTCGATGTTCTGGATTGGGACCCCGAGCATGGGTCGCTCAAAACGGTCCAGGTCGTCTCGATGGCTACTACATCGCATGACCACTGGAAGACCGGAGGGTCGGAGATTGTCTTTGACGCCTCAGGGCAGTTTGCCTATGCTGCCGATCGGTTTTATGGAATCCTGATGACGTTCGCCATTTCGCCAAGAGACGGGACCCTGACCATCCTTGGCCATGTCCCCTGTGGCGGACGGCTTCCACGTCATATTGCACTTGACCCGAGCGGAAAGTGGCTTCTGGTCGCAAATCAGGACACCGACAATATCTCCGTCTTTGCCCGTGACGCGCACTCAGGCCGGCTCAGCAGCCCCGGAGAGAGCTTTCCTATCTCTCGACCGCAATGCCTGGTGTTTGCCTAAGGTGCGCCTAAAATCTCGTAACATGCTGTAACAAATTGCTTTATTGACAAATACCCGTCACTGAACCTGTTTGCGGCATCAATATAGAATGCTGCCGGGCTGCATAGAATGCTGCCGGGCCGCCATTTTCTGGTTGACAACTGCCCCTGACTGTGGTCGCGCAGTAGTCATTTTTGCCCCTTAAAATGTCCCGTATCTGGGTGAACTTTCATATACTTAAGGGTATGCAAGCACCAGCCAGAACAGAACGGAGACGGTCCCTGCCCGGGATGTACCGCACTGCCTGCACCATTGCAGCGATGGTCGTGATGGCAGCGTTTGCCCGCGATGCCAGCCCGGTGTTCGCGCGAACCTCACTGACGGGTGTCATCCGGCACGATCAAGAGCCGTCCCTGGCTAATGTGGCTGCAAAGACGCCGAGGCTTCGGGTTGTCCGCCGCATCAAGAGCGGATTGGCAAGCTGGTACGGGAAGATGCTCCAGGGCCACGCCACCGCTAGCGGCCGTCCCTTTGATATGAATGAGCTTACAGCCGCCCATCGGACTCTGCCCTTTGGCAGCAAAGTCAAAGTCACCGATCTCCGGAACAAGCGGTCGGTCATTGTCACGATCACGGACCGTGGCCCTGTCCCTGACGACCGCGTCATCGACCTGTCGCTGGAAGCGGCAAAGCAGCTTCGGATGGTCGGTAGGGGCGTGACCCCGGTTCGATTGGAACTGGTGGCCTACGAGCACTAAGGAAGGTCTGATTAAGTCCGCAAAGATTCCCTCAGGGGTTAAAGCCCCATTGACTTGAGGGACGTTACGGCGTGGCTGAAGCCACGCCCCTTCAAAACGAAGATCTAATCAGAGTTTCCTAAGCGAGAATTTTCTGGCCGGGCCAACCTTGCTTCCGCGGGTCTAAACACTACAACGAAGAAAACATAGCCGGATCGCTTGTAGCCAAGCGACTGGTTTCGACGTGCCCGGCAAAGCGGCGCAGGAACGTTGCGTCCTCCGGGCTGGTCATCGACAGGTCGAACCAGCCTGCGCTGGCGTCGAGGGGCCATCGGTCTTCGGCGGTTGCTCCAGCCACAAGATCGTAGTGCCTGGTTTCTCCCCCATAGCGGTTGACTACAGACAGGGTGCATGGCGCGGTCCCTGCGTTTGCAAGCTCAAGATACACGTCCCCCGAGAGGCGGTCAGGACGAACGCGGGCCTCCGGCCTCCCAGCCTGCTGTCCGCTGCCTCGGAACCGGGCGAGGTAGCCGTTGGGCCCGTAGACGGACAGGTCATAAGCGGACTCGCCAGTGGCAGGCTCCCAATAATCTGACAAAGACTGCCCGGCGGAGACCGCGTAACGGCGCGGCGGTGCGTCCGGGCTATTGCGGTTATAGAGATAGAAGGCAGCGCCTGCGTTGCCGGTATTGTGGAAATCGACCCAGACTTTGCCCTCTTCGACGCGACACCGGACTGCGAATTCGTAGGGCAAGGCTCGGGCAGGCCGAACGCCCGGTTCCTGAACCGGCATCTTCTGGACCGAGGGCACGCGGTAGCGTTTGTGACGGGAGTGGATAGGTTTCGGTACGGGAAAGGACACGGTGCGCGTGTCCGGCGTCTTCGAGAAGTCGAAGGCCGAGGTCAGGTCTCCACAGACTGACCTGCGCCATTGGCTGATGTTGGGCTCGTGGACGCCGAAGCGGGTCTCCAGAAACCGGAGAACCGAGGTGTGGTCGAAGGTCTCGGAACAGACCCACCCGCCCGTGCTCCACGGGGAGATGACGAGCATGGGTACACGCGGACCCAGACCGACAGGCTGCAGGCCGCCGGGATCGGCTCCGGGTACCAGCGGATGTTGCTCGCTGCTGTACTTGTCCAGATCGACGAACTCGTCCTTCAGGCTCTCGGCCAGGTCATCGGAGACAAGCCCTTGCGCGTTCATGGCTTGCGTGGCGGGCGGCATGGGAGGAACGACATGGTCGAAGAGGCCGTCGTTTTCGTCGTAGTTAATCAGGAAGACGGTCTTGCTCCAGACCTCAGGGTTCGACGTGAGGGCTTCGAGCACGAGATTGATGTAGTAGGCGCCGTGGGTGGGCGACGCCTCCGGGTGCTCACAGTATTGGTAGGGGGCGACGATCCAGGAGACCTGCGGCAGGCGGTCCGCTTCGACATCGCGGCGCAGGTCGCGGAGTGTGTGGGTAGAGACGCCGTTACGCACCAGCGGGCTTGCAGGCGATGCTCCCTCTTCGACCTGATACTGCGCGAAAAACTCGAGCGAGTTGTCGGTGTAGTTGTCGGTGGGCGTTCCGGGGATGCCGGTGCCGCCCTGATAGACTCGCCAACTGATGTGGGCAGCCTCAAGACGCTCGGGATAGGTCGTCCAGGTGTATCCATTCACCTTGCCGCGTTCTTCGAGGGCCGGACCGTTGGGCTTTTTGCCGAGCACGTTGCGCGCGTCGCAGGTGCCCGTCCAAAGATAGATACGGTTGATGACCGTGTTGGCGTGCGCGGAGCAGTGGTAGGAGTCGCAAAGAGTGAACGCATCGGCCAGCGCATAGTGGTAGCTGACATCCTGCCGCTTGAGGTGCCCCATCGTCAGGACGTCCTGCTTCTGGTTGACCCACTGGTTGTATTTGCCGTGGTTCCAGGAGAGATGTCCGCTGCTCCAGCCGTGGTCGGTGCCGGCCTGATACTCGGTGGTGTTCTTCGGGTTCAGATACCAGGGCAACACATGTTGCGCTTGCGGCGACAGGCCCCGGCTGCGGTATCGCTTCGTTTTGACGGCGGCCGGAGGTTGATACCAGACTGGTTTTCCATCGGAGAAGATATGCGGACGGGGATCGTTGAAGCCACGAACGCCGCGCAGCGTGCCGAAGTAATGATCAAAGGACCGGTTCTCCTGCATAAGGATGACGACGTGCTCGACATCCTGAATGGAGCCGGTTGCCCGGTTGGCCGGGATGGCCAGCGCTCTACGAATGCCCGAAGGCAACATGGCAACACCAGCGGTGGCTGCCGCGATACGAAGAAACTCCCGCCTGCTTCTTTGGCCCATCAGAATTTGCCTTTGTGGAAGGAGGCCGCGAGGCCTCTGGTTCTATAGACGTTCACTTTCATGGAAAAGGACAGACCACCATCCTCTGGCAGCCTGTCCCTGTGTTGGGCTCCTCATCGTGCGGATGAGGAGGAGGATTAGAAGTCGATGCGGGCCGAAATCTGCCCGCTCCGGGCTCCGCTGCTGCCGGTGATCTGACCGAACTTCGGCGTGCTGATGTTGACGTTCGGGTTGTTGAGGTTCGTATGGTTCAACACGTTGGTGAATGTACCCTGCAGTTGGAGCTTCATCCCCTCCGTGATGGCGAACGACTTGCTCAGGCCGGTGGACAGGTTGAAGAATCCCGGCCCCTCAATCGAACCCGCACCGGCATTGCCGAAGCGGCCGATAGGAAGCGGCGCCCCTGTTTTGCCGCTACCGGTGGTGCAGGCATGTCCGGCCGTCCAGTTTGGGTCGCCGGGGCAGGTCAACCCTGCCGGGTTCAGCCAATGCAGACGGGTGCGGTTCGAGGGCTTCGTCGAGACGCCCTGCACCTTGTCCGGATACTGGCTGCGCCCGCTGAGAGAGTTTCCGTTGGCGTCGCCGCTGATACCTGATCCCGTACCGGAAGGATCGCCCTGCCCGCTCGAGAAGTACGGCGAGAGGTACGGTCCTGTCTCGACCAGCAGGATGTTCGAGAGCTGCCAGCCACCGACCACCAGATCCGCAAGTCGCGGCATGGTGGTGCCGAATGCGCGGTTACGTCCGAAGGGCAGGTCGTAGACCATCGTCGTGTTCCACAGGTGACGGCGCGTACCGTACACATTGCCGTAGTCAATGCTGGGCTGGAGGATGGAGGTGGCACGCTGTCCGCCCGTCTCCCCCGAAAACCCGCCGTTGCCTGCCGGTCCCTGATTGTTTGCCAGAGCCTTGGCGAAGGTGTAGATCGAATTGAGTTGCAGACCCTTTGAGTAATGGTGCGATACCTCGATCTGGCCGGAGTGGTAGTTGGAGGACGCTCCCGTGTCTCGGGTATTGATGACTCCCCAGTTCGGGAAGCGACGCGCGCTCAGCGGCTGGTTGTACGCCGAGACCGTGCTGGAGAATGGCAGCGTGTTCTCGTCCGGCGCCCATACCAGGTGCTGCGTCTGTGAGCCGATATAGGAGAGCCGCACTGCATATCCTCGCCCAATCGAACGATCCACACTCAACGACCACTGGTAGGTGTAAGGGTCTTTCCAGTTGGTGCTGTTTGCCGTACCGAAGTAGTTCTGGCCGTAGCAGGTGGTGCAGCCTCCGTTGCCTCCACCGGCGAAGATCGCCGGCCACTGGTAGCCGATCGCATGTGACGTGCTGTTATAGGTGTTGGAGTATGTCGTCGTATCGGCCTGCACGGTGCCGGTCAGCGAGTAGAAGTTTCCGCCCAGCAGCGTGATGTTGTACATGCCGAAACCGCCGCGGATCGCCGTGTTGTCGTTGCCGAACGGACGCCATGCAAAACCGAAACGCGGCATCACGCGCAGCTTGGGATAGTGCTTCAGCCCCGACGGGTAGCCGGCCTGGCTGTTCGAGAGGACGGGCATACAAGGCGCGCCATTGACCGTCGAGCCCGAAGTGGAGCCATACGGCAGGCAGGCATTCGCGCTCTGCATGAAGGGCAGGGAGATCAGGTTCGAGAACCCATCCGGATAGATGATGGCGCCGCTCTTCGCATAGCTGGGATCGAAGTTGGCAATATCGCCGTGTACGTCGTGGTAGCTGGGGTGCAGTTCGTAACGGAGGCCGTAGGAGATGACCAGCGAGGGAGTGGCGGCCCACTGGTCCTGCGCGAAGACATGGTAGTGAGCTGACTTACCGTTATTGTCCTGGCTTACCACGTCATAGAACGTCTGGAATGGAAGTCCGAGGAGCAGATCGGCAAAGTCTACGCCGGTGAAGAGTCCTCCGTCTTTGCCGCTCTTGAATGAGAAAGTGCCGTAGTTGTCCGCGCCACTGAAGCCCAGCGGGGTGATCGCCTGGATAGTCTGGACATCCGCACCGAACTTCATCTGATGCTTGCCGCGCGACCAGGAGAGCGTGTCGTAGTAGTCGTAGGTATTGGACTGCGAGACGGAGTTCAGGCGGTCCGGGTCGAGGTTGGTCAGACTGCTCGAGAAGTCCAGCTCGGAAAGACCGTTGTAGAACAGGTTTTGCAGCCCGTTAAGCCCCAGACCGTTCGTGAATCCCTTGCCGTCGAACGAATTCACATTGCCGCTCTGGTAGCGCGTATAGCCGTAGCTGAATTCATTGATCAGGTTCGGCGTGATGGTATAGTTCGCGCTGATCTTCAGCACGCGCGAGTTGCCCGTACCGTTCGAGGCGGGCACAAGCAACGCCTGTGGATCAATCGAGGACTGGTTCTTCCAGGTGTAACGTCCCCAGAGCAGTAACTTCTGATTGCTGCCAAAATACTGGTCCGCACGCACATCGAACTGGTTGGAACTCTTCGCCTGACTCTTATTGACCTGGTAATTGGAGGGCCCGTTGTCGTTGTAGACACTCGTGTCGCCGAGGTTGGGATCGGGGAAGAATTGCAGCAGCTTCTGCGCAACCGAACTGATACTCGCGCTGGGGATGCTCGTGCCGTAAGTACCGCCGGTGAAGGGGTTGTACAGCGTCCCCGAGTATTGGCTAGCAGTGTACTGGGAGAAGTCGCCCTTCTTCATTGCGGCGGTGGGCACCGTGTAGTTGTACACGCCCGAGCTGGGATGGCGCCAACCCTCGTAGGTACCGAAGATGAAGGTGCGGTCGTGTCCGTTGTAGAGGTGTGGAATCACAACCGGACCGCCGAAGCTGCCGCCAAAGGTATTCGCCACCAGCTTCGTCTTCTTCTGAATCGTCGGATAGGCGTAGGGGATCGCATTGAAGGCCGCGTTCTGGTGGTACCAGAAGAGCGACCCGTGGAGCGTGTTGGTGCCGCCCTTCGTGGTTACAGTGACCTCGCCGGGCTGTCCGTACTCCGCGTCGTTCTGCACGCCGTCGGCGCGAAGCTCCGAGATCGACTCGCTGGACGGAAAGGCATTGCCGAGCGGGCTGTTTCCGGTCGCGCTCTGCACCGTGATGCCGTCCACCGAGATCTGGCTCTGAAACGGCAGGCCGCCCTGTAGCGAGAATGAGGGGCTGGAGCTGCCGGGGTTGTCGCTCTGCACGCCGGGCAGTACGCCCAGCACGTTCAGCGCACTGGTGCCGCTGGCACTGGCGCGCGTGTTGGTGGGCAGGTTTGCGATGCTGGTGGAGTTGAATACCGAACTGATTGATGCGCTTTCCGTGTTAATCTGCGGCTGGGAACTGGCGGAAATCGTCACCTCCTGCTGGACATCGCCGACCTGTAGCACCGCATCCACGCGAAGCTCCTGATGGACGGACAGTGTGACTCCGGTGATCTTCCAACCCTGGAACCCCGGCGCCGAGACCGCCACCCTGTAATGGCCGGCAGTCACATCGATGAAGTGGTAATCGCCGTTCCCATCGGTGACCGCGTTGCGCGTGACACCTTTGTCGGTATCGGTCAGAACTACAGAGGCATTCGGGACAATCGCCTGGTTCTTATCGCGGACGGTACCGATAATAGTGCCCTGGATGGACTGGGCCACCGCCGGATACGCGATCACAGCCATCGCAGCAGCAACCAGGACGAGAAATCGAATTCCTACCTTTAATCGCATAACGTTCCTTTCAGCTAGAGCCTCGCTCACAAAGTGGTTCGCAGAAACGTGAAACAGCCGGATGAGACTGACACAGGGCAGGCCGTAGAGACTCTGCACGGACGAGTCGCGCCGCGACTGACCTGGACTTCTCATCACCATGTAGGTGCAGAATAGTCAGCCGACGCAAAAACCGTTATCTCATTTCGGCAAAAGCAAGATATTTTTTATGATTTTTTACTGAGTATTAAGAAATCAGCGCAGAGCGACGCTTCAGCCGCTCGGAGGGGAGTTCGCCAAAGAGTTCATGGTAGTCTCGCGCGAACTGGCTCAGGTGCCAGAAGCCCCAGTCCGCCGCGGCCTGCTGCACCGAGGTGACGCCGGAGTTGGGATCGCGCAGGCAGCGGCGCACGCCATTGAGCCGCAGGGTCCGCAGATACGCATTTGGACTCATTCCCATCACGTCCTGAAACGCATATTGCAGTGTGCGGCGGCTAATCTGGAACCGCTGGCAGAGATCGACGACCGTGATGGTCTCGTCCTGATTTTGCAGGAGATGCTGTCGCACCTCGCGCACGATCCGGTAGTGACTCATCTGCCGATACGGCGCGCGTCCGGCGGTCTCATGCGAGCTGCAAACATCGGCCAGCGCATCCAGCACGGTGTTGCGAATACTCTCGGTCGAAGCGGGATTCACAACGATGTCGGGAGTACGCGATGCCTGTTCGAGTATCTGCCGGACAAGCTTTTGCAGGCCCAGCTTCTGTCCCGGCCTGACCCTGAGCAGTCCGTCCTGCATCGCGCGCGGCAGCACGCTCGATTGATTCAACGCACGGATGTGCCGTTCGAGATCGTTCCTGCGTACTACCAGGCCGAGGATTTCAAAGTCGTTCGGCGTCAACAGTTCGAACTGCGACAGGCCGGGCCGCATGGCGACCGTGTCTTCGCCGACGGAATACGAGCCGAGCTTGCAGCTCTCCGCCCGCTCCATCGGAATGCCGAACCACCAGCTCTCCGAATCCACAACGCAGGACTGGCGCAGCACATGGCTAGTCGATTCACGAAAGATCTGCATCCCGTTAATCCAGAGCTCGTGGATGCTGCCGGTGAATCGCCCCGGCGCGAGCTGGTCGTAGAGCTGTCGCCACCCGGTCAGACTATGGGCCTGGTCGTCAACGTCGGTTGCGACATGTGCATAGAAGCCGGGCCGGGGCATACAGACTGGTTCTGCCGATATGTTCGATGCCGTTGTCATGCTGAGTGCCTGGTAACGCTAACACGGGGGAGATTGAACTTCCAACTGCAAGTTTATTCGGATCTCAATTCAGATAACATGAAAAAGGAAATAAAAAGACAGTTTTGCACTACGTGTGAGGCATCTGAAGACTCCCTGCGTCTTCCTTAACAACCAGCGTATCGGTATGGTCTGCAACAACATGTGTAGCAACGTCGCTGTCGTCTTTGAGATGAACGCCAGTGCCTCCCAAAAGGCGGGCTTTACGCAACAAATAAATCAACCTGTGTGCGGCGTGTTCGTAAGAGAGACCTGCCGGGCGGATGTTTGAGACGCAGTTCCGTTCCGCATCTGTGCGTCCAATGCACGGGCGATAGGTGAGGTATGCGCCAAGGCTATCGGAGGCGTTCAGTCCAGGCCGCTCGCCGATGAGCATCAGTACCGCCTCCGCACCGCGAAGCTCGCCGATCTCGTCTCCCAACGCAACGCGGGCGAGGGTTGCAAGCATGATGTCGTCCAGGTCCCAATCTGACAACTGCGGACTGAGAGCGGTCAGCAAAGGCAGCGCATGTTGCGCTGGAGCAAGCGACGCGAGACCGTCAGCAACGACAACAGTCAGGCGGCGTGCAGCACTGGATTGCGGGCGAAGCCTCGCTGCACACGCGGGGTCGAGCCTGCGGCCGAGATCGGGGCGGTGGAGATACTCTTCGCGGTTCCTGCTCCGGCTCCATACATGAACAGCACGGAAGCCGTGCTGCTCCAGCTCGCGGATCAGCGGACCGGTATCAAGCGGCGTGGAGATCACACTGCGAGCATGAGCATGATCCATGCCGAACTCCAGCAATGGCCTGGTAGGCATGCTGGTTCCGACTCTGCCCAGGCCAATGCGTGCCGGCGTAAACCGCCGCAGCGTCTGCCAGGGGTCAAGCGTGATGAGGGACTTGCTCATGACGCCTCGATCGAAAGAGGACTGCCGGAGAGCAGAGCTTTGGCCGCGATCCCCGAAGGCGCAAGTCTGCCGCTGGCGTTTACGATCCCCATCTGCTGCAACCATTGCTCGAACTCAGGAGCGCGTCTGAGTCCGAGGACCTCGCGCACATAGAGGGCGTCGTGAAACGAGGTGCTCTGGTAGCTGAGCATGATGTCATCAGCGCCGGGAACACCCATGATGAAGTTCACACCGGCGACGCCAAGCAGCGTCAGCAGCGTGTCCATGTCGTCCTGGTCGGCTTCGGCGTGATTGGTGTAGCACACATCGCACCCCATGGGCAGGCCCAGCAGTTTGCCGCAGAAGTGGTCTTCGAGGCCCGCGCGGATAATCTGCTTGCTGTTGAAAAGATACTCCGGCCCAATGAAGCCGACGACAGTATTGACCAGCAATGGCGAGTATCTGCGCGCCACGGCATAGGAGCGCGCCTCGCACGTCTGCTGGTCCACGCCGAAGTGTGCATCTGCGGAGAGCGCGCTTCCCTGCCCGGTTTCGAAGTACATGCAGTTCTGCCCGACGGTTCCGCGCTTGAGCGAACGTGCAGCCTCGTGTGCCTCCTGTAGCAGGCTGAGTGTGATGCCGAAGCTCTCGTTGGCCTTTTGGGTCCCGGCGATCGATTGAAAGACCAGATCGACCGGTGCACCGGACTCCATCGCCGTCATCGTATTGGTGACATGCATCAGGACGCAGGATTGCACAGGCGCGTCGAACCGTTGTCTGAAGTTGTCGAGCGCCCATAGGAGCTCGATGGCTTTGGTCGTGCTGTCGGTTGCCGGATTGATGCCGATCACGGCATCGCCGCAGCCGTAGAGCAGGCCATCTACCGTGGAAGCGAGGATGCCTTGAATGTCGTCGGTGGGATGGTTTGGCTGAAGGCGGACCGCCATGTGCCCCGGCAGCCCGAGGGTATTGCGGAAGCGCGTGACTACATTGCACTTTTTCGCGGCCAGAATCAGGTCCTGGTTGCGCATCAATTTTGAGACGGCGGCGACCATCTCCGGCGTCAGCCCGGCGGCGACGGCGGACAAGGCTTCCGCATTGCGCTCCTCGCCAAGAATCCATTCGCGCAGTTCGCCCACGGTGAGATGACGGATGGGGGAAAATGCCGCGGCATCGTGCGTGTCGATGATGAGGCGGGTTACATCGTCGTCCTCATACGGAATAACGGCCTCGGCAAGGAACCGGACCAATGGAACATCGGCCAACGCGAAACGGGCAGCGGCCCGCTCGACCTCTGATTCCGCCGAGACCCCGGCCAGGACATCGCCCGAGCGCAGTGGACTTGCCTTGGCAAGCAGCGTCTTCAGGTCCTCGAACCGATAGGTCCGCCCGCGAGTTGTATGGGAAAAGCTCACGATCAGGAACGCTCCTCAACAGCGGCGGCAGACTCCGGCACGAACCTCTTTCCGCGCCAGCTCAGCCGCAACCCAAGATAGCCGACAACCAGCAGGCCAACAAACATCAGCGCAATGAGACGGTTGTAGTAGACGAGGCTGGCGATGCAGATGCCCGCGCAAACCAGCGTCCAGATAGGCGCGAACGGATACAGCCGCGCGCGGAACGGACGCGTAAGGTGCGGCTCTGTCTTTCGCAGCCGAAAGAGCGCGAACATGCTGACGACATACATGACCAGCGCGCCAAGCACGGACATGGTGACGATGTTCGCCGTCAGCGGCTGCCCGCCGATGGTAATCCACGAGTCGCTGTAGATCGCCGCAATGCCAACCACGCCACCGGCGAGAATCGCAAGATAAGGCGTGTTGAAACGCGAATGGACCTTGCCGAGAACTGATGGAAGATAGCCGGCGCGGGCCAGCGCGAAGATCTGCCGCGAATAGCCGAAGATGATTCCGTGCAGCGAGGCCACCAGCCCGAACAGCCCCAGCCAGACGAGCATGTGCAGCCATCCGCTCTTTGCTCCGACGATGATCTTCATCGCCTGCGGCAACGGGTCGTTGATGTCGGCCAGCACTCGCCAGTCGCCGACGGCCCCGGCAAAGACCATCACGCCAACCGCCAGCAGCAGCAGAGTCATGATTCCGGCAATGTACGCAATCGGGATGGAACGCGAGGGCCGCTTCACCTCTTCTGCAGCCATAGCAACGCCTTCGATGGCAAGAAAGAACCAGATTGCAAAAGGCACCGCGGCGAACATGCCGGCAACCGTGATGGCCGAAAAGTGATCGTGACCGGCCCATCCATGCGCAAGGAAGTTACTCAGTTTGAAGCCTGGAGCGACGACCGCCATAAAGACCAGCAGCTCGATGATGGCAAGCAGAGTGACAATAAACTCGAAGCTCGCGGCTATCTTCACACCAATGATATTGATCGCCATGAAGAGCACGTAGGCCAGTACCGCCGCAAGTCTGGGTGAGAGTCCAGGGAACTGAACGTGGAGGTATGCGCCGATGGCCAGTGCAATCGCGGGTGGCGCAAAGACGAACTCCACCAGCGTGGCTGCTCCGGCAATGTAGCCGCCAGTGTCTCCAAAGGCGCGCTGGGCGTAGGCGAATGGTCCACCTGCGCTGGGGATTGCCGTCGTCAGCTCAGTGAAGCTGAAGATGAACGCGGTATACATCGTGGCCACCAGAACGGTGGTCAGCAGAAAGCCGAGCGTTCCCGCGCTGGCCCAGCCATAGCTCCAGCCAAAGTATTCGCCTGAGATGACCAGGCCGACTGCAATTCCCCATAGCTGCCAGGTGTTCAGCGTTGCTTTCAACTTTGCGTATTCTTCCATGCCGCCTCGCAGTCCTCATTATTATGGGACGGCGCAGCCTGGGGTTATCAAGAATCGGCAATCAGGAACAGCCTTCCGGTAAAAATTCTCGAAAATTTGCCGATTTCTGCTAACGCTCCTGTTTTGTGCTGACTATGCTGGAACGCATAGATGGACCGGGCGGCGCTGTTGCGGTGCCGTATCGCGCAGGAGTACCGTTGCTACGCCCAGCGCGTGTGACCTGTCACGAACTCACCCGCGCCCGTCTAAAGATACATCTATGTAGATGAAGGAGCGTACCCCATGTCCACAATGACCACCGCACCAGCGAGCAAAGTCGCACCCGGGACCTACGGGTTCCCCGTGAAAATCCGCAAACAATACGGAAACTACATTGGCGGAGCGTGGGTTGCACCCGCCTCCGGCACTTACTTTGAAAACGTCACGCCTGTCACCGGCGAGGTCCTCTGCGAGATACCGCGCTCGAACGCCGACGACATCAACCGCGCGCTCGACGCCGCCCATGCTGCCAAAGGCGCGTGGGGCCGCACCTCGGCCGCCGAACGCGCCCACATTCTCGAACAGATCGCCCAGCGCATGGCCGACAACCTGGAGATGCTGGCGACCGTCGAGACGTGGGACAACGGCAAGCCCATCCGCGAGACGATGGCCGCCGACCTCCCGCTGTGCATCGACCACTACCGCTACTTTGCAGGCGCAATTCGTGCGCAGGAGGGCGGCATCTCGGAGATCGACCAAGACACTATCTCCTACCACTACCATGAGCCTCTGGGTGTGGTTGGCCTCATCATTCCGTGGAACTTCCCGCTGCTGATGGCCGCCTGGAAGCTGGCCCCCGCGCTGGCCGCCGGCAACTGCGTGGTGCTGAAGCCCGCCGAACAGACTCCGCTCGGCATCCTCGTTTTGCTGGAGTTGATCGGCGACCTGCTGCCGCCCGGGGTTCTCAACGTCGTCAACGGCTTCGGGTTAGAAGCAGGCAAGCCGCTCGCATCAAGCACACGCGTCAACAAGGTCGCCTTCACCGGCGAAACCACGACGGGCCGCCTGATTATGCAGTACGCCTCGCAGAACATCATCCCCGTCACACTGGAGCTTGGCGGCAAAAGCCCCAACATCTTCTTCGCCGATGTGATGCGCGAAGACGATGCCTTCTTCGACAAGGCGCTTGAAGGCTTCACGATGTTCGCGCTGAATCAGGGCGAGGTCTGCACCTGTCCGTCGCGTGCGCTGGTCCAACAGTCCATCTACGACAAATTCATGGAGCGGGCGCTCGACCGGGTGAAGAAGATCAAGCGGGGCAATCCGCTGGATCGCGACACGATGATCGGCGCACAGGCTTCTACCGAGCAGATGGAGAAGATCCTTTCCTATCTCGACATCGGCAAGAAGGAAGGAGCGAAAGTCCTCATCGGCGGGAAGCGAGCAGACAATGGACCTGACTTGGCCAACGGTTTCTATATTGAGCCAACCGTCTTTGAAGGTAACAATAAGATGCGCATCTTCCAGGAAGAGATCTTCGGCCCGGTGGTCTCGGTTACACCCTTCAAGGACGAGGAAGAGGCAATGTCGATCGCCAATGACACGCTCTACGGCCTGGGCGCGGGTGTCTGGACGCGCGACCTGAACCGTTCCTATCGCTTCGGCCGCGGCATTCAGGCTGGGCGTGTCTGGACGAACTGCTATCATCTCTACCCGGCGCACTCAGCCTTTGGCGGATATAAGCAGTCCGGCATCGGCCGCGAGAACCACAAGATGATGCTCGACCACTACCAGCAGACGAAGAACCAGCTCGTCAGCTACAACCCCAACGCGATGGGCTTCTTCTAAACCACGTGCCTGGATGCTGCAACGCCTCCCCCGCTGCCATTAGTGGAGGCGTTGCAGTTTCCTTTCAGGCCCCGCTGCCATGACTACGATTCCTGAACAGGTCGTCGCCACCGACTCCGCCATCGAGCTGATTGCAAAGCTTCAGCAGAAGCATGGCGACCTGATGTTTCATCAGTCCGGCGGCTGCTGCGACGGCAGCTCGCCCATGTGCTATCCGCGCGGCGAGTTTCTCGTCGGCGACAGCGACATTCTTATCGGAACGCTGGGCGAGACGCCGTTCTACATGAGCCGTAGCCAGTTCGAGTACTGGAAGCACACGCAGCTTATCCTCGACGTCGTCCCCGGCCGCGGAGGCATGTTCTCACTCGAAAACCCGGAGGGCGTCCGCTTCCTGATCCGCTCCAATGTCTTCACCGACGAGGAGATTGCCTCCTTGCGGGCCGCGGGACGAATTTAGGCTGCTCGACGGGATGCTGTTCTATGGGAGTGCATGATCCTGCGTGGCTTTTGGCCAAGTTTACGCATTGCTACCCTTACAGCCTGGGAAGCGGTCTTCAAAATCGTCTATCTCTCGCCGAGCATTCCACACTCCAGTACCGTGATCGATTTCCGGACCGGGCCCGCGCGGTTGCCTTAATCGGACTGAAGTCTTGAGGGGCGAAGTTGCCCGAGCGAAGGCAATAGCATCAAACTACAGGCTACGAGGTTTTACCGTTGCGAAGCTGCCGTCGCTTCGGAGAGCAATTCTGTCGAAGAAAGGGTGCTGGCACAGGCTACTGGATGATACTGACTCAAACGTACTTACGATCACGGGTTCCTTTGTTGTTGATGGTCTTTTGCTGGCTCGGAGGCACTGTAGAAGCGCAGCAGCCGCCCCCCGGAGGCGTCTCCACGACGCATCCGATGGCGCAGCCTTCGGCGGTGATGCAACCTTCACTCAATGCCGTGGGCGAGGCACTGGGGGTCCTGCGCCCCGAAAAATGGAAAGCGCCCAGCAGTGTGCGCCAGGAGGCTGCTGCAAATATCGAATCGATCCGCCGCGACCTTGAGGTAACGCTACCGCCGTTGCTGGCTGCCGCCGACGAAGATCCCTCCTCACTCGCACATGCGTTGCCTGCCTATCGCAACATCGAGGCGCTGTATGACGTGCTACTCCGGGTCACGGAGGCGGGACGGCTTTCCGCCCCACGGGACCAGGCTGTGACGCTGCAAAGAGCGCTCGCCGGTCTTGAAGGCGGAAGACGCGCGTTCGCAGAGCAAATGCAGTCCGCCGCTGTAGCGCATGACCAGCAACTCCGCAGCCTGGAAGCAGCTGCGCGAGCGGCCCCGCGCACAGTCGTCGCCACACCTGCGCCTTGCCCTCCGGCGCCACATACTAAAAAGCGCCGGACGACTTCAAAAACTGTACGGAAACCGATGCACCCGTCCACCAGCAAGACGACGGGAACAGCCTCCCATTAGGAGTCCGCACGATACCTGTCACCACAACACGGCTGGTACATTGGCTTAGAGTGATGCATATGCGATTTCTTCCCTGCTGCCTGCTTTTTGTCGCGCTATCGGCGCTTCCGGTTTACTCGCAAACAGAGACGTCTGAGATTCGCGTTGATGTGAACTCGCAAGGCGCAACGACTGCCTTTCCTCACTTCTGGGAGCAGACATTCGGCTCCGGCAGGGCCATTCTCTCGCTACGCGAAAGCTATCGTGATGACCTGCGCACGGTGAAGCAGGCAACCGGATTCAAATCCGTCCGCTTTCACGGCATCTTTCTGGATGACGTTGGACTCTTCCACCTCGACGCGAGCGGCAAACCGGTCTATAACTTCTCCTACGTCGATCAGATATATGACGGCCTGCTGGCCAACGGCGTGCAACCGTTCGTCGAGTTGAGCTTCATGCCGAAGGAAATGGCCTCCGATCCGGCTGCGCTGCACGCATTCTGGTACAAGCAGAACGTCTCCCCGCCCAAAGACTATGCATTATGGGACGGCATGATCGAGGCTTTTGCTCAACACCTCATCGACCGTTACGGTATCGACGAAGTCTCTAAGTGGGACTTTGAGGTGTGGAACGAACCGAACATCGATTTCTGGGCAGGCAAGCCACAACAGGCAACCTACTTTGAGCTTTATGACCACACGGCGCGCGCGCTCAAAAAGGTAAGCAGCCGCATCCGCGTAGGGGGACCGGCTACGGCGCAAGCTGCGTGGGTTCCGGCCTTTCTTGAGCACTGCAAACAGGAGCACGTTCCGGTTGACTTCGTCACCACCCATGTTTACGCGAACGACACCGCCAAAGACGTCTTCCACACCAATGAACATATTCCGCGCGACCAGATGGTCTGCCGGTCTGTGCGCAAGGTGCATGACGAGATCGCGGCCTCTCCGTTCCCAAAAGTGCCGCTCATCTTCAGCGAGTACAACGCCAGCTATGCGAACGAGCCGGACGTTACCGATACTGTCTACATGGGGCCTTGGCTGGCTGAGACGGTGAGTCAATGCGACGGCCTGACGGAGGCAATGAGCTATTGGTCCTTTTCTGATGTCTTCGAGGAACAAGGTGTGGTGAAGACTCCGTTTTACGGCGGCTATGGCCTGATTGCGGAGGACGACATTCCGAAACCCGCGCTGAACGCCTTTGCCATGCTGCACCGGCTCGGCGACCGCCGGCTGAAGGTAGACTCCGATGCCGCGCTTGCGACAAAGGCGGACGATGGAAGCACCGCCGTACTGCTGTGGAACTATGCTCCTCCCTACGGCACGGGCGCAACGTATACGCCTCCTCCCGCAAACCCGGGACCGTCAAAGACCTTCCGCGTCCACATTACGGGCGTTGCCGCCAACGCATCAGCGAAGATCTGGCGGCTGGATGCCGACCACGGCAGCGTCATCAAGGCCTATGATGCAATGGGCCGTCCTGCTTTTCCGACGCGCGACCAAATTGTCCAACTGAGGGCTGCAGGACAGCCTTCGCCGCCGGAAGAGACTGCGCTCAGCGGGGGCGAACTGACGCTTAAAGTCCCTCCACAGGGCTTGGTATTGATCAGCATTACAGGGAACAGTACAGAGTAGCTTCTGGTGCTTCAGTAGGGATTGGTGACGTTCGGAAGATAGTCTGAGCCGAACTTGTTGGCATGATGGTTCATCATGTCGCCGGTGGCGGTGAGGTGGAAGTCTCCCAGCCGGGCGTTTTCGGAAGAGATTTCAACGGTGCGATCGAGCGCGTTGAGATGCTCATTGTCAACATTTTCTGCCCAGACATGCAACCGATAGCTGCCGGGCGGAACGTTGCGTATGGCAATGGTCCCGTCAGCTTTAGAGATGCCGTAGTAGGGGGTGCTGAGCGTGATGACGACGGCCCCCATCTCCGGATGGATATTGCAGAAGATATAGGAGACACCCTCGCGGTCGAAACGAACGGCGCGATGCGTGTGCGCCTCGTAGAGGCCCAGGTCGAATCGCTTGCCGTTGAAGAGTGAAAAGACGTTGTGAAAGAAGGGGTCGAGATTGGGGAAATCGACGTTGCTTCCGGTGGGTACAACGAGCAGGTGCGGAATGAATTTTTTGTTCTTCTGCACCAGCGTGTAAGTCTTCGTCTTCCCCGGATCAGGTGGAACCGGAGCCTTCCGGGTGGCGACCAGCCAGATGACAACATCGGACGAAGAGGCGCGGACGGTATGTGAGCGGCCTGTCTGGCGCTTGACTTCGACATGCGCGGTGACATCGAGCGCCTGAGGCCACGCAACCTGCGTCAGCGTAAGAACCGAGAGCGCAACCACGTTGAGGCAACGTCCGCGCGTTGTCGGCTTAATCGTCATTTCTGCGCTCACTCACAACAATCCAACAGAAATACAGGGTCAAAACTGATACCCCGCGGTGATAGTGAAGATATTTGCAACGTTGTCCGTACCTGTATAGCGCCTGCTGAGTATTCGACGGTACTCGGGCGAAAGGATGAGATACGTGCGAGGACGAAAAATTAGATCTCCTCCAACTGTACTATTCCGTGCATAGACCTGAAATGGATTTGGTGAAGGAGACAAGACTATCCCCTCAAAGTTGCTGCTGAAAGCATTGTCGAGACCGAACATGGCGTTGGCCTCGATGGTTGGGCTGAACCGAAGCTTCAACTGGCTCCAGCCGCCCGCAGCATCGACACCACGGGTAATGGCAAAGCCGGTGACAGCGTCCTTGCCGGTCAAGGCGTCCTTATAGGCACCTCCGCCGAGACCGCCGAGCGCTCGGCCACGATAGATTTCTCCACTCAGCTCGAACCGTTTCATCGGAATTCGCCAGTCGCCTGTAACCGCCCAGGCGTGTACCCGCGTGGAGCTGTTGTAGAACTGGCTGCTCGAGTATGCGCCAATGCCGAAGGAGAGAGAATGCTCGATGTCACTGGAACCCTCCGCATTGCGGTAGGAGACTCGGCCTTCGTAACCCGGATGACGAGAGGCTTCGACGGGGCTATCAAGCTGGATGGCGGTATAGCCCGGAGACTGTGGGTAGATGAACCCTCCCTCCAGAGCAAGCGTGTGTCCATCGGACACCGGGATCCGCTGCTCGACGCGGAGTTGCGGCGACCAGCTCCAGAGATTTCCAGAGCCGGCCAGGGCGGGCTGCGCGACAGTCGCATAGGAGGTCGGAGAAAGCGGCGAGATAAAGGGCCGCGAATAGCCGACATCGACGGTCGTCTTGTCCCAATCGAGGCGTGCGAGCGCCTCCCGCATTCGCATGACACCTGCGGCAGAGTTGTAGCCATACATATTGGTGTACGTGCCACCAAAGAAATCGACACCGATTTGAGCGGAGCTGCGGGCACCTCCCAACTTCGGCCCCGTTGCATTGAGCGCGAGAACGGTCTGTCGCAGCGTAGCTCCCGCACTGCCATGCGACGAGCCGGGAATACGTGGAAAAGCCAGCGTGGGAAGTGCCACGTTATCGACAACTCCAGCGTTGAAGAACGCATTGAAGAGAGCCAGCCCCGTGATCCGCACGGGATATTTGGAGCCAGTCTCTACTTTGGTCTGATCGTGCTGTTTGATCTCCGCCTGCATGGCGCTCTGCTCTTCCTGGATGGTCTCCAGGTTACGCGAGACTGTAGAGGTGTTGCCGCTGCTCGATGACGCGACGGCAGTTGCACCGCTCGCACCAGCCGCGTTGGCGGCCATCTGTGAGCGCATCTCTTCTATCTGTGCGCGTAGCTGCTGAATCTGCGCCGACGAATCTTCGAGCGCCTTCTGGGTTCTGGTAAGCGCGTCCGTCACCTCGTTGAGGCGGTCCTCGATTTCAGAAAGACGCGATGAGTTCGCATCCACAGTGCCGGCAGCGCGTCCCGGCAGCGCATCAGGGGTGCGAGGCGATTGGCCCGCCAACGCCGCGCCGCTCAGAGCAAGCAGCAAAGCTGCAAGGACGAAGCGGCTGCGAACAGAATGTGGCGAAAACATGAATGAGCGAAACGCTACACGGTCCATAGGTGCTCACGGAGGCTTCAGGTTCCAGTACTGCCAGCAGTGCCTATCTGCTCCTTGATGTTGCTGATGGTGACAGAGTCCGGTTGTTGTGTATGATGAGGCGCCTTCAGATTCCGCTTGTACAGCAGGATGCTGAAGACAGTCCTTCCGGGAACCGACTCCTCGATCTTCACTTCCCCTCCGTGCTCCTGGGCGATGTGCTGGGCAAGGGTCAGACCGAGGCCCACTCCATTTTCCTTGCCCGCGCTGACAAATGGTTGAAATAGCGTTTGTCGGATTGCGCCTGGCACGCCAGGGCCGGAATCGCGGATAGCGATACGGATCTTTTCCTCATCCTCGGATACCGTGACCACTACAGTGGGCGGGTCATCGCCGGACTTTGCGGCCTGGCAGGCGTTCAATAACAGGTTATACACTGCTCGGCCCAGCTTCTTCGCATCGACCCAGGCATCTACGAAGCCCAGATTGGAAGCGACAATTTCGACGGAACGGCACTCGGGATGCTGACGCACGGAATGGATCGTACGCTCAACCAGTTGGCCCACCGACTCATATACCAGGTGAAGCGTCTGGCCGGTCTGGCTGAAAAGAAGCAGCGATTCGATCAGATCTGTCATGCCCTGAACTCCCTCACGCACCTCAAGCAGCAGTTCGAGCCGCTCTTTCGCGCCAGCGTGGGGAAGACTCATAAATTCAGCGTTAGCATAAATGGCAGAGAGGTGATGGCGCAGATCGTGCGATACCGAGTTTGCCATCCTTCCTATGGTGGCCAGGCGATCGGACTCCAGCAACACTTTGTGGGAGTTTTTCAACTCCTCGCGCATCCGGTCAAAACTCCGCGACAGTTCCTGGACCTCAAGCGCCCCGTCGGGACTGAGGCGGTAGTTGAAATCGCCTTGCCCGAGAGCATGCGCACCCGAGGCAAGCGCCTCCAGCGGGCGGGTGATCGTGCGGGAGATTGCCGCTGCCAGAGCCAGGCCGATGAGCAGAGCAAACACTCCGAGCGCGACGATCCAACGGTTGACACGATGCAGATATTCGCTGGCACGGTCGTATGACTTGAGCACTACGAGCCGCACATTACGTCGTCCCGCAGCGGGCAACGGAACTGCCGCAGCCATGTAGACTTCACGGTCCAGTTCAATCTGGCGGGGAGTATCGCCCATCGCATCCAGCTCCTGCCGCTGCGACCGGAGATCAGACAACCTAGCTACCGGTAATGTTGCCGCCGAAACTCCACCATCCACCATGAACGCAACTTCCGCGGAGGCGACCTCGCTGACCTGCCTGGCCACCTGGTCGTCGATAGCGTAGCCGATGATGACATAGCCGAGTTGCGAATCGTTGGCCGGAGGGCCGAAGAGCAGCGGCTGGATAGAAACGACGTAAAGGCTTGGCCCAAAAGAGACCATGCATGGATCATCCGCTTCCACCATGCAGGCGCGCAGACCTCGCGTGACCAGGTCATTGTCGAGAGCCGGGCCGCGATTGGAGTAGGTGAACAGCTTGCCCGTCCGGCTGGCGAGGGCAAAGATGTCGCTGCCGCTGATAGTCCAGAACTCCTGGCTTCCGTCCTGGATGGTCTGGGCGTCCTGCGTCACCATCAACGCTTTGAGGCTGGGGAGGTCGGCAAGCAGCGCGGCCTCCCGAGAGAGCATCTGGTCGCGCTGATGAGAGATGTTGCGAAAGGTGTCAACAGAATGAGCGAGATCTGCGTTGAGTCCCTTACGGATCTCCTGCTGCACGCTAATGCGGATGATCAGCAGGCATGTCGCCGTGAGTCCGAGCGACGCCGCCAGAAGTGAGACCATCAGGGCCGTGCGCATGCGCCAATGTTTCATCGGTCATTCATTCCTTTAGGGGCGCTCCGCTTGTTACACCTGCGGCACAAATTTATAACCGACGCCATGGACTGTGCGGAAATGAACTGGATTTGCAGGGTCCACCTCGAGTTTCTGGCGAAGTTTCAGAATCTGGTTGTCCACCGTGCGCGTGGTGAGATGGAAGCTGAGACCCCACACGTCGCTAAGCAGTTCTTCTCGAGCAATGGCGCGACCAGGGTTCTCAAAGAAAAACCGCAATAACTTGAATTCATGCGCAGTGAGCGGAACAAGCGTGCCGCTTCTGTATATCTCCATCTTGACGAAGTCAACCGTGACATCGCCAAAACCGAGCGGCAGACCTTCCGCCTTTCTGCGCGTGCGCCGGATCGCTGCCTGCACGCGCGCCAGCAATTCGCGCGGGCTGAACGGCTTGGTCATGTAATCGTCCGCGCCCGTTTCGAGCAGGAGTACCTTGTCTGCCACTTCAGTCACGGCGCTGAGCACGATGACCGGAGTGTCGTTTGACCACGACTTAATCTCCTTGCAGACGCTGCGGCCGGAAAGGCCGGGCAGCATCAGATCGAGCACCACAGCAGCGGGACGGCAACTCTTGCAGGCGGCCAGGCCGGAGGGGCCATCCCCTTCGATCTGGACCTCGTAGTCCTCTGCGATGAACAGTCTTTGCAATGCTCGTTGAATGCGTGAATCGTCTTCAATGACAAGAATCAGGCTCATAAGTCTGCCTCAATCTGAGCTGGGATGTGGCCAATCGCCCCACGAATCCCTCCCCTCTAGTGTCCGCCAGGATACAGGCGGATTGGCCGGTATCACGCGAAATGACAAAAAAGAGATAATGGCGCATTGCCAGCCAACTCCGACAAAACTATAGCTCACAGGCGGCTCCTTGTGGCGAAATACGGCCATCCGGCAGCCGCCCGAAAAGAATGGCCGCCATGCCCGCAAGTGCGGCTACCGCAACCAGCGCAGCCGAATAGCCAAAACGAACAATCGCTGCTCCCATAGCCAGCGAAGCCACAGCCTGTGCAATTCCACTCACAAAAAATGCTGCCGCCGATGCCCCGTTATGTTCGGGTGCCGGAATCCGATCCATCAGTAAGTTATAGATGCCTGGCTCATTCATCGACTGGGTCGACATGTAAATCCAGTAAATCACTGCAACCTGCATTTCGGCATGGCTTGCGGAGAGCAAAACGAGCGATGCGGCGACCGCAAATTGCGTCATCATGATGCGGGACGTCAAGCCGGCGCGCCGGAAGAGCAACGGCGCACAAATAACTGCGATGAACTGCCCCAGGTTTGCGAACGAAAAGACAGTTCCCGCCCGTGCCATCGAAAAGCCGAGATGATGGACAAAATAGACGTTCGCAAACGGAGCGAACGATCCCGTCACCAGACCCCAGATAGCCATCGCCGGCAGGAAGCGGCGTAAAAAGGAGTTGGAGAAGCGCGGTAATTGCGGCCCGGAGGCGGCTGCTCGCAGTGTGAGTCTGGAAATAGGGATAAGTGCCAGAAACGCAATACCGCATGAGACGAGGAGCGCCGCGCCGGTCGCCCGTGTCGAGGTAAGTGACAAGCCCGGTGCAAAGGTGCGAATCCAATCCGGTAGTCGGCCCGCGAAGAGGGATCCGAGCCCTGCGACTCCAATGCCTGATGCAAAGATGAGGCTGAAGGCGACAGGGCGTTGATGTTCTGTAGCAAGGCCGGCGACCGAAGGCGAAAGACACACCGCCCAGCAGCACAGTGCAAGCCCGCAGCATACGGCAAGAATAAGTTGGGCGGGCTGCCAGACGAGCAGGGCGCGCAGTATGGAGAAGCATACGGTAAGCACCACGCAGCCGGTCAGCGTCGCACGCAATCCAAATCGCTGTGCGGCAACTCCAGCAGGGATGGTGCCGATGATCGTACCGGTAGCCATCAGCCCACCGACGAGGCCGAGAAACCGCTCGGTAAAACCGAAGTTGAGCAAATAAAGATTGAAGAGAAAAAAGTACGCCGAGAACCCGAAGTTAAAGAAGATAGCTGCGGTAAAAAATGCCCAGAACTGCCCACGAGGAACACTGGCCAGCCAGCGCTGACGCCGCGACTCCAGTGGCGAGACGGTTTTGACCTGGGTGCCCATGAGTTGTGTCATATCGACCCGCCAACCTCGCCTCTCGCCAGACGATCAAGTTGAGCGACTGCTCGCGCAAGGTCGGAATAACGCAGCTCGTAAGTATCTACCGCCGAAAGCTGCTCCAAAGCGACCGTCTGCGACAGACCGATGACCTCCTCGGGATAGACGTGCTGGCGGAAATACTCGATGGCAACATTTCTGGAGAGAGGTTTCAACTGAGCGGACGAAGACGGTCGCCTGTTCAAGAAGACGATGTTGTGTATGGTCGCTTCTTCGGCCGAGAGAATGTTCTCCATCTCGGAGGTGGGAACCTCAATCGAAGGCTTGCCGCGCGCGCGCGGCGTCAGACTGCGCCCAGACAGTTCAGGGAAAAGCGTCTGAGCAGACGGTCGGAAGCGAAACTGGTGCGAGTTGCCGATGACCCGGGGCCTGTCTGCGTCGCGCAGAAGATAGCTCGCGTCATCTGTCGTGTAAGTCCAGCCAGCGCGCGCGCAGCCATAGGCCAGCGACGACTTGCCCGTTCCGGAAGCGCCACAAAGCAACATGCCGCGTCCATAGCGGCTTACTGCAGCGGCATGTACCGCCACGACATGCGAGGTAGAGAGAAGAACCAGCGCGAGCGACTCCAGAAAGTGATAGCGCAGGTAGCTGCTGTGGAGCATGGCTCCGCGATTCAACCATGCAAACGCAAACCCTTCCTTGAGGTCGCAAACAGCCTGGTTGTGGCTGTCCGCAACGAGAGACATCAGGTGCCCCCGAGCCCGTGCAACGGGCGCAGGCGGACAACTCACAGGCCCTGCCTCGACGACCCCGATACGCAGCTTTAGGGTACGGCCCGCATGCCGCTGGCGCAGGCCACGCCAACTCTCTGTCGCCGCATCGAGCACCTGTGGTGAATTCGTCTCAATCTCAACAGCGAAGCCAAGCGGAAAAAATACCTGGCGGAGCGGTAACGGAGTCTTGCACAGCAGCGGATCGTCCTCCGGCAGTGCCATCCCGTCCGTTGGAGCTATGGCGATGTCCGCTTTTGTTTTGTATTCCTGCGCGAGTTCGGACATCACATCTCTCCCTTGTCGAGGTGCTGCGGCGTCACGTCAGACCCAAAGCCGAGCACCGTAATCTTGTGAATTGCCCAGTCAAGCAGCTCTTTCTCCTGCGGACTCCTGAGACTGATTTCATGAAGAAGCGGCAGCGCCTGGCCGTCACCCTGCCATGCGAGAATACGTATCAGGCGCTCCTGAACTTCCGGGCTGGATACAGGCAAGGCATGGCGCACATCCGGAAGAATGGCAGGCCCAGCCTTCACCAACATCCACTCCGCACGGTCGGCCACGACTTGATCGGTAGATCCGAGCGCCTGGATCGCCAAAACAGGATCCGCCGCGATGCGGTCCCAAAGCTGATACCCGGCAAGGAGTCCTGTCACCAGAGAATAGTCGCTCACAGGACGGAACGCCTGGCCGGCGAGCGACTGCAGCGCATCTTGCGGTGCAAGCAGCTCCAACGCATGAACCAGCTTCATTTGCTCGCGGTAGGTCTCCACAATCGGATCGATCTCAGCCTGCGTAAGTTTTGGTTTGCCCCGGCTCACATAGTGCGCATAGTCCTCGGCTATCTCCTTCTCTTCCTGGTTGAGCAGTTCCGGAATGGCGCGAGCCGCGACTGCTGGCTGATGACGAGCAAGAGCAAGCGCGGCTACTCCACGAACAGTAGGAATATTGCTTTTCAAAAATGGAAGAAGTTTATCCGCGGCCACATCGCCCGGACAGCGGCTCAGTGCGAGCAACGCCTCTTTCTGAACCGCCGCATCTTTGTCCTGCAGCAGGGCAAGTAGTCCCGGCGAACACGGTGCCCCCATCATGCCAAGCGCCCAGGCTGCATTCTTGCGAACCGTCATCTCCGGCGCAGAAAGCGCGTTGCTAAAGGCGGACGCCGGTGTTGCTGGACGCGCCATGACCAACGCGACGGCAGCCGCGCGTGAGATCCGGTCGTCGGAATCGAGGAGCCATCGGAGGAAGAGCTTTTGCGTTGGGAAACCCGTGTAGTACGAGAGTTCATGCACCGCCCTGATGCGGCTTCCCTCAGTCCCTGACGACGCCGCAGATGCCAATGCTGCAAGTTTTGCTTCAACTGGCCTCCCCACAGCATCAGCACCCAGACGCGGATAATCCACATTGATTGCATCCACCCCAGCAACAACCGCCGCGCGCATTGCAGGGAGGTCCATTTCATGGACATTTGCTGAAAAGTTTGCAACTACAAACTTGCCCCGAACATGAAGGTCTTCCACCTGCGACGCGGTGAAGCCTGGTTCGAGCCAGGCAACCATATCCTGGTTCGCTGCCGGGTAGAGCGAAAGGACGTCATCCGATTCACCGCCAAAGATTACTCTCTGGAGCATTCCTTGTTCGCGCAGAGCCGCAAAAATGTTTGGCCCCTCTCCCTTGTCCTTGATATCGAGAAGGAGGCTGATGCCCTGTTCGCGTGCCACGCGAAGTGCATCGACAAACAGAGGAATGCGCATGTGCGCAAAGCGGCCACTCATCGCCGCTCCGGTATCGAGCAGCTTGAGCTCATCGTAGGAAGTGCTCTCGACATCGCCCATACCTTCGGTCAGCCGCTCGAGCATCCCATCGTGATTCAGCACAAGTTGACCGTCAGCGGTCTGGCGAACATCGACTTCGACCACGTTGCAACCCATACGCGCGGCCAACGCAAGTGCTGCCAGCGTATTTTCCGGCATATCGCGGTTCGCGGTGCGATGGCAGATCAACTGCACTTTGCCGCGTTGGAGCACACCTGCATTTACGTCAGGCGCCAGAAGGCCGGCAAGCACGAGAATGAACAGCCATTTCTTCATCACTCGGAGACCGTCCTCCGCTCCACCGCCACAGGATGACTACTCTGTGTTTGCCGAACCATGTCCCGCTTCCAGCGTCTTGCTTCAACCAGGTAGCGCACGCCTTCAATAAGGTGAAAACGAGCGCGAAAGAGCATAAATCGAGCCTGAAACAGTTCCCTACGGGCCCGATTCCAAAGAGTTTCGTTTGGTTCGGGACAGGTAATACACGGGGCTCGATGCAGCGGCAAGAGCCGTCTACGCCTTGTCTGCCGCCAGTCTCTCTCTGCGCCTGTCAGTTCGCTCTCCAGCAATAAATACAGCTTGGTCCCAGGAAGATTTGAAAGAACCGCCCTTCGTCCATATCGATTTGCCCAAAGCTGTACGTTCGTCGGCAGGCAGTCGAGTGTCCACCCATTGAGTTGAGTAGGGGCACAACTCCCAAAGAGACAGCCCGAGAGATAGTTCGTCAGGCCGATCGCAAGATAGGCATCTTGCTTTGCCTCAGAAGACTCACGGACTCTGTCCCATAGTTCCCTGTCATCCTGATGGGCGGATACAAATCGTCCGTACTCCAACAGCCACGAAAGACGGGTATACGGAGTGCGCAGATGTGAGAACACATGGAGCGCCTGTACCAGAAATTGGTCTCCTGCCGACAGGACAGGAAAGCTGTAACCATTCCATGTGCGCTGTTCTATTCGGTCCAGCCATTCATTGTGCAGAAGTACATGAGGTGCGGTGGTCGAGGTGCAGAAGTGCAGCTCGACCGACCGCTGCGGCCCTGGTTTGAAATGGTCTGCCATCCGCGCGGACCTCGACGATCCAGCCTTGAACTCCCACACCACTCCGGTTGCCATCGTCCGCGTATATCCCATTTCAGAGAGAATGCAGCGGCAAAGCTCCAGGTCACGTTCGTCTACCAGGAAGTCGAAGTCCAACTGGTTCCGCAATGCCGGGTCCGGACAATATCCGGGCGAAAGAGTGAAGCCTTTGACGTTGCAATATCTCACGCCGTGCTGAAGAAGCTCGCGGTTGATGGCAATAAACTCCTCCATCAGGCAATTCGTCCTCATACGGTTGTCCGTAAGGTTCTGCCGAAGCCTTCCAATCATCCGCACAGACACGAACTCTTCAAGTCGGAGGTTTTGTACCTGGTGCAGAAAATAGAGTGCCATTCCGCTGGCGATCAACCACGGATAGGCCCGTTCCCATTCCTCACGACTTACTGCGGAGAGACGCTCTATCGCCTGGTTCGGCGGGTCGCGGAAAGTGGAGACCACAGCGTCAACTATTTTTTCGTCTGCCGAAATGCTCCAACCCATAGGTCTCCCTTTTTATGTGCTAGTGGCTGTAAACTTCCGGCTCTCCAAGGCTGCCTGCAGGGGGGAGGTGTCGAAGGAAGATCACAATCGACCAAATTTCGTCATCGCTCAGCGTTCCTTTCGATGCAGGCATTCCGGACGGCGAGATTCCGTTGTCGATAATCCACTTCAACTGACCATCGGTGTACGACTGCACTTCAGGAGAAGCCAGGGACGGCAGCGGGGGAGACATCTGATTGGCAAAGGGAACACCCGTGCTCTGCCCATCGAGTCCGTGACATACAACGCAGTAATGGCCGTATGCTTCCTTGCCTGCTGCCAGATTCTCCTGTGTAAATGGCATGGGGTTCTTCTCCGATTTGTTGCCTACGGTGACGTGGTGCTTGACTGCTTCAACGAAGCGCCACTCAAGGCGATTCGGCGTGGAAGCCTTGCAACCCGTCAACAGCGCAAGCGCGCAAACCGCCTGGAAAACCTGGAGAGAGCGCATCGTCTCACTCCGTTACGTGGAGAGTCAGCTTCATCGATCCGTGCCCCGAACCGCAAAACACTGAACACTCGCCGACAAAGGTGCCCGTTTTTTCAGGGGTAAACGTGACCTTGCTCGTGGTCCCCTTCTTCGCCTTGATGTTCAAACCCAGTTCTTTGAACTTCAGACCATGAGAAACATCCTTGCTTGTCAACACGAGCACAACCGGCACTCCTTCTTTCAGCGTGATGGCCGATGGGATGAACTCAAAACGCTTCGCCACAATCTCAATCTGTTGCGGCTGGCTTTGTGCATCCCCCGCCAAAGGCGCGCAGAGGACTGTCGCCAAAGCAACGGCAATCAACATCTGCAAGAAGAACCTGAGTTTCATAAAGACTTCTCCTGAATGAATTCAAATCAAAACTGCTGTTCCAAAATCTGCCGTAGACACCGCCTAAGGCGACAGATAACGCAGAATGTCCTGTGCGTCTGCCGCGCTCAGAGAAGCACGCACACGCATGTGGCGCACGATGGTGCCCGTAATTCGCGGCGAGAGTTGTTCCGGCACCGAGTGACAGCGGCCACAGTTCTCCTGAAACTTTCGCTCTCCGCTCCTGGACGTAGCCGGCTGTACAACAGCGTTCTTCTTGACGGCAGGTCTTTCCTGCCGCGGCTGAGCAACCAGACAGCCTACAGAAGGAGCGATCAGGCTCAGGAAGACGATGGCGCGATTGAACCGCCATCCCCGCGCGCTTATATCGATGGTTGTCATTGCCCACCTCGCCACATTGGAAAGAGAAAACGGTATGTGATCGCCATGTTCCAAATGTTTGCGTTGCCTGTATCGGAAAACTTCCGCGAGTAGCTCGTCGTGAAGCGCACTTCCTGCGGCAAGTGATACACAAGCCCGAAATCCGCCAGCTTCGTATCGGCGGAAGGAAGACCATCGCCCGACCCCGGGCTGTTGCGAAAAACCTGCTGCATGCGGAACAACGGTTCCAACCGCCCAATGACGCTGTTCATGCCTCGCCACTGCGAAAGCCGATACGTGCTCTCCAGCCAATAGCCTTGCGCATGTTCGCCATGCGCATACTCGGAGCGGACCTGTAGCGGGACACGCCACGGTTGCCACCAGAAGTCGGCGCCAAACGAGTTATTGTGCGTGCCCTGCAAGAAGCGCGCATAAGATGTTCCAATCTCAATGCGCTTTCCCGGAAAATAGACGCCAACGCGATCTCCGGCTGCACGCGCAGACTCAAACTGAGGCACGCTGCTGAACGCTGAAAAATAGCCGATGTAATTGACCTGTACCGCAGGCTTTGAAATCAGCACACCGCGCACCATAGCGCCGTCGCTGGAACCGGTCGTGCGCGTCCCGATGGGAAAAATCAGCGGCGCGTTCTGGAAGTTTTGCATCCAGATTGCCGACAGCCGCTCATTGTAAGTGCCGAAAGGAGTAAGAAAGCGGCCAACGGTAAACGTCAAATGCGAGGCAGCGATATAGTCCAGTTGCAGATATTGCGTCGATTTAAAGAACGTTCCCTTATAAGGGCCATCCTTGCCGTTCTCGCGTGCGTACACCCCACGAAAGTCAAATCTGGACTCCACCAGCAGATTCTTTCCTATAGGAATCGCTACCAGCGGAGCGACTACCGGTTGAAAGAAGTTGGCCCCTGCGTTCGTGCTATCGAGAAAGCCAACCCCGCCGGAGATAATCGGCGTATTTTGGGCTCTCAAAGTACCGACTGACGGCAACCAGAGCGCCGCGCTAACGCAAAGCGCACCTGCCAGGGTTTGCCGCTGCTGTCCGAAGTGTTTAAAAAGCCTCATAGGTGCCAATTGCTGATGCACCTTTACGCTAGCAACCCATAATCAACAGAGTGTCAGCGCCGTGTCTGCATAATGTCATCGGTTTGTAATTGCCGCTCAAACCCTTTGAATGCAGAGCTTCGCGGCCTTTCGGCTAAGTCACCGGAGCTGGATTAAATAAAGCGAAATCATTATGCAGGCCCCAATGATCAGCCCACGTCTGTTTGTGTCCGCTGGCGACATCGAGGATAAGATGAAACAACTCCCATCCAACTTCTTCAATGGTCGCATCACCGGTCGCAATTCTTCCCGCGTCGAGATCGATTAAATCGGACCACCGGCTCGCAAGTTCCGTACGCGATGCAACTTTGATGACAGGGGCCATCGCCAGACCATAGGGCGTTCCCCGGCCCGTTGTGAAGACGTGCATGTTCATCGCAGCCGCCAGTTGCAATGTGCCACAGATGAAATCGCTCGCCGGTGTCGCAGCGAAGATCAGCCCTTTGCTGTTGACCCGCTCGCCGGGTCCAATCACACCCATCAACGCGCTGCTCCCGGACTTCGCAATCGACCCGAGAGACTTTTCCACCACGTTCGCCAGCCCGCCTTCCTTGTTGCCTGGCGTCGGGTTCGCGCTGCGGTCTGCCGCGCCGCGATGAAGATAGGCATCGTACCAAGCCATCTGGCGAATGAGGTCGCGGGCCACGGACTCATTGACTGCGCGCGCAGTAAGTAGATGGATTGCGTCGCGTACCTCGGTCACTTCGGAAAACATCACCGTCGCACCCGCGCGTACCAGCAGGTCGGTTGCATAGCCAACTGCCGGATTTGCCGTGACGCCGGAGAAGGCATCGCTGCCGCCGCACTGCACGCCCACCACAAGGTCCGACGCAGGACAACTCACACGCACGCGCTGATTAAGCCGCTCCATACGTTTCTCCGCCATCCGCATGATGGCGGCAATAATGTCGCCGAACCCGCGATGCTCCTCGTCCTGAAAGCGCATCACGTAGGACTCTTCGGCAAGCACTGGAAGCCTGCTTGCCGGCAGCATCCGCGCAGGCTGTAACTTCTCGCACCCCAGGCTGACGACCAGAGGAGCACCGCCTAGATTCGGATTCAGGCTGAGATTGCCCAGCGTTCGAATCGGTATCTCCGCGCCAGGCGCGTCGATGGCAACGCCGCATCCATAATTGTGCGTAATCGCGACGACATCATCGACATTCGGATACCGAGGAAGAATCTCTGCCTTAATCCTCTTCACGGCAAAATCAACACTGGCCGCAACACACTGCACCGTCGTGCTGATGCCGAGAATGTTCTTGGTCCCCACGGTTCCATCAGCATTGCGATAGCCTTCGAAGGTGTAGCCTTCAAGCGCGGGTTGTGGCACTGGGGTCTCGGTTGCCAGTGGCGCTCGGTCGAGATCCGGTGCCGCAGGCAGAGCGACCATCCCTTCATGTACCCAACTGCCACGCCGGATGGGCCTTGTTGCATGTCCAATCGTCACGCCGTAGCGCACAATTGGCTCGCCCTGCTCTATATCGACTAACGCCAGTTTGTGCGCTTCAGGCACAGCTTCTGTCAGAACCAAGCCCGACTCAAATCGCGCACCAGTCTTCAGGCCGCCCGAGTTCACAACAATCGCCACATTGTCACGCTCGTGCATTTGCAGATAACGAGGCCGCCCAGTTTGCCGATCACCCATCATTGCTCCCTCACACACAGCACCTTCACGCAAGACAAGGCCGTTTGGGGTTGAACTTCCATCCGGGGCGCAGATACTGCATCGCCTTCGCATCGTCGCGCGCACCCGCTCCTGCCTGTTGATAAAAACGGTGCGCGGCCTCTACCCGCTCCATGTCCAGCTCGACACCCAACCCGGGACGATCCGGCACCGTCAGCTTGCCGGCCACAATCTTCAGCGGCTCCGCCGTCAGGCGCTGCCCATCCTGCCATATCCAGTGTGTGTCAATCGCAGTTACATTACATGGCGCAGCAGCCGCCACGTGGCTAAACATCGCCAGCGAGACATCAAAGTGATTGTTCGAGTGCGACCCCCACGTCATCCCCCACTCGCGGCAGAACTGCGCCACGCGCACCGATCCCTGCATCGTCCAGAAGTGCGGGTCCGCAAGTGGAATATCGACCGCATCCGACTCCACCGCGTGCCTCAGTTCCCGCCAATCGGTGGCAATCATATTGGTTGCCGTGGGAAGACCGGTGGCACGGCGGAACTCCGCCATCGTCTCTCTGCCGGAGAAGCCGCGTTCCGCTCCGCAGGGGTCTTCGGCATAGGCCAACACGTGCCGCTTTCCTCTGCATAGATCAATCGCTTCGGCAAGCGACCACGCGCCGTTCGGGTCAAGCGTGATGCGCGCTTCAGGAAACCTCTCAGCGAGCGCAGAGGCGGTCTCCATCTCCTGCGATCCGGAAAATACGCCGCCCTTCAATTTGAAGTCTCGAAAGCCATATCTCTCATGCGCGGCCTCAGCCAGCTTGAGAACCGCTTCACTCGTCAAGGCTTCTTCGTGCCGCAGCCGCAGCCAATCATCACTCGCACGCTCATCGCTCTCATACGGAAGGTCGGCCTTCTTTCTATCTCCAATAAAGAAGAGATAGCCAAGAACATCCACGCGGCTTCGCTGCTGTCCCTCTCCCAGCAGCTCTGCAACCGGCACCCCCAGATATTGCCCAAGCAGATCGAGCAGCGCGCACTCAATCGCTGTCACGGCATGAATCGTCGATCTTAGGTCGAATGTCTGTTCACCCCTTCCCGCAGCATCGCGATCGGCAAAGCGCCGCCGCACTTCGTTCAGGACGCGCTGGTACGATGCAATCCGCTGACCCTCCACCAAAGACCGCGACTCGTCGAGCACCTGACGAATCCTCTCGCCGCCCGGCACCTCGCCCACTCCCGTGTGCCCGGCACTGTCGCAGACGATGACAAGGTTCCGCGTGAAGAAAGGAGCGTGCGCGCCGCTCAGGTTCAGCAACATACTGTCGTGTCCAGCGACCGGCACCACGCGCATCGTTCTGACCCGTGGCGAACTATGGGGCAGACTCTCGATTGCATCCTGCTCCGTCATGCAGCTCCCCCTTCCGGTTCCGGCAGCTTCAAATCGACGCGCTTAATCTCGCCCACAATCGGCAGATAGGCAACAATCGCCATCAATGCCGTCGCGACAACAAAGATAAGCGCACCGTTGAATGAACCAGTTTGCTTCACGATATATCCAATGACAATCGGCGTGGTGATACCGGCCAGATTCCCAATCAGATTGAACAAGCCGCCGTTGATGCCAATCAGCGATTTTGGAGACGTATCGGCAATCACGGTCCAACCCAACGCGCCGAATCCCTTGCCAAAGAAAGCGAACGAGAGCAGCAGCATCACCAGCCACTGGACGTTCGTGTAGTTGCACCCAAGCATCGTCACGGCCAACAGCATCCCGGCAACAATCGGTAGCTTGCGCGCAAAAGTCAGCGAGTGTCCCGCGTGCAGCAACCTGTCCGAAGCCACGCCACCAAGAATTCCGCCAACCGATCCGCATAGTGCAGGCAACGCAGCCATGATCCCCACCTTCACAATCGACATGTGCCGCGCCTCGCTGAGATACACCGGAAACCACGTCAGGAAAAACCATGTCAGCGTTGTAATGCAGTACTGCCCCAGATAGATTCCGACCAGCATTCGGTTGCCCAGCAGCATTCGGATCGCAGACCACGTGAGCTGGTTCGCAGGCCGCTGCTGCGCGGTCCCCTCCTTGAGGTCGATGTTGGTTAGCCCTCCGCCCCGCTCGATGTGATCGATCTCCAACTGGTTGATGCGCGGGTGGCTCTTCACGCCATGAATGACCTTCTTCCAAAGAAACGCCAGGACAAACCCAAGCGCGCCCAGAAACCAGAAGCATTCCTTCCAGCCGCTGACGTGCGCAATCCACCCCATAATCGGCGCAAAGAGAACGAGCGCAAAATACTGCGACGCATTAAAGATGGCGGAAGCGGTTCCTCGCTCCGCCGCGGGAAACCAACTTGCGACGATCCGCCCATTGCCCGGAAACACCGGCGATTGCGCAAAACCGGATAGCAGCCGCAACAGGAAGATCACCGTGAATGCGATTGCCGCCGGAAAGTATCCTGCGAAGCCCACCAGCAACGCCAGCAGCGACCAGCAGATGATACTTACCCCGTAAACCCGCTTCGATCCATACCGATCCAGCAGACCTCCCGCAGGCAGTTGTCCGGCTACATAAGCCCAACTGAATCCGGAGAACAGATAGCCCAGCTTCAGCGCATTCAGGTGCAGGTCGCGCGAGATTGAGATACCTGCAATCGAGAGCGCGACACGGTCGCCGTAACTGAATGCACTGGCTGCAAACAGCATCAGGACGATCAGGTACCGCACCCGCGTCGGCTTCGTCTGCACGTCGCTGGCAAGCCTGGTCAGGAGCGGTCTCCAATCAACTTCTTCAAATCAGCAAGCTCCTGCTGATTCAGATCGACGAGCGGCGACCGCACAGGGCCCGCCGGTCGCCCAACCGCCGCCAGTCCTGCCTTAACGATAGATACCGCGTAGCCCTTGCCGCGATTGCGAATCGCGATGTATGGCAACACAAACTCGCGCAGGTCCGCGTAGACCTTAGCGTGGTCGCGCCGCCGTACCGCCTGATAAAACTCCTGTGCAAAGTTCGGAACGAAGTTGAAGATGGCTGAGGAGTATGTCGTAACTCCCATCTCCAGATAAGGGAGTGCGAAGGTCTCTGCCGTCGGCAGCCCTCCTATATAGGTCAGTCGGTCGCCCAACCGAGCGTAAATGCGAGTCATCAGCTCAATGTCGCCGTGTCCGTCTTTGAACCCGACAAGGTTTGGGCAACGTTCACAAAGCCTTGCCAGCGTCGCATCGTCCATGATGGCGTTGTCGCGGTTGTAGAAGATGACGCCCAATCGCGTCGAGGCACAGACAGCCTCCGCATGGGCCGCCAGGCCAGCCGCACTCGCGTTCACCAGATATGGAGGCATCAGCAGCAGTCCGTCTGCGCCTGCGTCTTCAGCCGCTTTGGCGAACTCCTTCGCCATCGCCGTGCCATAGCCGCATCCGGCAAGCACGGGCACACGCCCGGCCGTCTCCCGCACCGCCGCGCTGACAACCTCGGAAAACTCCGCCAGCGTCAGCGAGAAGAACTCGCCCGTGCCGCCCGCTGCAAACAGTCCGGCAGGATTGTGTTCCAGCAACCATGCAATGTGCCGCCGGTATGGGCCTTCATCAAATGCGAAGTCCTTCGCAAAGTGCGTAACCGGAAACGAGAGCAGGCCCTCGCCTATCTTCTTCGCCATCTCCGCGGGATCCATTCTCTGCATTCCAGTGCCTCTCTTCCGGATTTCTGTCGCATTGCGAACTAAGTAAATATATCGCACTGATATAACCATATTCTTGCCCCTTACACGCATCGCGCGCCTGCCCGGAAGCTGCCCATGATTGACAACCAACCTGCAAAATCGATAGAAATAACCGAAGAAAACGATTTCTCCAACACTCCCTCACCCACTCAAGGAGCCAACCGTGGCCATCGTCGCCGGAGTCGATTTTGGAACGCTCAGCGTCCGCGTAACCCTGCTCTCCAGCGAGAAAGGTCGTTTGGGAACGGCGTCGGCGGAATACCCTCTTGCGCGTCGTCGCGAAGACCCCGACTATGCTACGCAGTCGCACGCCGACCAGATGCAGGCGCTCGTCCGCGCTACTCGTCAGGCACTCGCCGAAAGTAAAGTGCGCGGCGAAGACGTCGCAGCCATCGCGCTCGATACAACCGGCTCCAGCGTTATCCCGGTCGATGCATCCCTCCAGCCGCTCGACGACTATTACCTCTGGTGCGACCATCGCGCCCACCAGGAGGCTCGCCGGATTACCGAGCTTGCGCTCGCCGAAGACCTCGAAGCCATCCACTGGTGCGGCAATGTGTACTCGCACGAGTGGGGGTTCGCCAAGCTGCTGCACTGGCTCCGCCACAATCCACAGAAGCGCGAGCGTTTCGCCACCGCGCTCGAGCACTGCGACATGGTCGCGGCCACGCTCACCGGCGTTACCGACCCCATGAAGGTGAAGCGCAGCATCTGCGCCATGGGCCACAAGTGGATGTGGAACCCCAAGTGGGGCGGCCTCCCACCGCAGTCATTTCTCTCCAAAGTGGACCCGCTCTTCGATGGCATCCGCGCGAAGCTCGGCAGCGAATATCTCGCCTCCGACTCCGTCTCCGGCCATCTCTCCGAAAAGTGGGCCGCAGAAATGGGCCTCAAGCCTGGCATCCCCGTCCCTGTCGGCGCGTTCGACGCACACTGGGACGCCATTGGCGCAGGCTGCCGCGAAGGCGACGTGGTCAACGTCGTCGGTACCTCGACCTGCATCATCGCCATGGCCAAGAAGCCCGAGCTGGTCCCCGGCGTCTGCGGTGTCGTTCCGGGAAGCGTGCATCCGGGCTATACCGGTATCGAAGCGGGCCTCTCCGCTACCGGCGACATCTTTGAAGCCATCGCGCGCCGCGCCGGCGTCAAAGTCAGCGAACTCGCCGCTGGACTTGAGAACTATCGCGCGGGCCAGACCGGCCTGCTGCGCCTCACCTGGGACAACGGCGACCGCACCGTCCTCGTCAATCCCGAGCTCGGCGGAGTCACCTTCGGCTGGAACCTGCTGCATACCGCGCAGGACGAGCTCTTCAGCGCCATCGAAGGCACGGCCTTCCACACACGCATCATCCTCGATCGCATGGCCGAGCACGGCGTGCCCGTCGAACGCATCATCAACGCAGGCGGCATCCCGCAAAACAACGCCGTCCTCAACCAGATCTACGCCAACGTACTCAACAAGCCCGTGCTGGTGCCCGATGGAACGCCCACCAGCCTGGGCTCGGGCATCTTCGCGCTGCTTTCGGCTGGGGCTTTCAAGAGCATCGAAGACGCACAAAAGAATATCTGCCTTCCCTACCGCACTTACACGCCGGAGCCCGAGTCAGGCGCGGTCTACAATCAGCTTTTCCCGCTCTACCGCAAAGCCTACTTCGCTCTGGGTCAGCCATTCGCTGAATCGGCCGCGCTCGGCAACATCCTTCCCGAACTACGCAGGATTGCAGCCTCGGCACGAGCTTGACTCCGATCCATCACCCGCTTCGGTCCAGCAACAATCACTTCTGGAGGCTTCAATCATGATGCACCGATGGAAGGCGCTTCTTGCTATCCCGTTCTTGGTGGCAACAACCATGTGTCTCGCGCAGCCGCACGTCTTCAGCCTCTCCGGCGACGTGCAAGGCACACACGATCCTTCCATCATGAAGGAAGGCAACACCTGGTACGTCTTCGCCACCGGCAAAACGCCCGACGGCGGCCAGTTTGCCGTGCGATGCTCCAACGACCTCATGCACTGGAAGCTCTGCGGCCACGTCTTCGATGCCATCCCCACTTGGATTCATGAACGCAGCCCCGGCACAGTCGATCTCTGGGCGCCAGACATCTCTTACGTCAATCACGAGTACCGCCTCTACTACGCCTACTCGCTCTTCGGCAAAAACACCTCTGGCATCGCACTCGCCACCAATAAAACGCTCGACCGCGCAAGCCCAGACTACAAGTGGATGGACAAAGGTCTCGTTCTCGAATCGAAAGCCGCCGACAACTTCAACGCCATCGACCCAAACCTTATCCTTGACGGCAAAGGTGGAGCGTGGCTCGCCTTCGGCAGCTTTTGGGACGGCATCAAGATGCGCCGTCTGAATAACGATGGCTTGTTGTCCAACACTGACACCAGACTCTACTCGCTCGCAAGACGCGCGAAGCCCACGAACGCAGCGCCCGCGCCCGCCGGCCTTCCGCCAAACTGGGAGGCCATCGAAGCCGCGTTCATCGTGCGGCATGGCGACTACTTCTATCTCTTCACCTCATGGGACCTTTGCTGCCGCGGCGCCAAAAGTACCTATAGAACCATGGTCGGCAGGTCTCGCTCCGTGACCGGGCCTTATGTTGACGCAACCGGAAAGCCCCTGCTCGAAGGCGGGGGCACCGAGGTGCTCACCGCGAACTCGCGCTGGCTCGGTCCCGGCGGCGAGAGCCTCCTGATGGACCCCAAGGGCCAGGACCTCATCGTCTTCCACGCCTACGATGCAAAGACCGGCAAACCCTCCATGCAGTTGTCCACCATCGACTGGACCGCAGGATGGCCGCACGCAGGTCTGGAAAAATAAACGCGCGTCAACAGACGGAAGAAGGGCGTGGCCGCAATGACCACGCCCCTTCTCTTGCTCGCTCAAACGACGACTACGCCAGATGAATCGTAACCTTACTCACCGACGCCGGCGGAAATGGAAAAACTACCGCATCGCCCTTTACTTCAACTGAATGCTTCGTCGTCTGAACCACATTCGGCTGCTCGAAGGTATTGTGCGCATGAATATCTTCGTTCGTCAGCACGATGGCCTCTGCTGACGCAACACTTCCCGCTCCGCGCACCGCAATCTCCGTCAAACGCGACTCTTTCACGTCTGGATTCGTCACCGTCAACGTCACCGTCTTGCCGTTGATCGAAGCCGACCCAAGCAGTCCAGCCAGTGTAGCGGGCTTGCCCTTCCTCTGATAACGCACCTGCGGGGAAGAAACGTTCAGCCGCAACGACTGCGCTCCCTGATGTGCCGCATACATATCAAAGACATGAAAGACAGGCGTCGTAATGAACTTGTCCTCGTGCGAGAAGAACAGCGCGTTTAAGCAGTTAACCAGTTGCGCGCACGCGGCCATTCCTACCTTCTCGGCATGGCGGTTGAAGATGTCGAGCGTCATCGCCGTCAGCAGAGCATCGCGCAGCGTGACCTGCTGGCCCAGCAGATGCGTAGGATCAAGCTGGGTCCCGGGCTTGTACCACGCACCGTACTCATCGACCACCAGCCGTATGTTGCGCGCAGGGTCAAACTCGCCCAGCAGGCCCCACTGCGCCTCAACGATCTCCTCCATCTTCAGTCCCTGAAGGAATAGCTCATACCACCCCTCGTCGTCGAAGTTCAGCGCATCGCCCTTCGCCGCCACCCAGTCGTTCGTCCTGCCCTCGCTCAGGTTCCACGTATAGTAGTGGACGCTCCATCCACGCAGCTCGCGCGGCATATAGTTTTTCTTCCGCAGCGCCTCGAAAAATCCGCTCGTCCACTCCAGATCATTGCCGTTCGATCCCGAGCCAACGAAAGAAAGCGGCACTCCATAGCCCGGCACCCACGTCGTAAAACGTCTGAACTCTTCTGCATACTCTCCAGGTTCAAAGTTGCCGCCGCAGCCCCAGCTCTCGTTCCCAACGCCCCAGAACTTGACGTCATACGGCTCAACCGAGCCATTCGCCGCCCGCTGCTTTGCCAGTGTCGTCGAGCCCGCAGGCGAGTTGCAGTACTCCACCCAACGTGAAAACGCCATCGCCGGCAAACTGCGCAGATTGCTCGCCAGATACGGCTCGGCCCCGCTCAGCTTGCAGAAGCGCACGAACTCGTCCGTGCCGAACGCATTGGTCTCATACTTCTGCACGGCGTTGCCCTTCAACCGTTGCGCGTCCGGATCGCCCGCCCAGAAGTTCGTGCGCGTCGGACGCTCCTTGCTCGGCCCGATGCCATCTCTCCAGTCGTAGCTGTCAGCGAAGCACCCGCCGGGCCACCGCACTACGGGAACGTGAATCTGTTTCAGCCGGTCCACCATCTCTTTGCGAATACCATGGACGTTGGGAATCGGCGACCCTTCACCCACCCAGATGCCGTCATAGATCACGCCGCCCAGATGTTCGGTAAACTGCCCATAGATCTCCGGCGCGATCGTGCCCACGCTTTCATCCAGCAGAATCTCCACATGAGAGTCTGCTGTTGCGCTCCACCCCGGCCTCGCTCCAAATGCGAATGCCGCGCCGGCCAGCGACGAGGTCTTCAGAAATCCTCTACGGTCCACACTCACTCTCCATTCAGCGCAAAGTACTCCGTCTCAGCGGCGCGCTCGCGCGATATTCATACTCACTGCAATGCCCCGCAGTCACTGCAACGTCAAAACACGAACATAGTCGAAGGTTGCAGTATAGCCTGACCGATTGCCCGCGTAGAGCGCGATCTTCGCCAGCCCGTGTAAGCTATCATCTGAACGCATTCCCGGAAACCATCGGCATGATCGCTAAAGGAACCAAGCCAAAAAGGCGCAAGCTCGACAAGCCCGAGCGCATGGACATCCGCACCATTGCCAAGGCGGCCAACGTCTCCATTGCCACCGTCTCGCGGACCATCAATCACGTCTCCACGGTCAATCCGAAGCTGTCCAAGCGCGTATGGGAGGTCATCGATGAGCTCGACTACTTTCCTAACACGCAGGCCCGTGCGCTGGTCTCCGGCCGCAGCCGGCTCTTCGGCCTCATCGTCTCCGAGATTACCAACCCGTTCTTTCCGGAGTTGATCCAGGGCTTTGAAGACATCGCCGTCGAAAATGGTTACGAGATCCTTGTCAGCTCCACCAACAACGATCCCAAGCGCATGACGCACTGCATCCGCCGCATGATCGAGCGCAAGGTCGAGGGCGTCGCCGTCATGACCTTCGGCATTGAGGAACCGCTGCTCGAACAGCTCGCCAAGCGCAAGATGCCGCTCGTCTTTATCGACGTGGCCCCGGAGCGCCCGGGCATCAGCCTGCTCAAGGTGGACTATCACCACGGCATCCGCCAAGGCGTGCAGCATCTGGCTGCGCTCGGACACAGAAGCATCGCTTTCATCACAGGTCCGGCGAAGCTGCACTCGGCACACTCGCGCGCCTTGGCGTTTTCAAAATCGCTCAAAGAGTGCGGCATCGCTCCGAACCCGGCGTGGATTGTCGAGGGCGATCACACGCTCGAAGGTGGCATCGCCGCCTTGGAGCAGCTTCTCGCAGCCAAGACGATGCCGACCGCAGTCATGTGCTCGAACGACATGACTGCCATCGGGGTGCTGCACAAGCTCTATCGCGCGGGCCTCCGCGTGCCCGACGACCTCTCCGTCATCGGCTTCGACGACATCCACATCGCCGAAGTCACCATCCCGCCCCTGACGACCATCCAGATGTCGCGTTACGAGTTGGCACGTTCTGCCTTCTCCGCTCTTCGCGCCCATGTGGAACATACCGGAGACGCCGCGCCGAAGCGCGAATACAACATCCCCACCGACCTCATCGTCCGAGAGTCCACAGGTTTTCCGCGCGGCACGATGTCACACCTGAGTAAGCGCAAGTCCTGACCGTCACCTACTGCCGTATGGGGCCTTCAATCGGAGGCGATTCGAGGCGGCCTTATTGTCAGCGTCGGCCAGCTTTGTGGCAATCGCCAGTTCACGGCGCGACTCCTCCGTCTTGCCCAGCCTCGCCAGCGTCAGGCCGAGGTAATAGTGCCCGGGCTGATAGTCCGGCGCCACAGCGATGGCGCGCTCCAGAATTTCCTCGGCCTGGTCATACTGTTTCTGCCGGAAGTAGGCGATGCCGGTCCCGGCCAGTGCGCCTCCGTGCTTCGGGTTCCGTTCGAGCGTTTTGCTGAAGTTGGCCACGGCGTCCTTGTAGTCCTGCTGCTCAAGCTGGATGTCGCCGAGCTGGTAGTAGGCTTCGGTCTGCACCGGTTCGAGGGCAATCGACCGCTCGAACTCCGCCTTCGCCTTGTCCATTTGCAGCCCTTGCTGATAGATGCGGCCCAGTCCGTAGTGGGCAGAGGCGTCGTTGGGGCGGGCCTTCAGGTAGGCTTCCATGTTCTCTGCGGCCGGTCCGAGTTGTCCGAGATCGAGCTTCACGCGGGCGACGGCGTAACTGACGCTTGGGTTGGCAGGGTCGATTTTTTGCAGGCGGGCGAGGGTGGCATCGGAGTCCTGGTAGAGATGCATCTGGTCTTCGAGGATGCCGAGGTCGTAGAGGAGGCGAGGGTTGTCGGGAGCGGACTTTTGAGCGTCGAGCAGGATGGCCAGCGCGGCGTCGTTGTTGCCGGCCTTGCGGGCGTCGAGTGCCTGCCTTTCGGCGGCAATGACGGCCGTGTCGGGCGTGGGTGCGCCTCCAGGGGCGGCGGCTGCCTGAGGTAAGGCAGCGGCGACGAGCACGAGCGACGAGAGTCCGGCTAGCAGCATAGGCTCCGGGTGGGACCCCTCCCCCTACTTAAGTCCTAAAGTCCTTCGAACAAAGGGGTTAGGTCAGGACTTCAGTATTGGGATCCATCCATAAAAGACGGTGATCTTCCGAAGAAGGTTCCTGAGGCAATCTTTCCCCCTATTTCTATTTTAACGAAGCGACGAAACTCAACCGCCAGGTTCCGGGGTTTTTTTACGAGCGCCCGGCAGAAAAACAGGCGGGCCTCCGACTTCAGCCGGAGGCCCGCTGCCCGTTGGAAGCCTCAACTAAGGAAGGTCTGATCAAGTCCGCGAAGATTCCCTCAGGGGCTAAAGAGTCTGGGTGAGAACTTGATCTGCCACGAAAAAACGTACCTCAGCGGCTAAACAGGCTGCGGAAAAGGCCCATCCGGCAGCATGTGCAGAAAGGCCTGGGGCTAAAGCCCCTTGATTTTGCTGGGATTTTCGCAGGGCTAAAGCCCTGCGCTCCCACCGAAAAGCACAAAGCGCGCATTTTTCCGCAGCCTCTAAAGCCGCGTTGAATTTGCGGCATTTACGGCACGGGTAAACACGTGCCTTTAAGCAAAACAGCTAAATTTCGGAGTTCTCACCCAGTCTCTAAAGCCCCATTGAATTGAGGGACGTTACGGCGTAGCTGAAGCCACGCCCCTTCAAAACGAAGACTTAATCATCGGTTCCCTATGGCCGATCTAATTTGTGTCCGGGGTCGAATGGGTGCCATTCAGTGCGGCTGCCCGGGCAAACTCGGCGCGCGCCTTCGCGTCCTGACCCTGTCGCCGGTAGACCTGTCCCAGCATGAAGTGCAGCGCCGCGTTGTCGGGGGAGAGCGTGACCGCCTGCGTGAACTGATGACCGGCCGCGGCCAGCTTTCCCTGTTGGAGGTAGAGGTGCCCCAGTTGCTCGCGGATCTTCGGGTCCCGGGGCGCAATCGCCACGGCCCTGGTGAGCAGCGAGAGTGCCTCATCGAGATGGCCGCGATGCATCAGGACAATCGCCAGATTGAGCATAGGCTGTTCACTCGGAGGCTTCTGTGCCTGTTCGCCGAGGTCCTGCTCGAACTGGAGCGCCCTGCGGTAGGCCGCGATCGCGTCGTCGGTGCGGTTCAGCCCCTCGTAGGCGAGCCCCAGGTTGTTCTCCGCCTTGACGCTGCGCGGTTCGAGCGCGAGCGCCTTCTCGAAACACTCGACCGCGTCCTGAAACCGGTCCTTTGTGTAGCGGATGCGCCCGAGGCCGTACCAGGCATCGGAGTCCTTGCCGTTCATCTGGAGTGAACGGAGCATCCACTTGTCTGCATCGTCGTAGTCGTTGAGCAGGACGTAGTCGAGCGCCACGTTTTTGAGGTCTTCGGCAGAAGGCGTCCGCAGCTTGGCTGCGAGCGTGTACTCGCCCAGCGAGTCCTTGGGCCGGTTGAGGCGCATGAGCGTGTACGCCAGCAGAAAGCGACCGTCGGCTGAGTGTTCGTTGCTGCTGAGATACGCGCGCAACTCGGTCTCGGCACGCTGGAATTCGCTGGCCTCGACGAGTTGCCGCGCGCGCTCCAGAGCAGGATCAGTGAATGCCGGTTGCGTAACAGTGGGGACATTCGGCACCGCCTGTCCCGCTGCGAGTCCTGTAAGCAGGCACATCAGTGAAAACAGCAGCCACGCCTTCCGCCTACCAAAGACCGCGCCTTTCCGCAGGCCAGGCAGCGGCCTGATCGAAGAACTCACAGGCACCCTTTCCGCATCCTTCTTCCGGCGCTCGTGCGCGCCCGACACTTGCATGGTAAACCTGTTCATAGCCCGACTGTTCGTAAGGACCCCCGTTCATGCCCGCTCGCCGCCCCGTGCTCTCCCGCCGTTTCTCGCTTCGCTCGATGGCTGTCGCTGCGCTTTGCTCGACGCTGTTGCCCGGCACGGTCCGCGCGCAGGCGCCGCAGATGGGCGGGGCCAACACGGGGGGCGTACACCAGGCGGTGCTTGATGCCGAACACAGGCCGATTACTGCGGGAGGCTTCGTCAAATCCGGCCCTATTGTTTTTCTGGATGTCGCCCAGAAGGCCGGACTGTACACGTGGAAGCACACGATGGGCACGGCACAAAAGAAGTACATCATCGACACCAACGGCTCGGGGGTGGGGCTGATTGACTACAACAACGACGGCTGGCTGGACATCTACATGGTCAACGGCTCGACCGAGGACGCGCTGACGGGAAAGACGACTCCGCCCCACGCCGCGCTCTTTCGCAACAATCACGACGGTACCTTCACCGACGTGGCTGAGCAGGCAGGAGTGACCAACGACCGCTGGGGCGTCGGCGTGGCCATCGCAGACTACGACAACGACGGCTGGCCCGACATCTTCGTCTCGAACTTCGGCAAGAATCGCCTGTACCACAACAACCACGACGGCACCTTTACCGACGTGGCAGAGAAGGCAGGAGTGCAGCTCGGCAACTGGTCCGCAGGCGCGACGTGGGGCGACTACGACGGCGACGGGCGGCTTGATCTCTTCGTCCCCGGCTACGTTCACTTCGATCTGGCGCATCCGCCTGCATCGAGCAGCCAGGGCAGCGTGCTGTGCCAGTTCCGGGGCGTGGAGGTGATGTGCGGCCCGCGCGGCCTGAAGGGCGAGGCCGACCATCTCTTTCACAACAACGGCGACGGCACCTTTACCGACGTGAGCGAGAAGGCAAGCGTCAGCGACAAGAACCTCTACTACGGACTCGCTTCGCTGTTCATCGACGTGAACGGCGACGGCAAGCCCGACCTGCTGGTTGCCGACGACTCCACGCCCAACTACCTCTACATCAATAAAGGCAACGGCACGTTTGAGGACGACAGCTACGCCTCGGGCTATGCGCTGAACGAGAACGGCCGCGAGACCGCCTCGATGGGCATCGCGTATGGCGACTACCGCAATAACGGCCTCGTTGACTTCTACAACACCACCTTCTCCGACGACTATAACCCGCTCTACCGCGACGACGGCGACGGCAATTTCACGGACGTCAGCTATCAGATGGGTGTTGCTGAACCCACGATTCCCTTCCTCGGCTGGGGCGACGCTTTCCTGGACTACGACAACGACGGCTGGAAGGACCTCATCATTGCCAATGGGCACGTCTATCCGGAGGTCGATAAGACGAACTGGGGAACTACGTTTGCCCAACGTCCTCTGCTGTTCCGGAACATCGACGGCAAGAAGTTCGCTGAGGTCCCTGCCGTTGAGGGCACTGCGCTGGCCACGACCTACGTCGGACGCGGCCTCGCGGTCGGCGACCTCTTCAACGACGGCAAGCTCGATGTCGTCATCAACGTGCTGGACGGCCATCCGGCGCTGTTGCGCAACGTCTCGAACGACAAGCACCACTGGGTGGAGTTGAAGCTCGTTGGAGGACCGAAGTGCCCGCGCGATGCCATAGGCGCCACTGTCTATCTGACCGCAGACGGAATGCGTCAGCGCGGAGATGTCGTCTCCGGCGGGAGCTACGCTTCGACCAACGATCCGCGTCTGCACTTCGGTCTGGGCGACGCGACGAAGATCGACCTCATCGAGGTCCACTGGCCTGATGGATCGAAGGAAAAGTTCACTCTCGACAAAGTGGACCAGATTGCTACCCTGCCTGAGGGCAAAGGCACGAAGCTGTAGTTTTCTTCAAGGGAAGGTCTGATTAAGTAAGCAATGTCCCCTCAGAGGTCAAAGCATTTTCCCTAAAGCTGTAGTTCGGCGCGGCCCGAAGCGAAACGCAGATTCCCTTCGGGAATGACAACAAATCCCGCAGAGGTTCCTAAGAAAACAAAGGCGGCCCCGGAGATGATCCGGGGCCGCTTTGTGTTGGGTGGAGATGGTTAGAAGGACAGCTTCGCCGACACCTGCAACTGGCGGGCACCGTAGAGCGAGTTGGCCGTGCTGGAGGGAGCGCCGAAAGCAGAAGCTCCCGTTGCCGTAAAGGGAAGGATGCAGCCCTGTAGCGCAGCGCCGGATGGCCCCGGCGTCTGGGTGTTGAGATTGCACGCTGGATTCGGCGTCTTCGCTGAGGGAAGAGCCGCGGCACTGTACTGCGAGTAGGTACCGTTGACGCCAGTGATGATGCGACGGTTGAGCAGGTTGAAGGCCTCGCCGATGAGCTGGAGCTTGAGGTTCTCGTAGATGGGAATGTCGCGAGTAACGCGGAAATCCAGATTATTGAAGCCGGGAGCGTAGATGCTATTGCGGCCGACCTGCGGCGCGCGGCCCGTAGTGGCGAAGCCGGAGCTGGAGCTGATAGCGCCGCCATAGATGTTGCCGCCTGAGCCGTAGCTGCCAGAGCCGCCGTTATAGACCGTGCCACTCATGCTGAGGAAGATCGGCTGGCCGCCGGACGCGGTGAAGCCTCCTGAGAAGAGGAAGTCGTCGAGCGCAAGCTTAACCCACTTGTTGTCCGGCATGATCTTCGGCTGGTAGACGAAGCTCATCACGAAGCGATTGCGGATGTCGTTATCGGAGTTACCGTAGTCGCGGCGGGGATCGTTGGGGTCGAGCGGCGTATCGCCACCGTAGAAGGTGCCGAAGGACCCGGCAACCTGTCCCGTGTCGGTTGCGTGCGACCAGGTGTAGTTGGCGAGCAATTCGAGCCCATTTGCGAAGGGGCGGCGGAGGCTGACGGCCATGGAGTGGTACCAGGTGTTGGCCACCGAGAAGCCGGTGTTGTAGGACTGGAGCGTGGGGATACGGCGGTCGTTGATCAGATAGACAGGCACCGTATATTGGCGGACCAGCTTCCCGCTTGCGTCGAGGAGGTTGTACGTGGCGCTCCCATGCGGGGTCTGGCCGCGCAGATTGGCATCGACGAAGATAGGCAGGCGCAGACCTCGGGTGCCAACGTAGCCGACCGAGAGCGACATCTTGCCGGGCAACGCCTGCTCGACGCCGAGTTCGGCTTCGTGCGCCAGCGGCGGTACGAAGTTGGGATCGAGGCCGTGGAAGCTCACAGATCCCCTGCCGCTGGAGTTGGTGACGATTGGCTTATTTGCACCTGTCGGTATTGCAGCCGAAGAGAGCGGCGGGCCGGGAGGCGTAAAGGGAACATTGGGGAACTGGATTCCTACGGCCGCCGCACTGGATGCAGTGCAAGACGACGCACAGCCGGAGAAGTTGTAATTCACCTGAATGACGCCGTTTTCTACGCGCATGGCATAGTAGGTCGAGCCTTGGTTGAGCGCCGAGAACAGGCCATAGCCCGCCCGCACGACCGTGCCGTTGTGCGGCGACCACGCGAGGGCAAGGCGCGGCTGCACGCGGCTGGTGTTCTTGATCGTGCTGCTGTAGAGCGTGGAGAGCGGCGGATAGTTGGGATTGTTTTTGATGGGCGGAGGCGTGATCTGGATGTCGTAGCGCACCCCGGCGGTGAGAGTAATGTTCGGGCGTACCTTCCAGGAGTCTTCGGCAAAAGCGTCAAACATCTTCATCCAGAAGTCGTCGAGGCCTGCCTTCGAGGCGGGGTTGAGGATGTCGGTGGTCTGGACCAGGCTGGTGAAGTGATAGCCCGCGTAAGGATCGGTGTTTCCGGCCTGACCCGCAAAGCTGTCGGCGGCCCAGTTGGCGAAGTTGATCGCGTTGGTCGCTCCGGAGTAGTTGTAAATACCTCCGCCCTGAAAGAGATTGATCATGACCTCGTGGACGATGTTGGCGTCGCCGCCGAACTTGAAGGTGTGGTGGCCGCGCGTGGTGGAGAAGACATCCGTAATCTGCGTGCGGTGCTCATCCGGCTCGGCTGTGCGCGGCAGTGCGTTGGGCATGCCGTAGGTGAAGGTGCCAATGCCTACGCTGGGAGCAGCGGCGTTGGCCCCGGCGGTCTCCAGATCGCGTCCGTACTGGAAGTGGACCTGGTTGATGGAGATCGCGGAGATCTGGGTGGTGAATCCGGCGACGAGGAACCGCTCGTGGTAGCTGGTCGGCCCATTGGCCGTCGGCGAGTTGCCGTTGAAGGTGTTGGAGCCGTTGTAGCCGTAGGTGGAATCGTAGTTGGCGAAGTTGTAGTTCACGAACATGTCGTTCTTCGCGTTGATGTGCCAGTCGAGGCGCGGGAAGAAGATGTTCTCTTTGGAGAAGCGGGTAGGCGCGCCGAAACCGTTATTGAGGATGAAGTTGATAGCGGCAGCGCACTGTGTTGCGGTGATGGTGGCGGGGCACTGCGTAGGCGAGATCACGGTTCCGCTGGAGTTGCTGGGCGTTGGCGTCAGGGTAACGGGATTGTTGTTGTAGTAGAGCGCCTTGCCGACGCGGCGGAAGCCGTCGTAGGTGAAGAAGTAGAAGAGGCGGTCTTTGATGATGGGGCCGCCGACCGAGCCGCCGAACTGCTGCTGCTGGTGGATGGGCTGTGTGAGCAGGAAGGCCGCAGCCTGCGGATTAGGCGTGTTGTGCAGCGCGCTCCACTTGGTCAGCGGGTCGAGCGCGTTCAACGACGGGTAGCGCAGATAGTAGAAGAGGTCGCCGTGGATGGCGTTGGTGCCGGACTTGGTGATGGCGTTGACCTGTCCGCCCGCGGCCTGGCCGAACTCGACTGAGTAATTCGAGGTTTCGGCCTGGAACTCCTTGATGGAGTCTAGCGAATAGACATAAGGCGCGCCCGAGGAGCGGCCACGCGCCTCGGAGAAGAGCATCTGATTGTTGTTCGCGCCGTCTACGTAGTTCTGGTTGTAGAGGCCGGAGATGCCGCGGAAGCTGACCAGACCCGTGCCGCCATCGGGAGCGACGTTGGGCGTGTTGAGGACGAAGGCACTCCAGTTGCGGCTGTTGACGGGCAGGTTGCTGATGAGTTGCTGGCCGATGGTCTGCGAGACCTCGGTCTTCTCCGTGTCGAGGATGGGCACTTCGCTTGAGACTTCAACCTGCGTGGTGACGGTGCCGGCGGTAAGCGAGGCGTCGATATTGAGCACCTGACCGACGGTGAGCAGGAGGCCCTTGCGGTCGATCTTGCTGAAGGCTCCGCCACCGATGAGCACCTCGTAGTGTCCGGGCTGGAGGAAGGGCGCGGTATACTCGCCTGCACCGTTGCTGCTGATGGTGCGGACGACACCGGTGTCGGTGTTGGTGATGAGGACCTGGGCGTTGGGAACAGCCGCGCCGGTGGTATCGGTAACGGTGCCGCTGATGGTGCCGGTGCCCGACGTCTGGGCGAGAACCGGCAGCGTGAAGGCGAAGAGAATCGCCGCAAACAATAAGGCTATACGCTTGAAGACAGAGGGTATTGTCATTTCACTGGCTCCTGAAGAATTGCAATACTACACCGATAACGAAACCGGTGCATGAACGAGGACGCCGGTTAAATCCGCCGAGGCTATGGTGTCTGCCGGTGGCGTTGGGATGCGGCCTGGACGAGACTATTGTAGCCCTAGTCACGTTTCCACTGCGTGAAAAGGTACAGACAGGAAGACCCCCGGGGACATCCTCGTAACTATTTGACAGATAATGATTTCCCGGGATTCATTAAATTCCTTGCCACCTGCTGGGGATCTAATGGAGCTTGTCCGGGATGACGGCATACTGGATGAGCAGCTCGAAAGGGACGATCTTGAGGGTCTCCTCGTGCGTGGCTTCGAGCACAACCGGGCAGGCCGCGCCCGCCTGCTGCACCTGAAGCCAGCGGGCCGCGCAGACGCACCAGCGGTCGCCGGGTTTGAGTCCCGCGAAGCCAAACTGCGGCATGGGTGTCGAAAGATCGTTGCCCAATGCCCGGGACATGGCGAGGAACGGCTCGTCCACGACGCAGCAGATGGTGTGAACGCCGAGATCGTCGGGGCCGGTGTTGCAGCAGCCGTCGCGGTAAAAGCCGGTCGTCGGATTCCCGGGATTCGTAGCCTCGCAGCCGCAGATGGCCAGAGGTTGGCCGAGCACATTTCTTGAGGGAAATCGGATGGGTTCGGAAGCAGACATGGTGCTTTCAGTATCACACTTCACCATGTCTGGCTGACAGGCAGGCGAGTGCGTCAGACCGCCGTCTTGCGCCGCAGAAACGGCTCCTCATAGAACCTGCGCGAGAGCCACGCTACCAGCACGGCCAAAGCTCCTTCCAGTGCCATCTTGATAAACGGCTCCTGTAGCGAAAGGCGCAGCGAAACATTCGGCACATGCACGACCATCGATTGGTAGAGCGTGAAGACGAGCAGGTGAACCAGATAGAGCCCATAGCTGATATATCCGAGAAACCTCAGAGGCGCCGTCCACCGGCCGCTGAAGAACGTACTGCGCAACCCCAGCATCATCAGAAGCAATCCAGCGAAGAAGAGATTCCAGGGAACGGTCTGCATGGCTGCGCCGAACGTATTGGCGCGGTGCAGTATCCCGAAGGGCAGCCCTGCCATGAGGAGCAGCAAGGCGGCAACAGCCAGGGTCAGGCCCGCCTTCACGCCATTCGCGCGCGTTCCATAGCGGGAGCGGGCAAAGATTGCAGCCAGAACGCCGATGGCAAGATTGTCGGCAATCAGATAGGTTGCTTCATGGACGTTGCCCAATGGGAGCCATCCGGCCGCAGTCATACCGCGCAAAACAGGCTCCACGACGCAGAGAGCACAGGCGATGACGGTCAGCGTGCGCACGCTCGTCTTGCGCACAATCATCGGCCACAGCATGTAGAACTGCTCCTCCACGGAGAGCGACCATAGCGGTCCGTAGGCCTGGGCAATTCCCAGATCAGCGTTATAGTTGGCCATAAAAAGTAGCGATACCGCGATGGACCGTGGGCTCGCCTGATGGAAGACCACAAGGGCAAAGACGATGGCAAGATAGGCAGGCAGGATGCGCAGCGCGCGGCGTGTATAAAAACGCCGGTAGTAGGTTGGGCTGTGTTTGGTGTCGAGCAGGATTCCCGTAATCAGGAAGCCGGAGAGCACAAAGAAGAGGTTGACCCCAAGCCAGCCGAAGACGGTAAGCTGAATGGCGAGGTGTGCAAAGCTGTCCGCCGGGGCGTTGGCGCCGGACCAGTAGAGCCCGTGATACAGGACTACGACGAGAATCGCTATGCCGCGCAGCACATCCAGCTCCGGCATGTGTTTGCGCAGGAGCGACTCTTCCGATGCTACGGGCGCAATGCCGCGAGCATTTGCAACCAACGCACTGTTCGACAAATTTCCTTACCGTCCTGCTCAGCGATTTAACGGTATGAGGCCAGGCCTCCCAGCAAGTCTACCTTGCTGCGAGGGCTAGTTGCTGCTCGTATTCTTCGTAGGGTCCTTTGTGGTCGGTGATGCGGAAGTCGGTGGGGCCGCCCTCGAAGTGCCAGACGCGGGTGCCGGCCTCTTCGATCAGGTCCTGGTCGTGCGTGACGAGGAAGACCGTGCCCTCGTATTTCTGGATGGCCTGGTTGAGTGCGTTGATGGCTTCGAGGTCGAGGTGGTTGGTGGGCTCGTCGAGCACGAGGACGTTGGGCTTTTGCAGCATGAGCTTGCAGAAGAGCAGGCGGGCTGCTTCGCCTCCGGAGAGAGCTTCGGTCTTCTTCATGCCCTCTTCGCCGCGGAAGAGCATCTGGCCGAGGATGCCGCGGATGTCTTCCTTGGTGGCCTTGGGGTCGAAGGTATGGAGCCACTCGGCTGCGGTGGTACCTTTCGGGATCGATGAGGTGTGGTCCTGCGCGAAGTAGCCGATCTGCGCCTCGTGCCCCCACTTGACCGTGCCGGAGTCGATGGCCGTGGCGTCAGATTCGTCGAGGCCGGCGTTGGCGAGCAGCGCCTTGAGCAGCGTGGTCTTGCCCTGCGCATTGCGGCCGATGAGCACGACCTTATCACCGCGCATGACCGAGGCGGAGAAGTTGCGGATGACGTGCTCGACCTTGCCGTCGAGCTGGGTGTAGCTCTTGTTGACGCCCTCGAATTCGAGCAGGTGCTTGCCCGAAGGGCGCAGCATCTCGAAGCGGATGTAGGGGCGCTGGATGTTCGAGCGGGCAAGTTCGGTGGTGGCGAGGCGCTCGACCTCCTTCTTGCGCGAGTTGACCTGCGACGAGCGCGTGCCCGCCGAGAAGCGCGCGATGAAGTCGTTCAACTGCGCAATCTTCTTTTCGCGCTGCTCGTTCTGCGCCTCGATGCGGGCGCGGACCTGGGTCTTCTGGAGCACCATGTCGTCGTAGCCGCCGGTGTAGGTGATGATGGTCTCGTAGTCGATGTCGGCAATGTGGGTGCAGACCGAGTTTAAGAAGTGGCGGTCGTGCGAGATGGTAATGACCGTGCCGTTGTAGCGCGTGAGAAAGTTTTCGAGCCAGTGGATGGAGTCGAGGTCGAGATAGTTGGTCGGCTCGTCGAGCAGCAGGGCCTGGGGGTTGCCGAAGAGCGCCTGCGCGAGCAGCACGCGGACCTTCTGGCCGCCCTGCAGCTCGGACATCTTGCGCTCGTGGACTTCGTCGGGGATGTCGAGGCCTTGCAGCAGGACTGCGGCGTTGGCTTCGGCCTCGTAGCCGTCCTCGTCGCCGACGATGCCCTCAAGCTCGCCGAGGCGGGAGCCGTCCTCGTCGGTCAGCTCGGGCTTTTCGTAGATGCGCTCGCGCTCTTCGAGGGCGGCCCAGAGGGCTTTGTTGCCCATAATGACGGTGTCGATGACGCGAAAGGCGTCGAAGGCGTACTGGTCCTGACGCAGCACGCCGATCTTTCTGGGGCGGACGACGGTGCCCTTCTGGGCATCAATCTCGCCGGTCAACACCTTCATAAAGGTGGACTTGCCGGCGCCGTTGGGTCCGGTCAGTCCGTAGCGGCGGTCCTGGGTAAAGGTGACGGAGACATCCTCGAAGAGCAGCTTCGAGCCATAGCGCATGGTGACATTGGAAACGGAGATCATCGCTCTCTATTTTCTCATGCCGCAGGCAGGAAAAAGGGCGACGCGCGATGCGTTGTCTGCTGATCACGCACAGGCTGGAAATGTCCAAACATCGGGAAATCGCAGCTTCGCGGCTGACTCGACCGCCTCCGCCAGATCGAAACAGGCTCGCGGGATGGAACGCAATCCACTCGATGCCCTATCCCCCAAACGATGTATGGCCTCGCCGCCTGCCGAGGATAAAGCTGGGTCTATGAGTGTCTCCCGGTGGATTCTCGTCGCCCTGCTTGCCGCCGCGCCTGCGTGCTCCCGCGCCCAGAAGCCGTGCTTCAATGGCCTGCCCGACGACCTGCGTGCCGCCGTCGAACAGAACAACTGGAAGATCGTCCAGCGCGAAGACCTCTCCGAGTCCGACCTCCGCTTCTGGAAAGACCGGCATCCGGGCGAGTGCCCCGGCGTGGCCGCGGGCGATTTTTCACCCCACGCCAAACAATCGTTCATCGTCGCGGTCTTCGAGCGCGATGAGCAGAAGAACCTGCTGGAAAAGGTGCTGCTGGTAACGGAGAAGAAGCATCAGCCCGTCGCCGAAGACGCCGTGACCACGATGGCCGTCGCCACGCCCTACGTGGTCTGGAAGCTGCATAAAGGCCGCTATCTGGGCATCGACGGCACCAAAGCGTCCATCTCGCGCGACTCGTTTGTCTACGAAAAGATGGTGGGCCCGGCCAGCCAGTACTACTACCAGGGCGACCACCTGCGCTCGTTCGTGCTCTCGCGGTAGCAAGTAGCCGACGACACTTTGCCGTCATTGATTCGGGTCATGCAACCCGTCCATTCTCCCTGCTCCCTTCCGGCTGTAAAAACCATTGACGCCGAACAACCTGAAGCTGCACAATGCCCCTCTGAATGTGAGGCACCCACGGACGTGAGCCGCAGGTATCGACCCGAACGCCACGCCGTCTCATCCACTACCACCTGCCAGCCCTCCCGGCAGCTGCCTTCAATTCCAGCACCCCAAGGAGAACTCAGGAATGTTCATCATCTGGTGGATTATCGTTGGACTTATCGCAGGCTTCATTACCGGCAAGCTGATGAAGGGTAGCGGCTACGGTGCGCTGATGGACATCGTCGTCGGCATCATCGGCGCCATCATCGGCGGATACATCATGCGTCTGTTCGGCTTCGCAGGACACGGCGGCATGATCTATACCATCGTGATCGCCATTATCGGCGCTGTCATCCTGACCTGGATCATTCGCCTCGTCACGGGCAACAAGAGTACGAATCTCTGACGCTTTTGCTCCAGAGAACCTGAGGCGGACTCAAACGCCCGTCCATGCGATGGCTGCTTCGTTGCGCGGACGGGCGCATGGGTGTCCCCCGCAGTCTCTTATCGCTCGAACACCACCCGATGCCGCCTGAGCCACCAGCAGGCCCCGCTCCCTGCCTGCGGAAAGCAGCGACCGGCTGCACGCCACCTCTGCCGTCCCGTCGAGATAATACTCTTCCTTGTTGTCTGTGAGCGGCGCGACCACAAAGGGCTGAGCGTCACCTTGTCCATGCCTCCGCCCAGCTTCGCGCGAACGCCCCAGACCGCCATATCGCCGACATACAAGAATGCCAGGGCCACTGCTAAACCACGAGCGCCCTGGTCGCCATCCGCTTCATGGCAGAAATCTATATCAAAACAAACACAACAACGTGCTCAAAACAGGCGCCTGAAGCGTGAGCGAAAAGGGGCCCGTAAAACACACCCAACGCTTCAGGTCTTTTTGCTCCAAGCAGGAGGAAGCTGAAAGTCAGCGTATTCTTTCGAGCTTCCTCCTGAAACGTGGCTCCCGGCTGGCCGGGCCACACCAAATACCGCAGCAATACAACAGACTAAGGAGAACACCGTAAAACAAACCATAGAGAACCAATGCAGCAGTACGGCAAGTGCTTCAGCACTAACGCGCCTTTCCCGGCCGCGTTATCTTTTTCACCCTGACTCTGCCATAGTTCCGCCGCTTTCGCAGAGTCATTGCAGAAACCATCATCCCCAGGCCCACCAGCCAGATACTTGGCGGCTCGGGAACCGGTGCGGGAGCGGAGACAAGCAGCTCATGCAACAGGACGCCGGGCGTATCGACCACCGAGACCAGCGTGTCGTTCGCGCCGTTGATGAACACCGCATCGCCCAGCGCGTTGATAAACCCTCCGTCGAAGGACCCGCCGGTCAGAAAGTCTGTCACCGGGTCCGTCCCTGACCAGACACCTTTGACGTTGCCCAGATACCCGCCCAGCAGTTCGTGCCCGTGGTTGCAGATGCCGGATAACGTCCCGGCCGTGCAGGCCGTTCCATTGTCCCAGTTGAGGCTTGGGGCCGTAGTCGAGTACACCGGGTTTTGCTGTCCTGCGTAATAAGTTGCGAAGCAGGTCGAAGCCCCCGATACTCCGCCGCATGAACTATTAAATGGGTTGAGCGAGTTCGAGAGATTCACCACAAAATTGCCCGTTGTGTCGATCCCGTAAAAGTTCTCGTTCTGCGTATTGGCCACCACATTCACCGCATAGGTGTCGCCAAACGCCGACAGAACGCTGAATAAAAGGACACTTGCCGTCAGAATCACGCCAATGACGTAGGTTTTGATGGACGGCAACATGAGATAGAGCCTCGTATGCATCATCTTGCACGTCTATAGAGCAACCGATGTGCCAAATTTTCATCTATTTAGAATGAGTGATTTACGGGAACCATGTTCATGGTGTGCAAATTTTTGCCACTTCTCCGTGCCAGAGAATTACCACTTTGTGTGGCTGGAGAAGCTCACCTCGCGCAGACCGCGGACCGAGTTCCCCACATAAACGGCCTCGGCGCTCTGAACATCCTGAAGGGTCAGCACGCTCTCCTCGGCGCCCGTCGCCAACAGATGCCGTCGCAGCACCCCCGGCAGGACACCGGAACGGAGCGGCGGGGTCAGCAGCCTTCCCCCCTTTCGGATGAAGACGTTGCTGATCGCACCTTCCGTCACCTCGCCGCGCTCGTTCAGGAAGAGCACCTCGTCGAACCCATCGGACTGCGCGCGGGCAAACTCGCGGTCGTAGAGTTTGCGCCGCGTCGTCTTGTGGCGCAGGAAGACGTCGCCGGAGAGCGTCCGCTCCACCGACCACCGAACCCGGCAGGGAGTCTTGTCTTCAGCAAGCAGGGCAGACGCGACCGATGCTTCCCCATCGGCACCGAGCAGCAGCCTCACCCGGTAGCGGCTGCCCGCCTCGAACCTCTTCGCCTCATCTGCCAGCCGCGCCAGAACCACCTCGCGCTCGCAGAGAAAGTCAAAGTACTCCGCCGAGGCTTCCAGCCGGTCGAAGTGCATGGCGAGAAGAAAATACTCGCCGTCCCAGAGTATCGTTTCGATCAGTTGAAAGTCTGGCCGTTCGCGGGTGAGAAACGCCGCCTTCAGCAGGCATTCTTTGTATTCTTCCTCGGGCACTGAGTCGGCGACGATGCCGCCGCCCACGCCCATCCGTGCCTGGCCGCCTGCGAGCACCAGCGTGCGGATGGCCACATTGAAGGCCGCCTTCCCCTCGGGCGAGATGAAGCCGATGGCTCCTGTGTAGACGCCGCGCGGCCCGCGCTCCATCTCGCGGATGATCTCCATCGTCCTGACCTTGGGCGCGCCGGTAATCGAGCCGCCCGGAAACATCGCCTTGAATATCTCGTAGTAGGAAAGCCCGCCGCGCAGTGTGCCCGAGACCGTCGAAGTCATCTGGTGGAGGGTGCGGTATCGCTCGACGGAGAAGAGGTCTTCGACCTCGACGGTGCCCATCCGGCAGATGCGGCCCAGATCGTTGCGCAGCAGGTCCACGATCATCAGGTGCTCGGCGCAGTTTTTTTCGTCGTGCCTGAGTAGCTCGGCCATCGCGGCGTCTTCGGCGCAGTCGAGCCCGCGCGGCATGGTGCCCTTCATGGGCCGGGTCGTGATGCGGCCGCCTTCTATCCTGAAAAAAAGCTCCGGCGAGAGCGAGAGGATATGCTGTCCGGTGACGTGCAGGAGCGCGCTGTAAGCGACCGGCTGTTGCCGCGCGAGCACTCCAAATGCTGCGTCGGGGCCAAGGCTGTTGGCTATGCTCACGCGGTCGGTGAAGTTCACCTGATAGGTGTCGCCGGCGGCGATGTACTCCTGGATCCTACGGACCTTCGCGCAGTACTCCGCCTCGGGGGTTTCGAGCGTGACGGCTTCGGCGAATCGCGGTGGCAGAGTTTCGGCAGAGGGTCGAGCGAGTAGCATGAACTCCCCATCAAAGCCTCCGCGCGCGTGGTCGAAGACGACCGGCTTGCGATAGACGCCGAACCAGGCCAGCGGCAGGTCGTCTTTTTCAGCCGCAGCCTTGCCGACGCGCTCGAAGTGATAGCCGCACTCGTAGCTCACGTATCCAGCGACGTGGAATCCTGCGGCAAGCGCCGCCTCGATCTGACGAAAAAGCTCCGGCAGCTCATCGAGCGTCGAAGCCTGAATGACACGCTCTGCGTTTAGAAAGACAAAGCTACGCCGGTTCTCGGCATCGAAGCGCGAGGTCTCCAGCAGAACGGAGTCCGGAGTGTCGGCCACGAGGGTGTGCAGTTGAGGTGGAAGCCGCGTCCAGCGCATCAGGTCATCACCGCGCGAGTTCCCTCACGCCGGAGCCGTCGGCGATCAGCGCCACGGTTGCCATGTTCAGAAACAGCCCATGCTCGACGACGCCGACGATGGCGCGAATCTCCGCCGCAACCTTCGCGGGGTCGTCTATCTCGCCACATGCGCAGTCGAGGATGAAGTTGCCCTCGTCGGTGATGTAGTCGGAGCCGTCGTTTGCGCGGCGGCGCGTGGGGTGCAGCCCAAGGTCGGTCAACCGGCGCGAGACCAGCGGCTCGGCCAACTGGATGACCTCGACCGGCAGGGGGAATTTGCCCAGCCGCCGGACGACCTTGCTCGCATCCGCCACGATGATGAATTGCTTCGCCGCGCTGGCTACGATCTTTTCGCGCAGCAGCGCGCCGCCGCCGCCTTTAATCAGCGCCAGTTGCGGGCCAACTTCATCGGCCCCGTCGATGGCCACGTCGATCGCCTGCACGGCGCGGAAATCGACGACCGGAATCCCCAGCGAGACGGCCAGGTCTTCGCTTGCCTGCGAGGAGGCGATGCCCCGCACCTTCAGTCCGGCCTTGACCCGCTCGCCCAGCAGGCGGATGAAGTGCGTCGCGGTCGAGCCGGACCCCAGCCCCACCACCATACCTTCGCGGACAAATTCCAGGCTCTTGCGGGCCGCCATGACCTTTGCGTCGTCTACACTTTGCATAGCAAGCATCTTAAATCACTCGCGGTGGAGTTCCGTGCCGGCGGGCCAGTAAATCCCGGCAAACCGCCATCTAAATTTCTCAGTGAAGGCCTGATTAAGTATGGAAGATTCCCTCAGGGGCTAAAGCCCTTCAAAATAGGCACTTTGCGGCACGGCTGAAGCGGTGCCCTTAACAAGACAGAACTTAATCAGAGCCCTCTTAGAGCGCAATTTCTTAGCGCGCACGCACTTCAGCAACCGAGGTCCAACGCCTGAATGAGACACAGGAACTTTTTGGCCGTATTGGCCCTGCTCGCAATTCCCTTTTTGCTGGACCAAACAGGCCGCGCCCAGGCCGCGCCGACCGCCATCCAGCCGCTGCGTCTGTCCGCATTCGGCGGCCTCACCGGGACGTACACCAACTTTCTGGGAGGTAAGAACGCAGGCATCACCCTCGGCGGCGACCTCACCTTCCAGACCGTGCCCTATGTCCGGCCCTCGTTTGAGCTGCGCGGCACCGCTCCCTTCGACAGCGGCCACGTTGACCGCCAGATCAACTTCCTCCTCGGCCCCAAAGTCGAGTACCCCTGGCATCGCTTCCATCCCTACGGCGACTTTCTCTTCGGCCGCGGGCAGATTACCTTCCTCAACGGAGGCTATCTCCAGAACAACCTGCGCTATATCAGCGCGGGCACCGCCGTGTATTCCTTCGGCCTGGGAGTGGACTATGACCTGACAGACCGTTGGGCCGCCAAGGCTGACTTCCAGCTTCAGCACTGGCACACCCCCATCGTTGGGGCCACCACGATCTATCCCAAGGCGACCACGTTCGGGGTCGTGTATCACTTCAACTTCAACGAGCACCACCGGCGGCGCTGAGGCCGCGGGACGGGGCATCCTCAACAATCGAAACGGCATCTGAGTCAATGAGTAGCTGCTTCGGCCGGAGTATGGACTCCTGCCGGAGTGTCTTTTTGTTGACTGGTTTTGAAAATTTTATTTACGGAGAGTCACAGATGGCCCGTATCAAATATTTTCTTTTAGCTGCCGCCCTACTTGCCTTCACCGCCGCCACGCCGCTGACCCTGGCCCAGGCGGCCAGTTCCACATGGTCTCAGGAAGACACCGTCCGCATCGTCAAGGACGTTCAGAAACAGATCGTCGGCCTTCCCAACTACGCTGTCTTCGACTGGATCACCTTCGGCATCCACGGCAAGACAGTCGTGTTGAAAGGCTATGTCTCGCGGCCCACGCTCAAGGACGACGCCGGGCGCGCCGTCAAGAACATCAAGGGCGTGGAAGGCGTGGACAACGAGATCGAGGTCCTGCCCAACTCGCCGAATGACGACCGCATCCGCGCCGCCGTCTACAACCGCATCTATACCGCGCCCTCGCTGCGCATGTACAACGCCAACCAGGGACGGCTGGGTCGCGGCCTGAGCGTTGCCCGCATGGCCGGCGGCATCACCGCCGATCCGCCGCTCGGATACCATGCCATCCACATCATCGTGAAGAACGGCAATGTGACGCTGTTCGGCGCGGTGAACAACTCCGGCGACGTCGCGGTGGCCGGGATGCAGGCCAACTCCGCCCCCGGCGCCTTCAGTATAGATAACCGGCTGGTTGTGGCAGGCGCGTCACGCAAAGAGAAATAGCACGCAATCGCTGCGGGAGCACACCGCTCCCGCAGCGGCTGAAAGCAGGCTCTCCGCCTGTGGCGAAGGATGACAACTTTCTTCAGGGAACCTCGGATTAAGTCTCGGCTTTGTTAAGGGCACGGCTTCAGAGCGGTTTCGGTCTCGTTGTGACAGTCGAGTCGGAGAGTGGTGGTCTCCCACCCTTTGTGCAAAAGACGCACAGAGGATGGGGCACCCGAAGTTTTGTAACCACTTGAACTAAAAATGCTCTAGCCGCTGAGGGAACGCTGGCGGGCTTAATCAGACTTTCTTTAAAGGTTGAACAGCTCGCGGAGCCGTTTGGTCTGCGCGCGGCTGACCGGGACCTCGGTCTTCTTCGGGTCGTCCATCCTTAACTGATAGCTCGACTTGAACCACGGCACGACCTCGCGGATGTGCTGGATGTTGACCAGAAACGACCGGTGCGCGCGCCAGAACATCTCCGGGTTGAGCTGGTCGGCCAGCTCCTCGAGCGTGCGGCAGTTCGAGTGGCCTTCGACCGTCGGCGTCATCACGCTGATCGTCCCTTCTTCAATGGACGCGAAGCAGATCTCGCGCTGGTCCACCAGCAGCAGGCGGTTGTGCGCCCGGACGACGACCTTGCCCATGTTGGCTTTAGGAGCCTGCTCTTCGACCAGCCGCAGCAATGCGTCCAGCTTGGACTCGCTGACCGACTCTGCCGGAGCGGCCAGCCGAGCCGCTGCCTTCTCGATGGTCTGCATCACGCGCTTGCGGTCGAACGGCTTCAGCAGATAGTCAACCGCGTTGACCTCGAAGGCGCGCACCGCATATTGATTGAATGCCGTGGCGAAGACAACCTGGGGCATTGGGATCTTGCGGTCGAGCAGTTTTTTGAGCACCGCGAAGCCGTCGAGTCCGGGCATCTGGACATCCAGGAACACCACGTCGGGTTTGTGGGTGCGGATGAGTTCGACCGCTTCGATGCCGTTGGTTCCCTGCCCCAGAATCTCGACGCCGCCTGTTTTCTCCAGAAGATACTGAAGCTCCTGCCGGGCCAATGCTTCGTCGTCGATGATTAACGCAGTCAGCGGCATACGAGTGACCTAGTCACTATATACGCGCAGCCTGGCAGGCGCCTGGTCCTCGGCCAGATCGTGTCCGCAGTTCTTGCAGAACACATCCGTAATCAGCACGCCGCGGAAGCATTTTCCGCACACGGGCGCCATCTGGAACTGACACTGCGGACAGAAGTGCGCCGACGCATCCAGTTCCGTGCCGCAGTGCGGGCAGGGCGTCATCAGAGGCTGCCGAAGCAGGAAGTACACCACCGCGCCGATGCCTCCGGGCATCACCACGACGACCAGCATCCACAGGCCGGCAGGCATCCGGCGACGCTTGACGTCGCGGCTCACATAGCCGACCAGCAGGACGTAGCTGGCAAACGTCGTGCCCCAGAAGTAGCCTGCCAGCAGCCGCATGGTCAGCAGCTCATGCTTGTGATGGGGCATGATTCCGTGGAACAGATACTGAATGGCGACAAAGACCACAATGGCGAGCACCACCGACCAGGCCGGGATCATGCTCAACTGGTCGTCGCCAGCCGTAGCCCTCTGCGTCTCGTCCGCTCTTTGCCCACCGAACCTCATCATTACGCGGCCTCACTGCGCTTGCGAATGCGGCGAAACAGGACGACTGCCAGCAATGTCATCGAGACAGGCAGGAACCACAGCAGCAAGACAAAAAGCTGGTTGCTCGCGTCCGGAATGCCGATTGGATTCACATCGTACTGCGACAACACGTTCCACACCGCCGTCAGCAGAATCACAATCAGCGCCGAGGAGACGACGACCGGAATGACGAGGCCGCGCACGTGGCTGCGCCGTGCGGCCATCTTCTCGGCCCGCTCGCGCACCACGCGGTGGGTGCGGTTGACGACCGCTGCTCGCGCGCCCCAATCCTGCATAGGAACCTGACTCATAGCGCGACAGCCTCCTTGATGGTGTGCGATGCGCGGACCTTCTCGACCTCGGGCTTCAGTGCGGCGAGTCCGCGATACAGGCGCGATTTTACCGTGGAGAGCGGTGCGCGTGTCACGCCCGCGATCTCTTCGAGCGAAAGCTCTTCATAAAACCGGAGCACCAGCACCTCGCGGTAGGTCGGTTCGAGCGTCAGCAGTACCTCGCCCACCTCGGCGCAGTCCTCACGCGATTGAAAGTGCTCGAGCGGCGAAGGATCGGAGACGGCAATCTCGAACGGACGCTCGTCGTCGCCTTCGCTCATCTCGTCCAGGCTCGACATGGTGCGCTTGCGCGAGAGGTCGATGACCAGATTGCGCGCGATGGTGAACAGCCAGGTGTCGAAGCGGGCCTTGCCGTTGTACTGCGCGCCGCGCACCAGCACGCGCATCCACGTCTCTTGAAAGAGGTCTTCGGCAACGTCGCGCTTGCCGGTCAGAAAGAGCAAGTAGCGCAGCAGGCGATGCTGATACAGCTCGATGAGATGGTCGAGCAGCTCAGGGTCCTGCCTCTTCAGGCCACGAGCAATCGCTGCGTTCTCGCTCTGGGTCTGAGCGAGCACAGCCGTGGCGGTCATGGACGCAGTGCGCACAGTCTTAGAGACGCGCATCCGGTCGAAAAAGACTCGTTTTGTTATGGATGGGGTCATTGCACGGCTTCTTTCATTCTACGGCCCGGGGCGTCGTTCGGCGGGCATTTTGCACGGTAAACTGGACGGATGGACGTACTTTACGGCCTCCATCCTGTCGAGGAGGCCATTCGGTCGGGTTCGCGCAGGCTGGATCATGTGAGTGTCGCCCGCGAGCGCCGCGATGAGCGGCTGGAGCGGCTGATTGGGATCTGCCGCGAGGCGGGCATCCGCGTGGCGCTCGAGCCTCGGGAGCAACTGACCCGGCTGGCCCGCACCGACGCGCATCAGGGAGTGCTGGCCGTGGTGCGGGAGCGGAGCTTTCTGGGCATCGAAGACCTGCTTGCGGCCGAATCCGATGATAAGTCCAATGGAAACAGGTTCTTCCTGGCGCTGGACGGGATCGAGGACCCGCACAATCTTGGCGCGCTGCTCAGGACGGCGGACGGGGCCGGGGTCGATGGGGTCATCCTGCCGGAGCGGCGGTCGGCTCCGGTGACGGCGACGGTGGCGAAGACCTCGGCTGGCGCTTCGGAACACGTTCGTATTGCTCGGGTTACGAATCTGGTGCGGACGCTGGAACAGATGAAGCGAGCGAACGTCTGGGTGCTGGGGCTGGACGAGCGCGGGACGCCGGACTACACGGACTTCGACTTCAGGACGGACTGCGTGCTGGTGCTGGGCCGCGAGGGCGCGGGGCTGCACGATCTGGTCAAGAAGACTTGCGACCACCTGCTGCGGATACCGATGGCGGGTCAGGTTTCGTCTCTGAATGTATCGGTTGCGGGAGCGGTGGTGATGTACGAGGCGATGCGGCAGCGGCGGCAGACGGTCGAAGCGGTCAAAAAACCGGAGAAGAAGCTGAAGGGGCTGGGCTCCTGATGCGCTGTCTGTTGTGTGTGCTGCTGTTTACGATTGCGTCGGGTCTGCCTGCTCAGGAGTCCCAGCCACAACAGGGGACGGTGCTCTTCAGCCGGGATCAGGCTTCGGCCCCGGCGAAGCCTGCGGCTCCGGCGGAGAAGGAGCCTGCGGTTGCGGTCACGGATGCTGAGCGGAACTCACTGACCTTTACGGCTTACGATCTGGATGCGCATCTGACGCCTGCGCAGGCTGGGCTTGCGGTTCATGCGCGGTTTACGGTGCGGAACTCGGGGACGCGGCCTTTGACGCGGCTTGTGATTCAGGTCTCTTCTTCCCTGCACTGGCAGAGCTTCGGGCTGGAGGCTCCGGCGGGCATCTCGCCGCTTGCGTTTGTCGAGCACACCATCGACACCGACCTGGACCATACGGGCAAAGCGTCCGAGGCTGTCGTTGCGCTCGCCGAGCCGCTGGCTCCGGGCGCGAGCGTGAGTTTGTCGGCCTTCTACTCGGGCGAGGTGCAGCGGTCGGCCAACCGGCTGGAGCGGATTGGCGCGCCGGATGACAAGGCTGCTCTGGCAGACTGGGACCGGATTTCGCCGGAGTTGACGGCGCTGCGCGGCTTCGGCGACGTGCTGTGGTATCCGGCCGCCTCCGCGCCGGTGTTTCTGGGCGATGGAGCGAAGCTCTTCCAGACCGTCGGCAGGAGCAGGCTGGCGCAGGCTGCGGCGACCGTGCGGCTGCGGCTGGCGGTGGCTTACGTGGGCGACCCGCCGGACGCGGCGTACTTCTGCGGGCGGCGGGAGCAGTTGACCGTCGTGAACGAGAACAAGAACCTGCCTGTGGTTGATTCGCCGGGCATTGCGACGGCTGAGTTTGCCTCGCGGGCGCTGGGCTTCCGTCCGATGAGTCTGTTCGTCACCGACCGGCCCGCGACCGTGACCGACGACACGCTGATTGGCGCGGTGACGGACCACTACGACGCGCTGCCGAACTACGCGGCGGCGACAGCGAAGGTGGAGCCGCTGCTCAAGGACTGGCTTGGAGCAGAGCCGCTGACGATGCTGAACATCATCGACCAGACGGGACAGCCGTTTGAGGACGATGCGCTGCTGGTTGCGCCGGTGCGCGCGGCCACGCCGGATGCGCTGGCTCCTGCACTGATTCACTCGCTGAGTCATGTGTGGTTCCGCTCGTCGCACCAGTGGCTGGATGAGGGCGTGCCGGAGTTCATGGCGCTGCTCTGGCTCGAGAGGACCCAGGGACGCGATGCTGCGATTGCTCAGCTTCAGAGCAAGGCGAACGCGCTGGCGCTGGCCGAGCCGGTGGTGAAGGACGACTCAACGGCCGTGGGGCAGAGCCTGATCGATGCTACGAGCGAGGTCTACTACCGGACCAAGGCTGCGGCGGTGTTGTGGATGCTGCGGTCGATTGTGGGCGATGCGGCGTTGAAGCAGGCGCTTCAGACCTATCGGCACGCGGGCAAGGACGATGAGGACCCAGAGTCGTTCGAGCGGGTGCTGGAGGCGAGTGCACACCGCGACCTGCGCTGGTTCTTCAACGACTGGGTGTATCGGGACCGGGGGTTGCCGGACCTGGCGATTGCGGATGTGACTCCGCGGCTGCTCGAGACGGCGGCGAAGGGGACGAGCTGGCTGGTGTCGGTGGACGTGCGGAACAATGGCTACGCGGCCGCTGAGGTTCCGGTGACGGTACGCTCGGGCGACCTGACGATGACGCAGCGGCTGAGGATTGCAGGGCAGTCGGACGCCTCGACGCGCATCCTGTTCGCGAGCACTCCTCAGGAGGTGGTCGTCAATGATGGCAGCGTGCCGGAGCTGACGGCCTCGTCGCACACGAAGCAGATTGTGATTCATTAGGGGAGTACCCCTCCCCCTGTTTTTGCGCAAAGTCCTTTGAACAAAGGAGTTAGGTTCGGACTTCCGTGCGGGGATTTTTCTAAAGTATTGATTTTATTTGATTTACAAGATCTGCGCTTGCGTAAAGTATTCATTTTACTTGACTTAGTGGTGTAACGAGCTGCATAGGGGCGGGCTTTCGGTGGCTGTGTGAGAACGTGATTGTTCACGAAAAAGAGTACCTCAGCGGCTAAACAGGCTGCGGAAAAGGCCGTCTGGCAGCTTTTGCAGAAAGGCCCGGGCTAAAGCCCCTTGGATTTGCTGGGATTTCCGCAGGGCTGAAGCCCTGCGCTCCCACCGAAAAACACACAACGCGCATTTTTCCCGCAGCGTGTTCAGCGTGCGTTTTCAAAACGAGCGCTTAATCAGGGGTTCCACATTCAGGGCTGTAGTTCGGTGCGACCCGATGCGAAACGCAGATTCCCTTCGGGAATGACAATAAAAGGGGGAATGACAAACAAGTCCAATGACGGCAAATTCCGCTTCTGACAGCAAATTCCGCTTCGGAGGATGAGGTCGCAAGGGCGATATTTTCAGGGAAAATGCTCTATTTCTATTTTAGCGTGGTGAAGGAAACTGGCCCGCCAAGTTTGGGTGGGGATCATGGGCTTATTTTTCAATGAGATGGTGGGTTTGGTACGGGTTGAGGGGGTTGACACGGCGGGAGGAGCAGCAGATTCCTCCGCTTCGCTACGGAATGGAAATGCAAGGGGCGGCTGGTTGGATTTTACATTCCCACCCATCGCAAAAAGCGCGATGGATGGGGCACCCCGGGCGTTGGTGGCGGATGGAGGAACAGCAGATTCCTCCGCTTCGCTACGGAATGGAAATGCAAGGGGCGGCTGGTTGGATTTTACATTCCCACCCATCGCAAAAGCGCGATGGATGGGGCACCCCCGGCGTGGGTGGCGGATGGAGGAACAGCAGATTCCTCCGCTTTGCTACGGAATGGAAATACAAGGGGCGGCTGGTTGGATTTTACATTCCCACCCATCGCAAAAGCGCGATGGATGGGGCACCCCCGGCGTGGGTGGCGGATGGAGGAGCAGCAGATTCCTCCGCTTCGCTACGGAATGGAAATACAAGGGGCGGACTGCGACCCCACCTTAGCGACGATCATGCCGTCGCGAAGATGGGGTACCCGGCGAAACGCGGATTCCCTTCGGGAATGACAACAAAAAGTGGGATGCGGGGGTTCAGCGGACGATCTGGAAGGTGCGGCCCCAGCGGGCGAAGCTGGTGAGCAGGTCGAGTGTGCCGGGGTGGCGGCCGCGAGGGGTGGCGGCGTCGGCGGTGGCGGCGAGCGGGTCGGGGTCTTCGGCGGCTTCGCGGAGAGAGAAGTAGATGAGGAGGGGTTTGCCGACGATGTCGCCGCGGGGGACGAAGCCCCAGTAGCGGCTGTCTTCGCTGTCGTTGCGGTTGTCGCCGAGGACGAAGTAGTTGCCGGCGGGGATGATGAGCTCGCCGTCGTCGATGAGGTTGCGCATACGGATCCACCAGCGGGAGTCAATGTCGGGGTCGGTGCTCTGGAGACGGGGGAAGTTGTCGCGGAAGTTGTCGGCAGGGGTGGGACGGTAGACGGCGTAGCTTTCGGCGAGGGGCTGGTCGTTGATGTAGACGCGGCCGGCGCGGAGTTTGAGGTGGTCGCCGGGCAGTCCGATGACGCGCTTGACGAGGTGCATCGAGGGGTCGATGGGGTAGTAGAAGACGATGATGTCGCCGCGATGGATGCTGCCGGAGGGAAGGATGCCGGTCGAGGCGTCGGTGGAGGGGGCGAGCTTGGTGACGAGGACGAAGTCGCCGATGAGCAGCGTGGGCTCCATAGAGCCGGAGGGGATGCGGAAGGGCTGCACGATGAAGGTGATGATGAAGATGGCCGCGACGATGATGTTGAGCAGGGATTGGATGGTGTGGAGCACGCCGGTCTTAGCAGCAGGCGGCGAGGCAGCAGGCGGTGGAACCTCCGGCGGAGAAGTTGGAGGCACGGACGGCGCATCGTGTTGGGCGGCGGGCGAGTTCACGGGGTCTTCTCCGCTCTGTTGGGTCTCTGGCTAAGGAGGCGCTGGAAGGCGATGCGGGCGGCCTCCTGCTGGGCCTGCTTTTTGGTGGTGCCTTCGGATTCGGCGAGGGGAATGGTGCCGCCGGAGCCGTCGGCGATGCGGACCTCGACGCGGAAACGCTTCTGGTGGTCGGGGCCGCTCTGGGCAGTGAGGACGTAGTGGGGCTGGCCGGAGCCGGTGGCCTGGAGATGCTCCTGGAGGGCGGATTTGTGGTCGCCGATGGCTCCGGAGAAGGTGGTGGACGCCTGCATGGCGAGGTTCAACTCGGGCAGCGCGGGTTCGATGATGTGCTTTTCGATGAAGGCGCGGGCGGCGGGAAGGCCGCCGTCGAGGAAGAGCGCGGCGATGACGGCTTCGAGCGCGTTGGCGAGCAGGGCGGGCTTGCGGCGGCCTCCGCTCTGCTCTTCTCCGCGACCGAGCAGCAGGAGGTCGCCGAGGCCGATTTCGGCGGCGATGGCGCTGAGATGGCGGCGGCTGACGAGCGAGGCGCGGAGGCGGGTGAGCTCGCCTTCGCGCGAGGACGGGAAGCGGTGGAAGAGGGACTCGGCTACGGCGAGGCCGAGGACGGCGTCGCCGACGAACTCGAGCTGCTCGTTGTCGGAGGTGGGGTCGGGGAGGGTCTCGGGCTTGGTTTCGTAGGCGAGCGAGCGGTGGGTGAGCGCCCAGGTGAGCAGCTCGGGGCGCTGGAAGCGATAGCCGAAGAAGGTGGCCTCGCTGGCTGGCGTTCGTCCGGTTTTTTGGCGGCGCGTTGTCACTCGGCCCCCCTGCGGTTAATTATTAATGTAATGGACAGGCAGCGGTGAAAAAAGCGTGCCTCAGGGGATCAAGTATTTTCCGTGTGGGTGTGGTTGTCATTCGAGCGGATGTGTCGGGCCTTTGGCGCTCTGATTGTGTGGGCCGATGCGAAACGCGGATTCCCTTCGGGAATGACAACAAAAAAGGAATGACAGCAAAAAGTGGGGACTGCCTTGGGGATGAAGAGGCCACCGGGAATATGCCTCCAGGAAAACAGCTATAAGGGGTTACGGAAAAGTGCGCCTTCCAGCGAAAGGAGCACGGCCCGGGGCTAAAGCCCTCTTGAACCTGCCGGATTTTTCGTGGGGCTGAAGCCCCACGCTAATCCTTAAATGCAACCACAACGACTTTTTCAGCAGCCTCCTTCAGCCCTCTGTTTTGCTTGCATTTCCTACCTGGTATATGTCGCGCCTTTGGCGTTGATTTTGTGGGCCGATGCGGAACGCAGATTCCCTTCGGGAATGACAACAAAAAAGGAATAACAACAAAAAGAATGACAAAAAGGAATGGCAATAAAAGGGCGGAGTTGCCCGGGCAGCGTGTCACTTCTGAGGCGGCGGGCGGTAGGCGTCCTTTTCCGCCTTGCCGCTGGGATCGAGCGGCGCGTCGTCGTCATTGGATTGGTCGGCTGGTTTCATGCCCGGAGGGGAGAACGGCTGCTTGAGGCCCGCTTCGGCGGCGGCCTTGGTGTCGGGCTGCGAGTCGCGCACGGTGAGGGCGGCCTGGTACTGAGCGATGGCCTTCTGGCGGTCGGGCAGGACGTCGTAGAGACGACCGAGATAAATGTGCGACCAGGCGAGGGTGCGGGGGTCCTTCGAGGACTGGAGCGTGGCCTGGAAGTCGGTGATGGCGGCGTCGAGCTCGCTCTGCATGAGATCGACGCGGGCCATGAGGTAGTGGGCCTGGGCGTGGTCGCCGTTGGGGTCGGCGAGCGCGGCTTTGGCGATGGCTTCGGCTCCCGGCAGGTCGCCTTTGAGCAGCTTCATCTCGCCGAGCTGGATGCCGGTCAACTGCCGGGGCGCGCGGCGGACAACATCCTGCGTGCCTGAAGGCAGAAAGACGATCTGCTGGGCGGCGTGGCTCTCGCGGCCTACGTCCATGCCGTAGACCATCTCGCCGATGTCCTCTTTGAGGCTGATGGACTGCTTCTCCATGTTGCCGAGCTTGTCGTAAAAATAGCTGGTGAGGACCCAGCCCTGGCGCACGTCGAGATCGACGGCCTTGCGGCGGGTCTGTTCGGCCTGGCGGTTGTAGGCGGACATCGCTGAGTCGTAGCCGATCATGTCGGCGGCGCGGAGGCCGGTGCCTGTGGGGCGCTCGGGCTTCGCGAGGCCGACATCCATGATGTGCGCCTCGACCGCTTTGATGAGGCACTCGGTGATGAGCGAGGCGATGTTGGATTTGTAGGCGAACTCGATGGGCGCGTCCTGCACGGTCTTGAGCAGCGGCATGAGGCGGTCCATGGCCTGGGCGCGGGAGTAGACCAGCGGCTCGATCTCGTAGTGCAGATAGGTGTGGCGGACCTCGTTCATGTGGACCGCGCCGAGGGGGTCTCCGGCGGGCGAGACGACGACGATGTAGTCGCTGCCGTAGATGCGCGCGTTGGTGGCCGAAGGGGCGAGCATCGGCTCCATGAGGACGAGGAAGCGTCGGTCAACGTAGCTGGAGACCGGCATGCCGAGATAGACGTTGGTGCTGAAGACCATGCGCGTGAGCGGGTCGTGGATGCGCGCGGTGAGGGCCTCGTAGTCGGCGCGATGGTTGACCCAGAGGGCGTTGAGGTGAACGTCGGCGGCGAAGGTGCGGAGCAGCGGGAGGATGTTGACGACCTGGGTGGAATCGGGCGGCAGATCGAGCTGGCTGACGGTGGGGGTCAGCTCCGGCGGGGGGCTGAGGTAGAGCGCGAGCGAGATGTACTGGGCCAGGTTGAGGCCGCGGTCGTTGAGCGTGTGTTGGCGGACATAGGCGCAGAGCGCGTCGCGGCTCTCGCGGGCCTGGGCAGAGACGGTCAGCTCGGCGTTGATTTCGTCGCGGATCTTGAGGCGGATGGGGGCGGAGGCGGCGAGGTCGTCGTCGTAGCCGCAGGCGTTGAGAGCCGCAGCTATATAGAAGAGCGGCTCGCTGGTCTCGAGCGTGACGGCTGCACCGGCGGTGCGGGGCTGCGCGATGCGCGGCGGCGCGGGCTGGGTGGTGTCGGTGGCTGGGGTGTCGCTGCTGCTACTGCTGGAGGATGACCCCTGTTGCGCGAAGGTGGGGGCTCCGCCGAAAAGTACGGCGGCGAGGCAGAGACAGGCAGCACGGAGAGTACGGCGCGACAGCGATGAAGCAGGATTGGGCACGGTAGGTTCGACGCTCTCCTGGAGTTTAAGAGAGCGAAGGGGTGGGTGGCAAACAGGCCTCCGCTTCGCTGCGGAATGGAAATGCAAAAACTCGCTGATTGGTATTGTGTTTTCCCACCCATCGCAAAACGCGCGATGGATGGGCACCCGGAGGTTTGTGGCGGTTGAAGGGAAAGCAGATTCCTCCGCTGCGCTACGGAATGGAAATGCAAAGGGGTACGGAATTGAAATGCAAAGGGCTACGGAATGGAAATGTAAATGAGGGGGGTTGGGATCGGTGCTTTCCTGCCCATCGCAAAAGACGCGATGGATGGGCACCCGGCCCGGGGCTAAAGCCCCTTGAATTTGCTGGATTTTTCGTGGGGCTGAAGCCCCACGCTCATCCCCAAAAGCAACCGCAGAGATTTTTCCAGCGCCTACTTTTAGGCTCGGACGGAGATGCCGGAGAACGTCATGAAGACGCGGCCACGCACCGGAGCGCCGAAGACGCTGGCGGGCTGGAAGACGCTCAACAGAAGCTGATCCACAATCTGGGTTCGGACGTTGGGATCGACCTGGCCGGCGACGATGTTGTAGTCATAGACGCGGCCCTGCTCGTTGACGTAGGCCTCGACGATGATGACCGAGTCCTGGTTGGTGATGATGACTCCGGGTGTGACCGCGGAGTAGAGATAGTGGGGCGCGGTCATGCCGCCGAGCGCGCCGTCGTTGGCCATGACGGGCTCGGGCGCGGCCATCATGCCCAGCAGCAGCATGATGCCCCCCAGCAGCACGACGGAACCGGCAAAACCTGCCGAGACCTGCACGAGCAGAGGACGAATGGAGTTCTCCCACTTGAGGCTGAGGCTGTCGAGCCGGCTTGATTGCCTGCGAACGAACTCGTGCGAGATGGCAAGGCGGAGCTTCATGCCCAGATCGGCGGGGGCCTTCGCCGGGCCCAGCGCGGCGAGCGACTGCTGCATGGAGCGCAGCGCGGCGAACTCGCCGGTGCATTCGCCGCAGGCTTCGAGATGCTGGGCGATCTCGTGCATCTTGTGGCCGCTGACGGCGCCGTCGAGATAGGCCGAGAAGGAAGACTGGATGCGAGCGCAGTGTGGAGAGGTCGTCATGCGGCTGTCTCCTTGGATGCCTCGAAGCCTGTGGAAGGTGCGGGCCTGCCGGTTACATGTGCGGTACCTGCGGCCAGAAGCGCGCGGAGAGCGGAGCGTCCGCGCGTGAGACGGGATTTGACGGTGCCGATGTTGGTGCTGAGGATGTCGGCGATCTCGTCGTAGCTGAAGCCTTCGATCTCGCGCAGGATGACGACGGTGCGGAAGGCTTCGGGCAGCTCGCGCAGGGCGGCTTCGACGCGGGCGCGCGTTTCGGCGTGCGCGGCGTGGTCAAAGGGCGACTCGGCTCCGTCGGCAAGCGTGGCGCTGAGACTGAGCGGCCGGTCGTCGTCTTCGGACGCGGCGGGGGAGTCGATGGTGATCTCCTGCTTCTTGTGGCGCGACCACCAGCGGCGCTGGTTGGATGCCTCGCGGAGCGCGATGCGGTAGAGCCAGGTGCGGAGGCTGGCGTCGCCGTGGAAGCCGCCGATGCCGCGGAAGACTTTGATGAAGACCTCTTGCGTGATGTCGGCTGCGTCGGCGGGGTCGTTGAGGCTGCGCGCAATCAGCGAATAGAGCGGCTGATGATATTGGGCGATGAGGATGGCGAACGCCTCCTCGGAGCCGGCCTTGAGATCGGCGACAAGTGCTGCGTCTTCGGTCGTGATGCCAATCGCGCTGGCTAAGTTTCCCACGAGTGTGCCCGCCTGCATGTTAGGGTGCCCTCTACGATACGACCTCGAAACAACAAGTGGCAAATAACGGCATAGTTACCGATGTCGCGGAGCACTCGGTTGGTGATTGAACTGCGCCGCCGGCGGCCGTGTGCTCGCTCACACTATTTCCTTTAGACACTGGGAGATAGCAAAAGGTTCCCTGCGCGGTTTGACGAATAACGCGCACTGCTGGAGAATAGAAGAGTCCTTCCCTAAGAGTGGGCCTGTGGCGCAGCTGGGAGCGCGCTTCCATGGCATGGAAGAGGTCATCGGTTCGATCCCGATCAGGTCCACCAAACAACCCCTTACAAATCAAGCATATGCCGGGAGGCGTTCACTCCATCCTCGCAGTGACTTTGTGTCATTTTGTGTCACGCGCGTTGAAAGCTTGCGCCGACTGCTGACGTCTGCTCCGGCTGGAGCCGATTCTTTCGACTTCTTCCGGCTCTTCGCATCAGATTTTCTCAACTCCGAATTGATGGAATTGATAGTCGATTGAACGCTTGCTGGAATCTCCTGCATGTAGACGTCCGTGGTCGCAGCCGTACGCGAGTGCCGCATTACGCCCTGAACGTCTTTGATTACGCCCTGAACGTCTTTGATAGTCCCTTCTTTTGTGCAAGAGTGGCGATCGTTCTACGAATCACCTGGAACGTCAGTTTGGGCAACTGTACGCACGTATCTGCAAGACGCGGTCCTTGGAGCCTGTGATAGCCCCGACAAAACCATCCGCGTGTCCTCTGAAGTCATCGGCAACAACACCAAGCCCGTAGTCGGGCAATTTGCCGCCCGCTACGGGTTCCTGGAGAAGCCGGTGATGATTCGCTTCCGGGTGCTCGATCCTGAAATTGAGCGGGGACTACGCCCACTTTGTCCCGACATGGCCCTGGATGCGGAGAGTTTCGGGCAGTTGCGCATCGGCTTTCGGCGTGTCTTTGTGATGGAAAATGAGATTAACTTCTTATCGTTCCCGCGTGTGAACGGATCGATGGCCGCCAGATTGTCGTATCGCTGTCGCGACAATTGGTGGAAGAGCATGGCTCCAGTGGAGTGCCCGGCAACCTGGCGATACGGGCGGAGGCACAGCCCACACACATGCTTTGACAGGTTTTTCATAATCGAATACATTTTTGTATACACTTTGCGAGGTCATGGATGGCCGGGAACCGTCGTGAGTTTTTGCTAGGGGCCGCTACATTTACGGCTGGTATGTCCTTGTCGTCGCTTGCTTCGGCTACAGACCAAGGCAAGACGGTGAACATATCCGGTTCCCCCAATGCCGCCTCCCCGTTTCTTCTTGAGTTTGAGGGAACTGCTCTGACGAGCCTGCGCTTCGCGGGAGACGCCTTTCCAACGAACTATGTGGCAGCGGGGCAGAAACTCGGTCACGTCGAGCTTGCGTGGCGGCGTGCGAACGGTGCATGGCAAAGATTTAGTTCGGCGGATACTACAGCGTCCCCTGACGCTGATGGGACGTATGTCGTGCGGGATGCGAGCGGCGAGGCGCTCGCCGTGAGCACTCGGCTGAAGCTGCGCGACAGCCTGCTGCGCTGGACGATTGCGTTGCGCAATATGTCCGCTGGACAGGTCGAGGTCGGCGATCTGGCCCTTCCGCTGCCGATGCACTCCACGTTCAGCCCCAAAGGGGTTGCAAGCATTCCGGTGTTGAAGCATAGCTTCATCTCCGGACATGGCTCATTTTTGTTTTGGATGCGTTCCAACAGTGTTGGCCCATATCTGGTGATGACGCCGGAACGGGATACATCGCTGGAGTACTGGGACCACCCGCGAGGTGAAAGGGGACAGCGTTCCGCCTTCCGCGCGTATGTGCATTCCGCAGCCGTGGGCGAGACGGTGCGGGCCGCTGGAGGTCGATGGCGGCAGCCGCGCACGAGCGTTAAGCTGGCGCCCGCCGGCAAGACAGGGGCTGCTCGTACCTACGCCTTCCAATTCGCGGCTGCGGAGGATTATGAGGGTGTGCGGCAGCGGCTGGTGGATGCAGGGCTGCTGGATGTGGAGATCGCACCCGGCATGACCGTGCCGGCGGATTTGTCCACTTGCATTGCTGTCCGGTCGCGTGAGCCGATCAGGAGCATCGTTGCCGAGCATCCGGAGCAGACGAGGATTGAATCGCTCGGCGAGAGAGAGGGACGCAGGCTCTACCGGGTTAGGTTTCAGCGACTCGGCGAGAACATGCTGACGGTGAACCACGGCGAGGGCCGCTCGACGCGGCTGGAGTTCTTCGCGGCCGAGCCGCTGGAGACGCTCATCCACAAACGCGCCGCGTTCACCACAAAGCATCAGATCCGCGACGCCGGCAAGTGGTACGACGGGCTGCTGGCCGAGTGGAACCTGGACTCGGAGGTGCTGCTGAGCCCGGACAATTATGACCGCATCAAAGGCTGGCGGATTTACGAAGTGACCTGCGACGATCCCGGGCTGAGCAAGCCTGCGTATCTGGCCAGCAAGAACGCGGAGTTTCCCCATCAGGCCGAGGTGGAGACGCTGGACTACTACATTGAGCATTTTGTGTGGGGAGGCCTGCAACGCACGACAGAGGAGAGCCACAGTTACGGCATCTACGGGATTCCGGACTGGAAGCACAACCGCGACAGCAGCGATCCGGGGCCAAAGGGCAAGCTGCATATATGGCGGCCCTACGATTATCCGCACATCGTGGTGATGTACTTCAGCATGTACCGCATCGCCCGCGATTTTCCGGGCATCAGAATGAAATTGGATCGCGCCATCTACCTGGAGCGGGCATACGGCACGGCGCTTGGCATGTTCACCATTCCCATGCAGGTTACGGGGTGGTCCGCGTACAAGACGGGCTTCTATAACGAGGTCGTGATTCCGCAACTGATCGAAGAGCTGGACCTGGTGGGCAAGCATGACGAGGCTTCGCGGTTGCGGATGCACTGGGAGAAGAAGGTGGCGTTTTTTGTCGCGGGAAATCCGAACCTTTATGGCTCGGAGTATGCGTTTGATTCCACCGGCTTCGAATCGACGCAGGCGATCGCACGGTATGCACTCGATCATCCATCGATGCCAGGCATTACGCCGGAGGCAAGCATCAAGTTTGCGAAAGAGCAGATTCGCGACAATCTCTTCTGCCGCGGAGTCATCGAGAAGGCGTATTACTACTACGGCAGCGACTATCGCGGCGGGGCGGGCGACTCCTTCACGCTGAGCTACATGTCTCCGATGGGCGGGTGGGGCGTGCTGAACCACGCGCTCTACGAGGGCCGCGAGCCCGACGCCACGATCCGGCTCGGTTATGCTTCGTTCCTCAGCTCATGGGCCTTAATGAATACGGGCACGCGGGAGTCCGGCTTCGGGTACTGGTATCCGGGCGAGGCTAACGATGGCGGAACGGGCGGCGGCTTCGAGCCGGCGGCCTACGGAATGACCTGGCTGGGGCAACCGCATCATCGCGGCCCCTGGTACTACTCCTGCGAGACGGACCTGGGCTACTGCGGCGCACTGAGGACCGCTGCGACCGTCATCGCGGATGATTTGGTCTTCGGACGCTTCTGCTTTGGCGGCGAGATGCGCGCGGAGAAGACTTCGCTGCGCATCATTCCGCGCGATGGTTTACGCAGGCGTCTGCACCTGCGTGCGGCCGGTCAGAAGATTGACTTTGAATTAGCAGGCGCGAGGTTCGCCAAAGAGCAGCCTATCGAGTGGTTCACCGACCAGCAACGATTCCTCTTCACACTGGAGACCGAAGCCACTGCCAGCGGGGAGGCGCAGCTTATCGTTGCGGGGTTGCCGGCCCACGGTTACAAGATCATCTGTGGGCCGGAGACGACGGAGTTCCGCCCCGATGCCATGAAGCCCCTACGACTCCGCATTCCCGCCGGAAGCTCAAAGGTCCAGGTGGAGATTGTTCGGATCTGACAGGAGCGGCATTTCGGCGCCGGTCATCGAGCTGTGATGAAGACATCAGAGGAGTGAGCAATGACGGTAAGGTTGACACGCAGGTCTGTACTGAGCGGCTTAGGCGCCGGGCTGGCACAATCGCTGTTTCTGCGTCAGGTAAGCGCGGCGAACCTGTTTTCCGTGCAGGCAGGTGAGCCCGGAAAACTTGATCTGAAGCTGACGGCCATCACTCCGCAGGTACTGCATATCGGCATCGCGCCCGCAGTTGCGGCGCCGCCTGTGCGCGAGCTGGGGATCATGGACCATCCCCATGAAGTTGCGCTTGGCGCAAGCTCCGGCGGAAACGCTGTGAACTGGGGCAAGTACCGCATTCAGGTGGCAGAGCAGCCGCTGCGCATTACCGTGATGGACGAGGCGCAGAAGGTGCGGCAGGAGATCGAGTTTGAAAAGGACAGCACGGCGGTGCGGTTTCGCCTGGGCAGCCAGCCGCTGTTCGGAATGGGCGAGGGATTGAGCGGCCTTGACCGTCGCGGCACCAGAGACGGAATGCGCAATGGAGAGGGTTCGCCTGGTCTGCGCACGGCCGGTGCGCGCGTGTCGATTCCATGGTTAATGAGCCCGGAAGGCTGGGGGATCTTCATTGGTCAGCCCGTTGGGGCATTTGATCTGAGTGGCGATCATGGAATTGTACGGTCGTCGGTGGCGAATTCAACGCGCAATGTGTATCTGGTACTCGGCGATACGCCGGCGGAAGTGTTGCGCGGGTATGCCGATCTGACCGGGTATCCTCACCTGCCGCCGCTGTGGTCGCTCGGCTACATGCAGTCGCACCGCACGCTGGCCAGTCGCGACGAGGTGCTGGGAATTGCGAAGACCTTTCGCGAGAAAAAGCTGCCGTGCGATGCGCTGATCTATCTGGGAACGGGGTTCTGCCCTTCGGGATGGAACACTGGGCATGGCTCTTTCACCTTCAACGCCGATGTCTTTCCGGACCCTCGGGAGATGTTCAGGGAGTTTCACGAACAGCATCTCAAGGTTGTGCTGCACGCGGTGCCGCCTTACGACTTTCACGGAAAGCTCACGGACATGGGTGCTGCCGCTCACGAGCTGGGCGACGCGGTTCCCTACTGGGCTGAGCACATGCCGCTCGAAGAGATTGGTGTCGATGGATGGTGGCCGGATGAAGGCGACTCGCTGCCGGTGACGGCGCGGCTTGAACGCAACGAGATGTACTGGGATGGACAGATCAAGGCGCATCCGGAGCGGAGGCCGTTCGCGCTGCACCGCAATGGATATGCGGGCTTGCAGCGATACGGATGGCTCTGGTCGGGAGACATCGATTCAAGTTGGAAGGCGCTGGCCGCGCAGGTCATGAATGGAATCAACGTGGGGCTTTGCGGAATTCCTTATTGGGGAACGGATACGGGCGGCTTCGTCCCGACGCGCGAGTTGACGCCGGAGCTTTACGTGCGGTGGTTTCAGTTCAGCGCGTTCTGTCCGCTCTTCCGTTCGCATGGCCGCGCATGGAAGCTGCGGTTGCCGTGGGGCTGGAACATGGGAACGCCCGGTCCGCTGGAGGGAGCAGAGCGGCTGGCCGGCTGGCCCCTGCCTCAGGATCTGCACAACGCGGATGTGGAGCCCATCTGCCGAAAATATCTTGAGCTTCGCTACCAGATGCTGCCCTACATTTACTCCGCCGCGGAGCAGACGCACAGGACCGGGCTGCCGCTGATGCGTGCGCTGTGGACTGCGTGGCCGCAGGATGCAAAGTCCGTCTTGATCGACGACGAGTATCTGTGGGGCGATCATTTTCTGGTCGCGCCTGTGCTCGAAGCAGGTGCTGCCAACAGGAAGACCTATCTGCCGCCGGGTGCGTGGTGGGACTTCTGGAGCAATCGGCGGGTCGAAGGTGGTGACGAGGTCGCACGCGAGGTGGACCTGGCTACGATTCCTCTCTATGTGCGTGCGGGAGCAATCGTGCCGATGGGGCCGGTGCGGCAATATACCGCGGAGCGCAGTGAGGAGCCGGTTACATTGCGGGTTTATCCGGGCGCGAATGGTCAGTTCAGTTGGTATGAGGATGATGGGAGCAGCTTCCGATACCGACAAGGTGAGTTCACCAGAATTGACTGCGCGTGGGACGATGCATCGAGGAGATTGACGCTGGTATGGGCGGCGGGAAACAGACCCTCGTCGGGACGGAAAGTATGGGTGCAGGTGATGGACCGGGGAACGAGAAAGCTGGTGATCGTGACGGAGCACTCCACCACGGTCAGGTTATAAGTGAGGTGGCTCCGCAAAATTGGGCTGAGGCATAGGCAGAAGGGCCAGAGAGCAGAGGAAAACTGCCCTATACATTTTCCTTAAAAGGGTAGTTCGGTGCGACCCGAAACGAAACGCAGATTCCCTTCGGGAATGACAACAAATCTCGCTGCGGAGGGCAAGGTCGCGAGGACTATATCTTCAGGGAAAATGCTCCAAGGTGGGTCTGATTAAGTCTGCGAGCATTCCCTCAGCGGCTAAACAGGCTGCGGAAAAAGTCCATCCGGCAGCATGTGCGGAACGGCCCGGGGCTAAAGCCCCTTGATTTTGCTGGGATTTTCGCAGGGCTAAAGCCCTGCGCTCCCACCGAAAAGCACAAAGCGTGCATTTTTCCGCAGCCTGTAAAGCCGCGTTGGATCTGAGAGGCTTACGGCGCGACTGAAGTCGCGCCCCTTCAATGCAGGGACTTATTCAGAGTCTCCCTAAGCGTATCTTGGGTCCACCTGTACGACGCCCCACTTTCGATCGACCACCTCGCGGTGCGCGGCCATGATCCATACGAAGTTCAAGGTCGCACCGGGAATTGCTACGTTCGGGTGGTATCCCTCCGGCAGCAGGACGGCGTCGCCGTCGCGCACGACTTCGACTTCGGCAGCGGAGATGCCGTCAGTGTAGACCAGTTGCAAGCCGAAGTCCGGCTCCGGCATGTCGAAGTAGACGTAGATCTCCTCCAGCATGGCCGCGTGCTCATGAGGGGGCCAACTCGTCCAGTTGCCCGGCAGTGAGCGCGTGATGCCCACTACCAGCCGTCCCGCCTGCACGTTCGAGCCGAGCAGAATATCAATCTGACGTTGCGCGCCTGATCCCGATGCGCCGGAGACGAAGTGCAGCTTCGCGTCCTTCCGCTGGCTCTCCGCTGCGACAAACTGCACGGGATACTCTCCCTCAACCGGGGCTGAGCACTCGACCAGATCGAGTGTGGTCTCCGTCTCGACCTCGGCTGCTGTTCCACGTGGAACGTAAAGAGCGTCGCCGGAAGTCATGGTGTAGCGCGTGCCCAAGGCAGTCACCGTGCCTGCGCCTGCGACGCACACCAATCCCGTCTCCTGGCCTTCGTTCTGAAATCGAACCTGTCGCTCAGCGTTGCCCAGCCGAATTCGTCCATAGCTGACCTGGCGCATGGAGCTGTTGCCCGGATGGATGAACGTATGCCGTCCCAACTTTTCTGCTGTACCTTTTATCAGTCTTCCTGTCATCTTCTTCTCCTTCGCAAAAAAATCCCTGGAACGAGAGGCTCATCCCAGGGATCAAATGGAGGCAAAACCTCTGCTGCGCTACCACGCAATCTTTGCCGGTAAGAACTCCGCGAACAGGTCGTCGTAGTAGGGCTTCAACTCTTTCATGTTCGGCTTTGTATGGCCCTTGGAGTAGAGGTCATAGGGATTGAACTTGTTGACCCACTCCAGCATCTCTGCGTCATGCTTGTTCATCAGGTGCTGGTACGCTCCATGACGATGCCAGGCATAGAAGCTGTGGTATCGCAGCATCGCCAACGCCGGTTGGGGCAGATAGGGCTTCATCACCTCGTAGATGTAGCCGTCGTGGCCGAAACTCATGTGTACGTTGTCGAGCCCGCAGTTCGGCTCGTAGATGCCGTACTTGCTCTGATAGAGCGAATTGTTGATGTCCGGGTTTGCCTTGAAGTACTCAGGGAAGACGATGTCCTTGGAATACGCGCAGCCTACCGGGAAGGTGTCGCCCACGACGCCCCACTGCGGCTCGCCCCAGAGACAGAGCACCTTGCCGAGGTCGTGAATGAAGCCGGTCAGCACAAACCAGCGCGGATGCCCGTCGCGGCGAATCGCCTCAGAGGTCTGGAGCAGGTGCTCGATCTGGGTGAGGTCGGTGTCCGGGTCACTGTCATCGACGAGCGTGTTCAGGAACTCGGCCGCTTCCCAGATGCTCTTCTCGCCTCTCTTCAGGCCGAAGTATTCCTTCTCCTTGGCGATGACGTAATCGTGGGTCTGATACAGGTGGTTCAGTCGATAGAACTCCGCCACACCCGGCGTGGCCGTCTCGTCATACTGGCGAAACTCTTCTTCGGACTTGCCTTCTTTGTATCGTCCGCCGAGGAACTCATCCCAGTCTTCCATGTCCTTCTTCAGCGGAGAAGGAGTGTCGCCTAGAGCACTAGCTGTTGCCATATCATCTCCTTACAGCAGAACCTAACCTCGAATACGTTACCGCTAACGTGAATTAGAGGATAGAACTCTTCGGGGAGCTTTGCAAGCAAATTTTCTCGTCTGCTCGAAGGCGCAGTGCGCTCAGGCCTTTACGACCTTGAGGACTCCCTCACCACAAGCTTTGATTTCACAATCAGACTGCGTGGCGGCTGCTCGGGCTTTGAGGAAAGGTTCAAGGCAAATTCTCCTGCCAGTTTGCCTAGCTCTGCCGTGTCGTGGTCGATGGAGCTGAGCGGGACGCGCAGATAGTCGGCGTAGCGGAAGTTGCCGCAGCCGATGAAGGCGATGTCCTCTGGTATCCGCAGACCGGCTTTGAGCGTCGCGTCCATTGCGCCGACGGCAGTGAGGTCGTTGTAGCAGAAGACGGCATCGGGGCGCGGGCTGAGCGCGAGCAGCTCCTGCATGGCCTGGAAGCCGGCCTGGTCGCCCTTCTCTTCCACGCGCTCGCGCACGACGACGTAGTTCTCCGGCATGGACATGCCGCGTTTTTCAAGCGCGCTGCGGTAGCCGCGCAGCCGGTCGAACGACGGGCTGGAGTTGGTGCCTGCGATGTGCGCAATGCGCGTGCGGCCGATGTCGATGAGGTGATTGGTTGCCATCTCGCCGACCTGCATGTCGTCGGAGCCGACGAAGTGCGCGGCAAGATGGGGGAAGTTGCGGTCGAAGAGCACGTAGGGCGTGCGCTCGTCGCCCAGTTCATAGAAGTTGCGCAGGCTCGGCTGGCAGGAGGCGATCATTAGTACATCGACGCCGCGGCGGAGCAGCGTGCGGATTTCCTGCCGCTCGATCTCGGGGTCTTCCTCGGAGGAAGCCAGAATGAGCGCGCGGTTTGCGGAACGCAGCACACCGCTGAGCGACTTGGCAAACTCCGCGAAGAAGGGATGCACCAGGTCCGGCACGACGAGGCCGACGGTGTAGGTTCGCCCGCTAGCAAGGCCGCGCGCCATCATGTTGGGCTGGTAGTTCAGTTCCTTCATGCGCTTGAGCACGCGGCGCCGCGTCTCTTCGCCGATGTCGGCGTTGCCGCGCAACACTTTGGATACGGTGACGACGGACACGCCGAGGTCACGCGCAATGTCTTTCAGTCTGACAGCCATACTTGCTCCCGATGCACCATCCTACAGATTTGTGCCGCCGAGGGGATTATCTTGAAGAGAATTATAGAATTACGAGAAACGGGTCCTCCTCCAAAGACTCCAGGTTCCTACGCCAAGGCTTACCAGCAGAATAAAGCCCAGTACCACAATCCAGTGTCCGTTCATCTGGAGCGGAGGCACGGTGGCCCTGATGCCAAGCCACAAGAATACGCCCGTGGCGGCGGCGAGAATGACGTAGTCCCACCACTGCTTGCGCTGGCTGCGGTCGGAGAACTCGTCGCCGCCCATGGAGGCGATGGTTTGGTTGTAATCCAGCCCATAGCGTTCGCACTCGCGGAGCACGGCTTCGTTGGTCGAGCTCTCCTCACGCGCCGAGGCGACCGCTGTGCTGATGGCCAACGCGCCGAGGATCATGACAAGTGACCCGGCGATGACGAGCATTTTGTGAGAGCGGTCCGCTCCGGCGAGTTCGCCGAAGACCAGTGCGCCCCAGGCCAGTCCCCAGAGCTGGTTGGTGTTGGAGAGTGGAATGCCGCGCCCGATGCCCAGATACTTGGTCGCAAACTGCTGGAAGAGGTCGCCGATGACCCAGACAAAGCCGCCGAGGAAGAGCCAGAAGACGGCCCCGCGCACATGCAGCAACTGGAAAGCGGAGGAGTGCCAGCCGCCATCGAGCGCCAGCGTGAGCGCCAGCACGGTGCCCAGCTCGCCCACCGTGAACGCTGTCACGAAGGAGAGCGGATTCATACCGCTCAGGTAGGCCTTGCGATAGGGGACGTACATCGTTCCCCACATGAAGCTGGCGCCAATGGCGGCGAGGATGCCGCTCATGGCATGGCTGCCCATGGCGGTACCGCCGTGCAGCGTGCTGAAGCCGAGCATGACTGCCGCGACTACGATGGCCACCGCCCCGATGACGACCTTGCCGATATTCTTCGCGCTGGCACCTTTCAGTTCGCAGAACAGCACACGGCCCCAGAGGAGCCCGATGAGCGAGTTCATGTTCCACAGGGGGAATGCCACGGCCAGGCCCACGTCGCGGATGGCGAAGACCGTCAGCGTATTGGCAACGGCCCACAACGCTCCGGCGAGCAGCGCCCAGACGATGAGATGCTTGCGCTCGAAGAGGTCAGTGAAGACGTAGCCCGTGCCCTTGAGGAGCGTGGGAAACGTCCACCGCGCCGTAAAGACGCCAGCCACCATGCAGAGCGAGATGGCAAACGGCGAGTAGCCCGCCGTGACCAGCTTGGTTGGGGCTTCGGCCGCGCCCAGCCAGACCCCGGCCGTCAGACCACAGATGACTCCGAGCGCGTGCAGCGACAAGCCCTTCTTTTCCATTCCCTTGACCACACTTCCCATCGAGGACTCCAAATCGTCTAACTCAATACAACTAAAAGGGCTATGCCCACGAGCAATACGAAGAAGGGAACCCAGAAATGGCTGTCTCCCAGGATGTTTTTTGCCTCACGGCCCAGACTCATCGAAGCTCCCCCAGATACTGCGTAAGCGGTAACGTTGCGCTCAACCCTATCGACCCGGCTACTCGGCTGTCAACCTCTACGACCAGGCCGACGATTGAGCCGCAGGGCCATACATGGTATGATCAAGGTTCGTTGCTACTCCTCAAACAGTAGCAGCAGGCAGGCTTAACTCCCAGCCCCATCATTGACGATCCAAGTTTGGGCACTACTCAAACTCGATCCTCCGGGTTCCAGGGACGTTTCTGCGATTCGAAATTGGAGCACTTCGTCATGGCACAAAAATGCGATCTTTGCGGCAAAGGCCCGCAGTTTGGCAATAATATCTCCCACGCCCACAACACCACCCGCCGGCGCTGGAACGTGAACCTTCAGGCCGTCAAGGCCAAGGTGGATGGCGGCAGCAAGCGCGTTCGCGTCTGCACAAGCTGCATCAAGGCCGGCAAAGTCGTGAAGGGCTAAGTCTTTCGCATTCATCAATACGTGCCCCAGCCGCCCTCCGGCGACTGGGGATTTTCGTGTTTCCGGCGTCTGGAGCGGTTTCGGTCTCGTTGTGACGGTCGAGTCGGAGAGTTGTGGTCTCCCACCCTTTGTGCAAAAGACGCACAAAGGATGGGGCACCCGAAATTTTGTAACGACTTGAACTAAAAATGCTCTATTGCTTGTCTTGTTTGTCAAAGGCAAGCGAGGTGCTGTTGATGCAGTAGCGCATTCCGGTGGGCCGGGGGCCATCGGGAAAGAGATGACCCAGGTGGGCTCCGCACCGAGCGCACGTTACCTCGATCCGCCGCATCCCCAGCGAGTCGTCTTCATGCGCCTCGATCGCCTGCGCCGAGACCGGCAGCCAGAAGCTGGGCCAGCCGCTGCCTGACTCGAACTTCTTGTCGGACGTGAACAGCGGCGCGTTGCAGGCAGCGCAGTGGTAGACGCCTTCTTCGTGATTGTCGAGCAGCGGTCCGGTGAAAGGGCGGTCTGTTCCCTTTTCGCGCATGACAAGGAACTGTTCGGGAGTCAGCAGTTCGCGCCATTCCGCCTCGGTTCTGTGTATCTTTTCGACCTTTCCTGTCTCAGACATTGCTTGTGCTCCTGTTCTGGGGGATGAGATGCGTTTAGTCTTCGGACGTTCCGCGGGCGATGACCTCGATCTCGACCAGGGCATCTTTGGGCAGTGCGGCGACGGCCACCGTCGAGCGCGCGGGCGGGACAGCCCCCTGAGGAGCAAGGTAGTTCGCATAGACGGCGTTCATGGCGGCGAAGTCGCTCATGTTCTTCAGAAAGACCGTGGTTTTGACCACATCGGCCATGGTCAGTCCGGCCTCACAGAGGACTTCCCGGATATTTTCGAGGGCGCGGGCGGTCTGCTCAGCAACGTCGCCGGGAACGAGTTGTCCGCCAACCGGATCGAGGGCAACCTGGCCGGACGCGAAGACGAAATCGCCGCTGCGGACGGCTTGCGAGTAGGGGCCGATGGCGGCTGGCGCGTTCGGCGTGGAGATGGCTTTCTTCTCTGAATGGCTCATAGAGGGTAAGTCTATCGCCTTGTGGGTCGGCTGCAAATCCGGCGGCTGCGGCAGTTGCCCGACAGCACAAAGAGCTGGTAATAATTTCTGCCTCCGTACAGCATTGCCGCAAGATTCAACATCTCAAGGGGAACGAGGTAAGAAAATGGGAATTCTTGATGCGATTCAATCGTTAGCGGGCCAGGCAGGGCAGTCGGCCGGAACCGATCAGGCGAAGGTAGCAGGCGGCTTTATCGAGGCGTTGACACAGCACCCTGAAGGAATCCAGGGGGTGATGAATGCCTTCAACAGCAGCGGTATGGCGGAGCATATCACCGCGTGGGCCAGCGGTCAGAATGCAACGGCTACCCCAGACCAGGTGCAGCAGGGGCTTGGCAGCACGGGCCTGATTGAGGCGACAGCAGCCAAGGCCGGTGTTTCGCCTGCTGTCGTGCAGACGGCTCTGGCGACCATCCTGCCGATGGCCATACAACACTTCGCACCCAACGGACAGGCCGCGCCGCAGAGTTCCATGGCAGGTATGGCGCAGACACTGCTGAGCAAATTTCTCTGATACGACCCTGAAGACCGGGCCGTCCATTGCAAATACAAATGTTCGACTGAAACCGCCGGTGAACACCGGCAGATGGAAGGACGCCAATGGCTGATCTTGAGCAGCTTAAGCAGAAGTACGCGCCTGTGATTGAAACCATTCAACGGTTCAGCGACTACGGCGCGAGCGTGGATGCCGTAGACCTGGCCGGTGAGCAACTCCACCTGAAGGGCACAGTGCCTTCGACGGTGGTGGCCAATCGGGTGTGGGACACCATCAAGCAGGTCGATCCGACCTACTCCGACCTGAAACATGAGATTGCGACCACGGGCGGAGCTGAGCAGCCGTACACCATCAAGTCTGGCGACAGCCTCTCGGCCATCAGTAAGCTCTTCTATGGGAGCGCGAACAAGTATGCCGAGATTGCGAAGGCGAATAACATCGCAGACCCGAACCTTATCCGGGTTGGCTCCTCGCTCAACCTGCCCGTGCTGAGCTAAGAAGAACTGATTCACGAAACAGCAGCCTGAATTTCGCGGGCTGCTGTTCGTGTGTTAATCTGCCATCGCTTCAGTGCTCAGGGTCACGCCCACTCCGGGCAGACGGGAAGAACGGGAACATCAACGATGCCCCTTGAACTGTTCACGCTGCTCATCTTCGCCGGGTCGTTCGTGGCCGGGCTGCTGGGGGCGCTGACAGGGCTGGGCGGAGGCGTGGTACTGGTGCCGCTGCTCACGATCCTGTTCCATGTGGACATTCGTTACGCCATCGGGGCGTCGCTCGTCTCGGTGATTGCAACGTCCTCGGGATCTGCCGCTGCGTATGTGCGTGAAGGATTCTCGAGTGTACGGATCGGGATGTTTCTGGAGATCGCTACCACGATTGGCGCGGTCTTCGGGGCGCTTCTGGCAGCGCGAGTGCCTACGCGGGCGCTGGCCATTATCTTCGGCGCGGTGCTCATTTACTCGGCATGGCTCTCGTGGCAGCAGGGCAGACATGGGCACGGAGAGCATCCGGGGGAAAGCCCGTGGTCGGATCGGCTGCGCCTCTCGGGCTCCTATCCAGGAGCGGATGGCATCGAGCAATCGTACAAGGTGGACCGCATCTCGGCGGGCTTCGCGACCATGTTCGGCGCGGGAACGCTCTCGGGTTTGCTCGGCATCGGCTCGGGCGCGGTGAAAGTTCTGGCGATGGACCAGGTGATGCGTATTCCATTCAAGGTCTCGACGACGACCAGTAACTTTATGATCGGCGTGACGGCGGCGGCCAGCGCAGGCATCTATCTGCACCGCGGGTATGTCGATCCGGGCTTGGTTTTTCCTGTAACGCTCGGCGTGCTCGCCGGGTCGCTGGTTGGCGCACGGCTGCTGGTACGGGCAGGTGTCGTCTCGCTGCGCATGATCTTCAACGTGGTCATCTTCGCGCTTGGCATCGAGATGATCATCAACGGATGGGCAGGCAGGTTATGAGCAGATCGTCTGATAGTCCGCGACACTTCGACGACCAGCGCATGGAGACAGTCATGGGACGGCTGCTCCAGATCGGGGTCCTGCTGGCGTCGGCTGTGGTGCTGCTCGGCGGCATTCTGTATGTTCGTGCGCACGCCGGTGCGCCGATGAACTATACGACATTTGCCGGCGAGCCGGAGGAACTCCGTCATCCCGCGCAGCTCTTTCATCTGATTGCAACAGGAGATGGAGCGGCCATCGTGCAGCTTGGCCTCCTTCTGCTGATCGCTACGCCGATTGCTCGCGTCGTCTTCGCAGTGGTCGGCTTTGCCATCGAGCGAGACCGGCTTTATGTAGCCGTCAGTCTGGTTGTATTGGCGGTGTTGATGATCAGCCTTTTCAGCCTGTCGTGATCGACCTTCCCACCGCTGAGTCGCGCACGAATGAAAAGCATCCAAGTTAAGATGAGCAGGCACTGGACACCGGCAGACATTCCCTCGCAATCCGGCAAGCGCGTTATTATCACTGGAGCCAACAGCGGCATCGGCTACCACGCCGCGTTGCGGTTTGCGCGCAAGGGAGCGCACGTCATCCTGGCCTGTCGTGATGCACAGAAAGGCGAAGGCGCCCTGGCCAGTCTGATGACGGAAGCGCCGGGGGCGAACGCCGAACTGGCGCTGCTCGATCTGGCCTCGCTTGCTTCTGTCCGCGAGTTTGCGGCGCGCGAGCTTGCGCGAGAGCAGCCGCTCCACGTGCTGATCAACAATGCGGGAGTGATGGCCCCACCGCGCCGCCTGGAAACCGCCGACGGTTTCGAGCTTCAATTCGGCACGAATGTACTTGGGCACTTTGCGCTGACCGGCTTGTTGCTGCCGCTGCTTGAGCGTGCGGAGCACCCGCGTATCGTCACCATTGCCTCGATTGCGCACAAACGAGGGAACATCGATCTCGACGATCTGCAATCGACGAAGAACTATGGGCCCATGAAGAGTTATCAGCAATCGAAGCTGGCCAACCTGATGCTCGCCTTCGAGCTTGAGCGCCGCCTGCGTGCTCATGCTTCGCCAGTTGTCAGCATTGCTGCACACCCTGGCGTGGCCCACACTCCGCTGTTCAGCAAGGGTGACTACTCTGCTGTCGAGAAATCCGCGCGCAAGCTGCTGGGTGAGGCCATTGAGCTTTTCCTGAATACCGCCGCCGAAGGGGCGCTGCCCACGCTCTATGCCGCTACTTCGACAGACGCGGTCGGCGGCGGCTACTACGGTCCGCAGGGATTTCAGGAGATGCGCGGTGAGCGTGTAGGTCCGGCCACGGTGGCTCCGCAGGCCCGAGATGAAGCAGTTGCGGCGCAGCTCTGGGGGCGTTGCGAAGAGAGTACTGGTGTCAAGCTGCTCTCCTGAGTACAAACACGCAGGGCGGCGAATCGAATCGTTCGCCGCCCTGCACGCACTGTCCATCCCGCGTTAGAAAACGAACTTCAGGGCGAGTTGGATGTTGCGCGGTTCGTTGACCGTGCTGGTGATCTGGCCAAAGCTATTGCCTGGGCTGGCATTGTTGCTGGGAGGCGCGAGGCTGACCATGTTGAAGGCATTCAAAAAGTCGCCGCGGAATTCAAAATGAGTTCCCTCGGTGACTGCGAACTCCTTCGACAAGGACAGGTCAATCTGCTGATAACCCGGAGCACGTTCCGAACCAACGGCGGCATTGCCGAAGCTGGTCGCACTCTGCTCCTGGTATGCACAGCTCCCATTGTCCGTATCGCTCGCGCAGGTCTGGGCTGAAGGGCCTGTGCCAAACCAGTTGGTCTCCGTGCGTCCCACAATCTTCAAAGGCCGCAGGTGGTTGGCGCGAGATCCTCTTGCATTGACCGAAGTCGAGTAAAAGGCGTTCGACGCAACCGTGATGGGGAACCCTGTATGGAAGCTCATGGTGGTACTGGCCTTCCAACCGCCGATCGCTTCATCCGCGAAGCGATTCATGCCTGCTCCAAGCTGACGGCCGCGTCCAAACGGCAGGTCGTAGACGCCGGAGATGGAGAAGTTATGTTTGGCATCGAAGAACTCAGGACCATAGTCTCCTTTGCCGTTATAGGCGTCCTGCCAGTAGGCGCCTTGCGAGGCGCTCGCACCGCCGCCGGCACCATAGTAGCCGAGGTTGTCGCTCATACCTTTGCTATAGGTCCAGTTGGCAAGGTACTCAAGGCCATGGCTCGCACGGCGGCGCGCTGTGACCTGGAGTGAGTTGTAGTTCATCACTGCTTCCGACTCGGTGTAGCTGATGTTGGCAACCTGGCTAAGCGCCGGGTTTTTTGCGGCGAGCAGTGTGATGGGCAGCGCGCAGGTAAGGCATGGACGCTGGTTGCCCTCGCGCGGGTCCACGAGGTGGTCACCGTTCTGTCCCAGGTAGGCGACGGTGAGCGAGGTGACGTTATTGAGCTGATACTCGGTCGTCAGGTTGAACTGCTGAATCAACGCAGGTTTCAGGTTCGGCTGCCAGGCGCGCACATTACCTGCGTAGACGTTCGGATCGGACGGACGATAGAAGCCGCCAGTGACGGAGAGATACGGCGAGGCGCCCGCGCAGGGAAGGCCAACCGAGCAGGAGGCGTCGACGAAGAACGGAGGATTGAGCGTGAGCCTGAGGTTTGCGCCCGTGCCTTCGAGGAAGTTGGTGATGCCGTATCCGCCGCGCAGTACCAGCTTATCGTTGAAGTATGCGGGCGACCAGGCAAAGCCAAGACGTGGCATGAATCCGCCCCAGAATGCGCCGTACAGGGCGCGCGGCGCGCCGTTCACGCCCGCGTCGGTGATGACCCCAGTGGTGAGGTTGATATTCGCCTGCTTGTTGTTGACTTCGGTGTAAGGTTGGTCGTACTCCCAGCGCATGCCGAGGTTGACCGTCAGGGTCGGCGTCAGCTTGTAGTCGTCCTGCACGAAGAGCGCGTCGCGCCACTGGCGCTGTCCCCAGCGACCGGTCAGAGCACCCTGACCCTCGTTGGTGACTTGATCGTGCAGGAACTGGCTTACGCTGCCGTTGAAGCCGAACCATCCCAGCGTGCCGTCGTTGCCGGAGTAGTAGCGGTTCTCCTGATAGCGTAGCGCCTGCGCACCGAATTTGATGGTCTGCTTGTTGTGCTGCCAGGTGAGGACGTCGCCATAGGTGAATGCGTTGACAATGCTGTCACTGTCGATTCCGCCGTAGGAGCCGTTGCCATCCTGGCCCTGCGGGGCGCCGATGTCGTCCACCGTGCCGGAATTTGCACCATTGCCGATAACCAGCGTGCTGAAGCCCGGGACAAGCTGCGTGCCGGGTATGCCCAGCTTCTGGTTGCCGGTCAGGCCCCACTTGCCGGAGACGTCAGTCGGCGTCTGAATATAGCGAGTGCGACCGATGCCGGCACGCGCATCGTTAACGATGCTGGTCGAGAAGACGTGCGTCCAGTTGGCGATGAAGCCGGTATAGGGATCGTTGTTATTGGTGGGGATGTCAGTCGGCAGCGCGACCTTGGTATAGCCGTCATGCTCGCGACCAATGGAGACACGGCCTGAGATCGTGTCTCGCTTTGTGGCGTTCCAGTCGATCTTGGCGTCGCCCTGATCGTTGACCGTGGCCTGTGAGGACGAGCCGACGTAGTTGACCGACGTTGTTGTGGTGGTGTTGGGCAGTGGGTAGAGTTCTGGGTGAGCGAACAGATAAACCGCAGCCGGATTCGGGTTGCTGATGCCGGTCAGATCGCGTTCGTTCGCCGGAACTACAGTGCGATTCTCCACGTTGGAGAAGTGCTGGCGCGCTCCCTGATAGTCCACGAAGAAGAAGAGCCTGTCGTGCAGGATGGGGCCGCCCAACGTGGCGCCGAACATCGCGCGGTTGAACGGAGCGCGCGGCGAGCCAGTCAGCTTCGCAGCCCAGGTGTTAGCGTTCAGGTTCTGGTTCTCGCCGAAGAAGAAGAGATTGCCGTGAAAGTGGTTCGTCCCGCTCTTCGTAACCATGACGACCTGGCCACCGTTGGCGTTGCCATACTCGGCGGTTGCATTGCCGGTGATGATCTTCATTTCGCCGATCGCGTCCACGTTCGGACTGTAGCCGATGTAGTTGTCGATGGCTTCGTTAATGTCGGCGCCGTCGAGCGTGTAGTTGTTGCCCTGCTCGCGGTTGCCGTTGACGAAGAAGCCACCGTTGTACTGGCCGCGGCCCACGTTATCCATCGCCATTGGGTTGGGAGAGATCGCGCCTGCAACCAGCAGCGTGAGCGCGGAGAAATTGCGGCTCTGGTTCGGCAACTCGGTGGCGGCCCTGGCCGTGATGGTGTCGCCCGTGACCGCATTCTCTGTGTTCAGAATGGGAGCGGCGTCAGTGACGACGACGGTGCTGTTGGTCCCGCCCAGCTTGAGTGTGACGTTGACCCGGGCCTCCTGAGAAACTTCCAGCGTGAATACGCTGGTTGTCTGCGAGGCGAAGCCGGATGCCGAGACGTTGATTTTGTACTGGCCTATCTGCAGGAAGCGCAGCGAGTAGATACCGCTGTCGTTGGTTATGGTTGGCGTGACGACGCCGGTCAGCACATTGGTGGCGGCCACTTGCGCGCCGGCGATGACAGCGCCGCTTGGGTCGGCTACTGTGCCGGTGATGGACCCGGTGATGGTCTGCGCCTGTAATGCGCTGCCGCCCGCTAAGGCTACGAGCAGCGCCAGGAGGCAACTGATTCCCAGCTTGAATCGTTTTAACATTGCGTCTCTCCAAAAGGTGATTCTGACCATGATTCGTTGCTGTTTGCGCATCGCGAGATGCTGTTTGCGTTGCGTTGCCGGCTGAAGTCGCGCTTTGGCAGCTTCATGCCTGCGATTTTTCGACCACACTTGAAACCTGGGCACTCGGCCGCCGGTGCAAGTGATGTTTTTCCTGCAACCGTCATCCGCTGAAATCCTGAGCAGGTATCTCCGGAGCGGAAAAGCCGCTCATGCCGCGCTCAAAAGGTTCATTGGTATTCCAACGTTTGAATATAACTAGTGCTTCCCGATTTGTGTTGTCAAGAAAATAATGAAGATCCCGGGGCATTTTTTTTGCGGCAGCATCGCTGCGAGCCCCCATTCGCGGGGCCGTTGAACTCGGAAACCGCTTTTGCTGTGTTGAATTTAGCCGTGGCCATACGAGAACCCGTCCGGAACGGAAAGCGCCTGGTCTATAATTCCGGCATCTTCCTCTGCGGGCAGGACGCTTGACGCGCAAATCACAAAAATCTGGAAGGGTCACTCTGGCCGATGTGGCGCGCGAAAGCGGGTTCTCGGCGTCCACCGTGTCGATTGTGCTCAATGAAGCTCCGCTGTCGCGCTATCTGGCTGAAGAGACCAAGCATCTGATCCGAGCAACGTCGAAGCAATTGGGATACAGACCCGATGCGGCCGCGCGCTCGCTGCGAAGCCGCCGCAGCCACACGATCGGCATCATGGTCTTCGATATTTCAGACCCGTTCTGCACCCTGATCCTCAAAGGCATTCAGCGAACCTTGCAGCCGACAAGTTATCTGCCTCTTATCATGGACGCCCACAACGAGCCTAAACAGTTTGAGCGGTATCTTCAGATGATGCTTGAGCGGCGTCTGGAAGGGTTGATTATCGTTGCGAATTGGCTCTTTGTGGACATCAACATGCTTGTCGCGCTGGAGCAGGAACAGATACCGCTGATGCTGATTGGCCGCGAAAATGGCCCGATGAGCTCCGTTATGGTGGACAACGAGGCCGGCGGGCACGCTGCTATGAAGCACTTGTTCGACCTGGGGCATCGCGACATCGCGGTGATTCGCGGGCCCGTGCAGTTGGGAGACAGCAGCAGGCGCTGGGCCGGTATGTCGCGCTTTGCCAAAGACGCCGGACTTGCTCTCAACCCCAGCCTCATTGTCGATCTGCCCGATGCTTCGGATCCGAACTCCGGGTTTCACGAGGGTTACTCGCTTACGAAACGACTGCTCTCCGGCCGCAAACGGTTCACGGCCATCGCCGCGTTCGACGACCTGACGGCGTTCGGCGCCATGCGCGCGCTCCACGAGGAGGGATTGCGCGTGCCGGAAGACTGTTCGGTGATCGGCTTTGACGATATTCCCTACGCTGCGCTGGTGAGTCCCAGCCTGACCACGGTGCAGCAACCCATGGAAGAGATGGGAAGGATGGCGGTGGAGCATGTGCTGCATGGGATTGACGCTGTGGGACGCGCGGTGACTGTGACCCAGGCCCAGCACCTGCTGCCGCCACGGATCGCTATCCGGGAAACGACAGGGCGGCCCGGACGCGGCGTGTCCCCCGCGAAAAAATAGACCGGTGCGACCCGACGATGTGTTGAACGCAGGATGGCTGCCGGTTGCGACGATTGCGCTTGACAAAGTTGAATTCTAAAGATTATGAAGGTTCAAACGTTGCAATACCTCCTACAGGACCACCGCAGGTCCTCAACGCCACTCGCAGATACTTACTTCGTGCTGACCGCAAGGATGGATGCAGCTGCGGCCATGTAAGGAGTACTCTCACATCGGAAGTGTGGGGCTGCTCTGACAAAGGCTGCCACTATGCCAGCGAACATGATCGAGACGCGCCAGCCTACGACACTCAAGCGCGCGCTGCGCTTCAGCGATCTCATCATCTTCGGCATCATCCTGGTGCAACCCACGGCACCCATGCCGGTCTTCGGCGTCATTTACAAGGAGTCAGGCGACCACGCGGTCACGGCGATTGTCTTTGCGCTCTTCGCCATGTTGCTGACCGCGTTCAGTTATGGACGCATGGCGAGAGCCTATCCGAAGGGCGGCTCCGCATTTACTTATGTAAGCGAAGGGCTGCATCCCGGCCTCGGATACATGGCTGGGTGGTGTATGGCGCTGGACTACATCCTGAACCCGCTCATCTGCACCATCTGGAGTAGCAAGGCGGCAATCAACTTCGTTCCCGGGATCCCGTATGCCGTCTGGGTTCTGTTCTTCGCGACACTGTTCACTGTGCTCAATCTGCGTGGGGTGGAGACCTCTGCACGCATCAACGCAGCGGTGGCAGCGGGCCTGGGCATTGTCATCCTATTGTTTGCCGCGGCCGCTCTACGTTACCTCTTTCATCTTCACGAAAAGGACGCAGCCTTCTATCTGACACCGTTCTATAACCGTGCTACGTTCTCTTCGCATGCGGTCTTCCACGGGACGTCGATTGCTGTGCTTACATACATCGGCTTTGACGGTATTTCGACGCTGACTGATGAGGCCCACAATCCTTCGAGCACCATTCCCCGCGCGATTGTGGCGACCTGCCTTATCACCGGCATCCTTGCGGCAATCGAGGTCTACCTTGGGCAGCTGGTGTGGCCCCGCGGCCTGGCATTTCCTGACATTGATACTGCGTTTGTCGCGGTTGCCAAACAGGCTGGAGGGCCGCTGCTGTTTGTCGTCGTCAACGGCGCACTGCTGATTGCCACTATCGGTTCCGGTATGGCTGCGCAGTTAGGCGCGGCACGACTGCTGTTCGCCATGGGCGAAGATGGTGCGCTGCCGCGCCGATTCTTCGGCGCGCTCCAGCCAAAGCGGCGCATCCCGCAGAATAACGTGCTGCTCATCGGCGCAATCGTGCTGGCTGGCGCGTTGGCGATGAGCTATGAGATAGGCACCGAGCTTTTGAACTATGGAGCACTGCTGGCGTTTATGGGAGTCAACGTGGCATCGGCTGCGCTGGGTTGGCGTGCGAAAGACAGGCGGCAATGGCTGCCTATTGCAGGTTCGCTGCTTGGCTTTACCGTGTGCTTCTTTTTGTGGGTCCACCTCGGCGCGCTGGCACTTTCCGTGGGCACCGTATGGGCCGCCGCAGGAGCCGGGCTCTGGCTGCTTCGCAGGCGCACAATGAGCAGCATGGCAGCACGCGCTGTGTAGCAGGCCGAACAGAGAAGGAGGCCGTTTTGAAGCAGTTCGATGTAACGCTGGCAGGCGAAATCACGATGGATCTGGTGATGTACGGCTTACCGGAAGAGCTTCCGGTGGAGCAGGAGTTGCTTGCTACCGGCATGGCGCTCACGCTGGGCGGGTCCTCTGCGATTACGGCGCACAATCTGGCGGCCCTGGGCAGCCGGGTTGGCTTTATCCCGCAGATTGCCGACGACCCGTTCACCGGCCTTTGTCTGCGAAGCCTGGAAGAGGCCGGCGTTGACCTCAGCCGGGCGGTGCGGCCACGCGATGGCGTCGGCACGGGCGTCACTGTGCTGCTGCAGCATGAAACGACGCGGCGTACCTTGACCTACTCAGGGACGATCTCCGCGCTTCGCTACGAGGACCTCGATCTCAACTACCTCGCCTCGGGACGCCACTTTCACCTGTCGTCCTTTTTCCTGCAAAGCGGACTGCAAGAGGATGCGCCACGGTTGCTGGCGGCGATGCAAGAGGCCGGGCTGACCACCTCGATGGATACGAACGACGATCCGGCTGATGCCTGGCAGGGGCCTGTGCTCGACGCACTTCGACACGTTGACATCTTCATGCCCAATGAACGCGAGCTGCTCGGCATCAGCGGCGAATCGAACTTCGAGGCCGGCGTTCACAAACTCTCGGAACTCGTGCCAATGCTCGTAGTCAAGCGTGGCTCTCGCGGCGCGATTGTTGTACACGAGGGGCGCCGCTCGACCGCACCCGCTATTCCGGTAGAGGTCAAGGATGCGGTTGGCGCCGGCGACAGCTTCAACTCCGGCTTCATCCACGCCTATGTCAATGGCGCCGGTATCGACGAGTGTCTGCGGTTTGGCAATCTCTGCGGAGCTTATTCCACTTCGGCCAGTGGAGGTACGCAGGCATTTCGCAACGCATCTGGAATTCGACGGTTCTTTGAAGAACATGGGACTGTCCTTGGTCATTCCAGCCGCAGCTATGATGAGAGCGCGCAGCTTATGCGCCTGAAATAGAGAAGCGACGTTGTCAGAACTTTGATCTTCAGACTTTGCGACAGGAGTTGATCTTGCTTACCTGCGGAAACCTCAGAGTGATCGTTCTTCGGCTTGTGTGTATCGGCCCGCTCGCTTCTCTTCCTCTTGTTGGCCAAACCGTCACTGTGGACATCACCCATGCCCGAAACAGCTTCGTGCCGCAGCAGACGCTCGGCGCGGGGCTTGATCGTATCTCGACGGAGGCAATCGACAAGGCGCTGAACAAGTCGATCCTCGACCAGGTTGCGCCGTCAGGCTGGGGCCCGATTACCTATCGGCAAAACACGGAGCTTTCCGTTGAAGCCTGGCACTGGAACCCTGAAGGCACCTGGAGCGCGCCTGGCAATCGAGGTTACTTTACCGGCTCCGCTCAACCGGCAACGATGATTCGCTACTCCTATGGTTACTCTTTGCCTCGACGCGGCTTCACACGCAACGATGGCACGGGCGACACAGGCTACTCGCGCCTGACCGACGGCGACACGAATACGTTCTGGAAGAGCAACCCGTATCTTGCAAAAGCCTTCACGGGTGAAGACGACAGTCTGCATCCGCAATGGGTGATTCTTGATCTCAAGCAGAAAGAGCGGGCCGACAGCCTGCGCATCGCCTGGGGTGCCCCCTACGCAACGCATTACGAGATCCAGTACTGGACCGGCACGGACCCCATCCTTCATCCCACCCTTGGCATCTGGCAGACACTTCCCGCAGGCTCCATCACCAACGGCAAGGGCGGCATCGAGACTATTCGTTTCGCCAACGAACCCATGCAGGTGCAATTCATCCGCATCCTGATGACCGAGTCCTCGAATACCTGTGACAGCGACGGCCCTTCTGACCGGCGTAACTGTGTGGGCTATGCTATCCGCGAGCTGTATTTCGGCACGACCACGACCGATGGCGCATTTCACGACGACGTGCGTCATACGCCCGACCAGGACCAGACCACGACCTACTGCTCGTCGGTCGATCCCTGGCACCGCGAGGGAGACCTTCAGAACAAGCGTCAGGCGCAGGTGGGTTTTGACCTCTTCTACTCCAGCGGCATTACGCACAACCTTCCGGCCATGATTCCGATTGCGCTCATCTACGGCCAACCGGAGGATGCGGTGGCGGAGATTAAATATATTGAGGCACGCCATTACCCGATTTCTTATGTCGAGATGGGTGAGGAATCGGATGGGCAGTACATGTCCCCCGAAGACTATGGCGCGCTCTACCTTCAGTTCGCAGCGGCGCTCCACCGATTCGATCCCTCGCTCAAACTCGGTGGCCCTGCATTTCAGGGAGTCAATGAAGACATTAATGTGTGGCCCGATGCCGAGGGTCGTACTTCATGGCTTGGCAGGTTTCTCGCCTATCTGCGCGAACACAACCGCATGTCCGACCTGGCTTTTTTCTCGTTCGAGCACTATCCGCTCAAGCCTTGCACATTCTCCTGGTCCAGCCTCTATGACGAGCCGAAGCTGGTAGACCACATCATGCAGGTATGGAAGAACGACGGTCTTCCCGCGAACGTTCCGATGTTCATTACAGAATCCAACCTTTCCGCCGGCGCCAGCGAAGCCTACATGGACAACTTCGCCGGACTGTGGCTTGCCGACTACATCGGCTCCTTCCTGACTGACGGGGGAAGTGGCGTCTATTATTTCCATTACCTTCCGCTGAAGACGTATCGAGGCTGCGGCAACTCACCCGGGACCTTCGGCATGTTTCTCGTCGATAACGACTACCATATCGTCCAGCCGCTCGCACAGTTTTACGCCAGCGAACTGATCAACAAAGAGTGGATCGAACCCGGAAGTGAAACCAACACCGTCTTCAGCTCATCCAGCAGCGTTCCCGATGGAGCAGGCAACGACATGATCACCTCCTACGCGGTTGAGCGGCCCGACAAACAGTGGGCCGTCATGTTGGTCAACCGCGACCAGCACGTCGCTCACACGATTCGCATCGTCTTTAGAAAAGATGACAACGGCCAGCCGCTTGCCTTTCACGGGAAGGTGGACACTATCGCCTTTGGAGCGCCGCAGTATCAATGGCACCCGCTGCTTATCTGGCCCATGGCCCACCCGGAAAATGAGCGCGAGCCGGTGATCGAAAACGGTGTTGGCAAGGCAGATCCTGATGATCCGCCGAAGCATTATTCCGTGGAGGCATCGTCCGATACTGGCTTCGATGTGCCTCCCGCGTCCATCATGGTTGTGCGCGGAACCATCGGGCCTGTTCAATAGGGCCCGGTTGGTTACGCAAGATGAGATTCGTCAGAAACTCATCTTGAGGGACAGTTGAGCGATTCTCGGGTCGCTGGCTGCGGTGATGCGGCCGAAGCTGGAGGACGCCTTGCTGAGTCCCGGGCTTGAGAAGTTGGTGTGATTGAGGACGTTGAAGTATTCGGCGCGGAACTGCAGGCGCCACCGTTCGGTAAAGTTGAGACTGCGGAAGATACCGGCATCCCAATCCGCATATCCGGGACCGACAAGCGAGCCTTTGCGCAGCGTACCGAATTGGCCCGTAGCTGGGTTGGCGAAGGCGGCTGGGTCCAAATAGCTGACACAGTAGGCCACCGAGCCGCATGCAGTCTTTCCATACGGGTTGCCAATCAGGTTGGGCACGTCGCGGTTAATCCCCGTCATCGAGATGTCCTTTCCGGCCATCACCGTGAGCGGGCTTCCGCTTTGATACGACAGCAGGCCCGTTGTCTGCCATCCGTTGACAAGGGCGCGAACGAGGAGCGGCGTTGAGGTGATCGTGGGAAGTTGCCAGACGTAGGATGCTGTAATGACGTTGCGATGATCGAAGTCGGACGGGCCTTCGTCGAGGCGTTTGTAATCTGGCATGTACACCGGAAGAACATACGACTGTCCGGCTCCGGCGCTGGTGACAGCGGCTCCGGTAGGTACATTGTCCAGTGATTTGGACCATGTGTAATTGAACGTTCCGCTGAAGCCGTGAGCAAAGCGCCGGTTGAGCGTGACCTGCAACGAGTTGAAGCCAGAATTGCCGCCCATGTTGGTTTCGCTGATGGTGGTGTAGTTCTTGTAGATTCTGCGAGCGTTGGTCGAGAGGTTGCTGCCGGGAATATAGACGGCGGGGTTGAGTTCAGGAGAGGTGAAGACGTGGCTTGCACGCACGCCAACATAGGCGATGCTTGCCGTGAAGTTCTCCGCCAACTGCTGCTCGATGCCGAGGTTGTACGAGTAGGTGAGCGGAACCTGATAGTTACCGGAAGGGTCAAACGTGATGACGGCAAACGGCAGGAGGAACTGAGTATCCTTTGCAGGCGGAAACGCTGCCGGGAATGGATTCGCGTTGCTGCCGTAGGGATTGCTGAACGTGCCGCCACCCTGGATTAGATCGACGGATGTGCTGAAGGGCGTGCTGCCGATCCACGCATTGTTGAACAACCCGTTCGTGCGGGTGTCGTAGAACAGGCCGCCACCGCCGCGGACGCTGGTCTTACCTGTCCCGAAGGCGTCCCATGCAAACCCGACGCGCGGCATGAAGTTCTTGTACACCGGTCTTACACCATCGGTGGGGACTCCCGGGTCGCCTACGAAGAACAGTCCGGCAGGTGCGTTGGGATACTGCGTTGACTTGATGCCTGCTGCGTATCCTGCGGGGTTGAACTGACCCACGCGGTGAAACTTTTCGTGCATGGGAATGAATGGCTCATAGCGAAGACCGTAATTGAGCGTAAGACGGCGGTTTGCCTTCCAGCTATCCTGCAAGTATCCACCGAAGAATTTGGTGCGGTTATTTTGATACTGTCCTGATGACTGCTTGAACTCATACAGGTAGCCGAGAAAGAAGCTGGCCATCGCATTGTTCGTTGTAGTTGCGTTGAAGGAGAATGTGCCGGGTTGCTGGAATTGGTTGGTGACGTCAATCCTACCGATTTCTCCGTGGAAGCCTGCGGAGAAGGTGTGTGAACCTTTCTGCCAGTGCAGATCGTCGGACAACGTATAGTTTGAGCGATCAAACGTGGCGTGCGGATTGTCTCCGATGGAGAAATAGCCGGCTACGCTGATTGACTGAATCTGCTTGAAGGCAGGCTGCCAGATATTGACGCCAAGATCGGTGGCACTGATGGATCCGGCAAGCGGTCCGCGCACGGATCCTTCCCGCTGGTAGCTAAGAATGAAGTTGTTGATCAGACTGTCGGAGAAGATGTGCGTTTCCGATAGCAGGGCGTTCTGATAGGTGATGTCGGACTGGTCGCTGTAGGTTGTCAGGTTCTTCAGGTTGAGAACACCAGCGTTATGAAATTTGTCGACAAAATAGCGGAGCGTGTAGCGGTCGCGCGGGCTGAGTTCCTGGTCGAAGCGGCCGGTTCCCTCGTCAAACTGCTGTGCGGTGGGCTTGCGGAAGATGGAGACGCTTGTTCCATTCCCAACCGGAATGTACTTCAGCAGGGCAAGCGAGGCAGGATCGAATTGTGTTGTTGGGACCTGCGAAGTGTATGTCGTTCCCGAGGTATTGGTGTAGGGGTAGCAGGTGTTCGTCGCAGGGTCCTTGACGCAGTTTGAAGGTATCAGTGTGGGGTTCGCGGCGGTGAACGTGAACTTGCCTGCAAGGTTGTCTGTGGTGGGCAGCGGAGTGCTGCTGGTCGACGCAGCCTGTGTGCGCAGGATCGTCCGCTGGTACGCGCCAAAGAAGAAGGCCTTCCTGGTAGACCACAGTCCCGGAATACCTACAGGGCCGCCAAGCGTGCCGCCAAACTGATTGCGCTTGAGTGGATCGACGATGGGGTTGAAGTAGTTGTGCGCGTTGAAGATTGCATTTCGCACATACTCGAAGACATCGCCGTGATATTGCGAAGTGCCAGATTTAGTGATGATGTTGACGACTCCGCCTGCGTTTTGACCATACTCCGCCGCATAGTTGCTGGTCTGGACACTGAATTCCTGGAGAGCGTCGGGAAAGGGGAAAGGCGCATTGACGTTGGTGTATTCATCCAGATTATTGCCGCCGTCGAGCAGGTAGTTTGTCTGGTTGGCGCGCGTGCCGTTGACTGAAACATTGACGACTCCAGGGAAAGTCTTGGTGATGCCCTGGTCGGATGCACCGCTAGGCGCTGCTACTACTCCAGCAACAAGTCTCGTAAGCGCGGCAGCGTTGCGGCCATTGAGCGGCAAGTCGTTGATGCGTCGCTGATCGACGACTTGCTGAATGGTGCCGGTTGTGACATCGACCTGCTGCGCATCGGCGGTCACGTTGACCGTCTCGCCGGTAGCGCCAACAGCCAGAACAATATTGACGGTTGCGGCCCCATCGGCCTGCAGAATAACGCCCTTCTGTTCAAATTTTTTGAAGCCAGGCATTGTCGCGGTGAGCGAGTAGCCTGCAGGCGGAAGCGAGGGGAAGACAAACGCACCGTCTCCGTTCGATTTGACTGGCGTGGAGACTCCAGTGCCGGCTTGAATCGCTACGACTTCAGCGTTGGCAATGGCGGCGCCCGTGGTGTCAGTTACTGTGCCGGAGATCCGTCCGAGGCCCTGGGCACGTGTCGAAGCGGGCGATGCCAGAAGGAAGACGATAGGAAGGATCACTACAAGGGGTAGAACGGCCAGCGCCTTCAAGAGGCGTGAGATCAGCATAGTTGTCATAACAGGGCGAATAGTAGGTTGAGATAACAATCGCTGTCAACATAATTTCGTATATTTGCATAAATATGCTCACCGGTACAAATTTACTGGCGGCGGAACAGGCCTGATACTTTTGGGATAATGATGATCTATAAGGAGGTTAGTTGCTCGCCGGTTTTGTGGTGTCAAGGATCGTCTTTGCGGTCCAGCGATCCGTGATGAGCACGTCGAGCCAGCGGCCGTTCAACGCGCCAAGAATGGCCGCGGTCTTTCGTTTGCCGCCTGCAACACCGACAACGCGCGACTTCCTCAACTGGCGTAGGTTGACGCCGATTACCCGATCTGCCAACGCAGTTTTTACGGGCAGGCCGTTGGCGTCGAAGAATTGCAGGCAGATGTCTCCCACGGCCCCTTGGGCCTGAAGCGCCTTGAGTTCCTTGGGCGAAAAGATGTTACCGCTGCTGGCGAGCAGCTTCGACGGTTCGACGGCGCCGATACCCACCAAGGCTATATCGAGATGGTCAAACAGGTCAGTTGCCTGGCGCACGTAGTCTTCCTTGAGTAGCACCCGTCGTGCTTCTGCAGAGTTGGTAACTCCGGGCGCCGGTAGCAGCACCTCAGTCCCTCCAATGAGGGCCGCAAGGCGCTGCGTCAGATGAGTTGCATGAGTCTGCGTACCAGGATTGCCCAGCCCGCCCAGAATCTGTACGACTCTGGTCTTCAGGCCGCACTTGCTGGGATGCATCGCTTCCACCATTGCGAGCAGAGCAGCGCTCCATGAAGAGATGCCTACTACCTGTCCGGGCTTCAGCACGGTTTCCGCGAAGTATGCGGCGGCGGCGCCGAGATCGCGAACAATCTGGTCGTCGTTCTGCACCGAATCGACGACGATGGCCTCCTTCAAGTCAAAACGAGACTCCAAAGCTTCTTCGAGGTCGGAGTGGATGCCGCTGGGAACGGTGACGCTGATGCGCACGATCCCCATCTCGTGTGCCCGCTTGAGCAGGCGCGACACCGTGGACTGGTGGATGTTCAGCCGCTCCGTGATCTCGGTCTGGCGGACAGATTGCAGGTAATACATCCGGGCAACTTTCGAGATGAGTCGTAGTTCGTCGATACGGGACATGCCATTCATTATCGCAAGGTGAGCAGGTAGTTCAGTATTTTGCTTTAGCCGAGAGCATAAATATGCACTATAGCAATAGAATTTGACACTAGAAGATAACTCGCTTAGCTTTTGTCCCATAGTTGTTCGCCGCGAGTGGAAGCGCATGAAGCGGCGATGAAGGAGGCATGTGAACCGTCGCAATATGCTTAAGTTGTCGGCAGGCGCTACCTGTACTTTTCTTGGATCGGTGTTGCCTGCCGTATCATCTGCCGCTCCGAAGAGACAAGACGTGGAACGATGGGACGTCTTCGAGGCCTCCTTTGAGGGACCGGGCAGCGGCAATCCCTTTATCGATGTTGCTCTCGAAGCCATCTTTACGATCGGGCACCGCAGTGTCACGGTGTCCGGGTTTTATGACGGCGCAAGCATCTACCGTGTGCGCTTTATGCCCGACGAGCCTGGTCGGTGGAGCTACAGGACTTCTAGCCGCACCGTCACACTCGACGGGCATACGGGCGAATTTACGTGTGTGCCGGCATCGGACAAGAACCGCGGCCCTGTCAGTGTGCGAGACACTCACCACTTTGGGTATGCAGACGGCTCTCGCTACTACCCGTTTGGGACGACGTGTTACGCGTGGGTGCACCAGAGCGACGAGGTGCAGCAGCAGACGCTGCGAACGCTGGCGTCATCACCCTTCAATAAGCTGCGTATGCTCGTCTTTCCCAAGAGCTACGAGTACAACAGGAAAGAGCCCGAACGCTACCCATTTGCACGCAATGCTGACGGGGTCAGCGACTTTACACAAATCAACCCGGCATTCTTTCAACACATCGAATCCCGCATTGGAGACCTGCGGAACCTGGGTATTGAAGCTGATGTCATTCTCTTTCACCCTTATGACCGATGGGGGTATGCGTCCATGCCTCCGGAAGCAGACGACCGCTACCTGCGCTACGTGATTGCACGCTTTGCGGCTTATCGCAATGTCTGGTGGTCGCTGGCGAATGAGTATGACCTGATGAGAGCAAAATCGACCGTGGACTGGGACCGCTTTGCGCGCATCGTGCAACAGGAGGATCCGTACTCACATCTCCGCTCCATCCATTTCAGTAAAGCGATGTACGACTACTCGAGGGATTGGGTGACGCATGCAAGCCTGCAGACGACTCATTTCGAGAAAGGTGCTGAGTGGCGCGCAGAATGGGCAAAGCCTGTCATTTACGACGAGTGCCAGTATGAAGGAAATATTCCCAGCCGCTGGGGAAACCTATCGGGGCAGGAGATGGCCTACCGCTTCTGGCTTGGCGCAGTTGCAGGGTGCTATGTGACTCATGGCGAAACTTATCTCTCCAAAGACGACATCATCTGGTGGTCGCATGGCGGCGAACTGCACGGTACCAGCCCTGCTCGCATCGCGTTCCTGCGCAAACTGGTGGAAGCGAGCAAGGGCGGTCTCGATCCGCTGAACTCATACTATCTCTCGGCCGAGCATACCGAGCGCAGAAACAGAAATGTGCCGCCCGACTACCTGCTTTATTACTTCGACGAACACCAGCCCGGGGAATATGAGTTTCCGCTTCCGACTGAAGCCACCTATCGCGCTGAGTTGATTGATCCGTGGACGATGCAGATTACGTTGCTCAAGGATGAGTGCAAAGGTGTGACGAAACTGACGCTGCCCTCGGAGCCACACCGTGCGGTCCGATTCATGCGCATGTGACTAGCTGTGTTGGTGAACTTGCCATCCCAGGTAATTTTCAAGTGCCTCTGCGAAGCTGGCCGCACAATGCGCGCCCGTCATCGCGGCGTGATGTTCGAAGCCTGAGCGGCAGATGAAGCGCATCAATTCCGGTAGCGATGGAATCTTCACTACAGCTTTGGTGCCGAACGTTTCCAGCGGGTCGTCGGTAAATTCGCCATCGCCGACGTAGGCCTTGATCGTTCCGGTCAGATCGTCGGTTGAGATACGGGCAAACGTGACTGGCCCCGCCGGAGTGCGGCCTGCAAGCGCGCCAACCGTGTTCGCTTCGCCCAGCACCGTTCCCAGGATCGGCGCGGTTGCAATACGGATGTCGGGCAGGAAGTCTTTGGCCCAGTTTCCGCAGTGGAAGAAGACACACTTGTCGGGATCGCTTCCATAGTTATTGTTCCAGTCCACCAGTGCGGCGGGGCGTCCGCTGGCCAACTGAAGGCCATACATGCTGACCACGCCCGCAATGTCCACTTCGCAGGCGCTCGGCATCATTTGCTCGCTCATCATGCTCATAATCGTGCACACATTGACGCCGTAGTTTTTCTGCATACTGCTCCAGCACTGAATCGCCGTGGCAGCCAGCCCCAGGTCGCTCATCCATCCGTCGAGCACCACAGCAAACTTTGCCATCCGCAGTATGCTCTCCATGGGCGCGGATGAACTGTTCGCATAGCTGCGGATCAATTCGACGCGCTCCTTCACGCGCGCGTCGGAACTCGCAATCTCAGCCGCGCGGCCAAACACTTCGGACAGGTCGATGGTGTTGACGCTGATGCCGGCCTGCTCCAGTAATTTCTCGCTGTACCGTGTTGTGTTGAAGGCGTTGGGTCGTGCGCCGACAGCGCCGATCCTCACTCGACGCAGACCGCGCACCACACGGCATACCGCGAGGAACTCGACCAGGTCTTGCTTGAATCGGTCAGACCGGATCGCGACGGTATGGTCGCGGGTGAGCGAGTACTTGATCCCGTATTGACGCAAGTTGTTACAGACCGAAATTTTGCCGCAGAAAGAATCACGACGGCGATCAAGACCGAATGCATCGAGATCGTCCGGGCAAGCCTGTATCAGGACAGGCACGCTCAGCTCGGACAAGCGCAACGCATCGGCAACGCCCTTTTCATCGCCGAAGTTCGGCAGACAGACGAGCACCCCATCGATGCGCTGCTTTTGGCTGTGCAGCAACTGACCGCAGGCGACTGCGTCCTGCCAGGTTTCGACGGCACCGAGTTTTGTCTGCTGCTCACTCAGCACGACGGTTCCGACTCCGAGCGCGTTCAGCACGTCAAACAGGTCTCGCCGCGCTTCGGCAACTAAAGCGTCCGGAAAGAAATCGCGATTGCCGAAGATCACTCCCAGTACCATCCCACGAACTCCTGTCATTCCCTGCTCTCCTTTGCGCTCTGTGTCTGCGGAGCTACGTGCTCAAAATTTACATACTCGTTTGCATTTGCTTTTGTCGCCAGCTCGCATGGAATGACCTGCATCTCGGGTTTGCCAGTCGTTCCTGTCTTCAGCAGCGTGTTCGCTTCATCGACAGCGAGCTGGGCGATGAATACCGCAGGCTGTAAGGCAGTGGCCTGGATGTCGCCGGTCTTGATGGCTGCGATGACGTCAGGACTGCCATCGAATCCGACAATCTTAATTCCGGTCAGTCCTGCGCTCTTAACGGCTGCAGCCGCCCCAAGGGCCATAGTGTCGTTCCCTGCGATGATTCCAGCGATGTGAGCATGTGCCTGTAGCATAGTCTCGGTCTTTGAGAAGGCCTCTGACTGGCTCCAGTTTGCGCTTTGCGCGCCAACCGGCTTCAGGTCGGGAAAGTGGTCCAATACTTCGTGAAAACCCTTGGTTCGTACCTGCGTGTTGGTATCGGACTCGCGGCCGAGCAGTTCTACATAGTCTCCCTTGCCGCCCATGACGTGCGCAAACTCGGTAGCGACCAGATGCGCGCCCTGATTGTTGTCGCTCACAATCTGTGCTTTGGCGATGCCTGTAGCGTTGATCGCTCGGTCTATCAGGAAGACCTTGAGCCCCGCCTTGGTTGCGCGCCGGACCGCCGAGATCGATGCATCTGTCCCCGCGTTATCCAGAATAAGGACCGCAGCATTGCTTGCAATGGCTGCATCGACCAGGTTGTCCTGTCGGTAGGCGTCGTCTTCGTGAGCGTCCACCCGCACGCGATAGCCTAGCTCTGTTGCGCGCGTTGCGGCTGCATCTGCTTCCGCCTTAAAGAAAGGGTTGTCCTGCGAAGGAACGATGATGGCGATCAACGGCCTGTGATCGTGGCGGCCGCATCCGGTCAACAGGGTGAGAGACAGGAGGAATACGATGCGCAGTGATCTCACATTGGCACCTTGGTTATCTTCGATCTGCTGCGCAGCAAGGCCGGCATCATGCGTGCCTGCACCTTCATCTGCATCTGGTCTACCGTTACTGCGCCGACAATGACGAGCCCTTTGATGACCATCTGCCAGAACTCGGAAACTCCCATCATGACCAGACCATCGGCGAGCACGCCGATGACGCAGGCGCCGATCAAGGATCCGCCAACGGTTCCTCTGCCACCCATCAACGAAGTGCCGCCCAGGACCACGGCGGCAATCGCATTCAGCTCAAAGCTCTCGCCGGTTGCAGGGTGAGCTGCCTCCAGTTGCGACGCAATGATCATGCCGACGAGGCCTGCACACAAGGCAGAGAATACATACGTCCAAACGATGACGCGCTCAACACGAATGCCTGCCAGACGCGCAGCGCGTTCGTTTCCTCCAACTGCGTAGACATGACGCCCAAAGGGAGTTCGTATTGCTACGAATGCGGTTGCGGCAGCAATCACTACCATCATCCACACGGGCGTGGGTACCCGCAGAATAAAACTCTGCCCAATCGCAGTGAAGCCCGTATTTCCACGCGCGGCGGTCCCGGCGAGATCGGGGAATGTTCTTCCGTTCGAGAGCAGAAGCGCCGCGCCGCGCGCGATGTAGAGAGTTCCCAGCGTTGCGATGAAGGGAGCCACTCCAAGGCGTGTCACCATGATGCCATTGAGCCACCCGACGCTTGCGGAAACCAGCAACGCTACGATGACCGCCAGCCATGCGGGAGCAACATGACCTCCGATCCCCACCGTAAGCAGGCCGCCTGCGACCATTCCAGCGAGTCCGGCAATCGATCCCACCGAAAGATCGATGCCTGCAGTGATGACGACAAAGGTCATACCTACCGCCAGCAGCGCGTTGATCGACACGTGCTTGGCGAGAATCGACAGGTTGTTGGTTGTGAGAAATGTGGGAGTCAGCGCCGTAAACAGAACGAGGAGTGCGACGAGGACAACCAACGCGCGCAACTTAAGTAGCAGCAATACAACATCTGCCCAGCCCCAGCTCCTCATGCACCGACCCTCGCTACGGGACTTGCTGCTGCAAATAAGTCCTCGTCTGTAAAGCAATCTGCATTAAACTCCGCTGCGATTCGCCCTCGCGCCATGACCAGGACACGGTCGGCCAGAAGGCGCGTCTCCTCAATCTCGGAAGAGGTAAACAAAACGCTGAGACCCTGCGCAGCAAGTTCGCGCAGTGTCTTATATATCTCTGACTTTGCCCGAACATCCACCCCGCGAGTTGGCTCATCGAGCAGCAGCACCGACGGTCGTCGCATCAGGCATCGCGCCAGGACGACCTTCTGCTGGTTGCCTCCGCTCAGTGCGGTGACCGGCAGGTGGAGGTCCGCTGCGACGATGCGCAGTTGTGTGACTAACTGCCTGACGCGAGCCATAGTATCTCTGCGATCCAATATGCCTTTGTGCGAAAACTCAGCCAGTGAAGCCATGCTGATATTTTCTGCAATCGAGAGGTCGGGCAGTAAGCCATCACGCTGCCGGTCTTCAGGAGCCAATGTAATTCCCGCGCGGATTGCGGCGGAAACGCTGTCCAGCTTGACTTTGATACCCCGCACACGCACTTCGCCCTCGTCCGGCTCACGTAGTCCGGCCAGCGATTCCATCAATTCAGTTCGTCCGCACCCCAGCAGTCCATAGATGCCAACGATCTCGCCCTTGCCGACAGAAAGGCTCACGTCATCGACGGCCGGACGGCCCGTTTCGCGTGAGCACAGGCCAGTCAACTCAAGCACGCTCGGCATGGAAGATGCGCGCTGGTGATGCGATGCCGTCGTCTCAACAGGCCGCCCGCTCATGCGCTCGACAATCCAGGTGCGGTCTATCTTGCCGCGCTCGCTTTCACCGACGATGCGACCATCGCGCAGCACGGTAAAGTAGTCTCCGAGAAGCATCAGTTCGTGCAGTCGGTGCGAGATATAGACCACGGCGACACCCCTCGCCTTGAGGTCGAGCACTACGCGGAACAGGCTCTCCGCCTCGCTCGCGCTCAGCGCGGAGGTGGGCTCGTCCAGAATCAGCACCTTCGCACCACAGGCGAGTGAGCGCGCTAGTTCCACAACCTGCCTGCAACCCAGCGACAGTGTTTCTGCCGGAAGATTGAGCGCCCAGCGATCCAAAGGCATTCCCAGCTCACTCATAGCAGCCGAGCTTTGTTGTAATTCGCGCGCCCGGTCTACGAGGCCAGCACGCTGCACGAGTTCGCGTCCGGCAAAGACGTTCTCTGTAATGCTGAGGTTGCCCAGAACAGCAAGCTCTTGATGGACGATGGCGATTCCGTGCCTGGCGGCATCCCGGGGCGAGCGCAGATCGAGTTCACGCCCTTCCATGCGAATGGTTCCGGAGGTTGCGCGCTCTGCTCCAGCCAGCAGGCGCATGAGCGTGGACTTTCCCGCACCATTTTCTCCAATCAGGACATTGACCGAGCCGCGACGCACGCGAAACGTTACGTCATTCAAAGCGGTGATCCCGCCATACTGCTTGGTGACGCCCAGCGTCTCGATGATGACATCGTGTTCATAAGCCGGTGCGGACGCTGTCATCGTGGAATCTCCACTAATCTGGCGCGCGCTACAGCAGCGTTCCATTCCGTGCAGCGGCGTTTGCGCTCTTGTTCACTCATCCGTGGAACAAAAGATTGCGTCTCCTGCCGAATGTTCGTCAGTTCAGACAGTGACTGCCACCACCCCAGTGTCAGGCCGCCGAACCATGCTGTCCCCAGCGCGGAGAGGTCTTCGCACCCGGACCGTACAACCGGGCGACCCAGCAGGTCTGCCTGAAACTGCATCAGCCAGTCATTTCTGGTAGCGCCTCCGTCGGCGAACAGCATCGGCAACGTACAACCCGCCTCTGCTTCCATCGCGTCAAACACGTCCTTCACTTGAAATGCGACTGCCTCTACGGCAGCGCGTGCCAGATGTGGCGCGCGGCTCCGGCTCGTCAGACCGGCGATCGTTCCTCTCGCTCTACTGTCCCAGTGAGGAGCAGCTAGTCCAGCCATGGCAGGCACGAAGTAGACACCATCGTTGTCGTTGACCGTTGCAGCCAGGGCCGCGGCATCCTGTGCAGGATCTGGCAGCCCTAAGAATTCACCGACCCACTGCACGCCTGCACCCGTCATCGAGATGTTTCCTTCAAGCGCATATTGGGCGCAGCGACTTGTTGCACCGTTGACACCCCACGCAATCGTCGTTGCGACACCGCTGCGGGGTGTAGCAGGCGCGTGGGGCAGGAGTGTCATCAGGGATGATCCCGTTCCGTAGGTTGCTTTTACTGTTCCAGGGTGGAACGAGGCGTGGCCCACCATTGCGGCGTGCGAATCGCCCATCGCGCTCACAATCGGAGTCCCGGTCAGTGGACTGGTTCCAGAGCACACACCAAAGTGCGCACTCGACGGAAGCACTTCGGGCAGCGCAGATCGCGGCACAGCGAATAACTTCAGCAGACCGTCGTCCCAATCCGTAGTGTGCAGATTGAGCAATTGCGTTCGAGACGCATTCGACATATCGCACGCATGAACAGCACCGTCCGTGAGCTTCCAGATGAGCCAGCTATCCACTGTCCCGAGGCAAATCTCCCCGGCCTCGGCGCGTGCGCGAAGTCCGCTGGTTTCGTCTAGTAGCCAGCGCATCTTGCTTGCGGAAAAGAGGGGATCGATTCCAAGGCCGGTACGCTTGCGCAGAAGCGGTTCGTGACCAAGCCTGCGCATCTTCTCGCACAGCATCTCAGTCCTTCGGCACTGCCACAGAATCGCTGGGGCGACCGGTATGCCGGTAGCTCGTTCCCAGGCGACCACAGTCTCTCGTTGATTCGAGATCGCCAGACCGGCGATGGACGTGTGTTGTGCGGTTGCCCAGGCGGCGCACTCTTTGATGACTGTCAGGATGCTTGCCCACAACTCCATCGCGTCCTGCTCCATCCACGCAGGATGTGGGCTCGTGGTAGATACAGGCACCGACGTGCGGAACGCAGGCTGGCCGTCGCGGCCAACGAGCAGAGCCTTCGTATTCGTGGTGCCCTGGTCGATCGACAGGATCCACGTCGCCGATGCCGGTTCTGCGCTCATCCTCGTCTAATCCCTCTCGACCAGCCTCATGGCGGCTGCGTAAATTCCATCGGCCGTCAGGCCAAAGTGCTCGAGCAAAAACTGCGCGCTCCCGGTAGGAGCGAACACGCCAGGAACTCCCAGGCGGATGACTCGCGCGGGATGCTCCTCGGATACTATCTCCGCGACGGCCCCGCCGAGTCCGCCATAAATGGAGGCCTCCTCTGCCGTGACGATGCCGCGCGTTTCGCGGGCTGCACGAAGAACGGCCTCCCTATCAATCGGTGTCATGCTGGACATATTCAGCACACGCGCGTGGACTCCTTGCGTGGCAAGGCGTTCCGCTGCATCGAGCGCCCGGCTCACCATCACGCCATTCGCAAGCAGAGCAACGTCGTTGCCTTCTCGCATCGTCACGGCGCGCCCGGGTTCAAATCTGTAGTCATGCGGTAGCAGTTCGGGCACCGGCATACGGCTGATACGCAGAAACACGGGACCCACGTAATCTCTGGCCCAACGCATCGCGGCGGCAGTCTCCACGGGATCCGCTGGGACCACGACCATCAGGTTCGGAATCACCCGTGCCCAGGCCATATCTTCAATCGAGTGATGCGTCGGCCCCAGTTCGCCGTATGCCATTCCGCTGGACATACCACACAGTTTGACATTGTTCTTTGCATATCCCAGGTCTACCTTCACCTGCTCCATCGACCGCGCCATGAGAAAGCACGTTGCACCGCAGCAGAACGGAATCATCCCACCGTTTGCCAATCCAGCACTGACACCCACCATGTTCTGCTCGGCGATTCCGACGTTGACAAATCGCTCTGGGAACCGTTTGCGAAAACCCTTGGTCTTGGTCGAGCCTACTGCATCATTGACGACGGCGCATACACGTCCGTCTGCCTCTGCCATGTCTTCAAGTGTCGCAGCAAATGCATCCCGGCAATCGAACAGCCCTTCTGCCGCCTGTACCTCGACACTCATTTGCATGCCCCCATGAGTTCTTCCCTTGCTGTTGCCAGTTGCTCCGCCGTGGGAACCCCATGATGCCACTCGGGTTTGTTTTCCATAAACGAAACACCGCGCCCTTTCGTTGTATGCGCAATGATGCACGTTGGCTTGCCGGGTTCGACCGGCGTATTGCTCAGCAGTTGGAAGAGCGCATCGCAGTCGTGGCCGTCTACCTCCGTGACGCTCCATCCAAAAGCGCGCCATTTGTCTCCCAGTGGATTCATATTGATTGTGTTCTCGGTAAAATCTCCCTGCTGAATTCGATTGCGGTCCACAATCAACACCAGGTTGTCGAGCTTGTATTGGGCCGCGCACATGGCAGCCTCCCAGTTGCTGCCCTCCTGCAATTCGCCATCGCCCACCAGCACAAAGGTACGCCATGCGGCATGTTGCATTTTTGCGGCAAGGGCGCACCCCACGGCAATCGGCAGTCCATGCCCAAGCGGTCCGGTGTTTGCCTCCACGCCGGCAACCTTATTGCGATCGGGATGCCCGTTCAGCGAGGAGAGAGGGTCCATATACGTTTGTAGCGTGGCTTTGTCGAGAAGCCCGGCCTGCGCCAGCGTTGCGTAGAACGCTCCCGAGCAGTGCCCCTTGCTCATAATGAAGCGGTCACGGTCTTTCCACGCAGGGTCATGGCTCCGCAGGTCCATCACCGCAAGATACAGAGTGACCAACACGTCGGTAGATGAGAGGTCGCCTCCTGGATGCCCTAATCCAGCATGATGCACCATTTCGAGCGCACGCGATCGTACCTCGTTTGCCGCCTTCCGTAGTGGATCGCTTGCCGCATTTCCGCTATTCAACGCGCCCATATTGCATTCCTTCTTCCTGGCCGGAGTGGTATCAGCACAAGGACCCGGCAGCTTCACTTATACAGCATTCGGCGTATTCATGTCAGTCTGCATAAATATGAAAATGGATGACAGATTGAGAAGATGCAGGGAGCTTTGAACCGGAGCAGGTTATTTGCTGGAAGCATGCTCCGAAACCTCGCCAACGCCCTCAGAGAAAGTTCGTGACAGCCTCTGGTGGCTCGATACACCCAGCTTCTCGGGATGCCCCATATGGACAACAACCTATTGAAGCTTCACACCACAAGTAGCCCAGTTCAAACCAGACTTATTCAGAAGTTCGTCAGTGGCGGGCGGGGTGGTGGGCTGGGGCGGGATGGGGCGTGTTGTCGATCCAGGTTTGGAGGCCGTGCCAAGGGCGGGTGGCGGTGAGGTCGATGCGGTAAGGGCCTGTGGCGCGGTTGGTGGGCAAAGCAGCGACAAGGCCGTCGCCGAACTGGGGGATGGCTGAGCCGAGCGCGAGCAAGCGCGCGGTGGAAGCCATCCCGGTGAGGTGGAGCGTATAGCCGGTGTGGTCGAAGTGGCCCTGAAGCATGGCCGGTTCCTTGCCGCCGAGCGCGAGCATGGTGGGGGTGAGGACGAACCCGGGAGCGGGCGGCGGCGTGCCCGGCTTGCTGCGAAGCAAAAGGCCGACGTTCTTCCGAAGGCGGCTGACCTGCTCCGGCTGGGCCGTTGCGTCTTCGGAGCCATCGACCGACTGCACGGACAGATCGCTGACGACCAGTGAGGCGCGGCCAGCCTTGGGGTTGACGAGGCTGGCCCCGGAGAGAAGGAGGTCGCCGTCCCAGTGCGAGGCGGTATCGGGGATGGGATGCCAGGAGAGACTGCCGCTGAGGTTGCCGGTGACGGCGATGTTGGGCGGGATACGAGAGCTGGCGACGCGGAACCAGTCGAGCAGGGTGGCGGCGGGAATGCCGGGAGTGCCGACCTCAAGCGTGGTCTGGCTGAGGTCGCGGATGTCGGGGATGTCGCCCGAGACGGCGATCATGGGATGACGGGAGACGGAGAGCGGTGGCCAGGTGCAGCGCAGGTTGCGGAAGGCGTGGAAGTCGCCGGCGGCGGTGGCGAGGCATTCGAGATCGACCTGCAAGGGCTGATCCGGGATGAAGTCGGCGCGGCGGGTATCGATGAGACGAAGGCGGGCCTGAATGGCACTGTTCGAGACGGTGCCCTGCACGGTGGCGGTGAGGTCGAGGTTGCCGCGCACGTTGAGGTCGCGGCCGAAGAGCAGATGGGTGGATTCGCCGAGGGGGGCTTCGCTCCACTCGCCCTGGAGATTGAGCGGGACCTGGCCGAGGGAGGCGGCGCGGCCGAGGGTGCCTTCGATCTGGATGAGGCCTGCACCGGAGACGTCAGTGTCGGTGCGGGCGGGGGTGCCTTTGAGGCGAAGATGCCACTCCTGCGGGTCGGGAAGCCAGAGGGAGAAGTCGGCGTCGGTGAGCGAATAGGGGGTCTTTTCCTGGTCGAGCTTGAGATTGAGGCGCGCGCCGGTGGCTTCGATGTAGGGAAAGCGCGGCGTGGGGCCGGGCTTGGGCTGTGCGGTGGGCGCAGCCTGAATGTGGGCAGCGTGGAGCAGGATGGTGTTGAGGTTCCACTTGCCGTTGGAGAGATGGACGAGGTTGACGCTGGGCTGGTCGAAGCTGATGGTCGAGAACTCGACGCGGCGGCGCCAGAGCGAGCTGAGCCGGAGCGTGGCGCGGACGGAGTTGGCGCGGATGATGGGCTCGGAGCCGAAGGCGGGATCCTCATCGACGACGAAGTTCGTGAAGGTAAAGCCGGGCAGCGGGAGCAGGGTGAGGTTGACCGAGTCGAGGTGGACGGTGCGGCCGAGGCTTTGGGAGAGGCTGGCGGCGATGCGGTGCTGGAAGCGGTTAACGCTGACCATAGGCGGAAGCAGCGCCATCAGGAGCAGGATGACCAGCGCCAGTGCGACGGAGAGCACGCCGGGGAACCGGCGTGCGCGGCGGCTGCCTGGGGTATCGCGGGTTCCGGGGGTGGGGTCGGTCTGCTGCATGGTGCGGTTCGTCGGTCTTGGTCGAGGAAAAACTATACGCCGGGCTTTCAGCCCTTTGGCGCCTTTTGCCCTCGCGACCTGGGCCTTCGACCCAGGCTGGTATAAGGCGGGCCTTTGGCCCTTATACATTTGTGCCGCTGCATCGTGCGGCTTCAGCGGGTGATGTGCAGGGTGCGGTTCCAGCGGGTTTCGGTGAAGAAGTGGAGGATGATGTGGCCGATGAAGGCGATGCGGTCGCCGATGGTCTGCTTGTTCATTTGATCGGCTGGGGTCTCGAACGACCAGTAGACGAACAGGGGGGTACCGATGATGTTGGCGCGCGGGGCGAATCCCCAGAAACGGCTGTCGAGGCTCTCGGTGCGGTTGTCGCCCATGGCGAAGACGGAGTTGGGAGGGACGACGAGCGCGCCGTCCTGAATGTGGTTGGGCATGTCGTTGGCCCAGAGGGCGGTGACATAGCCATTTTCAAGGCCCGGGTCGGGCGGGACGGCGGGAAAGTCGTCGCGATAGGCGTTGAAGGCGTGCTGGGGGTTGTCGTCATCGGCGGGCATCTGGGCCTGAGGGAGATGCTGGGCGACGCCGTTGATATAGACGACGCCGTTGTTGAGGTGAAGATGGTCGCCCGGGAGGCCGATGGCGCGTTTGACGAGGAACATGCCCGGAGTCTCGGAGTTGGGCTTGAAGAAGACGATGATGTCGTTGTGATGGACCTTGCTGTAGTGGACGAACGGCGCCCAGGAGGTGGGCGGGGCAAACGCGATGCGATCGACGAGGACGTGGTCGCCGATGAGCAGGGTCTTTTCCATCGATCCGGAGGGTATCTCGAAGTTCTGGAAGATGAAGGTGGTGACAAAGAGAAAGACGGCGAGCACGGCGCAGATGGAGGCGAGCGACTCGAGGGGCGTTTCGGCCTGGTCTGACTTGTTCTTCGCCTGGGGTGTCTGCTCGGTTTCGGTGGGGTTCATGCGTGGGCGCTCTCCGGTGTCACTTGGACAGTGTATCGCTGAATGAGACGGGGTTCTATGTGCGGACGAAAAGCGGGTCCTCCGTTTCGCGGCGGAATGGAAACGTCAGGAGGTTCCTCTAGCTCCTATTTCCCGGTCCCAGTTCCCTGCTCCCTCGTCTATTCGTCGCCGAGAGGATTGGCCATGGCGTAGTACCCGCGGCGGGCCTGGACTTTGTAGTCTTTGCCGCAGGTGACGTTGAGTGCGCGGAAGCTGCCGTCCATTTTGAGGTCGGTGGGGGTGTAGCTGGCGAGGTATTGGGTGCGGAGCTCATCCTGAATCTGGTCGAAGGCAGCCTGGAGTTTGCGGGCGTTTGCGCCGACGTTGATGACGCGGCCTCCGGTGTCTTTGGCGAGGCGGTCCATGTAGCCCGCGCCGCCGTAGCCCATGCCGAAGCTGCCGTAGGCTTGTGGGTCGGCGAGCAGGATGACGTAGACGATGGCATTGGACTTCTGGGCGGACTCGATGGCGGACTTGAGGTTTTCCTGCGAGCCCTGGTCCTGGCCATCGGTGAGGATGACGAGGATTTTGCGGCCGGCCTCTTGGCGGAGCTTGTCGTGCGCGGCGAGGTAGATGGCGTCATAGAGCAGGGTGCCGCGCGGGGTGCTGTTGCCGGTGACGGAGCCGGTACCCGCGCCGGTGTTGATCTGGGCCTTGTCCAGGGCGCGCTGTATCTCGCGGGGGCTGTTGGTGTAGTCGGCCAGCAGGTTGACGTTGATGTCGAAGGAGATGAGGAAGGCTTCGTCTTTGGGCGTGAGAACGTCTTTGAGAAACTCGGCCCCGGAGGCCTGCTCCATGGGGAGAACATTCATCTGGCTCCCGCTGGTGTCGAGCAGGATGCCGATGGTGAGGGGCAGGTTCTTTTCCTGGGTGAAGTTCTTGGTGGTCTGGAGGACCTTGTCCTCGAAGATGGAGCAGTCGTCTTTGTGGAGATTGGTGATGTAGCCGTTCTTGTCGCGGACGGAGAAGTAGAGGTTGACGAGGTTGACGTTGACCTTGAGGGTCTCCACGGGGTTGGCGGGGAGCGGTTGGGCCGGAGCGTTGCTGGCCGGAGGAGGCATGTCGGGCGTTGGGGCCTCCTGCGCGCGGAGGAGCGGGGCGAGCGAGAGGCACAGGACGGCGGCTGCAAGAAACGGGCGCATGTCTTATTAGACGACGAATGGGCGGGGGAGTCAGCGGAAAAGTGGCGGGTTTGGGTTCGTGCTTTCCCACCCGAGGATTGGTGACAGATAACAGCCCCGCCTTAGCGGCGATAAAGCCGCCGCGAAGATGGGGCACCCGCACCCATTTTTTCCAACCCTGACAGTATGGGGCTGCGTCCAAATTAATAAAAGGCGGTGCTTCGCGGGTTGGCGGGGCGGATGGCGTGCCTGATAATCTGGTGGTTGGTAAAGTCCCGTCTGAAGCTGACCGTCGGGCTGGAGCAGGAATGGGGGTAGTTGCGTGGTAAGAATGAGTGTTTTGGCCGGGCCTCTGGCTTTGATGCTGCTGGCGCCGGCGGCACGGCAGGCGACGGCGCAGAGTTCGCAGCAGGCGATTCCCGATGCTCCCAAACCGCAGGGACTTTCGATTGGGCCGATTGCGCCCGGAATTGGAACGACGCCGGAGAATGCCGGGCTCCCCTCTGCTCAGTCCAACTCTGACGCGGGCACGCCACCCAGTTCACTGCCGGCGGCGAAGCAGGCCGTGAATGATGAAGGGCCGCCACCGGATGTTCCGCCAGCCGGGCAGGGGCCGGAGTATGTGATCCATGCGCGCGTGAACTTTGTGGAAGTGCCGTTTACCGTGAAGGACAGCAAGGGAGTTCAGGTATCGGGGCTGAACCCGCGCGACGTGCGGGTGTATGAGAACGGGCTGCGGCAGCAACTGGCGCTGTTTACGAGCGATCCGTTTCCGCTCTCGGTGGCTCTGGTGATCGACCAGAGTATGACCTACGACAACATGACCAAGGTGAACAATGCGCTGGCGGCGTTGCAGGGAGCGTTTGCCTCCTACGACGAGGTCGCGGTGTTTACCTACAATAACGGGCCCCGGATGCAGACGACGTTTACCGGGGCGCAGAGCGCGCGGCTGACGGCGGTGCTGGAACGGTCAAAGAGCACGGGGCGGGAGCCTATCTATTACGACACGACAGGGCCGCTGGGGCAGAACATCAACCTGAACGGCGGCGCGCTGGCCAATATCGACCCGAATACGAACTCGACGCATGGCAGAAGCATGAGCGGCATCCAGAACGTGCCGCGCGAGTCCCACACGCTGAACGACGCGATTCTGGCGGCGGCAACGGCGCTCTCGAAGACGCCCAAGGGAAGGCGACGGGTCATCTACGTCATCAGCGACGGGAAGGAATACGGCAGCCAGGCCAGTGTGAAGGAAGTCATCAAGTATCTACAGACAAACAAAATTGCGGTGTATGGCACGCTGGTGGGCGACTCATCCCTGCCGGTGCTCGGCTTTTTGAACCATATGCACCTGCCGCTGAGCATGAGAGACAATGTGCTGCCTGCGTACACGATTGCCACGGGCGGAAATCTGGACGGGGAGTTCCGTCAGAAGGGCATCGAAGAGAGCTTTGCCCGGATTGCGCGCGAGGCGCGGACACAGTACACCGTAGGCTACTACACACATGAGCCGTTTATTGACGGCAAGTGGCGCACGATTGAAGTGAAGGTGATGCGGCCCGGTCTGACCGTGATTGCGAAGAAGGGGTATTACCCGACAGCTTCGGATGCGGCACCTACAGTGGAGCAGAGGCGGTAATACGTAATAGCTGCGATAGCATGATAAAAACGGCCCGGGGCCAAAGAGACTGGGCGAGAACTCCGAAATTTAGCTGTTTTGCTTAAGGGTACGGCTTCAGCCGTGCCGCAACTGCCCCGAAATCAATGCGGCTTTAGCCGCTGAGGTGCGCTCTTCTCCCAGGATCGGAGTTCTCACCCAGCCTCTAAAGCCCCTTGGTTCCGCTGGCAATTTCACAGGGCTGAAACCCTGCGCTTCCACCAAAGAGCGCAGATGTCGAGTTGTTCCGGGCACTGTGATGCCGGCGCACTTTCAGAACGAAGCTCTGCCTGAACGGGATTTGATGAACATATTGGTGCATGGGAATGCCTTGCTCGCGCTGGCAGCGGCTGTGTTGTGGGGCGGCGGCGACTTTTCCGGAGGGATGGGGGCCAAGCACGCCGGCGGAACGATGGGGTCCGCGCTGCGAGTGATTCTCGTCAGCCATGCGTCGAGCTTCGCCGCGTTGCTCTTGATCGTGTGGCTGCGGGGCGATCGGTTTCCTGAGGGCGCGGCTCTGTGGTGGGGTGTGGGCGCGGGCGTGATGGGCGGGTTGGCGCTGATGTGCTTCTACGTGGCGCTGTCGCGGGGGGCGATGGGGGCTTCGGCGGCGGTGAGCGGGTTGCTGGCGGCGGCGATTCCGGCGGCGGTCTCGGCTGTGGCCGAAGGCTCGCCGGGGCTGCTGCGCGTGGCAGGGTTTGTGGTGGCGGGCGCGGCGATCTGGCTGATTGCGGCAGGGCCGAATGCGGAGGCGAAGCCCGCGTCCACGGGCACGATCTGGCTGGCGGTGGCGGCTGGGGTGGGGTTTGGAGTTTATTTTGTCGCGCTGAAGATGGCGGGGTCGGCTGGGGTGTTCTGGCCGATGGCTACGGCAAGGATGGGGAGCCTGAGCACGTGCTCGCTGGTGCTGGCGGGGATGACGCTGAGCTCGCGGCCAGCGATGGCAGAGGCGCGCCTGACGCGGGCAGCGGTGGTGTGGGCCCTCTCGACGGCGGTGATGGATACGTCGGGCAATCTGCTGTTTATTGCGGCGACGCGCGCCGGACGGCTGGATGTGGCGGCGGTGCTGGCGTCTCTGTATCCGGCTTCGACGATTCTGCTGGCGGCGTGGATGCTGCATGAGCGGCCCACGCGGCGGCAGGGGTTGGGCATGGTTGTGGCTGCCGCGGCTGTGGTGATGATTACGCTGTAGGGGATGGGTGTTCGTTGGCTCTGGCGGAGAGGAAATACGGGGGTCCCTCCACTACGGCGGTAAAGACGCCGCCTTCAGCCGAGATGACGTGTTTTTGACGGTATGGCAAAAGACGTTGCCTCTGGTCGAGACGTGCTGTTTACACGGCAAAACGCCGCCTCATGACGAGGCGGCGTTTTTAGTGCAGGTTGAGAGTCTTCCAAAGACTAACGTTCAACGAAGGCGCGCGGATGGTGCCGGGAGGCTTACTTGGTCTCTTCCGTCTTGGTGGCATCGGTGGCGGTCTTCTTAACGTCGTTGACGTCTTCGTTAATGCCCCTCATGCCTTCCTTGAAACCCTTGAGGCCCTCGCCCAAACCTTTGCCCAGTTCAGGAAGCTTCTTGCCTCCAAAAAATAGAAGGGCGAGGCCCACGATGAGAATGATATGCCACGGTTGAAATAGCTCCATAATCTTCTCCTAGCAACCGGGGGGACGCAGCGCGAACTCCGGCATCTTCTATTGTCGCATAGACGGATGGATGTGAGATAGGTTGGCCAGAACAGGGCAGATGCGGCCCGGACGTTATATCTTAGGTAGTACAGGCAAGATTGCGAAGAGGCTGGAAACGGCGCGGAGAAGAATGTTGCGATTGATGATGGCTGGACCGACAACGAAGCAAAATGCAAATGCAACAGTGGCGGGAACGCAGAGACATGGGGTGCTCGCCGTGGCCGGAGTTCTGGCGGCGGGGTTGATGATGCTGGGCGCGGGGCAGATGCGCGCGCAGGGCGCCTCGGTCGGGCAGCAGTCGCCCTCGTTCCAGTTGCCCAGCAAGATTGCAACGCCGGCGAAGGTGACTTACGACAACCGCTACGAGGTCTACGGCGGCCTGAACTTTATGAACTTCCAGGCGGGACAGTCGCTACCCAAGCGCATGAACCTGGGCGGCGGCGAGCTGCTGGCCACCTACTGGCTGAACAGAAAGGTGGGCCTGGCGCTGAACTATCGCGGAGAGGCGGGCACGACGCCGGTCTTCCCCGGCGCACAGCAGGATCCGTACAATATCAGCCGTCCGCTGGTGTACATGAACATGCTGATGGTGGGAGCGCAGTATCGCGGGCCGAAGAACCAGTTTGTGGCGATTGATTATCACGGGTTCATCGGCGCTTCGAAGGGCGTCTTCGATGCGAGCAAACGGGCGAACCAGCCGCTGTTTTATCCGCTGACCGGGCTTTATACGAACCGCACCAAACCCGTCGCGGCGGTGGGCGGCAGCCTGGACATCAACCTGAGTAAACGGACGGCGATCCGGCTCTCCCCGGACCTGATCTTCGAACACTTCGGGACGGAGACGCGGGAGTTCTTTGCGATTTCGGGTGGGTTGGTTTACCGGTTCGGGAAGCAGTAAGAGGACGACCGCGGATAGACGCGGATGGACACGGATGGAAAGGCGATTGTTTTTTCCAGTAAATCCGTGTGTATCCACGTCTATCCGCGGTTGTTTTGTGGCGCGTCAGGAGTGGCCGTTCTGGAGGAACTCCGGTGAGACGGGGTTTTCGTAGACGGAGTAGTCGCGGGTGACGATGGTGAGGCCGCTGGCGGAGACGAAGTAGTTCTTCTTGTCCTCGTTGGCGTCGTAGCCGATGACGGTGCCGTCGGGGATGTGGACGTCGCGGTCGATGATGGCGTGGCGGATGCGGCAGTGGCGTCCGATGTTGACGTGCGAGAAGACGATGCTCGAGTCCACGTCGGCATAGGAGTTGACGCGCACGTCCTGCGAGACGACCGAGTTGCGGACGACCGAGCCGGAGACGATGGACCCGGCGCAGACGATGGAGTTGATGGCCATGCCGGTACGGCCCGGCTCGCCGAAGACGAACTTGGCGGGCGGATACTGGTAGGGGCGGGTGCGCATGGGCCAGGACTTGTCGTAGAGGTTGAAGGTGGGGGTGACGCCGGCCACGTCCATGTTGGCCTCGTAGTAGGCCTCGAGCGTGCCCACGTCGCGCCAGTAGAGCGCCTTCTGCTTGTTCTCGTCGACGAAGTTGAAGGCGTGCATCTTGAAGCGTCCGAGAATTTTGGGCAGGATGTCGTGGCCGAAGTCGTGGCGGGATTGAGGGTCTTCGGCATCCTTGATCAGTTCGGGGATGAGCACGTCGGTGTTGAAGATATAGATGCCCATCGAGACATCGACCATGTCGGGGTTGAAGGGCGAGCGGATGTTGGTCTCCTTGGGCTTTTCGACAAAGCCGATGACTTCGCCGTTCGGCGCGACCTCGACGACGCCGAAGGCCGAAACCTCGGACGGGTTGATGGGCAGGGTGGCGAGGGTGACGTGCGCGCCGGACTCCTTGTGCTGCTGGAGCATGCGGGCGTAGTTCATCTTGTAGATGTGGTCGCCGGAGAGGATGATGACGTAGCGCGGCTCTTCCGAACCGATGGAGTAGATGTTCTGGTAGACGGCGTCGGCCGTGCCCTGGTACCAGCTCTTGGAGACGCGCTGCATGGGCGGGAGGATCTCGATGAACTCGCCGAGCTCGTTGGCGACGACCGGACCCCAGCCTTCGCGGATGTGGCGATTGAGCGAGAGCGCCTTGTACTGCGTGAGGATGTAGACGTGCCGCAGGTCGGAGTTGATGCAGTTGGAGAGCGTGATGTCGATGATGCGGTACTGGCCGGCGAAGGGAACGGCGGGCTTCGCGCGGTCGCGGGTGAGAGGGAAGAGTCTTTCGCCGGCACCTCCGGCAAGTAATACGCCCAGCGTGTCTCGCATAGTTCCAACGACCTCGTGCAGATATTTGATCAGTCTGTCGTGCTTCTTCTTCAGATGCGCCTACCCCGGCGCGCGTTTGAAAGAAGAAACGCGAGTCTACCACGCGAGCGTTGCGTTTGTGATGTGCAAGCGGATTTTCGGCGGAAAATGAAAGGCCCGGCTGTGGACGCCGGGCCTGCTGAAGCATGTGCGGAGCTACTCGCCGGGGCTTTCGTCCGAGATGGTTTCGGGCGGAGTTCCGTCTTCGGTGAGGCTGATGCGCAGGGAACGGAGAAAGTTGAGGTCGTTCGAGGTAAACGGCTCGTGCAGGCTGTCCGGGGAGTTTTCGGCGGCTGCGGCGGCACCATCTTCGACTTCGTTGAGGCCGATCGTGGCTTCGAGCATCAGCAGCACGTCGAAGCCCTGCTCGCGGATGTTTTTGACGACTACGGCGATGTCTTCCGACTCGGAGACGGACTCGTGAATAGCCTCGCCAAGTTGCTGGATCAGGTTTTTGACTTTCTGGTTCAATGCCGCCTCCGGTGCTGCCCTTGGTTTGAAAATCTAACCGCGCATCGGGTATTCCTGGCCCAGGCGACCGGTGGGAACGGCATTGCGGGTACGTCTTCCAGAGCAAGCATACCGCCATGTCGCAAAGCGCCGCAATGGGTTTTCATGGCGGAAAAGCATCATGCCTCGGGAGCCTGGTCGTTCTGCCAGACAGAAGGCAAGCTCTGTGCCAAATCCTCTACGGGCCGCTTTTTGTAGGGGTTCCAGACAAGAAGACCTACTGCGGCGGCGCAGACTCCGCCTACCATCCAGAAAAAATTTTTCATGCAAACCCTCCCCCTTCTTCACCTTAAATCCTATTGATTGGATGCATCGTGAGGGACTTCCGATAGCTGTGGTCCCACCTTAGGCGCGATGAAGCCGCGACGAAGATGGGGCACCCGGCTTTCTCTGGCGCGGGGGAAGCGGCTACACTTTGAGCATGGATTCGGTACGCTTTGGCCGGGCGCTGGGAGTGGGAGCGCGTGCGGCCGCCAAGACGCTGGTGACGGCCGTGGACGCGGCGACGGCTCCGAATCCTTCGCCTGCACGCAAGCCTCAGGCAGAGCAGAAGAGTGCGGGAAAGACTGCTGCTTCGGGCGAGCGGCTGGGGCAGCAGGTGGCGCGCTCCCGAGTGCAGGCCGCTGAAACGACCGCAGGGCTGAAGCGCGGCGGCAGGCGTTTCGGGCAGGCGGTGTGGAAGCCGTTCGTGAAGCTCTCGGGCGTGCTTTGGCTGGAGTTGACCGGGACCTTCTTTGGGATATTCGCACTGTTTGCGGTGGGCGGCGCGTGGAAGATGCACTCGGCGATGCGTGAGACGGCGGGTAATCATCTGGCGCATGAGCGGTTTGAGTGGGCGGTGGTGATGGCTGCGGTCTTCAGCTATTTCTGCGTAACGAGTTTTCTGAAGGCGCGGCGCAGAGGGCGCGGACGATAGCGTCATCTGTGCCGCTGTACACTTGTGCGGCATGAGCGAGACGCCGAAGACGAATCCGAAGATTGATCCAAAGACGGGTTCAGGAGTTCCGGTGAAGCAGGTGTACCGGGCCGAAGACCTGCACGGGTTTGACGCGACACGTGAACTAGGCGCGCCAGGAGAGTATCCCTTCACGCGAGGCATTCAGCCGACGATGTATCGCGGGCGGCTGTGGACCATGCGCCAGTATGCGGGTATGGGCGACGCCGAAGAGTCGAACCGGCGGTACAAATTTCTGCTGGATCAGGGGACGAATGGTCTGAGCGTCGCCTTCGATCTGCCGACGCAGATTGGGTACGACTCCGATGATCCGCTGGCACTGGGCGAGGTAGGCAAAGTCGGCGTGGCGATCGATTCGATTGAAGACATGGAGCGGCTGTTCGAGGGGATTCGTCTGGACACAATCTCGACCTCGATGACGATCAATGCGACGGCTGCGATTCTGCTGGCGCTGTATGTCGCGGTGGCGCGGCGCACGGGCGCGGATGTGCGACGGCTGAGCGGCACGGTGCAGAACGACATTCTGAAGGAGTACATTGCGCGCGGGACGTATATCTATCCTGTGCGACATGCGATGCGGCTGGTGACGGACCTCTTCGCGTGGGCCGCAGACGAGGTGCCGGAGTGGAACACGATCTCGATCTCCGGCTACCACATGCGCGAGGCCGGATGCACAGCCGTGCAGGAGGTCGCGTTCACGCTGGCCAACGGCATGACCTACGTACAGGCCGCGCTGGACGCAGGGTTGAACGTCGATGCGTTTGCGCCGAGGTTGAGCTTCTTCTTCAACGCGCACAGCAATCTGCTGGAAGAAGTTGCTAAGTTTCGCGCGGCGCGGAGGATGTGGGCGCGCATCATGCGCGAGCACTTTGGCGCATTGAACGCACGGAGCTGGATGCTCAGATTTCACACGCAGACAGCGGGCTCGACCCTGACGGCGCAGCAGCCGGAGAACAACATCGTCCGAACAACCGTGGAGGCATTGGCGGCGGTGCTGGGCGGGACGCAATCGCTGCACACAAATGGCTTTGACGAGGCGCTCTCGCTACCAACCGAAAGCGCCGCGCGGATTGCGCTGAGGACGCAGCAGATTCTGGCGCACGAGAGTGGCGTGGCGCAGACGGCGGATCCGCTGGCCGGGTCGTATTACGTCGAGTCGCTGACGAACGAGATCGAGCGCCGCGCGGAAGAGTACATGGCCGCAGTCGCGCGATTCGATTTGGGCGGGAAGTATGGAATGTTGCGAGCGATTGAGCAGGGCTATGTGCAGCGGGAGATTCAGAACGCCGCTTATGCTTACCAGCGCGATGTGGATGAGAAGCGGGCGATTGTCGTCGGTGTGAATGAATTCGCCACGAGTTCAGATGCCAAGGAAGTTGCTGTGCCGATTCAGCGGATTGACACGACGCTCGAAGGTAGACAGGTGGAACGGGTGCGAGCACTGCGAACTCGCCGCGATGCCGCAGTTCACGCCGATGCATTGCGGCGAGTAGAAGACGCCGCACGCAGCGGCGAAAACCTGATGCCGCGCATCCTGAATGCCGTCGAGAGCTACGCCACCGTAGGCGAGATTGCAAATGTACTGCGAACGGTCTTTGGCGAGTATCGCGAGTCGGTTACGGTTTAGGGAATCCGGCGCCGGATCGTCGAAGCAGTTCCCGCATGTATTCGTAGTTGGCCGGATTCCGAGTTGCTGACGACCCGTCCAGAACCGTAATCGCGGGCCGGCACATATCTCAATACGTGCTAAGCCCTGTTGGCGACAATTGAATAATCCGAACAGGAGATAGCAGCATTTAGCTTCAGAACTGGCTCGGCAGTTGGTATGCGTTCGAAACGCCAGGAGGTTGCATGTCGTTCAGATCATTTGACGCAACGAACAGGGTCCTGCAAACGACCAGGGTCATCATCGCGGTTGTCGCCACAGTTGTGGTGAGTGCTATAACTAAGCCCTTTCTTTATGCTCAGTCGCCCCACGCTTGGGTTGCACCGAAGGTATCCCTGCCCGATGAATCCGTTGGAATCAACGGGATCGTTCAAACCCTGATTTCTGCGTTCGATCAGGCTGATATCGTGGCATTAGGCGAGGCGCACGGGCGCTTTAGACAGGAATCCGATCTCCGAATAGCTTTGGTTCGGAATCCCGACTTTGCGAAGAAAGTGCAATCTATTGTGGTGGAGTTTGCAAACATTACCGAGCAAGCAACTCTGGACCGATACATTCGAGGGGAGAAGGTGTCTTCAGTCGAACTGGCGCAGATTTGGAAAACCACCACCCAGGCTGCCAACGGAAACGATATCTGGGACGATCCCGTCTACCCCGAATTCTTCGCCGCTGTCCGCGATGTCAATCAGAAACTCCCCGCCAATCAGCAAATCCATGTCTTTGCGGCTGATCCCGGCCAAGGAAGCAATCTTAGCCGTGATGCCGCAGCCGTCAGCGTCATCGAAGAGCAGGTGCTCAAGAAACATGGGAAGGCCCTGGTGATCTTTGGCGCGGCGCACTTCTATCGGACCATGGACAAGAACTATCTTGCCAGCACGGGCGACAACAACGACATCGTGAAAACGCTTGAAATCGATGATCCTGGCCGCACTTTCGCGGTGATTCCAATCGGCCGGCTGGATCGTCCGCGCCCGGTCGCCGTTGACATGACTCCCGACTATCAAAAGTTCGACCGTGCTTTAAAAACTCAGGTGCGCCCGGTGCTGGTGTCACTGCAGCGATTGCCCTTTCGGGAATTCAGCGTGGAGGAGTTCCTCGGGCGCACGGTCACCACCTGCCGCGGCCCCAATGGCTGCGTGAGTGCATTCAAGGGCAGCACACTTACGCTAGGGCAGATGGCCGATGCACTCATCTATTTTGGCGGGAGCGACGACGCTGTAGGGAGACGCTGAGACGAGAGCACAACCTACTCGCCAGCGGATACCCTGACGATCAACGCGCGTGATACCGAGAATCCTGAGTTGATGCGAAATCGCCAAGTCACTCAGCGAGGCCGGATTAGTAACGGGAGGTCGGCATAGTGGGAGTAATCCGAAGTTCCGGCTGACCAGTTCCTTCCGAATAACGGGCGGCTCGGAAACTAGCCGCTGCTCAGAATCGCGACAAATTGACCCTCGGAACGGCGCGTCGATAGGATAAGACCTGCGGCATCCTGCGCTTGAAGGAACACTCCAATGTCTGATTCGACTGCATCTCCTGTACTCCGCAAAACCGCTTTGAACGCTGTTCACCGGGCCTCCAAATCGAAGATGGTCGATTTTGGCGGCTGGGACATGCCTGTCGATTGCTGCGGATTGATCGCGGAGCACATGGCTGTGCGCACCGCCGTGGGCGTCTTCGATGTGTCGCACATGGGCGATATTCAGTTTCGCGGGCCGGGTTCGCTGGCTGCGGTGCAGAAGCTGTGCATGAATGATGCTTCTAAGCTAGCGGTGGGGCAGGCGCAGTACTCGGCGATGCTGTATCCGAATGGGACGTTTGTCGATGACGTGGTAGTGCATAAGCTTTCGGACAACGACTACCTGATCGTCATCAACGCGGGCACGCGCGAGAAGGACGTAGCGTGGGTGCGGCAGGTGATTGGCGGAATGCCGGGCGTTCACATGAACGACTACAGCGACCACTATACGCAGTTGGCGATTCAGGGGCCGAGGGCTGCGGAGACTCTGCAGAAGCTGACTTCGACTGACCTGAGCACGATCAAGAACTATTGGTTTACCTGGGGGCAGGTGTGCGGCTTGCACAACGTGATGATTGCCCGTACCGGCTACACGGGCGAGGATGGGTTCGAGATTTACATTCCTTCAGACGAAGCGACCAGCGCGCGCGTTTGGGGCGAGGTGCTGGAGGCAGGCAAGGAATTCGACATTTTGCCCTGCGGGTTGGGCGCGAGAAATACGCTGCGGCTGGAGGCCGGGATGGCTTTGTATGGCCATGAGATCTCCGACTCCATCAATGTCTTTGAGGCTGGGCTGGGGCGCTATGCCAAGCTCGACAACGAATCCAAGGGCGACTTCGTCGGGCGTGATGCGCTGGTGAAGATTCAGGCCGACGGCGGGCCGAAGCGGAAACTAGTCGGTTTGGAGATGATTGAGCGCGGCATCGGGCGTGATGGCTACCCTGTGTTTTCGCTCGACGGCAGGCGGATTGGTGAGATTACGAGCGGATCGCCTTCGCCCTTTCTCAAGAAGAACATTGCGATGGCGTATGTTCCCGTGGAGCTGGCAGCGGTGGATACCGAGGTTGCGGTCGAGATTCGCGGACAGATGGTGAAGGCGCGCGTGGTGGCTCTACCGTTTTACAAAAGGGCGAAGAAATCCACTTAAACAGCGCCCTTTGCCACTGCCTGCGGCATCTACAATGGAAGTTCGGGACTTTTAATCTTCGGAGAAAATAGATGGCTTATCCTGCGGGTTATCGCTATACGAAGGAACACGAGTGGATTGATATGGACGGTGCTGCGGGCGCCGTCGGCATTACGGACTACGCACAGGACTCGCTGGGCGACATCGTCTTTGTCGATCTGCCGAAGGTGGGCGACGCGGTGGAGGCAGGCAAGACCTTCGGCTCGGTCGAGTCGGTAAAGGCGGTCTCGGACCTGTTTGCGCCGGTCTCGGGCACGGTGACGGCGGTGAACGATGCGCTCAAGGACAAGCCGGAGCTGATCAACACGGACGCCAATACGACGTGGCTGATCAAGGTGTCGCTGGGTGATGCGAAGCAACTGGATGGGCTGCTGAGCGCGGCTGACTACGAGAAGTTTATTGCCGAGGAGACCGGACACTAACAATGCGTTATCTGCCGAAGTCCCCAGGGGACCGCGAAGAGATGCTCGCCGAGATTGGCGTGGCGTCGATCGACGATCTATTTGCAACGATTCCCGTTGAGTATCAACTGAAGCGCGATCTGCGGATTCCGCGCCAGCATGGCGAGTCGGAGATTCTGGACCGCTTTCGCGCGTTCGCCGACAGCAACGCTGCTGGCTATGCGAGCTTTCTTGGTGCGGGCGTGTACAGGCACTACCGGCCGGTGATTATCGACTCGCTCGTGCAGCGCGGTGAGTTTCTGACCAGCTACACGCCTTACCAGCCGGAAATCTCGCAGGGCACGCTGCAGGCGATGTTCGAGTTTCAGACGATGATCTGCGAGCTGACCGGCATGGAGATTGCCAACGCTTCGATGTACGACGGCTCAACTGGCGCGGCGGAGGCCATCATGATGGCCGTGCGCGTGACCGGACGCGATGGCGCGGTCGTGGCGCGGACGGTGCATCCGGAGTACCGGGAAGTCGTGACGACGTATGCGCAGCATCAGGAGATTCCGCTGACCGAGGTTGGCTACGGTGCGAATGGGCGCGTGGATATGGCTGCGCTCGATGCCGCGATTACGAGCGACACGGCGTGCGTGTTGATTCAGTCGCCAAACTTCTTTGGCACGATTGAGGATGTGGCGACGATTGCGGAACTTGCCCACACGAAGGGTGCGTTGCTGATCGTGTCGATTGCGGAGGCGATCTCGCTCGGCATTGTGAAGCCGCCTGCGGAAGCGGACATTGTCTCGATGGAGGCGCAGAGCTACGGCGTTGCGCCGAGCTTTGGCGGGCCGTTCTGCGGCGTGATTGCCTGCAAGGAAAAATTTCTGCGGCAGATGCCGGGACGGCTGATCGGCGAGACGAAGGACAAGGACGGCAAGCGCGGATTTGTGCTGACACTCTCGACGCGCGAGCAGCATATCCGGCGCGAGAAGGCTACGTCGAACATTTGCACGAACCAGGCGCTGGTGGCGCTGATGACGACGATCTTCCTGACTGTGTATGGCAAGCAGGGGATGCGGGAGTTGGCTGAGCAGAATCTTGCCAAGGCAGCTTATTTGAAGAGCGCACTTGCTAAGACTGCTGGTGCCAAGGTGCTGTTTGACGGCGCGCCTCGGTTCCATGAGTTTGTGCTGGAGACGCCGAGGAGCGCCGAGGCTGTGAATGCAGGATTGCTTGAGAAGAAGATCATCGGCGGGTTGCCGCTGGCGAAGTGGTATCCAGAGCTTGGACCGAATGCGAGCCTGTGGTGCGCGACGGAGTTGACGACGCGGAAGCAGATGGATGCAGCGGCTGCGGCGCTTGCAGAGTTGAAAGCCTGACGATGGATGTGAGCGCGATCATCGGCGAAGAGTTGAAGGCGGTTGAGTTCGTCGAGGATTTTTTACAGCTTCGTTTCGAGGCTCCCATGCTGACGTTGTATGCGTGGCCGCATGTGATGTTGACGGATTCCTCTATCGCATACGGCGAGCCTGAGTATCGTAATGCGCTGTGTGCGCAGATTGGCGAGAAGGTTGTGCAGGCTTCACTCGAAGAGGGCGACGCGCTGACGATTGAGTTTGAGGGCGGCGTCGTGTTTGGGGTTTCGTTGCGGGAAGAAGATTTGGATGGGCCGGAGTCGGGGAGTTATTCCGAGACTGGCGATGCAGCAGATGCGCAGGAGTTTTAGTACGGAGGCTCTTCAAAAGAGAGCACACCCCAGGGGCTAAAGCCCCCGAATACTGTGACGGCAGAAGAGAGACCCAAGGCTGAAGCCTTGGGCTACCTAGAAGCAGGAAGGTACGAGTCGGATGAACGACAAGAAGTTTGAAGGCACGCCGAAGAAGGCGACGACGCACGTTGTTCAAAATGAGGACTTGATCTTTGAGAAGTCTTCGCCGGGCAAGAAGGCTTATCGGCTAGCGGAGCTGGATGTGCCTGCCGTGGACGCCGCTTCCCTGCTGGGCGCTGCGGTGCGCTCTGATCTTGGCGTGATGCCGGAGCTGAGCGAGATTGAGATTATCCGCCACTTCACGCGGCTTTCGACGTGGAACTATGCCATCGATCTGGGGATGTATCCGCTGGGTAGCTGCACGATGAAGTACAACCCGCGCATCAATGAACTTGTCTCGCGGCTCGAAGGGATTGCGGACGCGCATCCGTATCAGCCGGAGTCGCTGTCGCAGGGATGCCTCGGCATCATGAAGATGCTCTCGGACGCTCTGGTCGAGATCACTGGCATGGACACGATTACGTTGCAGCCCGCCGCTGGAGCGCATGGCGAGTTTACGGGGATTCTGCTGGTGCGGGCGTATCACGAGTCGAAGGGCAATGCGCGGAAGAAGATTCTGATTCCCGACTCGGCGCATGGGACGAACCCTGCTACGGCTGCTGTCTGCGGGTATGAGGTTGCCAACCTGAAGTCGAATGCTCAGGGCATGGTGGATGTCGCTGAGTTGGAGCGGCTGGTCGATGAAGACACCGCCGCGCTGATGCTGACGAACCCTTCAACCATCGGCGTGTTCGAGAGCGAGATTCACAAGATTGCCGATGTGCTTCATGCCAAGGGCGCGCTGCTCTACATGGACGGCGCGAACATGAACGCGCTGTGCGGCAAGACGCGGCCTGGCGACTTCGGCGTGGACGTGATGCACCTGAACCTGCACAAGACGTTTTCGACTCCGCATGGCGGCGGTGGTCCGGGGTCGGGGCCGGTGGCGTGCAAGAAGATTCTGGAGCCGTTTTTACCGACGCCGGTGCTGGTCACACGCGCCGATGGCAAGCTCGGGCTCGAGTACAACCGTCCGCAGACTGTTGGCCGGGTGCGGGCGTTTTATGGCAACTTCGGCATGTTCGTGCGCGCGCTGGCTTACATTCTGGCGAATGGGCCGGACGGTCTGCGGCAAACGACCGAGGACGCGGTGCTGAATGCGAACTATATTCGGGCCAAGCTGGAGGGGACCTTTGAGCTTCCGTATAAGACTCGGACGCTGCATGAGGTCGTGTTCAGCGACAGGATTCAGGCCAGAAATGGCGTGAAGACGGGCGATATGGGCAAGCGGCTGATTGACTACGGCTTCCACGCCTACACGGTTTCGTTCCCGATGATTGTGCCCGGGGCGATGATGATTGAGCCGACCGAGAGCGAGAGCCGCGAGGAGCTGGACCTGCTGATCGATGCGTTGAAGCAGATCGCGCGCGAGGCGGAAGAGAATCCCGAACTTGTCCAGACCGCTCCGCATACGACGCGGGCGCAGCGGCTGGACGAGACAACGGCGGCGCGGCGGCCGGTGCTGCGCTGGAGAGCGCCTGTGGCTTCGACTCCGGTTGCGGTCGATTCGGCTGCGAAGGAGTGGTAGGCGTGTCCATCTTCTATGATCGCAAGGATGAGCTTGAGAAGCACGAGTTCATGATGGGCGAGGCGCGCGGACGGCTTGCCGTCACGCTCGACGCCCTGACGGACGCGCTGATTCTCGTCGGCCAGCATGGCGTCTACTGCACGAGCGCCCGGAACCCGAACGTTCCGGCGCTCGATTTGCAGGCGGTAACGGCGCACATCACGGGCGCGAAGGAACTGGTCGCGGCTGTGATGGAGCGGCTGCGGTTGGATAAGGAAGCTACTCAGCAGTAACGGTCACGTACTCGTCAGTCTTCTCCCATTTGACGTGCAGCTCGGTGGTGTTGCCTTGTGTGTTTTCAAAGGAGATGGACATGTCCTCCTGCGGCTCGGGCAGCGTGGCTCCGGTCATGGGCGTGCGTCCGAGGTCGTTGCCCTCCGGGTAAGGGATGCCCCATTCGCCGGTCTTTTTGCTGACGATGAGCAGCCACTCCTTCTCGTTGGGCAGAGTGAAGAGGGTATAGGTTCCCGCAGGCACCTCCAGCGTGCCGATCTTCAGATTGACGGGAGTAATCAGCGTGGTTGCGGGGTTTGCGCCGGTGCGCCAGGGCTTGCCGTAGGGGACAAGGTCGCCCATGATTTTGCGGCCACGCATGCGCGGGCTGTTGTAGTGAATCGTAATGTCCTTGCCGTTAAGTGAGACGCTGGCAGTTGCGGGCGGGCTGGCCAGCGGTTTGGCGGCGGGTTTGGCTGGGGTCTGGGCGAAGCCTGCGATGGCCAGTGTGGCTGTGCAGGCCAGAGTGGTGACGGAGCGAAGGAACATGGGGGGTCTCGCTTTCTTCTGGATTGTGGCCGTGGGTCGTTGCCAGCGTCCTGCCTGCGAACATTCGCGGCAAGACCATATTTCTTTGGATGCCAAAGGAGCAGACCCGGGGGTCATGCCTGCGTCCAAAAGTCTCCGCTGACTGATCTTACATTGACAAGGCGCCACAACGGGACTATAGGTTTACAGCCTAATCGATTTTCAATCGCGACCCGGGTTCGGCTCACCGGGGATGGAGTGGTTTATGTCATCAGCGCCAGTTCCGGCAGTTGCAGTGGAAACGCCAGAGACCGCTCACGCGCATTGCTGTGCTGAACACGGTCAGGCCTTGATTGGGGACGTCTATGTGACGATCTGGGGTGGACAGGGAAACTACATGGTCGATAACACCGGAACCCGGGATTTTGACCAGTTTCGAGAAGAGATTGACAGGCTTGGGCGGGAAAATGGATGCCACACCTGCGGCAGATTCAAAGGGTCTCCTACCCCACCGAACGCCTACAGCGGAAAGCCTATGCAACATTGGGTCTGCGACCACCAGCCGCCGCTCAGCATCATCCCGGATGCAACCTCCTTTCAACTTTATCCTCAGTGCCATGAATGCTCGAATGCCCAATGGGGGAAGAGCATCGTGTATATCAACTCTTTCATGAAGCATGTTGGCCGTAGTCCCAACAAAAACGACCAACACCTGTTTTGGGGGACGGGCAGGCCGCACCGCTCCACGGCCAATTACGAATCGAAGTCGTCTAAGGAATAGCCATCCGAGGAATAGCCATCCGAGCGAGACACGGACTATCGACCGGTTAGGGCCGTGCTAGGCTAGAGGTATGCGCCCGTAGCTCAGCTGGATAGAGCGGCAGCCTCCGAAGCTGTAGGTCAGAAGTTCGAATCTTCTCGGGCGCACCACCTTCCCACTTCATCCAAACCCTCGATAACGGAGTTTTCCGCGGCATCATTCACCTCACTCGCCACGAGGCGCCGGTATCGTGCAAACTATTGACATGGTTCGCGTAGGCGTCGATGAGAAGCTCGCAGAAGAGTTGCTGGCCGGGTTCCCGCCGGAGGCGAAGATCGTCCGCATCCCCCGCCATTCCACCGGGATTCTGGAGGTGGACTTCTGGATCATTCCCTTTGCCCGCAAAAATGCGCACGAGACCTTCCAGCACCTGCGCGGCGTGAAGGTGGTGCAGTCCATGATGGCGGGCGTGGACTGGATTGCGCCGTGGCTGCCGAAGGAGGTCGTGCTCTGCGACGGGCGCGGCATCCACGACATCTCGGCGTCGGAGTGGGTGCTGGCTGCGACGCTCGCCTCGCTCAAGCGGTTCCCGCTCTACCGCGACATGCAGACGGCGCGGCAGTGGCGGGGTCAGGCGGCCGAGACCGCCGGCTTCCTGAACGAGAGCGGTCCGCAGATGGGTCAGTACAAGATTCTGGGCGATGACCTTGCCGGGAAGACCGTGCTGATTGTTGGGTATGGATCCATTGGCCGGGCGATCGAGGCGCGTCTTGCGCCCTTCGGAGTGACAATTCTGCGGCTGGCCAGAAGCGCGCGAACCGAGCCCAGGGTATATGCCGTCGAAGATCTCAATCGTCTGATACCCGAGGCCGACATCGTCGTCGCCATCGTGCCTCTGACTTCGGAGACCGAAGGCATGATCGGGGCGGCGCAGATTGGCCTGATGAAGCACGGTGCCTTGCTGGTCAACGCAGCGCGCGGACCTGTTGTCGATACGGCGGCGCTCGTCGAGGCGCTCGGAGAACATCGCATCTGCGCGGCGCTCGATGTGACCGACCCGGAGCCGCTGCCGGAAGACCACCCTCTGTGGCACACGCCGAACTGTCTCATCACGCCGCACGTGGGCGGCTCGACGCCGGAGTTCATCCACCGCGCCTTTCGCTTCGGGGCGGAACAGGTGCGCCGCTATCTTGCCGGTGAGCCGCTGGAAAATGTGGTCTCCGAGGCCGGCTACTAGGCAGTATCGACATCTAGGTTAAGCGTAAGTGATTGATTGATAGAGGAATTGTCATCCTGAGCGGAGCCTCTCGCAGTTTCATCGCGGGAGGCGGAGTCGAAGGACCTGCGGTTGGCCCGCCATAACGAGATGTTCTCGTTGTTGTTCACCACCTTCTATCCAGTCCGCCTCATGTCTATATGTCGATACCGCCTAGGGAGACTCTGAGGGAATTTTTCTGGAGCAGACACACTTTTTCAGCGGCCTCTGAAAGCCCGTCCTAAGCTGACCAGGCAGGCCACATTAAAAAATGCGCTCCGCCCAATCCTGAGCGGAGCGCACACCACGCACTCACCTAAACCGCCTTGCCGTCCGCCGTATCAAGCACTGTATCCTTCGCCGCACGGCTCAGCAGAATCCGCAGGTCTGTCACCTTATTCAGCGAGAACGCCGCCGGCGTAGTCGGAGCCGTCACAGCAATAAAGTCCGCACGCTCTACCTCCTGCAACGCAAACGAAGGCCGCGGGTCTGGATTCATCGGCGCAACCTCGACGTGGCTCATCTCCAGATTGCGCACATGCCGGAAGAAGAACCCTTGCGCAGGCATCGGACCAAACATCCCGGGGTCCGGATACTTCTCCACATTCTCCGGCGGAACAATGCCGACCAGGTCCGCATAGTTCCCGCCCTGATGCTGGATATAGACATTCGACATCTTGATGTCCTTGATCTCATATCCAGGAATCCCGCTCAGAATCGAGCACACGCGCGACTCGTTGTTATAGCTCACAAAGTTATCGACGACAATACGCTGCATCGTCCCCACCTTCGTCGTCTCCTTGGGCCCGCGCAGCCGCGCGCCCAGCCGGAAGAAGATCGGCGACTCGGAGACATCGCGCTGCGTGATGTTCGTGATGGCAATGTCCTCGCACAGCGCGCCGTCTTCGCTTTCAAGCGCCAACCCGTGGCAGCCTTCAAAGACGCAGTTCGAGATGGTGATGTTCTTGAACCCGCCATTCGACTCCGTACCGCACTTGATGCGGCCCGTGCGATACACATGCGCATCCGCACCAAACTTCTTCCACGTGCCGTCGAGCACCGTGCCTAGTTCGTATGTTCCCGTCACGTAGCAGTTCGTGATCGTCACGTTCTCCGTCGCGCGCGCATAGCCCAGCGCATAGCTCGACTTCGGGCAGATGCCGTCGTCCCACGGCGAGTTCACCGTACAGTTCGAGACCCGCACATTCTTGCAGCAGTCAATATCCATGCCGTCGCGGTCCGTATCGATCTTCAGGTTGTCGATCGTCAGGTTATCGACGCCCGTCAACAGCAAGCCGAAGTGCCCGCCCTTCAGGATCGAGAAGTCGCGGAAGATGACGTTGCGGCAGTTCTTGAGAGCAATCGCCTTATTGCCCACGCCGGGCTGCTCCGCCTGATACATCGGATAGTTGCCCCTGCTGCGCGGACGAAACGCACGCGCGGGCGCGCCAGCCGGTCGCGGCGGAGGCGGCGGCGCTCCCGGAGGACGTCCCGGTCCCGCACCAAAGCTCAGCCCCTTGCCGTAGATCAGCCCCGGCCCCGAAATGCTGACATCGTGAATGTCCTCACCCCAGATGAGCGAGTTGTGCCAATGGTTGTGACCATAGTCTTGATACGCATCCCAGGCCGTGTTCGGTTCCGCCGCGTCATAGGTGCCGCCGTTGTAGCCGGTCATCTGCCCCGGCAGCGGCGAGTCCGCAGCCAGCAGGGTCGCACCCTGCGAAAGATAGAGATCGACATGGCTCTTCAGCCGCACCGAAAACGAGAGCCACGTTCCCGCAGGAAAAAGGACCGTGCCACCGCCCGCCGCCGCCGCCGCTTCAATCGCCTTGTTGATCGCAGGACTGTCCACGACCTTACCGTCACCGACTGCTCCGAAGGCGCGAACGTCGAAGATGTCCGGCGTCGTCTTGATAGAAGATTTTGTGGCGGCATAAGCCGAGGGCACGGACCCGGCCGCAACCGCAGCCAGCCCCATGCCGCTGAGCTTCAGAAGTTCGCGGCGTCGAGAGTTGAAGATGTCCATAGGCTGGCCATCCTACCAGACTGAATATGCGTATTGGAAGAATTTATATCTGCAAGGAGTCGCCATTCGTGCAAACCGGCGATGCATTGCGGGGACCCCATTCTTCGCGCCTTTTGCGAAGGGTGGGAACGAACACTCTCCACCGGCAGCCTCTTTTTTGCATTTCCATTCCGCAGCGCAGCGGAGGAATCTGCTTTCCCGCGCATCACCACCAAAGCACGGGTGCCCCATCCTTCGCGCTTTTTGCGAAGGGTGGGAACGAACACTCTCCACCGGCAGCCTCTTTTTTGCATTTCCATTCCGCAGCGCAGCGGAGGAATCTGCTTTTTCGCAAAACCAGGCAAATCATCGCAGAACGCGCCGGGTGCCCCATCCTTCGCGCTTTTTGCGAAGGGTGGGAACGAACACGCTCCACCGGCAGCCTCTTTTTTGCATTTCCATTCCGCAGCGCAGCGGAGGAATCTGCTTTTTCGCAAAACCAGGCAAATCATCGCAGAACGCGCCACTTACAGCTTCGGCAGATTGCTCGCAGTCCACCCGCCGCCCAGAGCTTTGATGAGCAACACACTCGCATCCATCCGCCTGCGCGTGATGTCGATGTCGTTCCGCTCATTGGTCAGCGCGGTCGTCTGCGCGGTAACAACCTCCAGGTAGGTATCGATGCCGCCAACATAGCGATTGTTGAAGATCTGCTGCGCAGCCTGCGCGGCCTGCGTAGCCTGTCGCTGATGCTCGGCCTCCTGCTCCAGAACCCGCAAGGCCGCAAGGTTGTCCTCCACCTGCTGAAACGCCGTGAGCGTCGTCTGCCGATAGTTGGCCACCGACTCGTCATAACTCGCGCCCGCACCCGCGGCAACGGCACGCCGCCGGCCCGCGTCGAAGAGCGTTTGCGACAGCGTCGGCCCCACCGCCCATATATAGCTCGCAGAGTGGAAGAGGTTCACGAGGCTCGTCCCCTCAAACCCCGCCGCCGCGCTCAATGAAAGCGTCGGAAAGAACGCAGCGCGCGCAATGCCCACGCGGTCGTTCGCCTCGGCCACGCGACGCTCAGCAGCAGCAATGTCCGCCCGCCGCTCCAGCAGGTCCGAAGGCAGCCCCGCCGGAATCACCGGAGGCTCCGCATGAAGCGGCGCGGCAGGCAGCGTGAACTTCGCCGGAGGCCGGCCGGTCAGCACGGCAATCGCGTGCTCGAACTGCGCCCGCCGCAACGTAATGTCGCGCGCCTCCACTCGTGCGGCCTCAAGCTGGGTCTTCGCCTGGTCCACGTCCGAGCGCGGCGACACGCCTCCCTCAAAGCGGTTATTCGTAATCCGGTACGCCTCTTCATAGTCGTGCACCGTGTCGTTCAGCAGCTTCTCCTGCGCATCCGCGCTGCGCGCCTCGAAGTAGTCGATCGCAAGCTCAGCCTGCAAGCTCAGCAGCGCCGTCTGCATGTCGGCCGCACTGGCCTGCGCTTCTTCACGCGCCGCGCTCACACCACGACGCACCCGCCCCCAAAGGTCAATCTCATAATTCAGATCAAGCGGAAGCTGAAGGTCGCCCACGCCGTTGTTTGCATTCGCCGCATTGAAGTAAGGCCGGTTCGCAGAATCGCGCAGCCCGCCTGCAAACGGCGTCACGCTGAGCGTCGGCGAAAGCCCTGCGCGATTGAACGGGACCAGCGCACGCGCCTCGCGGAACCGGGCCTCTGCCGCCTTCAGGTCCTGGTTCTGCTGCGCAATCAACGGCTCAAGCTCATTCAATCCGGGATCGTTGAAGATCGTCCACCACGCGCCGCGCGCAACCGCATCCGCAGGCATCGCCGCCTGCCAACCCGAGCCTTGCCCGGTATCCAATGGAGCAGCTTCCTTATAAGTCGGAGCCATCGGCACCGACGGCTTCACATACTTCGGCCCCACCATGCAGCCGGCCAGCAGCAACGCACCAGCACTCGTCGCACCAAAAACAACACGCATCATTGGGCACTCGCCTTCTGCGCCGCGCCGGTTCCAGTGCGATTCGCAATCCGCACCTCCTGGCCTTCAGCCAGCGAATCCGACGGATCCAGAATCACCGCATCCGACGTCGTCAAACCCGACGAAATCTCCACCGTCGCGCCCGCGTCCCTGCCAATCGTCACCGGCGCAAGATGCACGTGCCCGTTCCGCACCACACCCACACGCAGGCCCTCCGAGCGAAACAGCAGCGTATTGGCCGGAAGCATCAACCGCGCATCCTGCTGCGGCACCTTGAAGTGGACAAAGACATAAGCGCCCGGCAGCAGCTTGCCATCGGGGTTAGCGACATCCACTTCAACATTCAACGTGCGCGACGCCGGATCAATCGCGTTTGAGTTACGCGCAATCGTCCCCGCAAACGTCTGCCCCGGATACTCATCGAGCGTCAGCCTAGCCTTCGCGCCGTCCTTGATCGCAGGCGCATACGCCTCCGGCACCGGGACATACACGCGCAGCCGCCCAATCGCCGCCAGATGAAACAACTCTTTCGGCGTCGAGTTCTCACCACCTGCAATCAGCGCGCCGATGTCGGTATTGCGCGCCGTCACAATGCCGTCGAACGGGGCGTACACCTTCTCGAACGACTGCAGCTTCTCGAGCCTGCGCACATTCGCTGTCGAAGCGTCCACCGCCGCCTGCTTCGCCGCCGCATCGCTCACCGCCACATCCGTCTCCTGCTTCGAGACCGAGTTCGTCTTCAGCAGATTCTGATAGCGCATCGAGGTCGTCTTCGCAAGATTCAGATTCGCCTCCGCGCTCTTCAGGTCCGCCTGCGCCACCTGCAACTGCTGGTCAACCTCCGGCGTCTCAATCACCGCCATCAACTGCCCTTTGCGCACATGCGCTCCAATGTCGAAGTACCACTGCTTCAAATACCCGTTCGTGCGCGAGTAGATCGGCGTATCCGTAAACGCCTGCGTGCTGCCCGGCAACGCAATCTCCGAAGACAGCGTCGAAATCGTGGGATACACCACATTCACCGAAGGAATCGCCGAGTCCTCCGTCTGCTTCGTCAGCGCCTCCTCCGCGACGCCCCGCGAGCGTATCCCCGTCACCACAACCACCAGCAGCACAATCGCCGCCACCGCGATGCCAACCCACGCGCCGCGCGACAACCCACGCTCACCCGGCCCAGGCACATGCGGAGCGCGCCGCTCTACACCAGAAGGTGTCGTCATCTCGGCATTCATCTTCTCGTCGCTCATCGCTCCCTCACGCCCCCGCCATGCTCTCATCGTGTTCATCAAACGCCTCGACCGCCGGCCCCTTCTGCATCTTCGCGTTCCGATGCAGGAAGCTGAAAACGGCCGGGACAAACGTCAGCGTCGCCAAAGTGGCAACCAGCAGACCGCCAATCACAGCCCGCCCCAGCGGAGCATTCTGCTCACCGCCCTCGCCCGCGCCCAGCGCCATCGGCACCATGCCGATAATCATCGCCAGCGCCGTCATCACCACCGGCCTGAAACGTGTCGCTCCGGCCTCCATCGCTGCCAGAGCCGAATCGCCGTGGTGCAGCAGCCGCTCCTTGGCGAACGACACCACCAGAATGCTGTTCGCCGTAGCCACGCCCATGCACATAATCGCGCCCATCAACGCAGGCACGCTCAGCGTCGTGTGCGTGGCAAAGAGAAACAGCACAATCCCTGCCAGCGCCCCGGGCAGCGCCGTAATGATGATGAACGGATCGAGCCACGACTGGAAGTTCACCACAATCAGCAGGTACACCAACACAATCGCAAACCCCAGCCCCGCGATCAGGCCGAAGTAGGAATGCTTCATCGTCTCCACCTGCCCACGTATCCGCACAAACGTTCCGCGCGGAAGCTCCTTCTCATGCGCCGCGACAATCTTGTCAATCTGCCTGCTCACCGCGCCCAGGTCGCGCCCCTGCACATTGCCATAGATGTCCAGCACCCTGCGAATGTTGTAGTGCGAGACCACCGGCATCTCCGTACCGCGCGAGATACTCGCCACGTCCGCCAGAATCTCCGGACGCTTCGCCGTCGCCGACGAGATGGGAATATTCTCCAGATCGTTCAGCGATTGAATATCGTACTGCGGAGCCTCCGCCAGCATGTTGTAGTTCACGCCGTTCTTCGGATTCAGAAAGAACATCGGAGCCGTCTGTCCGCTGCCGCTCAGAATATTCAGCAGACTCCCGCCGATGTCCCTGAACGTATAACCACCCTGCGCCGCCTTCGTGCGGTCCACCTTAATGTTCAGCACCGGATAGTCATCCGGCTGCTGAATGCGCAGGTCCACCAGCCCCGGCACCTGCCGCATATCGGCAAGCACCTTGTTCGCCACCACGCGGTTCGCCGCAATGTCCGAGCCTTCAAACTGCACATCAATCGGCGAAGGCAGCCCGAAGTTCAGAATCTGCGACACAATATCCGACGGCAAAAAATAAAACGTCACGCCGGGAAACTCGCGCGGCAGCGTCTCACGCAACTTCTCGACATACCCGTCGGTCGGACGATGATCGCGCTTCAGCGAAACCATAATGTCCGCGTCACCCGCTCCGATCAACCCCGAAGTCGAATGCTGAAAGTTCAACGGGCTATACGGCAAACCAATGTTATCGAGGATGTTGTCCATCTGGTTCGCCGGCACGATCCTGCGAATGCTCTGCTCCACCAGGTCGCATAGCTGCGTCGTCTCCTCAATCCTCGTGCCGCTCTTCGCCCGCAGATGCAGAATGAACGAGCCGTTGTCCGAACTGGGAAAGAAGTTCTGCCCCAGGTACGGAGCCAGCAGAAACGTCGCCGCGCACAGCACAAGAAACACGGGGATAAACACCGCCCGCGCGCCCACCAGCTTGCCCAGCAACTCCTGATAGCTGCCCCGCACGCGCTCAAATCCACGCTCGAACGCACGCTGCACCTGCGCGAAGATGTTCCGCGAAGGCACCGCCCGCCGGTCGTGCACCTTCAGCAGATACATCGCCATCGTCGGCACCAGCGTCCGCGAAAGAACATACGACGCCAGCATCGCAAACACCACCGCCTCGGCGAGCGGGACAAACAGATACCGCGACACACCGCTCAGAAAGAACATCGGCAGAAACACAATGCAGATGCACAGCGTCGAAACCAGCGCCGGTACCGCAATCTGCGCCGCGCCTTCGAGGATCGCGCCATGCAGGTCGCGCCCTTCCTCCAGATAACGCTCGATATTCTCAATCGTCACCGTCGCATCATCCACCAGAATGCCCACCGCCAGCGCCAGCCCGCCCAGCGTCATAATGTTGATCGTCTGACCAATCAGCCCCAGCACAATAATCGACGCCAGGATCGACAGCGGAATCGACACCGCAATAATCATCGTGCTGCGCCAGCTTCCCAGAAACAGCAGGATCATCAACCCCGTCAGCACCGCCGCAATCACCGCCTCGCGGATCACGCCCTCAATCGACGCGCGCACAAAGATCGACTGGTCGCCAATCGTCTTGATCGTCAACTCCGGCGGCACAATCGTCCTGATGCGCGGCAACAGCGCCTTCACCCCGCTGACCACGCTCAGCGTCGAAGCCTTGCCCGACTTCAGAATGCTGATCAGCACGCCGCGATGCCCGTCCTGCCGCACCACATTCGTCTGCGGAATGCTACCGTCGCTCACCGTCGCCACATCGTGCACGTAGATCGTCGCGCCGTTCACCTGCTTCACCGGCAGGTTGCTGATGCCCTCAATCGTCACCGGCGTCGAGTTCACGCGCACGTCGTACTCGTTCATGCCGATCTTCGCCGTGCCCGCCGGCTGAATCACGTTCTGCGCCGCCATCGCGCTCAGCACGTCCAGCGGCGAAAGCCCCTTGGCCTGCAACAGCCTCGGGTCCAGGTTCAGAATCACCGACCGCTGCTTGCCGCCGTACACATTCGGCACCACCGCGCCCGGCACCGTTACCAGTTGCGGCCGAATGAAGTTCAGCCCATAGTCGTTCAGTTGCTGTTCGGAAAGCCCCTTGCCGCTCAGTCCCAGTTGCAGAATCGGCACGCTCGACGCGCTGAAGTCGATGATCTCCGGAGGCTCGATGCCCGGCGGCAGGTTCTTCAGCATGAACTGCGACACGCTCGACACCTGCGCATTCGCCGTGTCCAGGCTCGCTCCCGGCTGCAGGTAGATCTTCACCACCACCTGTCCGGCCACCGTCGTGGACTCGATGTGCTCGATGTTGTCCACCAGCGTCGTCAGCGCCTTCTCGTAAGGCGTCGTCAGCCGACCTTCCAGCTCTTCCGGATTAAGCCCCTTGTAACTCCATGCGCACGAAATAACAGGAATATTGATGTCGGGAAAAATGTCCGTCGGCGTGCGCAGAATCACTACCGGCGCGCCAATCACAATCAGGATCGCCAGCACAATAAACGTATAGGGCCGGGTCAGGGCCAGCTTTACAATCCACATTCCGGCAGACCTCGCACGCTTCGGGAAAGGGCGTCTCTTTCAGGTTATGCCAGAGGAAGACCCGCCGCCGCGCATTCAACCAATACAAACACCGTTTCAAATCAGTTTAATCCATAGATGCACCTATATCTGAAAATCGACCAGATTACCCGATAACCGAACAACCCTCTATAGCTGTTTTTCCTGGAGTTGTATCCCGGTGACGTCCTCATCTCCAAGGCAGTCCCCACCTCTTTGTTGTCATTCCCTTTTTTGTTGTCATTCCCGAAGGGAATCTGCGTTTCGCATCGATCCGCGCCGGGCTATACCTATAAGGAAAATGCCCTGGCCGCAAAGCAAAGCGGCCTGCCCGCTGCGCAAAGCCGCGCAACCAGCAGGCCGCAAGACGCAGATACTTACTGGTCCGCCTCGACATCAATCGTGATCCGCACCTCATCGCCCAGCATCGCCCCCGGATACTTCGGCGCAAAGTGGAAATCACTCCGTTTCACTGTCCCCGTGGCCGAAAGCCCGATGACCGTCTTGCCGCCCATCCCCTTCTGCGGAGCGGTCGGCCCGTCCACATCCAGCGTCACAGGCTTCGTCACGCCAGCCAACGTCAGATCGCCCACCACCTGCAACTTGCCATTCACGCGGCTCACCGAGGTCGATTTGAACGTCATCGCCGGAAACTTCTCGACGTTGAAGAAGTTCGCCGACTTCAAATCCTTGTCGCGCATCCCGTTATTCGTCGTCACCGTCGAGGTGTCAATCGTCGCATTCACGCTCGACTTGCTCACATCGTTCGCGTCCCACACAATCGTGCCCGTCACGCCGCCAATCGAGCCGCGCACCGTGCTGACGCCCATGTGACGAATCCGGAAGTCCGTCTGCGCATGGTTCGTATCAATCGTCCAGGTCGTGGATTGGGCAAACGCGCCCACTCCCGTCAAAAGCAGCGCCGAAAGCACCACCGTAAAAAATCGTCGATTCATCATTCTTCCTTCTCCTTCAAACTCCTTTAAGAAACCTCTGATTAAGCCTTCGTTTTGAAGGGGCGTGGCTTCAGCCACGCCGTAACGTCCCTCAGTTCAATGGGGCTTTAGCCCCTGAGGGAATCTTCGCGGACTTAATCAGACCTTTCCTCAAACAATCCTTCGAGCGTCCATCCTTCGCGTTTTTGCGAAGGGTGGGATGTATACCCTCGCCCAGCCGACCCTTACGCCAGATCGAACAACAGCACCTCGCTGTTGGACGTACCCGACCCCGTCAGGTTCAACTCCTTCTCATCGTCCACGGCAACCGCATCGCCCGCGCTCAGCGCCTTGCCATTCGCCGACACCTCGCCGCGAATCACCTGCAGCCACGCATGTCGTTTGCTGCCCAGCGGATACGTCAGCGTCTTGCCCGGCGTCAGCTCCGCCACCGAGACCTTCACGTCCTGGTGAATCGTCGCCGCGCCCGCCACAGGCTCCCTCGCCGCCAGCACCTTGAACCGGTCCAGCTTCTCCTCCGGCTCGAACTTGTACTGCTCATACGCAGGCGTCAGGCCGCGAGCCTCCGGCACAACCCATATCTGCAACAGATGTACCGGCTCCGTCTCCGAAGGATTGAACTCGCTATGCACCACGCCGGTCCCAGCCGTCATCTTCTGGATCTCGTTCGCGCCCAGCTCCTCCGTATGGCCCATGCTGTCCTTGTGCGCCAGCCTGCCGCTCAGCACATAGGTCAGGATCTCCATATCGCGGTGCGGATGCGCTCCAAACCCGCGCCCCTCCGCAACCCAGTCCTCATTAATCACACGCAGCGAGCGATAGCCCATGTGCGCCGGGTCGTAATAGTCGGCAAACGAAAACGAGTGGTACGAATCCAGCCACCCATGGTCTGCATGTCCTCTCTCATTGCTCTTGCGAATCGTCAGCATACTTCTCCTTCCACGCGCCCTTCGCGGCAAACCCAATCTTCTTCAATCCGTCATAAAGCCCTCGCCGCTCGTCACCAGAAAGCCCATCCACAAGAAAGTCGAGGTCCCTCTCATGCGCGGCGTAAATCGTGCCAATCAACTCCCTGCCCGAAGCCGTCAGGTCCACATACCGCACCCGCCTGTCCTTGTCGCAGGTCTTGCGCGCCACCAGCCCACGCTTCTCCAGCCGGTCAATCGCCGAAGTCATCGACGCGCTCGCCAGCAGCACCTTCTCGCCAATCGCCGAGATCGTCTGCGGCCCCTTGTGCAGCAGCACCTCCAGCACGGCGAAGTCACTCAGCCCCAACCCCTGCTCCGCCAGCCGCCCTTCGATGTAGCCCACAATCGACCGGTGCGCCTTAGCCAGCACCATCCAGAGCCGCGGCGCCGTGATCTGTTCCTCTGCCTTCATCTCAGCTCCTACGACATCAGATAACTCGACATCGAGATAAGATTCAAAAACATGAGAACCGTTCGCTCTCAGGTGCAGGGCTCTTTGTTTGTCATTCCCGAAGGGAATCTGCGTTTTGCTTCAAATGCCACCGCTGCATCTGAAGGAGAACCGCTTTACGCCTCATCCTTCTTCATAGGCTTCCGCGCAAAGTAGTAAAGCGAGTACGCCAGCAAAGCAAACATCACCACGCTCACCCAATCGTGATAAAGCGGGTTATGGTCGCTGAACCGCGGCAGATTCTTCTCCGTCGCAGCCTCGTACAGCTTGATGCACACCCCAATCAGCCCCACGATTCCCCCCGCCGCAATCAACCCCGAGGCATACAGGTTCCCGGGACTAATCTCCGACTCCTCAGCCACCTCATCGGGATCACGCCCCTTCGCCGCCATGCGATCCACCATCCAGCGCACCGCACCACCCACAAAGATGGCGAGCGTCGTAGCAATACTCAGGTAAGCCCCCACAGCCAGCGTCAGCGACCGAATCCCCAACAGTTCCACAGCAATCACCAGCGCCACACCCAGCAGCACCAGCGCCCACGGCAGCTTCCTGCTCAGGATGCCGTTGATAACCGTCGCCATCAGCCGTCCCTGCGGAGCCGCCGCCTTTTCGCTGCCAATCCCCTGGTTCCACTGAATCTCAATCGCGTGCGTCGCCGGGTTATAGAGATACTTCCCATCCGCCAGCACCGACGATCCAATCGCATTCAGCACCACATACTTGTGCGCATCGGCCATCACCTGCTTCGCCGCATTGTCCTGATCGCTCGACGAAAGCTCGAAGTGGTCGCGCTTGAAAAACCCTTTGCTCTGAACGCCATCCGGCAGATGATCCAGCTCCAGCGTCATCGGCGCGGGCATCCGCAAAAACTCCTCCAGACCCTTGTTCATCGCATTCAGCGTCGCGCCCACCGAGAAGATCGAGACAATCACCCCGACCATAATCGCAAGCTGCTGCTTCCACGGAGTCGCGCCAATCAGATAGCCGGTCTTCAGGTCCTGCGACGTATCGCCCGCGTTTGAAGCCGCAATGCACACCACGCCGCCAATCGTAATCGCCAGCGCGCCAAACGCCGGGGCCGTCCAGCCCTTCACCAGAAAGATCGCCGCCGTCGCCATCAGCGTGGCAATCGTCATGCCCGAAACCGGCGAAGCCGAGCTGCCCACAATCCCTACAATCCGCGAGCTGACCGTCACGAACAGGAACCCGAACACCACCACCAGGACAGCCGCCATCAAGTTGGCCAGCGCCGTCACCTGCGCTCCCGGAACCGGCTTGAACTCCAGAAACAGAAACATCAACACCACCAGCAACACCGACCCGCCAAGCACCACCACAGGCGGCAAATCATGCTCTACCCGCGAAGGCTGCTCCCTCCGCGCGGCATTCTTCTTCCCGATATTGCGCAGCCCCTGCGTCAGCGCGCCAAAGATCGTCGGCGCTGTCCGCAGCACCGTAATCAGCCCCGCCGCCGCAACCGCCCCCGCGCCCATCGGCCGCACGTATGTGCTCCACATATCCGAAGGCGACATGTCTTTAATCGGCACCGTCCCCGGATACAACGGCGTCGCAAGATGCGACCCGAAGAAGTAGATCGCCGGCATCAGCACCAGCCACGAGAACACGCCGCCCGCCAGCATAATCGCCGACACGCGCAGCCCGATGATGTACCCCACGCCCAGATACTCCGACGTGCAATCCGCGCGAATGGCCGAGCCCTTCATCAGGTGCTGCTCGCCGTAGTTGGGCTCGTAGTTCGGCTGGCTGGGCCACAGGCGGAACAGGTTGTCGTTCTGAAACATCGTATACAGCCCGCCCAGACCGAGCCCCAGAAACACCCGCGAGGCAAACGACCCGCCGCGCTCGCCGGCCATCAACACATCCGCGCAGGCCGTTCCCTCGGGATAAGCAAGGTTCTCGTGCTCCTCCACAATCAACTGCCGCCTGAGCGGAATCATGAACAGAACGCCCAGCCATCCGCCCAGCAGCGCCAGCGCAAAGATGCGCGCCGACTCCAGATCGAACCCCAGAAAGATCAGCGCAGGCAGCGTAAAGATCACGCCCGAGGCAATCGACTGCCCCGCATTGCCCGTGCTCTGCACAATATTGTTTTCGAGAATGCTCGACCGCCCAAACGCCCGCAGAATTGAGATCGACAGCACCGAGATCGGAATCGACGCCGCCACCGTCAACCCCGCCCGCAGTCCGACATAGACCGTGACCGCGCCAAACAGCACGCCAAAGATCGACCCCAGAATCAGAGCCCGGGCAGTCAGCTCGGGTCGCGTCTCAGTCGCAGGAATAAAGGGTTTAAAGATGGTCGTTGCCATGAAGCAGTCACTCTCGCGGTTAGATCAGGCAGTTTCAGCGCCCAACGGAGTGTACCAGCGCACGACGCGCCTGAAAAACTCCTCGCCGCCGCCTGCATCGAGCACGTACTGTTCACAGACTGCGGAAAGTTTCCGTCTTGATGAATTGCACGGCTTCAGCCATGCCGTAAGATCCCTAGGGCAGTCCCCGCTTTTATTGTCATTCCCAAAGGGAATCTGCGTCTCCACCTGCCCCCTTTTGTTTGTCATTCCCGAAGGGAATCTGCGTTCCCATCCTGTAAACCTCTCCGATCCAACGCGGCCTTACAACCTGCGGGAAAATGCGCGCTTTGTGCTTTTCGGTGGGAGCGCAGGGCTTTAGCCCTGCGAAAATTCCAGCAAAATCAAGGGGCTTCAGCCCCGGGCCTTTCTCGCACAACGCACCGACGCATCTCTTCAATCGCCTCGGGCCACAAAGCCGTTATTGACGCCCCCCACCGCCAAAGGACTATACTGGCTGCAAATGGCATGGGTTCCCCTATGCCTGGCGCGCGAGGTGAGTCTTCAGCCATTGCTTGAATGACAATGCGCTTGGAAGTACCCCCGGGGGGCCACCCGGCATGGTGGCACGTCTGCTCGAAGGCTCCGGACGGGTGGTTCGGACCGTGTTCGACGATCTCGTAACTACTTTCTATCCATCCGATTGCAGAATATGCGAAGGCCCACTACTACGGGCCGGAGTGGTCCCCGTCTGCGACGACTGCCTCGACGGAATCCCCCAGCAGTCCGCAACTCTGTGCACACACTGCGGAGAAGCACTCGACATGGAGGGCGTCCGGTACGCGGGCCAGTATCCCGCCGAGGGGCTGTTGTGCTCCCCCTGCCGCATGGCCCCGCCCGAGTTCGAACGTGCCGCAGCCTACGCAACCTACGAAAACGAAGTCCGCGAGATGATCCATCTGCTCAAGTACGAGCGGATGCGGTCGCTTGCCCGTCCGCTGGGCGCGATGCTCGCCAGAACGATCGAGTTACTCGAAAACGAAGCAGCCCAGGACCTGCTGGTCGTCGCCGTACCGCTGTTCCGCGCCAAAGAGCGCGAACGCGGCTATAACCAGACCGTACTGCTGGCCGAAGCAGCCTTGGCGGAGCTGAAGCGTACCCGCCCGGCATGGAAGCTGACCGCCGCGCACAGCGCACTTCGCCGTGTCAAAGACACGCGCAGCCAGTTCTCCCTTACGCCCAAAGGCCGGCGCAGAAATCTACAGGGAGCCTTTGCCGCCGGAGCGGCGAGCGTAGTTGGCCGCAAAGTTCTGCTGGTGGACGACATCTACACCACCGGGGCCACCGCGCGGGCCTGCACACGGGTGCTCCGCCGCGCCGGAGCGGAAAAAGTTTGGGTCGCTACCGTAACGCGGGCGCAGCCGGAGACGGTCGCGCTCTGGGGGTCGATCATTAGCTGAAACCGGAGGGTTCACCGATGCAATCGGGCAAGCTGAGAAAGCAGGGGCACAACGCGAAACGTCACATCGGACACGGCGCAGGCCGCGCGCTCGCCGAGCCCGACATTCGCGCAGGCGTCTTCCGCCAGCCGGCCATGCAGACCCCGGTCCTCGTCCTCAACGCCTCCTACGAGCCCATCAACATCTGCGGAGCGCGCCGCGCCCTCGTCCTCGTCCTCAAAGGCGTCGCCCGCACCGAAGAGGAGCAGGGCACTGAGCTGCACGCCGCGCGCATGAGGATTGCCATGCCCAGCGTCATCCGCCTGCTCGAGTACCGCCGCATCCCCCACCAGACCCGCGCTCTCTCCCGCAAAAACATCCTGCTGCGCGACCGCAACGCCTGCCAGTACTGCAACGTCGTCCTCACGGCCAGCGAACTCACGCTCGACCACGTCGTTCCCCGCTCCCGCGGCGGCCTCTCCACGTGGGAGAACCTCGTCGCCTGCTGCCACGAGTGCAACCGCCGCAAGGGCAACCAGCTCCTCCACGAGCTGACCGACATGTGCCTCCAGCGCGAGCCGCGCCCCTTCACGCTCCACACCTCGCGCCACATCATGCGCATGATCGGCAGCGCCGACGCCGCCTGGCGCAAATACCTCTACTTCGAAACCGAACCCGCCGCCTGAACCCGCCCTCCCGCAGCCTGTTTTTGCATTTCCATTCCGCAGCCATTGACATTTCCATTCCGTAGCGCAGCGGAGGAATCTGCTGTTATCCGCGCTGCAACCAACCACGTCATCTCGTCGATAAACCGGAAGGCCGTGTCAAGGGCAGAGGAGTGACGGGTGCCCCATGCTCTGCGCTTTTTGCGAAGGGTGAGAACGTAAACCGCACCACCACCACGCACAACCAGCCACAACGCTTCCGTTGTGGCTGGTCGAAAAGCAAAGAACAATAATCCTAGAACAGGAGCTTCAACCCAAGTTGCAGGTTGCGCGAGCTATTCGTCTTGCTGGTGACTCTCCCGAACGTCCCGGAGGTCGGGTTGAGGTCCGGACCAGACCAGTTGGGATGGTTGATGAAGTTGTAGGCTTCCGCGTTGAACTCGAAGCCCGCCTTCTCGTTGATGGGGAACTTCTTCTTGAGCGCCAGGTTCCAGTTCTGGAAGCCCGGCTGGTAGATGGAATCACGCACGCCCTTCTGCAGGTTGAACGCGCCGTTCGAAGCGGTGAAAATCTGGGATCCATCGGCGTTTGTGGTTGAGAAGTACTGTCCGGTTTGCCCGGAGTATCCGGCGAACGTCTTCGAGATGTGCGGCGTCCCGTTCATGTTATAGAACTGGCCTTCGTTTCCGCACCCGAAGCTGCCGGTTCCGCCAACGCCGATCAGGTCGTTTTTGGTCCCGATGCCGCACGGCGCACCTGTCTGGAACTGAGCATTGCCGCTCAACTGCCAGCCGCCCAGCAGCTTGCCCGCCACCGTGTTCTGGTTAGCGAAGAACGGCAGAGCATACAGATAGTTGATGACGATCATGTGACGCGCGTCATACTCCGACGGCCCCCACAGATTCGTCGTGTTGTAGGTATCGGGAACGATGTCGCGGTAGTTCGAGCTGTCGTCCATGCTCTTCGACCACGTATAGCTCACACCGAACATCAACCGGTTCGTAAACCGACGGTTCCATGAAACCTGCAACGAGTTGTACTTCGCTGCGCCGTTGCTCTGCTCCTGCTGGACGGCAGCAAAGCCGCGGTACGGCCGGATATAGTTCACGTTATATTTGGTGGTTGCATTCGCCTGAACGGCAGTGATCGTAGGCTGGTTGATGTCGTACACCCGCCAGTTATGCGTGCCGCGCGCGCCAACGTAGGCAATCGAGACCGTCGAACTCAGCGGAAGCTCGCGCTGGACGGAGATGTTCCAGTTCCACCGCACCGGGGCCTTCAGGTTCTTGTTCAACGTCGTTACCGTCAGGGCGGGCGCGACGCTCGCGTTCAGCGACCCACCCGGATTGTCCACCATGCTGGCATGGCTGCCAGGTGCCGCAGACACCGTCACAAACGGCTGGAACGGAGGATTGCCGCCCGGGAAGATGTTGTCCAGCAGACCCATGCGCGTCGCAAACTCGCCCACGCCCGCGCGGAACACCGTCTTCGAGTCCGACTGATACGCAATGCCCAGGCGCGGCTGCACCGTGTTCTCCACGTCAACGTAGCCCTTGTTCAGATTCGGAGCGAACAACCCGTTGCACGATCCGCCATCGCACGCATTCGAGTTCGCTCCAGCGCCAATCACCCCATGCTTCGCAGCCGAACTCGGGAACTGGCTGAAACCCGGAATGACCATGCCTTCATACGGATTACCCGTCCCCAGGATGACAAACCCTGTCTTCGAATCCACCTGCGGCGCCTTGCTGACGTCATACGAGGCCGGGTCGAAGTACACCGAGTTACCCCACGACGGCTTGTACGGCGTAATCGAAGTAAACCGCAGACCGTAGTCGATATGGAACTTCGGCGTCACCTTCCACGAATCCTGCAGGAACCCTTCATACTCCTGACCGCTCCACACCGTATACGCCTTCGGTCCAATCTCCGTGTAGCTGTCCGACAGACCTACGGCAAGGTTGGCCAGACCCACGCCTGTTGTGGGTCCGAACGTGCTCCGAGCGTCAGTAAAGACGAATGAACCATTCTGGTTGTTGGCTCCGCCCGGTACGGTCGAGACATTGATCTGGTCGAAGTCATTCTCACCCTGGTAGTTGACGTATATTCCGCCCTTGACCGTGTGGTTGCCCCAGACCTTGGTCAAGCTGTCTGAGAGCGTATAGATCGGCCCCTGCGAGTGCGAAGGATACGGACCGCCGGCCAGGCTGTAGAAATTGGGAATGTTCAGCGTAGGAATCTTGTTCGGCTCCAGCTTGCCCGCAGGGAACAGATACGGATAATTGACCCCAAACTGGTCCCGGTGGAACCCCGCCAGCGACTCGTTGACAGGAATGTACACGCGGTCAATGCTCACCGTACCGCGCAGCTCATTAATCAAAGTAGGCGTAATCGTCCACGTCCAGCCCAGCACATTCGTCTGGTTGGGCCGATTGAAATACTTACCAGTCAGGCCGGATCCCTGATCGAACGGCTGATATTCAAGGTAAGTCGCATCCTGCCTGCGATACTCAAAGCGGTTGTGGTCGTTCAGCACGAAGTCAACGTTGATGACCTCCTTGCGCTGGTTGGTCGGGTGCGCTGCCTGAGCAATCCAGTTCTGATTGCCCTGCGAGAAGCCCGGCGTCGGCTTGGGATAGACGCTCATCAGCGCCAATCCATTTGGACTCAGGCCAGACGTAATGACGTTATTCAGAAGTGGGACGCAGCTCGCGGTAGGCTTCCCATTGCTATAAACACAGGTCGTGGGATCGTAGATCGGCGTCACGCCCTTGTACCACGGGTTCGCGCTCAGCAGCTCGCTGAAGTCGCCTGTCCGCATCCGCAAGGTCGGCACAGCCTGCGTCTGCGTATCCGTAAATCGGTAGCGAATCCAGTCCTCGTTCACAAACCAGAACAGCTTATTGCGCAGCGGGTCCATCGCGTGGACACCCGGAATCCAGACCGGGCCGCCGGCCGTGAAGCCGAAGTTGTTGTAGCGGAACGGCGAAGCAAACTTCGTCGTGGAGCTATGGTTGCGCGTCCACGTGTTGGCATTCATCGCCGAGTTTCTCAGGTATTCATACATCGACCCATGGAAGTCTCTGCTTCCGCTCTTCGTCACCAGCCGTATCTGGCCGCCCGACGCATTTCCATACTCGGCCTGGTAGTCAGCAGTCAGCACCTGCATCTCTTCGGTCGAGTCCACGCTGGCCACGCCAATCAGCGCGCCGCTGCCTCGCGTCCTCACCGCGGGAGCGCCGTCAAACGTCACCAGCGTGTCCTGCGTGCGCGCGCCGTTGATCTGGAACGGAACACCGCCGCCGACCGAGAAATTGAAGTCGCCCAGGGTCGAGCTGCTGCGCAGCCCCGGCAGCAACGCTCCCATATAGATCGGATTGCGCCCGTTCAGTTCCTGGTCGGAGATCTGCCGCCCAGTCACCTCGTTCTGCACCGACCCGGACTCGGTCTGGAGCACCGACGCCGTCGCCGTCACCTCCACCGTTTCCGTCGCCGCGCCCACCGCCAGCGCAGCGTCCAGCGAAAGCGTCGTGCTGGCGCTCAGCTTGTTATGCGTACTGGTGTACTTCTTGAAACCCTTGGACTCGGCCGTCATCGTGTAGACTGCCGGACGCAGGTTCGTCACCGTATAGTGCCCGTCGGCGTCCGACATCACCGCGTGTTTTTCGCCGGTCGCTTCGTTGACGATCGTCACCTGTGCGCCAGGAACCACCGCCCCGGACTGATCGCGTACAAAACCGGTAATCGCGCCTACGTCGGACTGGGCAAATGCGGATGTCGCAAGAAATGCCCAGATCATCAACGTGGCACAGAGGAAACTGAGTGTTGCTTTCGTGGCTCGATGCATGGCTGCTCCTTTTGAATGAAACGTGACAATTGGGTGTGTCACAGTACAGAACGTTTGAAGGGAAATTTTTGCGAGGCGTATGATTGCGCTCCCACATCGTCTCACCTATGTACTCGTTCCAATGGGCATTGTCAACATATTTTTCAAATTTCCTTAGAAAGTAACCGCTTCCGTTGGCTGGCCCGCACCCCCGAACGGTATGATAGCCATCCCAGACCGGCATCTCTTCCCGCCCCATCGCAAAGCCGGGTACCCCATCTTCGCGGCGGCTTGATCGCCGCTAAGGTGGGGTCGCAGGAAGACCCTCTCTTTGCGGGTGCCTTATCCTTCGCAGCTTCATGCGAAGGGTGGGAACGAACACACTCCACCAGCCACCCGTTTTTCCATTTCCATTCCGTAGCCCTTTCCATTTCCATTCCGTAGCCCTTTCCATTTCCATTCCGTAGCGCAGCGGAGGAATCTGCTGTTATCCGCGCTGCCACCAACCACGTCATCCCGCCCTGAGCGGCGCAACGCGCTGCGGAGTGGAGAGACCCCGGTATTTGCCTTATGCTGCTCGTCCAAAAGTGTTGAATGGCCCTTCGGTGGAAACCCAGCCCGACCCCAGACCCTGTCAATCCCCACCTCCTGTGGATAACCCCACATCCCGCACAAAAACAACGACAATCTCACCCACAAACGTTGGCGGTCGAGTTTCCCTCACCCCGCTACAATAGAAGTAGAGGGTGAAACATGACGATCCCGGCGCAACCGGAAGGCTGGAAGACTCCCTACCATAACCCCTTTATTCAAAGGACTTTACCCGTAACCCATTTGTTTGAAGGAATTTACCTATAACTCCTTTGTTCAAAGGAATTTAGCACTTAAGTACGGGGAGGGGATACCTACCGCGACGGCCGACCGGCGATCGCCTCCGTCGCCAGTTTCCCGCCCTCGGTCAAGTGATAGAACCGGTCCGCCGCCACGTTCTCGAAGCTCTGCGAGGTCCCGTCCGGCCACAGCACCTCGACCTTGTCGATGCTCGCCGCATCACCCAGCCCGAAATGCAGCCGCAGATCGCTCTGCGAAAGATAGCTGCCCCCGCTCCTCACCTCGCCAAGCTGAGTCAGCTTCCCCGTCGTCACGCGGACGCGAGCATTCAACGCCAGACTGTTCTTCGACCCACCCTCAAGCTGGAAGCTGACCCAGTGATTCCGAGGATCGCTCTTCGACTCCAGAATCATCGGCCCGCCCGTCAGGTTCTCGACCACCACATCGAGCCGGCCCGTGTTGAACAGGTCGCCCACCGCCAGCCCCCGGCTCACCTGAGGCACCCGCACCGCCGGCCCGCTCTCCTGGCTCACGTTGCGGAACGTCCCATCACGATTGTTCTCGAAGACCAGCTTCGGTTCCCGATACGAGATGCCCAGCTTCGCATCGTCCACCTGCGGATAGACATGCCCATTCACCAGCATCAGATCCAGCCACCCCGAGTTGTCCAGATCGAGAAACGCATCCCCCCAACCCACATACGGCGAGCTGGGCAGCGCAATCCCAGCCACCCGCGAGACATCGGTGAAGTTCATGTTGCCGTCGTTGCGATAGAGCGCAGCGTACTCATCGCTGAAGTGAGTCACAGCAATGCTCATGCGACCCACATTCATATAGTCGCCGACGGCCAGGCCCATGTTCGCCTGCTCGACCCCGTCCTCGCTCATAGCCACGCCCGCATCGAGCGCCATCTCCTTGAAGTGACCGCCGCCCAGGTTGTGATACAGATAGTTCGGCTCCCCATCATTGGCAACAAAGAGATCCAGCTTGCCGTCGTTGTCAAAGTCCGTCCAAACCGAGCCCAGCCCGAAGTAATGGTTCGGATCATCCACGCCCGCCTGCTTCGCCACCTCGGTAAACGTCCCGTCCCCATTGTTGCGATACAGCGCGTCCGGCGAGCCCTTCAGTCCGCGCGGCCCGCACTGCACAGCAATCCCGTGGTATTGACACGTCTTCAACGAGCCGAACTTCGGCAGGTCGTGCAGGTCCAGATCAACATAGTGCGGAACGAAAAGGTCTGGAATGCCGTCGCCGTCGTAGTCGCCGAACGAGACGCCTGTGGCCCAGCCCGCATCCTTGTCGAGCCCGGCGGCTTTCGTGACATCGGTAAACGTGCCGTCACCGTTGTTGCGATACAGCACCACGCCACCGAAGCAACTGACAATCAGGTCAGGCCGACCGTCGCCATTGTAGTCACCGACGGCAGCGCCCATCGCCCAGCACGGATAGCCAACACCCGCCTTGTCGGTCACGTCGGTAAACGTTCCGTCGCGGTTGTTATGGTAGAGTGCGCCGCGCGCCTTCTTGCCCCCAAGTGCCATCGAGACGCTCGGCGCGTTGGTGAAGTAAATGTCCGGCCACCCATCGCCGTCGTAGTCAATCAGCGCCACGCCGCCGCTCATCGACTCGACGATGTACTTCGCATCCGGGCTGGATAGGTGCTCGAAGTGAATGCCGGTCGAGGCAGTGATGTCCACCAACTCCGGCACGTGCCTGGCCGCGGAATGCACAGGCAAACGCACGGCCTGGCCGCAAAGCGCGACCGCGCAGCAGAGCATCAGTGCAGGAACGCAGCCGCGGAGTAGACGCCGGGCCATCTACTTCACCGCGTCATCCTGCGGCGTGTCGATCCGCATGTCTTTGTAGACAACCGCGAGCTTCGCCTTCAGGTCCTTGTATTTCTGATACTCCGCCAGCTCGCGCTTCGAGTCCTCAGGCTGGTGCAGCTTGCGATAGACGCCGCCAAGCCGGAAGTGCGCCAGCACGTTCGACGGGTCCGCTGCGACGACCTGCTTCAGCAGAGGTAGCGCAGCCGCATCATCGCCCTTTTGCGAGTAGACGTGCGCCAGACCGATCAACGCATCCGCATCGTTCGGCTGAAGCGCCAGCGCGCGCTTGTAATATGCTTCAGCGCCGGTCAGGTCGTTCTTGTCCGCAGTCACATCGCCCAGACGAGCCAGTGCTCTCTCATCCATGCTGTCCTGCTCGACGGCAAGTTTGTACTCGGCCCCGGCCTCGGCCTTGATCTTCGGGTCGTCCGAACTGTACAGAGCCTCGGCCAGCTCGAAGTGAATTCCCGGCAGCTTCGGGTCGGCGGCAATCGCCTTGCGGAAGCTGGCGATGGCGCCGGGGAGGTCGCGCTCGCGCGCCAGCTCATGCGCGATGGCCTGGTGCATCTGCCCCGACTCCGGTGCGGCAAGCGACAGGTCGAGCAGCGCCTCGCCGGAAAGGTCCGAGTAGATACGGTACGCCGGATACAGCACACGCGGGTCCGTCGGCGAAGCCTGCCGGAGCGTCTCGACCACCCCTGCGGCAGCAACCAGGTCGTGCTCCGCAGTGTAAATCTCAATCAGCTCCAATCCCGCCTGCACCTGAATGCCCGGCTCCGTCAACTTCGGCACCACGGCTGCAAGATCGGCCTTCGCCTGGTCTGTCTTGCCCAAGTGGCGCTCGCACATGCCGAGCAGAGCCTGAATCTTCGTCAGACTCGGCTGCGCCTGGACGACGGTGCGCAGATGCGGCTCCGCTCCGGCGAAGTCGCCCTGAAAGTACAGCAAGACGCCCAGGTTTCCCTGCGCGTCGATGTTCGCCGGGTCGAGCGCGACGACGGCGGCAAACTCCTTCGCCGCCAACGCGGGCTTCTTCTCAGCCAGAAGCTCGTGCGCCCGCCGCTCATGCGCCTGCACCTGCTGAATGACAGACACACCTCCGGTTTGTGCCGCAATTGAGCCAGATCCACCCAGGCCCAACAGCAAAAGAAGAGAAAGCAACTTCATTGGAAGACCGTCAGACCCCACAGGGGCGCCTACTTAAAAGAAAATGGGATGGCGGAGTGCGTCCGCCATCCCAACGGAGTTTATCAGAACGAGAGCCGCGCACCGACCTGCATCGTACGCCCGCCAATTGTCCGGCCTCTGATCGTTGAGGTTCCGGTCTGGACAGCGCCTACCGCCGAACAACCTGTAGTCGTGGTATTGGAGCAGACTGCGAGAGAGGCACTCGGCAGATTGAAGCTGGGGTGATTGAAGACGTTCTGAGCATCCGCTCGAACTTGGAGATGCACTTGCTCCCAGATGGCGAAGCTCTTTCCGAGGGAGAAGTTAACATTCGAGAGGCCAGGTCCGTTCAGACTGTTCCGTCTGGAATTGCCAAATGTTCCTGCAGCTGGCGCGGCAAACGCAGCTTCATTGAACCACTGGTTCGTCCCATGGAACGCCCCGTGACTGCTGAGGTGTGCCTTTCCAATAACATTGGGGTACCAGCTTCCCGCCTGTGCATACGAATTGTTTTTCTTCATCGTCACAGTAAACGGCTGTCCACTTTGAGCGACGACTGTACTGGATGCCTGCCAGCCGCCCAAGACTTCATCGAGCAGCCAGTTGTTATTCAGGAACTGCCGTCCTCTGCCGAATGGCAGCTGATAGATGACGCTTCCCTTGATGGCATTGCGAACATCGAAGTTCGAGTTTCCATAGTTCGCATGGAGATTGTACGAACTCTGGTATGGCTGACTGCCCGCTCGGCTACCCCAACCGGACGAATCCATCTCGTCGAGGAAATGTGCCCATACATAGTTGAAGTTGAATTCCAACCCATGCGTCAGACGCTTTTGGATCGAAGCCTGCAGTGAGTTGTAATTGGACACTGCATTATGAGCCACATAGCCGCTGATGCCGGTATATTGCGGATAAGGCCGATACCCCAGCGCAACGTCGTTCGGGCCGAGCTTGTCCTCAGGAATCTGGTTGATATCCGCATTCCACGGCAGGTTGTGGCCGTGACTTGCTATATACGCCAATTCAACAGCCATGTTGTTGCTCACCTCCCGCTGGACGCTCAAGTTCCACTGGTACGAGCCGCCAACCGGCGTCTTGTAAGGGGTGTAGTTGACTCCCTGCCCATTGAATTTGCTTGGGTCAGTCGTGGCCGAGATATAGGGAAGGTTCGCCCCTGACGAAGACAGAATCACGATAGGCGTGACACCATTTGTCTGGTCTGCGGCATTGCCCTTCTGGCCAAATGCGTTCCCCATGCCTCCTCCGTAGGTATCGAGGCTCCAGTTATATGCATAGAACCCAAAGCCACCACGCAAGGTCGATTTGGGATCGAACTGCCACGCAAAGCCTAAACGCGGCAGCAGCGTGTTATACACGGGCTTCTGAAGCGTTCCACCGTGAGCTGACCCATACCACATCGCTCCCAAAGTTCCAGATGCAGGATTCGGCAACGTGGGATCGAAGGTCGCCATGTTGCCCTTTACCTCGCCCCAACCGGACTGAATCTGGTAGCGCAAGCCGAGGTTCAACGTCAGGTGCGGAGTGACTTTGTAGTCATCCTGAACGAACAGCTGCGGCAGACGCATTCTTGCCCCAAATTCAGGCGTCACCCCTGCACTCCAGTCATGCGTCTGGCCGAGCAGGAAATCCGCAAAACCAAAACCGGTGGTGCTGTCGCCTTGGGTGGATGCGGTATATACGCCTGTATAACTCATTGTTCCGCCGTTTGTGTTTCCCCATGCTGTCGAGTTGTCGCGGTAGAACAGGAACTCACCACCAAAGTGCAGGATGTGCTTGCCGCGAATCATGGTCACTACATCCGATGGATCGTAGGCATGTTCTTTGTAGACTGCATTGGTATTGGGATCAAGGGTGTAGTATCCGGAAACTTGGGTTTTCGGGAAAATATCCGCCTTGGCGAACTGCCAACCCAGTTTGGCCGGAAAGCCCTTGCCCTGCGACGCAGGCACAAAGAAGTTCAACTGGTTCGTATAGCCCAACCGAAGTTCATTGATGGTGTTCGGGCCGATTGTCCACACGTCGGTGATCTGCGCGTTATGGCGGCTAACGTCCTGATACTGGCAGTTGATCGGGCAAATTCCCTGGCCGTTTGAATATCCGGGATTGTCGCTCTCTGTCTCCGACGCCGTCAGCCGATTGTTATCGGTGATGTCGTAGTCGAGACGCCCGAAGTACTTGGTAAACGGAGCGGAGTTCGGCACGTTGTAAAAATAATTGTTCGTCGTGATGCCGCCAACATTCGGACCTGACTGGTTCGCCTTGGGATAGTATGCCGCAATGGCCTTTGCCACAGGATCGATGCGGCTAGCGGGAATTCTATTGCCATTTCCATACTCAGCCGCGAACGACGTCCGTTGCACGACACCGCCGATGACCGTCGTCGTTGCCGGATCGTAGATGGTGGGCAGGCCTGCCCCGGTAAAATCGCCAGCCAAAGCAGCCGCGTCTGGAACTGTCGCCGATCCCGTAGAAGCTGCGCCGTGGTTGATGATCTTGTCGTAATTGAAGAAGAAGAAGAGCTTCTTCTTGAGGATTGGGCCGCCAACGGAGAACCCGAAGTTGTTATAGCGGACCTTACCGAGCGCCTGCTTCCTCGTCTTCGTAGCGAAGGCATAGCTTGCCGCGTCGAACGCATCGTTCTGGTTATATTCGTAAACCGAACCGTGGAAGCTGTCCGTGCCGCCCTTGCTGATCTGGTTGAACATGATGCCGCCTACGCCGTACTGCGCGGAGAAGGCGGAAGCGCTGACCTGAAGCTCCTGCACGTCTTCGAGCACCATCACGTCAGCGTTCGCGCTCGAAGGCAGCGTCACAGCCGCGCCGTCCGCAAGTACTGTGCTGTAGGGAAGGTTGCCATTGACCGAGGCCACCTGCCCCGGATTGGACGCGCCCTGCGACCCACCAGGAGCACCCGAAGCACCGGGCAGCAGAATGGTGAAGTTCTGCCAGTCCTGACCGACCTGCGGCAACTGCGACATCGTCTTGGCTTCGAGCGTCGTAGTCTGGTCGCCGCTCTCAGTCTTCAGCAGCGGAACGTCGGTGCTGACCACGACCTCCTGCGTCACCGCGCCGACCGAAAGCTGGGCGTTGACCGTCGTGTTGCCGACCTGAATCGAGATCGACGAGCGCACGAACTTCTGGAACCCCTGCTTGGTGAACGTCACCTCATACGTGCCCGCGACGATGGAGGACGTGTCGTAGAGCCCGTCCTGGTTCGTCGTGTATTCCTTGGACACGCCTGTGTTTTTATTCAACACCGCGACCGTGACGCCGGGAATTGCCGCGCCGCTGGAGTCTGTAACGATGCCTCGAATATCGCCGGAGTTGGTGCTCTGCGCGAACCCGGCCCCAACAAAACCTGCCCACAGCAAGACTGCGAGCATCATTGTCGACCATCGCAATTTCATAAGGTTGCCTCCCAAAAGATGTTGCAGTTTGAACGCCGTCTTTCGCGCGGGCCGTTGGCGGCCCAATCCGTATCAAGACAAACGTTTGTCTTTACAGCGCACACAAGCGCGTTGCCATTAGGCATCATGCGCTCAATCCTCGTCAAGTATTAAATCCTGTTCTCCAGCACTTCCGGTTTTCTCTTCGGAGTCCGGAACCGTCAGGCCACGGCCCAACGAATCAGTTCGTTTGTCGGGGCCCGCACATCTCGCATCCCGGCGAAGCCAGCAAGGTCGAAGTCTGAACCAAGACAAACGTTTGTCTTAGCTGGCTAAACGGGTGCGTTTGTAATTAGGCATCACCGGTATGCCGTTCGTCAAGGTTAAAATCTTCCCGGTTGCGTTATTGCGTGATTACACCTGCTACATCGCATCAATACTTCGCGTTATCTATCGCTTACAACCCACGGCCATCTTTCACTTCGACGCGGACTCCGGCCCGGGTGCCGGATTGCTCATCGACGGCACCTGGCTCTGCTTGAGCAGGCGGTAGCCGTCGCGCGTGCGGATACGGTACTTCTGGAGGTCTTTGCCGACCAGCTTCACCTTGATCGACCGCCAGCCGCGGTTGGGGTTGGAGGCGGGGTAGTAGCTGAGCGAGTACAGGTGGGCGAGGTCATCGCGGATGGACATAAAGGCCTGCTTCTCGTCCTTCCAGTCCTTGGAGAAGTACGCCTTGCCTCCCGTGGCCTTGCTCATGCGCTCGAAGACAGCGGTTGAGACCGGCTCTTCCTCCGCCTGCCGCGTGCTGATCATATAGATGATCGTCCCGGTGGACTGCGCCAGTTCCGCTACGTCCTCGGGCGGAACCAGGCTGGCGTTGTCCGGTCCGTTCGAGAAGACGACGATTGCCTTGCGTCCCGTCAACTGCGCGGCGTCTTTGACCGTCAGCAGCAGCGAGTTGTAGAGCGCGGCGTCATCTCCGGCCACCGTGCTGCGCACGCTGCGCAGGATCTGGTTGCGGTCCGGCGTCAGCGTGGAGACGCGAGAGAGATTGCGGCTGTAGGAGTAGAGCGCCACCTGGTTGACACCCACGAGCGAACGCACAAAGTCCGCAATGGCGTCCTGTGCGAAGACAAACCCACGATACATATAGTTGCTGGTGTCGAACAAAATAAAGACGTTCGCCCCGCCGCTGAACGCAGTCGGTCCTATTGTCGAAATATTTGACGCCTTCGTGTCGTCGGTCTTTGCTGCCTCTTCTGCTTCCGGTCCGTGGCCGACGTTGATCAGTCTGCGGGTGGGCTCGTTACCTTCCTCAAACGTTGCTGTCTTCTCTGGAATGTTGTCTTCATAGATAGCGAAATCTTCAGGCCGCAGTCCGCTGATGTAGTTTCCTTTGCGGTCGGTCACAGCCACATTCAACTGCACCAGCACGACATCGACGTGAATGCTGTTGGTCTCGTCCTGAGCGACGGTTCCCGCGCCTCCAAAGAAGGCGACCGCAAACAGGCCAAGGAACAAAACATATTGCTTTGCCATCACTCTTCTATTGCGCGGTCGCATCTTTGGTCGTCTCCTCTAACGAAGCGTTACGTTGTCCGCCGGTGGGACCCAGCTTGATCTTGCCTGCTCGAAGTTCGGCGCCTGTTTCGTGCATAGCGCGGAGAAGGGCCGGCCAGTCATCCAGATTCGTGGCGAAGATGTTCGCGGTCATGTGCAATGTCAGCAAAGGGACAAGACGATTGAGCATCACGGGCGGATAGCCCATCTCGTCGGCCAGCCGTGCCCAGTAGAGGTTGCTCGACTCCCACGACTCGCCAAAGAGGCGGCTCGAATACCCGGCAAAGAACGGAAGCTGCTTCAAGTGCAGCAGGTCCAGCGAGTCGGTCTGAGCGAGTGTCGGGTGCGGTACACCGAAGTCCTCTGCGATGCGGTCGCGGCTGGTCTCCGCAGGGTCCTGGCGGCAGAGTGCATCCAACTGCTGACCCGCCGGTCCGTAGGAAGCCGCCTCCGCGGGATACTTCTCGCGGAACTCCGCAGTCAGAAAGAATATGTCCGCCGGCATCAGTTTAGGAAGCATCGCGTCCATGTTGTCGGAGGTTCTGAGCGCCTCCCGGGTCTCCTCCGTCCGCTGCGGAGACATGCGATCGGAAAGAATGCCAAGCACCTTGCTCTTCAGCGCAGCGTCCTTCACGGAAGCCGTCAGAAGCTCCTCGCCTGCGCGCTGGTAGAGCGCGACCGCGTGCAGTTCGTTATGCGACACGTTCCACCACCGCGGCAGAGTCGCATTGACCAGAAGCTGCGGCACCAGTTCCTCCCAGATCAGCGCCTGCACGTTTGCCGGAGAGATAAATTCCTGCTCCGCAGTCGCCAGCGAATAAGGCAGATCGGCCAGCGATCCCATCAGATACGCTCCGCCGCCTGCCGGAGTGCCTACCCCCAGCAGCATCGGCGACCGCCAAGGGTCTTCAGCGCCGACCACCGAAATTCCGGTGAAGTCGTGCGACCGCACAAACAGCGGATTGTCATGCAGTATCTGAGCGCCGGGCGGCTCGTAGTACGCATAGTTCAGCCCAACCAGAGTGTCTCTGAGGAACGGAGCAAGCTGCCCGCGCGCCGTCTCCAGTTGCGAGCGCGTGCCCGGAGCTTTGATGACTTTGCTCAGGTCGGTCTGCACCTGAAGTTCGGCATGGTGGCTGCGGTAGATGCCCGGCGCCCAGGTGATTTTCTCGTTTTCCGTGAATATAGGCTGGGGCAACTCGAACTCTCTGAGTTCCCCTGCCAGCCCCAGCAGCGAGCTATCGCGCGCCCCGCCGTTAGCCATCTTGTTCAGCCCGTCGCTTAGCGCAAACAAAGTGTCGAGCGAGACCAGCCGCTGATCTTCCATCACGGAGCGTATCCGGTTTGCGATTTGCTCCTGGACCCATTGCCCATCGGCGCTTGTCTGGTGCGGCCCAGCCAGCAGATCCACGATCTCCTCCTGTGGATTGCTCCCGCTGCCGCCTGCTGCTTTCAACATCTCGCCCAGCGAGCCGCGCGCGGCGTCGAAGAGCTGGATGGTAGTCGTAACCTTGTTGAAGGGATCGATCACCTTCTGCCACGAATCGTTCCGTGCGCTCGCCGGAATCTCCCCCTGCCGCGCAAGAATCTGCCACAAGCCAATGTTGGCCTGAAACGATCCCATGACGTTTGCTCGCAGGTTCTGGTTCGAGATTTTGTCAATCGACCCCGCGATGTTCACGAAGCGCAGGATCGACTGGTCGGCCAGTTCCGGGAAGTCGCTGAAGATCAGATACCAGTTGCCGTACTCTCCATATTTCTTCGCCAGCTCCGTTACTGTCTCCGGGGCCAGCCGGTCGCCGGCCGGTCGCCTACGGTCGATCTCACCGATCATCAGATAGATTTGCAACGGTCCCTGGTCGGTGGAGACGCGCGACATCGCGGTCAACCCTTCCAGCAATTGCTCGGGACGAGTCCATCCCTGCGCCTTCTTGCCCCAGTTTCGTACAACCTTCGAATCCGACTTTTGCGCGAAGATCTGCTTCCACACGTCCAGATTGCCTGGAATCCTGGGCTCATCCTTCTGGTTCCACTCCAACCGCGTATAGAGAACAAGCAGGTCAGCGGCCTTGCGAAACGCGCCACGCGATGCGTCCGTGTCCAAGTCTGGGTCCCGGAACGCCTCGTACAGGTGCCGCAGCCGCGGCCCTTCTGTCAGTCGCGCCTGCTGCTGCTGGTCAACGCGCGACAGAACATCGAAATATGCCGCCAGCCAGCCCCGGTCTTTGGCCAGCAGGCGCGGCACAAACTCTCCCGGCGCCGACGGACTTACTCCCACCAGTTCCTTCCAGCCCGCCACCGCAGACGGCCCGCCCGGCACCGCTACGCGCCCTTCATGGATGCTGATCTGGCTTCCATAGAAATCCAGCGTGCCAGCGAATGGCAGCAACCTTCTCAACCCTGTCGAGCGCACCATCGCAACCCGCGTCTCATCGTCGCTCTTCGAGAGCGCCCAGTACAGACGCGCAATGTCGGGGTTGTACAGCAGCACATCCACCAGGTTGCCCTTGCCGAATCCTCGATCCTTGGATGAGGACAGCGAAATCCAATCCCGCTCTTTCAGCAGAATGGGTACATTGGTTGGCGTGTACTTGAGGACGAACGGCTTGCCGGTCTGAAGCGCCTCTTCCAACTGCGCCAGCGGAAAGCCGGAATCGATGGTCAGAAACGCTCTGTCTGGATTTGCCGTCTCCAGCGAGAAGCTGCTGGTTCCGCAGCCGGGTCGTAGACGGTATCCGAGAATCTGAATCAGTGTGCCCGCGTCGTCGCAGTTTGTCACCTCGATGGCGTTGTGCGAACCGGCCAATATCTGAAGTTCTGTCGCCTGATCCAGATAGCGATCGAGCAGACGCAGAAACTCCGTTGGCTGGTGCCCGTCTTCATAGCCATGCGAGAAGACGTTGCGGGCCAACAGCGGCATGACATCGCGCGCCGTAATTTTCTGGCTGATCCCCGCCATGCGCAGAAACGACCGCAACGGACCAGGAATGCCGACTGTGTCGGCAACCACCGGTTTAGGCAGCGGGGCAGACGGGGCATAGGACGCCGTGTCGGGCCCGCTTCCCCAGCAAGCCGCAGGCCATACACACAGAGAAAGGAAGAGTGCCGCAACTACAGGCCGCAGCCAAAGAGGAGACTTCATCGCACCGTACCTCTTAGAGCCGTCGTACCTGCGGTGGGCATCCGCTTTTCCGGACACCCCTACCCCACGTGCAAGGTGGAGAAAAAGGTCTGGAAAACCGCAAGTTCAGCACCGTCTTGGCTTGCGCCGCCACAACGCCTCTACCGACCGGCTCCTGCTTTCGTCGGACAAGATTTGGTGTCCAGCCTCGTACCTAAGCGCTTCAGGACAACAATGGGAATCAGAAATCGCGTCTTAACGAACTTGATTCAGTGGCGAATACTCTACGCCCGATGCGCCCCGGTTGGCTAGTCAGGAAGTCACGAAATTGTCAAAATTGCGCAGCCGTCGCCTTTACGCCGTTCATGACGGCGTTAGATCTCTCCCGGGCCTTGCCATCCGGATCAGGACGAAGACTTCAATCAGGCTCAAATCTGGAGAACGTCACCGTCCTTCGCCACCATCTCATAGAGAACCGGGTTGACGAAGAACCCAAGAAAGAGCCGCGATACCAGACCGGCAACAATGACAATCGCAAACGGCTTCTGGGTGTCCGACCCGATGCCCGTTGAAAGCGCAGCAGGCAACAGACCCAGGCAGGCGACCAGCGCCGTCATCATAATCGGCCTCAGCCGCAGCAGCGAAGCCTCGCGCGTGGCCGTGCGAATATCCTTGTTTTCCAGACGCAGCTTATTGATATAGGAGACAAGAATGACCGCCGTCTCCACTGAAACGCCCATCAGCGCCAGCAGGCCCAGCGCCGACGACACGCTGAACGGAGTGTGCGTCAGCTTCAACGCAATGAGCGCGCCAACCGGCTCCGTCAGGATGACGCCGAGCGCAATCGTCACCGGGAATTTAATGTTGCCGTAAAGGGCAAACAGAATCATGAAAATGAGCAGCACGGCCATTGGCCCGATGAACTCCATCTGGTGCTTGGCCTCCAGAAACTCGCCGTACTCTCCTCCCCATGCGATGCGGTAGCCCGGGGGCAGCGACTTCGTAATGTCGGCAATCGCCTTCTGCCCGGCCTCGACGCCGCGTTCCAGATCGCGCCCTTCGATGCTGTACTGCACGCCGATGTAGCGCGAGTTGTTTTCGCGGTAGATAAACGACGCGCCTGCGCCCTCGTGGATGTTGGCCAGGTCGCTCAGCGGAATCTGCTGCCCGCCGGGCGTACCGACGAGCAGATTGCCGATCTGCTGCGCGTTCTCGCGAAACTCAGGCTTCATCCGCACCACCAGGTCGAACAGCTTTTCGCCCTGAATGACCTGCGTGGCAGCCTGGCCACCGACCGCCGCCTCTACCACCGCTTCCACGTCGGCTACATTGATGCCGTAGCGGGCAATCTTGTCGCGGTCCACGTCAATCTGCAAGCTGGGCTGGCCCAGCTCGCGCACGACAGTCAGTTCCGTGAACCCGGGCACGAGCGCGAGCCGCCGCTTAATCTCAAGCGCCTTGGACTGAAGCACATGAAGATCCGGCCCATAAATCTTCACCGCCAGGGCGCTCTTCAGTCCGGTCAACGCCTCGTCCACTGCGTCTTCGGCGGGCTGCGTGTAGTTGAAGATGACACCGGGAAACGCCTTGAGTTGATTCTGAATATCGTCAGTCAGCTCCTTCTTATTGTGGATCGAACCCTGCTTCCATGAAGGATCGTTGTAGGGCTTCAGGCCGACGTAGAATTCGTCGTTGAAGAAGCCGGTTGCGTCGGTGCCGTCGTCGGGCCTGCCCAGCTCGGAACCCACGTCCGTCACCATCGGATACTTCATCAGGATATTGCGCACCTTGGGAGAAAATCTGCTTGCCTCGTCGAACGACACCGTATAAGGCATCGTCGCACGCACCCACAGCGCGCCTTCGTCGAGGTGCGGCATAAACTCGCCGCCGATGAACGGCACCAGCAGCATCGTCGCCGCGAAGATCGCCGTGGCAACAATCATCGTCGTCTTCGGATGATCGAGGCACCAGTCCAACTGCACCGCGTACTTCGCGCGCAGCCACTCGAAGGGCTTGTTCGCGCGCTCATGCACGCCGCGCCTGAACCAGTAGGAACACATCACTGGCACAAAGGTCAGCGTCAGAATCAGAGCGCCGATCAGTGCAATCGAGACTGTGTCCGCCATTGGACGGAACAGCCGTCCCGAAGGCCCGGTGAGTGCGTAGATCGGCAGATAGCCCGCAATGATGACTGCGACCGAATAGAAGACGGGGCGGTCTACGTCGCGCGCCGCTTCGAGAATCACCTCATCGAGGTTGTATTGCTGACCCTCGCGCTCGCCCAGCACGCGGAAGATGTTTTCCACCATCACCAGCGTGCCGTCGATCAAAATTCCGAAGTCGATGGCGCCAATCGAAAGCAGGTTCGCGGCAACGCCTCGTTCGTGCAGAAAGATAAACGAGAACAGCAAGGCCAGCGGAATCGTCAGCGCAACGATCACCGCCGCGCGCACACTCACAAGAAACGCAATCAGCACGACGAGCACGAGCGCCATGCCGAGCAGCATGTTGTGCTCCACTGTATCGATGGTCAACTGCACGAGGTCGCTGCGGTCATAGAAGGGCCGCACCTTCACATCGGGTGGGAGGATTTGCTCGTTCAGCTCCTTCGTCTTCGCCTCGACGCCCTTCAGAACGTTCTGAGTCTGCTCGCCGCGCCGCATCATAATGACGCCTTCGACGGCGTCATCGCGCTTGTTGAAGCCGAACTCGCCCAGCCGCGGAGCGTGCCCGATCACTACCTCGCCGATGTCTTTGACCCGCACCGGCACTCCATTCTGCGAGCCCACGACGATGTTGCCGATGTCTGACGTATCGCGCACCAGGCCAAGCCCGCGGACGTAGTACATCTGCCCGCCCTGCTGATAGAAGCCGCCGCCCGCGTTCGAGTTATTCACCGAAAGCTGTTGCAGCACGGTCTGCACCGTCATGTGGTACGCGTAGAGCTTCGCCGGATCGAGCAGCACCTGATACTGCATCACCGTGCCGCCGAAGCCGGAGTCATCCGCCACGCCGGGCACCTGCTTGTACTCGCGCTCGATCACCCAGTCTTCAAAGGTCTTCAACTCCTGCGGCGTGCGGTCAGGGCTGTCGATCACATAGCGATAGACCAGTCCCGAAGGACTCGCCAATGGTGACAGCGTCGGCGTCACTCCGGCCGGATAGGTCACGCCGCTCAGTCGTTGAAACACCTGCTGGCGCGCAAAATAATCGTCGGTGCCCTCGTCAAACGTCATAATGACGTCCGAAAGCCCGTACAGCGAGATCGAACGCATCACCGAAAGCTTCGGAACGCCGTTCATCTCGACTTCAGTCGGCACCGTCACTAGCCGCTCCACCTCTTCGGCTGCGTGGCCGGGCCATTGCGTGATGACCTCGACCATCGGCGGAGCGAGGTCCGGATAGGCATCGACCGGCATGTGGTGGAACGAGATTGTTCCACCGACGATGATGAAGACGACCATCAGCAGAATCAACAACCGCTGCCGCAGCGCGAACTGGACGATGTGATGAATCATGTGCGGCGGTCTCCTTAGTGTTGCAGCGCGTTGGCGAACTGAAGGAAGAGGCTGCCATCGCCCACAACCCGCTCCCCGGCTGAGATGCCCTTCAGAATCTGCGTCTGGCCGTTCTGCCGCTGGCCCATCTCGACGTCGCGGCGGCCAAACTGGTTCTGACCCACGGCAACGTAGACAAACGGCTGGTTGTCGTCATCGCGGAGAATCGACGAGTCCGGCACGACAATCGCATTCGGGATCGAGCCCGCCGTCGCCACGACGGTGCAGTACATGTCCTTCTTCAGCTTCTCGCCCGGGTTGTCCACCACAATGCGCGCCTGGAGCGTGCGTGTCGTTGGGTCGAGCGACGGCGACACATACGAGATGCGCCCGTGAAAGCTTTGGGGATACGCATCCGTCTGCACCGTCACGCTATCGCCGCTGCGCACATGCGACAGGTCCGATTGATATACATTCGCCAGCACCCAGACCGTGCTCAGGTCCGAGATGGTGAACGCCTGCGTCTGACCGGCCTGCACTACCTGCCCCGGAGACACGAGCCGCTCGACCACCTCGCCGCCAATCGGCGCCAGCACCGGAATCTGCGCGGAAGACGGAGACTTTGCGAGACTCGCCGGGTCTTTGATTCCCAGAATCTTCATCCCCTGCTCGGAGGCGTTCAGGTCGGCACGCGCCTGGTTGCGGTCCGACTCGGCCTGTTCCAGGTCCCGCTCAGCAATCGCATGGTGCTGATAGAGGTCTTGGGCACGCGCGTAATTCCGATCCGCCAAACGAAACGTATCCGACGCCTTCAGGTACGCATCGAGCAGTTGCGAATAATCCGGGCTACTCACATCGAGCATTGCCTGTCCGGCCCTTACATGCTGTCCCGGCATGACCAGCACCCTGCTTACCGGCCCGCCCACCTGCGTAATCACCGGAGTAGTCCGGAAGGCGTTGTACGCCACGGTCCCCGTCAGCCGCAGCGTCCGCGTCAGCGTCGTCGGCTCTACCGTAATCACCTGCACATGCGACATCTGATCTGCAGGAATGGTGAAGAGCTGCGGGGTCGCAGAGTTTCTGGCGTGTGTCGAAAACGACGTCATCTGGCTTGCATGTTCGCGGTCGCTGCGGCTGCACGCTGTTAAAGCCAGCACTAGAACAAGAGCCGCCGCATTTTGAAGATTGGTCCGTGTCATCCAACGTCCTGTCATGGAATGTTCCTCGTTCCTACAGCTTCACGAAGCTGTTCGAGCGAAAGCAGGTAAGAGGCCAGCGCCTGGCGATAGCCAAGCTCGGTCGTCCGGTATGTCCGCTCCGCGTCAAGAAAATCAAGCAGGCTCGCTGCTCCATGCTTGTATGCGTATTCGCTGATGCCGCGCGATTGCTGGGCCTGGTCCAGATACCCCGACCGATACAGCGCGACGATCTGATCGTTGCTGTGCAGGCTCTCAAGGGCGTCACGCACGTCCGTCATCACCTGCCCGCTCGCAAACTGCATCTGCTGCTGCGCTTGCGCAATGGCGAAGCCCGTGCGAGCAATCTCGCCCTGATTGCGGTCGAAGACAGGCAACTGAATTGACCCGAACAGTGACAGGTTGTTGATGCCGGTCAGGTGCGTATAGTTCACCTGACCGGTCACGTCGCGCTTGCCAATCGCCTTCTGCAACTGATACTGGCTGTTCGCGGCGTTAACACCGAGCCGAGCCGCCTCTAAATCCGGCCTCGTCGTAAGCGCCTTCGCCTGAAAGTCCTCGACCGTGCCCTTGACCGGCACGTACGCAAACGCCCCGGCGATGTCGTAATCAGGAGGTACCGACTCGTATCCAAGCAGTTGCCGCAGATCGGAAAGCCCCTGCACCCGCGCCAGCTTTGCCGCCGACACGTCTGTCTGAAACTGGAGCAGTTGCAGTTTGATCTTCAGCAGGTCGCCCTCGCCAATGTCGCCGGCCTTATAGCGCGCCTCACTGATCCCGACCGTGTCCTCGAAACTCTTCAGGTCCTGCTCCGCCAGCGCCAGCGTCGATTCAGCCAATTCCACATTGATGAACCCAGACGCAACGCTGAAGGTAAGCGTGCGCTCGTTGTCGGCAACCTGCGCCAGCGAAACCGCCGTCACGTCTTTAGCTGCCGCGAGCCGGTGTTGCCGCTTCCTGCCTCGCTCGAACAGGTAGCTCACGCCCAGGTCGAACTGCGCGGTGTTGCTCAGATAGTCCGAGTTGAACTCGCTCGGATTGAAGATGGGCAGAAACTGCGAGTCGGCCGACAGTACCGGGTTCGGGCGCAGATTGGCCGTCGTCTCCTCGGCCTGGTTCTGTTCGATCACCGTTCGGGCGGCTTTGAGGCTGTGGTTGTACGCCAAGGCCAGCTTGATGGCGTCATCGAGTGTAATCTTGACCGCACTTTGCGCCGAAGCGCCCGATGGGGGTGATGGATTCTGCGCAGAAGGGACCTGCGCACTGAGAGGAAAAGAGAATGCTGTTGCGGCCAGCACGACCGCAACCCGCAAATGATGTACACGCATGAGCAGTCAGCCCTTTTTTAAAGCAGTACGAATACACTTCATGCCGCGCCTGGTCAGCGCGGAAGACATGCGTCTGCTATGCGTGTGCGGGAGGACCGCGCGCTGGGATGTCGCGCGGCACGGAGACAGGGGGCAGGTGGATCGGTTGTGTCTCCGGACCAGTTCCGGCCGGAACTAGCGTCGAAACCTGGATGCTTGCCACCGCAGGCTCAATCACCTGGTGGCTCATGTGGCAGATCGGGCAGTTGTCCGACGTCACCCCCACATGCTGATGCCAGACCATCCCGACGGTTGTGCCCAGCAATAGCGCGAGGATCGCTATCGGCAAGACCAGCCGCCAGATCCGTTTTTGGTCAGACATATTTCGGGCGCATCCGCCAAGCCCCTGAATCGCTATCGCCAGTGTAGCCCAGAACCCACTTCCAGTCAGTCTCGCGCGCGCCTGGATGGCAGCCAATACCCCATTCGGCTCAGTGACCTGAGCAGGTATGAGCAGGTAATAGACGGACACATCCTCAAAAAAGTCGCATCGAAAATTTATTTTGTTGACTATTATCGTCCACCCGCTGTAGTGTTCGTTCGTTCTCCAAACTATAGGTCTCTCTGTTCCTGAAAATTGAATTTAAATTTGAATTTATTCTCTGGAGGTCTCAGTGAAATCGCTCAAACTGTTAGCGCTCTCATGCGCTCTTCTGTTCCTGGCCCTGCCCTACACGCTCTCGGCGCAGGCAGTCAACGCTACCCTGCTGGGAACCGTAACCGACCCCACGGGCGCAAGTGTACCAGGCGCCAAAGTCACCGCCACCCAGGTCGCCACCAGCACCCCCTACGCTTCCACCACCAACCAAAGCGGCAACTACACCATCCCCAACCTCCCGCCCGGCACCTACAGCGTCACCATTGAAGCGAAGGGGTTCAAGAAGTCCACCCAGCAAAACATCGACGTGCTCATCAACTCCTCCACCCGCGTCGACATGTCTCTTGTCACCGGCAGCGTATCGGAGAGCATCGAAGTCACCACCGCACCTCCGCTGCTGCAAACCGACCGGGCCGACATCAGCACCAAGCTCGAGGCCCATCAGATCGAGAACCTCCCGATAGGCACCAACCGCAACTTCCAGTCTCTGCTCAACCTTGTGCCCGGCACCACGCCGGCAACCTACGAGCACTCGCAGTTCTTCAACTCGCAGAGCTCGCTTCAGACCCGGGTGAATGGCCAGGGCCGGCTCAGCAACCTCTATCAGATTGAGGGCATCGACGACGACGAGCGCACGGGCCTGCTCCAGATCATCGTCCCGCCCGCCGAAGCCATCCAGTCCGTCGACATCTCCACCAACAACTACGACGCCGAGCTTGGCCGCGCCACCGGGGCCGTCACCAACGTCATCCTCAAATCCGGCACCAACGCCTTGCATGGTTCGGCGTTTGAATTTATCCAGAACAGCGCGGTCAACGCCCGCTCCTACTTCGGCGGCCCGCTCGGCCACCTCGCCTACAACTACTTCGGCGGCTCGCTCGGCGGCCCCATCATCAAGGACAAGCTCTTCATCTTCGGCGATTATCTCCACACCGTCGATCACGAGGCGGTCTCCAGCACGTTTACCATCCCCGACTCGCGCTACTTCACCCCCAACTCGCAGGGATTCATCGATCTGAGCGGCGCACTGCAATCCAACGGCACTGGACAAATCTACGATCCCCGCACAGGTGACGGTTCCGCGGCCCATCCTCGCACTAAATTTGTCAACAATCAGATTCCAAACGACCCCAACCTCATCAATCCGGTCTCCGTCAAGATCCTTCAGATGCTCAACGTGGCCGCAGCGAAATACGGCAAGCTCACGCCAAAGGCCGACCTCAGCAACCCTGCCAACAACTACACCACCAATCTTCCCTTCTCCAAGGCCACCAACAGCTTCGATATCAAGTCGGACCTCGCCATCAACGAGCGCAACCACCTCAGCGGGCGTTACAGCTTCCAGCGGGTCAACACCTTCCAGGCGCCCGCCTTCGGCAACTTCCTCGGCGGCCCGCAGGGCGGCGGCTTTCAGGGCAACGGCACCCAAACCTCCTATTCCACCGGCGTGAACTATGATCGAGTCTTCTCGCCAACACTGTTCACCGAGGTTCGCTTCGGCGTCGCGCACCTGCGCAACACCTCCCAGCCCGGCGACTACGGCACCAACGACGCCACCACACTCGGCGTCCCCGGTGTCAACATCGGCGGACAGCCCTTCACCACCGGACAGGTGGGCATCACCATCAACGGAGGCTTCTCCAACCCGACCATCGGCTATGCCGCATCGATGCCCTGGATTCGCGCCGAATCCAACATCGACTTCGTCAACAACTGGACCAAAATCATCAGCAACCACACCGTCAAATTCGGCGCGGACGTGCGCCGTGTCCGCGACGACCTCCTGCAGGACCAGACCTTCAGCCCTCGCGGAGCATTCACCTTCAGCGCGGCGCAGAGCTCCAGCAATGGAGCGCAGACCAACGTCGCCAACGACGTCGCCAGCTTCCTCTTCGACCTGCCCAGCCAGACAGGTCGCGACCTCAACACCTTCTTCCCCGCCTACCGTCAGTGGTGGATCTTCGCCTTCGCCACCGACAAGTGGCAGGTCTCGCCTAAGCTCACGCTCGATCTCGGCGTCCGCTGGGAGTTCTACCCGCCCGCTACGCCCAGAAAGGCCGGGGGCTTCTCCAACTACAACCCGGTCAATAACACCCTCGTCATCGCAGGCATTGGCGGCAACCCCTCCAACCTGGGGATGAAGACTGTCTATAACTACTTCGCACCGCGCACCGGCTTCGCCTATCGCCTCTCCGACAACACCGTGTTCCGTGGAGGCTTCGGCATCAGCTACCAGCCATACCCCGACAACACCTACGCTTACAACTACCCAATTCGCGCCAACAACAGCTACCAGCCCAACAGCACCTCGGCCTTCGCGCCTGCTGTGCTCGGAGATGGCGTGACGGTAGCCACCTTCCAGGCCGGATTCCCCGCGCCGGTCGCAATCCCGATCCCCTCCAATGGCATTATCCCGGCCACAGGGGCCTTGCTCTCTCAGGTCTACACCTATATTCCGCTCGACTTCAAAAACCCCTACGTCGAATCCTGGAACCTCGCCGTACAGCAGGCCCTGCCCGGCAACCTCTCCATGCAGATTGCCTACGTCGCCAACCACGGCGTGCGCAGCACAGTTCAGCAGAACATCAACCAGCCCAGTACCTACGGCGGAGGCTCCAAGTCGGACCCACAGAACATCACCATTGGACGCACAGCAGCGACCAACCAGTTCTTCCTGCCGTTTTCATCCAACTACCAGGGGTTGCAGATGCAGCTTACCCGCAGGTTCTCACAGGGCCTCTCCTTCTCCAGCGCCTTCACCTGGGGCAAAGGTCAGGGCTATATCACCGGCGGAGGCGACGACGGCGGCCTGACCTTCTTCATCAACCAGCGCAGAAACTACGCTCCCAACGACTTTGACCGCAAGTTCAACTTCGAGCAGAGTTTCACCTACGAACTTCCCTTCGGTCGCGGCCACAGCCATCTCAACTCCGGCATCGCCGCAGTGGCGCTCGGCGGATGGAAGCTCTCCGGCGTCATCTCCATCGTCTCCGGAACGCCTTTTACCGTAACCGCCAACGGCAGCTCGCTCAACACCCCGGGCACAACACAGACAGCCAATCTGACCAAGCCGTTCCATGTCCTCCACGGCGTCGGCACCGGTACGCACTGGTTCGATCCCACCTCCTTCTCGCAACCGGCAGGCTGCACCACGCCTTATCCAAACTGCGACGCCACCGTCGGCCTCGGCAACACGGGACGCAACAAGTTCCGCGGCCCCGGCTACATTCAGAACAACGCCTCGCTCTTCAAGAGCTTCGCGATCTATCGCGAAACCTCGATTGAGGCGCGTCTCGATGCCTTCCAATTGAGCAACACGCCTCAGTTCTCCAACCCCAACGGAAGCCTCACCTCAGGCAACTTTGGAGAGGTGACCGGAACGGTCGGCAGCGGCCAGGGGAGCATCAACGGAGTCGGTGGCGGCCGCACTTTGCAGGCATCCGTCAAACTCTCCTTCTAACCCAGACCTATTGCACCAACGAAAAGGATGGCCGCTCCTCACCGAGCGGCCATCCTTTTCATTTCAAATCGCAGTTGTCATGCTTCTGCTCGACCAGAAACTACCAACTGCTTAGTGGACCTCTTCGAGCAGCCGGTCCACGCACCCGGCAGGCTTCGTCACCGGATTGCACCGCGCCATCAGTCCGTCCGGAAACTCGACCACGAACTTCGTCCACGGCGAAGGCTCCGAGCGGGGATAGTCCGTGCTGATCATCTGCGCTCCGCTGGCCAGCACCTCGTCTCGCCGCCGCGTATCGTCCGTGCGAGCTTCTTCCGTACCTTCGTCCGAGCGCGTCCGCACCAGGTACCCCTGTTTCACCAGAGCGTTAATCTCCGCCGGAGTCCCCTCGTTCTCCTCCGTAAACGCCGCATCCGGCGCACCCGGCACGGCATTGGTGAACAAAATCCTTCCGCTCAGCGAAGGATGCCCTTCCGTATACAGCGTTTCCTCTTTGCGCTGGTCCATCAGGAAGACAACCTTGCCGCGCACCTCGGCCAGCGTCGGCCAGTTCCCCGCGCGCACTGCCTCGTTCAGCGTCTTGTACTTTCCGCGAACATCATCCGGCGTCACAATCTCGCTCTTCTTAAACACCGACAGAATTGCCTTATCCATCCTGTCCAGCACAGCGGGAGTAAACGGCAGCGCCTTCGCCGCCTTGGGCATCTCTTCGACGTCGCCCTCCTTCGTCTCCACCAGAATGAAGATGGGCAGGTGTCGCGGGTGCGCCTGCGACCACTCGCGCACCTCCGTCAGACACGTCACAAACAGATGGCATGTGCTGCGCTGATCGAATCCCTGCATGTGCATAACCTTGAATCCGGGCTTGTCCATCTCGTGATACGGATCGAAGCTCGGGTCAGGCGCCAGTCCGGTCTTTTTGACCGCATCGTCGAGCCATAGATGCGCATACCGCCCGCCCGTCGGGTCTGCAAAGATGTCCAGTTCGATCTGCCGCACGCCGCCCGAAAGCTGGTCGGCCAGTGGCGCATGATGATAATCCAGTCCATGCAGCGCCTTCGGATCCTTCAGCTCCAAAAACTTCCGCTCGCTCGGCGCAAACCCCGCATGATAGCTGTTGTGCGAGCCGATCACCTGAATCTGATTCAGACGCACCACCTTGTCCTGTGCCGCCACGTTGTTCACCGCATTTTTCTCCTGGGCCCCGGCAACCATGCAAAACATCGCGCCCAACGCCACACACATCGCACCACGCAAAGCCATATTCACCTCAATTCCGAAGGATAGATTTCCAGTTAGACTTCCAGCTTCATCACCATACCGCAAACGGCTACGGCGTCGCGCCTCCCGCGCGCGACGCCGTAGCCGTCAAATACGACCTCGTTTTCCCAACATCCCTCCGGATCAGAAGATGATCTTCGCGGCCAGTTGCAATTGCCGCGCCGGATACGCCGAGGAAATGGAGCCGAACGTGCCGTTGCTTACGTTTCCATCGGGAGCCTGGTAGTTCACCTTATTGAGCACGTTGAACGCCTCGGCGCGGAAGTCGAACGTCGATCCCTCTCGCCACAGCGGAAACGCCTTGTGCAGTCCGAGGTCCGTCTGGAAAAACGCCGGCCCCACAACCATGTTGCGCTGCGCATTGCCGATCGGGTAGCCGGAGGTTGGCGCCGAGACGCCGGCGACTCCCGGCCCCGTGGACTTCAGCAAATAGCCAGTCAGAGCGGTCGCAGTCTTCACACGGTTCGACGCAGGAGCCACCGCCTTTCCAGTGACGTTGGGCCGATACGTGTACAGGTCCGTGACGTTCGTGAAAGTGGATGTGCTGTTGTTGTAAGTAAGGTTGGTCGGCAGGCCGCTATTCATATTGTTGATGATAGTCACCTGCCATCCGCCGAGAAGCGCATTCAAGGCATACGGAGCGCTGGCCCCAAAGCGGCGGCCCCGGCCATACGGCAGATCGTAGATAATCGCCGTCGTGTTGTTCAGCGGCTGGTCATAGTTCGACCGGCCATAGTCGCTCATCGGGTTCGCCCAATTCACGCGCGAGTTGTCGCCATTGCTCGTCTCCAGGTGTCCACCCGATAAATCGAATGTGCGGCCCCACGTGAACGAGTTCAGCAGATAAACACCGTTGCCATAGCGTTTCTCCACCTTGAACTGGAGTGAGTTGTAGCTCGAAATCCCTCCGCCCCATGCGATCTCGATGTCCCCGAACGTCGGAATGGGACGCCGCGCCTTCAGCGACTGGGTGCAATTTGTCGCCAGCGCCGCTGTGCAGAAGGCCGCCTGGTTATAGTCGGCAAGGATCTGCAGGTGCGTTCCCTTGCTCCCGACATACGCCACGTCCATCACAACCTGCCCCGGCAGCTCACGCTGGACCCCGAGGAAATAGCTCTGCACATACCCGGTCTTCGTGTTCGCCGGAATGTACCGCGACGTCACAAGAGCCGGATTGAAGGCCGAAGGAGCGGTGAGGTTGACCGCATACCCCTGCTGCGTCTGGCGGAAGCACGTCGTCTGGTCCTGCGTATCGCCGGTGCAGCGATTCGTCTGGCTCGGCTTCGGGTTATTGATGGTCGCGTTCACAACGTTCGGCCCGTTGTACGTCAGGTTGTTCTCTCCGCCCGCCCGGTTGAACTGCGTATAGCTGATTCCGTATCCGGAGCGAATGACCATATTCGGCGTCGCGCTGTACGCAAACCCCAGGCGCGGCCCGAAGTTAGTCAGCGGCATATTGACCAGTGCGCGGTCGTAGATCGAGCCGCTCTTCGCCTGGATCAGCGTGCTGGTCGCCGGATTGAAGTTGGCCAGCTTATTGTGCTCCTCATACTGCGGCGTCGCCAACTCATAGCGCAGGCCCGCGTTGACCGTCAGGTTCGGCATCACCTTGATGTCGTCCTGGAAGTACATGAAGTTCATCCGCTGGCGCACCGACGCGATAAAGAAGTTGGTCAGCGAATACGAGCTGCGGTTCCCCAGCATGAAGTCCGCAAGGTTCTGCGCCTGCTGAAGCTGCGAAAATGCATCTGCCGGAGTTCCCGGCGCGGCGGAATACTTGCCCGCGTAGTTGTCCTGGCCATAGCTCGGGTTGTAGTCGTTGATCTGCGTATTGATCGCCTGGTACTCGTAGCCGACCTTCATCGAGTGCCTGCCGTGGACCAGCGTGTAGTTCACCTTCGGATTGAGAACCGAGGGGTTCTGGAACTGTGGGCTCGCGGGCTGCGTTCCGAACTGCGAAAACCCGGTGACGCTCTGCGCATTCAGGCTGCGCACGATGATCGGGTCCGTCGGAATGCCGTTGGTGATTCCATTCGCTATCAGTAGGCTCGGGTTGCCCAGTCCATACGGCGACTTGCCGCCTTCATTGTGGCCGATGCCCACGCGCACGTCCAGCAGCGACGCCGGCGTGATCACCCACGTTGCGCCAACCGCAATCTGGCGATTGTACAAATGCACATTGGAGTTGGCGTTGCCGCCGGCGATCCCGCCGAATGTCGGCGGATCGAAGATGGCCGTCTGGTGCTGGCTGTACACGCCAAAGATGCTGAGCTTCTGGTTGAAGGTATGGTCGATGCGGATGTCGCCCTTGTTGTCGTCGATGGTGCCGCGCGGAAACGCGGAGAAATTATTGCTATAGGCTGCCTGCGTATTTGGCGCAGCGCCGTTGTTCGGACCAGGCAACGCCGCCAGAACGGCCTTGGCAAACGAAATCTGGTCGGTCACCGGGATCACGCCGTTGGCGTAGATCTGACCGGTTACGGGGTTCTGCACTGGAATCGGCTTTGACGTTCCATCGGCATAATGTACGAGGAACGTGCCCGAACGCTGCTCCAACGTCGGCAATGTCGATGTCCCATACGACAGCGCAATCTGCCGGACGCCCTCGTAATCTGCAAAGAAGAACGTGTGGTCACGCCAGATCGGGCCGCCGAACGTCCCGCCAAATTGGTTGCGGATAAACGCAGGCTTCACCCCAGAAGATGGGCGGAACGGCCCGATCGCGTTGAACACCGTGTTGCGGTTGTAGTCCCACGCACGTCCGTGAAACTGGTTCGTGCCGCGCCGAATCGAGGCGTTGATCACCGCGCCCGAGGCGCGCCCATACTCCGCGCTGTAGTTGTTCGTCTCCAGCCGGAACTCCGAGACCGCATCCGGCGACGGAGGAATGTTCTCGTTCGCAAATCCCTGGTTCGACGTACCGTACGAGTTGTTGTCCAACCCGTCCAGCAGGAAGTTGTTGAACGCGCTGCGCTGCCCATTCACGTTGAACGACGCTTCGCGGCTTGTCGTCGACTGGTTTTCGAGAAACGACTTCCGCACCCCCGGAGCCAGCAGCGCCAGGTCGGCATACGACCGCCCATTCAGCGGCAGGTCCTCAATCTGCTTCGTTCCCACCACCTGCCCGCGCGAGCTCGTCTCCGTCTCCAGCACCGACGGCGCGGCAGACACCGTCACCGCCTCGCTCACCGAGCCGGGCTTCATCTGCACGTCCACCCTCTGCCGCGCATTCGTCGTCACCGTAAACGGCTCCGTCTGCACGCGCTGGAACCCGCCCGCCTCGGCCGCAACCGTATAGCTACCGATCGGCACGCTCGAGAACTCATATCGCCCGTCGCCGTCGGAGGTCGCCTTCTGCGTGATCCCCGTTGCCGTATTGGCAAGCGTCACCGTGCTGTTCGGAATCGCCGCTCCTGACGAGTCCCGCACATACCCAAGCACCGACGCCGACTCGAACTGCCCATAGGCGCTCAACCCGGGCAGCATCAGCATCAGCGCGACCGCCAGACTGAACCAGCGCCACACACGGGACTGTCCTGTCCCGCGCACCACTTCCGATAACGTTGTTCCTTTTACTGTTCGCATTCTGGCATCCTCAAATGGTTGGTAAAAAAATCTGTTCACAGCCGTCATCACTTCCGCAAGCCAGGAGCCTGCATCTCAAAAGAACAGGCTTCGGGCTGCACAGCCTTCTCGTGGGTATTGCTCAAAACACTATCCACTTCAAAGCTGCCCTGTCAATAAAAATCGCGCTACGACATCGATAACGTATTTCTATCAAGAGACCACGTATCTCATTACTAATAAATAGAATAATGTAAATAAACGAAAAATTTAGCGTGAACTTTTTTTGACGCAACGAACCAGTCTATTCAACGTCTATAGATCAACGACCGCTTGAACGCTGTTGAGCCATTCCGAGGTAAAACTCGCATCAACATCCGATCGCTATTTGATAAATCTGCGCACCCATCTGTTTTTCTAAAGTTATCGCTTAAGTAACCTCCGTGCGCTCCTACGCCGATGACCCCAGTGATCGCTTATAGGCACAGACTTCACAGTTTGCTCAATTGGTATGCGGATAGCGAGGTCAAGCAACGCGGCACGATGCTGATCGGCGTGAGCGAGCCTTTACGTCATTGAGACAAAAGGAAAATTCCATGGACCTGCCAGCGCAGCCAGACAGCTTCAGATTCCGGACAACTCCGCTTATCTTCACACCGTCGCCCCGTGAACCCTGTGCTCAGCTCCGGACTTGATGCGGCCTGCCCATTGAAGACCTCTTGCTGCATCTTCTCGATACCGCAATAGCATGCCGCCAGCCAGACTTCCGTCACATATATCGTGATGGAGTATAACCATAGCTCGATGGAAGTGCCTGCGTGCGTTACTTGATAACCCCACGGTCACTGTGATCGATAAAGTTGGCAAGATATGCGACATGCTCGCCGAACTCGCCTGTGACGATCTTTTCGCGGATCGCCTTTAGTGCCTCAGTGGTATTGAGTTTCGAGGCTTGCAGCAAGCGGTAGGCGGCACGTAGCTCTTTGAGCTGGGCCGGAGTGAAGCCGCGACGTTCGAGACCGACTTTGTTCAAGCCATAGGCGTGGTTATTGCGCTCGATTGAAGTGAGCGAGTAAGGCAGCACGTTCTGCGTGATGGTTGTGCCCCCGCCGATATAGCTGTACTTGCCGATGACGCAGAACTGATGGACCGGGCAGAGTGCGCCGACAACAGCATAGTCCTCGACCGTGACATGGCCAGCGAGCGTGGCGGAGTTGGCCAGGATGCACCCGTTGCCAATGGACGAGTCGTGGCCTATGTGGGTGTAGGCCATGATGAGGCACCCACTCCCTACCTTCGTAAGCCCGCCGCCGCCTGTCGTTCCGCGCGAGATCGTGACGTACTCGCGGATCGAGTTGTTGTCGCCTATCTCACACCGGGTAGGTTCGCCTGCATACTTCAGATCTTGCGGTGCGATACCGAGGCAGGCGAAGGGATAGATTCGATTGCCGCGGCCGAGCGTGAGGTGGCCATCGAGAACGACATGCGAGGCAAGCTCGCAGCCCTCTCCCAAGGTCACATTTGGGCCAATCGTGCAGTATGGGCCAACCGTGCAGCTTGCCGGGATCTGTGCTCCGGGCTGGATAATAGCTGTCGGGTGGATGCTCACGCGGAGGCAGCCTCGCTTGAACTCTTCTTTGCGGCGCGGGGAACGAGCGCGCACATCACGGTTGCTTCGCAAACGACCTTGCCCTCGACGGTCGCGGTGCCCTGCATCCGGACCGCGGTCGAGCGCCAGTTGAGCACCTTGACCTCGATGCGGACCTGATCGCCGGGAACGACGGGGCGGCGGAACTTCGCGCTGTCGATTCCGGTAAAGACCATCAGCTTATTATCGCGGTCGGGAATCTCGGTGAGCAGCAGCGCACCGCCGGCCTGGGCGATGGCTTCGACCATCAGGACACCGGGCATGATGGGATAGCCGGGAAAGTGTCCCTGAAACTGCGGCTCATTAAAGGAGACATTCTTGATAGCGACGATGCGCTGTTTGCGCTCGACTTCAACAACGCGGTCGATGAGGAGAAAAGGATAGCGGTGGGGCAGGATGGACATAATCTCAACGATGTCCATCGTCTGGGTATGGGCCCCGGCGGTTTCCGGCGCGGCTGCGAGGGTTGCGGTCGAATCGCTCATAGCAACCCTGAGTATAAACTCCGGGGCTACTTTTTCTTCAGCGCGATGTCGGGGTTGAAGAGGTCCTGTGCGAGGCCGGTGTTGTACTCGACGCTGGTGATGAAGGTCTGGGCGACCATCTCGCCATTGTGGTAGCGGGTGACGGTGTAGGGAGTAGGCAAGCCTTGGACAGTGTGGTAATCGTCATACTCTTCAACATCGTGGTCGTAGTCGTTGAAGGTAGTGTTGCGCCACTGGAACGAGCGGCGCAGCGGCAGATGGGTATTGGCGTCGAGTTCGAGCGTCACCGCGTCGTTGTTCGCGCCCAGGATGGTGACTTTGTCGGCCATGCGCCGCTCGACCATGGCCGTGCCCCCGTAGAGCACCATCACGCCGGGCGCCTTGACCCAATCCTTGACGATGGACTCGATGGAGTGGGCACGACGCCGGTAGAAATCTTCAACCTGCTTTTGGGGTAGTGTGGTTTTGCCCTTGTAGGTGATCTCGTAGCCGGTCTTGTCACGCCAGATCTGGACGACATCGATCTTTTTGCCGGGCATAATCATGCCACGGTCTGTGAGAAAGCCAATGCGCATGGCCTCCGGGCGATTGGGGCCGGGAAACTGACGGTCGAGCTTGAATTGGATGATGAAGCCGTTGGGCCGTCCCTGAAAGAAGGCGGAAGACTGGCCGCGCTCTTCCACATCCTGGCGGTTGAACCACGCCTCGCCTCCGAGCGCCTTGACCATCTCGTCGATAAGCTGGCGGCCCCGCTCCTCTTCATTCTGTCCAGTGGGTTGAATGGGTGATGCGCTGGGAATCGCGTTAGCCTGCGCCCAAAGCGACTGGCTGGCAGGAACTGCCAGAATGATGGCGAGGGTGAGCAAGAGAATGGCGCGCTTCATTCAGACTCCGCTTCATTCGACGGCGGCACGGCGACTCCGGGAGCAGTAATTTTCTGCATATTTGACGCTACTCAATCATCTTATCTTCGCGCAAGGAAACGCCGACTTTGGCGCGGTTGCTTCGGGGCTTGTAAAAGCTGGTTATTTCACGACCTGAGGAGTGTACGTGGTATGAAGATTGCCGTTTTAGTAGCTCGAATCCTGCTGGGCCTGGCGTTTTTTGTGTTTGGCCTGAGCTTTTATATTCACTTTATGCCTCAGCAACTTCCGCCCGGCGACGCGGGTACGCTGATGAGCATGATGTTCAAGCATGGATGGTTCTCGTTTTACGGACTGTTCTATGTTGTCGGCGGCCTGCTGATCCTGATTGGGCGGTTTGTGCCCATCGGATTGGTTCTGTTGGGGCCGATTCTGGTGAACATCCTGCTATACCATGTGACCTTCAATCTGTCCGGTATTTGGCCGGGGTTGGTGCTGACGGTGCTGGAGATATTCCTGATCTATGCCTACCGTGAGCACTTCAAGGCTCTGTTTACACCGGGGTGGATCCGGTGAACCGGGTTTAGCAATCAGCGCCTCTTCATCCTGAGTTTTTCTTTTGCCGCGAGCTGACTTCTGCGCTCAGCGATGAGGCGCTTCTGTTCCCTGGCGGGCAGGGCGAGCACGGCGCGGGTTTTAGGCGGCAGCTTGGCGGCGGTAATTTCGTAGGCCGCAGCAAGCTGCTGCTCCCACTCGCTGGCCCGGAAGACGCTCCATCGGGCGACTGCAATCCAATGGATACGGGCCATGTAGGGCGCAGGCGAGATGCCCTCGATTTCGAGTAGTTCTGCGTAGTGTTCCGAACCGGCGGAATACGAGATGACCTGCCGGTGTGGGTCGTCGTCCAGATTGACGAGGGCGAACATCTTGCCGCCGATGGCCTTGTCTCCAACCCAGAAGACCAGGTTAGCGCCCCACTGCATGGTTTCGACGACGTGCGGAAGCGAGAGGAGATAGGCACGAATGCGCTCGGCGTCCATGGGGAGAGTATAGGCGAGCATGGAATAGACTGATGCCCATGCCAAGTGAAGCCCCTGACTGGCCGGAAGAGTGAGACGCGCTGAATGCCGCACCACGCTATCACGCCGTCCTGTTTGAGAACGAACACGTGCGAGTGATTGAGGCGCGAGTGCCTCCCGGGCATACTGTTCCGCTGCATACGCACAGATGGCCCGGCATTCAGTACATCCTCAGTTGGGGCGATTTTATCCGCCGAGATGATGAAGGAGTTACCGTGGCCGACAGCCGTGGATTCGGCACAAAGGTAGAAGGACGCGCCCTTTGGTCGGAGGCGTTGCCGCCGCACACGCTGGAGAATGTCGGCGATCAAGAGATTCATGTAATCGCCGTTGAGCTGAAGAGCTGCTGCCGCGATGGCTGAATTTCTGCGCTCGGCGCGGATTCGTTCGGCACCCATGGGAGTGAGTGTAGGGGCATGTTATCGTTTTGCATGAACCAAACCCCTTTCAGCCGGAAAGTGTTGCTGATTGCGGCTGCTCTGATGTCTGTTGCCGTTCCTGTTGTATCTGGGCAGAGAATCACTTCTGTGTCAGCGACGTCATCCCAGGATGCAACCCCCACCTACACCCCAACGCTCACCTTTGATGTTGCATCGATCCGGCAGAGCCCCGTCGCGGATTCTTATGTGGTCAGCGGATTCTTCGCGCCTCACTCCAGTCTGTTGCGTCTGACAAACTTCGATGTCAGGAACCTGCTCGGCATGGCATACGGTGTCCGGTGGGATCAGATAATAGGTTTGCCGGATTGGGGCGTGATGTTTAATATCCAGGCAAGGTCGGGCAGCGATACCGATGAACGGTTGGCAAAATTGAGCAAAGCTCAAGAATTGCTTGAACAGCAGCACATGCTTCAAGTGCTGCTCGCCGACCGCTTCAAGCTGAAGGTTCACTGGGAGACCAGGGAAGGCCCGACCTACAACCTCGTCGTGTCGAAGAATGGGCCGAAGTTGAGGGCGGCAAAAGAAGGGCCACCAAACCCCGAGGACATTAAGGCATGGGGTGATAGACCCGTACCTCGTCTCTACCAGCGAGGCGATAGCCGGGTTGGCTTTGATTACATTGCCCACGGATGCTCAATGGACGATATAACGCACATGCTGGCAGCGCAATTTGGCCGTCCTGTTTCGGATAAGACTGGACTTACCGGCAAGTATGACTTCACGTTGCGATACCACGGCGTCCGGCTAAGCGACAGGCCCGCCGATGATTTGGATCCTCTCCCAACTCTCGATACAGCGATTCAGGACCAGCTTGGGCTGAAGCTGCTACCAGCAAAAGGAACGATTCAGGTCCTCGTCGTCGACCATATCGAGCGGCCTTCGGAGAATTAGCGCAGCAGGTCCGTGCGCCATGTCCGCTCTCCTCGATCTTTGGCTGGCGAATCTTTCCGGTCTTTATACTGTGGAATATGCCCAAATTTCCATCGCTTGAAGAACAGCTTGACCTGATTACCAAAGGCGCGGCTGAGATTATTCCTCTTGATGCACTCAAGGAGCGGATTACGAAGTCGATTGCCACTGGTGTGCCCATGCGCATCAAGGCCGGGTTTGACCCAACAGCACCGGATCTGCATCTGGGTCATACCGTGCTGATTCGCAAGCTGAAACACTTTCAGGACCTTGGCCACACAGTCATCTTTTTGATCGGTGATTCGACCGCGCTGATTGGCGACCCGACCGGGCGCAATGTGACGCGGAAGCCGCTGACGCCCGAGCAAATCCAGGCCAACGCGGAGACGTACAAAGCGCAGGTGTTCAAGATTCTGGACCCGGTGAAGACCGAGGTGCGGTACAACTCCGAATGGCTCGACAAGCTCGGCTACGCCGGCTTGATTGGACTGTCAGCAAAGGTGACGCTCTCACAGATGCTCGACAGGAAGGACTTTCTGACGAGGTTCCGCGCCGAGCAGGACATCTCGTTACACGAGATGTTGTATCCGCTGGCGCAGGGGTACGACTCGGTGATGCTGAAGGCGGACGTTGAGCTGGGTGGAACTGACCAGAAGTTCAATCTGCTGATGGGGCGTGAGCTCCAGCGCAAAGAGGGCCAGCCGCAGCAGATTGTGCTGATGACCTCAATCCTCGAAGGTCTCGACGGCGTGCAGAAAATGTCGAAGTCGCTCGGAAATGCCATCGGCATTCACGAAGCGCCGGCGGAGATGTATGGCAAACTGATGTCGATCTCCGACGAGCTGATGTGGAAGTACTGGACGATGCTGACCGATAAGCGCGGGTCTGAGATTGAGGCGATGCAGGCCGACGTGGCCGGCGGCAGCCTGCACCCGATGCAGGCCAAGAAGAATCTCGCGTGGGAGATTACGCGGGACTTCCACACAGCATCCGAGGCGGATGCCGCGGCCGAAGGCTGGGCGATGCAGTTTCAGCAGAAGGGCGTAGCCGTCGATCTGCCGGTGGTCGAGGTCTCACGTACCGCGCTGGGGGAAGAGGACGGCGGCGTGCGCGTGGCAAAGTTGTTGCAACTCGCCGGGCTGGCCGGTTCAGCGGGAGAGGCAACCAGGAAGATCGGCGAAAATGCTGTGAGTGTGAACGGCGAGAAGTTCTCCGGCAAACAGCTTGCGAAAGATGTTCTAGGCAACGAACCGGTGCTGCGGCTGGGAAAGAAGAGCGTTCGTGTGCAGTGGGTGGACTGACCGTAGCGCGACGCCTGCCCGCTGTGCCGAAAAATGGGAGAACCAATGTTTTTTCATGGTCTTGCGCTAACATCAGCGCCAGAAACAGCATCTCAACGATATGCGAACTCGATGGTGGTTGCGTGCTCTGGTTCTCACGGCTGTGGCGACGGTATGCGCTTCAGTCTACGCGCAGGATGCAAAGCAAATTGTGCAAAAGGCGGTTGAAGAAGAGTTGGCCGCCAGCAAGGCCGACCACTCCCTGTGGCGCTATCGCGACGATCGGAAGGACGCTGGCACGGTCTACATCGTCGTTCAGACCACTCAGGGAAGTGTGAAGGAGTTGATCGAGCGCAACGGGCAGCCGCTCTCTGCGTCCGATGCTGCCGCAGAGCACCAGCGTGCTGAAGCCTTTATCCACAGCCCATCGCAGATTCGCAAGCAGCAACGGGACAGTGCCCAGGACGACAAGAATGCTGAAGACCTGCTGCGGATGCTGCCCAATGCCTTCCTCTGGAAGATGGTGAGCGACACCGGCGACCTGACGACCTTGCACTTTGAACCTAACCCGAACTTCGATCCTCCCGACATCAAATCGCGCGTGATGGGCACGATGGCCGGCGAGATGGTCATCGATAAGAAGGGCCATCGCATCCGCACGATTAGGGGAACCCTGACCAGCGACGTCTCCATCGGCTGGGGCATCCTGGGCAAGCTGCGCAAGGGCGGCACCTTCGACGTGGAACGACGCGAGATTGCACCGGGCATCTGGCAAATCGTCGAGACTCATGTCCACATCAACGGCCGCGCGCTGTTCTTCAAGAGCATTGGCGAGCAGCAGGATGAGATCTCGTCGGAGTTCACGCGCGTGCCGGACTCAACAACACTCGCAGAGGCCGTCGAGTTACTGAAAGCCCCGCTTGGCGAACACTCTGATCCACCACCGAGATGATCGCTGGTCGTAAGGCGGTATGCTTCTGACTGATGGCAAAGACACCCTATCCACAGACTGACCGCGAGCTGATACGCAGGATTGAGCGTTCGCCCAGCCATCGCGCGGGATATAAGCAGCTTGTCCGCGAGCTTGGCCTGGGCGGCGGGCGCGAGCGGAGGCTGCTGCTCGAACAGCTTGCCAGGATGACCGCACGCGGTGAGTTGGTAAAGCTGGACACAGAGCAGTGGGCCTTGCCTTCGGCCGCACCGGAGAAAACTGTGCGGCCCTCGCGTGGAGCGGGAGAGCCTGTACCGCAATTTCGCGCCACGCGCGACCGATTGCTTGCAGGGCGGCTGGACCTGCATCGGGACGGCTACGGATTCGTTCGGCCCAATGGCAGTGCCAACCGCGAAGACGATCTGTTCATTCCGCCAACTGAGTTGAACGGCGCGATGCAGGGCGATGAAGTGCTGGTGGACGAGGCTCCGCGCGGGCGGGATGGGCGGCGCTCAGGCCGCGTGGTCCGTGTGCTGACGCGGCGAAATCCGACCGTGGTGGGGGTGTTTCACTATGCTCGCTCGCACCGGAGCAGGAGCGCGTGGGAGCATACTCCGCTCGTCAACGGAAACTATGTCACTCCGCTCGATGAGCGAATGACGCAACCGATTCTGATTCCCGAAGGTGCAGAGGTCGCGGCGATTCTCAAGGACAGCCCGCATCGCGCGATGGGCGAAGAAGCTCGCGTGCAGCAGGCACATTGGTCTTCCCTACTCTCCGGAGAAATCGACCCCTCGAAGCCGCTGGAAGGACTGGCCGTTGATGTCGAGATCACTGACTTTCCCACTCCGGGACGCCCGGCACGCGGGCGCATCATCGAAGTACTGGGGCCTCCCGATGCGTTTGGGGTGGATGTGGAGATCATCATCCGCAAGCACCACCTGCCGCACACATTTCCGACGAATGTGCTCGCTGAGGCTCAGGCTTCGGCAACGCAGACCGTAGAGACGCTTGACGAAGAGGAGCTTGGCCGGCGGCGCGATTTTCGCGGGTTGCCGATTGTCACCATCGACGGGGAGACGGCACGCGACTTCGACGATGCCGTGCTGGTGCGGCCGCTGCCGAACGGAAACCGGGAGTTGCAGGTTCATATCGCGGACGTGAGCCGGTACGTGCGGCCTGGAACGGCGCTGGATCTGGAAGCGCGCCTGCGAGGCACATCGGTCTATTTCCCGGACCGCGCGATTCCTATGCTGCCACCTGCGCTTTCAAACGGAATGTGCAGCCTGCGGCCGGATGAAGATCGGCTGGTCCAAAGCTGCGTGATGGAGATTGACGCTCGCGGCGAGGTACTGGGATACGAAGTCTGCGAAGGGATCATCCGCAGTGTAAAGCGGATGACCTACACGCAGGTGCAAGCGGTGCTCAATGGCGACTCCGTCGCGCGTGCAGAGTTTGCCGCGCTGGTTCCGGAGTTTGAGAGGATGCACGAGCTGGCCCTGAAGCTGAATCAGAAGCGGCAACGGCGCGGCTCCATCGACTTCGACTTGCCTGAGCCGGTAATCCAGTTCGACCCCGACGGCAATATGCAGGCCATCGTGCGATCCGAACGCGGATGGGCACACCGGCTCATCGAAGAGTTCATGCTGAGCGCCAATGAATGCGTTGCTCACTGGATTGAAACGCAGGGAGTGTCGAGCATCTATCGCATCCACGAAACTCCCGATCCAAAACGGTTGGTGGAGTTTGAAGAGACAGCGAACCAGATGGGCTACTCGCTGGGCCTGAGCAGCCTGCCAGTGAAACGCATGCAGATGAAGGCCGATCGCCGCGATGCGCGCGGGCGAGGGCGCGAGGTGAAGACGCACGAAGTCGTGGAAGCAATTCCAGTAACTCCGCAGATGTACCAGCGTTTGACGGCGAAGATTGACGGTAAGCCGGAGGAGCGCATCCTGGCCTACCTGATGCTGCGCTCGCTCAAGCAGGCTCGGTATAGCGAGAAGAATGTGGGTCACTTCGCGCTTGCTTCTCCCAGCTACACGCACTTCACTTCGCCCATCCGGCGGTATCCCGATCTGATTGTGCATCGGTTGCTGCGCCAGTTGATTCACGACGGTGCGGACACGCGCGGCGGAGCGATTCTATCGAGCGATCCGCAGCCGTGGCAGGCTGCGCTGAGCGGCAAGAAGATCGAGCGCGCAGAGTTACATAAGACTGAAGGCCCAATCCCATCTGTAGAGTTGGAGGCGATTGCCATCGAGTCGAGCCAGACCGAGCGTCGCGCCGACGATGCCGAACGTGAGCTGATTGAGTGGAAGAAGGTTCGGTTCATGGAAGACCGCGTCGGAGAAGACTTCAACGCGATCATCCTCTCCTGCACGAAATACGGATTTTTCGTGGAACTGAACGACCTCTTTATCGAGGGCCTGGTTCCGATTGGAACCCTCGAGGACGATCGCTACTTCTTCCGCGATACCGACCGCCAGATTGTCGGGACGCGAAATGGGCGCGTCTACAAAATGGGCCAACCGGTGCATGTTCTGCTCGACAGGATCGACCGGCAACAGAGACGATTGCAGTTTGCGCTTGTGTCTTCGGGAGACGATGCGACGGTCCGGACGCAATCGTTACGGAAGAGCACGGCCAAACACAAAGAGCCGAAGAAAGCTTCAGGCAAACCCAGCAAGGCAAAATCCACGACGCCGAAGCAGAGCAGGAAGCCTCGCGGCAAACGTCGTTAGCGCGCTGAGACAACCGTGCCTTCGATCAGCCCGGTGAGCAGCATCACCAGCGCGAGTGTGAGGATGGTCACACGAAGGCGGTGGAATTCGTCCCAGCGGCAGCGGTCGCGGAGCCAGCTATGATGAGGCTGCTCGGGATCCATGCTGGCAATACGGTTGTTGATAGGCACAAGGCTGGTGACGGTGAACAGAATCGCAATCACCCAGAGCACAGCCGATGAGAAGATGAGCAGCCCGGGACCTGAGCTGATGGGTCCGTGCTCAAAGGTCGCGCCAACCATCAGCAGGAGCGCCAGCGCGTACCAGTAGGGCATGAATCGCCCCAGCGAACTGGCCAGGAGAGGCGCCGTCTTTGCATGAGCTGTGGCGCTCAAACGCTGTAGCTGCGGGTGGACGAAGGCAGCTATGGCAAACTCGTTGCCGACCAGCGTTCCGGCCACGGCTGCAGTTAAAACATCGTATGCAATCGGCGTCATGGAGATTCGATGCGGCAAGGTAGCGAAAGGCGTCGTAAAATAGAGCTTGTTAAAGGAGCCGACGGACGCAATGGCACACATGGTTTTTTGCACTAAATACAAGGCAGAGCTGGAAGGTCTGGACGAGCCGCCGTTTGACTCGGATTTCGGCCAGAAAATCTACAAGAACGTCTCGAAGAAGGCTTGGACCGCTTGGGTAGAGCACCAAAAGATGCTGCTAAACGAGTACCGTCTCCAGCCTTGGACACGCGAAGCACAGGAGTTTCTGGTCGAGCAGATGAATGCGTACTTCTTCGGCGAGGGCAGTGCACTGCCGAAGGAGTATGTTCCACCCGCTCAATAGCCGAAAGGCCCGGCGGAAACGGGTCGGGCAGTGTACACTTAAGTCTGTTTGTTACCCCGCCGCCGCCCGCTTGGGCAGTGTGCTGAACGAGTCGGGACGTGGCTCAGCCTGGTAGAGCGCACCCTTGGGGTGGGTGAGGTCGCTAGTTCGAATCTAGTCGTCCCGACCATTCTTCAGTTTTAGCCCTTTTGACGATCATGTCGAAGGGCTTTCTGTATGTAGGCGTTACACTTATGGCGTCTACAGAACAGTTCGAAAATAGCATTCTGAGCAATTTGGCTTTTTCGGTCGAATCCTGCGAAAAGTACAGTAAATAGGCCTTATTTGCGAGTTCTAAAATCCTTTGCGCGTCTAAGGCTCTATCTCCTGTTTCGGCGTTGCTCAGACCTTCGATGGCCATCTTGACCTGCTGCTCTTCCATCCGCCAATCGTTCATTTTGCGTTCCCAGAAGTCCTCCGGGATTTTGCCGTCGAGCTTATCGGCGTATGCGCCGTCCATGCGGTTATGGATGGCCGTCAGCCTTGCTTCGAGCCGCGCACGTTCCGCGTTGACCTTGCTGGCGGAGTGTTTCTGGTCCTCACGAAGCGTAGTCACGATCTGCGAGACGACCGTCTCCGGCACCTGAAGGGACTTCAGCGGCTCTCCGAGGCGTAGTGCAAGGTCTTCTTCGCGGAACCGCGGAAGGTCACACTTGCCGCGATGCCCGGTGCATCGGTAGTAGACGTACTTCTCTTTCTGAACCTCGCCCGTGACCATGCAGCCGTCATAGGCGCATTGCATGAGGCCACGGAAGGCAATCTCCCGCTTTGAATACTTCGGCCTGTTGTGGCCAGTCAGAACCGCTTGTACCTCGTCGAACAAACCCGGTCGCAGAAAGACTGGATGCGTCCCCGCATACGTCTGCCCGGACCATTCGAACAAACCGGTATAGAACCGGTTCTTCAGAATCAAATGGACGTTGCCACGGCTGAGGGCCTTCCCGGTTTCTCCCCGGATCGCTTTTGCCAGCGTCGTCAGCGTATGGCTGCCTGTTGCGTACAGTTCAAATAACCGGGTCACGATAAGGGAATCCACCGGGTCAAGTTCGATGGTGCGCTCCGCCTTATTGTTCCGGTAGCCAAACGGCGCATGACCGGGAAAGATGCCTTGCGAAGCCTTCTCGCGCATCCCCTTCTTCACTTCCTCGCGTAGGTTCTCTGAATAATTCCGCGCCATGACCAGATGAATCCCGTGAATGAGCTTCGATTGCGACTTCGAATCCTTCGATACGATCTGACCTTCCTTGACGAGATGGACTTCAATATCGAGGTCTTCGACCGTCACGGCGTCGCGCAAGTTCCGGTACAGCCTATCCGTCTTCTCTACCAATAGCACCCGGCAAGACCGGTTCCGCTTGAGGAAGGTCATCATCTCGCCAAACTGTTTGCGACCGGCTGCCTTGGCCGTCTCTACGTCCTCGAAGGCCGAAACAATCTTGAAGCCGTTCCGTTCCGCATATTCCTTCAGCAGCTTCGATTGCGCTCCAAGGGAGAATCCTTCCTGCTCCTGCTCTCGGCTCGATACGCGGGTGTAGATCACGGCTTGGGTCATGCGGAAAGCTCCTTGGATATGGGCAACAACTGACGTGAGACGGACTGCTGGAACGAAGTGTACAAGGTGGAACTGTCGATACCAAGGGTTTCGCTTGGCAGGCACAGGAACGGCTCAAGCCGCTTCCACTCCCGGTACAGATTCCTGCCCAGCTTTTCCTTCATAAATCCGCGTGTAGCGGCCAATCCGAAGTCGTTGACCACGCCGCGCAGGAACATGCCTGATGTCCACTTAGTGAAGCCATATTCCTCGATAGAAGGCTCATGCTGGGCGGCCTCATAGAACTTGATCTTGTCGAACGGGGAGATGGAAGCGGCTACTGTGAGGCTTTCGAAGGTAGAGAATCCCATCCTCCCCAGGTCGCGGCCTGCAAGCTGTCGTTCGACTCGCGTGATGATCGCTTCGCTGGAATGGCCGTACATGGCTTCATACTGGGTTGGCTCCAGTTCTGGAGCCTGCCGCTTCAACTGGCGCATGTACCACTTCCATCTGACAAGACGTTCAAGAGCCTTGTTGTAGATACGGAACTGGTTTGGCTTCACCCCGGCATAGAGCGTTTCCGCCCTGCCTTTGCGAACGGTCTGGTACGGAGCAACTGTACCCAACTCCCGCTGCGTTTGCTTGGATTGAATGATGGTGTGCTTTTTGAACCAGCCAACGTCAACGCCATGTATATCAGCGCAGAGGTCTACGCGCATGAGTCCGAGTCGGTCCGGGTTACAGTCGAAAATGCTTGCTGCGAGAGCGCGCATCTCCTGGAGCGTCTTTTCTCCGGCATCGTAGATTTCCAGCTTATGAATCGGCTCCGGCGTGAGCGTCGAAAACATGTGCAGCCTGATATCGTACCCGAACCCTCTCAGGTCTGCGGTAGACGCAAAGTACCGGCTGCTTCCCCAGGGACGCCTGTCGCCTCGCTGGGATGACTCGTAGACCTCTTGGAATTCCTTCGTGAAGGGGACATTCCGTTGCACTCTCAGGTCTGCCTTGTCGATCATGGCAAAACCCGCTTACATCGAATTTGAGTACAGTTGCAGGCTGTTAGACACAGCCTGCAACTCGAAACGGCCTCAAAGCGGCGCGTCACGATTTGCGCTCCGTGTCATCGAGGTCGTCCCCTTCAGATGCCGCCGTTAACGCTGTATATGCCCCGCTGAGTGTCCCGCTCAGTTCTCGCAGGGGCGAGGACCCAGAAGCGTTCAGAAGCTCAAACAGACGCTGTATACAAGCCAAGCAGTACGGAATGGCCGCGCCGCACTTCTGTTTGCGTGGAGTAACTGCAACCGTGGAGAGAAGATGGCAGAGGGAGATGGCGGCGGTATTGCCGCATTGGCTACATGACCGGAGTTTCATTGCGCCTCCGGTCCCATGCATCCAGCAGCAGGAAGAATTCAACCAATCTGGTAACGTCAGCGCTGTCCAGCAAAGGCAAAGGCACAGCGCCTTCGGCGCTGATGGGGCGCTGCCCCAAACCCCGCCCCCTTTTAGGCTGAAGAAGGCACCCGTCTGGGCGCTTCGCGCCCTGACGGGTATTCAAGTGAGCCGCAGATGTTTGATCCGCTGTCGGTGGAAGTGTAGGTTCCTTCAGCCCCGGACCGGAGGGGTCAACCGGCTCCCCGGACTTGAGATGAACCGCATTCCGCTCACCTGAAATCGAATTCGTGCAGTCTGGCCGCATCGCTCAGTGGCGACTATATGGCCAAATTTTCAAGAACACGGTCGAGCAAAATACCCGGTTTTTCACATCTACGGCTGAAGAGGGATAGATCACTTTCTTTATGCGGTAGAAGAATCGGAAACATGGCGAATTCACCGCAGTCCTCTGAACTTTTCCTCTTGACAGAAAAAGTGGCGAACCTTGAAAAGCGCCTCACGGTTCTGGAGAGTCGTGTCACCGCTTCAAACGACGATGACCTGGAAGAATTCATTAAGAAGAGCCGTTATGGCTATCTGGGTGATGATGACAGCGACCCTATCGAATCAGAGCCGGTTTCAGTAAAGCGCGGCAGGCGTCCGCGAATCCCGCCTGATGAACATGCGCGACGCAGAGACGATCTTGTCCACTTCGTTGAGCTGCGATGGCCTGATTTGGTGAAACACCTGAAAAGACGAAAGAGCATTGAAAGCCTATTGCAGGCAGTCCAGGCTGCCTCTCCGGGTGCGGAACACACATGGCCATACCATCAGCTAATAGAGCATGTCGGCGTTCTATGGGAGTTCCTCGAAAGCGGACGCTACAAAGGTGAGCCGCGTCAGATCGCTTACGCAATGGCAGGTGTACCTGAAATTACCTGGCGCTCATCTCTGGACTATTGCACGAAGAATCCTTCGCCGCTGCACATCACTTTGCCAGCATTTAGAGACCACATTCGACGGCACAGACCTCCCTGTCTCCAATCCTTGCTGAAGGATGGAATCACGCCAGAAAACCTAAAGTCGCTGAGAAACTGCTGTGATGAGTGCCGCCGCTTTGCAGCGAAACCCGAACGCGTGGTTCGGGCTTTGAAGGAGGGTGAACCTCTGATCAGCGGGAGTTCCCCTCGCAGTCTTCAGCGCCACTAGCGCAGACTATGCATATTTTTTCAGGTTGACTTGGCAGTCGAGCTATGGCAGATTGCTACCTGCTGATTCAAAGAGCAGCGCATACATAAGAAGCACCCGTTCAATTGCAGTCCTTTCTTTCTCCCAGCTTTTACAGCGAATCTAGTTTTTAGGATTTTTGGGAGAACGCATGACCGCATTTGGAACTGCCCTTGGTTACATTTCCGCAATAAACCCGCCTGAACCTCGCAAACGTACAGACATTGTTCGCAGACTTCTTGTTGGCGTGACACTATCGTCCGCCATAGCTTTCGGACAATCCGCGCCGTCATCACTGGACATCCCGTTCCCTGCTGCATCGGGAGTGCTCGGTCGAGCCGATGCCGGTGCGTCAGCCGAGTTGATCGCGCATCTCAAAGCCGTGGGCTTGTCACCTTGGACTGGAATGCAAGGGACGGGCCAGATCGCATATGGCAACGATACGGCTACGTACAGCGCGACATTGACCATCTCTGGCAACACCGGTTTCCGGCTGGATGCAGCAAATCAACAAGGGCACTTCAGCCTGCGCATCAGGGGGAGTCATGGAGAAATTCAGGAAGCAAATGGCCATCGAATTCTGATCCTGCCCAATACGGCTGCCTCCGGGATCGTTCAATTTCAGCTATTACGACTGGCTAACTTCCCTGGTCAGAAGACATCGCTTTTGGATCGTGGCACGGTAACTATCGGCGGCCAGATACTCCATCGGCTGACTTATGAGTTTCCGGCGGTCGCCGCAACTCTCCCCGCGCAAAAGCAACATACGATTGCGACCGATCTGTACTTCGATCCTGCGACACATCTCCTTGTGAAGAGCGCGAACGCGATCCGCATCAATGGCGCGGGCAACCATGACTTCCTTCGCGAGATCACGTACGAAGACTACCGGCAGGTGGATGGCATCTCGATCCCATTCCGCTATACCCAAACGCTGAACGGCCAAAAACTCTGGACGCTTCAGCTATCGGATGTGCAACTCAATCCAACGCTGCAACCAACTTACTTTCAGTTTTGAGGATATTCCATGAGACGGACTGCGTTGGCATTCGCTGTGCTCTTTTTCTGCTCCTTCCTAACATCCACGGTCATTTTGGCACAAGACTATCTGGGCGATACCGGGAGCCCGGCATATAGTATGAATATTCCAGTAGAGAACGGGTTCATCAACATAGCCAATGGCAACTTGCACTTGGAGTTTTCGCTCGCTGCTCATAAACAGCGGGGTGCCTTGAAACTCAATGAGCGCTTGGTCTATGACAGTCGTATTTGGACAACCGCTGGTTATCCAACTACGTGGTCTCCGACCAATGTTGCCAACGCAGCCTATTCTCAGGCAGGCTGGCGTTTTATCGATGGAGCGGATACTGGCAGTGTCGCCTACTACAATCCCACGTACACCGACGAACCCTGTCCTCCACAAGACAACTCGACTTACCAATTAATTTCGTCCCAATATTTCTGGACTGATACTTCAGGGACTAACCATCCGTTTGATGTTATGTGGCAATACGATACATCACAAGATATTTGCAGCTTTCCCCTCGATCCGCAACCCGAGACGGTGTCCGGTTATGCGACCGATGGTAGCGGCTATTACATCGTCCTCAGCGGCTGGACGAATTCTTCAATACCAACCAGCATTTTGGTGACAGATTTGAACGGCAATGAAGTCTACCCTCAGGCGATTGATCGTTATGGCAATTACTGGTCATCCGATTCCAATGGCAATCTGATAGATGATTTGGGACGTACGCCGGTCATTGTAACAACAAGCGGAAATGCGACCTACTATGATGTACTAGCCCCAAACGGAACAATCAATAACAATGGGATGCGGGTTCGCTACACAGTCACTACCGCTCCAATTCAGGTGAGCACACAGTTCAATCAATCAGGAGTCGCGGAATGGAGCGGAACACTGAATCCAGTACAAAGTATCCAACTACCAGACGGAAGCTCGTACAGTTTCTCTTATGATTCATATGGCGAGCTTTCTAGCGTAAAGCTCCCGACAGGAGGTAGCATTCAATATGGGTGGAGTAATTACGTTGATTCTTATCAGAATATGAACCGCTGGTTGACGTCCAGAACTGTGGGCGGCAGCCCTCCGATGACGTTTACGCCCTCAGTCCTTACTTCTTGTCCGAGTGGAGGGACAGGCTGCCAGCAACAAGTTCTCTTGCACAAACCGAGCGGGGATGAGATAGTTTACCAATTTACTCTAAACAATGGCGCTTGGAATACAAACATCATGACCTATAATGGCCCCGCATCTTCAGGTACTCCGCTCGTCAATGAGGTCAAGACTTACGACTTCGAAGAGTCGTGCCCATATTCTGATTGCATTCCCGTTACGTACATCTACAATATAACTTCAACGACAACGCTCAAAGATACGGGTCTCACAAAACAGACGAAATATGTCTACAACAGCCCGTGGCTCGGGAAGTTGAGTTTCTTGCAGCAGTGGGACTATTACACAGGAACGCCTTCAACTACGCCAACCCGTGAGACAGATTATGCCTATTCCAGTTCGGGCTATGACTTGACCCAGACAACCGTGTTCGACAGCAATCATAATCAAGTCGCACAAACGACCTACGGATACACTACCTCTGCCGTTGCGACCTCAGGTTTACCTCAGCATGGAACGGCAAATGCTGGAGGCCCTTATCTCCAGACCGTTTCTCAGTGGCTCAATACTGGCAGCCCTCCAGTCACCACGTATGCTATGGACGACAGCGGGATGACGACGAGCATCACTGACCCCAATGGCAACAAATCAACCATTGCATATCAGTGCTCGAATGCCCTTCCCTATCAGACAACTAACGCGCTGAGCCAAACGACGACTTACGGCTACGACTGCAACTCCGGTGCGATTACGAGCGTAAAAGATCCCAACGACTCAGCAGCCGGACGTGCGGGCACGGTCTATCAATATGAGGCTGTCGCAGGCAGGCTCCAGTCTGTTACTTATCCCGACGGGGGCCAAACAAGCTACTCCTATAATAGCCCAACCCAAACCGTAGCGTCCTCGAAGATCAATGTCAGCCAGAACTCCGACCAGGAAACGTTTTACGACAGCTTTGGGCGTGCTATCCGAAGCGCAGTCTTCAACGGAAGCGCGTGGTACCTCACAGATTCCTGTTACGATGCAAACGGACGTCTTCAGTCTCAGAGCGTTCCCTATTCCAGCGCGACCGATACGGGTGCGGAGGTCTGCTCGGGGAGCGTGACCTCCTATACCTATGACGGTCTGGATCGCCCAATCAATATCGCCAATGCCGACGGCAACACGCAGTACCAATATTCTGGACGTGCCGTAAAAGTCACCGGGGTGAACGGTGTGCAGAAGATCACACAGGTCGACGCGTTCGGACAGACGACGGCAGTATGCGAGATCTCCAGTACCGTGATGCAAGGAGACGCGGCGCAGAATTGTGGTCTCGACATCGCGGGAACTGGTTTCCTGACCAGTTATGCTTACGACCTTTTCAACCACAAGACCACCATTACCCAGGGAGTCCAGACACGCGTCTTCCAGGCCGACTCTGTGGGCCGCCCGACCCTCATGCAAGAACCGGAGGCGGGCCAGACAACCTATGGCTATCTCTATAACGGTACAGGTCTACAGGTGACCCGGACCCGCCCGCGCGCCAACCAGGCCAATCCCGGCACGACCACCACATCGACTACCCAATATGACGCCTTGGGGCGTCCGCTCAGTATCGTCTATAACGACGGCACGCCGACGAAAGGCTACAGCTACGACACGTCAGCAAACTGGACCAACTTCGCCCAGCAGAATCTCATAGGGCATCTGTCCATGGCATGGTTGAATACCACCCCAACTACGTGGGCGGGCACCGCCTTCAGCTACGACTCGATGGGCAGGGTTGCCACAATTGATCAGTGTCTTCCCTCCGGATGCGGGAACCCCGCCTACGATAAGCAGTTGCCGTATACCTACGATCTGGCAGGCGATCCGATCAGTGCAGGGGACGGTGCCGGAATTACAACCGCCTACACCTATTCCGATGCCGCTGAAGTGACAAGCATCTCCAGTTCAATGTCCGGGCCAACTTACCCCTCGGTACTGGTTTCGGACCTGAACGAAGGACCGTATGGGCCAGTCAGCTATCAGTTGGGCAATGGTCTCGATGTGAACTACCGCTACGACACGTTGGGCCGGGTCACTGGAGGATTTCTTTGCATCAACACGTTCCAACCGAACTGTACCGGCGGCAACGGGGCCGTCTATGGCTTTGCAACTGCGTACCGCGGGCCTCGCATGACGGCCACGGACGATACTGCGATCAACCAGCACCGCGACTACAGCTACGACGATTTCAACCGGCTGAGCTACACCAACATCTGGAATGGCCAGCAGACCTTCAGCTACGTCTACGACCGCTACGGCAACCGCTGGCAGCAGAACGCTCCGCAGGGAGGGCCGGCACCGTCGTACACTTTCAACAAGGTGAATAACCAGATTGTGGGCTTTGCGTACGACGCGGCGGGTAACATGACCAACGACGGCTTCCATAGCTACAGCTACGATGCAGAGGGCAACATCACCCAGGTGGATGGCGGCTCCACTGCCATCTATGCCTACGACGCTTTCAACCAGCGGGTGCGGGTGGATGAGGGGAGCACAGCGACCGAGTATGTCTTCAACCTCGCTGGGCAAAGGGTGTCCACATGGGACGGCAACAGCCACGCGCAGCTCCAGGGGCAGTACTACTGGGGCAGCCAGCCGATTGCGTTTTACCAGGGAGGCGCGCTGCACTTCCAGCATCAAGACTGGCAGGGCACAGAGCGGATGATCACCAGCTACAATGGCGGCGTGGAAGGCTCCTACAGCTCGCTGCCCTGGGGCGACGGCTACGCGGCGTCAGGTGCGGACGCGGACGCCTACCACTTCGCCCAGCTCGACCATGACACGGAGTCCGACACCGAACACGCCCAGTTCCGGCAACTCTCCGCCACCCAGGGCCGCTGGATGTCTCCCGACCCCTACAACGGCAGCTACGACCTCACCAATCCGCAGAGCTTCAACCGCTACACCTACGTGCTAAATAGCCCACTGTCGTTGATCGACCCATCAGGCCTCGACTGCACGCTTGTCGACGGGGGTGTAGTATTCGACTATGAACTCGGAGATAATCCCAAAGCTACATGTGAGCAGGAATCAGGCACATATACTGCTCCCGCAACTTATGAAGTAGATAGCGACCTTCCAGGAGTGCTTCTTATCGTCGAATCATCGAGTGATGGCTCTATCTACACCCAGCCTGATGGAACAGGCAGCGGCCTGCAAAGTCCTAGTGCCGGTAACTCTGCCCCAAACACAGCGACCATCAGTGTCTATCATCCATCGGTCACCCAATGTCTCGGTGAGGCCGCAATCGACGCCGGATTAGATCTCACTTCGCTGTCCGTCCTTCCAAGTGCGAATCAAGACAGTTGGCAGTGGCAAAGTGCCGGATGGAACTCCGGATTCGTTTATAAAGGAGCCGCAGCCGACTCGGCCCTAGGTCCGTCAACCGGGGTGGATACCCTGGAGAAAGGAGCCGACTGGGTCGCAAACAGTCCGTGGGCACAGGGAGAAATTCGACAATTTCTAAGAAGCCAAGGAGTCAACTGGTCCGTGAAGCACGTTTCAAAGGATGCTGCTTGGCTCGGAAAGTGGGCTGGAAGGGTCGGCGGGGCGCTTGCCGCGTACAGTGCGTACCAGAGGTATCAGAAATGCAGGGGATACTAAGGAAAAGAATGCTAGCGAGCGACGATGTCTTGGGCTGGACCGCCGTCGCAGTTGCACTAATTGCTGCGATCGTCCTAGACAAAGGCAGCGCGCCGCATAAATGGCACGCAGCCATCATGTGGACCGTTGTTGCGTTTCTAGGTCTTTTAAAGTTTAGTCAAAAGAAATGGAACTCATGGCGATTCTGGATTTTTTGTGTGGCCTGCTTGGGTCTCCACGTATTCGCGATGTGGGCCATTTTCGGGAAGCTTTTGCCGCGGCTTGTTCTAGGCACGTTGTACGTGATTCCACTCGCCGTTGTTGAAGCAATATTCCTAACCGGTATTTTTTACAGGCTGGAGCGCAAGCTGTCTTCAGAGCACCATCATGGTCGGAACCGTTCGGGGTAAAGCCCAGACAAGCGAAGTGATCCGTATTTCTTATGCCTTAGATAACGGAAAACAGACTCAACAGCAGTGCCTTGCTGCTTACTACAATACAACCGCCAGTGAGGTCGTGGACTTTGGAAGCCTGTTGGGACTAGTACCAGGATGGAGTCCAAATGCCAAGACAAATATCAAAGAAATCGCCACCTTAGGCGCAGCTAAAGCTGTGGGCTTGAAAGGGTCTGCTAAACTTGCAAGTACCTATGACGTTCAGCAGATTCGGACTCTCAATTCTCTCGTTAAGATTCCTTCGGAGGCAGGTGGGGGCCTAGACACAATATTCCATTTTCTGAGCAAAGCCGTATTGGTTGTAACAACAGCGGCTATCGTTATAGACATTTCAGCACACTATGCGTGTTGGGCCGCTGCTCCTGGACTTGCGAATAGTTGGGCGCAGGGTCAGCAATATTGAAACTCTAGTCGAATAAGAGGCCTACAAATGATCTGGAGACATTCGCCAGCATGGTTGATGGTTGAGTTGGCATTATTGTTGGCATGATGGGGTGGGGCCTACTGTTGTGGAGTCCAAAATCAAAACCGCATGGCTTTGGGCTTCGTTGATGATCATATGCGTGATCCTCTACCTAATTTTCGCCCATTAAGTGTCCCAAACACATGGACTAGCCCAAATAATCCAACCACCCCGAAGCCTTGGATCAAGCGACGGCAATCAGAGCCTCAAAAGTGACGAGAGTTCGGAAGTCGTCCACTAAGGCCGACCATTTCTTTTCAATAGTTTAGTTTCCCTGAAGCGATCAAATGGGAACAAGCGCAGGAACTTCCTGTGCGTGAGGTGCGTCTGTCTTAATCGGGCGTGGTGTCATACTCATCCGGGCTTTCCTCATCTTGGAACAGAATTTCCGGCCATCGCTTTATGGCCACTTTCGTTTCTAGCTTTCCGGCCGGTCCACTCACACCATACCAGCCGCGAAATTTTCTCCTGACACGTGTCCATGCAGCCGCATCTTCCAGAAGAGTGCATGCAACGCCAGCCGAGATTGGGTAGTGGGTCAGTTTGAAATCTGACGGAGTTGCGGCTGTGGCACAATTGAACTGTGCCTAAACGCTCAAGCACAGATCGAGATTTTGCCGTCACTGCCTTTCAGGTTGTCGAGAAGGCCATCGGAGAACACATGGATGGGACTCCGCTCGAAGACCCGGATGCCGGAAAGAACAAGGCCGCTGTTGCGTTAGGCAAACTGGGTGGTATGAAGGGTGGACGGGCGAGAGCGGAAAAGCTCTCGCCCGAACAACGTAAGGAAATCGCGGCGAAAGCCGCAGCCGCCCGCTGGAAGCGTTAGGTCTACTTTACGCGGGTGAGGAGAGCCGGATTCCCCGACCTCTTGTCTGTGAACCTGCCCCCGTTCATACCTGTCATTACCAATGAGAACAAAAGGCTCTCTAGCTCCGTGACTGACAGACCTAACTCTTCCGCAATACGGGAGCGAGTCAGACCATCTTGTTCATATAGGCTGGCGAACAGTTTAGGTAGAACTAATGAAGTCTCACGAGGGGCGCTGTCCGGTTCGTTGACTCGGTATCCTCGCTTGGAAATCTCGATACATAAGTTCGTGTAATGCCAATCAGTCAAGAGCTTCAGTTCATGGAGCCGATGGTTCAGCGCGGCCAATGAAACAGTCCAATTTTTCTTCAACCGCCGAAGCTCCGCTACGGTGAAGAATCGAGGAACGTGGGCTAAGACGCTCCCACGCGGCATTAGGAACGCGGAAGCGAACTTGTTAGCCTCCTGCTCAGCTTGTCGTCCCGTAGGAGCACCATGCTTGTGCATGACAAGGTGGCAGAGTTCGTGGGCCGCATCAAAGCGACTATGTTCGGTTGACTTATACCCATTGAGAAAGATGTATGGAACATCCCCCTTCCATGTCGAGAAGGCGTCCACTTCCCGAGCATCGACTGAGATAGAGAAGACGCGAACCCCCTTCGCTTCTAACAGGTGAATCATGTTCCTTACAGGCTGTTGACCAATTCCCCAATGCTGGCGGACATAGTCGGCAGCCACTTCGGGGTTAGATTCATGGCTCAGATCGGGAAGGTTACACGCTGGCAATTCAAAACGCTTATCCATCCAACGTGCGAGATCAACGGCCAACGTTCCCTGACTCTTGGCCATATCACGCTGTCTCGCCGTCATCTTGGAGAGCGATCGGAAACTGACCGCATCCAACTCCAGTTCATCGACATCTTCTTTCGCGAAGAAACTCACCGGAAAGTCCAGCAGGTGCGCAATCCTGCTCAACGTCTCGTCTGAAGGCGGATATTCTGCCGTCTCGTATGCGGTGATTGCGCGGGGTGTCAGTTTCAGTTTACTAGCAAGTTCTCCCTTCGTAAGCCCGCGCCTCTTGCGGGCAATGGCCAGCCGTGTTGGGTTGAAGACTCCTGGCGTCTCCTCAACCGCGCCGCCTAATCTCAATTGAAATCTCTCCGCCATCTTCTCCGCCGTCATCTGCGTTGCCGCGCTCAGTTACTTCAAATTCAACCGGGTCCAAAATAATACGCTCAGACCATCCGTCGATATGCCTATCTTGGTCCATCGTGATAGGTCGCGATAATTCACATCGAACCTCGCCCACAATCTCGTCGCGGTGCATCAGCAACACCCAAGTGTTTTGTGCGCGAGCTTCACGCTGCGCGGCCTTTTCATCCGCGTCCTGCTGCATCTGGGGAAACAGATAGGTATTCCGATTGATAGCTTCGGCCATCACTGGTCCCTTGCTGGCCTTCGTGCGGGGCTGGGATTCCCCTGTCCTGCCAGTGTTCTCGTCGCCGCTAGCCGCCGTGAGTGCAATGTTCCCCTTCACGATCAAGGGTTGACCATTGTCCTCAATACGCTGCCAACCGCTGGGGGCAAGCTCATCGCCCAATCCACATACAGCCGCTGCCCAGCTCGCGATACCCGGAAAGTTGCGGGGATGGTTTGCGGTACATGCTGCCCACGCCGCTTGTGCCCGTTCGACTGCCGTGCGCAGGGCTGACCTCGTTACTCCCAATTCTGCCAGCCGACGATTTACATCCCAAGGTTCTGTCCAAACGGATTGCGCCTGTGACATTCTTCTCTCCTAGCCTTACTTCCTGTTATGCTACCTCAATTGAGGTTGAAAAACAAGAAGTAGATCGACAAAAACTCCACACAATAAAAGAGATTGACTTTAATGGAATGGTCAAGCATAATGGTCATTATGAATCGACTCGACGGTCAGCAACGAGTTCAGGTCATCAAGTGCCTTTGCGAAGGAATGAGCATTCGCAGCACGGTGCGAATCACCGGGGTAGCAAAGAACACTGTCGTAAAACTGCTCTGCGAGATGGGATGCGCATGCGCTGATTACCACCATAAGAATGTACGCAACCTCACAGTACAGCGTCTTCAATGCGATGAAATCTGGAGCTTTGTTGGGGCCAAGAAGAAGAATGTCACAGCCGAGCAAGAGCAGTTCGGATGGGGAGACGTTTGGACGTGGACTGCGATTGATGCCGACACAAAACTATGTGTGACGTATCATGTTGGCGACCGTGGCAAACACTCCGCATTCGCGTTCATGGACGATTGCGCGTCTCGAATCAATGGCCGCCTACAGATCACCACAGACGCGCATAAGCCTTATCTCGCTGCCGTCGAAAAAGCATTCGGAGGCGATGCCGACTATGCCCAACTTCACAAAATCTATGGTGCGCCGGAAGTGAATGAATCACGGTACAGCCCTGCAACGTGCATCGGCTGCGATATGAAGACAGTGAGCGGTGTACCTGATCCCAAGCATGTCAGCACGTCCTATGTAGAACGCCAAAACCTCAACATGAGAATGTCGATGCGACGGTTCACTCGGCTTACAAACGGCTTCTCAAAGAAGGTGGAGAATCACGGCCATGCAGTCGCCCTCTACTTCGCCTACTACAATTTTGTCAGGGTTCACCAAACCCTCCGCGTCACGCCAGCAATGGAAGCAGGGTTGTCCGATCATGTCTGGAGCGTAGACGAGTTAGTATCGTTGCTGCCGGAGCCAGAAGCTAAAAAGCGCGGCCCTTACAAGAAGGCGATTTCAAACTGACCCACTACCCGAGATTGCGCAGATGCCGTCACCGGCGCATACGAGTGCTAGAATGACTCGATCGACCCCGTCGGGACAATGTTGCAGTCGTGCAACATCTTCCGCAGTAAAGGTGAACTGCCACGGCGAATGATTCTTTGTCGTGTATTTAATCAGCGCGAGGACAGTATCGTTAACTAAATAGCCGGGCGGACATCTGACCACCTCGATGCATCGGGGATCGTCGAGCGCCTTCGCCAACGCAGCGCCATGATAGAAGTCGGCTTTGTCGATCATCTTGGGCTACGGGACACCTGAGGAACAATCGTAGATTCAGTTACATGGTCGCAATACCACTCTAGCCCACCCACCGATGCGGAGTCTGGTTGGCAGAGAAATGGGAGACATTATGTCGGCCTAGGCTGCTTTCCCGGCCAGAAGAGAGCCGGTGGCCGCAGCCGGTACTCTGTATCCTCAGCTTCGAGACGCGCATAATTGTGGATGGAAAATCGAAAACGCGATACGCTTTGCGATACGCTGGTTCTCACCTTACTACGTGATTACAAGGACTTAGGGAACCACCCTTGTCTTGTAGGTTATTGAAAACAATACTGTTTTGTCTATAGCATGGAAGAGGCCATCGGTTCAATTCCGGAGTGAATGTGCCTTGTCTCAGGCAGTAAGCAACAGCGTGAGGCCGATGATTGGAATATGCAGCGGTGTGTAATGGTGGTGGTGGCCAGAGACGGCTTTGGTCAGTGCTACACACTCCGTTTCGGGTTCCCGCAGCTGGAATTGTCCTAAATCCACAGATGGATACTGCGGCTTGAATACGGCTCTGTTTGCCATCGAACCGATGACCTCTTCCATGCAATAGACCCCACAATAGGCCTTTTTGCTCACTTACAAGACCCCCGGTGGCTCCCTAAGTCCTTGCAAGCACAACCCGGAAGAACCAGCGTATCGCAGAGCATAGGCCCGCTTAACGCAAGTGCATCTCCTCAAATTAATCGACTCAGCAATTTTTTGTTCATGAACACCACAGAGCGTCGAGAATGCTCAGCGCGTCGAAACGATAAAATCCCTCTTTCCCCGCTCCTCTTCTCCGGACTCTCTGTCTTTGTCGGGAAACGTACAGGATTGTTGGAAGTTAATCGGCGTCAATTCGTCGCGATCAGGGTGTGGACGGTCCGGAATCCTGCAAGCCGACCCAGTATTATCAAAAGCACTGGTTTCGACGGTATTGTTTTTTGTGTCGCCCGAACTCGCAGCCAACCCAACGTAATAGGTACCCGCCATCGGCACCGTACTTGTCCCCACAGCAAACCAGGTCACTCCATCAGCGGATTGGTAGCCAGTGAACACGTTGCCGGAGCGACGTAGCCTAAACCATACCGGCATCCAGGTGTACTGATCTCCGGTCACCCACCTCATGGAGCCCCCAGAGAGCGATCGAGTGCCCATCTCGGCAATGCGCCAGCCGGTGGAGCCCAGAAGCATAGCGACCACGGGAGCATCGCTATCCAGTGATTCACGCATCATCAGCCCTGTGCTGCTCAATGCTTTGCCGTCTACGTTTGTGAGCCTAGTGGTCAGGGTGAAGTCTCCGGTTACCTGTCTGTATGCAAAGTTGAACGAATCGGATGCTCCGCCGATACCGCTTCCTTGACCTGTAATGAGCGTGGTGCCGTTGCCAACCTTTGCATATGCAGCATTGCCAATCGTCTTTACCGTGCCTATATCCGTATCCTGCCAGCCGGAAGGAAGCGCACCGGCATCCAAAGGTGTAGCGGAGACAGCACGCGATTCAACACTCGTGCCGGACTGGTTAATCGCTTCGACCTTGTAGGAATACGTCGTACCGTTCGTCACGCTTGTGTCCGTATACTCGGGCCAGGTGGTCTGGGTCAGTCTGGCAATGCTCGTGTACGAGTCGCTGTTGGAAGCGCGAAGCACGTCATAACCGTTGGCGGTCCGCACTGGTTTCCACTTCAGATACACACGACCAACGCTCGCTGTCGCTGTCACCGGCTCTGGCGCCTCAGGAATTGGCGACGATGGATAGGGAGAGGATGTTCCGCTCAACGTAAACGTCAGCGTGCCATAACCAAAGTGATCGGCGCTGCCATGTTCGGGCCTCATCAGCTCCGCCATCCTTCTGCTGCTAGGGGCAGGCAGTCCTTCGAGAACGTGGTAATGGTTGTAGATCAACTCCCAGACCGGTCGATCATCCAGCCGTCCGGCCCCATTCGTGGAGATATAGTACTGGTTCACCGTGTCGCAGTTGTTATAGGTGGTGTAGGGAACCGAAAACGTGGCATTGTATTTTGCCGTGTACTCCGACCCGGCCAGAAGACGGTGATTGGCGTAGCCAAAAAGATCGACTCCTTGATTCCAGGCCGTTTGGGCGGCATATCCTAGTAACCCGACCCCTAGCTGATCATGCTCCTGATCGCGACCCGCTTCCTGCCATTGTCCCAGGTCTCCGGGCCACAGATGATAAACGGCATTCACAATGGATCCGTTGCCCGGCCCATTCTCGAAGTACTCAATCCCCTGACTGAACCATGCCTTGTTGTCGTTGAGCACGCCCATGGCAATGAGCGCGCCGATATTGGCTGCGTCCCAGTTGGCCCAGTAGTGGCTGATACAGGCACCATTGTGCATGGTAAGAAAGGTATTGACCACCGGATACAAATAGTTCGTAAACATGGACTGGAACTGCACAAAGTCGCGATGATTCCATCCCGGATAGATGCGCAGGACCTCTCCGGCAAGAGCGAAGTCCTGAATGGGAATCCCGATCAGGCCAGGAATATCCGTGCCCGTCGGAACCTGATTGACAGTATAGGCATACTTGTTCAGTATCCTCACCGCGGCGTCGGCATAGGCGGTGTCACCGGAGATGTACCAGCGAATCGCATTCAAGTACGCTGCGTGAGCGTCCTGATCGGCGCGTTGACGGCTCTTGCCCATATTAGGAAGTGATGCCGCTGTATAGCGGCTCTGCGCCAGAGGATCTTTGATCAACAGGTTCCAGTCGTCGATCCACGGATGGGCGCCCGCCGCCACCTCGTCCTTCATGCGATCAAGATCGGCCTGTGTGTGCAAGCCTCCGGGATGAACAAACTGTGCACGTGATACCTCACCCAGAAGAGCAGCCTGAAGCAGGAACAGACTCACACATATCGTCAGAAATTTTGCTTTGCGCATTTCTCAGGACCTCCTCTGATCGGTAAAATCACACGGATAACGGACTTTGATCAGGCCGTATCCAGCTGGAGACGGTATACCTCTCGTCTCCACTCACTCGGATCGAGCCTGCTTTTCGCAGTTCGTTCCAGATAATCTCGACACTGCCCTTCGATGCCTGCAACTGAAAGGGCAACCTTCCATCTCCAAAGATGCGGACCTCCAGGGAGCGGCACGCCGGATCAGCAGTCGATCCTGTGACTCGCGCCAGGGGCAGCACCGCCCCTGACTTTACAAACACCGGAATATTTCGCGTGCTCGCGGCAAACCTCAGGGATACACCGCCTGTGTGAGGTTCGCCCGTCCAGAAGTCGTACCATTCACCGGGCGGCAATATCAGCGTGCGACCATCTGGCTCGCCCGCAATCAGCGGTGCAATCAGGAGTCGGTCGCCCATCATCCATGCATCATCGACGCGCGCCAGCTCGGGAATTCCGGGCCAGTCCAGTGCGAGCGCACGGAAGGGCGGCGTCCCATCGGCTGCATAACGGGCAAATGCTGCACGCAGATACGGAATCAACATCATCCGCCATCCCAGTATCTCGCGACAGCGTGCTTCCAGTTTCTCAAAATCTGGGGAGCTCTGGTTTGCATTATTTTTCTTCCTATCCAGTTGCTTCCACGGAGGATTGGGGATGTACCACGCATTGATCATGGCTACGGGCGAAAAGACAACGGTCTGTAACCGCCGGATCAGATCTTCCTCGCTTTGGGCATCGCGGACCTCGGGGCACCATAGCAAACCGCTGAAGCCGGAGTTGACCAGCGCGCGCACAAATTGCCGGTGGTCGTATAGATCGCTGTACAGCACAAATGGATAGGGCGACGCAAGCGCACCGCTGGAGCGCGCCAGGCAATAGGTCTCTATGTTGCGCTTCAGAAACTGCTCCCAGATCGTGCGCTGATACCGCAGACCGAAGAGGCTATGCATCTGCTCACCGTCGACACCGGATGGAAATTGACTCAGCTCGGCAAACGACCATCCGCCGGTGTAGTCGGAGTTGTCGCATTCATCGAGCTTGAAGCCGCTGACTCCAATGTCGAGCAGATTCTTTCCGTGGTACTCGCCGAACTCCCGGCGCGCTTCGTCACTCTGAAAGTCCGGCACCAGCCCACCCCACACGGCGGTGTCTCCGGAGAACTCATGTACAGGTTCGAAGAGCGGAGAAGACGGATGGACAAAGGCGTGTTCCCAGAGATTGACGTGAAAATTCCGAAACCGCAGCTCATGGACGAAGCTCTCCGGTTGCGGAAAATGCGAGCTGTTCCAGGAAAATGAGCAAGAGTAAGAGTGAGATTGCCACCCCGCCTCGAGGCCCATCACATCGCACGGTATGTTCCGGTTACGAAACTCTGTTGCCAGCCGGATAATGTCATGGTCCGTTGCATTGCTCACTGCTCGATACCAGCAGCCCAGCCCCCACTCAGGAGGCATGACGCCTCCACCGGAGAAGAGGTTGTAGCGGCGCACGGCATCCAGCATCGAAGGGCCGGCAAACAGGTACACATCTGCTCCCCGTGCGGCAGGAATCTCTACAACAATGCGGGACGCCTCTCCGTCCTGTAGCGTCTTTGTATAGAGAGGAACATCGCCGGTTTCCTCTTCGGATGAAACCGATGGGCGAGGCAGCGCCTCTCCGCAGTAGAACGTCGCGTAGCGCGCAGTATCGACCAGGAGCCCATAGCCACGACTGCTCACATAGAAGGGCACAGGCGCGTGTGAGTCTCCGGTATCGCTACGAGGGTCGGCATTGACACGAATGGCGCGCTTCTTCCCTCGATGATTCATGCTGAAAAACTGGAGGCCAAATCCGTAGATTTCTTCGTGCGAATCCAAAGGCAGAGATAGCTGTGTTCCTCGTGGACCAAGCCGAAAAACCGGCGGGTCGATTGCCGGTATGGAGATGTGCGGCAATCGGCGCAGCGCATCGGTGCAGGGTGACACCAATCGTGAACGTACAGGCGTGATCGCTTCAGGCTCTCCCGCCGTTGCGCACCACACACCCTGAACGACCGGCTGCCAACGTGTATTCTGTGGGTGATTTACTTCACTCTTCTGCGTTGCTGAAGCCTCGCGGCCTGTCAGCGCAAGAGCCGCCCCGCCAATCAATCCTTTACCAAACTGCCTGCGATCCAACCTGTTTTTCATGCTGCAATCCTGCGGGTACTTCTTTCGTAAGAAATTGCAAAGAGAAGGCCATCCGCGAGCCTGCCGAATGACCATAAGGAACGTTGCGAAGACATCACCAGGTCAGCCGGCCGGTAAGCTGGATCAATCTACTCTGCTGGCTTCCATTGCCGGAAGAACCTAGCCGGACGATTCCGAAGTTTCCGTCCGTTGTCGACGTGTCGTAACCATTGGCGAAGGTCTGCACATGGTTCAGAACATTGAACGCGTCGATTCGCATCTGGAAGACGAGCTTCTTCTCGGGCAAGATGCTGAAGTTTTTCGAGATATTGGCATCCAGTTGGTTGTGCGAACCTTCACGTGCGCCCGTGTACTCGACGTTCGGATTCATTTGATAGCCGGTATTGATGGCGATGTAGTTTGGAGTTGAGCAAAGGCCGCTTTGCACAAAGGGCAGCGATTGCGCGATCCAGTTGTAACCGCCCGATGAGGGATCGACGGTAGCCACGCAAGGCTTCAGGCGCTGGATGTAGCTGTCCGATCCAGCGTTGGGAGACCATGCGTTCGACCCGCCGGCCCAGTACCTCTTGCGGGGCAGCAGATTGCCTCCGTTCGCCTGCTTATCGACAATCCACCCATTGGTCAGAGCCTGCGGAAATCCGCTCTGATAAAAGTACGTGCCCGCCATCTCCCATCCGCCGACCGTCAGGTCTACGAAGCGTGGCATATTCGGGAACAAACCGCTGCCCCGTGCAAGCGGCAGCTTGTAGACGACTAGAGCTGTCAGCCTGTGCGGCACATCCGTCGACGAGATCGTTCGTGCTGGAACGCGGTTGACTACATCCGCGTATCCCACCGCGCTCATCGCCTTCGAGTATGTGTATCCCACATTTGCAGTTAGCCCGAAGGATGTCCTGTGGGTATAGATGGCCTCCACGCCGTTGTACCAGTATTTCCCTCCATTGATGAGCGCCTCGCTGATATTCAGGAACTGTGGATATGGGCGCGAGAAGTTGATTTTTCCAATGGTTGACGCGGTGTAGTAACCCGATCCTGCGAATGGACCTATCCCTTTGAACGGATTGGCCATCTGCCCTGCAGATCCAGTGCAGTTCGAGTTCAGGCCGCCGCGCAGCGGATCGCAGGCTGCCTGGGCCGTGGCGCTGATGTGATTCAGGTCGTCGGTATAGGCAATGCCATACATACGGCTTCCGGCATAGGAGACGTCGATCTTATCGTGGGCCGAAAGCTGGCGCTCGATACCAAACGAGGTCGAAAGGAAGGACGCCGGATGATACTTCGGATTGTAAAATGTGGCGCCCTGTCCCAGATTGGAAGCAAGACACTTTACCCGGTTCCCTCCACAGTTACCAACCGGCTGCTGGAACGCCGGAAACGGATCCGCCAGATTGTTGCGCGGAACCATCATTGTGTATGAGCCCGATGTCACCAGATCGTACGGTGTATATCCTGTACTCGTCGAATAACCGATCTGGCTCGGGGCATACTGGTTGCCCGTGGCCTGATCATTGAAGAACAAGCCAATTCCACCGCGGATCACGGTCTTGCGATTCGGCGTATATGCGAATCCCGCGCGCGGTCCGAACTGATAAAGAACGGGCTGGAACTCCCAGTTCTGGTTTCCTCCCACGCCGGCCCAGGTTGGGCCGCCTACAAAACCGTTGGGCAGCGGCAGGCCAGCCAACGCAGAAGCAGGGATCAGCGCGTTGACAGGATTCGGATCGGTGAAATCCCAGGTCGAATTGAGCCGGTTGAATCGGTCGCGTAGGCCGCGGCCGGGATTTTCCCAACGGACTCCTAAATTGAGCGTGAGATCGGGCCGAATCTTCCAGTCGTCCTGGAAGTAGAGAGCGCCGTAGTGGGACGAAAAGTAGTTGCCTCCTGCCGCAGTGGCGGACACGGTCCCGGTTGGCGACCACGTTCCTGCCTCCATCGAAGCGATGCTGTTTCCGCTGTAATTGTTGGGCAGCGATACGGACGAGGTTTCGAGGCCTCCATTGCGTCCGGCTACATTGGTATCCCACTGCTGGGTCCAGCCGCTGTCCGTCGTCAGCGTGATTCCCTGGCCGTTGCTGCTCTTCTGGCTGTACTGCGTAAACCGCACCTCGCCGCCGAAATGCATCACGTGATTGCCGTGGGTCCAGTTCGCCACATCCAGAAGCTGCAACTCGTCGTCTCCGCGATACAGCACAGCCAAGGAGCCGAGCGCGTTGTAGTTCGCAATGTTGGTCAGCGGAAATCTCTTGAAATAGGTCGCATTTGCCGCACCGATGTTGGAGGAAAAGCCCAGAGCGGCGGGATCGAAGCCACTTGCCGGTCCTGTCGAGTCGCTCTCGAGAGCACTGGTGACAAGACCACGGAACGAATTGATGAAAGTCGAGCTAAATGTGTGGGTCCATGACGTGCTCAAACTTGGATAGCGATAGTCGGTTCCGTTGTAATGAGGCTGGTCGACCGCCCAATTCAGTCCCGGATGCGCCGCATTGACCCCATCCCTGGGAAATGCGTTATTTGCCTGCGCATAGAACTTCCAAAGCTTCCCCGTAACCGAGAACGCGTCCCTGTCTCCCACGTTCTGGTCGAATTTCACAATATAGGTCTTGTTGTCGCTATGGCCCGGAGCCAGGCCCACATAATTATTGTTAAAGGGATTGGCCGTCGTCGGCGTGGGTGCCAGGTTCGGTGCCGGATACCAGGACAGGATTGCTTTAGCCACAGGATTGATCTGACCGGACGGAATCACATTTGCCGCTCCGAGCAGCACCGGGTTGCCCTGCGACCCCGGAGTCGCTCCCGAACCGTAGCCGTACTGATACCGGCACACCTTCGGATGGCCCCCAGCGGCAGACGTCCCGGTATCTGTATTGTTGGCTGTGCATGCAGCCTCTGAATTCGGATCGTAGATTGCCTGATTGTATGGTTTTCCGTTGATCGACAGGTTCAACAGCCCACTGAAATCGCCGTTGAGCATCGCTGGAGTCGGAACACTGGTGATTGCGGTCCCGATTCCGTGGTTATTCAGGTCCTCGTAAGAGATCATGAAAAACGTCTGCCTGTTGCCATGCCAGAGCTTCGGGATCATCACTGGTCCATCCAACTCGAAACCGTACTGGTTTTGCGTGAATGCACCCTTGTTGAACTTGGCCAGCAGCGAAGCCGGACTGCCTGCTGCCAGGCCCTTTGCGATATTGGCATCGTTTTGTGGAGTATTGGCATTCAGAAAAGCGCGCTGCAGATATTCATAAGCGGCGCCATGCAGTCGCTCCGTCCCTGATTTCAACGTCATGTCGATCTGTCCTCCGGGCGAGCGGCCATTCGCCGCGTCCAGAGGACTGGTCGTGATCTTGAACTCCTGTAGCGTCTCGGGTGGTGGAGCGATCGTATAGTGTTCCGGCCCTGTCTCACTCTGATTGGTGACCCCATCAATGCTGAACTCCACACCCCCGCCATGGATGCTGAACGACTGCGCGCTCTGGTTTCCGGGAGTCATGCCCGTTGTCGTGCTCATCATGCCTGGAGTCAGATAAGCAAAGTTGAACGAGTCGTTATCAATATCCGGCAGATCCTCGATCAACTCGTTCTCCATCACGTTGCCCCGGTCGGCCTTACTGTAGTCAAGGATCTCCGCCGAAGCATTGACCGTGATTGCCTGAGACACATTGCCAGGCTGGAGCGCAAAGTTTACCGACGCTGTCTCGCCGGTTTGGAGTGTGATGTTGGTTTTGATAACCGATGCGAAACCCATCGCCTCGGCATGCACTTCGTAGAGGCCCGGATCCAGAAAGGGTACCGAATAGACTCCCATCGCCGAAGTCTCCGTCCTCTTATCGACACCTGTCTTTTCGTTATGAACAAGGATCTTCACCTTCGGGACAATGGCGCCACTGGAATCCGTCACTAAACCCGAAATGCCCTGCGTCGTCTGGGCGAGGACACCGGTGCAGAACAGCAGGCCCAGCATCACCATGGTGCAGGCCTCCCTGATGAAACCGCGAGCCCATCGCTTAGAGATGGGTTTCCAACATGTGAAACCGCTTACTTGCTGGCCGGTAGTCCGGCTCGTCTTCAAGATTTTCACCACTCTAGCCTCCTCTGAGGATCTCCGGCTCTTCTGGCATTCGCCGATCCGGCATCCTCTCAAACCGCACTGAGTCTCGGCATTCATGGCCAGCCTCGTCAATGTTCGGAACAGTTCATATCTTTGAGGCGCATGCATCCGTTCATAAAATCAGCAAGTTATAAGAGGTTCACGTGACGTTACGAGCACGTTACGAGCGTGCTATATTGAGGCGGTCCTCATTGCCACCGGAATGCTCTCATCAACCCAGGATCGGACACACGATCGACTGACCAAACCTTCTCCAGCAGAAACCGAGATGATCCTGGCGGAGCTGGCGGCCATTCTGTCGAGCGAAAGCTTCTCGAGCAGCAAACGCTGCCGGGACTTTCTGGAGTTCGTCGTGAAACGAACACTCGCGGGTGACCAGGCGGGCCTCACCGAGCGTTTTCTGGGGGCTGAGCTCTTTGGCAGGTCGATTGACTATGAGACGTCAACCGATGCGGTTGTCCGAGTAAGAGCGAACGACGTGCGGCGGAGGCTTGCCCAATACGGCTCAACCCGGAAATCGGCGACTCCAATCAGGATTGAACTCATCGCGGGGGGATACATCCCGGAGTTTCATTGTGCGCAGCAGGAAGTCAGCCATCCGGTAGCGATCAATCAGGCGATCCAGCCCGCCAGCCCGTCATCGGTCCCATCCGGCACGCAGATTGCACCGGTCGAGCCACCTGTCGTGCCGTACGTGGATGAGCAGGCTTCGGCCGCAGTCCGACCATGGCAGCATCTCCCAATTTTCTGGATGGGTGTAACGTTAGCTGTCACTGTCGTAGCAGTGTTCATGACGCTGCTGCTCAGGCCCCGCGTTACGAATTTCGATCGCTTCTGGCGCCCCGTAATGCATGCGTCGTCCGCGCCAGTATTGAATCTGCCGACCAGCGACACTTTCCAGCTTGAACCCGACGCGATGACCCGCTTTCAGCAGACCGGCCCCGGTCAGCCATTTACAGTTGTGCCGGGAGAGATGCAGAGCTTCCACAACTGGCACGTCTCGCTGCCGGTCCTGCAGGCGACCCTGTCAGTCGCTCTTGCAATGGAGCGAAAGGGTGTACTTCCTCTCATCCGCGTCGGCACCGACCTGAGGAGGGACGAGGTGGAGGGCCATCCGATCATCGCCATCGGGTCTTTTTCAAATCCCTGGACCGAACAGAATGTGGCTGGTTTGCGATTTACCTTCGACCGGGGCGCCTCCGATAAGCAAGCTCCGCGTATCCGTGATTCGCAGAATCCGCAGCGGATGTGGTCGCTAACTCATCTGTATCCGGACCCGCAGACCAAAGACTACGCAATAGTCACCCGTACATTCGACCCCGTGACCCATGAGCCGTTTGTCTCGCTCGCTGGCCTGCACAGCTTCGGTAATCAGATCGCTGCCGACTTTGTCTCTCAGGAATCATCATGGGACCAGATCGCGTCACGTGCGCCTTCCGGGTGGCAACAGATGAATCTTCAGATCGTGCTCGAAGCTGACATTATAGGCACAACTGCCAGTTCTCCACGTATCCTGGATGTCTATTTCTGGCGGTAAGTCGGTTAGCCGCTGTGTAAGGAGCAACGTCCTCATTTGCAAACTGCGGCCCCGGGGCAACCGCGCCGACTCTCGGCATTGTTCCAGCACCTCCGCGCGCATCCAGTTCAGAGCAGAGTCTGATTGCTCAAGTGCTACACGCGGTTTTTCGCGGCAGGCTGTTTCGAGAGAAAATGCGTTCTCCAACGCTAGTTAGAGCTATTTATGAACTTTGAACCATCGTAGGGACTTTGCATGCGTTGTGGTACTGCCGAGCATGGAGGGATGGGTCTCAAGGGTGGAGTCGGTTATCCAAGCGATGTGACGGATGAGGAGTTGGCGTTTGTGTTGCCGTATCTTCTGCTTTGCCGCGAGGACAGTCGGCAGCGGAAGCATCAAGGCGATCGCGAACAAGTCGCAGCCCTGGCCGAAGAGGTGCAGCAGGTGACCGGCAACAACGTGGAACTGGCCTATGTGGACCAGGGTTACACCGGCTCGAACGCGGCCGAAGCCGCAGAACAGCACCGCCTGCGGCTCGAAGTGGTCAAGCATCCGATGGCAAAACGGGGCTTCGTGCTGCTGCCGCGCCGCTGGGTCGTCGAGCGCAGCTTCACCTGGGCCGCGCGCTTCCGAAGACTCGCCAGAGATTACGAAGGTCTTCATCTGCTCGCCTTCGCCACCCTCATGCTCCGAAACCTGGTAGGCACACTCAAATGAAGTTCCTAACAGGCTCTGGCAAGATAAGGTATTGAAAATAAACAATATAACGGAGTTGAATTTTGGGCGCCAGCATTTTGAGGGCTGAAGAGAGTACGTTTCTCAAAATAAATGCCTTATGCCTGGAAATGAAAACGCCTCCTGAAAGGAGGCTCTAATGTAACCTATTGATTCTAAATGGTGGCCAGAGACGGCTCCGAGCGCCATTACGCGCTCGCCAGATGTGTAATGGTGGTGGTGGCCAGGGACGGGATCGAGTGCCATAGCGGAGCTTTCTTTCGGAGAAGACGCTCCGGCATGTTCCCGTTGTACGGTCCTGAGTCCGCGTCGTTTGGACGAGCGGCCCGTGTAAGCCTCCACCACCAAGGTCGCGGCTTTCCCATCCCCTCCGAAAAGGTCAATATCGCCCGAGACGTCGTACACCATACCATCTTCGGCGGCCCTGGGCGTCAGGACGAGCCGGTCGATATGACCCGCCAGAATCTCCTTCGCTTTTGCGGGTTCCGCATCGAAAGCCGCTTTGAAATCCATCGCCTTGTCCGATACAAAGTCCCGAATCGTTTCGAGAGAGAACGCCAGGTCCAGGGGCTGGTTTGCCACGGCCAGACGCTCGTCGATCCTTTCGATTTCCGATTCCAGAGTCGCCAGTTGCTGCAACAGAGTCGCCGAATGGCCCATCTGCGCGATGGCCTCACCCAGATTGTTCGCCCGCGTCTTCAACTCTCGCCGCTGGCTTTGGAGTGTTGAGATCGTGTCCGCAGCCTTCAGCGTTTGCTCCTGAATATCCCGGAGACGCTTTTGTAACTCTTCCTGAAAGCGCTTCAATGCGTACTCAATCAGTTCGGGCTTTGAGATCCTCTCGGTGAGCCCTGCAACAAGCTGGGCCTCTAGCCGGTCCTGTCTGATCATCAATCCATTGGAGCAGGTGCCCCTGTATCGATGACTTGGGCAACCGTATTTCACATACCCGCGCCTTCCCGAGCCGGAGGCGATTACCATCTTCGAGCCGCAGACGCCGCAGACAAGGAAGCCGCTGAAGATATACCGTCTGCTTCTTTCGCTCCGGTTGAATCCGCCCAGGTGACTGGCTGAGAACCTCTTTCCAGCGAAGCGTTTCCGCGCTTGAGCCCGCTCCCAAAGCTCCTCCGTTACGATGCGCCACTCAGGAATGTCAATTCGCTTCCAATCGCTCTCCGGGCGCGGACGGCTCGTCTTTCTACCCGTTTCCGGATTGCGTTCCTTTTTCGTCCGATTCCAGACGAACACTCCGCGATAGCGCTCATTGCGCAGCATCTCGAAAATCGATGACACACACCAAGCTCTTATCTGGCGTGTTCTCGGCGGGTTAGGCGCAGGTACACCCTCCGCATTCAAGGTTTTGGAGATTGCCGCCTGACTGAAACCGTCTCCATACATCTGGAAGATTCGCCGGACGACCGCCGCCTCCTCCTCAGCGATTTCCAGCTTCACACCGCTGATCGCAAACCTTCCGTACTTGCCGCTACGGCTCGGATCTTCGATGGGGACGTTACGATATCCGTAGCATTTGCCTCCCGGTTGAAACCCGTTGAGAGCGCGGCCTTCCTGTCCCCGGTGCACCTTCTCGCCAAGGCTCACCAGGAACTGCTCGTCCATCATTCCGTGAAGGGTCAACAGTGGGCGCGAGGTCTTTTCCCGGCAATCCAATCGCTGCGCCACGGCATAGATGAAGACTCCGTGGTACTGAAGACTGTCATTCATCTTCAGCACATCGGGAAGATAACGCGCGAGTCGTGAGGTGTCATCGACCATCAGGCAATCGAAAGCTGCAGGATAACTCTTGGAAGCGGCTAGCAGTGATTGGAGTGCCTCTCTGCCTGCGAGCGTCGCAGCCGACCGCGCTTCATCGCAGCGGACAAACTCTTCGACCACTGTCCAGCCTTGTTGCACGGCGTACTCGCGGCATCGCCGGAGCTGGTCTTCGATGGAAGTCAGCCTCTGCAAATCCGAAGAATATCGAGCGTAGATGGCACACCGCACCGTCGAATTCATGGTGTCGAGTTTAACTCTGAATTCGGTGTGATGTTGCGTTTTTGTCGTTCGATCTGGCTACCGCTGCTGGCCCGTAGAGACGAAGGAACTCTTCAACCAGATGTGGCACGATCAAGCCGTCGATTAGGCTTTTGGCCGCGAGATCGAGAGTCAGGGCACTATCTGCTCTGCCGTGAGCCGCAGACTCAGTCCCGCCTAACTTTTTCGCCGTTTGCGCCATCGTCGGCTCACTCCAGCTGCATCCCGTCCGGCGAGATTGGAACACCCGCCAACTCTGATAGTGGGCACTCTATCGCCCATGCGAAGAGAGCTCACCTTCCTGAAACTAGGCGCGTACTGGATTCTCAGCCATTGCAGAATCGGAGGGGGATGCGCAGATTCTGCATACCGCTGCGTGAACGGTGAATTCCGGCCTGACGGGCGGGTTGGAAGTCATTGGTGTTCAACCCACTCCAGGATGAGTGGTCTTCGCTGAATCGGGCACGCGCTCGGGGTTTTACCGGCGTCCTGCAGCACGGCGGGACTCTGCTTTTGCGGTTCCTCACCAAAACAAACTTTTCGCAGAGAGCGCGAAAACTTTCTTTCGGGTCCCTCCCTAAAAGCGTCCCTTGGCCTTGGAAGCCTGACCCACTCGCGTCGCTTCGCGCAGTGTGCCCCGACTCACCGGGAGCCCACACAAAAACGGAGTGACATCATGAACACGAACTCAATACCATCCAGGTTTCCAGTCAACACGATCCTTCACGGCGACTGCATCCAGGTCATGCGGCAGATGCCTGCTAACTGCGTCGATTTCACCCTCACCGACCCACCCTATCTCGTGAACTACCGCGACCGCGATGGACGCACCATTCAGAACGACGCGAAGGCCGACTGGCTCAAGCCGGCGATGCGGGAAGCATATCGAGTCCTTAAGCAGAATCGCGTGATGGTTTGCTTCTACGGCTGGACGAAGGTCGATATGTTCTTCGACGCGTGGAAAGAGGCGGGTTTTCAGCCTGTCGGACACATCGTGTTTCGGAAGACGTACAGCTCGAAGGCGAGGTTCCTTAGCTATCAGCACGAGCAGGCGTATTTGCTGGCGAAGGGCAGACCGCCACTGCCAAACCAGCCAGTAGCAGACGTGATCGATATGCCGTACAGCGGCAACAAGCTCCATCCAACGCAGAAGCCGATGGCGGCGCTGGCTCCATTGGTTCGTAGTTTCACCTTGCCGGGCGAGTTGGTGCTCGATCCTTTCGCGGGCAGCGGCAGTTCCTCCGCAGCAGCTCTACTTGCGGGGCGTCAGTACCTCGGCGTAGAGATGGACGATACGTACTTCGAGCACGCCGCGAACCGTCTGAGTCGAGTGAAAGAGAGAATCGCCGCAAGGAGATCCTCTTCACCCTTCACACGTTCCGGCTTTGCATTGCGACACAATACCGCGCAAGGTCGAATGTAGAATACAGGTACATGCATTGCAATCGAATCTGGCGGTGAGGTGGAATCGATTCAGATCCACAGGTGCCGTTCGGGAATCACAGTATTGAAAGGAGACTTCCGATGCATAAATTAGCTAAATGCAGATGCGGATTCATAATTGCTGTCGTTATGGGCGCGCTTTCCGGAACTGTTGCATATGCCAATACCACAACCCCAACATCCGCTCCAATACCCCAAAGCGTGACCGGAGGAGATCCGGTACCAACATCGCCTCATTCCGTTACGTCCGCTGTCATCCTTATTTTTCTGCAGGCCCTGCTATAAAACTTCGTATCATCCAGGCGGCCCGAACGGGAAAATTCGAGGAGTACGATAAATCCATCTCCCGTTTTCGGGCAATAAGTTTAGTCGTGATGTGGTTCTGCTGCTCATGTCCCGAATCCCTATTCTGGAAATGGTTAATATGTGCTCTCCAAGTTGGAGACGCAGATGGACTAACGATGCATTCTCCTGAATCTCCATCGCTATCTAACTCATCAGCGTTATTTATTACATGCGTCACAATTGTGACTATGACGTGGCTCAGCTCTGACAAGAATGATGCCGGATCATCCCTGTTTGGATAATCTCGATAAATAATTGAAATGGTAGAGATTTCGAGTCGAGGTGTTGCCCGAGAAGGAAGGCTATGACTCACAATTTTTCTTTCTTGGCTGTTGTTCTCCTCATCGCTGTTATTGTGGCCATCGGCGTCTATTACACCATCAGGCTTCGGGCTTCCCCTAAAACAGAATGGGAGATGCTTCTTAAAAAGCTAGTTCCGATCGATCGAGAGGGTATCGACAAGGTGGCTCTTGATGCGATTCAGCCCTCAGGCCAAAGACGGACTGATAAACTCGCTCGTGAACTCGATCCGAATAAAATTTGGAAGCTTTTGGGTGAACTCGACGGCTTGAGGAGACTTGAATCGAATAGTCGGACTTTGGTTGAAATGGCAACCTACCTGCAACGGTTCTATCCCGAAGCGATAGCGGTAGCCGAAGAGTTGCGACTACATGCCAAAGAGCTGGAATTGCATGTAGACAGACTAAGGATGGCAGACGAGCAGGGTAGCCTCGAATTTCACATTGCCACTTATGCTCAGAATGCAGCAATCGCTTACTACCTCATCGAACATCGCTTGTTCTCACTCTGTCAGCAGACGAGCGGATACAGCTTCAGACCTGTCCACGGAATTCGCTGACAGTCCCGATGCAATCGAGCTGGCCGACAGCACGTCAAACGTTGCGCACCCAGACACCGTATCCGCAAATACTCCACATTGAGGGCGGCCCGCCTCATTCCCTGGTCGGCACAATCTAGACCGGTCATCGTGAAAGGGCACCCTTGCTCATGGCGTCAGCCGTGAGTCCGAATGAGAAATCATGGCCGTGGCTTATGGTCGCATCGTAGCAGACGTAATCGATATGCCGTACATCGGCAACATGTCTGTGACCGGCACAACACTTCCGTGTTCTGACTTGTGCTTCACTGAGCCACTAATCTTCCTTCCCACGTTCGATCCATGATGCGTGCGTGCCGGTGCACCTCAAGTCGAGCTATTGCTCCGCGTCGTAAACATCGCAGCCTTGACCCGCACCATCCCACACGCTATTTGCTGGTCATCGTGGGAATGAGGGGTCTGTGCATCCCGCATCAAGTCCGCAAATCTTCCACCGAAATATCCGCCCTCACCCCTCGCCGATCCGAGCAAATTACCGCATATCCATTGAGTTTTTTCGAGATATGCAGAACCTGCATATCCCCCTCCGATTCTGCAATGGGCATGCGCCTGTTCGAGCTTTACTTTCGCTCCAGACATTGCAACGGGGAGTGCCACTCACCGACACGCAAATGAAAGGAGCACATGCATACACCCATTCACTCAAGACCTCCGCGCCCTCGCCTCGCAGCGTTGCGCGCCCGCTGGCAGAGGCTCGCGCCTTCGCTGCTCTTCCTAACGGCACTACCCGTGTACGCCCAATCCACTGGCAGCGATCCGTGGGACAACGCGGTCAACGTCCTCAAAACCGCTTTCACCGGAACCATCGCAACCGGACTGTCGTTGGTTGCCATCGTGGTCGGCGGACTGATGTTCGCCTATGGCGAAGGCCAGTCCAAGAAGACCCTCGCCGGGATCGTCTTCGGCGTGGGCATGGCCATCGGTGCAGTCAACTTCATGGCCTGGCTCTTTCCGAGCTAGAGAGGAGGTGATCCATGTCTCGGTCAGCGGATAGCAGAGTGAGTCCCGTATTCAAGGCCATGAACCGCCCGCTGACTGTCCTGGGAGCGGAGCGACGGTTGTTCTTCGTCGCTCTGATCTCAGGAGGCGCCATCTTCTCTCTTCTTCATTCCTTACTCGATGGAATTGGCTTGTTTGTCATGGGCGTCATCATCGCCCGCATCGCAACGAAGCACGACGTGGAGATTCTGCGCGTGCTGTTCAACTCCGGCAAGTTCCGCAGACGGTACGACCCCATGAAGGCAGACACGATGCAGGTCCGTATAGCGAGGCGCGATGTACAAGGTTGAGCAAATCACGAAGAACTGGAAGGAAGCAGGCTCGTTCGCCGCACAGATCAATCTCGACGGCTTCTGGGACGAGCACGCTTTTCTTACCAAATCGGGCGACCTCGGAGCCGCGCTCAAGATCGGCGGTATCGACTATGAAAGCCTCAACCATGCTGGCCGGGACTACGCGGTCAAACGCCTGGAGGCCGCGTTCCGCTCACTAGATGACAAGTGCCGCCTGTATCAAATTCTTTTCAAGCGCAATCATCCCACGATCCCCCACGCTAAATATGACAACCCGTTGGTGCGCGCCGCCGTGGAGCAGCGCAGCGTCTTCCTCCAGTCCAAAGCGGACCGTCTCTATTCGATAGAGATCTTCTGGGTCGTCATGATCGATGGCAGCTACCAGAAGACAGGGCTGCTGCACGCGCTCAGCACATTACCGAAACAGCCCCGCGCCTCGCTGCGCAATCTCGGCGCTCTCTTCTCCAGCAATAAAGAGCGGACTTTGCTGTATGAACAGATCGAGCGCGATCGCCTCCGGCTGCAACAGAAAGTAAACAGTTTGAGTGGACAGCTAAACGACCTCATGCAGGTCGAGCTGCCAGGGGCGGAGGAGACGTTTCGCATACTGCGCCGTCTCGTGAACCTCCGTCCCTCCAAGATCAGCGCCGCTTCGCTCTGCGATGCACGCCACCTCGATTGGCAGGTATGTGATTCGGAGCTGGAGGCTCACCGCGGGTACCTGCGGATCGACGACGATTATCTCCGCGTCCTCACGCTCAAAGAGCTGCCCAGTGAGACGCGGCCTCTGCTCCTGCAGGGTCTCTTCGACATTCCGGCGAACTTCCATGTTGTCACCGAGTGGCGCCCGGTCGATAACGCGAAGGCCCGGAAGGAGATCGCCTCGCGCCGCCGGCACCACCACAACTCGAAGACCAGCTTTGTCTCGAACCTCCAGGACCGGGACAACACCGGCAATCAGGACAACCTCGTAGACGATTCCAAAGCCGCCGCCGTCGCCGAGCTTGGCAATGCGCTCACTGCGATGGGTATGGAAGGAAAGTCCTTCGGGGAGTTCACGCTTTCCGTCGTGGTTTACGACGAGAACCAGTTGAGGGTGGAACATACGGTCGGCGAGTTTCAAAAGCTGTTCACCCAGCATGACGGGCTGCTCTATGAGGAACGCTACAACCTGCTCAATGCATTCTTCGCTACGGTTCCAGGCAACAAGCAGTTCAATCTGCGCAAACAGTGGGCGCTCAATTCGAACTACGCAGACCTGTCGTTTCTGTTCACTGTCGATAGTGGTTCTCAGTGGAACCCACATCTCGAACGCGAGTACCTCGCCGTTCTCGAATCGACCCACGGCACACCGTACTACCTGAACATTCATAGCGGCGATGTCGCCCACACGCTGCTGCTTGGGGCAACTGGTTCCGGCAAATCCTTCACGCTATCGACCACCCTCCAATCGGCACAGAAATACGATCCGCTGACCTTCATCTTCGACCTCGGCGGTAGCTACGAGACGTTGACACGGGCCTTCAAAGGCACCTACCTAAATGTCGGCATGAAGAATCCGGGCTTCACGATCAACCCGTTTTCATTGGAGCCAACGCATGAGAACCAGAACTTCCTCTATCTGTTCCTCCGGGTGCTGATCGAAGCCGGTGGTCGCTACGAGTTGACGCCGGAAGATGAGAAAGCCCTCTTCGCTGCCATTGAACGTGCGTTCAAGCTGCCTGCCGAGATACGGACGCTCACCAACTTCGCCTCCATCTTAGGTCCGCTCGGGGAGCGCCTGCACCGCTGGACACAGGCCGGGCAGTTCGGCCATCTCTTCGACAACGTAGAGGACACGCTCACGTTCTCTCGCTTCCAGACCTTCAACTTCGATGGATGGTCGGATTACCCGGACATCCTGGAACCGCTGCTGTTCTACGTGCTGCAGCGTGCGTCGTCGGAGATCGAGAAGCCTGCAAACACTGCCACGTTCAAAGTCTTTGTCATCGACGAGGCGTGGATCTTCCTGAAGAACAAAACGATTCGAGATTGGATCACGCGCGCTGAGAAGACATGGCGCAAGAAGAATGCTGCGATGATCCTGGCGACACAATCGGTCGTGGAGTTGGCGGCTTCCGACATGCTGCATATCGTCAACGAGTCCTGCCCCACGAAAATCTTTCTGTCGAACCCCAATATTGACCGCAAGCAGTACTCCGAAGTCTTCCAGCTGAACGATACGCAGCTTGAGCTGCTGGAATCGCTGGTGCCCAAGCATGAGCTGCTGTTGATCCAGCCGCGCGGCACGAAAAAGCTGGTGCTCGAAGTCGATGCTCTTGGCTACTGGATGGCGACCAACAACGCCCGCGACAACATCCGCAAACAGGATTACTTTGCCCGCTTTGGGCCGGAGCAGGGCCTCCTGCGTCTGGCCCATGACTACCCCGATCCACTCAACTCATAACCCATTCAACCCGCAAAGGAGCACCATGTCCCGTTCACCGATCATCCCTATCCTGCTTGGCCTGGCCGCTACCGTGGCCCACGGCCAGCAGTCCGCCCGCCTCGTCAAATACCACACCAACGACATTGTCAGTGTCCACGCGAAGATGCGTTACACGACTCTGATTCAGCTCCCGGCAACCGAGAAAATCCTGGAGGTCGCCACCGGGGATAAGGACTTCTGGATAATCGACACCGTTGGCAACTACTGCTTCCTGCATCCTGCCAAGGAAAGCATCCACTCAAACCTCAACCTTATTACCGACAAAGGCAGCGTGTACTCGTTCACGCTCGATGACGTCGAGTCTGGCGATCCCGATCTGAAGGTCATCATTGAGCCGTCCGACCCGTCCTCGCTTGCCGCCGCAAGCGGTGCGGGCAAGCTCGTATCGGCGTCGGAGGTTGTCGCCGCGCAGACACAGGCGCAACTCGCCCAGACTCGCGCCACGGCTGCCGTCGAGCAGTTTCGCGCGGACTACCCGACGCAGGTGTTGAAGTTCGATTACAGCTTTCGCAACGAAAGTCCCTTCGATGTGTCAGCGATCTATCACGACGACAAGTTCACCTACATCAAGTCGTCAGCGCCGGAGAAGTTCTCTGTCTATGAACTGAAAGACGGCAAGCCGAACCTGATTACGTTCCAGCTCAAGGACGGCACCTACATCCTGCCCGCTGTGGTCGATAAGGGCTACCTCGAAATCGGCAAGCACCGGCTCTCCTTCGAGCGGAAAGGACAGTAGGTGCGCCGATGGCAGGAGAAAAGCAGACTCCCGAAACACCAGACGTCCCCCAGCCCCCGGCCCTGAAGGACAAGCGTGTCCTACCCGAAGGTGTCGTCCCTAAGCAGGCGCAGGGCTATGTCGTAGCCGGACTTGCGGTCCTCATCCTGCTGGCTGTGATGTTTTCAAAGAACCATGCCCGGCCCGTGGCGAAAGAACCCGTGACGGTCTCGATGTCTACGCCAACCGACATAAACCAACGGAGGATTCAGGAGTTGGAGCAGGACCTGAGTGCGACACAGCGCCAGAGCCAGCAGCAACAGACACAGCGTGTGGGAGCGGATACAGGAGGGGCATCGGTGATTCCAGCAAATCCGACCAATCTCGCCCAACCTGGCGACGTTGGTCCTGCTGTGCAGTTGCCGCCTCCTACTGATCCACCCCGCGACCCGGTCGCGGATGCGGAGAAGGCGCTTGCGTTCAAAGCTCGCTTCGCCTCGAATCTCATCTCTGCGAGCGACAGTGCCTCGCATCTGCCATCTGAGTCAATCTCTCTGGACGTAGGTTCCACCGCTCGCCCTTCGAGCTTGCCGTCTATGGCTCCGACGCAGGCTGTGCCTGCCCCCGCGACCGGCAGCAAACGTAGCCCAGAGGTGAACGTGAACTCCGCGCACGGCCAGCCCTATGTCATTTTCGAGGGGACGACCATCGACACGGTGCTGGTCAATCGACTTGACGGTGAATTTGCTGGCCCGCTGAAGGTCATGGTCACCAACCCTGTCTACAGCCAGGATCGGCAGCATCTATTGATCCCGGAAGGCACCTTCATTCTTGGTGACGTCCAGAAGGTCGCCAGCCTGGGCCAGAAACGCCTCGCCGTCACCTTCCACCGGCTGCTCATGCCGGATGGTTACTCCGTCGATCTCAACCAGTTCCACGGTCTCGACCAGGCTGGCGCCACCGGACTTAAGGACAAAGTGAACAACCACTACGTCGAGATATTCGGCGCATCGATTGCGCTCGGTGTCATCGCCGGTGCAGCCGAAGCGACCAACCTTAATCAGGGCTACAACGAGTCGGGTTCAGAAGCATACAGGTCCGGCATCGCGTCCAGTCTCTCGCAGTCGAGTGCCAACGTTTTCGACCGCTTCATCAATATCCCACCCACTATCACCATCCGCGAAGGCCACCGGATCAAGGTCTACCTCACGCAGGACCTGCTTCTGCCTGCGTATGAGAACCACACGATACCGAGTAACTTCTGAATCCCGCATATCGAAAGGAGTCGTCATGAAGTCCAGCAAATCACTTTTTCTTTTCTTCAGTGCCGTCCTTGCGCTCGCGCCGATGGCGCACGCGCAGTTCGGTTCCGGCATCGTCTACGATCCTACGCAGAGCGCACATGCTATCCAGCAGATCGAACAGGCGTCGCAGCTTTATACGGCCGCCGTGGCAACCCGCAACCAGATCGTCACCATGTATAACCTCGCCTACCAGATGTCGCAGATGCCACAGAACCTCGCGGCGCGGTACAGGGCCGACTGGTCACAGTGGACAAGCCTCTCCTCAACGCCGAACACCTATGGCAACACCGCGGCCCTGGTTAACGCCCTGAACTACGGAGCGGTCACGCAGGCACAGCAGGGATACAACAGCGCCTACGTGCAGGCGCAGAATTACCCCTCCAGCAGCTATTCCTCTCTGGACTCGCGTACACAAGCCGCAGTTGCTAACCAGTACGCTACGTCAGAACTCGCACAGAGCACAACGACCAATGCCCTCACCACGCTAGGCTCCATCCGTTCCGATTCACAGAGCTTCGCCACGAAACTCGCCAACCTTGAGTCCGACACCTTCTCCACGGACCCCAACCAGCAGACGCAGAACGCGCTGCTCGGCAAGATCAACTCCGCCACGCTGCTGCAGATCCACTCCCAGCAAGACACGAACCAGCTTCTCTCTGCTTCCGTGCAACAACAGTTGATCGCGCAGAAACAGCAGATCGACGCGCAGAACCGCGCCATCAACAATGCTATTTACTTCCAACAGAACTTCCCCAATGTCATGCAGCAGACGACCGGAGGCATGACGGATGCCCTCCAGTCCATCTCTCTCAGCACTGGAACGAGGTAGCCATGCCGCAGAACTACCTCACATTTCTGTCCCAGGCTATCAATGAGCTGCTGACTGCTCACAGCGCCGCGTTACAGGCCACGGGTGTCGACATCTTCCGTGGCCTTGCCCTGATCCTGATTGTCTGGTTCGGTGTGAAGTCCGCCCTGTCCGCGTCGCAGGGACACGGCGGCTTTCATTTCGCTAAATTTGCCGACCTCATCCTGCTGATCTCATTCGGTTTCGGAATGCTGACCTACTACTCGACTCCGCTTCCCGGAACCGGCTACAGCTTCAGTGACCTCATCACCAAAGAGGCCATCCAACTCTCGGCACAGATCCAGACCGACAATGCCCAGGCGATCGTCGATTCCATCACCGCCGCCGAGCAGCAGCTTGGCGAACCGCCCGGCGTCTTCAGCCTGCAGGAGGACCTCACCTGGCTCATCGCGCGGCTCGCATTGGCCATCATGCAGGCGTTTGTCTTCGCTGTCATCGCCTACGGCTACGTCGCCACTGCTGTGTGCGTACTCATCGGTCCCATCTTTATCCCGTGGTTCATCGTGCCGAAGATGGACTGGCTCTTCTGGGGATGGCTTAAGGCATTCATCGGCTTCAGCTTCTATCAGGTCGTCGCTTCCGCCTTCATCTTCGTTTTCTCGAAGGTTGTCATCGGGATGTTCCACGTTATAGGCACACTCAGCCTCTCGAACATTGTGACGCTTCTGCCCGCGCTGCTCACGCTGACCTTCGTCTGCGTCTACGGCCTGCACAAGATACCCGAACTCACCGCATCGATCCTCGGTGGCCGCGCCGGTACGTGGGTCGATCTCAACAGGGATTAGTACATGACAAAAACATCGTTCTCCACAACCGAAGCGGGACACAAGTTTCTGGAGTTGTATGCCGAGCCTGTCGTCACCAACACCTACCTCAAAGTGGCTCTGCTTGTGCTCTCTGTCGTCACGCTCACTGCGCTTGCCCTCCTCTATCGAGCACAGAACGCTGCCTCGCGGCTGAAGCCGCTTGTCATCCCGGTCTACGACATCGGACGCGGCCAGGTGATGAACTATGACGATTTATCCAAGATTCCAATCGAGCGCGTCAGCAAGTATTACCTCGCGCGCTGGGCGCAGCTCTACTACGGGCGAAATCACGCCACGCTACAGCGTGATTTTTCTGAGTCACTGAACTTCTTCTCTAACGATCTGCAGTCCGCGACGCTCGCGCGCGTCACGAAAGCCAAAACGTTGGAGTCTTTCCTCCTCGACCCCAGCGCACCCAATGTGGATATCGAGATCAGGGCCGTGGTGCTCGACGATACGCGGCAGGCCCCGTATCGCGCGCATGTCGAGTTTGAGAAGGTCTTCTATTCGCTCGGCGACCGGCAGGAGCAACAGCGCGAACGCTGGACAGCCAATGTCGTGTACGGCTTTCGCGATGAAGTTCCCAACCAAATGTTGCTCACCAATCCTCTCGGCGTTGTCATCAGCTACGTCCACGAAGACCAGGCATTTGGGAGCTAGACGCCATGAGAGTGAAGAAGCCACTGCTGCTCTACTGTGCCGATACTCAACTGCTCTCGGCAACTGCATTCGCTCTGCGACTGCATGACTACGAGGTCACCGCAGTTCGCTCGTATAGGAACGCGTTGGAGATTGCCGGAGTCAAAGACGCACAGGTCGCCTGTGGTCTTCTGCTTCATGCGCAGCAGGCAGATCCTGCTGGGCGGCTCATTCATCGCCTGCTCGAATCAGCGATACACATCCCCCTCTTGCTGGTGGATAGGGTTGGCGATCTCGCACCCGTCCGCTATGCGGACATGGTGCTCTATGGCCGGAATACCACGATGGCCCACATCCTGTCGGCATTGCAGGTTCTCTGCTGCCGCGAGCGGAGCGTGGCGTGAGGTATCTCTCCGTGTGTTCGGGCATCGAAACGGTCTCCGTTGCATGGGCACCATTGGGATGGAAACCCGCGAGCTTCGCAGAAATCGACCCCTTCTGCTGCTGGCTGCTGCGCTCGCGCTATCGCGCATCGCGGCCTCTATATATGCCGAGCCCACATGACGCGCCGACACGCAAAGAGGCAAAGCAGCGCGCAGCAGCCATTCGCAACATTATTGCTCTACCTGCCGATGGCGCCGTCATCAACGCCGGCGACTTTACACGCATAGGAGCAGAGGATGTGGGAGCAATCGACCTTCTGGGAGGCACACCTTGCCAGTCTTTCTCCATCGCCGGTAAGCGAGCGGGACTGGATGACCCGCGTGGCAATCTCACCATCGAGTTTGCTCGACTTGCTGGCAGACTCAGGCCCGTATGGCTGGTGTGGGAGAACGTCCCCGGCGTCCTGTCGATTGACTACGGACGGACGTTTGGAGCCTTCCTCGGGATGCTGGTCGAACTCGGGTATGGGATCGCCTACCGAGTTCTGGACGCTCAGCATTTCGGAGTACCCCAGCGACGGCGCCGCGTCTTCGTTGTCGGACATCTTGGAGACTGGCGAGCTGCCGCAGCGGTACTGGCTGAGCGCCACAGCTTGTCGGGGTATCCTCCGCCGCGCCGAGAAACGCGGAAAGATATTGCCCTCACCCTTAGCGCACGCGCTCATGGCGGTGGCGGACCGAGATCGCACTTCGATATCGACGGCGGCCTGATTCCCAGCACTGAAAACATCTCGCACTGCCTGAATGCGGGTGGCATGGGTAGGCAGGACTACGAAACCGAAACGCTGATCGCGCATGCGCTCTCAGCCGACGGCTTCGACGCCAGTGAGGACGGTACAGGGCGCGGCGTTCCGATGGTGTCTGTAGCCATCATGACGGCGCACACGCAGAGCAACGGAACAGGATTCTCGAATGACGTCGCGCATACTCTCGAGAGTAGCGCCACCCAAGCGGTTGCATTCAACTTGCGCGGACGTGATGGGGGAGCCATGCCGGAACCGACAGACGCAGCCAGCGTGCGTGCGGCATCCGGCGGCAGCAGCAACAGCTATGTCGCTTTCTCCGCGAAGGATTACGGTGCGGACGCTGATGAAGTCGCGCCCACGCTCCGCGGTATGGGACACGATGCCAGCCATGCCAACGGTGGCGGCCAGGTAGCTGTCGCGGTCAGCACCAACCAGCGCGGCGAGTTTCGAGAGCGCCCGGTACATGGGAGCCTGAGCAGTTCTCGCGGCGGCGGTAACCAGTTCGATGGCGTCATGCAGGAAATGCCCCTAGCTTCACCGCTCACCGCCTCGTATGGCAAGCAAGTAGACAGCTCCGACACCAGCAGCGGACCTCCGAATCTGCTGCATTCAGAGATGGCCGTGCGGAGATTGACCCCGTTGGAGTGCGAGCGGCTGCAGGGATTTCCCGACGATTACACGCTGGTCGAATACCGCGGCAAGCAGGCCGCTGATGGTCCCCGCTACAAGGCACTCGGCAACTCGATGGCTGTACCTGTCATGCGATGGATCGGGCAACGCATCGCCACAGTCGATGCCATCCTCCGTGAATCAGACGCCGGGAGGCAGCCGTGAATCGCCGTGCGCCCATGACGACGGTACCGCGTATCTCCCAACAGACGAGCGGAGCGTGTTCTGTTCCTGCCCCTGTTTCATCGGCTCTCAGGCCCTTCTACTTCATCGCCCGGAGACAGGCCCCTCGCATTGCAGGGTATGGAGAACAATGCCGTGTTACTCGGAGAGCATGGTTCACCCGTTCTCTGCTTGAGTATCCGGATATGTTGCAGGCGGCAGCGAAGGGTTCCGCTGCTCTCTGGTTCCAATGGCGTCCTGATGGAGACTTCCTTCAGCAGGAACGTTTCCGTAGAGAGCCATCTCTCCGTATTTTCCCTGCTCCCCCTCGGTCACTCGCTCCGTGCTTATCCCGCGCCCTGCGGCACGTCGATGTTCTGCTTCGGCTGCGCCGCCCTACGGGTCTGGGTTTCCAAAGAAAAATCTCCCTTCGGCTGCGGCCCAAAGTGCGGGCGAGATCTATTCTTCGGAGCCTCCGCAGAAAGCACATCTCGACCTTGGGAGCGGGGCACCTCGCGTCGCTTCGCGCAGGAGTGTCCCGAGGGCAATCCGGGCAAATACAAACAGGAGAAATGACATGGCACTCTACGAAAACAACGTGAAACTGAAGGGCTTTCTGGGCAAGGATGCCGAGAGCTTTGCAACCAAACAGCAGAAGACCTTCGTAGTCTTATCGCTCTCCACCAAGTCCGGCTACAAGGACAAGCAGAAGAAAGAATGGGTGAACCGCACCGAATGGCACCGCATCGTTGTTTTCGGCACCCCCGCCGACTATGCGAAGAACCTGAAGAAGGGCGACTACGCCGAGATCACGGGTGCGCTGCGCAGCTCGGAGATTGACGCCGAGATTGTCAAGGACAAGAAGAAGACCAGAGTCAAGCTTCACACCTGGGAGATACGCGCCAGCCTCGTTAAGAAGCTGGCGAAGCCGGCACCGGGCGAGAACCTCGACGCCGATCCCATCACGGAGGATGACGCGGCTTAGGCCGCGTTGTCCTCCCTGGGAGGTACGATCATGACACTCTTCGAAAACACTCTGAAGTTACGTGGCTTCCTCGCAAAGGACGCCGAGGTGCCTTCTTCGGATGGAATCACCGACGACGCTTTCTCCGTCCTGTCCCTCGCAACGATGTCGGGCACCTGGGATGTCGCCACCAATGAGTGGCATCCGCGCATAACTTTCCACCGGATTGTCTGTCCCGGCCCGTGGTTCTGCGGTTTCACGCGCGGCATGAGGCGCGGTGACTATCTCGAAGTCGAAGCGGAACTGCGAATACAGGAGCATGTCCGAATGGTTGCCGTTGCCGGGGAACGCTTTCCTGTGAAGCACGACTCGTATGAAGTTCAGGCGACACGGATACAGCGGCTGGAACGCCCGCTGGCAGTTGTCGACGGGCGAGAACGACTAGCGCCATCAACCTTCTTTTCGCGGAGAGGCTGACGGCCTCTCCGCCTTTCTTATGACGATGCCACGCAAAGAGCGCGGCAGAAAGGACACCGATGCTCGCCAACGCAGTTTTCGTCGCCACGCTGATCTTTCTTGCGCTGGGCTTCTGGCTGATGCACGCGCTGCACTTTCTGGTGCCGTGGCGCGGGCTGATCCTGCACAGCTACCTGCGAAGCATCACGTTGTACTGCACTCTGCTCTTCGCCAACATCCTCGGCCTCACGATCTGGATCGAACGCAAGTTCTTCCTGCGCGATACAGGCCGCAAACTCAAGCATCTCGACCAGGAGATACACAGTGGACACTCGGAACTCTCAGAAGAAATCACCGCGCAGTTCGGCGAGGAGTAAGCAGGATACGACCGGTGCGCCGGAACCTGTTAAGCCCTACTGGGAGCCCATCGACGAAGTCGATGAGGAGGACAAGTATATGGATCGTTCGATCGACCAGGTCGCTCGTGTCCGTGCGGCCAAGGAAGCTGCACAACGCGAGATGGAATCTTTCGGTGATGTCTCGGAGTACGACATCACTGTTATCCAGGGGCAACTGAAAGAAGAACCTGTTGGCGCCTCCCAATCGACGCTGGAATTTCATGACGACGCAGCCACCGGGCAGCGGGAGGAAGGCTAATGCGTCTCGATCTTCCCCAGGAGCTCCCACGCAGGCGAGCGCCGGACGCCTCACCCACTGCGCCATCCATTGAGCCATCGCCGATCGAAGCAAGACGTGAGGCGCTTGCTGCGCGAGCTGCCGACCACCGTGTGATGCCACAAGCTCCGCAAAATCGCGCACGTTTTGTGGCGTCCCCGTCAAAGTCCGGCCCAGATGAGATTGCACCGGATCGGGCCGTGGATCGGCGTCCCCGCAGGGGAGCCATACCGCAGCAAGCTATTGGACTTTCGTTGCGCGAAGAGGAGCGCAAAGTTCTTACCGAGGTTGGGCGCTTCCGTGTGGTCGCGACACGCGACCTTGCCGAGACCGTCTACAACAATCGGCACTCCCTCATGGAACGCGATCTTTCCTTTCTGCGGGAGAAGAAGCTGATTGACGTCGATACAGTTAACGCCCGCCGCGATGGTCGCGGCGGCTACGTCGAGCGGATCGAAGTGGTGACGCTCACCAAAGGAGGTAAGTCCCTTGCTCGCCTGACCGGAGAATTGGCTCAGGACCAGAAGCTCTACTCCGGCATGGTGAAACCACGCGAGGTGCAACACGACACCCAGATCTATCGTGCGTATCGCAAGGAGGCGGAGCGGATCGAGCAAAAGGGCGGCACAAACCTGCGTGTCCGGTTGGATTTTCAACTAAAGTCCGACGTCCAGAAAGCGATTCACGCCGCTCGCAAAGCCGAACCGGAGCGCGGCATGGCGGAGATTAAGCAGCAAGTCGCCCAGCAGTTCGAGCTGCCCTACGTCAGCGACGGTATCCAGATTCCCGATGCCCGGATCGAGTACGACATGGATCAGGGGTCACGCACTGGCCACGATGATATCGAAGTCCTCACCGCCGCTTACAGACCGGGCCATCTTCGCAACAAGGCGCAAGCAGGCTTTCACGCCTATGCTTCGTCCTCCGACCGCGCCGCCCTGACCGCGAAGATCGAGGACGACCATCACCTCATGGAAAACATCCTGGAGCTGTGAGCATGAACTCCGATCCCATCTTCGTTCTTGAATCGCTCGGCTACACCGACCGTGAGGCTGCTTTTCTCTATCTGGTCGCCGTTCATTCCGGCTACTTCGTGCGCAGACAGTTCGACTACTTCACCGACCGCAACAAAGGCTCCATCGTTATGCGCTTTCTTGAAAAAGCCCGTGCCGCAGGACACGTCGAATCCCTGGACTACAGGCAGGGATGGCGTGTCTACCATCTCTGCTCCCGTTCGATCTACCGTCTGGTTGGCAATTCAGAATCGCAGCTCCGTCGGAGGAAGGGCGATCCCCATGTGCGTGCCCGTCTCATGGCACTCGACTATGTGCTCGAAAACGAAGGGGAGCACTTTCTCGAATCGCAAGGGGATCGGATTCGATTCTTCGCGGACGACCGTCATATAGCTCCGGACCTCTTCATGGGTGCCGACGCGCGATTGCATCCGCTCCTCGCGTCGTTCCCCATCTCGATAGTCGATAGAAATCGGCCCGCTCAATCGCAGGTACGCTTCGCGTTCATCGATGAGGGCCTCCTGACCATAGAGAAATTCCTACGCTTCCTATCCGTGTCCGAACCGTTGTTCCGCACGCTCGGCAGCTTCGAGGTTGTCTATGTTTCGCTCTCGGCCTTCCACTTCGAGGCTGCAAAGGCAGCCTTCTGGACTCGCTTTGGGAAGGCTTCACCAGCGAGTCCGAGGCTCTTCGAGGATGACGATCGCTCGGTTGCTGCGCAACCTCGCATTGCCCTCCAGCCACGATTGACTACGCTGCTGCTGGGATACAGCTATCCCATCCTCCAGCGTAGCGAGAGCAGGGGTTCCGAGAGGGTTCGTATCTGAAGAAGGAGAAGAGGACGCAACCAATGGGATTAGAAGCTCTTAGAGACGGAACGAAAAGAGAACTGGGTAGAACGTGGGTGGGAGCGACCCCATCCTTGCGGATTGCCGCGGCGGCTAAAGCCGTGCTGGTCGCTCCCACCCACGTTCTAACAGAGGACAAAGCCAGTACCGGCACGGTACTGACGCAGTACCGAGATTGGCCACAACCGCGGCCCAAAGGAGGAAAGCAATGAGCAAACTGAAGATCGAAAAGGGCGCGAGCAAAATACGGCGTGCGCCTCTGAAAGCAACCATCGACGGCAGCGTTGCAGACGACCTGGAGCTGATGTGCGAGTGGTCGGAGAACGAGAGTAGCTATCTCGTCAATCTCCTGCTGGGCTTCGCCATTGCGCAGAGTGAGGAGTTCCAGAAGTACAAAACCGACCGCGCGGCAGCTCCATCATCGGCCCGAAAGACAATGCCGACAGTCAACAGCGCGTCGGCCCAGCCGGAGAAGGGAATCTCTGCATGAGTCTTGCGATGCGATTCCGCAATATCTCACGGCCACTGGTCGAGTATCGCGTGCTGTTGTCCTTTGGACTGAGTGTGGCCTGTGGGATTGTGCTCCAAAGTCTCTATCCAGTCCATAACGCTGACCCGTTGATTCGGTTGCTGGCAATGGAGCGGCCCGCGATCTTTCACGGTCTGTCGTGGAGCTACAGACTCTTCCTGTACAGCACACCGTTTCTGGTCTTCTCTATCCTGTTCTCGCTGGCATATGTTCACTTCTATGCGCCGAAGCCGGACGAGATAACAGGCCCGTTGCCTCCTTATCCTGACCCGCTTCTGCGTGAAAACTTGTTCATGGTTGTCGGCGAAGTACATCGACAGTTGAAGCCGTTGCCGTCACCAACTCCAAGTTGGCTTTGCATCTCCGAGCGGGGTCTGTACACGGGCCTCTGTGTGATTGGAGCAATTGGCTCTGGCAAGACACAAGCGGCCATTTTGCCCGCTATGCGCCAACTTTTCGCATACCGAGCGCGTGATCCAGAGCAGAGATTGTCAGGCGTGGTGCTGGAGGTCAAGGGTGACCTCTGCCGCCAGGTACGGAAAATATTGGAAGTCTGCGGGCGCGCCGAAGATTATGTAGAGGTTTCGCTCACAGGCGACATCCGGTATAACCCGCTCAACAACGACTCGGACGCTTACGCTCAGGCGTTCAATATTGCCTCCGTCATCACTGCCATCTGGGGGAAAGGCAAAGAGCCGTTCTGGCAGCAGTCCTATACCGACCTCGTGAGGTACGTCATCATGCTGCATCGTGTCCGCGACGGGTACGTGACGATGCTCGATATCTTCCGCACGGTCATAAGCTCTGGAACACTGGAGCAGATGCTTACAGCCACGGGGCGGCGTTTCACGCCCGCCTCATTCGTTGGCGTCAGCAAACCCGACTACCTCAAATATGAATCAACATTGGCCTCGTTTCGGTTTGTCTGGAGCGAGAAACTCGGGCAGTACATCGCACCTTGCACAAACGAGTTGCAAACCGCCCTGATTCAGAGAACTGCGGCTGTCGTGTTCTTATATAGACGAAGACTCGGCGATCTTGATTTTCAAGATTCATGACAGAGCATTCACTACTGGTATTGGGAGCACTGGAAATTCTTCCGTTCGGAAGTGAAGACCTCCATCATCCAGGGCATCGCAGTATTCCTGTCATTGTTCGAAACCAACGCTCAGGTGCGCCGTGTCTTCTGTCCGCCGAAGGATCTCTATGAGTGCAAACCCTGTGTTAATGATCCGAACGGTACGGTTCTGCCATCGTTTGATGAACTGATTGAGTCGGGCAAGGTCGTAGGACTGAACTTTCCCACGGTCCTCAACCCAGCACTCGCCAAGATCATCGGCACCATGATGAAGGTCGATTACCAGCGGTCTGTCCTGCTTCGCATTCCAGAGATGGAGGAGAAGTCGGAGCGACACTTCCGGCCTACCGTCTTCATCTGCGACGAGTACCAGAACTTCGCCACCGTGGGCGGCGACAACCCGACCGGCGACGAACGATTCCTGTCCCTCTCGCGGCAGCCGAAGTGCATTCCCATTGTTGCTACGCAGAGCATCTCCAGTCTGAAAGAGGCTCTACCCAACGAAGGTGTGAAGACCCTGCTACAGGCGTTTCGCACGAAGGTATTCCTCTCCACATCCGATCCCGATACGGCCCGGTATGCGTCGGAGCTGTGCGGCAAGGCCGACAAGACTCGCATCAGCTATACCGTCTCGGAGTCCAGCGGCAATGCCAACGTTGGCTGGCTCAGTGGACACACTTCGTCCAACAAGGGTTCAGTGTCTGCCTCGAAGCAATACCAGAAGCATAAGGAGCCGCTCTTCGAGGAGAACGTCTTCTTTGACTTGAAGAATGCCCAGGCAGTGGTGGTCGCCTTCGATGGCATCAGTCCCTTGCCGCCTACCTACTGCTACCTCAAGCCCGACTTCCTGCCAATCGGCATGACCTGGTTCGAACAAGAGCGGACTGCATTCGATCCGCAGAGGGCTCACCGATGAGCTTTGAAGTCATCATCCCGTTTCTTCGCCCGATTCAGCATCTGCTCGAATCGCAGACCATATCTGAAATTATGGTGAACCCGGACGGCTCCGTCTGGATCGAGGAGAGCGGCGAGATTCAACGACTCCCCAAAGTGCAGTTCGATGGAGGCACGTTGCAGACTGGCCTCGAAGTAATTGCCAACCGCTTTGGAAAGAAGCTGGACGCTGATTCGCCAATCCTGAATATCCGCCTGCCGGATGGCAGTCGCTTGGCCGCGATGATCCCACCTGTCGTAAATCCACGGCCTCTCGTTACCATCCGCAAGTTCACCTCACGAAATTTCACTTTGTCAGATCTGATACGAGTTCAGATGCTGACCGAAGAGCAAGCCATGACGCTGACCGAAGCGGTCCGCACAGGACAGAACATCCTCATCGCTGGCGGAACTGGAAGTGGGAAGTCTACGCTTCTGGGAGTGTTAGCCGATGCTATCCCGGACCATGAGCGCATCCTGCTTATCGAAGACACGGCGGAGTTACACATTCGGAAGCCGCATACTGTTTCCACCGAGTCGCAGCTCGACACGCACCGAAGCGATATCACATTCGATGACTTGCTCAAAGCCGTTCTCCGACATCGCCCAGACCGCATCATCGTCGGCGAAGTGCGTGGTCCAGAAGCGCGAACCTTACTAGATGCGATGAATACAGGTCATCGCGGAATGCTTGCCACTATCCATGCCAGTAGTGCGGACGAATCTATCCGCCGATTGGCGAACCTTGCCATTCGCGGCAGTGTCAACCTACAACTCAGCGTGGCTGAAGACGATGTCCGGCGATGCCTTCACCTGGTCGTCTATGTCAGCAGGCTCCCGGGCAGAAGGCATATTGAAGAGACGAAACGGCTATAGCTCTCGTATCGATCAATTCAGGAAATCGATTCGGAGGACGCCAAGGCTTCTTGGCCCGAAGCCGAACCGGCTTTTTCTCCATTCACAACCGTAAGAACCTGTTGAATCGCTTGCAAGAGGTCTGGGTGTCGTTTGAGCAAGTGACGCTCCACCTTGGCATTCTGTAGCAGGCGCTGCAGGTATCCGGCAGCGATGGTCAGGCTTAGGAGGTCGCTCGTGTAGCTTTTCTCTACCAGTTTCAACTCCTCGATTAAGGCATCGGAGCCTTGCTCCATTACTGCCTTCTTACTTGCCGTTGTGTGACGGATTCTCTTGTAAGTTTCCTCGGGAGCAACCAACCCGTCCGGCTTTGTCACGGCCAGCAATCCACGCGCGAATCGCGTGGAGTAATTGTTGCTCGCCACCATCATTTCTGCGGCGTAGATCTGACGGATCGGCTTCATTTTGCGGAGCATTCCAAACCCATCGGATGTCAGCCGCTTATCCTTAAGCAGTTCAGCCGCTTCTTCGCAGATGCCGTCGAGGAGCTGCCTCTTTTTTCGTATTGCGGCCACATTGACATCCAACGCTTCCGCAATGCGTTCCTCGGAAACACCATTGGACAGAGCTTTCAAGATCATGCTGTGTTCGGCAATCGGCGGAAGGTAATTGACGCGCTTATTGTAGTTATACGATTCATCATCCGTTGCCAGAAGGCAACGTGCTTCTGTGATCCCGCTATCGTTCTTCAGGATGTCGAAACGCAGAGTTCCGTCCAACAACCAATACTTGCCGTTCTCCGACTGGAAGACGACCAATGGCTCGATCAGCCCCACATGCTTGAGCGACGTCGCGATCTGCTTGTATTTGGAGGTGACTCTCACTCGGGGGGTGAGTTCCTTGAGAGGCGTTATCTCAACAAGCGGCAACGTGAGGATGACCGAATGAAAAGCCGCTTTGACATGATGCGTCGCCATAAAAACTCCACATTTTATTGGGAAGAAGACATCAAAATCGCGGGGATGGTGTCCATCTTCTCTGCGCGCAAGAGGGTTGAAAAGTGCTCATCGGCCAGAAGTCTGTCCATGCTGGTTTTCAATACCAGCAGACGTTCATGCACATCCCTGGCCCTGGCAACGAGTTCCCGTTGCTGTCGAGTGTGCTCCTGATATTCACGAATGAGGGAATCGACAGAAATCCCTCTTTGAGGTCGCTTGTCGGCCCTCTTTCCTCGCATCTTTGTATAGCGTTGATTGATCAGGCGTCGAACCCGAAGCATTTTCTCGCCGCGAAGCTCTCCAGATTCATAAGCCTCTGCAAGCACTTTCTGGATTTCTTTGTCGTCACCTTTTGCTATGGAAGTAGCTACCGTGAGGGGAATGCGGCCCGCTTCGACGGCCCGAATCAGATCGAGTTCACCATGTTCGAGCAACCGCACAATCTCTGAGATATAAGTGAAGTGCAGTCCGAGCTTCGCTGCGATGTCTTTGGAACTGTACTTGCGATCCCGCAACGTGCGGATCTCACGAACAATATCGTTTTCGCCCGGAGGGCGCCGGGCAATGTTTTCGACCAGGCTCATCAAGAACTGCTCTTCCTTGGGGGCATCCACGATAATCGCTGGGATCTTTGTTTCTCCCAGCGCAATAAATGCCTCGATGCGTCCTTGACCGCATACCAGGTCATACCGGAATCCGTCAACTTGGTTCTTTCGCTCGGATACTGTGATCGGCCTTTTGAGGCCAACCTGATCGATATTGTTCACAATCTTGTCGAACACAATCTTGTCTCGATGACGGGGATTGGCGATATTGATTTCGGCAATAGGAATTTCTATGATTCGTTCTTGCGTCATTCGGGATCTCCGATTGTGATTCTGCGTGTCAAGGTGAGGAAAAGGTCGAGGTCGTCGTAACGGTATATGTCTAGAAGAAGTCCATTCTTGGTGGCCAACTTGATTCGTTTTTCAAACTCATCGAGACGAGGTAGCAGATAATAATCGAGCACTTCTTGATTTCCGGGTGCCAGTCGAGCGGCTATCGTAATATCCGTATTGCGCGAACGGTCTAGTCGCAGAAGCCAGCGCAAATTGCCGGCATCTGTTTCCTGGCAGCGCCCCACAATGAGCGATGTCGTCCAGCTTTCATTGATGAGCAGTGTGTCGAATGAGCCATCACGCCTAACTTCCGCACCTGCTGCCTGAAGTTCTGAGACAATCTTCTCGCACAGATTTTTGTGATATTGGCGGAGAATTCGGTTCGTCTCGATGTAGCTGTAATCGCGCTCGGGCGAATATCCGATCAACTCATAAGCGCGAAGGAGACTCTTGAAGCGGCTGCGATATGCAGAACTGCTCGGCATCTCAGCCGTTTCGTCGATCAAGATGCCCGATAGCATGCCCGCATTTTCAAGAAGCTGGCGCAATTTCTCGATAAGCTGTTCATCGGTGTAGTGCTGATGTCGGGCTTCAATGATTTGCTGCACCGATTCGAACTGTTCGAGACTGATGATTGGCTCAAAAGCATTCTGGTGGCGTATCCACATCTCGGGTGGATTGACGACTCGTTTCATTTTCAGCTTGAAAGAACGACGGTTGTAAACATTGGCACCGACGTACTTCGGGTTTGTCAGGACCTGATGAACGGTGCCACGGGTCCACGGGCGGTCGAGATCGGTAAGGACGCCGCGAGCATTGAGTCGATCCCCAATATCGGCCTCTTGGACGCCATTCTCGGTAAAGAGATTGTAGATTTCTCGAACCGTCTCTACCTCGAATGGTGGACCTGGGATGAGGATGACGCGATCTGTTTGCAAGCTCTTCTGCTCGCCACGAGCGAGGATCTGTTTCGGTAGGCCATTCTGATCCAGAAGCTGCCTCCGAAGCCCGAAACCGGCTTGACCACCTTGGCGGAAGCCCATCTCGATCAAACGGCATTGTCCAGCGAACACTTTGACCGAAAGCTCTCGACTGTATTCTCCGGCCATCGCCCGCTTAAGCGTTTTCAGAACGTTTGACGGAAGACTCCCATCGTTTTCAAACTGCTCCGCGCAATAGTGGACTTTAATATTCGATCGCTTGCACAAATATTCGTAGAAAGCCGCTTCATCCGTATCCTGAAAACGTCCCCAACGGCTTACGTCGTAGACCAGAACGGCACTGAAGTCTGCTTGGCTACTCTGTACTTCTTTCAATAGCTCTTGAAGAGCATTTCTACCGGTCAGATTTAAGCCACTCTTGCCCGAGTCCTCGTAGCTGCGCACAATCTGCATTTCGTGTGCAGCAGCATAGCGTTTAATCGCTTCGGACTGGTTTTCTGTGGAGTAACGCTGGTGATCGGTTGACATACGCACGTACTCCGCAACTCGTTGAGGGTGGGGCTTATTGGCAATGTTTTGGTCGTGCTGCTCACTCTTCACTAGCTTTCTCTCATCAGGTACACCAACGTCACAGTCTGGGGGCACAGAAACTTCAAATACTTGCCAATTTTGCTGGTGCCATTCAGGACTGCGCCCGTGTCTTCGGAGTATGTGTTTTCCATCGTTCCGTCGGTGGTGATGAGATAGACGGCGCTCATTCCACTCAATTGGGCCTTGAATCCCCAGTAGACGGAACACTCCGAAGATCCCGGAGATGCTCCCAACGCTTGTACTGATTGGGGTCTTCAGAATTAGGGCGCTCGTATCCTTGAAGCCAGAAGCGAAACCAATCTACATTCCCCTGTTGAGAAGCCATTCTGTCCAGCGGCTTTTGGAGAATGTGCTGGCCGTTTGGAATATAGATCAAGTCGACAGGCTTATGCTGATCTCTTAACGAGGCATAGATCTCCCATTCCATAAGAACCGAGCTTGGCCCTATCGCCTCGATACGGAGAGGAGTGTTGACTCCATTGAGCCTGAAACTCGGTGCCCGTTGCATCCATGTTGCGAGTCCATCCCCTACGGGACTGGTTCCAATGATCTTCCTGTATTCCTTTACCATGGACGGTCTGCCCTCGCCAAAGAGCCGATATGTCATATAGCTGTTGTCTACTCCATCCGCGATGGTTGCGGCAGCAAAGAGCTTTGGTTCGTCAATCAACGCCTGTTCGACGTACCAGCAGGTACGACTGAAGCCGATCACACCAACTCTCTTCGGATCAACGAGACCATCCTTGCTAAGTTGGGCAACAGCCGCCTTCCAACCCACGATCTCATCGGTTGCCTCCTGGGTTGTTAGCATGTGGTCAGATCGGCTCGTCGTTTGCAGAACAACGAACCCCGCAGAAGATAGAGCGCGGGCAGCCATCGCCGTGGGATAAATGCCGTCGGTCACGAAGGCAAAGCCTCGATAGCCATGGGTCTGAATCACAAGAGGATATCGTTTTCCGGGTTCATAGCCTGGAGGAACAACCAGAACGCCTGTCCAAGAATAGGCGTCAGTGTCCTTCCAGTGAAACAAGCTCGCTTTGCCCAGTTGGACTTGGCTGAGCTGTGGATTTGGGTCCCAGAGCTGCTTTGCCTTTCCAAGTCCCGAAGCCCAGAGCGCGGGGGGGGTGTTCAGGTCTTGTTTGATCGAGACTACAATAGCGTCAAAAGATGACTTGTTGTCGTCTCGTTGGCTTGCAGGAGCACCCGTTAAGGGATCGCCTGGAATTATCTCCTGGAGCGTCCATTGATCTGCTTTATAACGATAGTGCTCTGTTTGTCCCCATTGCCCGTGCCACGCAAAATGCAAATACACTTCATTTTTATCTGCCCCAAACAATGCCTCTTTGAGTCTTAGTGGCTTGGGGTTTTCGGGAGTCACCTGCGCCGCATCCCGAGTGAAGGCAATGCAGTGCGATTCTGACGAAATTACGTCGACAGACGCTACCGCGCAGATGTGCTTCCGACGAACCTGTTCCGCAGGATCATCTACGTTCAAAGGCATGCCCACGTTTCCGAGCAGCAGTCTTTTCCCGTCCTGCGACCACACTGCGGTGGCGAGGTCTTCTTCTCCGAGCGATATTCCATACGGGCCGTTGATTAGAGGAGTAGTCTTGCCGGTCCTGACGTCGACTATTCTGTATTCTCTCAGTCGATACCAATACGAGGGCGACAGGACGGACTCATCGTTGGGCTTGATCTTCCACGATTCGAAGCCGGGCTTGGGCTCATACATGGACCAGGAATTATCCAGCTTCGTAATCGGCAGGAGACGCACTACCTTTGTTCCGTCAGGAGACATCGAAAGCACGTTGTCATAGTGCTCCGCGTCCGGTACGGGTTCAGGATGTCCGGGATTGGGTACATGATGAACGTTCCCTGGAGAGCCAACCCAGAGATCTGGCAAAGTCCGGGCACTTCCCATCCCATGACCTTCTTCTGGAAACGCGAGGATGTCTTCCAGGCCTATTCCTGTCACCGCACCGGCATCCTGATTGATTCTGTTGAGACGATCCCATGGAACCGAGGGCATTCCAACCTCGGTTGTATTTGCAGTGAAGGTGATCAGATTTCCTCGCGCGATGAACTGCCGTACCCCTTGCCCAATTGGCGTGAGAGCCCGCTGCCGTTTCAGGCGCAGGTCGACGTCGTACAAGCGCTTCTCGGCATGGGAATCCATCCCCAGAAAGAAGAGTTGTTTTGAGTCTGAAGACCAGCAAACATCTGTGATGACGGGGGCATATGCGTCATAAGTAAGAATGTCCGGTACCGATCGAATGCGTGCGATTGGGATCGGTGCCGGAGCTGTGGTGGCAGACGCTTCATTCTGCATGAAACGCTTGATAGAGTCCGTTTCGAACAGCCAGATCGTCGATTCCACCTGGTTCGAGGCGACCATACCTCGGGACGTAACGACATAGAAGTAACGACCGTCCGGGGAGCGGGCGGCAGTGCTTGCTTGTCTAACATCCGAGGGCTCATTAAACCTCGTCATTGAGATGGAATCAGCAACATCGAATTTGTGTTCTGATTGAGCGGACACAACGCAACAGCTCGTTGAACAAGCAAGTAGAACCGAAACAACAATCGGGTTGACAAAGCGATTCATAGGCTCTCAGTGGAGACAGTCAAAGTGTGGTTCGAATCGGGTGTGCAGGCAGCGCTGTTTGAAGCACTAGAAATGAAGCTTCAATGCGAGCTGCAAGGAACGCGGACCGCCTTGTTCGTAAAGGGCACTCTGGTTCTTCAAGGCAACATTCAGAGTGTTTCTGGCTGTTCCAAAGAGAGTTGATCCCGAACTCATCGTGTTATACAGCGCACCGAAATTTGGGTGGTTGAGGATATTGAATGCTTCCGCGCGGAACTGTAGATTCACTTTTTCGTTGAAGCGAAACTCTCGACGCATGGCGAAATCAACTTCGTTTGCACCAAAGCCTCGCAGGAAATTGCGAGGCGCGTTGCCGAGCGATCCTGTTACAGCCTGGAATGCTGCAAAGTTAATCTTCTTTCCTCCGGGGATTGTGCCGCGCGAGCCAGAGATGTAAAGAGGAACACCGGACAGAACATTTGGGCGAGCATACTGCTGAGTGCCATCCGATGCTACATAAGCTGCCCCATAGATATCGACCGGCGCGGCGGTTCGGGAAAACGCTCTTAGATCGAATGACCAGTCAGCGAGCACAGGATGTAGAATGCGATTGGACGTCATGGCGGGCATGTCATATGTGGTGGCCAACTGGAAGTTCTGGCGAATGTCGAAGTCGGAGTCTCCCTTGAGCAGAGGCTGGTAGTTAACAAAGTTGCTCGAAAGATTGTCGATGCTGTGCGACCAGGTCATGGAAGCCAGAAGCTGGATGCGACGATTTAACCTTTGTTGAAACTGTGCCTGTAGGGAGTTGTAGTCCGACCAGGCTCCGTTCTTGATGACGTACACGCCGTTTCCAGCAGAGAACGCGGAGTTGATGGCGCTTGGATTTTGGAAAAGTCCGACCGTCAGTCGTCGTCCTGCAGATGCGACGTATCCCAGCGTGAAGGAACGAGACGCTCCAAGGGCTTGCTCCATCGAGATGTTCCATTGAAGCGAATAAGGAAGCCTGAGCCCTCTTTCATAGCCTGTGGCGGCCGCGTTGTAAGGTGAATCGGTTGATGCAGTGGGAAGCGTGTAAACAGAAGATGCAAATGGAAAGCTCAATGCTGAGTAATTCTTATTGACTCCGAAACCGAGGCCCGTGAACCCGATAGAGCCAAGCGTATTGCCGGTGTCGTAGAACCACCCGATTCCGCCTCTCAGAACAGTCTCCCATCCGGCCCGATCATGTAGTTGAGAGGCAATTGCTATCCGTGGCGCGAAGCCCTGATAGTCGGTATTCCACTCGGGTGTTCCCGCGGGTGCGATTTGAGTTTTTGCAAGATTGGTGATTTGGTTGAGAACTGGCGGGATTCTGCCGTTCCCATTTGTAGGTGGAGGATTGAGATCCCAACGCAGCCCAAGGGAGACCGTCGTTCGAGTGTCGAGCTTCCAGTTGTCCTGAACGAATGCGGAGAAATTCCAATAGATGGGTTCCGCAGGGGCGGCTCCATTTGAATAGATATAGGCAGTTCCAGTCGTATTGGTTTGAAGTTGCTGCCGTGTAGAGTATGTAATCGATGACGCGAATTGGTTACTGCCCTGGGTCGTCTCAAGGCGTCGATAATCGACACCCATCTTCAGGAAGTGGCGCTTCAAACTGACTTGCAGTGTGTCCACTATGTTTGCCTGCGTCTGCACGAGATCGGTGCGATAGAGATCGACAGATGGGTGGATACCGATATAAATGAACGCAGCAAACTGTGAATACGGAGTCGACACACCTGGTAGATAAGTCGCAACAGTTGCGGGCGTTGCTCCACCAAACGAATCGATCTGCGCATTCGAATTATTGGCTGTCCATGAGTAGTTGAATCGCGCATCGTTTGAGATGCTGTTGTTGAATAGATATGTCAGACCTGAGGTTACGGATCGCGCCGTAAAGTTGATGTCCGTCAACTGGGCGAGATTGGAAGTGGAGCGGCTCTCAACGGAGGAACCAGAATTGCTATACCTCCCAAAGATGTTCACCTTGCTTCCGAGAGAATGATCGAGACGGATGCTGTGCGTATCCAAATGCGACGGGACCGAGTACGCGCCGGTGAAATATGACAGTCCACTCGCACCAGACACAGCGGAACCGTTCGCGAGAGGGAAGGCGTTTACGAATGACTGCAAACCCGAGGCTGTTGAGCTTCGGAGCGAAGAATCGGGAACCTGCGTTGTAGTCGCGGGAGTAGGAAGCGTTAGCCTTAGGCCTTCATACGAGTAGAAGAAGAATGTACTATGGTGGCCATCATATAGGTGCGGCAGGACTATGGGGCCGCCGATGGTACCCCCGAAATCATTTTGGCGTTCTGCCGTCTTTGCTGAGACCGACGCGGTATGGTCGTTGAACCAGTTGTTCGCATCGAGGGCATCGTTGCGGAAATAGTCAAACAGTGTTCCGTGTAGCTGATCGGTTCCAGACCGCGTCTGAAGTGATATCTGACCCCCTGGTGTTCTGCCATACTCTGCCGAATACGTGGACGTGTTGATGCGGAACTCCTGCAGGGCATCAATACTTGCCATGTTCTGCGTGGTCCCAACTGCCGTCTGAGCAGGAGTGAGACCCGCTGCTCCGGCGGAGTAAGTTCCTTGGTTCCCGACGCCGACGTTGGCGCTTACGCCATCTACGGTGTAGTAATTGGCTTCCGTCCGCTGACCATTAATGCTGAATTCGCCACTGTTGCCTGCCGACGATCCGTAGGGAATGGGCGTTTGGACAACTCCAGGTGCTAGCGAAATGAGGCTCTGGAGACTGCGCCCATTGAGAGGCATGTTCTCGACAAATTTTCGATCCACGACTGTGCTGACGGAAGCGTCTGTAGTGTTGATCGAAGCACCGCTGCCGTCAACGGTGACAAATTGAGAAGCCGCGCCCACTTCCAACTTGAAATTGAGCACCGCGTTCTGCGCTACGTTGAGCGTGATCGGTGTGCTTACAGCAGTGCTGAATCCTGTCGCCTGCACGAATATCTTGTAGGTGCTTGGATCAAGACCGGGAACGCTATATTGACCACTACCATTGGTTTCTACCTTTCGTTCCGTCCCCGTCTGTTGGTTCACGATACGCACCAACGCCTTCGCTATCAGCGCCCCTGATGCGTCGGAGACCTGGCCCTGAACCTGGGCATTCTGTGCAAAGGCAAGCGAACTCAGACCAAGAAAGATAATGGATGCGAATAGAGTGCGAGGCTGGCCGATCATCGTCATGCGCTCCTGAAAGAGAAATGAATGCCGTATCAGTTGTGTGCGGCTGAAGCAGAAGCTGGTGTAGGCGGGACACGCATCCGGATCTGTGCGCCCACGGTTATAAGGTCGTTTGCGATCGCTTGGGCGGATCGAGGCTGGGATGCTCCGCTAGCGATCAATTCCTGGCACAGATTCTGGTAGTGGCGAACCTGCTGATCGAGATCTTCGTCTGTCTCGCCAGATGGGGAGGGCGGGGCCGGCTGTGCTGCGGTGTCAAACCCGAGCGAGAGCAGAGTGCGTTCATCTGCATCAAGCCCGATCTGAATCGCACTGACATAGCTCTGTGACAGCTTTGTTAGTTGACTCTGAAGATCTTCTGGAAGCTGGCTGGCTCTCTTGAAGCGGTAATGCAGTTCGACGAGATGGCCCTGAGCCTGCTGGACCTTCAGACAGTTATCCAACAAGCTCTGCGAAATTGCGGACAGGTTATCGACCGGCACCTTCTTCTCGCGCAGGTATTGCTCCAGAGGGGAGGCTTGAGCTTCAATCGAGTAGGCTTGGATAGACTGTCCGACGCGGGAAGGAATGCCCTGCGGCTGGCTGCCAATCTCTTCCACGCTCAAAATGGATGGATGAACATGCGGCACTTGGAGGAGACGCCCCACGAGCTGCGACTTCCGCTGATCGGTATCGACGACACCCTTGACCTGAACTCCACTCGCGGACCGCGTCACATGAATCTGCTCTCCGGTATCACCGTGGAGTTGATTCAGCACGAACCGTGCTTCCAGTTCCGCGCTGTCAAGCTCCAGATCAGAAAGAAGACGGGGCATGGGCACAGAGAGGGACGGATGGACGTCAGACATTGAGCCGGACAAAGGCTCAAACCAATCCTGATTGACCGCACCCCAAGGCATGACATCGTAGTTCAGCTCAGCGATTTCAACTGCGCCCACATCTCTCAGTTCAATCGTGCGCTCCACCGGGTGGAAGTCACTCTCACGCACCGTGAGCGATTCTTTGAGTACCGGACCACTCGTGTAGGTCGAGGTTGTAAGAGTCAGGAGGTTGTTTCCTGTGCGGGCCACGACATCCTGCTTTACTGGCAGACTGTCGCGCCAGTCTCTGTAATTAGCAGCGGATAGCGGCTCATCCCAGTTGACGCCTGCAATATTGAGCCTGTCTTTCAGCCACTGGTCATCAGGGTTGAGGTGTTGCCGCTTGGGATGACGTTTCTTTTCCGGATCGCGGTAGATGGCGCGCTCCATGACGTGACCCGATCCGCTGATCTTCACCTTCTGGTAGATCACGCCGGGACTGCGGGTCTTTGAAACTGCGGCATCCGATTGCTCGGCGCGAGTAAGCAGCGTTTGAGGTGAGATGCGTGGTCCGCTCCGCGTCCACAGGAACAAGCAGACGACGGAACAGAATCCAAAGAGCAGTGCGCTCGTCAGTAAGGGATTCATGTTCGAGGGAAGAAGAGGCGCGATTCGCTGCCAAAGACGCTTCGGCCAATCTGCGACCGTGCTTTTCCCGAGAGCAGGCAAAATCGGCAACACCCTTGTTTTCGTTATAGAAGAGAGAACGAGATCAGGCGCATCATTCAGGGCCGCGCCTCCCTCAGGCACCACAAGAGGGTCACGATAGACCACCTGAATCGTCGGCATCTCAGTGGTGAATGACACCACGACGCTCATCGTGCGGTCGTCGCTCAGTTGCGTGTCCTGAGACTGGTAGAGATCGCCGTCAACATTCGGCGCCTGAACCAATACGAAAGCAAGGCAGATGCCTTGCTCGCTCAGGACTTCGATGAAGAACGGCTTTTCTGCGCGACCCAGCTCTACCTGCAATTCGCTCAGCTGCGCTGTCACTCTTTGCGATGCACGGATATCACCATCGACAGCAATCAGCAGACGCTGAGGGCGATGCTGATTGGCTTCCACAACGCAGCGTTGCATTTGTTTTCTACGCTGTTCAGCGTCTGACTTCTTGCGTCGTAGAAGGCTTGGCAGAAGAGTCGGAGCCGAGGTGCCTGAACTGCCTGGCCCCTGCGGGGTATCTCTTCCTATGGTGTCGTCGGGGGAGCGTTCGTCCAAGAGTGGTAACCCCAGGATTTGATTTGCCTGATCAAGGCAAATAATGCAACTCACGAGATGGGCCAGTTCGCCGGTCGTAAAGCTGTGATCGGGCTGTTCATACCTCGCCCTCAGCTGGTCGACTCCAAAGCATCTGCCCGAACAAGATTTGAAGATCCTTGCGCGCAGCGATAGAAAAAGGCTTTGCGAGTCGTCGATAGCAACGGGAGCCTGAATCTTAGGCTTCGGCGCGGAACCGATCTGCTGGAATACCCCAGGACGCTCAAGAGCCAGCCGCGCTTCGCGGCGTGCTGCCTGCACGGCCTTGTCGACGGCTACCCTCGTTGCCTGAACGACCTTCATGACTTCGTTGGGGAAATAGCCCAGGTAATAGCGAAGAATGAAGATGCTTGCTGACCGGGATGTATTCTTGCGCTCACAGAGGTAATCGCAGACCCGGTTCAATTCCGACCGAACGAGCAGAATTCCGTTGCGATCCACGGCCTTAAGACCACGCTCTACCGAGTCGTAGTCCACTATCGACAGGTCATCGAGAGCAGTGGTCCGTGCTCTTCTCGACCGCGCATAGTGGAGATTGCGGAGAACAGTAAAGAGGTAGTTCTCGGCGTTTTCGATGTGTTCCGGCACCTTGCCCACATGGGCGAAACGGACGTACAGCTCCTGAACCAGATCCTCCGCTTCCGGGTGGTCACGTCCCGTGAGCTGCAATGCCCAATCGAACAGCCGGGGATATTGTTCGAAGAAGATGTCTTCAAACGAGGGACGGGGATCCGGTTTGGATGGAAAGGGAAACATTTAGGCCTGTACTCTTAAAGAGTGTCTGACCGGGAGAAATCTGCCGAACATAAATTGCTAATTCTTCAAATAGTCCCACTTTCCTCCGGCCTTAGGGAAAATGGCCCGTCCGCAAGTAGCCGGAGCGCCCATGTCCGCACATTGGCGGAGCGGATGGCACATTGGCAAAAGGACGACTCTCAGGAAGTACGCTGGAAGCCATCCGCCCGTGTTCCCCCACGAACGTTCAGGCTCCCAGCGTGGCATACCGGCTGCTTCTTCTCTGTTACCACACACTCAGAGTATGTGCAAATGAAATACACACACTCTGAGTTGGTGTTCTATGCCGGCCGAATCTCGAAGACTCACATAGGTGAGCATCCTTCGGAAGGAATTCGGCGCGCGGCTGCGCGAGATCAGATTGGCGCAGGGGCTGACGCAGGAACAGCTTGCGGAGAAAGCGTCCGTCTCCCTGAACTTCCTCAATCTCATCGAACGCGGGCAGCGCGGACCGTCCTTCGACAGCCTCGAACGTCTGGCCGGAGCGCTTAGACAGCCGGTTGCCGAGCTATTCATACCGGTTCAGAAGAAGGGCCGTAAACGACCACCGAAGGCGACATAAAACGAAAATCTCATCCGGCATACGGCAGATTTCTCCTGCACCGGCACTCTTTATATTCAGGTGCTTTGACGGTACGCATACCCTGGGGCGTCCTTCACCAATTTGAGCAAAACAGGTGAACATGTTCCCCCATGTCTCCACTGAGGCTCTTATGTGCGCTCTTGTGCTTGCAGAAGAAGGAAATCTTGGCCGGACCGCTGAGCGTCTACATACCAGCCATTCCAACGTCGGTCGAAAGGTAAAGGCCCTCCAAAACAGTTGGGGTGTCGAACTCTTTCGCAGAAGCCTGACCGGGTTCGAGCTTACGGATGAAGGACGCTTCGCTGTGCGTGAGATCCGCAAGTCGATCGAGCATGTCCAGCGTGGGTTCGATCACGCAATCTATCTCTCGGTCAAACATCGGAGGCCGCTTCTTGTCGGGCATTCGCTCTATATCCAGGAAAAGATGTTGCCTTGGCTCCAACGGCAAAGCACCTCCGGCACGGAGTTCTCCCGCGTAGTGTTAAAGGCGGACACCTCCGTTCACCTGATGACACGAGTGCTTAGAGGGCAGCTCCACATCGGATTCGGGGTGATGCCGATTCAGGACAAAGATCTGTGGGTAGAGACCTTGGGGTATGAATACTTTGGCGTCTGCATCCCCGAAGACCATCCGTTCAAAAGCAAAGTACGGCTTTCGGCCCGCGATCTGGTCAACGAAACGATCCACTGGATGCCGCGCTCTGTACATCCTGCTCTTTACCGGCAGGTCACCGGGTATCTATATGGAGTCGGTATCCATGCCTATAGTCTGCACGAAGCGCGGGCCATCATTCAGGGAATCGACCTCGCCGCCAACAAACTTGGAGTAGCGTTGGTGCCCCAGTCCGCTGCTCGATTCCAGCGCCCCGGTGTTCTTTTCAAACCGCTGACAGACAAGCTGATTCGGATCGAAACTGCTGTCTTCGTGCGGAAAGACCAGATGCACGGAGAAATCGCCGAATTCGTACATGCCGCTGTCACGGAACTCCGCTCCACGAAGGTGGAACTGCACTAAGACTTAACCAGATGGAGGGCTTTCTATGCGACGCTTCATTCTCATACCTATTGCAGGTCTCGTCCTGCTTGGCGCCTGCAATAACGCGAAGAAGGCCAGCGACGCTAACTTCGCCGCAGCCATCAACCAGTATCTGGGGAAGCATGGTGAAGCTTGCACGGTGATCAACCGGCAGTTTCCCGTCGATGTTCCCAGGTCCGAACAGCGTGATCCCTACGGCATGGGAGTGAAGCTGGAAGCCTTGACGCAGGCTGGTCTGGTGAGTGCAAGCGATACGACGGCAGTCGTTCACGGAATGCTGGAGCCTTTGCAGGGGCCAACTCCGCCTCAACCCGTCAGGCACTATGAACTCACCTCAGAAGGAAAGAAGTATCTCAGGCAGATCCCAGGTGACTTCGGGCCAACCAATGCCCTCTGTTATGGCCAGAAAGCCGTTGATTCCGTCGTCAAATGGACGGAGCCGGTAACCTCCGGCGCGTACTCTCAGAGCGTGGTTACCTACACCTATAAGGTCGTGAGCATCGCCCCCTGGACAGAGCGTCCGGATGTACAGCGGGTATTTCCCGATATCAGAGTCACGATGGCCGACGCATCGAAGAAAAACCAGGTCGCCAAGGCACAGTTAACCAACAAGGGCTGGTGGATTCCAGGAACATGAGTTTGTTTGCTTCTCGGCGGGACCAAAGGAAATGTGGCCTATTGACCTAAGCACCCGTATAAGTATGATGACGAATAAGGTACGTCAAGCGTGTGACGTTCGCGTTTGCGTGGCAGGCGACAGGAGTACAGAATGCCAGAACAAGAAACTTTCTTGGATGAGTGGGTAGGCAATAAGCGCGTGATTGTCTTGAAAACCTACGACGAGAGATTTGCTCGTGAGGTATTGGAGGAGATGACGCCCGAAGATCTTGCCACATTGGCGTCATCGCTGGATCTCGACGAGCATGCAGATGGGGGCGCCGCCCCTAAGCCAGCCGATGACGGGTTTATCGATGCAATGTGGGATGAACTCCAGACCGCCGCTCGTGAGGACTGGAACCTATTCTCATACTTTGCCGTTCAGGAACATGAGGGCCCAAGAAAGAGGAATCTTTACATCTCTCCCGACTGGCCGAGCGCGGAAGCATTTGCGAAACGGACACTGAAATCCCAGACCGCGCCATAACGTCGCCTCTCGCGTGGTATGAGAACGGCAAAGTTTGCCAGCGGAACGGCTCGCCAGGTATCCTGGAGTTGTGATTCCAGTGATCGATTTGTTTGCCGGCCCCGGAGGCCTCGGTGAAGGCTTCGCCTCCCGGCTAGACAGGCAAGGGAATCGTATTTTTCGTATTGCCCTCTCTATTGAAATGAATGCGGATGCGAGGACAACCCTCCGCCTGCGCAGCTTCTTTCGGCAATTCGAGCCTGGCAAGGTACCGCACCAGTATTACCAGTATCTTGAGGGCAAGATAAGCGCAGCGGAACTATACGCTGCATTTCCTTCCGAGTCAGCTGCCTCGGACAGCGAGGCCTGGCAAGCCGAACTCGGTAAAACGAATCCAGATGAAGTTGACCGTCGAATTAAAACCGCTCTTAACGGCGCTCAGGAATGGATTTTGATAGGTGGGCCGCCATGCCAGGCCTATTCGCTTGCTGGCCGGTCACGCGTTAAGAATGTTGACCCTCAAAAATACGAGGAAGATCACCGACATTTCTTGTACCAGGAATATCTTCGCATCCTTGCAGTTCATCGACCTCCGATTTTCGTCATGGAAAACGTAAAGGGAATACTTTCCTCGAAGATGAAGGGTTCGCTGATCGTCGAAAAGATTCTCGCCGACTTGGGGTCTCCCCTCGCGGACGAAGTTCCGTCGAACGGCGGCGGACCTGATTTGCGGTACGCCCTCCACCCCTTTGCAGATTACAGTGGTTCTCTCCCTTTTGCGGACCAGAAGAGAGCTCCCTCCGACTACATCATCAGGGCAGAACTGCATGGTATCCCGCAAGCGCGCCATCGCTTCATCGTACTGGGGATTCGGAGTAATATTTCGTGGAAGCCGGCACGATTACGAAACGAAAAGAAGAGTATTAACGTTTGGAATGCGATCCGAGATCTTCCTCGGGTTCGAAGCCGATTGTCGGGGAAGGGCAGTTCCCTCAAGGAACGTGATACTGCACAGGTTTGGGCATCATCGATTCGAGAGATGCTGACTCTCCCTCTCACCCCAGCGAATTGCGTCGATCCCGAAGTCAAGGAGAAGATCGAAGCATCCGCTAAGGGTCTCAGAATGGTTGGGAGCGGCGGCCAATTCGTCTCGCGTCCTGCAGAACCAAGTTGGCGACGTTCGTGGTTTCGCGATGCGCGGCTCTGCGGCGTCTGTAACCATGAATCGCGTCGGCACATGAAGGACGATTTGTGGCGGTATCTATTCGCTGCATGCTACGCGGATGTCTATAAGAGATCCCCGACCCTCCATGATTTCCCGCCGAAGCTTTTACCGGATCACAAAAATGTACAGACGCTCGATGACGATAACGGCGACTTAGCGTTTGCGGATCGGTTCCGTGTGCAGGTCAAATTGAGGTATTCGACCACCGTTACGTCGCACATCGCGAAGGACGGTCATTACTTCATCCACTATGATCCAAAACAGTGCCGTAGCCTCACCGTTCGGGAAGCCGCGCGACTTCAGACGTTCCCGGACAATTACTTCTTTACCGGTGGCAAAACAGCTCAATATCAACAGGTCGGGAATGCTGTGCCTCCTCTTTTGGCTTGGAAACTCGCAGGCATCGTCGCAAGCTATTTCGATTCGAATTGTGCATGATCAATGGACAATCTCAGCAAAGCGCACCGCAGTTGGAATATGGGCCGCATTCGTTCCACGAACACGGCACCGGAACTGAAGGTTCGCTCCGTCTTGCATCGACTGAGCTATCGCTTTCGTCTCCACGCGAAAAAGCTTCCCGGAAAACCGGATATCGTTTTGCCCAAGTGGAAGATGGTCATTTTCGTTCATGGCTGTTTCTGGCACCGCCACCAGGATTGCACATTCTGCTACATGCCAAAAAGCAGAACTGAGTTTTGGCGGGCCAAGTTTCGCGGAACCGTCGAGCGAGACAAGGTTTCGGCCAAGAAGCTTTTGGACTTAGGCTGGCGGGTATGCACTATCTGGGAGTGCGAGATAGCCAATGACGAAGAGCTTGCGTCAAAGCTGCAGGAAGCAATAGAACCAGAGAAAAGTCGCCAAGGATCAGATTTCTGATATGTCCTGCGGACGGCGCGCGATACACAGTTGGTCGAAGCCGCTAAGACTGATTTCGTATTGCACTCCCGAGACCCCGATTGGCAGCCCCGACGGGAAGTTCTTGGGGGTCAGTCGCGGAAAATCATCACTCACCCTGTACAAACGTTCGTCAACAACGCGGATTCGCAGGTTCTCATACTCATCGCGATACACATCTGAGTATCCCGACTGTGACAGTGCGGCCTCAAACTGGTCGAGTTCTTCTTCGTGTTGCAATAGGAGCTCCCGGCAAGCTGCAATGACGGAAGGAAGAGTGTTCGATGCCCCCTGTTCCTCGCGCAGGTGCAGGCTAAAGAGCAAGAGGTCACCTGTTTCCGGCGGAGCAAGCTGATCAATACCGTTGATCCTGTGACCTCTCGTCCCAACCGAGAGCGTAGCCTTCACTTCAACCGAGCGGGCGATCCATTCGAAATCATGTCGGCTTCCAAAAGGACCTCGCCACGCAGCGACGGCTGACACTCCACGCTTCGGAATCATCCACCATGCGAGGAACCATATTTCGGCGAAGAGGCCAATCTGCGCATCTTTCGTCAATACGTTTTTGGGTCTATGTTCCCAGAATCGACGCCATTTGGCTATAACCCGTGCCACGCATTCACTTGGGCTCTCGATATGAGAGTCAAGACGGGCGGCCAGTTCCTTGCCGATGAGGTCAAAAGCATCGTGTCCAGCGGAGTCGAGACAGACAATATCGATATACCGTCCCAACGGGTGCCCGATGCCTTCGAGCTCCTGGGTGTGGACAGTGAGGCCGCGACTCTTCAGATCATTTATTGCCTCTTCCTGCGACTCGACACGAATAAGCCAGTGCCGACGTTCTCCTGCGTCAAGCGCGGCCAGCAGGCGATCTGATGAATCAAAAGGTGCGCGGCGAGCCCACAGCGTTGAACCTCTAATACCGTCGAGTTTGAGTTTGTCCCAGACAACCTCAGAAAGTTCGCTCATTCTGGCGACCTCCAGCCCGCAGTGCCTTCGACATAGGCTTCATATTGTGCGGGCTGGTTCGAACGAGGAAAGGACAGAGCAATCCCAATGAGGTCACGCGCGAGTGGATCATTCGGATCGGAGAAAAGTGGACGGCGGTTGCTCTCAGGCTTCAGTTCATGACCCGATGAGCGGCTGATCGGATACAGCAGCAACACACCGTTGGTCGCTGGACGAACTTCTCGCGCCGCTCGGCTCAAGGACCTATCCTCTCCATTCGCGCGTGCCTGCGCCATGAGTCCCCCGGCCCGCTCTTTGAGTTCATCTGTAAGGCCAACGGCTTCGTCGCCAGGACTTGTAATGACCCCGACGGAATCAGATTCTCGGAGACGCGAACGCGCGATCTGGTACACATTCACTCCACTCGGTGCTGCCCAGGTAGCATCGCCAAGTCTCGCCTCGCGTGTGACGCGACCGCGGATGGCAACCGTCCATTCGATGAGTTCGCCTTTATCTCGTGAGCGTTCGATATAGTTACATAATAAAGGTATCGAAATGCTGCGAGCTTCGTCATCCGTCTGGTAGTTCCGCAGAAATTCTAAAACCGTTTCGACACCAACCCGAAGCCAGACAGGACCTTGATCGTCGGTCGCCTGCATATCCCTCTGACCCACAGATGAAACGAATGTGTGTGCGGCAAGTGCGTTGCGCTCCGCCTGTACGGCCAGATCAGCAGGACGTCGGAACGGGAACTTGAACGTCTGTTGTAGAGTTTGCGAGTAGCTCTGTGCGATAGTTGTGCTCGACGCGAACCTGCGCTTCGCTCTGTTTGTTACCTCCATTGTCGGGTGTTGCCAAATCCTCATCCCGACCTCAAACGGCGTGAGGCCCTGAGCCTCATAGAGCCCAATATCTTCGCGCAACTGATATTCGACATTCGCGAGGTCGTAAAACCATCCTTCAAGCTCGTTCGTCGTATAGATACGGGTGAGATCTTCATAGCCGCCGCGAAAGCCGAACCAGCGGCCCATCTGCATAAGGGTGTCGTACATGACCGTTCGGCGGAGGAAGAAGCTCACGAGAAGCCCTTCGAGGGTCAAGCCCCGAGACAGTTTGTTTCCGCCAACGGCGATAGCTTTCAGGGACGGCTCTCGCTCATAATCAAGAACCTCACCAGTGTCGCTGTTGATTTCGCGCACTTGAATAGCTTCCATGAATGGACCGATGAATGGCTCAATCTGATCGAATGCGACATCTCGATCAAGATGCCGCTGGCGGGTGACCGGGCGAAATTCTGATTCCCACCTTTCAGCGAACCTGTCTCTGATGCCCAGCCCACGCTGGTATCTCCACTCGTCCCGCAATTCGGCGAAGTAATTAGCAACGAGAACACGAAGCCTACTCTGCTCCGATATGCCGTGACTTGTATGAATGAGCATCGTGGCAGGTGCATCGGCATCTCCGCGTTGAGCCCGTCCCGCGCCCGCAAGGATGAAATCGAGGACTGCCTCCTTCAACTTCTCGGGAATTTGTCCCTGCAATAGCAGCACTATGTCCGCGTCCGGGACCTCGCGAATGACATCGAGGCCGCCGATGTCGCCTTCGCTGTGAGCATCCAACCGGCCAAAGAACTCCTCAGCGCCGAAATACCCCACGGGTTTTGGCAAATCAATGATGAAGTCTTTCGGATACAGATCATTCCCGACAGACGGATCACTCGTATCGTGAGGAATCAAAATATTCGCAAAGGGCGTTGCTGTATAAGCAACATATGCGCGCTTGTCGAACTTCTGAAGAAGCTCGCGAATCAGGCCATTGATGGGCGACGGAGCCTCATAGTCTGGATTTGTCGGATCATCTTCCTGCTGGTAGCTTCCTCTCGTATCAACGCTAGCCTGATCGGCCTCATCATCAATTACAAGCATAGGAAGCGTGCGGCGGACCTCGGCTGGAGCATCATTCAGCCAGGCGAGTAGACGCCGCAATACGGCACCATTCTTCTTGACAACAAGCAATACCGGCTGCGTACCCTGCAATGCGGCGTGGTTTGCATAGCCCGGCTGGAAGTCACCTTCCAGCTCATCGCGTGTGAACTCATGCCACTGCAGACCCATTGGCGGCATTCTTACCGCCGTCGGACGGTCGTCTGGATATCCGACAAGCTCGCGTTTCAGACGGCCATTCGTCTGGCGCCGCAATCCCTTGTCCATTCCAGACAGAACGATGATGAGGCGATACCCGGAATCCGCAGCTTTCGCAATCACAGCGGTGTAGTTGGCGGTCTTGCCGCTCTGTACAAATCCGAGGACCAACCCTCTGATATCGAAGCGCTCCTTTGTGGGAGCTTCGAGTTGACGTAGAACCCGGTCCGAACTGTCATCAAGCGACCGAAGCGCAGGTGTGTCCCAGTTCTTCCGGGTGAGAAGGAACTGCCGTAGAGTCGGCCAGTAATGCCAGGTGGAACGGTCAAGTGTGGCAAGCCAATCTTGCCGATTCGGATCTGCAACGAGGGTACGTGCTGGCGTGAGGGCAAAGCTTTCGTCACGCCTCAGCTCTTCGCGCACGAATTCGCGTAGCTCTTCAGGAATCATCGGGCTCGACAACACGAGTTCCAAAGGATGTTGTAAGTCAAGCATCGCCCGCGCGGTGCGGAGCGCCTTCGTCTGTTCCGGCGTCATGGTCTTGCTCCGTTCCGTGAGTGTGATGACCGGTAGCGGCCCACAACAGCCAGCAATACTGAGCGCTCGTGCGGCTCAGCGGACGCGAGAACTCGCGTCGTCCACTCTTCGAACGTCAATAACATCTCCTGGGGAGGAGGTTGTGGAGCAACGCAGGGCGCATGGCCTGAAGAGCTGTGATTAGTGGCCGACTGGGTGTGCGGGACGGACACCGGCCCAGAGATAGGCGATGGCGTTACTGGTGGTTTGGGTTCCTTTTTGTCGTAAACCTCGCGCGCAATCTTCAGAAGTGGAGCGATTGCGTTCCGTACATCTTCCCGTATCCCTGTCGGCAGCTGGACGCGCATCTTCGCAACATTGATCTTGAACGCTTCATCAAGTGCCGGGGAGAAGCTTACCGCGATGCGTGCCAACTTCGTGTGTTCGTCCGGTGTGCGAAGGCTTGACCATCCCCCGCACTGAATCATGCGTCCTGCCCGGTAGATGTAAAACCCCTGTTGCTGGTTCCAATTAGCAGGACCGCTAGCGGATCGCCAGGCTTCCGGAGAGCTGAACTCTTTTTCCGGTGGCAGGATGTACGGCTCAAAGAGGACTTCACCCGTCACCCCGTTCTCATCGACGGGCAGTTGGAATGACTGAAGAGGGCGTGTCTTCGCTTCGGCTTTGCAGAACGGGTCCCAGGGCTTGATTTCGTTGCCGTTCAATAGAATCTTGAAACGCTTTCGCCCAGTCTCTCCGCTGAGGAACTTGTGGAATACCATGCCGAGATGGACCTCTATCTCTCTGCAGGTCGTAAACAACCTCTTTCGAGCAGCTTCACCATAGGGGTGTTTGTATCCCAGAATCCGGTCGAGTCTTTGCCACAGAACGACGGTGCCGATGGTATCTCTTAGCGGCTCGCGGATAGGCAGCGTTTTCTTATCTGCGGGGAGAACTTCCCATTTATTTGTGCGTTCGATATGTCCCAGGTCCCACGAGTATGCCGAGATGTCCGCGCGCTCGGGATTCCAGCGGCTAGCGACGGAAAGGCACTGACATTGGCTCATTGAAGCAGTTTTGAGGCCCAGGCCGAATTTCCCCAAGTCCGTGTCGCTATATTCCCGCTCAGACCCGTACCTCATCGCCTCGCGCAATTGCTCCGGATGCATACCAGTGCCATTGTCGGCAATGCGGACCCACGAATTATCCCCATCGAATTCCACATCGATTGCGACAAGCGAGGCTTTTGCCTCGATGGAGTTATCGACAACATCCGCAACTGCTTGTGCAAAGTCATACCCCATGTCCCGCAGGGACTTAATCAGCCGCCGCGCGGACGGGATCATCTCGATAGCTTGCATCCCGTATCAGGTCTCCCTTGGTGGTCTTTTCAATCTACATGAGACGGTTAGGTGGCGGCTTTCGCAAAGACTAGTTGACTCGAACCACACGTTACACCGCGAGGTGCGGGATTAGAGAATGCAATGCCGGTATCCTTTGCTCCAATTGCTTCTGTCGGGTGCAAGTTATTGAAAAAGAGCTACTTGCGGAAACTGCTCTTTGCATTGAACGGGGATGATACTGTGTACAACTCGCCGTCGTTTGCTGCCGTCATGAACGTCACTCCCAGACGACGACGCAGGCAAGGTATTCCGAGATTACGATTTGAACCCTGACCCCGCCGAACTCATCGACTGAATATCGATATCGTCTTGGTTGCACAACAATCCACGGCCCCGAAGAATCCGCATACGGCTCCGCTCCCACGGCCCGAAGAAACGCACGGCTGTTTATCTCTGGCCATCCTCGAATTTCACCGGCCCCAGCACGTTCAAACACTTCTCGCTCTTCGACGGAGAACGCCAAAAGCGGTCGAAAGATGACCTCAGATGGCTCATCGATTTGTATCAGGCTTAGCTCGAACGCAGCGTGTCCTCTCGCCAACTTCAAGACAACGTTCTGGACGCGATTAGCCGATGGCATCCAAAGACAGGCGCCATCCTCTGCGATGGTCGTCGAAGCTTGTATTTGAGCCGCGAGCTTCGGATTATGTTCGAGGGCACGCTTCACCTTGGGACGCTTAACATCTGTCAAAGAGGTCGAACCGACAAGGACACATTCCAGGAAACAGGCAAGGTATTCCTCATCGAGAGAGAACCCTTGGTTGCATTTTGCGCATGACTCCACAATGCCCAGATTCTCCGGGAGGGGATCGTCCAGCAGAGTCTTGGACGGGACATGATCTCGGGTTCCGGGAGCTTCACCGCAAAATGCGCATCTCCCGAGCAAACGCTCATCTACGAAAAGATAGTGTTTTGGATTCATTGGGCCGCGACCCTTGATCTGCAACTGTTGATTTCACCGGTACGCATCACCGCCCTCAATCGCTATCCTTATTATGCTTCCCCGGCAATCGACAGTGCTCGCTTGGTCATGACCTTAGATCGACGGGAGATTGGAATCTATGACAAAGGCTGCCCGCAACGTACTGGATGATTGCAAGTTCATTCTCTCAAAACTTGAAGATGAAACTGATGATCAGCAGTGGCGCATCCATTGGGTCGCTGTCGTGACTCTTCTTCGTGCCGTTGGACACGTTCTAACGAAGGTCGATGGCCAGTCTGAGAGGATTCGCGCGGCTTGTGATCAGCTCTATCGAGAGTGGAAATCGAATGATCCCGCGCATGAGATTTTTCGCGAGTTCATCGAAAAAGAACGGAACAGTGTAGTCAAAGAGTATGCCATCGGCATTTCTGAAGGTCCCGTTCCCGTGGTAATCAGCTTTGCCAATCCCGTGACTGGCGAACTGAGTGGCTATGAACTCGAACCGATCGGAGAAAACATCTATCGCCCTATGACCGAAGGTTTCTACGAGGGCGAGGATGGTCGAACACTGATTGAACTAGCGATCGACTGGTGGGAGAAGCAACTGAGAGAAGTCGATCGGCTCGCGATGGATTAGCCGACCGTCGATGAGGCACTCCACCGAAGTCAATCATCGAGGCAGTCCACTGAAGTAATCGGAGCAACGGTGGCGGTGCGTCGAAGGCGGATCAGATACCAGGGGTACAGTTGACCAGGAATGGCTGGCAGTTTATCGAACGCTGAATTCATCTTTGCCGCTGCTTCTCTATCGGCGATACCTTGGGTTCAAGGCCAGATGAAATTGGTGAGAGTGACTGCGTATGCAAATTACGTTGAAACAAGAGACAGGCAACACGAAGGGTTTGACTGTCCGCTGGATTAGAGCCAAATGTAGTGTTTCTTAGCAAACTCATCGCCTAAGGTTCTTATGATCGTCAGTCGCATGAGCCAATCCGCTACGGTATTACTGCGGCCATGATCGTTCTTGGAGCGGAATTCTGAAAACTCGAACGACTCCATTTCCAGGAAAAATCGTGTGAGCGTGATGATTTTGACACCGGCATCATAGAGCTCCCGGAAGAACTCTTTATCCGCTTCGTCGAAATCATCAGCAAGCGTGCAGAAACAAAGATACGCCCCCGTCTTCTCTCCGAACGTCTTCAGCTTCTTGCGTTCTTCCCCTTTGAGCGCCATACCCGACTTCGATTCACCGAAGATCATCTCCACCTCCGGCCTCAGCATCTTGCTGCTGATAATCCCGAAGTCCATCTCATGCTGTTCACCGTCGATCTTGTAATCGAAGGAGGGTGCAAACTTCAGGTCATGGTCGAGAACCTCATCGAAGAAGGCCAGGGCCAGCAGGATCGTCATGTTTCCATCAAGCTTGTTGGCGCTGCGGAAGAGACCATCCGATGCGTAATACCATTCGGTTGTATCGAGCCGGGGCGTTGTCTCCCGAGAGAAGCAGGACTTGCAGTTGTAGCCATTGCTGAACTCAGTCACTGCATACCAGTGGTATCGCTTGCAGCGTGAGCACTGGAACTCCAGACCTACGCGGAGCACGTTGGCCTCAATGGCCCGGCTAATTAGGTTCTCCGCGTGCGCCGAGATTTGCTGAGGACTGGCGGGCTGGTGGTAAATTTCATAGCCCTTCAACGACTTCTTGACCGCACCCCGTACCTCTTTTCCTAGCCGGTGCTTTCCAGTTGCCAGTTCCTCCAATAGCTCGCGAATAGCAGAATTCTGGAACACCTCACATTTGTAGAAGCCGTCGAGCATTTCGATGATCCGCGTGAGAGCGAGCCCCGGTGAGCTGGTGCGAAGATACTCAACTCCAGTCCCTTCCAGAAAGTTGCGCACAACATGGATCGCCGTGATGGGCGAGATACGCACCCCGCCAGAAGCTCCATCGTGCCGCGTGACGATCCCGTCCCGTGAAACGCGACTGGCGTCCATGCCCGAGGACGAGCCGATCTTTCTGCTCACCAACCCGTCGCAGCCCGAATTAAGCCAAGGCAGCGTGTAGCAGGTGTCGGGACTGCGGAAGGTGGAAAACGATATATCCATCGACCAATGCTCGAACGCGTCGTTGCGTGTTAGGAAAGCCGGCTTCGGCCCCTCGATCTTCCCATGTCCATCCACTAGCACACCGACGGCATTGGCCTCAAAGCCGCGTATAGGATCGATTTCAAGTTCGCTCACCACTCCATAATTGTTAGTGTGATAGTGCGGTACCCAACCCACCATCGACAGCTCTTTGACCAAACCCGTGGACCCGATCCAGGTTGTTACGTCCTTCAGCTCTTCGTCTGTAATGCTCGGAGCTTTGATGATGACGACATGGTTCGTCACCGACTCATTGATGGGATATGCCGCAGCCGCGCCGAAGTCCCGGATGGGATTCTCGCACTCCTGATAGTCCTGCAGCGTTAGGGGAAACAGGTATATGCCCGAGGCGCGCAGGTTCCAATAATCGACGACATCAAAGGGATCATTGGGATTCAGGAGGAAGAAGGCGTGCGAGTGAACGCGTTGACGTGTTGGACGGCAATGCGACGTGGTGAAACTCAATAACGTCCGAAAATCACCGGGCCATCGTGACGACCTGAACGCAGCGTCATAGACGAAGGTTTCCGCATTGAAGTTCTTGCGCAGCGATTCGTAGTAATCGTTGCTGGAGTAATGCCCGAACCGCGCCGCAAGGAATAACGACTTCTCCGATTCTGCTTTATCGAGGAACTTTACTTTTACCGGGGGATTGGCGGTGAGTCGATAGTCTTTGTCCCACAACTCGTGGAGGATGGGAAAGACATCAACGAAATAGGACATGACGTTGCCGTTGACCGGCCTCCAGTCGAGGCGATCGGCAGGAAATGTTCGCCGTTCCCACGGCTTCAGCTCCGGTGGCAAAGGGGCGTTCGCATAGCTGATGAGAAGGTCAGGATCGAAGGCTCTGAGCATATCGGACTGAAGTTGCATATAGGGGTCGGGCGGCAACATGGTGTAATGCACGCCGCTGGTCTTCCGCGTCGAATCATCCAAGATGACGATCGGGTTGAAGACGCCGCCCCATAAGCTCGTGGCGCGCGCAATGACGCTAAGGAGAAGGTCGTGGTCGGGCTGGGGCACGATAAAGGCGAGTCGCGTCGGACGCGCGTTGCAACGTGCTTCAATCGTTGTCGTTGCCATGCTCTTGCTAGCGCTCCGACTCGCCTTGCCCAGGATGCGAAGGGCCTCTATGCCAAGGCATACCAGACCCCGCGACCGCTGCCGTGCATGACGAGATAGCCCTTTCCTAGTAGTTGGCGGAAATGCTGCTTGAGTGTATTTCGGCTTGTCCCGGTCAGCGTAACCATATCGCCGATGGTGACACGTCCATGCTGGCGTGCATACTCGATGATCTGCACGGACAATTCTGGCATGGCCGACAAGAGGACCCTTTCTCTCTCGACCTTCTTCGCCAGCCGCTTCATCTGCTGCTGTAGCGCGCGCAGGAAGAACAGGACCCAGGGCTGCCAGTTAGGGGAATCGGTCCTGATTGTTCCCTGCGTTTGTCGGAGCGCCAGATAATAGCCTTCCTTGCTCTGCTCGACCACACTTTCCAGCGAGCTATAAGCCACGTAAGAGTAGCCGGCACGCAGCAGCAGGAGCGTGGTCAGGATGCGGCTCAGTCTGCCATTGCCGTCCTGAAACGGATGGATCTCCAGGAAGACGACGATGAAGATCGCCGTGACCAGCAGGGGGTGCAGTTGCCGGGAGTCGAACTCCCCCACCGCCCAGCCCACCACCTCCGCCATCAGCCGTGGGGTGTCAAACGGGGTGGCTGTCTCGAACACAATGCCCACCTGTTGTCCGGCCTCATCGAAGGCAGCGACGCTGTTCGATTGCGTCTTGTAGTTCCCTCGATGGTGAGCGTCCTTTTCGCTGTACTTCAGCAGGTCCCGGTGCAACTGCTTGATGTGGTTTTCTGTGGGCGAGATCTCTTCCCATGACCGAAAGACCAGCTCCATCGTTTCGGCATAACCAGCGACTTCCTGTTCGTCCCGCGTCTCGAAGGATTTGATCTGGAGGTTGGCCAGCAGCCGTTCGACCTCCCGGTCGGAGAGCTTGCTTCCTTCAATGCGGGTCGAAGACCCGATACTTTCAATGGTCGCCACACGCCGCAATGCGGAGAGGCGGTCCGGGGCCAATGTGCCCAACGCCTGCCATGCGCCCTTGAACTCATCGAGCCCGGCGATTAGGTTCAGCACCTCGGGAGTGATCTTGAGGAAACCCGCTTGGATCATGACACCCAATAATACACCCAATTACACCCATTATCACCCGCAAACACATCCGATTACACCCATTTCAAGAACACACTCAGATGCGCGCTGACTAGGCCAGCTTCGCACTATGAAAGTGAGACTGCGTTTTTCTTTCATAACGACCTTCGCTATCCAAGGACGGCCAGAGCGAACTTCACGCTGCGGGCTGGAGCGTAAGCCCAACAATTGGGATCAACAACTGTGTGTAATGGTGATGGTGGCCAGAGACGGGATCGAACCGCCGACGCCGGCCTTTTCAGGGCCGCGCTCTACCACTGAGCTATCTGGCCTTGGCTTGAACGCTTATTGCGGGGAACGCCAAGAACACCCGCAGCGCTATTGCTTCATCTGTGCCCGGCCCATTCAGGGGAGCAGTACCGCCGACGGGAGCCGGCAGCGCAAATGCAATTCAAGTATAGCAACCCTGCGCCATACCGCCAACTCACCCTGCTCGCGCTATCCTTGCTCATCCTCGAACGCTAAGGTGGCACCGTATGGCTCGTTGTCTCTCCTGCCTTGTCTGTTCCTCTTTCCTGCTTTGTCTTGCCGCGTCCGCGCCGGCACAACATCCTGCTCGCACCCGGGCCGTAACTCCGCAAGAGCAGCGTGCCGTCCGGGCCTTCGACAAGGCCAAGCAAAGCCCACTCGAGCTGTACGCATTTCTCGACCGTATGCCGAAAGGGGCCGATCTGCACATGCACCTTTCCGGGGCGGTCTACGCGGAAACCTTCCTTAGGGACGCCGCAGCCGACGGTCTTTGCGTGAACCGTGCGACGCTGAGCTTCTTCAAACCCCTGGTCACCACGCGCAGCCTGCCACCGCAGCCCGTCTGCGGAGAGAGCAACGTTCGCGCCTCCGATGCCTTCAAAGACCAGCACCTTTACGACCAGCTTGTCGATTCCTTCTCCATGCGCAGCTTTGTTCCCAGCGCAGGCGTCAGCGGGCACGACCAGTTCTTCGCCACCTTCGGCCGCTTCGGCGGCATCGCCAAATCGCACCTCGGCGAGTGGCTCGATGAGGTGGCCACGCGAGCGGCGGCGCAGAATGAGCAGTACCTCGAAATCATGCACACGCCCACGTTCTCCGGCGCGGCAAAGCTCGGCGACTCCCTCGGCTGGCCCTCCGACGCCAACCCCGCAGCGAACACCACCGGCGATGCCGCCGGAACGTCGCGCGCAGACCTTGTGCATCTCCGCGAAGAGCTACTGGCAGGCGGACTACGCGATGAGGTGGACGTAGACCGCAAAGAGATAAGTGACGCCCTCGCCTCGCGCAGTCTCATCGAACACTGCGGCCAGCCGGACGCTGCCCCGGGCTGCTCGGTCAAAATCCGTTTTCTCGGCCAGGTGCTCCGCGCATTCCCACCCCAGCAGGTCTTTGCCCAGACACTGCTCTACTTCGAGCTTGCGAACGCGGACCCCGACGTGGTCGGCATCAACTTCGTGCAGCCTGAAGACGCATATCTTGCGATGTCCGAGTATCACCGCCAGATGCTGATGCTCGATTATCTCCACGGCGTCTACCCGAAGGTCCACATTACGCTGCACGCCGGTGAACTTGCCCCTGGCCTCGTGCCGCCCGCAGGTCTCCGCTTCCACATCCGCGAGGCCGTCGAACTCGGGCACGCCGAACGCATCGGCCACGGCGTGGACGTCATGTACGAAGACAACCCGCACCAGCTGTTGAAGGAAATGGCCGCGCGGCACATCATGGTCGAGATCAATCTCACCTCAAACGACGTCATCCTCGGCGTCGTTGCGCGTCATCATCCGCTGCCCATCTATCGCGCGGCAGGCGTTCCCGTGGCGCTCTCCACCGACGACGAGGGCGTCTCGCGCATCACACTCACACGCGAGTACACACGCGCCGCGCTGGACTTCAACCTCAGCTACCTCGACCTGAAGGACATAGCGCGCACCAGCCTCGAACACAGCTTCCTCCCCGGCGCGAGCCTCTGGGAAAAGCCCGACGTCTTCCTCCGCGTCAATCCAGCCTGCGCCGCGCAGCCGCCGGGCACGGAGAAGCTAACGTCAAGATGCCGCAACTTTCTTGCACAGAATGAAAAGGCGATGGAGCAGTGGGAACTTGAACGCCGGTTTCAGGTATTCGAAGCCAGCATGCAATAGAAAAAGTGATGCCAGACAGAGAGTAAGAGTCTGTCAGTCCCCGCTCACAGTTTGCAGCGGCTGCATCTTTCCGGACTTGCCGCGCAACTGCGCTATCCACGCACGCAGCCGGTCGAAGAAGAGGTAGACCACGGGCGTGGTGAATAGCGTCAGTGCCTGCGAAACGATGAGCCCGCCGACAATCGTAATGCCGAGCGGACGGCGCAGCTCGCTGCCGGTGCCGGTGCCGAGCGCCAGCGGCAGGCCGCCCAGCAGCGCGGCCATCGTGGTCATCATAATGGGACGGAACCGCAGCAGGGAGGCCTGATAGATGGCTTCCTTCGCCGTCTTGCCGTTTTCGCGCTCTTCCACCAGCGCGAAGTCGATCATCATAATGGCATTCTTCTTCACGATGCCAATCAGCAAAATGATGCCGATCATCGCGATGATGCTGAGTTCTACCTTGAACAGCAGCAGGGCCACCAGCGCGCCCACACCCGCAGAAGGCAGCGTGGAGAGGATCGTCAGCGGGTGGACAAAACTCTCATACAGAATTCCCAGCACGATGTAGACGGCCACCAGCGCAAGCAGGATCAGCAAAGGCATCGACTTAAGCGATGCCTGAAACGCCTGCGCCGTGCCCTGAAATCCGCCGTGAATACTGGACGGCATTCCAATATCGACGCGCGTCTGTTCGATGGCGATCGTGGCGTCGCTCAGCGAGACACCCGGCGTCAGGTTGAAGGAGAGCGTCACCGCGGGCGACTGCGACTGGTGGTTGACGACCAGAGGAATGCGCTGAGTCTCGTAGTGCGTGACTGCCGACAGCGGAACCTCCGCGCCGGTCGTGCTCTTGACATAGATGTTGCGCAGCGCGTCAGGGTCGCGCTGATACTCGGGCGCGACCTCCATCACGACGTGATATTGGTTCAGCGGCATGTAGGTGGTAGAAACCTGCCGCTGACCGAAGGCATCCGACAACGTGGCGTCGATGCTCTGAGGCGAGACGCCCAGCCTGCTCGCCGTGTCGCGGTCGATGACCAGTTGTGCGCGAAGTCCCTGCTGCTGCTGGTCGGTGGCCACGTCCTTCAACTGCGGCAGCTTCTGCATGGCTGCCATCAGCTTGGGTGCCCACTCGTTCAACTCCGAAAGGCTATCGGAGGTCAGCGAGTACTGATACTGGGTCGCTGAGCTGTGCCCGCCAACGCGAACGTCCTGATAGGACAGCAGGTAAAGACGTGCCCCTGGAATGTGGTTTGTCTTCGAGCGCAAGCGGTTGATGATCGCATCGGCCGTGTCGCCGTGCTTTTCCCGTTCGGCATCCGGCTTCAGCGAGACAAACATCCTGCCCGAAGCGCCGTTGCCGCCTCCCGGCCCCGCACCCACGAAGGACATCACGTTCTCCACGCCGGGGTCGTCCTGCACAATCTTCGCAATCTCCTCGACCTTCGGTTTCAGGCCATAGAAGGACGCATCCTGCTGGCCCTGCACCTGGCCGCCGATGCGGCCCGTGTCCTGCTGTGGAAAGAAGCCTTTCGGGACGAGAACGTAGAGGTAGACCGTGAGCAGAACAGTAGCGAGCGTGACCGTCAGCATGAAGCCCTGATGATCGAGCACCCACCGGAGCCCGCGGTCATACTCAGCAGTGAGCCAACTAATGGCGCGCTCGCCCATCTTGTAAAAACGACCATGTTTCCGCTTCAAGTGCGACTCCAGAAACCTCGCACTCAGCATCGGCGTGGTCGTCAGCGAGACAACGAGCGAGACCACGATCGCCACCGACAGCGTCACGGCAAACTCGCGGAACAGGCGGCCCACAATGCCGCCCATCAGCAGAATCGGGATAAAGACTGCGATCAACGAGGTGCTCATCGAAAGCACCGTGAACCCAATCTCTTTCGAGCCGATCATCGCCGCCTCAAACGGTTTCTTGCCCGCTTCAAGATGGCGCGTGATGTTCTCGATGACAACAATCGCATCGTCCACCACAAAGCCTGTTGAGATGGTCAGGGCCATCAGGCTCAGGTTGTCGAGCGTATAGCCCAGCAAATACATCACGCCAAAGGTGCCCAACAGGCTCAGCGGCACGGACACGCTGGGAATGAGCGTAGAGCGCACCTCGCGCAAAAACAGGAACACGACCAGGATAACGAGCAGTGTCGAGACAATCAGCGTATACGTGACTTCCTTCACCGACGCGCGGATCGTCGTCGTCCGGTCCATGGCAACGTGAATGTCCATGGCCGGCGGTACGGACGCCTGCAACTCCGGCATCATCTTCATCACGTTGTCCACGGTCTCGATGACATTTGCGCCCGAAGATTTGAAGACGATCACCAGCACGGCGCGCTGGCCATTGAAGCTGCCGCTGTTATAGAGGTTCTCGACTCCATCCGTGACCTGCGCTACATCCTCGATCCGCACAACCCCGTGACCTGTCGCATCGCTCTTCGGCACGGCTGAAGCTGGAGCGCCGCTGACGGTTCCCCTTACGCTTGCGTTGGCCGCTGCCGTACTGTTCGAGCCGCTCGCACCCGAGACCGCCGCTGGCAGCCCTGTGCTTGCCTTGGCACTGCTCACCGGGCCGCGATCGGTCGCGATAATCAGCGGTGCGTAAGCCGCGGCTCCAAAGAGCTGGTCGGTAGTGCTGATGCTCCATCGCCGCGATTCGTCTTCAAGATAGCCCTTTGGCTTGTTTACGTTGATGGTGCTGACAGCGGCGCGCAGCGCCTCCAGACCCACGCCGTAGGCCGACAACTGCATCGGATTCGCTTCGATGCGCACAGCAGGCTTTGCGCTGCCGCCGCAGAATGCCTGCCCCACCCCCTGCACCTGCGCGATCTTCTGCGCCAGGATACTGTCGCATGCGTCGTAGAGTTGCGGCACCGTCATCGTCTTCGACGTGAGCGCAAGAATCAGAATCGGCGAGTCCGCCGGGTTGATCTTTCTGTATGTCGGATTGCCGGGCAGATTGGCCGGCAACTGGCTGCGCGCCGCGTTGATTGCCGCCTGCACATCACGCGCAGCGCCGTTCACGTCGCGGTCCAGGTTGAACTGCATCGTAATCTGCGCGGAGCCCGACGAAGACGACGAAGTCATCTCGTTGATGCCGGCAATCTTCGCAAACTGGCGCTCCAGCGGTGTCGTCACGGCAGAAGCCATCGTCTCCGGATCTGCGCCGGGCAGGCTCGCACCCACGGAAATCACCGGGTACTCCACCTCGGGAAGGTTGGCCACCGGCAGAAGTGTGTAGGCCGCCGCACCCGAGAGGATAATCGCCAGCGACAAGAGGAATGTCGCCACCGGCCTCTTGATGAACGGCGCGGAGAAGTGTACCTGCCCCGCGGTCATGCGCTGGGCGATGCTCTTTCTAGCAGCAGCCAGGTCCGGATTGGGTTCCTGATACGCCATCAGTCCGCGCTCACTTCATGTTCGTGCGCGCGAAATTCGGCGTCAGCCTCGCGCGTGTGCAGATACTTCCGGCCAATGCGATCAAAAAACAGATACACCACAGGCGTCGTGTAGAGCGTAAGCACTTGCGACACCAGCAGGCCGCCCACAATGACGATACCCAGCGGCTTGCGCAGTTCGCTGCCCGTGCCCGATCCCATCGCCAGCGGCAGCCCGCCTAGCAGTGCGGCCATCGTCGTCATCATGATGGGGCGGAAGCGCAAGAGACACGCCTGGTAGATCGCAGCCTCCGGCTCCATCTCGTGCTCGCGCTCGGCCTCCAGCGCAAAGTCGATCATCATAATGGCATTCTTCTTCACAATGCCGATGAGCAGGATGATGCCGATCAATCCAATCACGTTCAAATCCATGTGAAACAGCATCAACGCCAGAATCGCGCCCACGCCTGCCGAAGGAAGCGTTGAAAGGATGGTGATGGGGTGGATATAGCTCTCGTACAGAACACCGAGCACAATGTAGACGACAATCAGCGCAGCCAAAATCAGCAGCGGCTCGTTGGTCAGCGAGGCCTCGAACGACCGCGCCGTTCCTTCAAACTGGGCATCCACGCTGCGCGGCGGATCCAGTTCCGCCTTTGCTTTGTTGATCGCCTCCACGGCATCGCCAATCGATTTGCCCGGGGCAAGGTTGAATGAGAGCGTCACCACGGGGAACTGTCCCTGGTGGTTGATCGCCAGCGGCACCTGGGTCTCCTCAAAGTGCGTGAACGCCGAGAGCGGCACCTGCGTCCCATTCGAACTCTTCACGTAAATGTTGTTCAGAGCAGTAGGATTTCGCTGGTACTTCGGAGCAACCTCCAGAATCACGTGGTACTGGTTCAGTTGCGTGAAGATCGTCGAGACCTGCCGTTGGCCAAACGCATCGTCGAGCGTGTCGTCGATGTTCTGCGGCGTGATGCCCAGCCTCGCCGCCGTGTCGCGGTCAATCACCAGATGCGCGCCCAGACCGCCCAACTGCTGGTCGCTCGCCACGTTGGTCAGCTCGGGCAGTTGCTTCATCTTCTGCATCATCCTGTCGGACCATACCGCCAGCTCCTCAGCGCTCGCGTCTTCGATCGAGTACTGATACTGCGTCCGGCTCACGCGGTCGTCCACCGTCAGGTCCTGCAGCGGCTGCAGGTAACATTGAATCCCCGGGACCTGACTCACGCTGGTTTCCAGCCGCCGGATGACGTCAAGCGCCGAAGCCTTGCGCGAATCCTTGTCCTTCAGATTGATCTGAATACGCCCGGTGTTGATCGTCATGTTCGTTCCATCGATTCCGATGAACGACGACACGCTCTCCACGTCCTGGTCTTCAAGGATGACCTTCGCCAGTTGCTCCTGCCGCTGCTGCATGGCCGTGAAGCTAACCGTCTGCGGCGCTTCGGTAATGGCCAGCAGCACGCCCGTGTCCTGCACGGGAAAGAATCCTTTGGGCACAACGATGTACAGATAGATGGTAAGGACAAACGTTGCCAGCGTAACCAGCAGCGTGAACGTCTGATGACGCAGCACCCAGCGAACACCAACGGCGTACTTGTCGATGACGTAGTCGAACCACTCCTCGCTCTTGCGATAGAAGGCGTTCTGATCCTCGGGGCGCGTATGCTTCAGCAGTTTGGCCGACATCATCGGTGTCAGCGTCAGCGAGACCACCGCCGATACCAGAATCGTCACCGCCAGCGTCACGGCAAACTCGCGGAACAGCCGGCCCACAATATCGCCCATGAACAGCAGCGGAATCAACACGGCGATCAGCGAGACAGTCAGCGATAGAATCGTGAACCCGATCTGTTCGGAGCCCTTGAGCGCAGCTTCGAGCGGCGAGTCGCCCTCCTCCAAAAAGCGCGCGATGTTTTCAATCATCACGATCGCGTCGTCCACGACGAACCCGGTCGAGATGGTCAAGGCCATCAGCGATAGATTGTTCAGGCTATAGCCCAGCAGATACATCACACCGAACGTGCCCACAATCGAAAGCGGCACCGCGACCGATGGAATGACCGTCGCCGAAACCGACCGCAGGAACAGGAAGATCACCATCACGACCAGTGCAATGGTCAGGATCAGCGAGAACTGCACGTCCTTCACCGACGCGCGGATGGTGTTCGTCCGGTCCGTGAGCACCTGCAGATTGACACTCGCCGGAAGAGATGTCTTCAACTGCGGCAGCAGCTTCTGCACTTCATCGACGACGCCGATGATGTTCGCACCCGGCTGCCGCTGAATGTTGATAATCACCGCCGGAGTCAGGGTCAGCGGCTGTACAGGCTGGTCTGCGGTCGCCTCCCGCGCGGAGGTCCCCATCCATGCCGCCTGAAACACGTTCTCCGCGCTGTCCACCGAGTTGGCGATGTCGGAGAGCCGCACCGGGTTCCCGTTCCGGTAAGCAATAATGACCTTGCTATAGTCGCTGCTCGAAAGCAACTGATCGTTCGCGCCGATGGTGTACGCCTGCTTCAGCCCGTTCAGCGTGCCCTTGGCCTGGTCCACGTTGGCCGTGCCCAGCGCCGCGCGCACGTCTTCAAGGCTCAGGCCGTAGTTGGCCAGAGCCGTCGGGTTCACCTGTATCCGCACCGCCGGCTTCTGGCCGCCGTTGATCGAAACCAGACCCACGCCGGAGAGCTGCGAGATCTTCTGCGCCAGCACCGTGTCGGCCAGGTCTTCCACCTTGGTCAGCTCCAGCGTAGGACTGGAGAGCGCGAGCGTCATAATCGGCGCGTCAGCCGGATTCACCTTGCTATAGACAGGAGGGTTCGGCAGGTCGGCCGGCAGAAAGCTATAGGCTGCGTTGATCGCCGCCTGCACATCCTGCTGGGCCACGTCGATGTTCTCCGACAGCTCGAACTGGAGCGTAATCACGCTGCCGCCGCCGGAGCTGGTCGAGGTCATCTGGCTCAGCCCAGGTATCTCGCCGAACTGCCGCTCCAGCGGCGCCGTCACCGACGACACCATCACCTCCGGGCTAGCCCCCGGATAGAACGTCATCACCTGAATCGTCGGATAGTCCACCTCGGGCAGCGCCGAGACCGGCAGTTGCAGATAGGCGACCGCGCCCGCAAGCAAAATGGCCACCATCAAAAGCGAGGTGGCCACAGGCCGCAGGATGAATGGCCTCGATGGACTCATGGCAGTTGCCCCTTTGCCTGGCCCGTCCTGGGCGCGGCCTGATCGTGCTTATGCTTCCGCGTCGCGTCCAGCCCCAGTTGGTCTCGCCCGTTCGGTGCAGCCAGGTTGGCTCCCGCAGGATTTGGAACCGGGCCTGTAATCTCGCTGTTCGTCAGTCCCATCTGATTGTCCGAAGTATTGGCGGCGTTCACAGGCTGCTGCTTCGTTGCCGGATGCGGAACGACCCGGCTGCCATCCTTCAGTTTCTCCTGCCCGTCCACCACCACCTGATCTCCCGCCTTCAAACCGCTCTTCAGGATGATCTGCACTCCTTCGGTGAGGTCCACCTGCACAGGCTGCGCCACGACGTAGTAGTTTGACTTCTGCGCTCCCCCGCTCCCGTTCAGATGACCGCTACCGCTGTCCTGCTTTGCAGCACCCACCGGGGGCGCAGCCTGAGCAGTACCGCTGTCGCTGTCCGTCAGACTGGCCGGAGGATCTCCCTGCTTCATAAGAAATACGAAGTTCCCCTGCGCTCCCGTCTGTAGCGCGGACGCCGGGATCACCAGCGCATTCGGCCGCTGTTGCAGAATCAGCCGCACATTCACAAACTGATTAGGAAACAGCGCCCCGTCTTTGTTGTCGAAGACCGCCTTGACCTTCACCGTACCGGTCGTCGGGTCAATCTGGTTATCCACCGTCAGCAGATGGCCGCTTGCCAGATGCGTCGTGCCTGAGCGGTCATATGCCTCGACCGCCAACCCGTTCCCCGCGCGCGTCAGCGCCAGCACTTGCGGCAACTGGTCTTCAGGCAGGGTAAAGATCACCGTAATCGGCTGCAGTTGTGTCACCACCAACAAGCCGTTCGTGTCTGAAGCATGAACAATATTGCCGGGATCAACCAGCCTCAGACCCACCACCCCGTTAATTGGAGAGGTGATCTTCGTGTACCCCAGGTTTACCCTGGCCGCTTCAATCGCTGCTTCATCCGCGTCAATCGAACCCTGCGCCTGTCCCGAGGTGGCAATCTGCGCCTGCTGGCTCTCCTTCGACACCACGCCCGCCTGATAGAGCGCCGTATACCGTGCCGCCTCTGCATGGGCGTTAGCGGCGTTTGCCTGGTCCTTCACCAGTTGCCCCTGCGCCTGGGCCAGCGCCGCCTGATACGGCTTCGGATCAATCTCGGCAACCAGTTGACCCTGCTTCACCGCCTGGCCTTCGCGCACATTCACCCGCAGCAGTTGCCCGTCCACACGCGACTTCAGCGTCACGGTGTTGAACGCCGTCACCGTGCCCAGCGCCGTCAGGTAGATGGGCATCGTCTTCTGAACCACAGGCTGGACCTGCACCGGGATCGGCCGGTCAGCCGCCGCCGCCATCTTCGCAGCCGTCTTGTTCTCGGTCACATTGTTGTTGTGTATCTTCCAGACCGCCGCGCCCACCGCCGCCGCAATCACCAGAACAACAATCACCTTCCGCGTCAACGATCCCTTCGGCTCCTCCGGCTCGGACGAAGCACTCCCCGGCCCGGACGGCGGCAACTTTGCCGGGGACTCCTGCACGCTTGTTTCTGCTGACGACATTAAAAGACCACCGTCCTTATCATTAAGGGCCCACCGTCCCTTATCAAGTTAATCAACCATCATCTCCCGAATTATTCGAGGCGAGCAGGCTATGCTGCTACATAAGGTTTAAATAATAATGACGTTGACCGGCCTCTGAAGGTTTCGGGCCGTCGAAATGCCACTGTCTTTGCCGCCATTCGCCATACAATGATCGCCTGATGCAGGAACGACACCCTTTACCTATCCCGGTCCCCGCTCCCAGTTCCGACGCCCTGCCACCCCTCTGCGTCGATCTGGACGGCACGCTCGTCAAATCCGACACGCTGATCGACTCGACCCTGGCCCTCGTTCGCCACCATCCTGTGGCACTCTTTCGTCTGCCCGGGTGGCTCATGGAGGGCAAAGCAGCCCTCAAACGCCACATTGCGAATATCGTGCAGTTAGATGCCGCGCACCTGCCCTACAACCGCGCCCTTTTGCAATATCTTGAGCAGCAGCAGGCCACCGGACGTCCCATCTACCTCGCCACCGCCGCAGACGCTTCCACAGCCCACGCGGTCGCCACCCACCTCTGCCTCTTCAGCGGCGTCTTCGCCTCCGACGGCGTCACCAACCTGTCTGGAATCAACAAGCTGGCAGCCTTTCGGCAACAGTTCGGGGAAAACTTCTCCTATATCGGCAATGCCCGCGCCGACCTGCCTATCCTCCGAACCTGCCGCGAACCCATGGTGGCCAACCCCGCCTCACCCCTCAGTTCCGCCCTGCACGGCGCGGGCATCACACCCGCCCGCGTGTTTACCGAGCGGACCAGCGCCGTTAAGTCCTGGCCCAAGGCCATCCGCATCCACCAATGGGCCAAGAACCTCCTCATCTTCCTGCCGCTGCTGCTCGCCCACATGCGGGCCCCCGGCCTGGTTGCCGCTGCCGTGCTTGCCTTCTTCAGCTTCAGCCTCTGCGCCTCCTCCACCTATATTGTCAACGACCTGCTCGACCTCGACGCCGACCGCCAGCACCCCCGCAAACGCCGCCGTCCCTTCGCCGCCGGAGACCTCTCCGCCTTTGCCGGCATCGCTATTGTCCTTATCTTTCTAGCTGTCTCCGCCGCTCTCGCACTGGCTATTCCCCAGACCGTCGCCCGTATCTCACCAGACCTTGCCCTTGGACGCCCATACCACTTTTTCTTCTGGCTGGTCATCTACGCCGCAACCACGCTGGCCTACTCGCTCTATCTCAAGCGGGTCGTCATCGTCGATGTCATCGTGCTCTCTGGCCTCTACACCATTCGCATCCTCGCCGGCGCGGCGGCTACGGGAATTCCCGTCTCCACCTGGCTGGCCAGCTTCGCCATCTTCTTCTTCCTCTCGCTGGCCTTCGTCAAGCGATTCGCCGAGTTGGAAAGTCTGCGCGAACGCGGCGGTGCCAGCGCCAGCGGACGAGGCTACCACATCGCCGACATCGAGCAGCTCCGCACCTTCGGCTCGGCCAGCGGCTACGTCTCGGTCGCCGTCCTCACGCTCTATATCTCCAACCTCGACGCCGCCGCACTCTACACCCACACACACCGCCTCTGGCTGCTGGTGCCGGTACTGCTGCTCTGGATCAGTCGCTTGTGGCTTTTAGCCTCTCGCGGCTATCTCAACGAAGATCCGGTCGTCTACGCCATCACCGACCGCCGCTCGCTGCTGCTCGGCATCATCGTCGTAGCCATCGTCCTCTCCGCGCTGTAACGGGTTTGCGATAATAGACTTCTTACCTCAGATCGAGACATGACCGACACCATCCCCCAACTCGCCTCCCACGACGAGCCCGCGCTCGACCAGGCCTTCCACACACTCGCCGACGAAGTCCGTGCCGAGGCAGCCGCCCTCACCACAGCCGAGGCACAGGAGAACTTCCGCCTCCTCTGGCTGGGCCGCAAACAGGGCCGCCTCAAGCTCATCTCCGAAGCCTGGCTCAAATCCGCACCCGCCGAAGCCCGCAAGCCGCTCGGCATCCGCTTCAACCAGCTCAAGCAGCAGATCGAACAGGCCCTCGAAGCTCCAGCCGCAGCAGCAGCTCAGAAATCAGCCGCGCCGGGCATCGACATCACCCTGCCCGGAGCCATTCGCACGCCGGGCATCCAGCACCCGCTGCTCGAAACCATGCGCCAGATCGTCGAGGTCTTCCACCATCTCGGCTACTCGACCAACCTCGGCCCGCAGGTCGAGACCGACTTCTACAACTTCGAGGCGCTCAACTTCCCGCCAAACCACCCCGCGCGCGACACGCAGGACACGCTGCTGGTCGCCAACCAGCAATCGAAGCCCTCGCGCGACCGCCTGCTCATGCGCACCCATACCTCGCCGGTGCAGATTCGCACCATGGTCCAGCAGGCACCGCCCATCCGCATCGTCATCCCCGGCAAAGTCCACCGCAACGACGCCGCCGACGCCACCCACTCGCCCATCTTCCATCAGGTCGAGGGCCTCTGCGTCGATACCGACATCACCTTCTCCGACCTCAAGGGCACACTCGACCACGCCATGAAGGCGCTCTTCGGCTCATCGGTCAAAACCCGCTTCTTCCCGAGCTTCTTTCCCTTCACCGAGCCCTCAGCCGACGTGCAGATCTCCTGCATCTTCTGCAACGGAGCAGGCTGCCGCAAGTGCAAGCACTCCGGCTGGATCGAGCTGCTGGGCTGCGGCATGGTCGATCCTGCCGTCTTCGCCGCCGTCACCGAAGAACGCCGCAAAACCAACCCCTCCGACGATGCCTACAACCCCGAAAAAATCTCAGGCTTCGCCTTCGGCATGGGCGTCGAGCGCATCGCCATGATCCAGCACGGCATCTCCGACATCGGCCACTTCTACTCCGGCGACATGCGCTTCCTCGACCAATTCGCCTGAGTCTCAAAGCCCGCTGATTCCGCCAAACAGCCCGGCAACGATCAGCACAATCAACCCGAAAACAATCAGGCGCTGACCTGCCGGGTAAGTTTTTAGGGCTTCAAGCACTTTGGCAAGACTGCTCAGACTTTCGCTCAGGCTTGCTTTCTCTGCGCCCGCTTTCCCTTCGAGCAGTTTTGCCTGCGCTTTCTCCCATTCACGGACAGACATCCATGCGCCAAGCAAGATCAGTAAAATTCCAACCGCGACGAGTATCAGAGATGTCACAGCCATTACGTTCATGTTCCCATCTCCTTTATGTTCAAAAGTGGCACTTCCACCGGCTCAATACTTCTTCCTGCAGCGAATGCGCATCCTGCACATAATGTGTCAGCAGGTTCGTCTTTCGATCGACCCACGATGTGCCGACAAAAAGGCCCAGAAAGTCGCCCTTTCGCGTGAAGACCGCGGCTCCCGAGTCGCCCTTGGTCAGGACTCCCACCGGGGCCAGCATCCAGCAATTATTCCAGCGGGTCTCCCCCGCGCCCCCCTCCACAAGAGCTCCCTGGAGCACTGCGGCATTGCTCACGACACCGCTCAGTGCCCCGTAGCTCACAACCGGAACAACCTCCTCGAAGCGCCTCAGCAAGTTAGTGATAGGGCGACTCCACGCAGACGCCCCTGGTTTTGACAGCGTGATGACCGCAGCATCCCATGCAGGATCTGCGCCACTCGGTGCGACGTGATGCGACACATATCCCAGTTCCACCCTCCTGGCCAACCCCAGGAACCGGCGTTGCTTTTGCTCGACCGGCGAGCCAACGCCTTTTGGAAAAACATGTCCTGCCGTGAGCAGCCCAACCTGGTCTGTATCGTCGAGCAGCACCTTCACTGCGGCCGTTCCCAGCTCTCCCGTCTGCTTGCAGATAATCGGATCTCTGAAAGCCACATACCGGTCCAGCAAGTCCTCACTTACCGACGATGGCTGGGGGCGGCTGACAACCATCGCATGGACTCTGATTCCAAGTCGAGGAAGCTGTGAAATCAGGCCCGCGCCGCCCTCAATCAGTTCGACGGGGATCGCTACCGGAAAGCCGGCCTCAAGCAGCGCCTGAGGCACCCGAAACAGCTCCTCATTCAACAGCAGGAAGGGAGCAAGATGGTTGTCCAGGAACGACCACGCAGAGCCCACTCCCCACGCAATCGGCCTTTCCCGCAGGGCTTGTTCACGAAACCAGCCTCGCAGCCGTGCCACATCGGCTGCGAGTGATCCTTCCAATTCGGTCCTCGGCGTCCACCACACGTTCATCACCTCGAAACGCAGGTCTTCTTTGCCGGCCCAAACGAACTGTCCCCCAAACGACTCTCACGTAGCCCCTTCAAAACGAAATGCCTCCAGGCTGGCGCCCGGAAGGACCGTGCACAAAAGCATACCTGAAAACCGCTCTCGGGACTCCTTCCCACATCTGCCGCAAACCAGCATTTAGACTAGAAAAGTCCATCATGAAAGTTCTGACGAGCTGGCTCCGCCACTTCCTACCCTCTCTCTCTGTCACTGACCGGCAACTCGCCGACGATCTCACCCTGCGCGGCATCGCTGTCGAGGGCGTGCACCCGCTCGGCGAAGGCAACGGCTCGCTCTTCGAGATGGACATCACCACCAACCGCGTCGATGCCATGAACCACTACGGCATCGCCCGCGAGGCCGCGACCATCTACAATCTGCCGCTCGCGCCATTGCACAACGGGAAACCAGCTTCCGCCGCAGACGGCAAGCCATTTCCCGTCCGCATCGAAGCCCCCACGCTCTGCGGACGCTTCACCGCGCAGGTCCTCCGCAACGTCACCATCGTTCCCAGCACAGGCAAAATCGCCGAGTACTTCAACCTGCTCGAGCAGAAACAGATCTCGAACGCGGTCGATGCCTCGAACTACACGCTGCTCGGCATGGGACACCCCACCCACGCCTTCGACCTCGACAAGCTCGAAGGCGGTATCGTCGTCCGCCTCGCGCGCAAAGGCGAAAAGCTCACGCTCCTCGATGGCACCGAACGCACGCTCGAAGCCGACGACCTCGTCGTCGCCGACGAAAAGAAGGCCCTCGCGCTCGCCGGAGTCATGGGCGGCTGGGACTCGATGATTACCGCCGACACAAAGAACGTCCTCGTCGAGGCCGCATGGTTCGACCCCGCCACCGTCCGCCGCAGCTCGCGCCGCCACCTGCTCCACACCGACGCCAGCCATCGCTTCGAGCGCGGCGCCGACTTCAATGCCGCACCCGTCGCCAACCGCCTCGTCTCTGAACTTATTCTCGCCTCAGGCGGCCACGCCGAAGGCCCGCTCGTCGATGTCGTCATCCCTGAAGCCGCCGCGAAGACAGCCGCGCGCCCCGCAATCCGGCTCTCGGTCCACCAGGTCCAGCGCCACCTCGGCGCCACGCTCGACCCCGCAGGCATCACCAAAGAGATCGTCGCCCAATACCTCACCGCTCTCGGCTGCACGCTGACGGCCACAGACGACCGGGTGCCCCATCCTTCGCAGTTTCACCGCGAAGGGTGGGAGACAACAAAATCCGACCGACCGGATTTTTCCGTCCAACTCCCCTCCTGGCGTCTCGACCTCGAGCGCGAGATCGACCTCATCGAAGAGGTGGCCCGCGTCTACGGCTACAACCGCTTTGCCAACACGCTGCCTACGCCGGGCATCGTCATCGACCATCCCGCAGCGGCCAAACAAGCCGCTGTCCGCACACGCCTGCTCGCGCTCGGCTTCTCCGAGTCCATCTCCAGCACCTTCACCAGCCAGCAGGACGCGGACCTGTTCAGCGCAAAGGGCAAAGGAGCCATCGCACTCGAAAATCCGCTCTCGGAAGAAGTCGGCCTGCTCCGCCCATCGCTCGTCCCCGGCATGGTCACGATGCTCGGCCACAACCTCAACCGCGACGTCCGCGACGTCCGGCTCTTCGAGCAAGGCCAGGTCTTCGCCGGCTCCGCCGAGCAGGTCATCGAGACCGAGCAACTCGCCCTCGGCCTCACCACAGCCGAGACACACAGCACGCCGCCTCACTCCGCCGAAGACCGCCCGTTCTTCGAGATCAAAGGCGCCCTCGAATCCATCCTCTCCCTCTTCGACGCTGGTCAGCTCACCTTCACCGCCGAAGCCCCGACGTGGCTCCAGCAGGGTCGCGCCGCCACCGCCCTCGCCAATAACGAACCGATTGCCCACTTCGGCGAACTCGCCGCCTCCGAAGCCGTCCGCCGCAAACTCCGCCAGCCCGTCTACCTTGCCCAGCTCGATCTGGCCAAGCTCTACGCGCTGCCACTGCGTAACGTCACGGCGCGCGAACTCTCCCGCTTCCAGGCCGTCGAACGCGACTTCTCCTTCACCTTCCCCGACTCGATCCAGTGGCTCAGCATCGCTCGCGCACTTGAATCACTCAACATCGCGGAATTGCAAAGCATCAAACCCATCGAAGTCTGGCGCGACCGCAAAAAGTTCCCCGGCGTCTACTCGCTGCTTGTCCGCACGGTCTTCCAGTCCTACGAGCGCACGCTGCGCGACGAGGAGCTCGCCGACTGGTCCCGGCGCATCATCGAATCGCTTACGGCCCTGGGCGGCACGCTCCGCGCATAAACTTCACTGTGCCGCATCCAGATAGATTCCCCTGCCGAGACCACAAAATCCACGTCGCGCGCGTCTATACTCGAAAGACATGAGCACATCCACCATCAGCATCGACGAGTTCCAGGCGCTTGAGCAGAAGGTCCTCCGCGCAGTCGAGGTCGTCAAGCGCGAGCGCGAAGCCCGCGCCGCCGCCGAAGCCGAAGCAGCTTCCCTGCGCCAGCAACTTCAGACGCTGCAAGCCTCCTCCAACGCAGCCGAGTCCGAGATCAACACCCTCACCAAGGAGCGCGAAGCCGTCCGCCAGCGCGTCGAAAAGATGCTCGAACAGATGGACGACCTCCTCTAAACAATCAGTAAAGGAGCCAGCCTCGATATGCCGACCCAGACTCTCGAGAACCAGACTCTCGATCCCGTCGAAACCGCGGCGAATCCAGTCCAGCCGACCGCTCCTCCACCTGCCGAAGCCAGCTCCATCGCCGTTGACATCTACGATCAGGTCTACCATCTGCGCGGCACCGACCCCGCTTACATCGAGCGGCTCGCCGCCATGGTCGATGCCAAAATGCGCGCCGTCTCCGCCCACGGCGGCACAGTCGATTCGCTCCGCGTAGCCGTGCTTGCCGCGCTCAACATCGCCGACGAACTCTGCACCGCGCGCCAGCGTTACGAATCCGCCGCCGGCAGCCTGCAAACCTCGCAGCAATCGCTCCGCTCCCGCGCCGGCACCATCGCCCACATGCTCGACGAGGTCCTCGAAGAGCGCAAGGTGAGTTAGGATTTCACGGCAACCGAAGGAAGCCTTCCCGATGCGCCACGCTGCCTTCATTCTCATCGCGCTGGTTGTCCCGCTGACCCTCCCCGCGCAGGCCCGCCGCGATTACCACAACAACCCCAAATACAAGACCGCCCTCAGCGACGGCAAGGTCCTCGCCGAAAGCCAGGAGTACGACCTCGCCATCGACGCCTATCAGGAGGCCAACAGCATCGCGGGCGGCAAGGACAAGTTCTCCCTCCGCCAGATCATCGAGCTGCAAATCCAGAACGGCGACTACGACGACACCATCGCCACGGCGGCAAAGTTCAATTCCATCGCCTCCACCCCAGCCGAGCAGTCCTATAGCGAGTCCAGCCGCGGCCGCGCACTCTTCTTCCAATCCGAGCCTGAGAAGCAAGGCAAACCCTACGACGCCGGCCTGCTTGCCGCCGCGGACGCCGCCTTCAAGTCCGCCCTCACGCTCGACCCCAGGAACTCCGCCGCGCTCTTTCACGACGGCGAAGTACTCGCCCACCTTGGCCAGACCGACGCCGCCCGCGCCCAGTTCAAAGCCTGCCTCGCCGTCATCCAGCCGGACGACCCCATCTACCTGCGCGCTCAACGTTTCGCCGCCAATCCGGCACTCGCGCTCGAACAACTGGCCCCAGCCTTCATGGTCAAGACGCTCGACGGCGGCCGTTTCAGCCTCGACCAGATGCAGGGCCGCGTCGTCCTCGTCGATTTCTGGGCCACCTGGTGCGCCCCCTGCATGAAGGAGCTGCCCCAGCTCAAGAAGATCGCCCGCGACTTCAGCGGTCAGCCGCTCACCATCCTCAGCGTCAGTTGGGACGAGGACGAAGGCACCTGGCGCGACTTCGTGCGCAAGAACCAGATGACCTGGCCCCAGTACCGCGACACCGACCACCGCATCGGCCGCCTCTTCGGCGTCGAAGGCATCCCCAGCTACTTCACCATCGACGCTAACGGCGTCCTGACCACAGAGATGCTCGGCGAAGGCTTCGACGTCGAGGGCCACATCCGCAAACTCGTCGCGCAGGCCGAGGCCGCCCGGCAGAGCAAGTCCGTCGCGGTAAACCTCCGATAAATCAACCACTTCCCCACCCGCTTGCCAATCGCCTCCGCCGCGTTTAGCATCCAAGCTGGAAACCGGCCTGCTAAGCAGGTGCAGCGATCCACGCTGGTTGAACCAACATTCATTGAACAGGGGTCTGGCTCGTAGACATGGTTCGGTGTGCAGTCCTCCAGTCAGGAAAGCCTGAAGAACCACGGCTGGATCCCGCCGTCTTAGGACGGGTTCACCGGCGCTTCGCTGCACGGCCCCGCGGGTCGGTCTTCTTTTTTGTTTTGCGTCCTCTTTGCATTGCCATTTTGCGCCCTTTTTGCATTGTCATTTTGCGCCCTTTTTGCATTGTCATTTTGCGTCTTTTTGCATTTCCATTCCGTAGCGCAGCGGAGGAATCTGCTTTTTCTCCTCTGGCCGCCACAATGCATCAGGACTGCCTGGCTTCCTGCTGAATCAGTTATCGTCCTCGCTCTCGTGTACCCCTACCTCCTCCACTCCGGACATCTCATCCTCCCCACCTTCGGCGTGCTCGCCGCCGTGGGCCTGATGGCCGCCCTCACGCTCAGCCTCCGCACCGCCGTCCGAACCGGCCTGCCGCCAGACGCCCTCTGGAACGCGGGCCTCTTCACCCTCCTCGCGGCATTTGTCCTCTCACGCCTGCTGCTGGTCGCGGGCAACTTCTCGAGCTTCCTGCACTACCCCGTCCTGCTGCTGATGGTACCCTCGCTCACTCCCGCAGGCATCCTGCTGACAATCCTCGCAACACTTATCTATCTACGTCTCCGCCATCTTCCCCTGCTCCCCACACTCGACGCCTGGGCACCCTGCGCGACCCTCATCTGGGCCTTCCTGGCTCTCGGCCACTTCGCCGAAGGCAGCGATCCCGGCCTGCCCACCACGCTTCCCTGGGGACTAGCCATCCCGCCGGACCGCGCTCCGCGCCTGCACCCCGTCGCGCTCTACGCCGCCATCGCGGCCATCCTCATCACCCTCGCGCTCGTGCGCCTGCTCTCCCACCGCAACCGGACGGGCATGGTTATTGCAACCGGCCTCGCCGCGTCAGGCATCGCGCAGTTTCTGCTGACCTTCTTCCGCCAGCCAAACCCCTACCCCGTCCCCCTGGGCAACCTGCTCGACCCCATCCAGTGGATCGCCCTCAGCATGATCGTCATCGCGGGCCTTATCCTGATACTTGAACCGCGAAAGGCTGCTGCCCATGCCGTCTAAGCACATGCTCCCCAAAGGCCAGCGCCGCCGCACCGTCAAGCCGGAGTACCGCGCCACGCGCGGCGCCGAGCCACCCCCGCCGCCCACCATTCCCACCTTCGACCTCGACGAGGAGGAGCCTGAGGACGGCATCCGCACCTTCACCGCCGCGCCCGAAGCCGCCGGACTCCGCCTCGACCAGTACCTCGCCCAGGCCATCCCCGACATCAGCCGCGCCCGCGTCCAGCTCCTCATTGAAAACGAACAGGTTCGCGTCGGAGGCCACGCCGCCAAGCCGAAGCAGAAGCTCCACGGAGGCGAGGCCATCGAGATCGAAGGCACGCCACAGCCGCCTCCGCTCCACGCCTTCCCCGAGGACATCCCGCTCGATGTCGTCTACGAAGACAAACACCTCGCCGTCATCAACAAACCCGCCGGCATGATGGTCCACGCCGGGGCGGGTGCGGTACCGCCTGGGGCTGGGAATATAGACGCGCGCAACAGCGGCACGCTCGTCAACGCGCTCCTCCATCACTTCAACCACCTCTCAGCCGTCGGCGGCGACCTCCGCCCCGGCATCGTCCACCGGCTCGACAAGCTGACCAGCGGCCTCATCCTCGTCGCCAAAGACGACAGCACCCACCGCAAGCTGGGCGAGATGTTCAGCCAGCGCCAGGTTGCCAAGACCTACCTCGCACTCGTCCACGGCCACCTACCGAAAGATGCCATCACCGTCGAGCTGCCCATCGGCCGCGACCTCGTCCGCCGCACCCGCATGACCACTCGCCGCCCGCTCGGCCATGAAGGCGTCCGCCACGCCGTCTCCCACGTCCAGGTCGTCGAGCGCATCGCCGGAGCTTACGGCTCCTTCACGCTGGTCGAAGTCCGCATCGAGACTGGCCGTACCCACCAGATTCGTGTGCACATGCAGGCACTTGGCCACCCAGTCGTCGGCGATACGCTCTACGGAGCGCCTCACACCGTCCCCGGCCTCGAACCTCTCAACCGCAACTTCCTCCACGCAGCCCATCTCGCCTTCACCCACCCCCAAACCCATAAAGCGGTTGACATAAACGTCCCTCTCCCTGTCGAACTCGATACGTACCTCAATGCCGTCAGGACGCCCCAACCCGGAGTTCGATAAAATGGATTCAGTGACTGTATTTGGATATATCAACCGCGTCTCTTCCGGCAGTGTTCTCGCCTGCGTCCTTGCGTTAGCCCTCGCTACCACGCCGCTCACCGCGCAGAGTGCTCTCCCGTTGGCCCCGCAGACCCCGCAGCCCGCCGCGCAGGCACCGGCTCCGCAAAAGGCAGTCGCGCCCACGACTCAATCCGCAACGGCCCAGCCCGTAACAACCCAGACTCCGGCCAACCCCAGCCCCATCACGTCCGAGCCCACCATCCGCATTCAGGTCAACGAGGTCAACCTCATCTTCACCGTCACCGACAAGAAGGGCCGCTTCATCACGGGCCTGCAGCGCCAGAACTTCGGCCTGCTCGATGACGGTCGTGAGCCCGAGGCCGTCCTCCGCTTCAGCCAGCAGACCAACCTGCCGCTCCGCGTCGGCATCATGCTCGACACGTCCAGCTCCATCCGCCAGCGGTTTCAGTTTGAGCAGGACTCGGCCATCGAGTTCCTCCTGCAGATCCTGCACCTGAACGACCGCGCCTTCGTCGAAGGCTTCGACATCCAGACCGACCTCACCCAGGGCTTCACCAATAACATCGATCTGCTCAACCAGGGCATCCGCAAGCTGCGCCCCGGCGGCGGCACCGCGCTCTACGACGCGCTCTACAAGACCTGCCGCGACCAGATGCTCACCCTCCAGGAACGTGGGGCCGTTCGCCGCGCCATCATCCTCGTCTCCGACGGCGACGACAACTACAGCCGCGCCGAGGAGTCCGACGCCATCAAGATGTGTCAGCGCGCCGACACCATCGTCTACTCCATCTCCACCAACGTCAGCCCCAGCCGCGACAAAGGCGACGACATCCTCAGGCAGATCTCCGACGCAACCGGCGGCCAGGCCTTCTACCCGGTCAAGATTGAAGACGTAGCCCAGGGCTTCCACAACATCGAGGAAGAGCTGCGCAGCCAGTATCAGCTCGTCTATCGCCCCGCCGACTTCAAGCAGGACGGCTCCTTCCGCACCATCTACCTCCAGGCGCTCGACCCCCGCTACCATGTCCGCGCCCAGAAGGGCTACTTCGCCCCGAAACCCACGCAATAGACAGCAACCATCGCCCTTTCAGCCACATAGCACGTCATCTCGACCGAAGGCGGCGCTTTTTGCCGCAGGAGCGGAGAGACCCCTGCATTTCTCTCCTGACCAGATCCTTATCTCACAAAATCTCACAAAGCCCGCCCATCACCCAAAATTCTTCGTTACAACCGAGTAACTGCCTCCGGAAATCCGTGTCTAAGACATACGAGGCGCCCCCATGCACCGACTCCCCGCTCTCATCCTTACGCTGACGCTCGCCGTCCCCTTCGCATGTGCCCAGCAGCCCCGTGGCGTCGAACAAGCCATCGGCAATCTGGCCGACCAACCGGCCACGCACGTCTCCTTCACCTATAATCGCTCGCAGATCCAGTCCGCACAGCAGAGCTATCTTTACGACGGCGACCCGCACCACGCCGCTTCGCTGCACAGTATTACGGTGGACACCTTCCACTTTCCCCAGCCCGCCTTCTACACCCCGGAGACGATGGCCTACATCGTCAACACGTACCATGCGGCCGGCTGGCAGCATCTGGTCGAAGCCCACACCTCACCCGCGCGCAACGCCAGCCCAACCGACCCCGTCACCGACCTCTGGCTGCACTTCAACGGTGCCGAGATTGACGATGTCACTGTACTCATTCGCGGTCAGCGCGAGATGAACCTGATTCAGGTCTCCTGCATGTTGCGCCCGCTCGACCTCCTCCACTTGAGCGGCCACTTCGGTATCCCTCGCGTCGATCCCAACGCCGTCATGGTTCCCGCTCCCAACGGGCGCTGACGAAAAATCGGCACGACAGTTCTCGCATCGTGAGAGACTTCTACCGATGCGAAACCCTGTCCTCTGCTTGTTGCCACTCTGCCTGTTCATTCCCGGCAAAACCGCACTCGCGCAGCACGCGCAGGACCATCAACCGCTCTACAAGCGCTCCAGCGCGCCCATCGAGCAGCGCGTTCAGGACCTCCTGCGCCGCATGACGCTCGCTGAGAAGGTTCGCCAGCTCGACCTCTACGCTGGCGCTCCGGACTTGGTGGACAAGCAAATCGACCGTACCCATGCCGCGCCATCCGCTGCGTTCCTGCCCGATCACGCGAAGCAGCTCTGGGGCAACCTGGGCGTCGGCGGCATCCACGACCTTTACCCAACGCCTGAGCAGTCGAACGCCATCCAGCGGTGGGTCATCACGCACAACCGTCTCGGCATCCCCGCCATCTTTATCGAAGAGGCGCTGCATGGCTACAACAACGGCACCGTCTTTCCTGCTCCCATCAACCTCGCAGCTACTTGGGACACCGGCCTTGCACACCAGACGGGCGCAGCCATCGCCGCCGAAACGCGCGCCACCGGCGTCGACATGATCCTCGCGCCGGTCCTTGACGTAGCCCGCGAACCGCGCTGGGGACGAGTCGAGGAAGACTTCGGCGAGGACCCCTATCTCAGCGGCCAGATGGGACTCGCCTATGTGCAGGGGACCAGCGGCGACAGCCTCAATACCGACCACACCGTTGTCAGCGAGCCCAAGCACTTCGCCGGGCACGGTTCACCCGAGGGCGGCAACAATACCTCGCCTGTCCACATCGGCGAGCGTGAGTTGCGCACTGTGATGCTCAAATCATTCGAGCCTGCCATCCGTCAGGGGCACGCCATGGGCGTCATGGCCGCCTACCACGAGATCGACGGCATCCCCATCACCGCCGACCCGTTTCTCCTCAAGAAGGTCCTCCGGCAGGAGTGGGGCTTTCGCGGCTTCGTCCTCTCCGATCTTGGCGCTATCGAGCATCTTTACAGTCGCCATCATGTCGTCGCTACCCAGGCAGAGGCAGCATGTCTCGCCATCCAATCCGGCGTAGACATGCAGTTCTATGACCTCAAGCACGATACCTTCCAGAATGCCCTCATCGACTGCGTTCACAAAGGCAAACTCTCCATCGCGAACGTAAACCGCGCAACAGGCGACATCCTCCGCGTCAAATTCGAGCTTGGCCTCTTCGACCACCCCATGATCGATCCCACACTCAATGCGAAGGTACATCGCTCGCCTGAGCATCTGGCCGTGTCACTTCGGTCAGCGCGAGAATCCATGACGCTGCTCAAGAACGAAGGCCATCTCCTGCCACTTTCACCGTCAACGCAACGCATCGCCATCATTGGTCCCAATGCCAACGTAGCACGCTACGGAGACTACGAAGACGAAGCCAATGGCGAACACATCAGCCTCCTGCAGGGCATTCAGCAACTTGCGCCCAAAGCCTCCATCACCTTCGACGAAGGAAACGACATCCCAGCAGCAGTGGCCAAAGCGAAGGAAGCCGATGTCGTCATCCTCGGCCTTGGCGAGCGGCAGGGAATCTCCGGCGAAGGACACGACCGCACCAGCCTCGACCTGCCCGGCACTCAGGAAGCGCTGCTTGAAGCTGTCTCCGCCACAGGAAAGCCGGTCGTCCTCGTGCTTGAAAATGGCCGCCCGCTCACCATCAATTGGGCCAGGCAGCACGTCCCCGCCATACTTGAAGCCTGGTATCCCGGCGAGTTCGGGGGCAAGGCGATTGCTGAAACTCTCTTCGGCCAGAACAACCCGGCTGGACGCCTCACCATCACGTTTCCCCAGACCGTAGGCCAGTTGCCGGACTTCTACAACTACGATCCTTCGCGCACCCACAACTACGTCGATAGCGACGGCAAGCCACTTTTTCCCTTCGGCTTCGGCCTCAGCTATACAACCTTTGTATACAGCGATCTTGCCGTGCAGACGCCGCGAAACGACCGGGACGACATCATCGCAACCGTGAACGTTACGAACACAGGAAACAGGGAAGGCGACGAGGTGGCCCAGCTTTATATCCGCGAAGATACCAGCAGCGTCGAAACCCCTGTCCGTTCGCTTGCCGGTTTCTCCCGCATTCACCTCAAGCCTCAGGAGACAAGGACCGTCACCTTCCGCGTGCCGCAGAACCGGCTAGCCATCTGGAGCGTCGATAGAAAGTGGGTCGTCGAATCGGGCAACTATACTGTCTGGGCGGGCGGATCGTCACAGGCATCGCTCGTTGCTCACTCTGCGCTGCAACCATAGCTTCAGCCGCCGTATTGTTCAACCTGCCCAAGCAGCTCCAGCTTGCGCTCCGGCGGCAGAAAACTTGCCTCAACCGAGTTAGCTGCCAGCTCACGCATCTGTTCCAGCGTGAACTCAAACTGCTTCTGCACCAGCACATATTCGTCGAGCAGATTACTGCCGAACATCGGCGGGTCGTCCGAATTGATCGTCACCATCAGCCCCGACTCAAAATACCGCTTCACCGGATGCTCATCGAGCGAACGGCAACATCCCGTCCGCACATTGCTCGTCACGTTGAGCTCGAGCGGGACCTGCTTCTCTGCCAGCACATCCATCAGCTCCGCATCCTGCTGCGCGGTGAGCGCATGTCCCAACCGCTCTGCGCCAATGTTGATAGCCGACCAGACGCTTTCCGGTCCCACTGACTCTCCCGCATGGGCCGTCAGCCGCAGCCCGGCTGCGGCAGCCTCGCGGTACAACTCCTTAAACAGGCCCGCACCGCCGCGCGCCTCGTCGCCGCCAATCCCAATCCCCACAATGCTCGGATACTTGCCGCGCAGCTCCGCCGCCTTGCGAAACACTTTCGCGGCATCCTCCACGCCAAAGTGCCTGACCGCATCAATCAGCCAGAAGACCGTCGTGCCAAACTCCTGCTCGGCACGCACGCGCCCGCACTCGATCGCCTCCACATACGGCTCGACCTCCGTCTTCTTCCAGTAGTAGATGATGCCGAACGAGATATACACCTCGGCGTGGACGACGCCCTGCGCGGCCAGATCGCGCACCATGTTGTAGGTGATCAGCTCATAGTCGTCCGGCCCGCGCAACCGCTGTGTAACGGCCTTAAACGAATCAAGAAACCCGAGAAAGTTCTCGTACACATACAGCTTCCGCGCATCCTCGGCAGTCAGCGGCTCCGCATCATGCCGCGCACTCAACTCCAGCAGCGTCTCAGGCCGAATCGTCCCCTCAAGATGCAAATGCAGCTCGCACTTGGGCAATCCCCGCAGCCACTCGACAACATCCAACTCACTCTTCTGCCTACGCGCCATCTCGCTAGTGTCCTGTCTCTGAAGTTCGCAACATCATTCAAGTTGTCATCCTGAGCGGAGTTTGGCGGTTTTTACGCCAAACGGAGTCGAAGGACCTGCGGTTTGTGATTTCAATTGATGCAACGAACTTTCGAGACACCACACTAGTGTCCTGTCTCTGAAGTTCGCAACATCATTCAAGTTGTCATCCTGAGCGGAGTTTGGCGGTTTTTACGCCAAACGGAGTCGAAGGACCTGCGGTTTGTGATTTCAATTGATACAACGAACTTTCGAGACACCACACTAGTGTACTGTCTCAATCACCGGCGAGCCGCACTCCCGAACGCACCTCAACCTCCGAGCCTTCCGCCAGCAGAACACTCTCCGGCACTCTCCCCGAGAGCCAGCCAAACGCATCACCATAAGCAGCGAAATCAACATCGATGGACTGCCGCAACACTGGATACGTGATCCAGCGCGGATGTCGAACCTCATACTCCGAAGCCCACATCCCTCGCTTCGTATAACCCCAGTAGTGCTCCATAAAGAACTCCTCCGCACTGCCGGTTGCAATTTCTTCCGCCTGCGTAGCCGTCGTAACATTCAATTCGTTCCAACGGCCTTTGCGTCGCCATCGATAACTAACCGACAGGCGCTCTCCACCTACGTCCCACCTGTGCGACATCGGCAGCGAAACGTAGTTTTCACCATAAACAGTGTTCGCCACTAGCCTCAATGCGAAACGAGGAACGAGTTCGCTGATGAACACGACGCCGCGCCTCTGCTCACCGGCAGATGTAATGCGTTTCACGTAGAAGCGCAGATTCACCTCTTCGAATGTTCGATGAAACGGGATCGGAATCGATTTGAGCCGCGTGTTCTGGAACAGAAACCCAACCAAGCTGATGTAACAGTCGCCTTGATAAAGATCAGGCTCAGTGCCTGCGGGAAGATACGGCTCCAGCAGTTCTTCCCGAACCGCATAGTTCGCCATGATCAGCTTGCGCCATTCGGCAGTCAGGAATGTCGTCGCCATCACAGGACCTACTTGGCGTAAAACTCACTCCGCTTACGGCTGTACAGTACATAAACCACAAGCCCGATGACCAGCCACCCGAAGAAGCGCATCCACGTCAGCACAGGCAAGCCAGCCATCAACAGCACGCAAAAGACGATGCTCAGCACAGGAAACACAGGCCCGAACGGAACGCGGAAGCCGCGCCTCCGCTCCGGCTGTTTGGCGCGCAACACCAGCACGCCAATCGACACCAGCACAAAGGCGAACAGCGTGCCGATGTTCGACAGCTCAGCCAGCGTGCCCACGTCAAACAACCCCGCCGGAATCGCCACCAGCACGCCGGCAAACCACGTCGCAAACGCAGGCGTGCGAAACCGTGGATGCAGGTTCGAGAAGACATCCGGCAACAACCGGTCGCGGCTCATCGCAAACCAGATGCGCGCCTGCCCAAGCTGAAAGACCAGAATCGAGCTGATCATGCCGATGATGGCGCCGACCAGCACCACCAGGTGCGTCCAATGCAGCAGCGTGTTGGGCGAGGCCGCCGTCAACCGTCTGAGCGCATTCACCACCGGAGCGGCATCGCCGATGACCGACCGCCACGGCACCAGCCCCGTCAGCACCACGGACACGGAAACATAGAGCACCGTGCAGATAACCAGCGTCGCAATAATGCCAATCGGCACGTCGCGCTGCGCATTGCGGCACTCTTCGCTCGCGGTCGAGATCGAGTCGAACCCGATGTACGTGAAGAAGATGATCGACCCGCCCGTCAGCACGCCCGTCCACCCGTTCGGCGCGAACGGATGGTAGTACGACGGATGAATAAAGTGCAGTCCCACAGCCACGAACGCGATGATGGCGACCAGCTTGATCAGCACCATGATGTTGTTCGTCCGCGCCGACTCACGGATGCCGCGCACCAACACAACGGTCAACAGAATCACAATCAGGAATGCAGGAATATTGAAGCCAAAGTGCCACCCCGGCGCGTAGATCGTATTCCCGGAAAAATCGGTCAGGCCCTGCGGCAGGTACGCAGGCGAGAGCCACTTCGGCGCAAGCGGCAACCCAAGCCAGTTGAGCAGATCGACAAAGTGCGCCGCGAAACCCACACTGACGCTCATGTTCGAGAACGCATATTCCAGAATCAGGTCCCAGCCGATGATCCACGCCACCAGCTCGCCCAGCGTCGCATAGGTATACGTGTAAGCAGACCCGGCAATCGGGATCATGCTCGCCAGCTCCGCGTAGCACAGGCCGGTAAAGCAGCAAACCACCGCAACCAGCAGCAGCGAGAGGGCCAGCGCGGGCCCAGCTCCCGGCCGCCCAGCCAGATGTCCATGATGCAGAATCAAGTCGATGACCGGAGACTGCTGCCAGTCCGCCAGCGCCGCCGGGTTGCCGCCAATGGCCGTGCCGATGACGGTAAAGATGCCCGACCCGATCACCGCGCCAATGCCCAGCGCCGTCAGCGAGACCGGCCCAAGCGTCTTCTTCAGCGCGTGATCCGGCCGCTCCGACTCAGAGATCAGCTTGTCGATCGATTTCGTGCGAAATATCTGCCTGGCCAGCGCGCTCGCTCCTGCCTGCAAATGTGGTGCGGGGGCGTTCTAACTATACATTGCGATTCCCGCAGCTTGCTTCAGGACATTGCTCACGACGAAGGCGATTCCATGCCGCTGGAATCGCCTTCGCGCCGATGCGTCGTCTTACCGCTTGCTCTGGCCGCGCGCCAATTTCTTGACCTTCGCCTTGCTCGACCCGCGCGGAGTGGTCCGCTTGCCTTTGGGGGCGGCCTTCTTGCGCGCCGCGCGCTTTACCTTCTTGCGTTCCGTCTTGTCGGTGATGCTCTTTGTGTTTGCCATTCGATAGTCAATCTTTCTATTCGCAATTCAAAACCGTTACAGGCGCTCCAGTTGGGCAAACTTCTCCACTAGCTTCTTCACGCCATGCTGTTGAAATTGTACTGTAATCTTCGCGTCATCCCCATCGCCTTCGCGGCGAAACACCGTTCCTTCGCCGTATTTCGGATGCCGCACCCGCGTGCCCTGCCTGAATCCCACCTTGCCGGACGCCGCCTCCGCCTCGTGCTTCGGCAGCGCGACCTTCTGCCCGCGCGCCGCAAAAAAGCTGGCGATATTGTCCATCGAGCGCCCGGATGCATAGGTCTTTCCACCAGAAGTCCTGCCTGTCGTCCTCGACGATCGCTCCCCGCTCTGGTCCTCATCCTCATAGTTGTAGTGACGCTCGCCCTGCTCAGCGCGGCCAAACCGGTTCGCCTTTGGATAAGGCGTCGCATAAGCCCGCCCATAACCAGACCCATACTCCGACTGCGAAAACTGCGGACGCGCCGCCGGACTGCCCAGATCTTCCATCAGCCGCGAAGGCACCTCTTCCAGAAACCGCGAAGGGATGCTCGACTCCGGCATGTCATTTCCGTAGCGCCGCCTGTAGCGCGCCCGCGTCATCACCAGCGTGTCCATCGCGCGCGTCATGCCCACGTAGCAGAGTCTTCGCTCCTCCTCCAACCCTTCCGGGTCCACCATCGTCCGCGAACTCGGAAACAGGCCCTCCTCCATGCCCGTCATAAACACCAGCGGAAACTCCAGCCCTTTCGCGGCGTGCAGCGTCATCAGCGTCACGCGCGCCTCTTCGCTGTAGCTGTCCGCATCGCTGACCAACGCAGCGTGATCCAGAAAATCGTGCAGCGTCTCGCTGCGCTCCTCGGCATCGCGCGCAGCGTTCGCCAGTTCCTTCAGGTTCTCAATGCGCGAGTAAGCCTCCGGCGTAGCCTCTTCTTCCAGCGCGCGGATGTACCCGCTGCGGTCGTTCAAAAACTTAATCAGCTCCGGCAAGGTCGCCCTGTCGCCGGGCTTGCGAAACGCAGGCTTCTCATCCATAGCAGCCTCTGAAGCCGCACCAGCCTGCTTCTCGCCACGCTCCTTCTTGAGCACCACCGGAGCAAACGGATTAAAACTCGCCGCATCGATCCCATGCGACTCATCCGAATCCGAAGCATTCTCTGGAGCAATCGCGGACATCTCCTCGCTCGGTCCAAAATCAAACCCAAAGTTAAAACTTGTATCAAACGAAGTGTCCGCCCCCGAATCTTCCTGCTCGGAAGCAGCCGCGCCGCCGGCGCCAAACGCAAACGAAACATCCTCCGCCGCGCTGCCTTCTGGTCCCTGATCCCTCGCCCCTCGTCCCTCGTCTTCAACATCCGCAGTCAGCTTCTCCGCAAACCCCGGCCCCAGCATTGCGCGAGCATCTTCAATCAACCGCCGAAACCCACTCAGCGCCGTAAGCGCACGCGCAGGCAGCAGCTTATCTTCCGTCGCCTTCGCAATCGAGTCCCACGTGCTCATCCCGCTCGCCAGCGCCATCCGCTCCAGCGTCTCCAGCGTCGTCTTCCCGATGCCGCGCGCCGGCGAATTAATCACCCTGCCCAGCGCAATCGAGTCATGCGGATTCAGCACCAGCTTCATGTAGCTCAGGATGTCCTTCACCTCGGCACGGTCATAAAAGCTGAATCCGCCCACCATGTGGTACTGGATCCCATACCGCCTCAGCGCCTCTTCCACCAGCCGCGACTGCGAGTTCGTCCTGTAGAGCACCGCACATCGCGGCAAGCTCTCCTGCTCCCCCGCCTCGCGCAGATACCGCTGCACGCGATCAGCAACAAACAGTGCCTCATTCTCGCCATCGGGAGCCTCGTAGTAGCCAATCAGGCTGCCGCCCTCGCGCGCCGTCCACAGCGTCTTGCCCTTGCGCTGCGTGTTCTGCGCCACCACCGCGCCCGCGCCCTCCAGAATCACCTGCGTCGAGCGGTAGTTCTGCTCCAGCCGAATCGTCCTCGCGCCAGGAAAGTCCTTCTCGAACTCCAGAATGTTCTTGATGTCCGCGCCGCGCCAGCTATAGATCGACTGGTCCTCATCGCCGACGACGCACACGTTCTTCTCCTCGCCCGCCAGCAGCTTCATCAACTCATACTGCGGCCGATTCGTGTCCTGATACTCGTCAATCAGCAGATAGCGGTAACGCCGGTTGTATCGCTCTCTCGTCTCGCCCGAAGACTTCAACAGCCGCACCGTCTCCAGCAACAGATCGTCAAAGTCCAGCGCGTTCGCCTTCTGCAACTCCTTCTTATAGATCTCGAAGATGTGCGCAATCTTCTCTTCCATCGGGTTCGCGCTGGCCAGAAAATACTGCTGCGGATCGATCATGTGGTTCTTCGCCCACGAGATGCGTCCCAGCGCCACGCGCGGCTTCAGACTCTTGTCATCAATCGCCAGCCGCTTCAACGCGGTCTTGATCACGGCCTGCTGGTCAGCTTCGTCATAAATGGCAAAGCTCCGCGTCAGGCCTTTACCGTTGACTTGCAACGCCTCAATATCGCGCCTGAGCACACGCACGCAGAAGCTGTGAAACGTAGACAGCAGCGGCTTGGCCAGCGAGCCGTGCCCCAGAATCTTATCGACGCGCTCGGCCATCTCCTTGGCGGCCTTGTTGGTAAACGTGACCGCCAGAATCGAGTCCGCCGCGACGCCGCGCTCTTCAATCAGATAAGCAATCCTGTGCGTAATGACCCGCGTCTTGCCGCTGCCGGCACCGGCCAGCAGCAACACAGGTCCGTCCACCGCCTGAATACCCTCCCGCTGCTGAGGGTTCATCTTGTCCAGCAAATGACTCAACTTGATACACGCTCCTGCTTCATTTTATCGTCTCGGTTCACGCTCGTTTTTTGTCTCGGTTTTGTCATCGCCCTCACCTGTCCGGCTTGCATTCATTCAGCTTGTCCTTGTTCCTCGCCCCGAAAAATATTTCGCAACTTTTGCGGAACCACACTGCTCCAATCTGCGTAATACACCTGCATCCGGGCTCGCTGGACCATGGTAGAGAGCTTCAAACGAAATTCAAATTTTCCGGGAGCTATTTATGAATCGCCGTAATTCCGTTCTTGCTATCGCACTTGCCGCAGCCTCTCTCGTTGCGTCACCGGTTGTCTTCGCTTCCCCGATCGTCACCCTGTCCTCCGTTCACGCAATGTTCGGCAGGGGTAAATCAGCCAAGATGAAAGATGTCCGGCTTACGCTCAACAACTCCGCTAAAACAGACCGAAAGGTCCTCGCCGGCGATAAGAAACTGACCATCGCCGCAGGCACCGCCGTTACGCTCGACCTTCCCGCCGGAACGCGCATCACCACCGATGACGAGGCGAAATCGCTCATCGTCGAGGTTGCTTCGCGCTACAACGGCAGCACCGTCACCCTGAAGTAGTCCGGGCGCGGGCCGACGCCTTCCTCAGACATTGGCCGGTCGTGCTGCAAATGCGCCGCGACCGGCCCTCCCAACCCACAGTCCTCGTCATAGAGCATTTCCCCTGAAGATGTAGTCCTCGCGACCTCATCCTCCGAAGCGGAATTTATTGTTATTCCCAAAGGGAATCTGCGTTTCGTTTCGGGGCAAACCGAACTACGGTTTTAGGGGAAATGCCCTGAGCAGCCAGTCGCCGTCTTGCGCCGCGTCTTGGTATCCTCGTCTGACATGGTTCAAAATGTAGCCGTCTTCTGTGCCTCCGCCGACGGGGCCGACCCTGTCTATCGCAAAACCGCCGAAGCCCTGGGCCGCTCTCTCGCCGAACGCAACATCGGCGTGGTCTACGGAGGCGCGAAGGTCGGCCTCATGTGCGCCGTCGCCGAAGCCGCGCTAGCCGCAGGCGGCCGGGTCATCGGCATCATTCCCGAAGTACTCGTCGATCTCGAAGTCGCCCACCGTGGCATCACCGAACTGCACGTCACCGACACCATGCACACCCGCAAGGCCCTCATCGGCCAGCACGCAGACGCCTTCATTGCGCTGCTCGGCGGATTCGGCACCTTCGAAGAGCTCTTCGAAGTCCTCGCCTGGCATACGCTCCGCCTCCATCAAAAGCCCATCCTTCTTCTGAACGCCAACGGCTTCTACGACGGCCTGCTCCACTTCCTCGACCACTGCATCGTCGAAGGAATGCTCAAGCCGAAGAACCGCGAGGCGTTGCTCGTAGCCGCAACGATAGAGGATGCCCTACGCCTGCTCGGCGTCACCCCTTAGCGAACCTTCGATTCATCTCAGGCTTTGAATGTACGCAACGTTATAGGAGCCGGAAGATCATCGTCTTGCTTAAGGGCACGGCTTCACAGGCTGCGGAAAAATGCACGCATTGTGCTTTTCGGTGGGAGCGCGGGGCTTTAGCCCTGCGAATATCCCAGCAAAATCAAGGGGCTTTAGCCCCGGGCCTTCTCTCCGGTCAACGCAAGCGACCTTTTCAGAACCCCCTTCAGCCCCGTCCAGCCTTAGCCCTGCACACCTCGCACTGACACACGCGCCGCAGATACTCCCACGAATAAATCCCGCTCTCGTGCCCATCGTTCCATTTGAACTTCAAGGCATATTTGCCGACCGGCGTCACTTCGACCGGACGCGGCGGGGCCTCGTACATGACAAGCAGCGTCTGCGTCTTTGGCTTCGCCACCCCCACAGGCCGCCCCGCCTTTTCCCGCTCCTCATGGCACGTCGCGCACGGGCAGGCGTTGCGCAGCCACGCAAAGTCCCACGCGCTCTGGTGGCCGTCCTTCCACTCAATCTCGACCCCCGTGCCCTCGGACTTCATCACGCGGACTTTCTTCGGCGTGACTGCATCCTCATGCAGCCGCACCTCCTCGGCGCTCTCACGCGCGGCCTTTTCCGCATTCACAAACCGGATTCCTTCATGACTCATGGCTCTGTCACCTCCCTGAGGGCGTCGCGGTCGAAGCGCAGCTTCAGCACCAGAATGCTGACCGACAGCGCAAGCGTCACCGCGTTGGCTGCCATCACAGGCCATGAATGCGCCAGCACGCCGTAGGCAAGCCACAGCACCGTACCGACTGAAAAGACCAGAAACATCCCCAGCGAGATGTCCCTTGCCGACCGCAGTTTCACCACGCGCAGCAGTTGCGGCAAAAACGACAACGTCGTGCAGGCAGCCGCAACGTAGCCAACGAGATCGACTGTATTGTGACTCATCTAGTATTGTCTCCAGAAAAAATAGGCCGAAATGACAAGTCCGGTCGTTACAACGACGGCGCGCAGCGTCTCTGGATTCATGCGTCGTGCATACTGCGCCCCAACGTATCCGCCCGCCGCGGCGAACATCATCGAGATCACGCAATAGTGCCACACCACCGCGCCGGTCGCGACAAACGTCATGATCGCCACCGCGTTCGCAAGGCAGGCAGTCACGATCTTCATCGCGTTGAGCGCATGCATCTCTTCCACGCCGAACAGGGCAAGCACGGTCATCACCAGAAACCCGCCCCCTGCGCCGAAGTATCCGATATAAAAGCAGATTGGAAACAGAGAGCAGAAGAGCGGAACATATCGTGGCCTGCGCTCGGCGTGAGGCATCGCGGACCGCGCACGCAGCCAGCGTGAGACCGGTCCGCTGATTCCGAAGATTGACGCGCCCATCAGCAGCAGCCACGGAATCAGATGCAGAAACGTCACCTGGCGCGTCTTGAGCAGCACAACCGCGCCCGTTACGCCTCCCAGGACCGAGACCAGCATCACCACCGGCAGCAGTTCCCTGCGAACGTCAGACTTGAGCGCCGCCAGCGATGTCACCTGTCCTGGCCACAATGCGACGGTGTTGGTTGCGTTCGCCTGGACCGGCATCACGCCCATCCCGAGCATTGCAGGGAACGAAAGAAACGAGCCGCCGCCGGCCATCGCATTCATCACGCCCGCGATAAACGACGCCACAACCAGCCAGGCGTAATGCCAATGCGAGCTAATGCCGAATGTCATCCATCTTCCATTGTATCGGCTGCGAGTTTCCAGCCGCTCAGGCAGGCATCTCCGGCGTCGCGGCAATCAGCCCGCGCGTGTACTCATCCCTCGGAGCGGCGCACACCTGCTCGCACTCACCCAGCTCCACCAGCCTGCCGCGCTGCATCACCGCCACTCTGTCGCACAGATACCGCACCAGCGGCATCGAGTGCGAAATAAACAGATACGTCAGCCCATACGTGCGCTGCAACTCGCGCAGCAGGTCCACCACCTGCGCCCCCACCGAGACATCCAGCGCGCTCACCGGCTCATCCAGCGCCAGAAACTCCGGCTTCAACGCCAGCGCGCGCGCAATGTTGATCCGCTGCCGCTGCCCGCCGCTGAACTCGTGGGGAAACCGATCGAGCGCCGAGGCCTCAAGCCCAACCTCGTCCAGCATACGGACAAGCTGGTCCCTGTTCCCTGATCCCTGATCCCTATGTATCCGAAACGGCTCCGCCAGAATCTCCCGCACGCGCATCCTCGGATTCAACGCCGCGAACGGGTCCTGAAACACAATCTGCATCCGTCGCCGCAGCGCCCGCAACTCACTCGAACCGGCAGCCAGCAGATCCACGCCGTCGTACTGCACCGTGCCCGCCGAAGGCTCAATCAGCCGCAGCAGCATCCGCGCAACCGTGCTCTTACCCGAGCCCGACTCGCCGACCAGCCCCAGCGTCTCGCCGCGCCGAATCTCCAGCGAAACCCCGTCCACCACACGCGCGCCCGAGTCATACTCCTTCACCAGTCCGCGCGCCTCAACCAGCACATCCGTCGCCATACCCGGATGCTACCATCCAGAAATGCAGACAGCCGCGCCCCTCGCAGGCAAAACCGCCCTCGTCACCGGAGCCAGCGCAGGCATCGGCCAAGCCACCGCCCTCGCACTCGCACAACGCGGCGCAAACCTCGTCCTCACCGCCCGCCGCGAAGACCGCCTCCGCAAGCTCGCAGCCGAAATCGAATCCCTCGGCGTCCGAGCAGTCTTCCACGCAGGAGACGCCGCCGAAGAAACAACCGCGCAGCAAGCCATCGCGCTCGCGCTCGACCGCTTCGGCCATCTCGACATCCTCATCAACAACGCAGGCGCAGGCAACTACAAAGACCTCATCGACACCTCCGCCGCCGACTACGACGCCCTGATGAACGCCAACATGCGCAGCGGCTTCCTCTTCTCCCGCCACGCCGCGCCGCACATGATCGCGCAAAAGAGCGGCATCATCCTCTTCATCTCATCCGTCGCCGGCCTGCAAGGCGCCGCAGGCGAGTCCGTCTACTGCGCCACCAAATTCGCGCAGTCCGGCTTCGCCCAGTCACTCGACGCCGAACTCCGCAAACACGGCATCAAAGTCGGGACCATCTTCCCCGGCGGCGTCAAATCCGAGTTCGCCCTCGGCCACGGACGCACCGAGGACTCCATCCGTAACTCGCGCATGATGGACCCCGTCGAAGTCGCCGAAGCCATCGCCTTCGCCTGCCTCCAGCCACCCAACGTCCGCATCCCCCAGATGACCGTCCGCCACATGGGTTAGGCACTTTCTCTGAAGAATTGCCCTCGCGATCTCATCCTCCGAAGCGGGATTTGTTCGTCATTCCCGAAGGGAATCTGCGTTGCCGTCCCTCCCCTTTTGTTTGTCATTCCCGAAGGGAATCTGCGTTTCGCATCGGCTCACGCCGGGCTACACCTACAGCGAAAATGCTAATCCAACTTCGGCCGCATCAAATTAAACGCACTCTCCTGCTGATACGCCCGCGCAAACGCCGCTACCCGCGCATCCGAATAAAGCGCCCCCAGAAACGTAATCGACACCGGAGTCCCCGGCCCGCCCACATTCCCCGGATCGCCATCACCCGTCTTCTCCGGCCCAGGAGCGCCATCGCCGCGCACGCCATTCGGCACAATCACCGCCGGATGCCCCGTCAGGTTCGTCGCCGTCAACTGCGCACCCTCCGAAGGCGTCACCATCACATCGACCTCGGCAAACATCTTCTCCATCGCCGCCATCGCCAGCGTCCGCGCCCGCTGCGCCTGCACATAATCCACCGCCGAATAAAACCGCGCCACGCGAAACTGATTCGGCCAGTCATAACTCTTCTGCCCGGTCAGCAACCGATCGCGCCCACTCAAGGTCAACTCGTCAAACGCCGCCGCAGACTCCGCCTCCAGCAGCGGAGTCATGTCGCCAAAATGGCACCCATGCGGCATCTCCATCGGCACCAGCTTCACGCCCATATTCCGCAGCGTATCCAGCGCGGCAATTCCGTATTTGGAGTCGTACACTCTGCGCGCAAAATCCCGCTTCGCCTCATCGCTCGTCCCATCCGGCTTGGTCGGCACATCAAACTCGCTCTTCAGATACCCCACCCGCAGCGCCTTCCAGTCAAACCCCGCATCCCAGCGAAACGCCGCATCCCGCACACTCAAGTCGTGCCCATCCGGCCCATAGATCGCGCTCAGCACCACCGCACAGTCCTCCACCGAGCGCGCAATCGGCCCAACCTTATCCATCGTCCAGCTCAGCGCCATCGCGCCCGTGCGCGGCACAAACCCAAACGTAGGCCGCAGCCCCGTCACCCCACACCGCGTACACGGAGCCGAGATCGACCCCAGCGTCTCCGTCCCAATCGCAAACCCCACGCACCCCGCCGACACCGCGCTCGCACTTCCCGCCGAAGACCCGCTCGACCCCTGCTTCGGGTTCCACGGATTCCGTGTCCTCCCCCCAAACCACAGGTCGCCCTGCGCGAGCGAGCCCATCGACAACTTCGCCACCAGCACCGCGCCCGCCGCATCCAGCCGCTTCACCACCGTCGCATCTTCGTCAAAGCTCTGCTGCTCAAACCCAGCCGCGCCCCACGTCGTCGGATAGCCCTTCACCGCCAGCAAGTCCTTCGCGCCCCACGGAATCCCATGCAGCGGCCCGCGATATTTCCCCGCCGCAATCTCCGCATCCGCCGCCGCAGCCTGAGCCAGCGCCCGCTCCTCCGTGTACGTAATCACAAAGTGCAGCCGCGGATCATACTTCCTCAGCCGCGCCAGATACATCCTCGTCAGCGCCACGCTCGACACCCTGCGCGTCTTCACCAACTCCGCCAACTCGCGCACCGAAGCAAACGCCAGATCATCCGAGCCTTCCGCAACCCCAGCCGCCGCCAGCCGCGAAACATCCGGCGCCGCACTTATCCGCACCACCTCTCGAACCGCCTGCGGCTCCGTCTCAATCTTCATTCCCGCAGGCACCGGATCGAACACAAACGCCGGAGCCACACTGTTCGGCATCTTCAGCGACCGGATCACCTCCACCGAATCCCGCTGCCGCCCAAGCCCGCCGAGCATCATCGCCTTCTGCTCCGCCGTCAGCCGCAGCCCGGCGATCGCCGCCGCCGCATCCATCATCTCGGGCGTAATCTTCTGAAGCGCAGCCCCACTCACCCCCGCGCCGCCGCCGCTCCCGGCCGCCATCCCCAACAACACACCAGGCAGCAACGTCTGCCCCACTCCCGCCGCCGAACAAACCGCAAGAAAACGCCGCCGATTCAACCCCTGCCAACCACCCTGTCCACTCATCCCCGCATTATTGCATTGCTACAGAAATGACGGACAACAAAGCCCGAAGGAAGTTCTGATTAAGTCATAGCATTGAAGAGGCATGGCTTCACAGGCTGCCGAAAAATGCACACTTTGTGCTTTTCGGTGGGAGCGCAGGGCTTCAGCCCTGCGAAAACTCCAGCAAATTCAAGGGGCTTTAGAGGCTGCTGAAAAAGTCGTTGTGGTTGCTTTTAAGGATTAGCGTGGGGCTTCAGCCCCACGAAAACGTCAGTAAATACGAGGGGCTTTAGCCCCGGGCCTTCTCTCCAATCAACACGAGCGACTTTTTCAACACCCTCTTTAGCCCCGGGCCGTTCCGCACAAGCCGCCGGATGGACTTTTTCCGCAGCCTCTTGAGTCGCTCAGAGAATACTCGCAGACTTAATCAGACCTTCCCGAATTCCAGATGCCGGGTACCCCATCTTCGCCGCAGCGAAAATCCCGACATCCCAACCCGGCAACGCAGATCGTTTTTCGGACGATGGGCCAACTTCGGCGCGATAAAACCGTATGTCAACTACCTGAACTCAGAGATAGCTGCGCTACACGAACATGCAATCTGGTTCAAAAGATCGGGCAGGCCACGCACATCGTCGTCATTAGCAGACTGCGTTTAAGCATTGGTAAGAACCTCCATTTTGAGTATGTGATAACTGGTCTAGCCTGAAAGTAACTGTATTGCTAATTATCGCTGGGGAACGAAGCCTGATCGATGACCAATGTTTGAATCATGCCAGTGCTTGTTTTCAGCTGTAGTCCTAATTCCTTGAGGGATTCAAAGAGATTGTCACCTAGAACCAACTCAGATTTGATTTCATTCGGATTGAGCACAACTAGAAAGTCATAGGAGCCAGTCAAGCCCGTTTGATCGACGACCGGCTTCGATAACCACTGCGACAGACGACTGGCCAGGTTAGACATAGAGATATTCTCGCCGCGAAGTCCATTATCTTCAGGCAAGCCTCCATCGACACCTCCAGCCCAAGGGAATGCATTCTCGTCCTTGCTCGGATTTAAATGCAGAGATCCGCGGCCCCGGGCAAGCACGTAGACCTTTCCCTCTCTTTGCTCAAAATGCAGCTTGAGCTGAAAGCGATGCGTCAACAGATTGCACAGCATCCGCCGTATCTCGTCGGGCGGCGGATTCTTGGGATTGCGAGGGTGTACATATCGCGATGCCACGTCGGCAGGAGGTTTTGCCTCAATATCAAACCGCGTTTTGTGAATCCAACTGGGGCCGCCAACGATTTGAGCCAATGGGAGGTTGTATGCCTCCATGAGGAGGTAATCAAGCGTTGCCCCTTGAGCAACTACTCTAGCTCCAGGATATGTGAACAGTGCATTGACTATTTGCTGTTTAGGATTCGTCCTTTTTATGGAGGCTACTTCAAACTCAGCGCTCGAAGTACTGGAGATAGATGCCGACACATCGTGACGGCGTGACTGAGCAACAGCCCGTAGTCCTGTGTCAGCCAATACAATGAAGCCGCATGATAAAAATAGCGATATCCACGTCAATCTTCTGAGCATGCCCCGAATACCTCACATCCAGGATTCCTCGGTCATACACCATTCGGACGGCTTTTGGCCTGCCCGATCTTTTGAACCAGATCGCATGTTAGTGTAGCGCAGCTATCTCTGAGTTCAGATAGTTGCGATGTGGGGAGTGGAGAGGCGGGATGAGCGGAGCGATTCCCGCCTCCCCACTCTCCAGGCTCGTTGCCATCTAGGCCTCCGGCGTAGGTGGGCGATAGCCCAGCGAAGAGTGCGGCCGGACGGTGTTGTACTGAACACGCCAACGCTCAGCCAGCACCCGGAGATCACACGACGGATTTCCACATCCTGCCTCTTGACTGGCCTGATAATCTTAAATCAGGAAAGAAGAAGCCCGGGGCTGCCTCGGGCTTCTTCTTTTGGCATCTGACGTGCGCAGGGAGGTCCGAACCTAAGTCCTTTGTTCGAAGGACTTTGAGTACTTAATGAGGGGAGGGGGGTACCCCTGCGACCGGCACAACAAACCGCAGGGTTCCTAAGTTGAAAGGACAGACAAGAATGCCTGGTGTAGTGAGTCCTCAATTCGTTTCACATGCCAAAGGGCCAAAGGCTCGTTCTATACCAGCCTGGGGCAACGCCCCAGGTGAGGTTGCAGCATAAAACCAAGGGCTGAAGGCCCGCCCTATCGTGCGCCGAACTTCAGACTCACCACACTAAATATCCAGGTTCTTTACATCGAGAGCATTTTCCTCGATGAACTTCCTGCGACTCTCGACGTCCTCGCCCATCAGCGTGGTGAATATTTCCTCGCAGGCCGCGATGTCTTCGAGCTTGACCTGAAGCAGCGTCCGACGCTCCGGGTCCATCGTCGTCTCCCAGAGCTGCGGAGCAGTCATCTCGCCCAGCCCCTTGTACCGCTGAACCTGATACTCCTTGCGACCCTGCTCGATCACGTAGTCGAAGACCTCGCGAGCCGTCTTCTTCTCGACCGGGTCATGCGAAGCCTTGCTCGCCCGCTTGCCCGGCTTGGCCTCGGCCACGGTGCCCGGAGCCGTCGCCGTCGCAGCAACGCCCTCTTCCGAAGCGGCCTCTTCAGCCTCTTCCTCAGCCTCAACCGCCGCTTCAGCCTTGCTCTTCGCGGCGTACTCGATGAAGAACGGCCCAACAAGCTGCTCAGCGATCTGCGCGTGCTTGCCGAGCATCTGCCGCGTCTCCGGAGCCGACGCCAGCGCCCAGTCGACGACCCTGACCGCGCCCTGCGCGTCCGTGAAGCTGACCGAGTACATCTGCCGCTCCTCGTTCAGCTCCACTTCGCCGACATGCTTGAACTGATAAGCCTTCTGCAAGCCGACAAGGCGCTCACGCATCTCCTTCAGCTTCGCCGGCGACTCAAAATCCGCGCGATGCACCGGGTCCTTGCCCTCATGAGCGAACAGCGCCGCAAACGCCTCAGTCACGTCGTCATTGCGCAGCCGCTTCTGTACCTTGGCGAAGAAGCCGAGGTAGTCGTTCAATCGCTCCATGAACTTCGTCAGGTCGCGGCCTTCGAGCTTCGCTCCGCCCTCGCCGTAGCGAATCACCATGCCATCAGAGGCGCGCTTCACCATGACGTTCACATACTCGCGGTCGTCCTTGATGTACTGCTCGAACTTGCCCTTCTTGATGCGATAGAGCGGCGGCTGTGCGATATAGACGTGCCCGCGCTTAATCAGCTCTGTCATGTGCCGGAAGAAGAAGGTCAACAGCAGCGTGCGGATGTGCGAGCCGTCCACGTCGGCATCGGTCATCAGGATGATTTTGCCGTAGCGCAGTTTGGTCGCGTCGAAGTCGTCCTTGCCGATACCGCAGCCGAGCGCCGTAATCATGGCGCGAATTTCCTCGTGGCCCAGCATCTTGTCGTAGCGGGCCTTCTCGACGTTGAGAATCTTTCCCTTGAGCGGCAAAATCGCCTGGAACTTACGGTCGCGGCCCTGCTTCGCGGTGCCGCCTGCGCTCTCGCCCTCGACCAGGTACAGTTCGCAGCGGTCCGGCTCGCGCTCCGAGCAGTCGGCCAGCTTGCCCGGCAGTCCGCCGCCGTCGAGCGCGCCCTTGCGCCGGGTCAGGTCGCGGGCCTTGCGAGCGGCCTCACGCGCGCGCGCCGCATCAATCGCCTTGTTGATAATCTTCTTTGCTACAGAAGGGTTCTGCTCCAGGAACCCGCCCAGCCGCTCATTCACGAACGCCTGCACGGTGCCGGCGATGTCCGAGTTCAGCTTGCCCTTGGTCTGTCCCTCAAACTGAGGCTGGCTCAGCTTCACGCTGATGACGACGACAAGACCTTCGCGCACGTCGTCGCCCGAGAGATTTTCCTTCACGTCCTTGAACAGCCCAAGCGCCTGCCCGGCAGCGTTGATGGTACGGGTCAGCGCCGTCTTGAAGCCCGAGAGATGCGTGCCGCCGTCGATGGTGTTGATGTTGTTGGCGAACGTGAACACCGTCTCCGAGTAGGCGTCGTTGTACTGGAGCGCAATCTCCATGGCCACATTGTCGCGCTCGGCTTCCATGTAGATGGGCTTGTCGTGCAGCACGGTCTTGCCCTTGTTCAGGTGCTTGATGAACTCCGCGATGCCGCCAACATACTTGAACTCCTGGTGTTTGCTCTCGCCGGTCTTTGTGTCGGTGGTGCGCTCGTCGGTGAGGTGGATTTCGAGACCCTTGTTCAGGAAGGCCAACTCGCGCAGGCGCTGGGCCAGCGTGTCGTAGTTGAACTCAGTGACGCTGAAGATGGTCTTGTCGGGCAGAAAGTGGACTTTGGTGCCGCGCCGCTTCGTCGGCCCCATCTTGCGCAGCTTCGAGGTCGGCGCGCCTTTGGAGTAATCCTGCTCCCAGGCGAAGCCATCGCGCCAGATCTCGACATCGAACTCTTCGCTCAGCGCATTGACGCAGCTTACGCCCACGCCATGCAAACCGCCCGAAACCTTGTAGTTCGAGGCGTCGAACTTACCCCCGGCGTGGAGCATCGTCAGCACCACCTGCACCGCCGGCATCTTCTCGCCGTTGATGACCTTGTCGCCCACCGGAATGCCGCGTCCGTCGTCGGTGACGGTGATGGAGTTGTCCACGTGAATCGTCACATCGATGCGGGTTGCGTGGCCGCCAAGCGCCTCGTCCACCGAGTTGTCAACCACCTCATAGACCAGGTGATGCAGGCCCATCTCCCCGGTCGAACCGATGTACATGGCCGGCCGCAGGCGCACCGCCGCCAGGCCTTCGAGAACGGTAATGTTCTCGGCCGTGTAGCCGCCGCCCGTCTTTTCCTTCTTCGAGGCGGGCTTGTTCTCGGTCAAAGTTGCGTTGTCTTCAAGCTCCAGAAGAGCCGCGTCGGTGGGGATTGCCGTCGATGCCATGTATCTCCGATGAGCTGTCCGCTCAGACGTATCCGATATGCCGGGTGTCCAGCTAGCCCGTGCCCGCTCAATCCGCGAAACCCGCGTCATTCCAGCGCTTTACGCACGTTACAGGCTGGTTCTCAGTAGTCTGATTATACCACGTTCAGGAGGCCATCCGGCAGCCGCGACAGCCCTGCATACGGCTTGGTTCCGAGCAGTCTTTGTTCTTGAATCTCAGGCCACGAGCAGGCAGCAGGAATACATACGCCTTCCTGACAAGATCCGGCTGAAAAGGCCCGGAGAGCAGTCGCCCAACACAGTAAAACTGGAAATTCTTCACCCTGCCGGTATTTCAATACTGGTAAGTACCCGTGCATAACCAGTAACTTACGCAGGCGGCGCGATGCGGGCAACTTGTCGTAACCCAAATGGGTTATATGCAAACTTTTGCATATTGATATTCTTCGCTCGTAGGCAGAGAGGTAAACCTATGAAGTTCAATCGACTACTCGTAGCTTCCGTCCTTGGGCTGGCCTTTCTGGCAACCTCCTCGGCGCTCGCCTGCGAGCACAACGACAGCAGCAATGAACAGAGTCACTGGTCGTTTCTTGGGTGGTGCCAGCATTTCACCCAGTCGCATGACGAACACCACCGTGAGTGCGACCAGAACGGTCAGAACAGCGGCATCGGGCGCAACTGCGACCGCGGCAAGGGCAACGGCGGCGGTTACTGCGGCACCGACGGCCATACTTCGGGCGGCGGCTCAGACTCCGGCGGCGGCAGCTCAACGGCCGGCGGCGGTAAAGGCATCAGCTGAGCTCACCAGGCTATCAACCCAACCATTAACCGGGCGCCATTCTTTGCGCACTTCCGCGCAAAGGATGGCGTCTTTGCCTGTGACGCGGCCTCGTATATACTCAAGAGGTTGTCCAGAATGCAGTTTTTGTCAGGAACACAATGCCAAAGTTGAAGACACACTCAGGCGCGGCCAAGCGCTTCAAGAAGACCGGCACGGGCAAGTTCAAGCGCGGCCAGTCGAAGATGCGCCACATCCTCACCTCGAAGGCCACGAAGACCAAGCGCAAGCTCGGCGGTATCGTGCTCGTCTCCGAGGCGGACTCGGCCAAAGTCGCCCGCATGTTGCCCTACGCCTGATCGCGTAGCGGAGCCGAAGTTTTCAAGTCGAGCCGTTCTGAATCAGAACAAAGGGCCGGTCAAGCGTAAAGGCCCCTGGGTCAGTGAAAACGAAGCCCACCGAGACTTGAAGTTGCATAGCGAGTGAAGAGGCCACCTTGCCTCCAGCCGCTTAAACGAAGTACGCAAAAGGAGCAGGCACCATGCCTCGTGTAAAACGCGGTACAAAACGCAACGACCGCCGCAAAAAGATCCTCAAGCGCGCAAGCGGTTATTTCCTCACCAAATCCAAGCTCTATCAGGCAGCGCAGGAGGCCGTTGAACGGTCGCTGATGTTTGCCTATACGGGCCGCAAGCAGAAGAAGCGGCAGTTCCGCTCGCTGTGGATCGTCCGCATCGGAGCGGCGGCCAAGCTGAACGGCCTGAGCTACTCGACGTTCATCGACGGTCTCAAGAAGGCCGGCAACCAGCTCGACCGCAAGGTGCTGGCCGACATCGCAGCCAACGACGCAGCCGGGTTCGCCGCGCTCGCCGAGCAGGCGAAGGCAGCCCTCAAGGACGCAGCCGACAAGCGCGCCAAGGCAGCCAAAGCCGCATAAACCTGGGAGATTCCCAAACCAAAGGCACGGCTTCGGCCGTGCCTCTTCCTTTGTTGCAGAGACAGGAGAGATGGTGATGATCGGAAAAGCAGAACGAAAAGAAGCGGCGCGAGAGTTCAAAGAGCGCAAGCCATTGCCCGGCATCTTCGCCATTCGCTGTGCCTCGACAGGCCGGCGCTGGGTGGATGCGTCGCCCAATCTTGCTGCTGCCGAGAACAGCCAGTTCTTTCAACTTCGTCAGGGGTTGCATCGCAACAAAGAGTTGCAGGCGGATTGGAATACTCACGGCGAGCCTTCGTTCAACTTTGAAGTTCTTGAGGCGCTGCCGGAAGATACCCCGTCGTTGAACCTGCGCGATGTGCTTGCCGAGCGCAGGCGCGCCTGGGCAGAGGCACCACAGGCGTAAGCAGGGCGCTGGTGTCTTTGCCATGGCCACGCCAGCAATCGTCTATGCTTGAGCCATGCCGTCTGCCCCCGTGACAACCGAGCAACTGAACCTGCGCTCCACGAGCAAGGAGCAGGCCGCCTCGGCTCCGTTTGAGTCGTGGGGGCGGTATCCCACCTATGGCGCGAACGTCATTCCGCTGAACTGGCAAGGTGATTTTTCCGCCATCGCGCCGAGTCTGCTCAACGGCGCGTTGCCCGTCGGCATGGGGCGCAGCTACGGCGATGCGTGTCTGCTGAAGGATGGCAACCTGCTTGTCACCACGGGCATGAATCGTCTCATCTCGTTCGATGCCGAGGCTGGCTTGCTCACTGCCGAAGCAGGCATCTCGCTAGCCGATATTCTCGACTTCGCCGTCCCCCGTGGGTTCTTCCTTCCCGTCAGCCCGGGCACGAAATACGTCACCCTCGGCGGGGCGATTGCCAACGATATTCACGGCAAGAACCATCACATGGCCGGGACCTTCGGCTGCCACGTGACTCAGTTCGAGTTGGTGCGCTCGGACGGAAGCCGCAAACTTTGCTCACCCACGCAGAATCCCGACTGGTACGCCGCGACCATCGGCGGGCTTGGCATCACGGGCTTGATCACATGGGCGACGCTGCGGCTCAAGCCCATCGTCTCGCGGCTGATTGAGTACGAGGGCATTCAGTTCCACGGAATCGACGAGTTTCTCGCCCTCACCGACGCGAGCAAGGATGTCGAGTACACCGTGAGTTGGGTCGATGTCACCTCGACGGGCAAGAATTTCGCGCGCGGCATCTTTATGCAGGGGGACCACTCGCAGAAGCGCGACACGCTCACGCCGTCGCCGAAGCCGAAGCTCGTCTTCCCGTTCGACGCTCCGGGTTTTGCGCTGAACCGGCTGTCGGTCAGTCTCTTCAACACAGCTTATTTTCACAAGCAGTTCTCGAAGCACTCGGTCTCGATGCAAGACTACGAGCCGTTCTTCTACCCGCTCGACAAAGTGCTGCACTGGAACCGCATGTACGGCAAACGCGGGCTGCTCCAGTTCCAGTACGTCATTCCGTGGGAGCACGCGAAGGAAGGAACCGTCGCCATTCTGCGCGAGGTCGCCAAGTCGGGGCTTGCGAGCTTCCTCGCGGTGCTGAAGGCGTTCGGCGATGTGCCCTCACCCGGCATGATGAGCTTTCCAAAGCCCGGCATCACACTCGCACTCGATTTCCCCATCAAGTCGGACCGGACGTTCCCGCTGGTCCACCGACTGGCGGAGATGGTGCTGGAGTTTGGCGGACGCCTCTACCCGGCCAAGGATGCTGCCATGACTCCGCACCAGTTTCAGACGTTCTACCCGCAATGGCAGCAGTTTGCGCGCTACCGCGACCCGCTGCTGACTTCGAGCTTCTGGGAGCGAGTCACCGGAGATATTTCAGGATCATGAGCAACGCAAGCACGAACAACACACCACGCAAGATTCTCGTTCTCGGCGCGACCTCGGGCATTGCCGAGGCTACGTGCCGAATCTGGGCCGCGCAGGGTGCGAGCCTGTTTCTTGTAGCGCGCAACGGGGAGAAGCTCGCCGCCGTCGCCGCCGACCTGAAGACGCGCGGCGCGAGCTATATCGACACGGCGGTCGCCGATCTGGACGACACCGATAGCCACCCAGCGCTGCTGGCCCACGCCATCAACTCGCTCACGGGCATGGACATTGCATATCTGGCCCACGGCATCCTGGGCGACCAGACACACGCCGAACAGGACTTCAACGCCGCCGCGCAGGTGATCCACACCAATCTGATGGCACCGGTCTCGCTCGTCACCTGGCTGGCGAACTTCTGCGTGCAGCGCCGCTCGGGAACTATCGCGGTGCTCTCGTCGGTGGCCGGAGACCGGGGGCGCAAATCGAACTACGTCTACGGCGCGTCGAAGGCGGGTCTTTCGGCGTTTCTCGAAGGTCTGCGCAACCGCGTGGACCGCGAAGGCGTCACGGTGCTCACCATCAAGCCGGGCCCGGTGAAAACGGCCATGACCGCAGGAATGCCGAAGAGCGAAAAATTCGCCGACGTAGACTCAGTGGCGGAGTCAATCGTCCGCGCCATCGACAAGAAGAAGGACACACTCTATGTGCCGTTCCAGTGGTGGCCCATCATGTTCGCTGTCCGCCACATTCCAGAGCGCATTTTCAAAAAACTGAATCTGTAGATCGCCTCATCGAGGCGCATCGCCGATCATGTTCCACGCAGAAGAACACAGTCTGATAGCAGTTGAGGCAAAGGGTTTCTGTGTCGAGGGAGAGGGTCAATGAGGGCAGCAGTATGGGCAGGTGCGATTCTGGTAGCGTGCGCGGCGACGGCAGTCGCCCAGGCAAATGAGGATCTCAAGACACTGCCGGCCGGTGCGGACATCCCGCGCATGGTGTCGCCAGCAATCGACAGGCCGGGTGAGCCGTTCTCGTATGCAAGCCGTCCGACGGACCAGATCAGCGTGATGCACGCAACGGCGGGAACGGAGATTACGCCGGAAGGCTCGCTGTATACGGGCTACGGCGAGTTGATGTTCTTTGTCGGAATCGAGCGCGAGCCCGTGTCGGCGCGGGTGCGGACGCTTGAAGAGGGGCATCTGCCGATCGTCCACTACACGGTGAAGCACGATGGGCTGGAGTACCGCTTTACGATGTTTGCCGCTTCGCTGGGTGCCGAACAGTTGGGCGGACAGGTGGCAAACTTTGTGCGCGTCGAGATACGGAACCCGGGGGCGAACGAACGGCACGGTTTTTTGACCGCGGCGTGGCGGTATCAAGGAGAGCAGACCACAAATTTTTCGACGGGAGACAATCGCTTTCGCCGCCCGGTGAAGGGTGATCAGGTAGGGGCCTACCAGCAGCAGGGCGAAGCATTTCGCCCGAATGCTGTGTATACGACTTCGGGCGATGCCTTTTTGCAGGATGGCCGGGCGATCTATTTTTTCCTGACAGCGCCCAAGCCGCAGCTCAGGCCGACGCTGAATGATTACTACAATCATCTGGCCCCGTTAGATACAAAGATGACGGTATCGCCGACGACTCCTGTAGCGACGGCGGAGTACGACGTTGCCGTGGCTCCAGGGGCAGCGCAGGTCCTCGACTTCAAGATGCCGCTCGCTCCGGTGGGTGTCAGCGGTCCGGAGTTTGACGCGGTGGAACACGCGAACTTCAACGAGCGCAAGGAAAAGGTGTGCGCCTTCTGGGATGCGCTGATTGCGCAGGGCATCGATATTGAGACTCCGGAAGACAAGGTCAATCAGACGTTCAAGACAAGTCTGGTGAACGATCTGATGTCGCTGAACAAGGTGGGCGACGACTATGTGCAGACAGTCAATCAACTGCACTATCACGGGTTCTATCTGCGCGACTCGTCGGACTTTGTGCGGATGTATGACACGTCGGGCTATACGGAGATCGCCCGGCAGGTCGTGAACTTCTTTGCCACGAAACAGCAGCCGGACGGAAACTTTCTCTCGCAGCGCGGGCAATACGACGGATGGGGACAATCGCTCTGGACCTACGGCGAGCACTACCGGATGACGCACGATAAGGCATTCGCAGCGGAGGTCTATCCGCGCGTCGTTCGCGCCGTCGATTGGCTGCAAAGTGCGGTCGCCGCCGATCCGCTGCACCTGGTTCCCGCAACGGACGTGCGCGACAATGAGTTTGTTCCGGGACATCTGACCGGGTATAACTTTCTGGCGCTGGACGGGCTTGATGCGGCAGTGCGGTTTGCGCATGAATTGAATCATCCCGAGGATGAACAACGTTTTCGCAAGCTGGAGAGCGAACTGCGCGAGTCGCTGATGAAGCGGCTGGACGCGGTGACGGCGCAGACCGGGGGATATATTCCTCCGACGCTCGACGGCGGTACACGGGGAACGGACTGGGGAAACCTGCTGTCGCTGGTTCCGGAGCAGCAGCTCAAGCCGTTCGATCCGAGAGTGACGGCGACGCTGCATGCGACACAGGCGAGGTATCAGGAAGGACTGATTACCTACCATCAGCCGGGACAGGGCGTGTATCTGCACCATTACCTGACCATCAAAAACACGCTGACAGAGTTGATTCGCGGAGAGCAGGAACAGGCAATTCGAGAGATGTATGCGGTGCTGCTGCATACCAGTTCCACCAACGCAGGGTTTGAGTACTCGGTGCGCCCGTGGGGCGACAGAAACTTCATGGGCAATCTGGCGCCGCATGGATGGATGGCGGCGGAGTACCGGAACCTGCTGCGGAACATGATGGTGCGCGAGGATGGAGATACGCTGCATCTGCTCTCCGCGTGGTCTCCCGAGTGGGTTGGCGCAGGAAAAGGGATTGTTGTGAAGCGGGCGGCCACCTACTTTGGCACTGTGGGATTCAGGCTCGAAATGCCTACGGACAAGACGGCAACGCTCGATCTCACGATGGACCGCCGAAGTGCTTACGCACCGGCTAAGGTGGTGATGCACCTGCCGTGGTTTGTCGATGCAAAGACGGCCACCGCTACTGCGAATGGGAAACCGCTCGACGTGAAGGCAGGAGCAGTGACGATTCCGGCCGACGTGGACCGGGTCGATCTGACATGGAGCAGGGTTGCGCTGCCGAAGGACTATCCCAACAGCTACACCACGGCGGTGGATCAGTACAAACGCGAGTATCGGGCACGGTTTGAAAAATTGACAGGGGTAGACGTGCCGGCAATTTGATCGCGGAGGATTGGCATAGAAGCGGATGCAGATAGCGCACGCCTGCTGAAACTTGCCGTTTCCACGATCACATCCTCGTTCTACCTCGTGTTGGATCGCGCGTGTAACAAAATTGGAAAGTCGATTCGCCGCCTCTTTGTAATTGGCGACTTTGCACACTCGGGTTTTACGGGTCAGGGACATTCCGTGATGAAGGGCACGCCGCCATTCAAAAGCAGGAATAATAGCTACCGGAGAAATATTTCCGCCGCTGGCGAAGTGGTGGCCCGCCGTGATCATCGCGACATTGCTGTTTGCGGCCTGGGTTGCTTGAAGCACCAAAGGACGCATCAGGAGCTACAGCGTATCGATTCAGGCCCGGCGAAAGGAAAGAAGCAGTGCGAATCGGCGGTTCATTTCTCTTTGCGGCCATCCTGAGTTTGTCATTTGGGGGCCCGTTGGCGAACGCTGCCGACAGGCCCGTTCAGGTATGCGTGCGCGATCAGGATGGAAGAGCAATCACGGACGCAACAATCGAGTTGGAGAACAAGCCTCCCCAGCCGGTTGCGTTCGACTCGCAGGGTTGCGCGACGTTGATCATCTCTGCGGACGCGCGAGTGCGAGTGACGCGCGCTGGGTTCACCAGCGTATCGCGGACGTTGGCCCCTGGCGCAAAACAGACGATCGTACTGGCCGTGGCGGGAGATCAGCAGGAGGTCGAAGTCACGGCGAGGACGCCGCTAGCTCTGGACGCAAGCGCGAACAGTGTACGAACAATGTCTGCGAAGCAGATGCTGGAGGCCCCGGGATTCACGCTCGATGACCGGCTGCGACAGGTGGCTGGATTTCAGTTATTTCGGCGGACAAGTTCGTGGGTGGCCAATCCCACCTCTCAGGGAACCTCGCTCAGCGGGCTGGGATCGACAGCCGCCAGTCGTACATTGGTGCTGAGCGATCAGGTCCCGTTGAACGATGCGTATGGCGGCTGGATTCACTGGAATGAGATTCCTGCCCTTGCCGTGCGGGACGTGGAAGTGATGCGGGGCGGAGCCTCGGACCTGTACGGATCGAATGCCATCGGCGGTGTCATCAACATAACGCCGGTCACGCCGAGGCGCTTTGGATATGCACTCGATCTGTCTGGCGCAAGCGAAGGAACCTCAAACCTGAATGGATTGGTTACCGGTGCGAAAGAGAAATGGGCCGCGCTCGCTGCGGCCACCTTGTTCCGCACAGATGGCTACATCCTGACCGCACCGGAGGTTCGCGGACCCGTGGACGTGGCGGCGAATGTTCATTCCCAGAGTGGGCGCGTGGAACTGCGCCGCAGTTGGGGAGAAGACAACGGAATATTCCTGCGGGGAAACCTGCTCAACGAAGCACGAAACAATGGAACACGGTTGCAGAAAAACGGCACACGGATATGGAGATATGTTGCAGGAAGCAACTGGGAGACGCGCAACGCGGGCCGCTTTCTCGTGCGGTTCCACGGAACAGAACAGAAATACCGGCAGAGTTTTTCGGCAATCAATGCGGCGCGGACGTTTGAAAGGCTGACGGCGTTGCACTTCGACCCGTCGCAGCAGATTGGCGGAGTGGCGCAATGGGCGCGAAGCTATCGAACGGTCACTCTGGTGGCCGGCGGCGAGGTGCTCGACTCACGCGGGACAGACCTTGAAGTACGCTCCGAAGTGAGCACCAGCGCGCGGCAGCGAGACGAGGGCGTATACGCAGAGCTGCTGTGGCAACCCGAGAACTGGTCCTTCGCTGTCTCCTCGCGCTTCGATCACTTCGGCAGCTTCGACGCCAGACAATCTGGCGGAGTGCCTCCGGCGCTTCCAAACATCAGCGAACATGTCTTCGACCCTCGCATCGGAGTTGTCAGGGAGATGACACGATGGTTGTCGCTCACGGCTTCCGGCTTTCGCGCATTTCGCGCGCCAACCATGAATGAACTGTACCGCCAGTTCCAGGTGGGACAGCAGATTACACTCGCAAACCCAACCTTGAAGTCGGAGCGCGCAACTGGTGTCGAAGCAGGGACGTTGCTGCACGGAGGGAGATTGGACTCTGTGCGGCTTGGCTATTTCTGGACACAGGTGAATCGGCCCGTGGCTTCCATCACGCTGCTCTCAACGCCGACAAGCACGCTGTTTCAGCGCCAAAACCTGGGCCAGTTGACAAGCCAGGGCGTTACGGCTGAATGGGAGATGCGGACCGCTGGCTTCCTGACGCTTACGGGCGGGTATCAATACGCGCACTCAACAGTCACGAAGTCTCAGACCGACCCAGCGTTAGTGGGTAAGTGGACGCCCGAAGTTCCGCGAAATAGCGCCTCGTTGCAGATACGCATGGAGCAAGCCAAACTGGGCGTGCTCAGTGTCGATCTGCATACAAGCGGGCAACAGTTCGACGACTCAGCGAACCAGTTCAGACTCGCAGGATATGCACAGATCAATTTGTATGCAGAAAGGTCGATAGGCCGTCGCTTCAGTGTATATGGTTCAGTACAGAATTTGTTGGACCGCCCGGTGCAGGCTGGATGGACGCCGTTGTTAACTCTGGGCGCGCCGCGAATCGTCTTAGTCGGTGTGCGCCTGCACTGAGCACTGCTCATCTTCAGTTTCAGTCTCTGATAGCACACCCCTATCCGGCACAATACGCCGTTGGTCCGTAGCGGGAGGCAGGCATGCTCATCGATGCGCATTGCGGGGTGCAGCAATCGATGACGAACGGATTTGCAACCTGTTTTCCAGCACTTCTCTGCGCGGACGTTTGTGCTTTCCCTGGATGCGGGAGATCAGCGTCTCCGCAGCCTTGTATCCAAGCATGTACTTCGGCTGGACAACGCATGTGAGCCGAGGAGGAAAAATATCGCTCCAGATAAAGTCGTCATAGCTGACAATGGAGATGTCTTTCGGGCAGGAGAGCTTCTGCTCTTCAATGGCGCGCAGCAGGCCGAGCGTCATCATGTAGTTGGTAACGAACACTGCGGTAGGTTTCCTGCGAAGCAGTGCCATCCCCGCGACGTAGCCCGAGTCCATGCCATAATCACCCTCTGCAATCAGATCGGGATGAACCGGCACATGGCGCTCATCAAGCGCGGTCTGATAGCCGCGAAAGCGATCCTCCGTAGTGCTGGCGCCGGAGACGCCGCGGATGATGCCGATTCGCTTGTGCCCAAGATCGAGCAGGTGCCGGACCGCCATGCGACCCCCGCCGAAGTCGTCGGCGACGACCGTGTCGGCGGACAGAGAAGGATGTTCACGATCCAGCAGAACAATCGGAGGCCCATTTTTTTTGAGGCTCTGTTCCAGCGCCGGGCTCATCTCGCCCGGCGCCTTGATCAACACGATGCCGTCCACACGCTTCGAGAGAAAAAGCTCAAGGTAAACTTCTTCCTTGGATAGCTGATTGTCGGAGCTGCCGAGGATGATGGTGTAACCGGCCTCTTTTGCTTTGTCCTCCACGCCGCGCACCAGCTCCGGATAGAAAAAGTTGGCAATATCGGGCACCAGAACTCCAAGCGTCAGCGTCTTCTGACGGGCAAGGCCGCGCGCCAGCAGGTTCGGCGAGTAGTTGAGTTCGCGGATTGCCGCCTCGACCCGCTGGCGCAGCTCCGGACTTACATAGGAGCTGTTATTGATCACCGACGAGACGGTAGCAACTGACACTCTTGCGCGGGTTCCGACATCGTAAATCGTCGCCACACCAACCCTCCGGCCATGAGACTGAAAAAACTTCTTGACAAATCATCGCACGAAACAATAAGGTCAGGTTCCGTTCCGGCTAACCGCTTAGCTAATCGCTTCAAATCGGAAGCGACATCTTGCCAATCCCCTGCTTCCCTGGTGTGCGATCTTGAGTGCGGGCCCCGGCGGCGAAGTACCGAACGCGAAAGGTATTGCGATGCGTACAAAATCCATTTTCGGCCTCTTATTCCTGGCCGTTGTTTTGCAACTACTCCCACGGGCTCTCGCACAGTCCACCACAGATGGTGCGATTGGAGCTACGGTCTTTGACCAGAGCGGCAGCGTCGTCAGCGGCGCCTCCGTCTCTGTTCACAACGACGAAACTAACGCCACTTTCGCCGCGAAGACAGACAGTTCAGGATACTTTCGGGTTGGACATCTACAGCCAGGCCGCTATACCGTGACGATCAATGCCGGGGCCTTCGCTCCGTACGTGTCCCACAACGTGCTCGTGGAAGTCGGCAACCTGACCGGGTTGACGCCTGCGCCGCATCTGGCGGTTGGCGGTGTCTCCCAGACCGTGACCGTCTCGGAAGAAGCTCCTCTGGTGAATACCACAACGCCGGAACTGGCGACTGTGCTGAATGAAACTGCCATTGAAAATCTACCTATTAATGGAGGCCGCTGGTCCGACTTCACCCGCCTTACGCCGGGCGTGGTCGCGGACTCCACAGGCTACGGCCTGCTCAGCTTCCGCGGCATCAGCACCTTGCTGAACAACAATACCGTCGATGGAGCAGACAATAACCAGGCATTCTTCTCCGAGGAGCGCGGCCGCACCCGGGCAGGCTACTCCACCGTACAGGCCTCCATCCGCGAGTATCAGGTGAACACATCGAACTATTCGGCTGAATATGGCCGCGCAGCCGGCGGCGTAGTCAACGTCGTCACCAAAAGCGGCACGAACCAGCTTCATGGCCAGCTTTACTTCAAAGACCGCGACAACGACTGGGGAGCGTTGAATGCCTACACTACCTTAACAACTCAGACCTCTCCCGGGGTCTTCACCTCGAACGTGTACAACCCGAAGGACTGGCGCAAGCAGTGGGGCTTCGGACTCGGCGGGCCGCTCATTAAGGACAAGCTGTTCTTTTTCTATGCATACGATCAGTACCGCCGCAACTTCCCTGCGACGGCAAAGGTTGGCAATGCGACGGCATTCTTCGCCACTCCGGACGCAACCCTGCCCGCGGGCAAGGTATGCGGAGGCACAGGAGCAGCCGCGCCGGACACACTCGATGCGCAGGTGTGCATCATGCAGACGCGACTGGGATATTCGGCATACTCCTTCGCCGCTTCTCAGTATGTTGCGGCATTGGACGCCCTGGCCAACGGCGATCTGGGGCAGGTCGTGCGTACTGGCAACCAGATGATCAATTTTCCGAAGCTCGACTGGCAGATTAACTCAAAGAACCACGCGAGCATTCAATACAACCGCTTCCGTTGGGACTCGCCTGGAGGAATCCAGCAGACGGTCTCCGGCAGTCTGGGCAAGAACAGCTACGGCGACGACTTCGTCAAGATTGACTGGGGCGTGTCAAGACTTGTCACCATCCTCACGAACAACCTGACCAACGAAATCCGCTACCAGTACGGCCGAGAGCTGGATGACGAGTTTGGAAAGCGGCCGAACGCCTACGAAGCTCCCATTGCCAGTTCAGCCTTTGGCGTGCTGCCGCGTGTCACTCTCGACGGAAGCACCGGGCTCTACTTCGGCAATCCCATTTATCTGGACCGGCTGGCCTATCCGGATGAGCGCAGAAACCAGGTTGCCGACACCGTAAATTGGCAACATGGAAGCCATGCGGTCAAATTCGGCATTGACTTCAACCACGTCAGCGACCGCACTGTTAATCTTCAGTATCAGAAGGGGCAATATACCTACCCGCAGATCTACAACTATTTCACCGACTACTACGAGGCGCTCTCCGGACACCCGAAGGGAACATGCAATGCAGCGCAAAACGGAGTAGGTCCCTACCCTTGCTACAGCAGCTTCCTGCAAGGTTTTGGTCCGCTGAACTATGAATTTGCGACCAACGATTATGACTTCTTCGTGCAGGATGACTGGAAGATGTTGCCGCGGCTTTCGCTCAGCATGGGCATCCGGTATGAATACGAACAGTTGCCGCCTTCGCCGGGAGGAACGTCGATCACACTTGGCTCCAACACGGTGAAGACAGGCTATATGCCCGGCGACAGAAACAACATCGGGCCACGGGTAGGCTTCGCCTGGGATGTCTTCGGCACGTCGAAGACGGTGCTGCGCGGAGGCTACGGAATCTATTTCGGGCGCCTGATCAACTCCACCATCTTCCAGGCATACGCATTCAACGGGCTGCCCACCAGCCAGAGCAGCTACACCTTCAAAAACACAACCCCCATCACCTCGACACCGACCTATCTTCTCTTCCCGGAAGTCTTCTCATCCACGCCCGCTGGAACTGGGGGAGCACCGTCCGTGAATGTGTTCCGTCCGGGCTTCCAGCTTCCGCAGGTGCATCAGATGGACATCACCCTCGAGCAGGCCCTGGGATGGAACACCGTCTTCGGCGCCAGCTACCTCAGCAGCCTGGGGCGTCAGTTGCCCGGCTTCGTCGATCTGAACATCGATACTGCGACGCCGGCGACCATCGACTACACCGTTGTCGGCGGAGGGCCGCTCAACACGAGCACCTATAGCAGCCTGCTCTATCAGTCGAAGCTGAACTCAAGCTACTCCAAAGTGACGGACATCTTCAGCGGCGTCAACAGCAACTACCAGGCGCTGGCCCTGCAGGTCACGCACAGGATGAGCCACAACGTCCAGTTCTACGCCGGCTATACCTGGTCTCATGCCCTCGACTACAACCAAAACCAATCCACCTTCTCCGATGCGAACGACCAGTTCGACCCCCGATCGGTCAAATACGACTACGGCAACTCGATCTACGATGTCCCCGTTCGCTTTGTCACCGATGCAATCATCAACTTCCCTGGAGCACACCACGGTCTGCTTCACTATGTTCTGGACGGCTTCACAATGTCGCCGCTCTTCCAGATGCAGAACGGATTGCCCTACTCGGCGCAGACCAGCGGCACGCCGACTGGAGGGCTTTATGGCTCCATCAACGGTTCAGGCGGCACGCCAACCATCGGCGGGCGCGGCATCCCCGGTCTGGGCCGCAATACCTATCGTTTGCCCAACACCTACGTGGCCGACGTTCGCCTCGGCAAAAACTTCGGCTTCGATGCGATGGATCAGCACTTCAATCTGGAGTTGATGGCCGAGATGTTCAACGCTGCAAACCACCAGAACGTGACGCAGCAGAATACGACGGCCTATACGATCTCTGGAACAAAGATGACCTACAATTCGGTCTTCCGCGCAAACCAGAACGCCAATAACAATTACTCTTACACTCCGCGTCAGATGCAACTGGCGGTACGGTTGAAGTTCTAATTCGCAAACTGTGGGCATCTCGCAGTCGAGTTGCCTTCCGCCCACAAGGGAAATCAACATCATGCGGTCGAGCGGACATCGATGTCTTCTTTACAAATCAAGCCGGGACTGAGAGTGCTGATCACGGCCGGTGCCTCGGGGATTGGAAGAACAATCGCCGAGGTATTGGCCACCAACGCCGCGCGTGTTCACATCTGCGACGTGGATGAGGGGCGACTCGATGCATTCAGACGCGCGCTTCCGCAGATTGGCGCCAGCCGCGCCGACATCAGCGAACTGCAACAGGTAGAAGGCGTCCTTGCCGATGTTCGCGAGTCACTGGGAGGGCTGGATGTGCTGGTGAACAACGCCGGCGTTGCAGGGCCTACCGCCTTCATCGACCAGACAGCGCCCGACGAATGGCGCCGGACAATCGATGTCAACCTCAATGGAACGTTCTATTGCACACGACTGGCCGTGCCGATGCTCCGGCGCAGCCGCGATGCCAGAATTATCAACATCTCTTCAGTCGCGGGCCGGCTCGGCTATCCGTTACGCTCGGCCTATGCCGCAACGAAGTGGGGCATCGTCGGAATGACGGAGTCGCTGGCCATGGAACTTGGACCCAGCGGCATCTGTGTCAACGCCGTATTGCCCGGAATCGTGGACGGCTCTCGCATGGGAGCTGTCATTGAAGCGCGAGCGAAGGAGCTGGGAGTCAGTTATGGACGGATGGAGCAGGAATATCTGTCGAAAGTCTCTCTGCGGCGCATGGTGAATGCCTGCGATGTCGCAGCTACTGTACTGTTTCTCTGTTCGCCGGCGGGCGCGAACATCTCCGGGCAATCGCTGAGCGTGTGCGGCAACGTGGAATCATTAAGCGGCGTGCCGAACTTTGAGGAAAATGGATCTGCCCGGTAAGGCCATTCTCACCTGCGCGGTGACTGGCGCGATTCACACGCCGTCGATGTCGCCTTACCTGCCTGTAACCGCAGAGCAGATTGCACAGGCGGCACTGGATGCTGCTGCTGCCGGCGCTGCCATCATTCACCTGCACGCACGCGATCCGGAGACGGGAAGACCGGACCAACGCCCCGAAGCCTTCGAGCCGATCCTGCAGATGCTTCGCGGCAGGACTGACGCCGTCATCAACATCACTACCGGAGGCTCTCCCTTCATGCGCGTCGAGGAGCGCGTGCGCCCGGCGGCACAGTTTCGCCCTGAACTTGCTTCGCTGAATATGGGATCGTTCAACTTCGGACTGTTTCCCATGCTCGACCGCTTCCGCAATTTTCAGTTTGCATGGGAGAAGGAATCGCTGGAGAAAAGCCGCGACCTCATCTTTCGCAATACCTTCCGCGACATCGAATACGTGCTAAAAACCTGTGGCGGCAATGGAACGCGCTTCGAGTTCGAGTGCTACGACGCGGGACATCTGTACAACCTGGCCTATTTTCTCGATCGCAAGCTCGTGCAGCCGCCTCTCCTGATTCAGACCATCTTCGGCATCCTCGGCGGCATCGGAACGCACTCCGACGACGTGGAATACATGCGCCGCACGGCGACGCGCCTGTTCGGCGGCGATTTCTACTGGTCCGTGCTTGGAACGGGCCGCAGTCAGATGAAGATTGCGTCGCTTGCGCTCAGTCACGGCGGATCCGTGCGCGTGGGTCTCGAAGACAGTCTCTGGATTGGCCCGGGTAAAATGGCAAAATCCAACGCAGAGCAGGTTGAAGCCGTGAAGCAGCTTGCAAAGAATTCTGGCCGGTCTATAGCGACACCGGCAGACGTTCGGGCCATGCTGCGACTCAAGGGTTTGACGCCGAATTGATTCGATTCGGCGGACAAAGCAAAGAAGCGAGGAACTATGGGCAAGGGTTGCGTTGTGGTCATGGGCAGTTATGTAGCAGACGTCGCGTTCAGGACAGAGAAGCTGCCTGCGTGGGGCGAGACGTATATGGGCTCATACTTCAAGTTGGGCCCGGGTGGAAAGGGCTCGAACCAGGCAGTAGCGGCTGCGCGTGCCGGAGCCAGGGTGAGCTTCATCAGCAAGCTCGGCCGCGACCCATTCGGCGACCTGGCACGCGCTACCTATCGGGAAGAGGGAATCGATACCACGCATCTGCTGGAGAGCGACTCCGCCACAGGAGCGGCGGCCATCATCATTGATGCGGTCAAGGGGGAGAATGCAATCATCGTCGTGCCTGGCGCATGTTTCGAGCTGACCCCGCAGGAGGTTGAGCAGGCGCGGCCAATGATCGCTGAAGCCGCAATCTTCGTCGCGCAGTTGGAACTCTCTCTCCCGACCGTGGAGTATGGTTTGCAACTCGCGCACTCGCTCGGTGTGCCAACTATCCTGAATCCCGCACCAGGGTGCAAGCTGCCAGACAGCATCTTTCAGTACTGCGACTATCTGACTCCGAACGAAACAGAGGCGGAGGTCCTGACAGGTATTCACGTCGCCTCATTATCTGACGCAGAAAAAGCCGCGGATGCTCTACTCGCCCGCGGAGTTCGCAATGCAATCATTACTCTCGGCGCGCAAGGCGCTTTCGTGAAAAATGCGGCCGTGCGCGAGCATGTGCCCGCCTATGATGCAGGCCCCGTGGTGGAAACGACAGGCGCAGGAGACGCATTCAACGGCGGCTTCGCGGTCGCCCTCTCAGAACGCAAGGATATCGTGCAGGCGGCGCACTTCGGCTGTGTCGTAGCAGGCATCTCGGTGACGCGCAAAGGCACCGCGCCCTCCATGCCGTTTCGCACTGAAGTCGATGCCCTCCTGAAGTGAACGTATGACGGCACGGCACGAAACCCAAAACGGAAGCACCCTTCTGGATGGACGCCGGACAGAGTGGCCGCGCGTGCGCTGGGTCGTCTGCGCGCTCGTCTTCGCTGCCACGACCATCAACTACATGGACCGCGAAGTGATGGGCCTGCTCGCGCCCATCCTCCAGCATGTGTTGAAGTGGTCCGAAGCGCAGTACGGCTACATCATCATGAGCTTCCAGATTGCCTATGCCATCGGCTATGTCACATCCGGACGCATGATGGATGCCATCGGCACACGGCTGGGCTACGCCGTGTCCGTCACGATCTGGAGCATCGCCAGTTGCATGCACGCTCTGGTCGGCACGGTAAGCGGCTTTGCCCTCGCGCGCTTCCTTCTGGGACTCGGGGAGTCGGGCAACTTTCCCGCGGCGGTCAAAAGCACGGTGGACTACTTCCCTGCCGAAGAGCGCGCGCTCGCCACTGGCCTTCTCAACTCCGGCATGAACGTCGCTGTGCAGATTACCCCGCTCTGCATCCCATGGGTAGTCCTTCGATGGGGATGGCACGCCGCATTTCTCACCACGGGCTTGCTCGGATTTTTATGGCTTGCCGTGTGGATGGCCTTCCCTTACGACCGCCTGCGCCCTCAGACTCCAGAGGAGCAGCCGACCGAGCAGGAGAGCATCTGGCTGCTGCTCGGAGAGCGCAATACGTGGTCCTTCTCCGTCGCGAAATTTTTGACGGACACCATCTGGTGGTTCTATCTCTACTGGCTGCCAAAATTTTTCGCGAGCCGCTTCGGCCTGACCATCGGAGAGATGGCCTTGCCCCTCACCGTCGTCTATCTCGCGGCAAGCGCGGGCAGCATCGGCGGCGGCGCGCTCGCCGGCCTGCTCATTCGCTTACGCGACAGTGTCAACTTCGGTCGCAAAATGGCAATGCTGGTCTGTGCGATCTGCGCCGTGCCGGTTGCCTTCGCCTCTGCAATTCCGCACCTATGGTGGGCGACGGCGGTCATCGCGCTCGCTGCGGGTGCCCACCAGGGCTGGTCGGCCAACCTCTTCACGACGCCGGCAGACATGTTTTCAGCGCACCGGGTAGCCACGGTCGTCGGCATCGGCGGAACCGCGGGGGCCATCGGCGGCGTGCTGCTCGCCTGGATTGCGGGCCAGGTATTGCAGCAAACCCACGACTACAAATGGCTGTTTGCCATTTGTGGTTTGGTTTACCTCTTTTCACTCCTCTGCTTTCAACTGCTGACACCTCGACTGCCCAATGCTCCGAAACACTCAGAGCAACTCGAATAAAACAGCGTAAACCGCGAACTCACCAACTGTGCAGCCGTACCCGGCTTGGAATTGATCCATCATCCTCGTGAGGTGGCGTTGTCCTGCAATGCTGAAGAAATAGGAAGAGAGAATGAAAAGACCGACCCGTGACCGGGCTGGCTTGTCACCTCGATTGAGCCTCCATGCGCCTCGACGATCGCTTTTGCAATCGCCAGCCCCATGCCGGTGCCCTGCACACGGTAACGCTGTCCCTGCCCTCGATAAAATTTGTCGAAGATCATCAATCGCTCCATATCATCCACCCCGATGCCGCGATCAGCAATGCTGGTCACGAGCCTCCCTTTAGACACTTCGGCGCTAATGAAGATCGGCGTCTGCGCCTCCGAGTACTTCGCCGCATTCTCCAGCAAGTGGTGCAGCACCTTGCCGATGCGATCCATATCCAGTTCCACCTCCGGCAACGATTCCGCCAGCCGGACATCGACCGGATGATCACGCAACTGCACCTCGTCGAGCGCCATTTCAATCACACGCCGGATAGAATGCGGCTGCAGATTCAACTTAATATCGTGTGCATCCAGTTCGGCCATCTCCATTGCCTGCCCCACCAGCCGGTTCAATCGTGCGGCCTCTTCTTCAATCACCTGCATCATCTCTGCGCTCTGTGCTGAATTGAGCTGCGGGTTTGACTGCAAACTTGTAATCGCTGCGGTGATGGAAGTCAACGGAGTCCTCAGTTCGTGCGCCACGGAGTCCAGCAAAGCATTCCGCAGCCGCTCGCTCTCGCGCGACGCCTCCAGATGAGCAAGAGACTCCATCGCTCCAGATCGCTCGACGGCAATCGCAGCCAGCCCGCACACGGCGTCCAGCGCCTCGGGCGATGTGCCTGAGCCGGCGATACCCACCGAGCCAATCGGCCTCGTCCCAAGCAGAATTGGCGCCAGCGTCACAGAACGTGCCTGATCGCGGATGTGGTCCCGCATGAATGCAGCGTCACGAAGTTCCGCCGCCGTAATGTCCATGAATTCCGGGCTCGATCTGTACACCCGGTCCTTTTCTCGCAGATACACTGCGGCGCCGGAAAGTCCGAAGGTAGTGGCGATGATACGCGGCAGCTTGTTGAGCAGGTCGATGACGTTGCCCGTCACCAGCATCTCCTGGCTGAACTCGTAGAGCCGTTCCGCCTCCCTCTGACGCCTCCGCGAAAGCGTCGCCTCCGTTCGCGCCCGTTCGGCAAGCTGGCTCGCAATGATGCCTGTCACCAGAAATGCAAGCAGCGCCACCCAGTTTCGCGGCTCGCCAATCGTAAAGGTAAGTACCGGTGGGAGAAAAAAGAAATTGAATGCTGCCGCCGACAAAAGCGACAGATAGATCGCATGACGTATGCCTGACGTAGATGCCGCAATCAGGATGACAACCAGCAGCGTCATCGCAACGGTCATCTCATTGACATGTACCCAGAGAAAATACACCGCTACAATAGCTGCGAGCGTACCCGTCGATACGACATACCGGATTATGCTGAATATGAACGAGCGCGGCACATCCATATCTTAGCCTTATGTCAACCCGCACCCCATCCAGTTCCGCAACCAAGAGCCCGGAAGAGTGGCTGGAAAAAGTAGCCCCCGAAAAGACCCGTGGCACCTTCAAACTCTTTCTGGGATACGCCCCCGGCGTGGGCAAAACCTACAACATGCTGAGCGAGGCCATCCGGCGACACCAGCGCGGCGAAGACGTCGTCATCGGCGTCGTCGAAACACACGGGCGTCCTCCAACCGCCGAATTGGCCGACCAGCTTGAGAAAGTCCCCCGCCGCAGAATCGAGTACAAAGGCGTCGCGTTCGAGGAAATGGACCTCGACGGGATCCTTGCCCGCCGCCCGCAGATCGTTCTCATCGATGAGCTTGCCCACACCAACATCGAAGGCTCGAAGCATCGCAAGCGATACGAGGACGTGCTCGACGTCCTTGCCGCCAACATCGACGTGCTCGCCACCATGAACGTGCAGCACATCGAAAGCGTCGCGCCAACCGTGCAGAGCATCACCGGAGTCCAGATTCGGGAGACCGTTCCCGACTGGCTGGTCCAGCGCGCCGATGAGATCGTGATGGCCGACCTCACTCCCGAAGCGCTGCAAACCCGCATGAAGCGCGGCGACATCTACGGCGCCGACCGCGCCGAGAAGGCGCTCGCCAACTTCTTCCGCCGCGGCAATCTCATCGCCTTGCGCGAACTGGCCCTGCAGCACGTCACCAAGGCAGTAGACCGCACGCTCACCGCCTACATGGATGCAAAGCGCATTCAGGAGCACTGGGCCGTGCGCGAACGTGTGGCCGTCTGCATCAGCTCCAACAGCGCCTCGCAGGTGCTCATCGCACGCGGAGCGCGGGTTGCAGAGGGAGTCAACGGCGAACTCTTCGTCCTCCACATCGACACCGGAGACCGCGACGAAGAGCCCGGCACGCTTGAAGCCAACATGCAGTTTGCCCGCAACCTTGGTGCCCAGGTAATCACCGTCAAAGGAACAAGCGTGGCCCGCGCTGCCGCCGAGTTCGTCCGCGACAAGCGCATCACCCACATCGTCTTCGGCCGCACTGCCGTCAAAGGGTTCCGCAAATACCTTTACTACTGGGCCATTCAGCACTTTCTCTCCGAAGCCCCAACCGTCGATGTCCACATCGTCACGCAGCACCGGGGGCACGAATGAAGCCTGGCGAACGCGACCAGCCTGCGAAGATCCTCATCGTAGACGACGAACCGCAGATCGTGCGCGTCCTGCGCACGGCACTCTCCGCGCAGGGCTACGCAGTGCGCGTTGCATCCAATGGAGCCGAGGGCGCGGACATGGCCCGCGAGTGGAGCCCCGACCTCGTCATCACCGACGTCTCCATGCCCGAGATGAACGGCGTTGACCTCTGCCGCGAACTGCGCCAGGAATCGCAGGTTCCCATCATCGTCCTCTCCGTCCGCAGCAACGAGCGCATGAAGATCGAGGCCCTCGACGCCGGCGCAGACGACTACGTGACCAAGCCCTTCAGCATTCAGGAACTCCAGGCGCGAGTCCGCGCGCAGTTGCGCCGCACCGCTACCTCTACCGGTGAAGAACAATCCGTCATCGACATCGGCGACTTTCACATCGACAAGCGGCAACACCGTGTCATGGTCCGTGGTCAGGAAGTCCACCTCACGCCGAAACAGTTCGATCTGCTGGCCTGCTTCGCCGAGCGGCCCGGCCAGGTGCTCACCCACCGCGCCCTGCTTCACGCAATTTGGGGCGCCAACGCCGATCAGCCTGAATATCTTCGTGTCAATATCGGTCAGCTTCGCAAGAAGATCGAGGCCACCGATGAGCCACGCTACATCATCACGGAGCCTTGGATCGGCTATCGTTTTCTCCCCTCCGGCAACGACGTTCCGTAGCGCCTTTACGAAATCTTTATAGCTTTCCTACGCACTCTTTATGCCCACAGGCATTCCATAGGGTCATGTGGGACGCCATGATGATTGCCGCATCGACGTTATTCTTTGTCATCGCCATCGCCTATATCGCCGGATGCGACCGCCTGAGGGCCGGGGAGGGCAAATGATGCTCGACACTCTGCTTCTCCTCCTCGTTTCGCTCGCGGTCCTCGTGTATCTCGTCTATGCGCTGCTGTATCCGGAACGCTTCTAAAGGAACATCTTCCAAATGACCGTCAACGGCTGGGTTCAAATCTGTTTCTTCTTCGCTCTCGTTCTTGTTTGCGCAAAACCTCTCGGCATCTACATGGCACGAGTCTTCGAGCGTGAACACACCTTTGCGGACCGGATCTTTCGCCCCATCGAGCGCCTCATCTATCGCATTGCCCGCATCGATGAGTCGCACGAAATGCGCTGGACCGAGTACGGCATCGTCATGCTCCTGTTCAGCTTCGTCACCATGCTGGCGACCTACGCGATAGAGCGGCTCCAGCACCTGCTCCCTCTCAACCCGCAGCATCTTCCCGCCGTCTCTCCCGATCTTGCCTTCAACACCGCGGTGTCCTTCACCACCAACACCAACTGGCAGTCCTATGTGCCGGAGACGACGATGAGCTATCTCACCGAGATGCTCACCCTCGCGTACCACAACTTCTTCTCCGCTGCCGTCGGCATCGCTCTTGCCATTGCACTGGTCCGAGGCATCTCCCGTAGGGAGTCGAAGACGCTCGGCAACTTCTGGGTGGACATCACACGCGCCTCGCTCTGGGTGCTACTGCCCACCTGCTTGATCTATGCTCTCCTCCTGGTCGGGCAGGGCGTCGTTCAGAACTTCCGCCCCTACGATCAGGCAAAACTTGTGCAGCCGCAAGTTGTCTCTACGACGGGCTCAGACGGCAAAACCACTACGCAGACCATCGCGACTCAATCTATTGCTCAGGGTCCTGTCGCCTCGCAGGAGGCCATCAAAATGCTCGGGACCAACGGCGGCGGATTCTTCAACGCCAACAGCGCGCATCCATTCGAGAACCCCACGCCGCTTTCAAACATGATGGAGTTGTTTTCTATCTTCCTCATCCCCGGCGCGCTCACCGTCACCCTTGGCCGCATGACGCGCTCTCCCGCGCACGGATGGGCCGTCTTTGCCGCGATGGCAGCGCTCTTCTTCGTTGGCGTCTTTGTTGCCTATTACGCAGAAGCCCAGCCCAACCCGCTGCTCGCGGCATCGGGATTGCACATCGACCAGCGCGTCTCAGCATTGCAATCAGGCGGCAACATGGAAGGCAAGGAGGTCCGCTTCGGTATTGCGGACTCTTCTCTCTTCGCCACCGTGACGACAGACGCAAGCTGCGGCGCGGTCAACAGCATGCACGACTCCTTCATGCCCCTCGGCGGTCTCGTGCCGCTGGTCAATATCATGCTCGGCGAGATCATCTTCGGCGGAGTCGGCTCCGGGCTCTACGGCATGTTGATCTTCGTCATCCTTGCCGTCTTCATCGCCGGCCTCATGGTGGGTCGCACGCCGGAGTATCTCGGCAAAAAAATCGAGTCCTACGACGTCAAGATGGCCATGCTCTACGTGCTCATCTTTCCGCTCTCTATCCTCACGCTCACTGCGGTCGCGCTGATGATGCCGAACCTTGGCCTCTCCTCGCTCGCCAACACCGGCCCGCACGGCCTCTCCGAGATTCTCTACGCCTACACCTCCGCCACAGGCAACAACGGCTCCGCCTTCGCCGGGCTCAATGCCAACACGCACTGGTACAACCTATCGCTTGCCGGAGCCATGCTCCTGGGCCGCTTCCTCATGATCGTCCCCATGCTTGCCATTGCAGGCAATCTCGGCCGAAAGAAACTCGTGCCCGCTTCCACCGGCACCTTCCCCGTGCACACACCGCTCTTCACCGTGTTGCTCATTGGAGTCATCCTCATCGTCGGCGCGCTTACCTTCTTTCCCGTACTCGCGCTCGGCCCTATTCTCGAACACCTGCTGATGCACGCAGGCAAAGCCTTCTAAGTGCAGGAACCGTCAGGGACAGGCAATATGTCAAACACTCGCAAACACTCGCTCTGGGATGCAAAGATCGTGCGCCGTGCTCTGCTTGACGCACTCCTCAAGCTCAACCCGCGCACGATGATGAAGAACCCCGTCATGTTCGTGGTCGAGATAGGCAGCGTCATCACCTCCATCTACCTCTTCCGCGATCTCGCAGGAAACCATCATGCGCTGCTCTTCGATCTCCAGATCACTCTCTGGCTCTGGTTCACCATTCTCTTCGCCAACTTTGCCGAAGCCATGGCCGAAGGCCGTGGCAAAGCCCAGGCCGACGCCCTGCGCCGCGCCAAGTCCGAGACCACAGCCTTCCGCCTTTTACCAGACGGCGCAACCGAAGAGATCGCCAGTTGCGATCTCCGAGCAGGCGATGTCGTCCTCGTCACCTCCGGCAACGTGATTCCCGGCGACGGAGAGGTCATCGACGGTGTCGCCTCAGTCGATGAGTCCGCTATCACCGGCGAATCCGCGCCCGTCATCCGCGAGGCAGGAGGCGACCGCTCTGCCGTCACCGGAGGCACGCGCGTCCTCTCCGACCAGATCACCGTCCGCATCACCTCCAACCCCGGCGAAACCTTCCTCGACCGCATGATCGCCCTCGTCGAAGGCGCCGAGCGTCAGAAGACCCCCAACGAGATCGCACTCAACATTCTTCTCGCCGGTCTCACCATCATCTTTCTGCTCGCCGTCGTCACCTTGCAGCCCGTCGCCATCTATTCCACCGCGCCTCAAACCGTCTTCGTGCTCATCTCGCTGCTCGTCTGCCTCATTCCTACGACCATCGGCGGCCTGCTCTCTGCCATCGGCATCGCAGGCATGGACCGCCTCGTCCAGCACAACGTGCTCGCCATGTCCGGCCGGGCCGTCGAAGCCGCAGGCGACGTCAACACGCTTCTGCTCGACAAGACCGGAACCATCACCTTTGGCAACCGCCAGGCAGCCGAGTTCATCCCGGCGCCCGGTGTCACCAAAAATCAGCTTGCCGACGCCGCGCAACTCTCCTCGCTTCCCGACGAGACCCCGGAAGGCCGCAGCATCGTCGTCCTCGCAAAAGAACAGTACGGCCTTCGTGGCCGCGACTTCCACGAGCTGCAAGCAGAGTTCGTTCCCTTCTCCGCGACCACGCGCATGTCGGGCATCAACCTCGATGGCCGCGTCATCCGCAAAGGCTCCACCGACGCCATCGCCCACTTCATCCACGAGAACGGCGGCGTCTTCCCAGGCGAAGTCCGTGCCGCCGTCGAAACCGTAGCCCGCAGCGGAGGCACTCCGCTTGTCGTGGCGGAAAACCGTCAGGCACTCGGTGTCATTCATTTGAAGGACATCGTCAAAGGCGGCATGAAGGAACGCTTCAGCCAGCTTCGCGCCATGGGCATCCGCACCATCATGATCACCGGCGACAACCCTCTCACCGCCGCGGCCATTGCCCGCGAAGCAGGCGTCGATGACTTCCTCGCCGAAGCCAAGCCAAAAGACAAGATGGACCTCATCCGCCGCGAGCAATCCGAAGGCAAACTTGTCGCCATGACCGGCGACGGCACCAACGACGCGCCCGCGCTTGCTCAGGCCGACGTAGGTGTCGCCATGAACACCGGCACGCAGGCTGCCAAGGAAGCCGGCAACATGGTCGATCTCGACAGCAACCCGACCAAGCTCATCGAAATCGTCGAGATCGGCAAACAGCTTCTGATGACGCGCGGCGCGCTCACCACCTTCTCCATCGCCAACGATGTCGCTAAATACTTCGCCATCATTCCCGCCATGTTCGCCGCCACGTTTCCTGTACTCAATACGCTCAACGTCATGCACCTCAAATCACCGCAGTCGGCCATTCTCTCTGCGGTCATCTTCAATGCGTTGATTATCATCGGCCTCGTCCCGCTCGCCCTGCGCGGCGTCAGCTACCGGGCCATGTCGGCAGAGGCCCTTCTCCGCCGCAACCTCATCCTCTACGGCCTCGGCGGCATCGTCGCACCCTTCGCCGGCATCAAGCTCATCGACCTCATCATCACCGCCATGCATCTGGCCTGAGGACTACCACCATGCGCCGCCATCTCATTACCGCGATTCTCTACACCATCGTCACCACCGTCATCTTCGGCCTGGCTTATCCACTCGCAGTCACCGCCGCCGCACAGCTTCTCTTTCGCAACAAGGCAAACGGGCAGCTCATCTATGCGAACGGCACTGATGACCGCCCCGGTCAACTGATCGGCTCACACCTCATCGGCCAGCCATTCACCGCACCCGGATATTTTCACTCCCGGCCCTCAGCCGCAGGCACAGGCTACGACGCCGCCAACTCCAGCGGCTCTAATCTTGCTCCTACCAACAGAAAACTGATAAGCCGCATCGCCGACGACGCAGCCGCCCTACAGAAGGACAACCCGAATACCGATGTCCCCATCGATCTCGTCACCACCTCTGCTTCCGGTCTCGACCCGGACATCACTCCGGCAGCGGCCGAGTTTCAGATTGCCCGCGTCGCGCAGGCGCGCCACCTCTCTGAAGATACGGTTCGCCAGCTCGTCGCCCGCCACACCAGCGGACGTCAACTCGGCTTCCTCGGCGAACCCCGCGTCAACGTGCTCGACCTCAACCTGGATCTCGATCGCCTCTCCGCACGCTGACTCTCCTGAGGATTCCCTCCTACGGAACCAGCGTAATCGGCGCCTGCCAGAAGGCGCTCTTCTCACCCGTTGGGTCGAGCACCGTCACCTGGCAGTCATAGTCTCCCGGGGGCAACGCATTCAGCCCGATGCTGAATCGCAACGGCATCGTCTTCACGGAGTTGTTCATTCCGCTCGTGACCTCCATCGGGTGCGTCTCAAAGACCCTGGTCTGCCCCTGATAAAAACTTACATACGCAATCAGCGGCTGCGTGCTTACTGCACCCTGCTCATAAGCCTGAAGGTAGACATAAAGGTCGCGGCTCTTGCTGAACACCCGCGTCACGCTCGGTATCAACTTTTGCCCATTGAGCACAAGCGGGTTGGCGGCATTGTCCTTGGCAAGCTCCTTCTGCTTAGCCGCGTTGTAGATCGCGTCTTTCAGATCGACGCGCTGCCCACCCAGCACCACCGAGCTGATGGCAACCCGCTTCGTCTCCTTATTCAAATTAGGAATGACGAACGACGTCTGGAAGGTTCCGATTCTTCCCGTCTCGTCGTCGCGCGCCAGAAACTTGATCGAGTACTTACCCGGCAACAGCGTGAAGCCTGTGTCATATTCCACCGGACGTTTGGCCAACTCCGCCGCTGTCTCATCGCTCAGTTTGATATTCACGTTGTCGCGCATGTTCTGCACAGTCATGTTGTTGCCGAGTTCATCCTTCACCTCAAGCAAAAAGTCAATGAGCGTATGTTCCGCGCCACGCTTCTTGGCCAGCGCAAGTTCGCGTCCCGGAATCTTGACCACGACCGGCACAAAGTACTCCGCGCGGTTTAACTGGAAGTAATTAATCTCCATGGCAATCGTAAGATCCGTCACCGGATCGCCCAGCATCAGCGCGTCTTCCAGTTGCCGTTCTTTATCCGCTGCGGTGAACTTATCGAACTGCTTGCTCGCGTAGTAGCCCTGTCGATAGTCGAGCTTCGCGGCAAGCTCAGGCCTCACGTCGATTTTGATGCGCCTGAAGCGACCATCCGGCGTCCCATTCGTCGTGTAATAGCCAAGAATGTAATAGCTCATGACGCTCTGCTGCGCCTGCACGATACCGCGCGTCAGATCGTTATAGTCGAGCAGCGCCTTGCCTCCGGTATCTCCGGCAAGCGCGTAGAGTGTGTCCTGCGACTGTTGAAACCGCGACGTAGCCGCCAGCGCAGCCGTGCCGGAGTACATCCCCGCATTGCCCTGCGACCCCTGCGTGGCGTCTCCCAGCGGAGACGACGCCACCAGCCCGCGCGCATCAATCGGCCAGAATGTCACGCCAGAACGGATTGCCTCGTCCACCGTTGCATGAAGCTGCGCCTGATTATCGACGCCATGCAGCGTCAAGCCACTGGCAAAGTAGATCAGTACTTTCTTTTCGTTCAACCGCCCAAGCATCTTCGCCACCGTCTGCAACGCGGAGAGTTGACGGTCTGTATTGAACAGGTTGAACTCGCTGGTGTCCTGACCGAACGCGGCACCGGTGTCGGAGGCGCTGGCATCATCGGTCGTGTCTTCGGACTGTTGGTTTTCGCCCACGATCAGCGTCTCCAGAATGCTCAACAGGCGGTTGTGATCGTCCGTAAAATCCTGCAACACATCCACCGAACCGCCGCCGTAGCGAACAAGCGCAACCCGGTCAGCAGAGGTCATCTGCGTCCGAATAAACTTCTGCGCGGCCTCCAACGCACGCAGCTTGTCATCAGGCGGCAGGGCCGTCAGGTCGAAGTACATCGCAATCAGCCGCTTGTCCTTATAGCGAACGTCGCCCGGCTTCTCCGGCGCAAACTGCGTCACGGCCAGCCGGTTGTACACCGTGATGTTCTCCGGAGCAGGCTTCGCCGGTGCGGCAGCGGGAGCCATCGGCATCTCCTGGTATTCGCAGAAACTCACATGCTGCGGCACGCCGTTCTCGGTAACTGTGAAGTCCTTGGCCGTAAGCCCGTTGATCGACTTCCCATCTTTGTCCTTGACGTTGACCGCCTCAATCACCAGCTTCGAGCTGACCGACAGCGTGTACGTTCCATTGCTGCCGCTCACCTGCGAATTCTGCCCAATCACCTGCGCGCCTGCCGCAAGTGCTCCGGCCGTAAGCGTTCCCGCCAGCGCCATTGCAGTCGAAATGGAAACAAGGCATCGCATACGTCAGAACCTCAGCCGCAGAGAAGTCTCGAAGCTGCGCATTGCATTGGCCGATGCAGGCAGGCCAAACTGCGTGCTGTTGATGTTCGTCATCCAGCCGGAGTACGCGACGTGGTTCAGCGCGTTCGTCGCGGCCAACTGTAGATCGAGACTCACCTTCGCATCCACGCGGAACGTGCGCACCATCGCGGCGTTCAAACTAAACTGCCCCGGACCCGTGATTGCATTCCTTCGCGCATTCCCCCACTGCCCCGAAGCCGGAGGCGCATAGGCCGCTGGATTCAGAAACAACCCCGGCGGCGCGGCATACAGAGGCGCACCCGTAACATTCGGACGCACAAACGCCGAGTAGCCCGAGACCACCACCGACGAATCGACCGGAGTCTGCGGCAGGCCGCTTCCCGCATTAATCTGTGTCTGAATCGTCCAGTCCTTGTAGAGTCGCCCTCGCCATCCGCTCAGCAGCGTTCCGCCGCCCAGTCCCATCCCCGTGGTGTACTGCACCAGCACATTCACAAGATGTCTCTGATCAAACGACGAAAGCCCACGCTCGCCCCGCAGGTTGCGCCAATCCTGCGCAATCGTAGCCGAGCCTCCAGTCGCGGCTCCCTGACCGCCGAACGCGGAATCATCATCAATCGCCTTCGAGAATGTGTACAAAACCGATGCGGTCAATCCGTTGTGGAGCCTCCGCCGCAGTTGAACCTGTCCCGACTCGCGCGTCGAATTGCCGCCCGACGCAAGGTACACAAATCCAGCCGGGCAGCCCGGACACGGATTCGCCGCGCCCGCCGGATTCGTATTCGGCAGAAACTCCTGCACGCCGTGCGTTCCCTTAATCCCCAGATACGTCGCCGACATCTGAAGCGACCACGGCAGATCGCGCTGGACTCTCAAGTCCCAGCTCTGCGCGTATCCCACGCGAAAGTTCGGATCGACGCCGAAGGTCTGCGGCGTGCTTCCCGGGCACACGTTGAACCCGTTCGCCAGCGTCAACGGACACGCGGCGCTGTTCGCAACCGTCAGGCTCTTGGCCAGCGGCGCCTGTTGCGCCATCCGAATCGCAATCCCCTGATACACCGACGTGTCATAAGTGATCCCATAGCCCCCACGCACCACCAGCGACGACCCCGGAAGCGGCCGCCACGACACGCCAATCCGCGGCTCAAGGCCGCGCCGGTCCGGCCGCATCAGCGAGGCCGGGTAGCGTTGCCCCGTCAGCGCACCCGTCGGATCGCTTGCAAGCACAGGAGCAACGGCAGAAAATCCGGAGACAACATCCAGGTTGACCAGCCTGTTCTTCAACTCCGTCACCGGCGCACCATACTCCCAGCGAGCGCCTATATTCACCGTCAGTTGCGGATTGACTCTCCAGTCGTCCAGCAGATAAGCATCGTAGACCGACTGCCGCAGATACTTGTCCGCGTTGCCGAACGAGATCGTGCTCGCGCTCGGAATGCCCAGCAGAAAATCCGCAACATCCGAGCCGCTGCCCGCCGCGCTTCCCGCCGTCGCAGCGCCCGTAAAGCTGAACGTCCCGCGCGGATTCGCCTGCGAGAGATAGTTGAACTCCTGCCGCCTGAAATCGACGCCAACCGTGAAGTTGTGCGGCGACCGGTTCCATGTCATCCCGTATGAAACACCGTTGGTCTCATTCCGAATCAACGAACTGTTCCCATCCGTCAACGCCGTCACTCCGCTCGCAAAGTTCAGTGTCGGCGGCCCCCAGTTCACCGGCTCCTGATTGTTGCCCGTGATGCCCGCGTCGCCGGAGATGTTCGCGCGATTCTCCCAGTACGGCGTAATCCGATTGGACTGACGGCTGAACTGGTAGCTCAAATTCATGCGCAAATGAGCGTTGAACGTGTGCGCCCAATGCGCCACGCTGTTCATCCCCAATCCGTTCGTCCTGTCCACAAACCCCAGCAGCGTCGTATTGCTGCCGCGCGTGCTCGTTGCGGCAAAAAATCCGCTGATCTGGTTATTGCGGCCAACAGTCTTGCTCACGTTGGTGTTCACAGCATCCGAGTGCGAGTCGGCAATGAGCGGAACCTGATAGTTATACCGCGCGTTCCCCACAACATTCGGCAACGGATAAAGCTTCAGCAAAGCCTGCGCCTCCGGGCTGATCGGAACCTTATTCCCCGGATACGGCTGTCCCGTCGCCGGATCGTAGATGACGACGGGCTGGCCTTGCGAGTTGACCGCCTGCGAGAAATCGCCGCTCCGCTCCAGCAAATCCGGCACCAGGCCCGGCGTCGTAATAGCAACACCATTCCGCGTCCGCTGATAGTTCACGAAGACGTTCGGCCCATTGCGCAGCAGGCCGGGAATCTTCAACGGCCCCTGCATGGCAAACCCACCCGTAAACTGGTTCGTCTCGGGCTTCGGCGTATCGAATCCGCTCAGCGAGTACGACCTCGCATCCAGCGCCGAGTTGTCCACCCTCGCATTCAGCGCGAAGTTATACAGCGACCTCCCGCTGGCCGTGTTGCCAAACCTGTTCGCCAACGTGAACTGCGAGGTCGCCGCATTGTTCACGCTGCCATTAATCAGCAGCCCATCCTCCGCCTTCTGCGCAACCTCATCCGAAGGCGGCGGCTGATTCTCCTTTGACTTTGGGGCAACGCCAGTCTTCTTCGGCTCGCTCCTCGCCTGCTCTGCCGTCATGTCCGCACTGAGCGCAGGCTTCAGCTCAGCCCGCATCTGGTCCAGCGAGAGCAGCTTCAACTCCCACTTCTCCATCGCGGCATTCGACGCAATCGTCACCGTCTGCTCCATCGTTGCGAAGCCAGTCATCTGGATATGAACTGTCGCCGCCCCATCCGCCAGCGATGAAAACGAATAGAACCCCTGCGTATCCGTGACCGTCTCGAACTTCTTTCCATGCTGCGTGACCGTCACCGTCACCCCGGGCACGGGGAATCCGCCAAACATCACCAGCCCGTGATACTCCGCAGCCAACGCCGCGCCTGAAACACCCAGCAGCACGAGCACGCACAGCCCTCGGCGCAACCATCTCACCCACTGCCCTAAAGACAAATGAAATCCCGGCATCAGTTCTCCGAAGGCATCTCAACATGATCGACCACAATCGTGTCCACCGGCCCCTTGGTCGCGTCCAGCTTCAAACCCAGTTGCTCCTGTAGCGCCGTGAAGATCGAAGGTCCGGTGTCCGTAGCATCTTGCTGCCCGTTCAACATCTTTGGCCCCTGGTTGTCATCCGGCGACCACTCGAGCGTGAAATCATATTTCCCGGCCAGCCCCGTCTTGTTCACAACCTCCCGGTTCAGGAAATTCGACAACATGTTGGCCAGATCTGAGATTGGAATCGCCTGCGCCTTCAGATGCCTGCCATCAAACCACATCATGCCGCCGTGAACAACTCCGTCCGGCCCCTTGATGCCATTCGTAGACGCATTCTTCGGGTCGGCATCCTTCAGCTTGAACCCTCCCTTCGCGACAACCAGATCAAAAATGGGAAGCTGCTTGCTTACGTGGTGAACCCTCAGTTGAAAGCGGTCTTCCAGCAGCGACTGCATCATCAACCTGCGTTGCTTCATTCCATCTTCCGCAGATAGCTTCTTGAACGCAGCCAGGGTATCTTCATCCATCTTTGCCTGAATATCAAAATGCGCAGAGTCCGCCCATCCGGGCAATCCTGAAATCTGATCATCCATTTTCAGGTCATAGGCGTACTTGATCAGCATCTTCAGCGGAGCGTTCGTAGCGGAATACCCATCCGCAGTCCCCATGAACCTCCAGCCCTGACCAGCCTTGTTCAGCTTAATCGCAGCTACATCGAACGCCGGCCTCTTAGCGTCAGTAGCCGCACCCTGCCCTAATACCGGCAAGGCAATAGCCATCCACCCCACTGCGAGCAGCACGATTCGTTTCCGCTGAAACACCATCCGCCCGGTCATCACTGAGCCATCTCTCCCGGAAACCAAATGTGAGGTGCAGCTAATAGACGCCTTGCACTCCATGAACGTTCGCAACGATAACAGATTTATTTTCTTGCCTTCAGCAACTTTATTTTCTTGCCTTCAGCAACGACTCACCTCACCTAAGTCGGAGACGGCTTCTCCGCATGGTCAATCACAAACGTCTCAACCGGCCCCGTCGTTGATCGCAACCGAGGGCCAAAGACCCGCTTTATACCAGCCTGGTGCAGCGCCCCAGGTAACGTTGCAGAATAAATCCAAGGGCTGAAGCACGCTGCGGAAAAACTCGCCATCCGTGCTTTTCGGTGGGAGCGCAGGGCTTTAGCCCTGCGAAAACCCAGCAAATTCAAGGGGCTTTAGCCCCGGGCCGTTCCGCACAAGCTGCCGGCTGGACTTTTTCCGCACCCTCTGAAGGCCCGTCCTATACTGCGCTGAGCTTCAGTCTCGCCACGCTAGTTCGCCGAAGGCTTCTCCACATGGTCAATCGCGATGACCTTCACCGGAGTCTTCTCCGCACTCAACTTCAACCCCGCCTGCTGTTGGAGCGATACGAACAGATCCGGCGCGGCTTCAACTCCTGCCGCCGGAGTCGGAACACTCGGCGGATGCCCATTGAACTCCGAATCATCCGGGGTGAACGTGAAATGGAAGTCGTATCTTCCGGCAAGCGCCGTCCGGTCCACCACGGGCCGGTCCAGCACCAGCATCTGCAGAAAACTCGTGAAGTCCTCCATCGATGCATTGATGACGTTCATCAGCATCCCGCCTGTCCCCGGCCTCATGCCGAAGCCAGGCAGAGGCCCATGCAACTGGGTCGGCGTCAGCTTCTGTCCGCTCTTCGCAACGGTCAGCACATAGGCCGACATCTCACGCTTCTCCTCGTGACTCGTCATCTTAAACCTGTCGGCCAGCAGCTTCCGCATCATCGTTCTCAGTTGCTTGTCGTTGGGTGCGCCCTCCTTGTCGGGTACTCCGTCGATGTCGTACCTGTCTTTCTCCATCCAATCCGGCCCGCCCACGATCTGTTTCGCCTGCACGTTGTACGCAAATGCGACCATATCGCCCAGCGAACCGTTGCGAATGGAGAAATTGCGCCCACGCACAAAAAGCCCCTGCATGGTCGCCTTCCCGGAGTCGTTCGGCTTAATCGTCGCCACCTCGAACGACGGGTCCGCATCCGCCGCCATCAGCTTCGGCGGGGGCGGAGGCGCAGGAATCTCCCACGCCGTCTCCGTGGTCGCGCGGACCAGCGTCAACGGCGTCGGATTGGGCCCCTGCGTCCAGGTCCCCGCAATGGAGTTCCCATCCGCGCTCAACGTTCCCTGATAGTTGCCGCCAATCAGGTCCACCGCGCACTTGAAGGTCGAGCCATCCAGCGTAACGGACGAAGCCTTGATGGCCTGCGCGCCCTGGTCGATGCTGTACATCGCCGCGCTCCAGCCCTTATCGGCCTTTTCAATCTTCAAGATAATTCGCAGCGCCCTCTGCGGTGTCTGCAACGTCCCCTGCCATGCGCCGGCAATGTCATCGCGCGCATGAGCTGTGCTCTGCGTGGCAGGTGCCGTCTGCGCACCAGCTATAGGTGCACTGGCGACCAGCATCGCAGCAGCTATCACTCCACCCACAATGCACTCACGTGTCCTGTTGAAACGTTCCCTTCGAGCAGCATACATAGTCATCACGCGCAATCCCTCTCCTCAAATCAAACTCACACATCGGACGAGACAGCCGGCAGCAAACCCTACGCAAACCCACTTGTTTCAACAGCAACCTGCCCTAGAACTATACATTCTCCAACTCATCACTGCCCGCATGGAGCGATAGAACCTGCGTGAGCACTCCGCGATCTGGCCGTTTTGTGCAGGGCGCAGGTTTACCCGTGCCGTAGTGCTTCATTAGCCAATGGGGCTTTACAGGCCACGGAAAAATGCGCGCTTTGTGCTTTTCGGCGGGAGCGTGGGGCTTCAGAGGCTGCTGAAAAAGTAGCTGCCGTTGTTTTTGGGATTAGCGTGGGGCTTCAGAGGGTGCTGAAAAAGTAGCTGCCGTTGTTTTTGGGATTAGCGTGGGGCTTCAGAGGCTGCTGAAAAAGTAGCTGCCGTTGTTTTTGGGATTAGCGTGGGGCTTCAGCCCCACGAAAAATCCAGCGAAATCAAGGGGCTTTAGCCCCGGGCTTCCCTCCAGTGAACACAGCCGGACCTTTTCAGCACCCTCATTAGCCCGGAGCCATTCCGCACTCGCTTCCTCCCACAGCCATCCCGCTCCAAAACATAATCACCATACGGCAGAGAAGCTGAAGCAGTTCAATCTCACCTGCAAAATCACACCAGCAGGGATTGCCCACCCCAAATGCCACCACGCTGGCCCGCCCGACGCCTTTCCCACCCTGATAAACTACCCATACCCTCACGCGGAGGGATGTGTGAGCGGTTGAAACAGGCGGTCTTGAAAACCGCTTTGGGCGAAAGTCCAACGGGGGTTCGAATCCCTCTCCCTCCGCCACCGCCCTGCTTCTTCCCTGCTAACGCAAGCCTCTCGCACAATTCGATTCAGGTCTCTTTTTGGGTAAATGCGTTCCGTTACCTCGCAGGTTTCTGCATGGTCGATTGCGCCCATCGATCCATCCCCCTTCCGTCCGCCTTGTCCTGTCCCTAAGCACTCCGCAAAAATTTCGGCAAGTCATTGATACGCAACACTTTAGGTCAACATCGAAATCGATCGCATTTTCCTGCTGTCAAGCTCTCAGCGCACTCCGGTCTGGCCGCTCTCGTGCATTACTTGAAGCGGGTTCCCTCCTCCCCTGAACGACCAGGGGGAACCGTTAGCCCTGTAGTCGATTCGTTATGAGGAGGATTTACATGCGAAAATTGGGCCTTGCTTTGACGGTGCTCCTCTTTGCTGGAGCGACCGTCGCTTATGCGGACACCTTAACTCTGACTCCGGTCACTGTCGTGCATCAACTTCAACAGACCATCAACAACCCATGCGTCATCGGCGACCCCTCGTGCAATAACGGAACGTTTCCAGAAGCCATCTTCCCGGTAGGGGTCAGCTCCTACGATTCGCTTTCACCCGTCTATACCGTCTCTCAAATTCAGTCGCTCCTCGGGCCCGGAAACGCACTAGAGATTGGTGTCGATGTCAACCAGACCAGCGTAACCCAGACGCTGAGCCTGTTCACCATGCTGATTAACGGTTCAGTCGTGGACACCTACTCGGCCGACCCGGCTACCCTCGTTCCGCCTACGACTGGCGGAGGCAACGGTAACGGCTATGCCGACTACGTCCTGACCAACTTCACCAGCCTGGCCGGATACGCTGCCACCGACACCGTGCAGTTCCACGTGGTCATGCCGCTCGTCAACGACGGACGCGAAGAATACTTCCTCGTCTCCGGACCCGGCGGCGTACCTGAAGTTCCCGAACCCTCGTCGCTGCTGCTGCTGGGAACGGGCCTCATGAGCGCGGCCGGCGTTCTTCTGCACAAACGCAGAGCCGGCTAGCAACGCACAACCGTTCACTGCTCACAAATTGCCGCACCGGTTCTCCGGTGCGGCAATTGTTTTTGCGCCAATGTCAGCGCCCCATCTGGCGTGACAAACATTGTGACAAACGCAGACAAAGCGGTGACAACTCGCGCCATACCGAAGGCAAATACTTGTCTCGTAATCAACTCCCTACCGTTGAGGCGAGATCATGCATTGTCTTCGCGCTATCACCTTCCGCCTGGCCCTCTTTGCAGTGCCGCTTCTGGCCTGCGCCATCATCCGGGCGCAGACGCCCGGCACTGGCGCGATTGCCGGCACCGTCATGGATCCCACCGGCGCGGTTCTCGCGCAGGCCGAGGTCACGGTGACAAACAACGCCACCGGCGCGGCGAGAACGTTCGCAACCTCCGCCCATGGCGAGTTCCGCATCCCGCTGCTTGTGCCCGGCGTTTATACCGTCTCTGCCAAAGCCAGCGGCTTTGAAGTGAAGCAACTGGCTTCCGTGCAGGTAGGCTCCGGCGAAACAGCAACGGTCGAGCTCAGGCTCAGCCTTGGCACGCACACCGAAACGCTCGAAGTCACCGACATGGCCCGCCTCGAAAGCTCCACCCTGGGCCGCTCCGTCAACCAGCAAACCATTCAAGAGCTTCCGCTGGCCAATCGCAACTACACGCAGATCGCAGCCCTCTCCCCCGGAGTCGTCGTCGAAGTGCCCAACGCCGCCGCGCTCGGGCGCAACAACCAGAACGTCTCCGCCAACGGCAACAAGACCACCTCCAACAACATTCAGTTCAACGGCATCGACGCCAACAATCTCTCCCAGAACTCGGCCTCCGGCTATCAGTCCGAGGTTGGCACGGCAGTCCCCGCGCCGGACACCATCGCGGAGTTCATGGTGCAGACCGGCGGCTACGACGCCGGCTACGGTCGCGGCGCGGGGGCCAACGTCGATGTCATCAGTAGATCCGGCACGAACCAGTGGCACGGCAGCGCGTGGGAGTTCCTCCGCAACGACGCCCTCAACGCCAACGACTTCTTCGCCAAGCGCAACGGCCAGGCCCGCCCCGTGCTCAAGCAGAACCAGTTCGGCGGCACCTTCGGCGGCCCCGTCCTCCGCGACCGCCTCTTTTTCTTCACCGCCTATCAGGGCACCACCCAGCGCAACGGCGACTCGAGCCTCTCGCTCGTCACCGCCATCCTGCCGCAGTTAACCAACGACCGCTCCGCCCAAACCCTCGGCGCGCAGTTCTGCCCCGCCAACCATCCGACGCCCAATAACACACCGAATCCTTACAAGACCTTCGGCGGAGGAGCGCAGGTCGCCTGCGACGGCTCCAACATCAACCCCGTCGCGCTCAAGCTGCTCAACTTCAAATTTGCCAACGGCCAGTACGCCATTCCCAGCCCGCAGACGCTGCTCCCCGACTCCCCCGGCTCACTTCCCATCGGCGAGTCCACCTACTCCATCCCGGCGAAGTACCGCGAAGACCAGTACACCGGCAACCTCGACTACGTCGTCTCCTCCGCTAACCAGCTCGACGGCCGTTTCTTCTACTCGCGCACCTCCACTGCCGAGCCTTTCTCGCCCTTCGGCGCCACCGTCCCCGGCTGGGGCACCAACGAGCTCGACCAGAACCACATGTTTGTCCTCGCTGACACGCACGTCTTCAATCCGCGCCTCGTCAACGTCGCCCGCATCGGCTACATGCGCTTCGACGGATTCGCCGTCATCGCCCAGCCCATCACCGCCGCCGCGCTTGGCATGGCCACACCCTCCGGCCTGCCCGAAACTCCCGGCCTCTCCGTCGATGGCCTCTTCACCATCGGCACCGCCGGTCAGCCTTTCTACTGGCAGGACACCAACACCTACGTCTGGCAGGACACCGTCTCCGTCACCCGCGGCCGCCACAGCCTCCGCCTCGGCGCCGAAGCCAAACGCCACCAGGTCGATGTCAACGTGCCCTTCGTCAGCGACGGCTTCCTCGACCTCCGCGGCCTGCCCGACCTGCTCATCGGGCAAAGCGCCGCCCAGAACGGCAGCACCATCAGCAACGTCTTCTCCGCCACCGGCTCCTCCGGCATCTTCCGTAAAGACGAGCGATACACCGACTTCGCCGGCTTCGCGCAGGACGACTTCAAGCTCACCCCGCGCCTCACCCTGAACATGGGCCTGCGCTACGAGATCTTCGGCGCGCCCTCCGACATCCAGGGCAAGCTCCCCACCTTCGACCCGTCCATCGCCTCGCCCTCGGTCCCCGCCTCAGGCTCGCTCAGCGGCTTTATTCTTCCAGCGAACTACAAAGGCCCGCTGCCCGAAGGCGTCGTCAAATCCTCGCACTCCGGCCTCTGGGCCACCAACTACCACGACCTCTCGCCGCGCTTCGGATTCGCCGCGCGCCTCTTCAACCATCCTCTGCTCGTTCTGCGCGGCGGCTACGGCGTCTACTACGATCGCATGTCCGGCGATCTCGCCGAACAGACCGTCGGCCAGCCGCCCTTCTCCTTCCTCCAACGCCTGCAAGGCGTGCAGAACGCCGGAGCATCGCTGGCCAACCCGTATGTTCCCGCGCTCCCGCCTAACTCAGCCTTCCCCATCTTCCTTCCGCGCGTTCCCGGCGGTGGACTCTCACTCGCCGCCATCTCGCCGCATCTCTCCGACCCCTACATCCAGCAGTACAACCTGAACCTGCAATATGAACTCACCCAGAACCTTCTGCTCGAAGTCGGCTACGTCGGCGCAAAATCCACGCACATCCCCGGCTGCATCGAGTTCAACCAGGCCCTGCTCGCCAGCCCCGAGCATCCCGTCAACGGCGAGACCACCAACACGCTCGAAAACATCGTCCAGCGCCTGCCCTACAGCGGCATCGCGCAAGGCGCCTACATCTGCCAGACCAGCTTCGACTCCCGCTACAATGGCCTCCAGACCAGCGTCACCAAACGCCTCTCTCACGGCCTGCAATTCCTCGGCAGCTATACCTGGTCTAAAAATCTCGACACCACCAGCGGCTCAGGCGGCCTCTCCAACTTCGAACTGGGCTTCCTCACCAACGACCAGCACAACCAGAAGCAGGCCCGCGGCCTCGACGACTTCGACCGCGCCAACCGCGCCGTGCTCAGCCTCGTCTACACACCGCCGAAGCTGGCAGCCGGACCCAGCCCCGTGCGCCTCGCCGTCAACGACTGGACCGTATCGACGGTTGCCGTCGCGCAATCAGGCACCCCCATCACTGTAGGCGACGTCAACGCAGGCAGCATCTACGGCAACCTCGCCGGCTTCTCCCGCGCCGAATGCACAGGCATCAACCCCGCAACCAAAGGCTCCTTGTTCAAGCGCATCGATGGCTACCTCAACCCCGCCGCCTTCACCTCCGCCCCCGCCATCGGCGACGGCACCGACTTCGGCAACTGCGGTGTCGGCATCCTCCGCGCCCCCGGCCAGCGCAACCTCGACCTCGCCCTCGAACGCAGCTTCCCCGTCCGCGAGTGGGGCACCCTCCGCTTCCGCACCGAGTTCTTCAACCTCACCAACACAGCCAACTTCGCCCCGCCCATCAACAACCTCATTGCCGGCTCCGCCTTCGGCCTCATCACCTCCACCACCACCAACCCCCGCATCATCCAGTTCGGCCTCAAATACGCCTTCTAAACCGCCACCCTGGATGTTTCGCCCCAGGTTTTGCATCTCCATTCCGCACCTTTTGTTTGTCATTCCCGAAGGGAATCTACGTCTCGGCCGGGTGCCCCACCTTCGCGACAGTCTCATCGTCGCTAAGGTGGGTTCCTGCCACCACTCTTCGGGTACCCCATCCTTCGCGCCTTTTGCGAAGGGTGGGAAAGTACATATTCCTACCCGCCGCATATCTTTCGCATTTCCATTCCGTAGCGCAGCGAAGGAATCTGGCTGGACTCAAAATCCAAGTGCAACAAAGTTTTTGAATAAATTCATAGAGATCGCCGCCGTCGTGCCGTGGGAAAGTGGGAAACGTTCTTTGTTTTCCATCTTTTCGATGGCTGTTTTCCAGCATCTCCTTGCTGGTCTTAGTCTTGACTTGTTGCACCTGGCCCTTGAATCCACCCCTGCTTTGTTAAGGGCACGGCTTCAGAGCCTGTCTTGAGCGAAGTCGAAGGATGCCGCAAACCGCTTGGATTCAATGCGGCTTTACAGGCTGCGGAAAAAGCCCATCCGGCAGCATGTGCAGAAAGGCCCGGGGCTAAAGCCCTGCGCTCCCGCCGAAAAGCACAAAGCGCGCATTTTTCCGCAGCCTCTTTAGCCGCTGAGGGAACTCTCGCGGACTTAATCAGAGCCTCCCTAAGGGAGGTCTCGAAAGCGGCGGAAGGATGGTTTCCGCGAGCGGTGCCGGATGAGTTCAAACAACTTGATCCATGCGCAGCATGAAGTTTTCGCGCAAGCCCGTTGCTTCGGATAACTCGCCTATTACGAATACTTATCATCTCCTCGAAGATTGTTTTCCGCATGGCAAAACGGCTTTGTAACAGCCATGTTGTTAGGGTCATTTCGAGGCAATCATGCTGGGGGAACTGCCATCCAACACTCAATAATCCGGCATAGGAGGAACTCGATATGAACCACAAACAGAGTGCAGTAGCCAAGTTCACGATCCTGGCTCTTCTTTCAACCGGAGGAGCGATGTTCGCTCAGCAGCAATCCACTCCTCCCCAGAACCAGACGCCTCCAGCCAGCGAGGCCCCGCCACCCAAGCAGGTGCCGCCGGCTGAGGCAAACCCACCAACAACACCAACAACGCCTCCGGGCGCGGAACAGCGGCCGGAAGGACCTCCGGACGCAACGGCACCAACGCAACCGGATGCAACGAACCCGTCCAATGACACACAGGACAAGAAGGAAAAGAAGCACAAGAAGGACAAGAAAGACGAGAACTCCCCTTATAACAACAAGGGCGCGACTGCTCCTCCTCTCCAATAAGAAGACCTTGGCTTATTTAAGAAGACCTTGGCTTATTCGTATGCTGCCGAATAGGACGCTGTGCCGCCGGACACAGCGTTTTATTTCTGGTTTACCCCTACTGAGGCTGGCGTTCGCTCGCCTTCCTGGCGGCTTCAAACTCGTCGCCGGCGTTCCACTGAATTGTCTGCGGTGCGCTGATCGCTTCCCAACCCAGTTCCATGCCGAAGCGGTCCAGCTTGGCGTTTCCTTTGAAGTCCCAGGCGGCGTGATAGTTGTCGGAGAAGTTGTGGTAGTCGTGCTCGGTGTAGTCGTCGAGCACTTTTCTTCCCCACTCCGCGTCATGCCCTTGGAAGAGCACACCAGTGCCTACTGAGAACGCGGGAATCCCTACGCGAGAGAGGCTGAAGTGGTCGGAGCGATAGTAGTCACCCGCCTCCGGATGCGGGTCGGGCACAATCGCCAGGTCCATGCGTTTTGCTGTGGCCTCGACCTCGGGATAGAAGCTGGTGCGCTGCGCTCCGTTCACATCCACCTGCTCGGGAATACCAATGGGCAGAATCATGTCGTAGTTGATGTCGAGCGCGATCTGTCCGGCGGGAATCGGCGGATGCTGTCCCAGATACTCGGAGCCGAGCAGCCCTTGCTCCTCCGCTGTCACGCTGGCGAAGATCACCGAGTGAGGAGGCTTGACGCCCATCGCTGTCCACGCACGCGCAAGTTCGAGCAACATTCCGCATCCGGAGGCGTTATCCGCCGCGCCGTTGTAGATGTTGTCGCCCTTCATGCCGGGCACGAAGCCCAGGTGATCGTAGTGCGCGGTGTACATCACTGCCTGATCTTTTCCATCGGCATTCGCGCCGGGCAGAATCCCGACCACGTTGGGCGACTCATACGGCCGCACCTTGCTTGTGATGTCTGCTTTCAATCTGACGGGCAACTCGACGGCCTTGAAACCGCGCCTGCCCGCGGCGGCCATCTCGGTGTCGAGATTCATGCCGCCGGCCGCAAAGAGTCTGCGCGCGACTTCAAGCTGAATCCAGCTCGCCGCTTCAAGCTGAGGATTTTTGTCGTCGCGCAGAAACGTCTTCTCGCTGGTGTTCGAGTTTTTCACCACGTCCCATCCATAGCTGGCCAGGTCCGTGCGGTGAATCACAAGCGCGCCGACCGCACCTTTGCGCGCCGCCTGCTCGAATTTGTACGTCCAGCGGCCATAGTAGGTCAGCGCGTTGCCACCGAAGAACTTCGGATCGTTCGAGGGCGGATCGCCCACGATGCACAGAATCACCTTACCCTTCACGTCCACACCGGCGTAGTCGTCCCAGCCGAACTCGGGCGCCGTGACGCCGTAGCCGACGAAGACAATCGGCGCATCGATGGTCGCCTCGGGCGTCAGCGTCTCGTTCATCACGGTGTAGTCGTCGCCGAAGGCGAGAGGCATGGCTTCGCCGTGCTCCGGCACAAAGGTAAAGCTGGTTTTTTCGGGCGCGACCTTCATCCCCACGAACTTGACTTGCTGGAAGTAGGTGCCGTTGTCTCCGGCGGGCTTCAGGCCATCGAGCGCGAACTGAGTGGCGATATATGTTGCGGCAATCTCGCTGCCGCGCAACCCCGGCCCTCGTCCTTCCAGCAGATCGTCGGAGAGAAACTTCACATGCGCGCGGATGTTCTCGCTGTTGATCGAGGCTTCGGCCTTCTTCACCACCGATGGAGCTGTCTGCGCTGACAGGCACAGGGAAGCGCACCAGAATGCTGCGCCAGTCATCAAAAGACGAACCTTCATCAACCAACCTCCTCGAAAACCGCAAGATGTGCGGGCATCCAGTTTAGTCGCGCCGGCATTCAACGCGGAACGGCAGGTTCGGGCAGCCTGAGCGGCGTCACCTCCATCACGTTGAGGCGCTGAAGCACCTTGCGCGCCAGTCCAGTCAGCGGTTCCTGCGCCAGCCGGTTGGTTCGTGTCCAGAACAGGTCGCTCTTCGCAGCAGGTACGGCACGCCGCAAGGCGCGGTCCTCCGTTCCGCGCGGAGCGAACACCTGCACATAATAGTTTGTGTTCGTGATGGAGTGGCGGAGGCGCAGCAGCGGCTCTCGGCCTGCGACCGCATCCTGCGGCAACGGCGGCAGCTCGTACATGCCCGCCATCAGGCTGGCATCGCCAGCGCGCCGTTCGAGCAGCACCTCGGTCAGCGTGCCGCGCTTGCGCAGGCTCAGCAGATAGGCTGCTGGCATACTGCGCTGGCCACGTTTCTTTGGTGTAAGATGCTCGCCGCGCGTCGTGCACATGGCATACAGCGGACACTGTAGACACAGCGGCGCACGCGGCAGGCAGATGGTCGCGCCCAGCTCCATCATCGCCTGGTTGTGGTCTCCGGCGGCATTGATCGTGCCCGTCACCTTGCGCTTCGGCACGAGCGCGGCAGCCTGAGTCTGCACGAAGGCGCGTCCGGCAGCGGTGCCTTCTTGATCGCGGCCAGTGATGCGCAGCAGCACGCGCTCGACGTTGCCGTCCACCACGGCGATGCTTTCTCCGAACGCAATGCTGGCAATCGCGGCGGAGGTGTACTCGCCCACTCCGGGCAGCGTGCGCAGCTCGGCTGAGGTGGCGGGCAGTACGCCTCCGCGCTCGCGCAGGATGAACTTTGCAGCCTTATGCAGCATCCGCGCGCGCCGGTAGTAGCCCAGGCCGGACCACGCCGCCAGCACCGCCGACTCCGGCGCCAGCGCCAGCGAGACCAGCGTGGGAAATACCTTCAGGAATCGTTCATAGTGCTCCAGCACAGCGGCCACGCGCGTCTGCTGTAGCATCACCTCGGAGACCCAGGTTCGGTACGGGTCGTCCACGCCGCGCCACGGCAGGTCGCGCGCATGGCTCCGATACCAGCCCATGAGCCTGCGCCGGAACAGCGCAATCTCCTGCTCGGAGCTGTCAAAGGACCGCTCTTCTGCCTCGTCTCTCAGTTGCTCGGGTTCACCCATCGCCTGCCAGTCTACAATCTCTGGTCCGCCGCACAGTCTAAACTTGTCTTAACCATGTTTCGCCAGAATCCTTCCCGGCCCGCCCTTGAACGCAGAGAATTTCTCAAACTCGCCGCGCTCGCTACAGGAGCGGCCGTGCTGCCGCGCGCGACTCTTGCCCAGACCGGCGCGGTGACTACACCCGCCAAGGCACCCGCTGTCCCCAGCTTTCCCGGCAAAGACCCACGTTGGCAGCGCACGTGGGACGCCGCTATCACCACGCTTGCCGGGAATGTCCGCACGCTGCCGCATTACAGCAAGCCGGTGCTCATCGAAGGCGCTGTATATCCGGGCATCTGGCAGGAGTGCGGCCCGCACGAGGGTCTCGTTTACGGCACGCTCGCGCAATACATTCCGCAGCAGCCGGGCCAGCCCACGCCGCTCGATACAGCGCGCAACAACCACATGGCGTTCTTCGCGCTTCAGCGCCCGGAGGGTTCTGACTCCGCAGGCCAGATTCCCGCCGCAATCAAAATGTCCGACGTAGGCTACGGACAGATTCAGATGGTCGTCCCCATCGCCGCGACAGCGTGGGAGCTTTCGCAGCTTACCGGCGACGACGAATTGCTCGTCACCGCATACAAAGCCTGCTCCCGCTGGGACGCCTGGCTGCGCCGCTACCGCGACACGCGCAAGACCGGGCTTGTCGAAGGCTTCTGCACCTACGACACGGGCCACGACAACAGTCCGCGCTGGAAGGGCATCCCCAACCGCTGCCCCGACGCCGACGCGCGCAAGTGCCCCGATCTTCCTTCGATGCCGCGTCTGTGCCCCGATCTTTCGGCTACTGTCTACGGAGCGCGCGTTGCGCTGGCGCACATGGCCACTGCGCTCGGCAAGCACGACGCCGCCGCTCGCTGGCAAGCCGATGCTGAGATCATCCGCAACCTCATCATCGAAAAGCTCTACGACCCCAAAGACGCCGCCTTCTACGATCTCGACGCCGAGAACAAGTTCGTCCGTGTGCGCGGCGACGTCATCACGCGCGTGCTCGGCGAGCACGTTCTCAAGACCGACAACTCGCGCGACAAATCCATCTTCGAGGCCGTCTGGACGCGGCAGATTCACAACCCGAAGGCGTTCTGGGCTCCGTACCCGCTGCCCTCGATCGCCATGGACGACCCCTCGTTCGTGCGGCCCATTCCGCGCAACAGTTGGGGTGGAGCCACGCAGGCGCTGACCGCTCTGCGCGCGCCGCGCTGGATGGCCTACTACGGCAAGCAGGACGCGCTGGATCACATGATGCGGCAGTGGTGCGAAGCCATCAGCCGCCACACCGAGTTCCGGCAGCAGATGGATCCGCTCACCGGCGACTTCACCCAGGCCGACCCCAGCGGCTACTCACCCGCTGCGCTCGTCTACCTCGACTACATCCGGCGGCTCGGCAAGTCCGCCGACACAACGAAGCCCGCGGCGTAGCATCGTGGATGCCATGAAGACCAAAGGCCACCGTAAGAACATCACCCTCACCGACGAGCAGTTCACCGCCATCAGCCGCGCGCTCGCCGACCCGCGCCGCTACGCCATCCTCCGGCAGATCGCCGCCGCCGGGGAGATGGCGTGCTGCCGGCTTGAGGTGCACGAAGTCATCAGCCCGGCCACCATCTCGCACCACATCAAAGAGTTGAACGAAGCCGGCCTGGTTGAGGTCGAGCGCGAAGGACGGGGAGCGAACCTCCGCGTGTGCCGCCCGGTCTTCGAGGCTTACGTCGCCCGCCTCGCGTCGCTGTAGAAACTTCTGAATCCTGCCAGAAGTCCCGGCATCTATTTCGATGTTTATCGAACTATTCGATAAACGTCAAAAGGAGCAGGGACATGGGAAAGCTTGCAGGTAAAGTAGCAGTCGTCACCGGAGCATCCAAGGGCATCGGCGCGGGCATCGCCAGGGAACTCGCCGCGCAAGGCGCATCCGTCGTAGTCAACTACGCGAGCAGCAAAGAGGCCGCGGACAAGGTCGTGGCCGAGATCACCAAGGCAGGGGGCAGGGCTGTTGCCGTAGGCGGCAGCGTGGCCAGGGCTGCCGAGATCGACGCACTCTTCAGCGAAACCAGGAAGGCCTTCGGCAAGGTGGACATCCTCGTCAACAACGCAGGCGTGTATGCCTTCGCACCGCTCGACCAGATTACCGAAGAGGAGATCGAGCGCATCTTCGGCACCAACGTCGCCGGGCTTCTGCTCGCCACAAAGGCAGGCGCGGCGCTCTTCCCGCCCGAAGGCGGCAGCATCATCAACATCAGCTCGATTGTCAGCGACACAACGCCGCCGGCCTCTGCGATCTACAGCGGCACCAAGGGCGCGGTGGATGCCATCACGCGCGTGCTGGCGAAAGAGCTTGGGCCAAAAAAAATCCGCGTCAACGCCGTCAACCCCGGCCCTGTTGTCACTGAGGGCTTCAAGTCCAGCGGCTTCGAGGGCTCGGACTTCATCAACCAGGCCGTGCAGGAGACGCCGCTTGGCCGCATCGGCTACCCCGACGACATCGCATCGGTCGTCGCCTTCCTCGCCTCCGACGACGCTCGCTGGATTACCGGCTCGCTCGTTCAGGCCGCCGGCGGTCTGCGCTAAGCAACACGACGGAGCGCACTCGAACCCGCACCCGCGATCAGGGCGCTCCGCCGTGGCAGGCGTATCCTCACAGCCATGCGGCTGTTCATCGGCATCGGTTTACCGCCGGAGCTGGCAGAAAGACTTGCACGCGCGGCCCCCACGCTCGTTGCAGCAGGCGAACGTTCCCGCATACGGTGGACGCCTCCCGAGAACCTGCACCTCACGATCAGCTTCCTGGGTCAGGTCGCGCCCGATCGTCTCGGCGCCATCGAGCAGGCGCTGGCGCTGCTCAATTCGCCGCCGCTTCATCTTCAACTTGAAGGTGTCGGTGTCTTCCCGAACGCAGGCATCCTTTATGCGCAAGCTAAACCCTCACCCGCGCTGCTCAGCTTCGCGGAGCAGGTCTTCCGCGCCATGGAAACCTGCGGCATCCCGCGCGAACAGCGTCCCTGCACGCCGCACATCACACTGGCACGCAGCAAAGGCCGTGTCCATCTGAATGAGCACGAGCAGTCGAACCCTGCCTTCCATCAGCGATTCGAGGTGCATGAATTCCGCCTCTACGAGAGCCTCACCCTGCCTGGAGGAGCACAGTATGAGGTGCTTCGTGCCTTCTCTCTTGTCTGACCTCCAGCCATGCGGTCACGCCCCTCTGCGCCAGGCATGGAACTACTCGGGCCACCGCTGAAGGCAACGTAATCCGGCAGTTCCATTCAGCACGCCTGATACTTCCAGTTCCGCTGTTTACCCTCGGCAATCCACTCGACGGCCTGCTTCACGCGCCTGGTCTTCGTCTCCTCGCGCTTTGCTTCGGCGATCCACTCGACGTACTCGCGGCGGCAGCCCGGGCTGAACTCGGCGAACACCTTGGCCGCAGTCTTGTTCTTCTTCAGAGCAGCGGCAAGCTCAGAGGGAACCTTCGCCTCGGGCTTTGCCTTGGCCTTGTCTCGCTTCGGGAAGGTCTTGCCGCCGCCGTCCACGAACGTCATCGCCTGCCGGATATACCCCAGCATTGCTTTGTCTTTGGGCATGTCTTTCAGGCTGGCGATCTTGACCCATCTGGCCACGTCCTCTGTACCCAGAGCGCCGTCCTGCTTCATAGTCGCGGCCACCTCCGCGCCCCACAGGCCGAAGCTGCAATGCTGCTTGAACGCGGCCATGTTGGCCAGAATCTGCCCACGATAGAGGAAGAACGGCATACTCCACTTCACCGTCTCTTCCACTTCAGGGCAGCCCCGATGCATCAGCTCACGCAGATGCTCGAGCACCGGCTGCGCAAACGGCGCGGCGTTGGCGATGTAGGCATCCACCCTCCGATCAAATCCGCTCTCGCTCATGCGCAACAGTCTAGTGTCCCGAGTCTGAAGTTCACAACATAAATAAAATTGTCATCCTGAGCGCAGCAAGCCGCGTTTTTTGCGGTTTGCGGAGTCGAAGGACCTGCGGTTGCTTTTCGCAAAGGATGCCACGAACTTCTGACTCACCACACTCCCTAAATCGTGTGGCCCGGCTTGGTCTTGGGCACAATCGGCTCCGGCTTGATGGGGTAGGGCGGGCCTTTCGCCAGCACGCTTTCCATATCCGCGTCGTACTTATAGATGTCGTCGAAGAAGTCCACCTGGCCGTCTTCGTCCACGCGCGCGGTCAGGTAGAAGATGACGACGGGCAACTGGGTCTTGAGCACGATGGTGTGGTTGTCCAGGCCGTCGTTCATGGCGTCGTTCACCTTGTCGAGGTCCCAGTCGCCCTGTCCCTGGAGCACCCACGCGGCCAGATCCGCCGGCTTCTGTACGCGGACGCAGCCGTGGCTGTAGTCGCGCCGCGTGCGCTGGAACAGATAGACCTCGGGCGTCGAGTGCATGTAAACGTCGTACTGATTGGGGAACATGAACTTCACCAGTCCGAGCGAGTTCTTCGGCCCCGGACGCTGCCGTACCAGAAAGTGTCCCCGGTCTACCTGCTGCGGAGTGTACGAAGTCTGCACCACGCCGCGGCGGTTGGTCACTTCAAAGTCCTTCGACTCCAGATAGTCCGGGTCCTGGACGATGTGCGGCACCAGGTCCTTCTGCGCGATGTCCACCGGCACGTTCCAGTAGGGACGGAAGATGAGGTACTTCATCATGCGGGCGAAGACAGGCGTCTCATGGTCGTCCTTCACCTGTCCGTCAATCACCTTCATGGTGAAATCGAGTTTGTTTTCCGCCGTATAGCCGCGCAGCACAAACTCCGGCAGGTTCACCATCAGCCGGGGATGTAGATACGGCTCCGGCAGCCACCGCCATCGTTCGAGCGAGTCCTGAAGCTGCGCCACGCGCCGCGCGAGGGGAACGTTCAGGCTGCGGATGGTCGCGGGCCCCAGTTCACCGTCGGCTTCGAGACCGTGCCGCTGCTGGTAGTGCTTTACGCTGTCGGAGAGCGTCTGGTCGAACCGCTCGGGATGATCTGCGGAGAGCGCAGCATCTGCCGGGGCATCGCCTTCTAACTGCAATCGCGCCAGCAGCTCAGCAGCCGCCGGATAAACACCGCTGACCGCGACCGTCTTCTTCACCATCGGCAGAGGCTTTGCGCCTGCTTCGTCCTGCCGTTTGGCGAGCGCCTGATAGCGCACCAGCGCAGCTTCGGTGGCGCGATACTCGTCCGAATCCGGCTCGACGGAGGCAATCAGCCTGGGCACATCAGCCGCGTTCACCGCATTGTCTGCGACAAACTTTGCCAGATCGTACTTCTTGTCCGCGACGGGAATATCGAAGCTGAAGTGCGAAGGGTTCACCCGGCCCATGTGCAGGTCAGAGAGGTAGCGCATCACGTTCACGGTCATGGCGACATCGAACAGCGAGATGGCATCGGCGGACTTGCCCGAGAGCGCCTCGATACGGCTGGCCCAGCGCGAAGCGTCGTAGTCCTCCGGAAACAGACCCTTCGCGTCGGCGTGCTGAAACGCATCGATGAAGCCACGCGCCGCCGCTGTCGGCACGCCGTCTTCGGTCCATGCCACGGCATAGCCTCGGTTCTCGTAGAAGGCCTGCACGGCGGGGGCGTAGTCGGAAAAGTTGGGCCAGCGCAGGTTGGGAACCTGGGCCGTATTGACCTTCTCGGGAAGAAGCGTCTTCTTCGCCACCAACTGCTGGAGGTTTTGCGCGTACTGTGTCTCGCGGTGTTTACGGCAACCGCCGGCAAACAGCAAAGCAGCAATGGCAGACACGCCGCAGGCAGAGCGAAGCAGGGTCTTCATTCCGAAAAATCCATCCTCAAAACGCGGCCTGGCTTGCAAGGTACGCCGACTCATTATGCAGGAGTTCCGGTCCAAAGTGCGGGCAAAGTTTTACCGCGAACCGGTCATTGTGCAATGCCTGGCAGCACTGCTATACAGACAAGCGCCTGGGTCAGGAGGATAGCGCCGGCCAGCCCCAGAAACAGCTTTCGCTGCCGCGTCTCCAGCACATCGGCAAAGACGCCTCCGAGGAAGGTGAACAGAAACGGCAGCGCCCACAGCCACGGCCGTGAAACCGTCTGGGTCGTGATGACCGGAAACAGCAGCGCCGTCATCACCAGCGGGACGAAGTTGCCGAAGTACCGGCATCGCTTCACCGTAAGGAAGAGAAACACCGCAACGGCCGCTGCCACGGCGATGGGCGCATTCTGCGGCCCCAGAAAGAAGCGGTGGAAGCTGTCCGTCGAGAACCAGAACCGCGCCGAACCGCCGGTAAATATATAACTGAACGGGGCAGGGCGGAACGCATACGAGGCAAACAGAACCGCCAGCGACCCAACTGCGGAGTAGATGAGGACCTCCATCACGTAGCTGCGCCGCCGCTCCGCCAGATAGAGCATCAGCACCAGTGCGGCCAGCCAGCCGATGATCGCCGCCAGAATGTGCGCGGTGGCTGTCAGCCCCATCGCCACAATCAGCAGCGCGATGCGCGGACGCCACTTCCGACGCGGTCCCTGCATGGCGTGGGCCACGCCCATCGCCGTATAGACCAGCCCATAGAGCCCCCACATGGCCAGCATGTCGTTGTTGGGTGCAACCGCCGAGCGCACCACCTCCGGACAGAAGCAGTAGAGCGCCAGCGCGAAGAAGCCGCCTTCGTTGCCGAAAAGCCGCCGCGCGACCCACCACAGCCCCGCACCCAGCCACACGGCAAAGAACACAAACGGCAGGTGCAGCAGATACTTCACGCTGAAGAGTTCGTGCCGCGCCTCCCAGGTGGAGCCGTTCAGCGTGCCGTTGGTGTAGAGCCGGTCGGCTGGTTTGCGCAAATAGTCCACGCCGAGCATCACCAGTCGCTGCGTAGTCAGCGGCAGCCCGGCCGCGCGATAGGCAAACGTGCCGTCGCCGTCCATGTTGCCGCACGTGGTAAAGTATCCGGCCAGCGGAGAAGGGCGCTCCCACATCTGACGGCCGCACATGGCGTAGCGATAGTCGGCGGGCGAAAGCTCCTGCCGGTGCACCACCCACAGGCACTCGGCCAGAAAAAGCAGCAGCAGTAGCGCGGCCAACCGCTGTGGACGGCCAATCTCAATCTTCCAGAACCTCATCTGCCGCGCACCGCCAACTCCTCCAGATTCTTCAGTCCCTATTCCCTGGCCCCTAAGTCCCAGCCTTTATCGTATCGTGAGAGTATGCAGTCGCTCTCCTTCACGCCCGGCCGCGCCTTCCTCTCCGTCGATTCGCCCATCGTCCCCTGGACCGTCGTCTTCGAGGACGAGGGCGTTGCGGGCTACTTCTACGCCTGCGACCGCTCGCAGGAGAAGCACGAGCACAGCATCCTCGACGCGATGCTCATCTACAACGTCGCCGCGCTTGCCAAAAGCGATGCCGAACTCAAGCGCCCCGAACCGCAGCGCATTGCCACGGTCGAGTGGTCGCGCGATGGCCTGAAGGCCATCCTCTACCTCGACGGCACGCCGCAGGCCCTCTACGACTTCGAGGCCCGTGCCGGCTATTGCCGCATGAACTTTCCCAACTTCCTCGAAGAGAAGGGCGACACCTGGCGCAAGTCCACTCACGCCTGGTCCGAAGAGGCGCTGGAGCAGTTCGAGGCCGCACTCTACGCATAGAAGCAGGGAATAGGGCGTAGGGAACAGGGACTAGTGTGCTGTCCCTGAAGTTCACAACATAATTCAAGCTGTCATCCTGAGCGGGGTTTGGCGGTTTTTACGCCAAACGGAGTCGAAGGACCTGCGGTTTGCGATTCCAATTTATGCTAAGAACTTTCGAGACACCACACTAGTCCCTTTCTTCACCCCAGAAACAGCTTCTCCACATCAAGCCAGTCCTTCACGCGCTTGAAGCCTTTCACGCGGAGGTTGTGCGGCGAGGTGAAGAGGATGCCTTCGCCGTGAAAGCGGCGCAGTTGACGCGGGTTGTCGTCGATCAGGTAGTCGGCGCGCAGGATTCCCTTATCGCCGCAATAGACGATGTGCGAAGGAGGGATGAAAGGGAAGTGGCGTTCAAGCCAGTGGAACTTCTGCTCGAACGAGGTGGGTACCTCCATTGCGGCGGTAGCGATGAAGACCTCATAGTTCATCTGTAGACGCCGCATGACGCGCTGCGACTCCGGCATCACTTCAAGCACGGCAAAGAAATCGTCCGACCGCATCTGGCTTTCGATAACGGGGTGCCGGTCGGTCGAGGCCACGTCCCACAGCCACTTTCCTTCCAGGTCGTCCGTCGTGACCTGCTCGCCGAAGTGCCTGTTGTACCGCCGCAGATGCTCGCCAAGCGCATCAGCCATCACCTCGTCCATGTCAACGCAAATTCGCTTCACTGATACTCTGCCTTTAATGGTTGCCTGCCCTTGTTAGAGCGACGACCGCACGATCGAGGCCGCGATGCTCTCCGACTGCACCGCCTTCTTCTGCGGAGCGTCGCGCGCCGGGTCGTAATAGAGCAGGCGCCCGCAGCTCTCACAGGTCATCATCGTCTCGTTGTTGTCGCGGTCGCGAAGGTCGTTCCACTTCTGCGGACGCAGCAGCATCTGGCACACCGAGCACTTCTGGTCCACGCCCTCGGAGACGGCGGTGCCTTTCGACTTCGCAATCCGGTCGTATTTCGAGAGCGCGTCTTCACCAATCTCCGCCCGCACAGCCGCACGCTTTTCTTCCAGTGCCGCCAGTGCGGCTTTATCCTGCGCGGTCGTCTCGGCTGCCCGAGCCCGTTCGCGCTCAAGTATCTTTTCCGCGGAGACGACGGCCTCATCAGCTTCGGACTTCTGCGCAGCCAACGATTCGCCGCGCTCCATGCTTTCGAGTTCAGCGTCTTCCAGGCGGCTAATCTCCGACTGCGCAAACGAGATCTCGTGCTCAAACGATGTCACCTGCACGGTGGTCGTCGCCATATCCAACTGCTTGCGCACCTTTACTATCTTCGCCTGCCGGTCCTTGATGTCCGACTCCTGGCGACGGCGCAGCGTCTCTTCCTTCGCAATCGAATCGGCTACAGCGGCGCGCTGCGCAGTGGCCGCCTTGAGCTTCGCTTCAAGGCCTGCCACCTGCGCAGGAAGCGCAGCTATCTCGTCGCGGAGCCGCTTCGCCTCGATGTCGTGCCGTTGCAGCAGGATCAGTCTTTCAAGATCAGGATGCATCTCAGTCCCTCTCATCGTGTTTCGATACCATTGTTACGCCAATCGCCCTTGCCTGCTCAAGACTTGCTCACGTTCACGTAATACAGGTCGGTGGCGACAGCAAATTGTTCCTTCGTCAGCGGCGTCTTCATCGTCTGCCACTCGGTCGTCGGATGAATCAACTGCCAGTGGTCCTTCTCTCCCACGCGCACCGGCATGGCGAAGTCCTTCTCGTCTGCCTTCCAGCGGTAAGCAACCGTTCCGTCTGCTGCGCTGAACTTGAGTTCAAGCACAGGAATCGCAGTGTGGCGCAGATACTGGTCGAAGACGGGCGTGAGGTTCATCCCGGTCTGCTGATTGAACCAGGCAACAACGTCCTCGGTCATGATGTTCTGATACTTGAAGTGCTGATAGAAGTCGTGAATCAGCCGGAACCATCGCGCATCGTCGTCCACGATGCTGCGCAGCGTGTTCAGCATCAGCGCGCCCTTGAAGTATTGGTCCTCAGGCGGCTCAGCGTTGATGCCGCGCGCTGGGATAATTGGCTCCTTATTTTTGATCTTCGACTTGTACGCATTCAGATACTTCAGGCCGTCAGCCTTACCCCACCGGTACTCGACATACAGGCCCTCCAGATACGTCGTCCAGCCCTCGTGAATCCACATGTCCGACTTGTCGGCGGCCGTGATGCTGTTGCCGAACCACTCGTGTCCGCTCTCGTGAATGATGATGAAGTCGAAGCGCGGACTAATGCCTACGCCAGTCCAGTCGCGGCCCAGGTAGCCGTTCTTGAAGAAATTGCCGTAGGACACCGCGCTCTGGTGCTCCATGCCCGAGTAGGGCACTTCAATCAGCTTGTAGCCGTCCTTCGGGAACGGATACGGCCCGAAGTAGTGCGTGAAGGCCTCCAGCATCCCCTTCGCCTGCGTGAACTGCGTCTTCGCCTTCGCAAGGTCCTCAGGCAGCGCATAGAAGTCCAGATGGAGCCCCTTGTACCTGTCGGAGAAGTGCTGATAGTTGGCGATGTTCAGCGCGACATCGTAGTTGTTGATCGGGTAATGGACATGCCAATTCCACTGCGTGTAGCCGTCGCCCAGGTCTTTGCTCCCGTCGAATTTGCCGTTCGAGACATCCATCAAGCCATTCGGCACGGCCACGCTGATGCGCATACTGCGCACCTCATCGCGCCACTGCTCCTTGTTGGGCCACCAGATGTCCGGGCCTGTACCCTCGCAGGCCGTCGTAATCCACGGCTTGCCCTCGGCGTCCTTTTTGAAGGTGAAGCAGCCGAACCGCCCCTGCGCTTTCGGCTGGCCGGAGTAGTAGAAGTCGATGGAGTACGTGTGCCCTTTCCGCAGCGTCTTCGGAAAATCGACAAACACCGTGCGGCCGTCGCGCTCATACTTGAGCGGCGTGCGGTCCAACAAAATGCGGTCGATCTGCATCGTCGGATAAAGCTCAAGCTGGATGCGCGTGCCGTCCGCCAGCATCTTGAAGCGAATCGTATTCTTGCCGCTGACGAACTCCTTCACCGGATCGACCCGGATGTCGAGGTGGTAGTAGAGCAGATCGTTGTTCGCGCGATACGGTCCATAGCCCCCGCGCAGCAGCGCGTCGGGTGTCGGCGGCGCTGGCGCGGGTGAACCCTGACCTGCGGCTGGGACAGAAATCAAGACTCCGAGCACGAGGGCTCCGGCAAGCAATCCAACCAACGGGTGTTTTTTCATTGCAGAAAGCCTATCGTGTCCGGGGCACCGCCTGCCAATGCCTCTGTCTGGAAAGACATCTCATGGCGATAAGTGCAAGAAACCACAGGGTCCGCATTTTTACCAAACGGTTAACATCCGGCTTTTCCAGTCCGGCTGTAAATCTCTGAATCCGGTCACATACCGGTACAATCTAACCATCCGGTTAAAAAATGGCGACCACCGTCCTAGAACTACCCGAGGCGCAACGGCCATCTGCGTCTACCGAAGCCGAGCGCCCCTGGCGTCCGCGGATGAATCCGTGGATCGTCGCCATGACCGTGACGCTGGCTACGTTCATGGAGGTGCTCGACTCCTCGATCGCCAACGTCAGCCTGCCGCACATTGCAGGCGGCCTGGGCGCAACGCAGGATGAAGCCACCTGGGTACTGACCGCCTATCTCGTGGCCAACGCCATCGTCCTTCCGGCCGGCGCCTACATGACCACCTTCATCGGGCGCAAAAAGTTCTACATGATCTGCGTCGCGCTCTTCGGCCTCAGCTCGGCGCTCTGCGGCCTCGCGCCCACACTGCCGCTGCTGGTCTTCTGCCGTGTCCTGCAGGGTATCGGCGGCGGCGGCCTTGCGCCGTCAGAACAGGCCATCCTCGCCGACACCTTCCCTCCAGCTAAGCGCGGCCAGGCATTCGCCATGTATGGGCTCGCCGTCGTCGTCGCGCCAGCCATCGGTCCCACGCTTGGCGGCTACATCACCGACCACTTCGACTGGCGCTGGATCTTCTTCCTCAACGTCCCCATCTGCCTGCTCTCTCTCTTCCTCACCTCGCGCATCGTCGAAGACCCGCCTTATGTCAAGAAGCAAGTCGCCGAGACGCAAAAGGGTGGCATCAAGCTGGACTTCCTCGGCTTCGGCCTGCTCGCCACAACCTTCGGCTCGCTTGAGTTCCTGATGGACAAAGGCCAGGAGGACGACTGGTTCTCCTCGCACCTGATGGTGTTCTTCGCTATAGCCTGTGTGGTCGCGTTTGTCTTCATGATCTGGTGGGAGCTGCGACAGCTCCGCATCGGCCACCGGCCCATCCTCAATCTCACCCTGTTCTACAAGCGCAACTTCGCCATCAGCTTCATCCTGATGTTCGTGCTCGGATTTGCGCTTTATGCCACGACCGTACTGATTCCGCAGATGGTCCAGACGCTCATGGGCTATACGGCGGAACTTGCCGGACTCGTGCTGTCTCCCGCCGGGCTTGTCATGATGGCCATGATGCCCGTAGTCGGCTTCCTTGTGGGCCGGGTCGACCCGCGCAAGCTCATCGCCTATGGATTCATCATGCTCACTTCCGCGCTCATCGTTATGCACACGATGAACCTCGGCGTCAGCTACAGCTATCTGGTCTATCTGCGCTGCTTCCAGGCGTCAGGACTGGCGTTCCTTTTCATCCCCATCAACACCATCTCCTACATCGGCGTGAAGCAGTCGGAGAACAACGACGTCTCCGGCCTCACCAACCTTGCGCGCAACATCGGCGGCTCCTGCGGCACGGCCTTTATGGCCACCATGCTCACCCGGCGCACGGCAACGCACGAGACCAACATGGTGCGCAACCTCACCATGGCCAACCCGGCCTTCGTCAATCAGGTTGAGGCGCTCAAGCACGCCTTCGGCACCGGCCAGCAGGCCATCCACACGGCCGAGGCCTTCATCTACAACCAGCTCCACCGGCAGGCTGCGATGCTCGCCTACCTCGACATCATCCAGTACCTCGCGGTCTTCTGCGCCTGCATGTTGCCGCTCGTGTTCCTCATCCCCCGCCCGCCCAAACACATCGACCCCTCCGCCGGTCACTGAGACTCGGCATCGAAGGAATGTTCAAGCCTGCGCAGCGGGATTTGTTGTCATTCCCGAAGGGAATCTGCGTTTCGCTTCGGGTCGCACTAGAGTTTCAGGAAAATGCTCTATCGGGCTGCGCCGCTCCAGTCCAGTTCGGGTTTGTCTACTCCCTCGACGGATTCGCCCATCTTCCCGCTCAGGTCGAAGACAACAATCTCGTTCTGACCCTTCACCAGAAACGGTCCAGGAGCATACAGCGCCTTCTGCGGCCCGATGTTCCATATCCGTCCCAGCGCGCGGCCATTCAGCCATAGCTCGCCTTTGGTAAACGCGCTCGTGTCCAGAAACGTGTCGCCGGTTGCGCTCAGGTTGAAGCTGCCGCGATAGAAGCACGCGCCCGTGCACGGCTTCGTCGAATACTTCATCGCATCAACCGCCGTCATCGGCAGCGAGTAAATCTCCCACCCGGTCAGCGCCTTGCCTGCAAGCGTCACCTGCTTCGTAATGCCCGCGCGCTCGTAGGGCAGAGCGTGGCCGAAGTTCACGCGCCCCGTATTCTCGACCAGAATATCGAGCTGCTCCCCTTTCTTCACATCGAGCGCCATTCGGTCCTGCCTCAAGCGGCGATCCAGTGTTCCCACCAAAATGCCGTCCGCATATATCTGCGCGTAGTCGTGAAGTTGGTCGAGCACCAGTTCGCCCGAGGCCGCGTCCTTCAGCTTCGTCCGGTAGAGGATGTACCCATACGCCTGGTTCACGTCCTCCATGCTCAACACATCCTTCGAGCGAACGGGCCTTGGCAGGTTCTTCCACAACGACGCGGCCTCCGTCAGCTTCACTGCGGGCACGCTGATGGTCGGCGCGGCCTCAGGCACAGGAGGCAGCGTCTTTCCGGTGTCCTTCGCAATCACGTCGCGGAAGGCGTAGTACTTCTTCGTGGGCCGTCCGCTCTCATCGAGCGGCGCGTCGTAGTCATAGCTGGTCACGTCCGGCTCATAGCTGCCCTTGCCGTCGCTGTTGGCGCCGTTCATAAAGCCGAAGCTGGTGCCGCCGTGGAACATATAAATGCTTACCGAGTAGCCTTGCTTGAGCATCCAGTCCAGGTTCCCGGCTTCGTTCGCGATGCTGGTGTGTGCGTGCTTCGCGCCCCAGTGATCGAACCACCCGGCCCAGAACTCGCTGTTAAAGAACGGCCCGTTGGGGCGGTATTTCTTCAGCGTGGCAAATGCGTGCTCGGCCGAGTGTGGGCCGCCGCCGCCGAAGTTCACTCCGACAGGAAGCTCAGGCAGCGAGCCGTCCGGCACCTGCTCCGGCCCGTCAGCCGTGTAGAGCTGCGACTTGGTGAACCCGGCATCGACCAGCGCCTTGTGGATCGCCTCCATGTAGACATGGTCCTTGCCGTAGGAGCCGTATTCGTTCTCCACCTGCGTCAGGATGATCGGCCCGCCGTTGCCAATCTGAAGCGGAGCCAACTGTTTGCCTAGCTGTTGCAGATACTCACGCGCAGGCCCCATGAACTTCGGATCGGTCGAGCGCACGACGATGCCGTGGTCTTTGAGCAGCCACGAAGGATAGCCGCCCCACTCCCACTCGGCGCACACATACGGCCCCGGCCGCAGAACGACGTAGAGACCCTCCTGCTGCGCCTCGCGCACAAACTCGGCCACGTCGTTGTTGCCGGTGAAGTCCCACACGCCGGGCTTCGGCTCATGCTCGTTCCAGAAGGCATACACGGTGATGGCGTTCAGTCCCATCGCCTTCGCCATGCGCAGGCGCTCGCGCCAGTACGCGCGCGGAATGCGCGGATAGTGCATCTCGCCGGAGATGACCTGGAACGGCTTGCCGTCGAGCACGAAGTGCCCACCCTCAACGCCAAAGCTGTGCTTCGCAGGTGTTTGCGCAAAGCCGCTTCCACCGATCACAAAACAAGCCAGCAAAAGAATCATCAGTCTGGAGCGCACGAGTCCCTCGCCATCACAAAAGAATAGGCGCGAGGTCCGCAGCGATAGCAAACCTCAAACCATTGCCGATTCTACCGATTTGTTTCGGGCTTGTGCAATCGGTTTCAGGAGCGCCAGGACGCCCGGAGTTTATGGCTGCTTTCCTGGAGGTCTGGAGGTATAGCTCCGGTACGTCCTCATCCCCAAGGTAGTCCCCGCTTTTTTGTTGTCATTCCCTTTTTGTTGTCATTCCCGCAGGGAATCCGCGTTTCCATCCCGCTCCCTTTTGTTGTCATTCCCGCAGGGAATCCGCGTTTCCATCCCGCTCCCTTTTGTTTGTCATTCCCGAAGGGAATCTGCGTGGGGCTTCGGCCTGCGCCGGGCTACATGTGCCCGAGGAGACCCTGATTACACCTTCGCTTTGAAGGGGCGTGGCTCCACAGGCTGCGGAAAAATGCACGCTTTGTGCTTTTCGGTGGGAGCGCAGGGCTTTAGCCCTGCGAAAATCCCAGCAAAATCAAGGGGCTTTAGCCCCGGGCCGTTCCGCACAAGCTGCCGGATGGACTTTTCCGCAGCCTCTTCAACCCCGGGCCTTCTTTCCAGTCAGGGCAAACGGACTCTTTCATCACCCTCTGAGGTCCTACACCGGCTTCGGGTTCCGCTCCTCAAACTGCAACTGATGCCAGTGCGGATACGCGCGCGGCAGCTCGCTGGCCGCATCGAGCTTTGCGATCTGTTCCGCAGTCAGCTTCCATCCGGTCGCGCCAATGTTCTGCCGCAACTGCTGCTCGTTGCGTGCGCCAATGATCACCGTCGAAACCGAAGGCCGCCGCAGCACCCAGTTCAGCGCAACCTGCGGAACGGTCTTGCCCGTCTCCTTCGCCACTTCATCCAGCGCATCGACAACCCGGTACAGATACTCCTCATCAGGCTGCGGCCCTGCATCGAAGGCAATCTTCGACTGCAACCGGCTGTCCTTGGGCAGCGGTTGCCCGCGCCGGATCTTGCCCGTCAACCTGCCCCAACCCAGCGGCGACCACACCAGCGCGCCCACGCCCTGGTCGAGCCCAAGCGGCATCAGCTCCCACTCGTAGTCGCGGCCAATCAGCGAGTAGTACGCCTGGTGCCCGACGTAGCGAGACCAGCCATAGCGATCGCTCACGCCAAGCGACTTCATCAGGTGCCACCCCGAAAAATTCGAGCAGGCGATATAGCGAATCTTGCCTTCGCGCACCATATCGTCAAGCGCGCGCAGCGTCTCCTCCACCGGCGCGGTCGCGTCGAACGCATGAAGATGATAGAGGTCGACGTAGTCCGTGCCCAGCCGCTTCAGACTGCGCTCGACCGACTGAATCAGGTGATAGCGCGACGATCCTACATCGTTCGGCCCCTTGCCCAGCCGGAACGTCGCCTTGGTCGAGAGCAGCACGTCTTCGCGGTCGAGATGGCCAATCGCCTTGCCCAGCACCGCCTCGCTGTTCCCGTCGGAGTACACGTCGGCCGTATCGAAGAAGTTGATGCCGGCATCCATGCAGATGTCCACCATCTTCCTCGCCTCATCGACATCCGCCGCGCCCCATGCTTTGAAGAACTCGTTATTGTGCCCGCCAAACGTTCCGCAGCCGAAGCAAAGCTCCGGCACCTTCAACCCCGACCTGCCAAGCTGTCTCGATTCCATGATGTTTAGGATGCCACTAAATCGCCTCTCCGTTCAGCATCCACCGGGGCATTTTTCCGCAACAGCCCGGGCGAGAGTAACATCTTAACAAGAGACATGAACGCCAGCGCAAACCCGGTGACTACTCCCCGCGTGTACGGCAAAGCCAGCCGTCACGACTTTGCCTAGCTGCGCCATCTTCTTGATCCTCTCCAGCACAACTGCAACAGCAAAAGACTTTGCTATAAGGATTTTTCTCTATGTTCGACCGCCTCGACCAACTCGAAGCCCGCTACGAAGACCTCGGCCACCAGCTCGCCGACCCCGCGCTCGTCACCGACCAGAAGAAGTTTGCCGCGACCGCCAAGGCCCACCGCGACATCGAGCCCACAGTCGAAAAGTTCCGCGAGTACCGCACCGTGCAACAGGGCATTGCCGACGCCAAAGCCATGCTCGCCGACTCCGACCCCGACATCAAGGAGATGGCGCAAGCCGAGTTGCTCGCGCTTGAACCGCGTGCAGCCGAGATCGAAGAACAGCTCAAGGTCATGCTGCTGCCCAAAGACCCCAACGACGACAGGAACATCATCATCGAGCTGCGCGCCGGCACCGGCGGCGACGAGGCCGCCATCTTCGTCTCCGAGATGTTCCGCATGTACCTCCGCTTCGCCGAGCAGCACAAGTGGCGCGTCGAAGTCCTTTCCACGTCTGAGACCGGCATCGGCGGCGGCATGAAGGAAGTCACCGCCATCTTTGAAGGCGACAAAGTCTACTCGCAGATGAAGTACGAGTCCGGCACGCACCGCGTCCAGCGCGTCCCTGCCACTGAAACGCAGGGCCGCGTCCACACCTCAGCCATCACGGTGGCCGTGCTTCCCGAAGCCGAAGAGGTAGACATCAAGATCGAAGCCAAAGACCTGCGCATCGACACCTTCTGCTCCTCCGGCCCCGGCGGCCAGTCGGTCAACACAACCTACTCCGCCGTCCGCATCACGCACATTCCGACGAACACAGTCGTAAGCTGCCAGGACGAAAAATCTCAGATCAAGAACCGCGAAAAGGCCATGCGCGTCCTCCGCGCCCGCCTCTACGAAGTCGAAGAAGAGCGCATCCACCAGCAGCAGGCCAAAGACCGCAAACAGCAGGTAGGCACAGGCGACCGCAGTGAAAAAATCCGCACTTACAACTTCCCGCAAAACCGCCTCACCGACCACCGCATCGGCCTGACCAATCACCAACTCAACATGGTCATGGAAGGCATGCTCCAACCCACCATCGACGCCCTCATCGCGCATGATGTCGCCGAAAAACTAAAGGCCGAAACTACAATGGCCTGAAGCACAGAGTCCACCCGTGAATCTGCTTGAGTTTGGCACAACTGCTGTTCATGGGCGACAATCCTTATGCATCAGCAAAATGGAGAAATAATGAACCGGAGACCGGGCCTTCGCGGAATCGCGCGCGTTACAGCAGCAGTTGTCGTTACTCTTCTCGCGGCCAGTGCACCGGCGCTTACCGACCCCGGCGCGCCGCCGCCGCTTGCGGGCATCGCGCACATCGCCATCCGCGTGCATGATCTCGCGGCCTCCACGGCCTTTTACCAGAAGCTCGGCTACGAGCAGCCCTTTGCGCTCGACCGCAACGGCCAGGTCAACGAGGCCTTCGTCAAGATCAACGACACGCAGTTCATCGAGCTCTACCCCACGACTGCGAAGAACCCCGGCCCCAGCTTCCTCCATCTCTGCTTCGAGGGCGTCGATCTCGAGACCGTCTATCAGGACTACATCACGCGCGGTCTCACGCCACGCTCGAAGGTGCGCAAGGCCGGAGCGGGCAACCTCCTGTTTACGATGAACGGCCCCGAGCAGCCCTTCGGCCCGCAGAACATCGAGTACACGCAGTACCAGCCCGGCTCGCGCCACTGGGAAGACCGCGGCAAGGGCCTCGGCCCCAACCGCGTCGCCGACAAGTTGCTGATCGTCACGCTCGCTGTCGAGGACCCCGCCGCCGCGCGCGACTTCTACGTCAACCAGCTTGAGTTCAAGCCCGTCACCGGCAGCATGACGCTCTTCCATCTCCCCGGCGACTCGGGCGAACAGGTCGAGCTTGTCCCTGCCGCCGACCTCGGCAACCGTGCCCGCATCGCGCTCCAGACCCAGAGCCTCTCGCGCTCCGAGCACCTGCTCCGCAAGCAGCACATCGCCTTCACCAAAATCGGAAGCACACTCACCGTGCTGGACCCGGACGGCAACATCATCCGCATCGAGCAGCGATAATCGCTAGAGCATGACCCTCCGCGAAGCCGCCGCCGAAGCCGCCGCCCGCCTCTCCGACGATCCACTCCTCTGTGCAGATGCTCGCCGCGACGCCGAGCATCTGCTCCGGCACGCTGCCCGGCTGACGCGCGCGCAGTTTCTCGCCGACCCCGCGCGCCAGCTCGTAGCCGAAGAAGAATCCCTCTTTCGCCAGAGCATCGACCGTCGTCTCAAGCATGAGCCGATCCAATACATCACCGGCCGGCAGGAGTTCTATGGCCTGACCCTGCGTGTCACCCCGGCTGTCCTCATTCCGCGGCCGGAGACGGAGCTGCTGGTCGAGGCGGTCCTTGCGCACTTCAAAGGGCATCTTTCGCCGCTTCGCATTGCCGACGTCGGGACCGGCTCCGGCGCCATCGCCCTCGCGCTTGCCCGGCATCTTCCTCAGGCGGAGATTACCGCACTCGACCTCTCGCCCGAGGCCCTCGCCGTTGCCGAATCCAATGCGCAGGAGTACGGCCTGGCCAATCACATTCACATCGTCGAATCCGACCTGCTGGCCCAACCAATTATCCATTTGCAGAGCTTCGACGCCATCGTCAGCAACCCACCCTATGTCGCGCTTGCTGATATGCCCGAACTCAACCCGCAGGTCCGTGACTACGAACCGCCCGTGGCGCTCTTTGCCGGCCCGACAGGGTTCGATGTCTATCGTCGCCTCATCCCCCAGGCCTTCGACGCGCTCCTGCCCGGTGGCTTGCTCGCGATCGAGATCGGCCATGGTCAGCGTGAATCCATTGCCGCCATGTTGGCAGACTGGCGCGACGTCACCTTCCTTGACGACCTCCAGCGAATCCCCCGCGTTGCCCTGGCTTCAAGATAGGGCCATTGTCGTTCGCCGCCTCCGCGAAGACACGCTCCCCACCCCGGCTATCTCATTGTGCAACAGATGATTCAGAGACGGAACTATTTCTGTTGACATCGCAGAAACCAACCACCTATAGTCCTCCACGCAAGCGGTACGACCAATCCGCCTGCATCCAAAAAGACGAACCATCCAGAGTGGAACCGATTTCATAGCGAGGAAACACATCATGTCACCTTTCAATCTTCGAGGCCTGATCTTGCAGGGCGCTGTTGTCTTTGCCGCCGCCCTTGCATTCCTGTTCTGTAATGCTCCGGCCGCCCATGCACAGGCTGCCGGCACAGCCAGCATCCAGGGCGCTATTGCCGACTCGACCGGAGCGGTCATCCCCGGCGCTACCGTCACACTCACCGAAACTGCCACCCACGTCCAGCGCGCTGCCGTCAGCGACAGTAATGGACTGTATACCTTCCCCAACGTCCCGGTCGGCACCTACTCGGTTGAGGTCCGCATGACCGGCTTTCAGACCTACACCCAGACCCACATCGTCCTCGAAGTCGGCAGCAGCATCTCCGTCAATGTCAAGATGCAGGTAGGCCAGACCGAGCAGAAGGTCGAGGTCAGGGCCAGCGGACTGGCGCTGCAAACCGAAGACTCCACCTTCAAGCAGACCATCGACTCGCAGGAGATGACCGGGATGCCGCTCAATGGCCGTCGCATGACGGACCTCATTGGGCTCTCAGGTGCGTCCACCCCGGCACCCGGCGGGGACTTTACCGGCAGCAAGTACTCCTACCAGACCGTCTCCATCTCGATTGCGGGCGGCATGGGCAACACCACCATGTGGCGGCTCGACGGCGGCGACAACAACGATTACATGGCCAACGGCAACCTGCCGTTCCCCTTCCCCGACGCCGTGGGTCAGTTCAGCGTCGAAGCCGCGGGGCTGAGCGCACAGAACGGAATGCACACCGGCGGCATGGTCAACGTCGTCACCCGCTCCGGCACCAATCAGTATCACGGGTCGGCCTTCGAGTTCATCCGCAACAACTACATTGACGCCACTAACTTCTACTCCACATCGCCCGACGTGCTGCACCAGAACCAGTATGGCGGCACCTTCGGCGGCCCTATCATCAAAGACAAGCTCTTTGCCTTTGCCGGATACCAGCGCACGCACGTCACCAAGAAACAGGCTTCCACTCAGGCTCATGTTCCCACAGCCGCCAATCTGCTCGGAGATTTCTCCGTTACCGATCCCGCGCCCGACGCAACCCATCCCGCAGGATCGGCTACCCCATCCGGTGCCTGTGCAACTAAGTATGTGCAGTTGTACGATCCCCTGACCGGCGCGAAGCTCGCGGGCAACAAGTATTCCAGTCCGCCCACCTGGAACGCTCAGGCGTTGAAGCTGATCTCCTATTTGCCGAAGATCGATCCGGCTATCGATCTAGGCAACTGCGGCCTGGTCTCCTACTCGATTCCGTCGATTACGTCGGACAACGAGTTTGTCACCCGTGTCGATTGGAATATCAACGCCAACAACAACTTCTACGCTCGCTACTTTATCGACGGCTATCAGCTCCCGGCCTTCTTCTTTCCCGACAACCTCCTCGTCACCACGCAGTCCGGAAACCTTCAGCGCGTCCAGACCCTCACCTTCGGCGAGGCGTGGACCATCAGCGCCCGTACGGTCAATACGGCTCACCTCACCCTCATGCGCCGCCGCAATAATCGCGGCTACGCAGCCAACAACATCAACGCGGCCACACTCGGGGTCGATCTCTATCAGGCCGTGCCCAACGGCTTGCAGATGACCATCTCGAACAAGTTCAACGTCGGTGGCGGCACCAACTCCGTCTCCCACTTCAACGACAACACGCTCGCCTTCGACGATGACATCACGATGCTGCGTGGCAAGCACCAGATCGTCTTCGGCGGCCAGTGGGTCCAGAACCAGCTCAACATCGGCAATATCTACGAGTCCAACGGCACCTTCACCTTCGACGGGCGATACGGCCTCGCCGGACCCAATGGCGGCAGTGCTGGCGGTGATCCTCTGCTCGACCTGCTCAACGGCGCCATGAGCGCCTTCCAGCAGAGCAAGCAGCAGCAGAATGCTCTCCGCGCACCCATCCCCAGCCTCTACGTGCAGGATACCTGGCACGCCACCCCCCGGCTCACACTCGTCGGCGGCCTGCGTTGGGCGCCTGAGTTCCTGCCCGTCGATGTCTTCAACCGCGGCACCATCTTCGACATGTCCGCCTTCCTTGCCAATAAGGTCAGCTCGGTCTACCCGAAAGCGCCTGCCGGGACCTTCTACTACGGAGACAAGGGTGTTCCCCGTCAATTCACCAAAAACTCGCCCTGGCAGTTTTCACCCAACATCGGCTTCTCCTTCGACCCCACCGGCAGCGGCAAGACCGTCGTTCGCGGTGGCTTCGAGCTGGCCTATGACATGGTGAACTTCTTCACCGGTCAGCGTACCCAGCAGAACCCACCCTACGCCACCGCCATCAGCCAGTTGCAGACATCGAGCTCCGGCCCACTCAGCTTCTCCAGCCCCTGGTCCACCGGCTCAATCACCACCAGCCCTTTTCCGCAGCCGACCATTCCCTCTCCCGCGAACGCGGAATTCTTCCCGCAGTCGCAGTACATCGTGATGCCAACTCAGTTCCACCCCTCCTACACGGAGCAGTGGACGGCCAGCATCCAACGCCAGTTCGGCTCAGGATGGCAGTTCCAGATCCAGTACATCGGCAGCCATACCGTCCACGCTCCCATGGGTACTCCCCTTAGCCCGGCCATCTATATCCCCGGAGTCTGGGGAGCAAGCGGCACTGGCTGCGCCGGCATCGTCACCACAGGCCCGGCAGCGGTCAAGCCAGGCGCCGCTGGCACTCCGTGCTCCACGACCAAGAACCAGACATCACGCTTTGCCCTCACCATCGCCAATCCAACGCAGGGTAATCAGTACCTCGGCGGCGGCGGCGGCACAGTCCTCGTCAACTCGGTCGGCATGGCCAACTACCACGGCCTCGTCACCAGCATTCAGCACCGTCTCTCCTCGAACTTCAGCCTGCTGGCTAATTACACCTGGTCCAAGTGCCTGAACGTCGCGGACGCCTCAGGCGATTATGCAGGAACGAATGTTGAGAACCCCTCGAACCCGGGTTTCGACTACGGTCCCTGCGGCTCCGACTACCGGAATGTTTACAACACCTCCCTCATCACCCGGAGTAACTTCCACCTCAACCGCTTCACATCCCTTCTGGTCAACAACTGGGAGTTCGCTCCGCTCATCCACATCCTCAGTGGTGCGCCCTTCAACGTCACCGCCGGGCAGGACAACTCCTTCACCGACGTAGGACAGGACCGCCCGAACCTCGTCTCCGGAGCCTCTGTATATCTGCACCAGACCCTGCGGCGCGCCCCAGGGCAGGCTAACCGTGGCTTCCTGAATCCAGCAGCGTTTGCGCAGGTCTGCCCCTCCGGCGCAACGCCTCTTACCTGCGCCGGCTATGGGACCTACGGCAACATCCGCAGAAACTCCTTCCGCGGGCCGAAGAACTTCCAGTTCGACGCGCAGATCTCCCGCATCTTCCCCATCCACGAATCACTCAACGCCACGCTTCGCCTCGAAGCCTTCAACGTGCTGAACCACCCGAACTTCAAGAATCCGACCTCGGGGCTGACCTCATCCACCTTTGGCCAGATCTCAGGAGCGAACGACCCGCGCATCTTCCAGGGCTCGGTCAAGTTCAACTTCTAACCCAAAAACCAAAGCCCCTCGTCCGTTCTGCACGGGCGAGGGGCTTTTCATTGCACATCCGATTTGTTGTCATTCCCGAAGGGAATCTGCGTTTCGCTTCGACCTGCGCCGGACTACACCTATGTGGAGATGCTCCAGCTAAGGAGGGCCTGATTAAACCCTCGCCTTGAAGGCGCGGCATTACAGGCTGCGGAAAAACTCGCCATCCGTGCTTTTCGGTGGGAGCGCAGGGCTTTAGCCCTGCGAAAATCCCCGCAAAATCAAGGGGCTTTAGCCCCGGGCCGTTCCGCGCAAGCTGCCGGATGGACCTTTTCCGCACCCTCTTTAGCCGCCGAGGGAATCTTCGCGGACTTAATCAGACCTTCCCTAACTCCGCGAGGCGACCCGCAGGTGCAGCTCCTTCATCTGCTGCTCGCTCACCGGCGTAGGCGCGTCCACCATCAGGTCGATTGCCTTCGCCGTCTTCGGGAACGCGATCACCTCGCGCAGGCTCGAAGCACCCGCAAGAATCATCACGATCCGATCCAGCCCCAGCGCGATGCCGCCATGCGGAGGCGTGCCATACTCAAGCGCATCGAGGAAGAATCCGAACCGCTCCTTCGCCTCCGCGTCCGTCATGCCGAGCGAGCGGAAGATCTCCGCCTGCACGTCCTGCCGGTGGATGCGGATCGACCCCGAGCCAAGCTCCGTGCCGTTCAGCACAATGTCATACGCCAGCGCACGCACCGCGCCTTTGTCATTGACCAGCTTGCCCGATTTGATGTCGTCCTCATGCGGCGAGGTGAAGGGATGATGCGCGGCAATCCACGTCTTCGTCTCCTCATCCCACTCGTACATGGGGAAGTCCGTGACCCACGCAAATTTGTAGTCGGCCTCGGTGCCGGTCTTCTGGAAGCGCCCATGCTTGTCGGCAAACTTCTGCCCAAGCTGCAACCGCAGCGCGCCGACGCGCTTATAAATCCACTGCGGATCGTGGTTCCACTTCGCCGGCGTGCCCAGCTTCGGAGTAATGACCACCGCCAAATCGGACGTTGACAAAGAGCCGGGTGCCCCATCTTCGCGCCCGCCTTTGGGCGCTAAGGTGGGGTCTTCGGCCAGCTTCTTTTCAATCGTCTCCGCCAGCGGAGCGAACGAAGCATTCGTCTTCAACCGGGCAACGTCAAGCGCATCGAGACCACAGTCACCGAACGCAGTGCGAATCTCGCTCATCAACGCCTTGCGCGCGGTGCCAGAAAGTTCTCCCACTCCGGGAATCACGAACCCGAGCACCGGCAGCGCAGGCTCAATCTTCAGCGACTCGCGCAACTCCGCCGTCAGTTCATCCGTCAGCGAGACCATCGCCGGCAGCCGCATGTCAGGCTTGTCGATGCCGTAGTTCTTGATCGCATTGTCGTAAGTCATCTGCACAAACGGCGTCGTCAGCGCGATGCCCGCAGCCTTAAATGCCGCAGTTAAAAACCCCTCGACCACGCGGAAGATTGTCTCCTGCTTCGGGAACGTCATCTCCAGGTCGATCTGCGTGAACTCCGGCTGCCGGTCGGCGCGCAGGTCCTCGTCGCGGAAGCAGCGTGCAATCTGAAAATATTTGTCGAAGCCCGAGATCATCAGGATCTGTTTAAAAATCTGCGGCGACTGCGGCAGCGCATAGAAGCTGCCCGCATGAACACGGCTCGGCACCAGATAATCGCGCGCACCCTCCGGCGTCGAGCGCGTCATAAACGGCGTCTCGATTTCGAGAAATCCCTGCTCGACCAGATAATTCCGGATCGCCATCGCCACCCTGCTGCGCAGCGCGAAGTTGTGCTGCATCTCCGTGCGCCGCAGGTCGAGATAGCGATACTTCAGCCGCACCTCTTCGTTGGCAATCGCGTCCTCGGCGGGCGAGAACGGCGGCGTCTTCGCCTCGTTCAGCAGCAGCAGCTCGCGCGCAACCACCTCAATCGCGCCCGTGTCCATGTTCGGGTTCTCCAACCCCGCGCCCCGCCGCCGCACCTTGCCCTTCACGGCGACGACATACTCCGAGCGCGCCGCCTCGGCCTTCGCATGGGCCTCGTTCGACACTTCCTTGTCGAGCACCACCTGCGTTATGCCCGTGCGGTCGCGCACGTCCAAAAAGATCAGGTTGCCGTGGTCGCGCCGCCGGTTCACCCAGCCCATCAGGACAACGTCCTGGCCATCCTGCTCTACGCGCAAAGCTCCACACGTATGCGTCCGCTCTAAGCTGCCTAAAAAGTCTAATGTCACGATGTTCCTATTGTACTGAGTAAATTTTCCAGGCTTCAACGAATGAGATGTATCTTGCAACCCACATCCGATTGGCGCCAGATGCTGTCGGCTGTATAGATTTCAGCTCCTATCGCAATCGCCAGAGCGATACACGCCCTGTCGCCCAGAGAGAGCCCAGAGCCGCGCGTCCGACGACGAAGCCAACCCGTGATTCTCGCGTGTTCCTCGGTAAATGGCTCAATCTTTGTGATCGACTCCAGGACTTCTGCGGCGGCATCATGTACATCTTTTCCCCGCTCGTCGAGTTTTGAATAGACTTCGGCAAGATTGACAGTACTGACGGTCGAGTCGCGCAGAACTTTCCTTACAGCGTCCGAGCCGGCTTCTTCATCAATCAGGGCGAGTATCGCGGAGCTATCCAGGACGATACTACTCACGCGCAGCCTCAGCTCGCCGCTCCGCAATCAGCTCGTCCACGAGCGATCGCCCTGGCTTCCTGTACTTCCGCATCATTTTCTGGACCTTCGAGATCGCAGCATCGACTTCTTCCTGCGTAGGCCGCCTCCGAGGTGGCGCAGCCGTGACCGTTTCAGCCGCTTGCATCGCCGCCTGCAATACAAAATTGCTGACAGACCGGTGCTCACGCCTCGCCGCCTCAGTCAGCACCCGATGCTGTTCTACGGTTGCGCGAACCCCTAACGGCTTTTTCCGTTCTGAACCTTCCACACTCATGTCTACATTATGTATACACTTTGCCTACAGTGCAACCGGATCTCCGTCGCCAATACACAGAGCCTTGACCAGTTCGCTTCGAGCGACTTTTGTCTGCTCTCCGGAAGAAAAGTCCTTTATTGTGAATATGTTAGACGAAACCTCATCTTCGCCGACAAGCACCATGCGCCGGGCCAGTTTGTCCGCAGCCTCGAAGGATTTCTTCAGCCGGAACGCTCCATCGCCCACCTCGACCGACAGCCCGGCACGGCGAAGCTCCTGCGCCAATGCGAGAGCGGCGGCGTTCTGCGCCACACCGATGGGCGCGACAAACGCATCCAGCTTTTTCGGCTCTGCGTCGGCAGCCTGGGCCTGCAACGTCAGCACCAGCCGGTCTTCGCCGATGGCAAAGCCAATTCCCGGAGCCTTCGGCCCGCCCAGCATCTCGGAGAGGCCGTCATACCGCCCACCGCCCAGCAGAGCATTCTGCGTGCCCAGGCCGCCGCCGTCGGGCACAGTGAACTCGAAGGTCGTCCGCGTGTAATAGTCCAGCCCGCGCACCAGCCGAGGATTCACGGTGTACGCAACGCCGCAGGCATCAAGTGCAGCTTTCACCTCGGCGAAGTGCTCCCGCGAGGCATCGTCCAGAAAGTCGGCAATCTTCGGCAGCGCATCGATCGTCGCCTGGTCCTGTGGCTCCTTGCAGTCAAGCACGCGCAGCGGATTCGTCTCCGCCCGCCGCTGGCAGTTCTCACACATCCCGGCTTTCACCGGAGCGAGCGCCTCGCGCAGCGCCGCAACATATCTGGGCCGGTCGGTCGATGAGCCGACCGAGTTAATCTCCAGCCGCCAGCCCTTCACTCCCAACTCGTTCAGAAACGTCGAGAGCATCTCCAGCACCTCAGCGTCGCGCAGCGCGCTATCGGCCCCGGACCACGCCGGGCCCAGCACCTCCGCGCCAATCTGCCAGAACTGCCTGTAGCGCCCCCGCTGCGGACGCTCGCGCCGAAACTGCGGGCCAATGTAGAAGAGCTTCTGCAACATGCCGCTCTCGCCCAGCTTGTGCTCGATGTACGCGCGGACCACGCCAGCCGTGTTCTCAGGCCGCAAGGTCAGCGATTGCCCCTTGTCACTCTCGGCCCGCCCACGGTCCTCCCACGTATACATCTCCTTCGAGACGATGTCGGTCTCTTCGCCCACGCCGCGCGCAAACAGCTCTGTCACCTCAAAGATAGGCGTGCGGATCTCGCCGAACCCATAGCGCGCAAAGACCGCGCGGGCCGTCGTTTCAATGCGGTTCCAGAGCACGGTCTCGGGCGGAAGCAGGTCTCGCGTGCCGCGTACAGCCTTCAAAATAGCCATTGTTCATTAAGTGTAGCGAATCCGCCACTTTCATGGAGTAGCAACTGCTTTTCGAATGTGGCCAGTCTTCGAGTGGACGGACAGGAGCCTCTTGGAGATAACCGCGTTTATGAGGACTAACTAGGCCAAGAAGTGCATAAACTGGCTCACAAGGAAGATTTCCATGCAATCCTCATTGATTTTTGGCGGCATCATGAACGTGAAGCTGGCCGACCCTTCTTTTGATTTAGGCGGTGGAGTCCAACTGAAACAAACATTCGCACACTTGATGTCAGTCAACATGATGGCATTTGCGCCTCCGAAGGAAGAACGCCATCACCCTGGCCCATGGAGGGCGGCGAGAGGTGGTTTCGGGTACGACATAAACGTCGAAATTCAAGTGCCGATAGACGGTACTCGCTCTAGCTCCCTTCAGGCGATGGAGACCATCTGGCTCTTCGCAGCTCTCGTCAGGCTTGCTAGATGTCCGTATCTGATGGTTCCTGTGATCTCAAGTCACCCGTTCGACGCTATAAGGGATTCTGAGGAGGAGCCAACATTGGAACCGCTCGAGACGGAGAGCCGCCTATTTGCACCATCCGAGCGGAGCAATACCGTTCTCGATTACGAACTGTTGTCCTGGATTTCGCGCGTATTGCCTACAACAGCCGATCTCATGTCGCGAGATACACGGTTCGATTCCGCATTCCGCGCATTTGACTTGTGCACAATTCGGGGCAGAGCTTCATCATCACTCCTAACGGTGTGGGGAGCGCTTGAACAGCTCTTCGCACCAAGTACTGCGGAGCTACGTTATCGGGTATCTTCAAATATCGCAGCTTACTTAAATCCGCCCGGCGAGGAACGGCTAGCGGGATTTCGCAAAATTCTGAACCTCTACAATCATCGCTCAACCGCCGCGCACACTGCCAAGGACGCTGACCAGTCGGCTTTGATTGAAAGCTATGTGCTTATGAGAAACGCCCTTGTGCAGATGATTGAGAACCGCCACGTGCCGAGCCAAAAGGAACTGGAGGAAGCAATCTTTTCCCCAGGACCACCGAAGGCCTAATGAGAAAAGCCTGCATTTGTGCTCGCTACATCAGCGATAAGTACCGACAAGTCGGCTTATGGGAATAGGTTGTCACTGAATCTTCGGGCAGTAGGAGCCTGAACGGTTCTTATTTTTCCGCCAGGTAGATGGCCGTATAGTCCAGATAATTACTGGCGTATTTGAGGATGAGCCTGCGGTCTTCCTCGCCCAGCGTGCGCCGAATCTTGCCCGGAACGCCCGCCACCAGCGAGTTCGGCGGAATCACCGTCTGCTCAGGAATCACCGCGCCGGCCGCGATGATCGACCCTTCGCCAATCTTCGCATTGTTCAAAATCGTCGCGCCGATACCCACCAGCACCTGGTCTTCGAGCACGCAGCCATGCACCGTCGCGTTGTGGCCAATCGTCACCAGCTCGCCCACAATCACCGGATAGAGATAGCGCATTCCATGCAGCACCGCGCAGTCCTGCACGTTACTCTTCGCGCCAATGCGGATCGAGTTCACATCGCCCCGCACCACGGCGTTCATCCAGATGCTCGCCTGCTCACCCAGCACCACATCGCCAATCACCTGCGCGGAGACATCCACATAACAACTAGCTGGAATAACGGGCGATTTCCCCTGATAAGGCCGAATCATAAAGCCGATTTTACGCCGTAATCCGGCCCGGCAGACCCGTGCGTCGCGCATGGCTGGCAATCGTCTGGTTAATCTCAAGCGCCAGCGCCAGCGCCCTGCGCCCATCCTCACCCGAGACCACCGGCTGCGCGCGCCTGCGCACCGCATCCAGAAACGACTCAAGCTCCAGCCGCAACGGCTCGCCCTGCTCCACCGGCAGCTTCTTCAGCGAGAGCCCCGCCGAAGGATGCGCCCCCGCCTGCTGCGCAAGCTGGGCCATCGCGGCCAACTGCGTCGCATCCATCCCCACAGCAGCCGTCACGTCGATCATCAACAGATCCTGCCGCGCAAAATCAAGCGAGAGATACTGATGCGGCTGAAAAAACCGCAACTTGCGCACCCGCTCCGTGCTCACGCGGCTGGCGGTAAAGTTCGCCACGCAGCCGTTCTCAAACTCCAGCCGCACATTGGCAATGTCCACCTTGTTCGAGAGCACCGGCAGCCCCACCGCCCGCACCTCACTCACCGGCGCATCAACAAAGCTCAGCACAATATCCAAATCGTGAATCATCAGGTCCAGCACCACGTCCACGTCGAGCGAGCGGGGCGTAAACACGCTCAGCCTGTGAGACTCGAAGAACATCGGCTGGTTCAACACGCCGCGCGCAACAGTCACCGCCGGATTGAACCGCTCCAGATGCCCCCCCTGCACAATACGCCCATGCTCGCGCGCCAGCCGCAAAATCTCATCCGCATCGTTAAGATTTGCTGCAAGCGGCTTTTCAATCAGCAGATCGACACCAGCAGCCAGCAAAGGCGCAGCGGCAGTCGCATGATGCACCGTAGGCACGCAGACCGAAGCCGCATCAAAACGCCCGAGAGCAGCAAGACAAGCCTCGATGCTCCCAAACCCCGGAACCCCGAACTGCGCAGCAGCCTCGCGTGCCACGGCAGCGTTCTGATCCACAACACCCACCAACCGGACACCCCGCCCGGTCTGCTCCAGCTCGCGGTACACGCGCAGATGGTTGCGCCCGAACGCGCCCGCGCCCACGACAACAACGCGCAGTGGCTCCACGCCCGCCACTATTTTCCCGCCGGAGCCTCAACCGCCTCCCGGCACCGCCCATACAACTCCAGCAGGTGCGCCACCTGGTCCTCGGGCTTCGCGCCCGCACCCGCCCCGAACCCTGTCGCGCCCGCCGACTTCGACCCCACGTTCGCCTGCGTCGCAATAAACTTCAGCAAATCCAGCGCAATATCTTCCGTCCGTCGCGCCCCTGCGTTCAATTCCATGGCCATCGCTTCCTCGTTTCTTCCAAGCCTGATGTTAATGTCTCAGCATTGCCCGCGCAAATCACACAGCCACGCGCCAGTCCGCACGCACGCCGCACAGAATCTCATACGAGATCGTCCCCGCCACCCGCGCATGGTCGTCGGCGGTAACGCCGTCGCCCACCAGCACGACTTCATCGCCCACCTGCACGCCCGCGATGCCAGTCACATCCACCACCGTCAGATTCATCGAAACGCGCCCCACAATCGCTGCTCGCTCGCCGCGCACCATCACCCATCCGCCCGCGCGCGCGTTGGTTGACGAAAGCTCCCGCCGCAGACCGTCCGAATAACCCACCGGCAGCAGCGCGAGCCGCATCGCCTGCTTCGCCACAAACGTCGCGTTATACCCAACCGCATCGCCCGCGGCGATCTCGCGCACATCGATCACCCGCGTCTTCCACGTCATCACAGGCCGCAAACGTTCGCAAACCGCGGCCCGCGCGCCCGCGCCTTCAAGCGGCAGACAATACCCATACAGCGCAATTCCCGCCCGCACCATCGCCCGCGCACCCACACCGGCCGCAACCTCGCGCAGCCGGCACAGCGAACCCTCGGCAATGTCGTTGTCCACGGTAGACGAAGCCCCCGCGTGGACCCACTCAGGCCGCAGCCCTGCATCTCTCACAGCCTGCACCGCCGCGCCAAACCGCTCCCGCTGCACCCGCGTCTGCTCCGATCCAGCCACCTCCGCCGAAGCAAAGTGCGTCATCACACCATCGAGCACAAGCTCCTTGTGCGCAGCCAGCCAGCCGAGCACCTCAGGCAGGTCCTCGATACAAACACCCTGTCGCGTCATGCCCGAATCCATCTCCAGGTGCACCGGCAGCGCCGTTCGCCCGCAACGCTTCACCGCAGCAGCCAGCAGCTCCATCTGCCGCAGGTTCCAGACCACTGGCGTCAAATCATGCTCCACGATCGCGTCCGCGTCATCACCCAGCATTCCGCTCATCGTCATCACCCGCGGCTGATGTGCCCGATCCATTCCCGCAGCCAGCAAAGCAGCGCGCGCCGCGGCACCTTCCACGGCATCAGCAACACCCAGCCACTCTGCCCCCGCCCGCGCCAGTACCGGACCGCACAGCGCCGCACCATGCCCATAGGCATCCGCCTTCACCACGCCCATCACCGCGACGTCCGCGCCGGCCGCCCGCGTCAGCACACCGTAGTTCTCCGCCAGCCGCTCTTCTGAGATCTCCACCCAACTCTTCACGCTCTCTATCCTAGAGCACTTTCCCTGAAGACAGAGTCCTCGCGACCCCATCCTCCGAAGCGGGATTTATTGTCATTGAATTTGTTGTCATTCCCCCTTTGCTGTCATTCCCCCTTTGCTGTCATTCCCCCTTTGCTGTCATCCCGTCATCTTGTTGTCATTCCCGAAGGGAATCTGCGTTTCGCTTCGGGTCGCACCGAACTACAGCTTTAGGGAACCTCTGATTAAGTCCCCGCTTTGAAGGGGCGCGGCTTCACAGACTGCGGAAAACTCGATCTGTGTACTTTTCGGTGGGAGCGCAGGGCTTTAGGGAGTGTCTGATGAATCGACGAGCATCGTTTTTGCTTCTGGGTAGGCCAGGCCTTTAGGCTTGGCTCTCTTCACGAACCGTGAAAAATGGGGCTTCAGCCCCTGGGGTATGCCTTTTTTTCTCGCCTGCATGATCCCCAAAATCGAAGATTCCGATTCGTCAGACACTACCTAACCCCCTGATGGAATTTTCTGAACGCAATCAGACCTTCCTGCGGAAATTTCCATAACCGGCCCGCTCACCCAAACCGCGCGCGGTCCTCCGGCGGCAGCGTCCGCTTCAGATAATCCTCCAGCCGCTGCCCCTTCTTCTGCACGAACGTTCGCTCCAGCACGGCAACGTCCTCCATGCGGTCCATGCGAAACGTGCGGAAGTCCTCGCGCAGCTCGCACCACGCAGCCAGCGTCCACGCGCCGCTCCAGAAGGCCAAGAGCAGCGGACGCACATCGCGCGCGCTCGCCGTGCCGTCTTCGCGCACATAGCCGAACCGCACCACGCGCCGCGACTTGCACGCGCCATGCAGCACGTCCAGCCGCTCCCGCAGCAGCGCCGTCATGCGAAACCCCGGAGCATACAGCAGAATCGAGTCGAAGTCGTTACGCAGCTCCGCCGGCAGCACGGCCTCAATCCGTTGCAGCGCCTGATTGGCAGCAGCCACGTTCTCCGCGCCGCCCCACGCCCGCACCAGCCTCGCTCCCAGCACCAGCGCCGTCAATTCTTCGCGGGTAAACATCAGCGGAGGCAGGTCCTCATCGCGCCGGAGCGTGTAGCCCACCCCGGCCTCGCCTTCAATCGGCATCCCCGACGCTTGCAGGTCCTGCACGTCGCGGTAGATCGTACGTTGCGATACCTCAAGTTTTTCGGCCAGCTTCTGCGCCGTCAGCAAACGGCCCGAACGCAGAAACTGGACGATCCGAAACAGCCTGTCCGCTCGCCGCATGACGCTATCTTAATGCGAATGCAAACCGATGTAGCGCTTCCGAATCCCTCAGGCAGGTAAAAATCCCCGCCCATTGCCTTGACACACGCAAGACGCCGCGTGTACAAATTGGCCCTTGCAATCGGGACCCCGGCCAAAACTGAATAGAAATCCAGAAAGTGAGGACATATGCGTCGATCATTGCTCCTTGTAGCGTCGGTATGTTTACTTTCCTCGGCGGCCCTCGCCCAGGACCCCGCCAAAGTCGATCCCCAACATTGCAAAGTTGAGTTCGAGAATGCACAGGTACGCGTCTTGCATTGGAAGACGGGGCCTCACGAGAAAAGCCCCATGCACAGCCATCCCGCATTTGTGGCGATTCCTCTCACCAACGGCCACGAGCGGTTCACTTTTCCCGACGGCACGACGAAGGAAGAAGTCGTGAAAGCCGGTGTGGCCGTCTGGAGTCCAGCCGTAACGCACGCATCCGAAAACCTGAGCGACCAGCCGGAAGAACTCATTCAGGTAGAGCTGAAGCCCGCGAGCGAGGCCGCTCAACCACAGGCTGCTCAAGCCAAGGCTGCTCAGGCCCAACTTGCCCTGGCCAGGAAGCAGTAAAGCCGGTGCAGGGAGCCCCTGAGCCCGGCCGAATCTAGTGCGAGTGCAGCCCAATGTGGTTGCCCTCCGAGTCGCGCAGGCAGGCAAAGTGTCCATAGCCGCCCGGCACCGCCGTCTTCGGCTGCAGGACCAGGCCGCCTGCCGCCGGCACGCGCGACAGCACCTCGTCCAGGTCGCCGTCGCAGTTCAGGTAAACCATCGGTCCGGTCGCACCCGGCTTCTGGAAGGTTCGCTTCACCAGCGTCCCTCCGGTCCCTGTCTCTTCAGCGTCAAAGACGGCCACGGGCCCGAAGTGGTCATTGCGCGCCAGCTTCGTTCCCAGCATCGTCTCATAAAACATGGTGGCGCGGTCCAGATCGGCGCACGGAATCTCGAACCAGTTGATGGCGCTCTGCCGCTTTGCGGTCTCTTTCGTCATAGCCAGCTCCTCACTTTTGTCATCGGTACAAAAGGAGCATAACCAACCCCTGCTGACAGCATCCTGTCAGTAGCCTTCAAGGTATCGAGCCGAGTACTTCACAGCGCACCATGCCTGCTCGCGGTCTTTTTTTTGTTGTCATTCCCGAAGGGAATCTGCGCTTCGATTCCGCCCCTTTTTGTTTGTCATTCCGCTTTTTTTGTTTGTCATTCCCGAAGGGAATCTGCGTGGGGATTAGCGTGGGGATTCAGCCCCACGAAAAAGCGTGCAAAATCAAGGGGCTTTAGCCCCGGGCCGTTCTTCACCATAACCGGGAAACGAGCTTTTCCGCACCCATCTGGAAAACCAATCATTCACCCTGTCAACCCCCCGAAGTCGCCCCCAATCGACCATCCGGTTGCACCTGAACGAGATATTCCCCAGGCAAAGTTGGCGGTTGAGTTTACCCCAGCGGTTTAAAATAGAGACAGAAGCAAATAGACACCTGCCACTCCACCGGAACGCATGATTCCCGTAAGTCAAGCAGGATGAATACTTTGCATGATGTTGCCCAATATAATCAATACCTTACAAAAGAAGTCCGGACCTAAGTCCTTTGTTAGAAGGACTTTGCGCAAAAACAGGGGGAGGGGGAAGGTACACCCGAAGCGTCAATAACCGCCCGAGTCACTACCCGGCTGCAAATTTTCAAACCGCGTGTAGTCCGACAGGTATGCCAGATGAACACTCCCCGTCGGCCCGTTCCTCTGCTTGGCGATGATGATCTCCGCCTTGCCCTTCACGTCCTCGTTCTCGCGGTCGTAGTACTCCTCGCGGTGGATGAAGCAGACCACATCAGCATCCTGCTCAATCGAGCCCGACTCGCGCAGGTCGCTCAGCAGCGGCTTCTTGTCGCCGCCGCGCTGCTCGCTTGCACGCGAAAGCTGCGACAGAGCAACCACCGGGACCTTCATCTCTTTGGCCAGCGCCTTCAGCCCACGTGAGATCGCCGAGACCTCCTGCGTCCGGTTCTCAAACGTCCGCTGGTTCGCCGACACCGAGCCGGTCATCAGTTGCAGATAGTCGATGACAATCAGATCAAGCCGCCCCTGCTGCTGCCGCAGCCGCCGCGCCTTGGCCCGCATCTCCGCCAGCGTAATGCCCGGCGTGTCGTCGATGAAGAGCTTCGACTCCATCAGCTTCTCAAGCCCCTGAATCAGCTTCTGCCGGTCGTCCTTCATCAACATCCCGGTCTGAATTGCCTTCGAGTTCACCATCGCCTGCGAGGCCAGCATTCTGCGCAGCAGGCTCGACTTCGACATTTCGAGCGAGAACACCGCAACCACCTTGCCGCCGCGCACCGCCGCATTCTCCGCGATGTTGATTGCCCACGCCGTCTTGCCCATCGAAGGCCGCGCCGCAATGATAATCAGTTCCGACTCCTGCAATCCGCTCGTCATGCGGTCGAACTCGATGTAGTGCGTCGCCAGCCCCGTCACCTCGCGCCCCTGCTCATAGAGCGCGTCAATCGAGCCGAAGGACTCTTTCACAATTGCGCCGATGTCCGAAAATCCGCCCGTCACCGCGTGCTCGGAGATCTCGACCAGCCGCTGGCTCACCGTATTCAGCACGTCGAGCGCGGCCTGGCTCTGGTCGGCTGCGTCCACTATGCCCATGTCGCAGACCGTCATCAACTGCCGCATCAGGCTCTTGTCCCGCACAATGCGGACGTAGCTCTCGATGCTCAGTTTGCGCGGCAGCCCCTCGCTCAGCGACGCAAGATACGGCACGCCGCCAATCGAGTCCAGCTCCTTGCGCCGACGCAACTCCTCCGCCACGGTGACGATGTCTACCGCGTGCCCGGCCTCAGCCAGATGCACCATCGCTGAATAAATTCGCCGGTGCGAGTCGAGCGCGAAGTCATCAGCAACCAGCAGCATCGTCGCATCGACAATCGCCACCGGCTCAACCAGCATCCCGCCGAGAATCGTCATCTCCGCATGAACGGACGAAGGCCGCTCGTCTTCTTTGCCAACCAGATGTGGGTAGGTAGCCATCACCTACAGCCTAGCCCCAAAGCCGCCTGCGGAAACATCGGCGACTTCCGTGGAAAACAGGACAAGTCAGTGAGCCATCGACGGTTCCCTGCCATTACCTTCCTAGATACCGCTGCTCTTTAGTTGTCATCCTTCCGCGAAGCGGGAGGATCTGCGTTTTCAGACAACTCATCAAACAACCCCGGCGTCTCCCGGAATAGATCACGAAGGAAATCGTCCCGGCAGTTCACAAAGTGACGCACAATTTGAAGCGGAGCCGTATCTTCATACTCAATCTCGTGAAGGTATCCACCATCGAAGGAGATAATCTGCGCCTTCGGATAGCCAAGCAACATTGGTGAATGCGTCGAAACAATAAACTGAGCGTCCTTATACTTTTTCAATGTGTCGTGGATGAGCACAAGGAAAGAAAGCTGGCGCTGAGGAGAAAGAGCGGCTTCAGGCTCATCCAAGAGAAACAAGCCGTTCCGCTGAAATTTGTGTGTAAGCAGAGTAAAGAAAGTCTCTCCATGCGACCGCGAATGAAGGCTCTGACCGCCATACGACGGAAGAATAGGTGGCCCATATGCCTGTTTGTCCAGTTCATCAAGATTCGTTGCTGTATTGAAAAAGCTCTCAGCGCGAAGGAAGAATCCCGCTCCGGTCCGCATATCGAAAGACAATCGAAGTGCCCGAACAAGTGGATCGATCGAGTGATTGTGCTCGGTGCTGTCGTTCTGTAGATTGCGATTCCCACCCTCAGGCCCAAAACCGTAGTGGCTGGCAATGGCCTCAAGCAAGGTCGATTTGCCCGACCCATTCTCTCCCGCAAACAAGACCACACGCGAGTCTATAGTCAACTCGCTCAGCCCCAGAATCGCAGGCACGCAGAAGGGATAGCTATCCCAATTCTCAACCCGTTCTCTGAGCAGAGTGATCTTCTTGAGCAAGGCGAGCCTCGAACCTCTACTAGATTAGCCTAGCAAGATTTGTCTCTACTTCTTTCCCTTGTACTCCTCGAACAACTCCGGAAACTGCGCCTTCAGCGCCGCCACCTTCGGCACATCGCAGATCTGGATATAAGGATTGTTCGGGTTCTTCTCCGCGTAGTCCTGGTGATACTCCTCGGCGTCATAGAACGCCTTCAGCGGAACCACCTCGGTGACAATCTTCTTTGGAAACACATGCGCCGCGTCAAGCTGCGCGATGTACGCCTGCGCAACCTTTTCCTGCTCGGGCGATGTATAGAAGATGACCGAGCGGTACGATGTCCCCACATCCGGCCCCTGCCGGTTCAACTGCGTCGGGTCATGCACCACCGAGAAGAACACCCGCAGCAGCGTGCCGTAGCTGATACGCGCCGGGTCGAAGACCACCTTCACCGACTCAGCATGTTCGGTCGTCTCCGACGACACCTGCGCATAGGTCGCCGTCGCAGCCGTTCCGCCCGAGTAGCCCGCCGTCGCGTCCACCACACCCTTCATGTGTTCGAAGGTCGTCTGCACGCCCCAGAAGCATCCGCCGGCAAAGACCGCCGTCTCGCGCGTGGCTGTGCCATGCGGCTCATCCAGTGCCGGAGCCGGAATCGGCGCCTTCCGCGCTGCTTCTACACCCATCACCGTTCCCATCAACAGCCTCCTGCCGCCCGCAATCGCAATCCAGGCAGCCAACACCAGACCCAACCCAACCAATCCCGTCTTGATTCCTGCTGTCATCGCATCGCTCCACCTATACGACGCGCAAATCTCCGCGTAGGTTACACGCTCGAAGTCCGGAGCCGGTCGAGCATCTCACTCACCGTCAACCCCAGCACTGGGTGGCTCATGCCGGGAGCAATCTCAGCCAACGGCCCGAGCACAAATTCGCGTTCAGACATCGCCGGATGCGGCAAGGTCAACTCTTCGGTATTCACCACCGCGGCACCGTAGAGCAGCAGGTCAAGATCGATTACGCGAGGCCCCTTCGGCGCCGCAGCATCGCGCACACGTCCCATCGCCCGCTCGATGCCGAGCAACGCACGCATCAGCTCCTCAGGCGGAAGGTCCGTCGCCAACAGCAGAGCACCATTCAGGAACCTGGGCTGCGCCGTGTATCCCACAGGCTCGGTGTCGTAGAACGAAGAGACGGCCCGTACCGTGCCCAGCGAACCGAGCCGCTCGACCGCCTCGCGCAGGTTGGCCTCGCGGTCGCCCACGGCAGAATCCAGATTTGACCCCAGGGCAATCGCCGCCAGCCCCTTCGTGCCCTCCACAGCCACGGGCTACACAGCCACCGGGCGCAGGTTGGCCGCCACCGGCTCCGGTTCGGCGACTTCATCGTAGCCATGCGCCAGCTCCCACGCCGAGCGGTCGCGCATCAGCCGCTGCACCAGCGCGGTATGCATGGCATGGCCCGCGCGCTCGGCCACGACCGTTCCCTGAATCCTGCGTCCGGCCAGCGCCAGATCGCCAATCAGGTCCAGCACCTTGTGCCGCACAAACTCGTCGGGAAACCGCAGCGGCCCATTTTCCACCCGCTGCCGTGAAAGGATGATGGCGCACGCATCGGAGGCTCCGCGAATCAGCCCCATGTTGCGCAGCATCGCCTCGTCTTCCTTGAACCCGAAGGTGCGCGCGGGAGCAATCCACTTGACGTAATCGCCCGTTGCCAGGTCTCCGGTGAAGGTCTCGTAGCCAATCGGCTGCGGAAAGTCGATGGTGTACCGTATCCCATACCCGCGACCCGGATACACCCCAATAAACTTCGACCCTTCGCGCACCTCGACTTCTTTCAGAATCTTCAGGTACTCGCGCTTGCGCCGCTGCTGCTTCAGACCGACCGACTCAAACGCCCGCACGTAAGGCAGCGCGCTGCCGTCAAGGATAGGGACTTCAAGGTTATCGACCTCGACGATAACGTTGTCCACGCCCACCCCGATCAGCGCCGAGAGCAAATGTTCAGTGGTCGAGATCAGCACGCTCTGCCGCATCAGGCTGGTCGCGTAGCTGACCTTGGCGACGTTGCGCCCCACGGCGGCAATCTCGAAGTTGTCGAGGTCGGTGCGACGGAAGACGATGCCTGATCCGGCTGGAGCGGGCACCAGGCGCATGGAAACGGGGGCACCGCTGTGCAGGCCGACACCCGAGAACTCAATCTCCGAGCGAATCGTCCGCTCATAATGAGCTACTTGTGCCACCAGACCTGTTCTCCGGTAAAATTCATCTTTTCTAGGCTACAGTTCGGTTACAAAATGTCGATGTGTCAAATTTGCCACACTTATGGATTGAACTGACTCATTTTGCCTCTGCAAATGCCTGCATAAGAGGTTTGACTGCTATAACATACACTCATGGACCCGAAAGCCATCCTCAAGACCGTTGAAGCCGAGCGTACCTGGATGCGCAACCATCTGCGCGAGCTGGTCGAGCAGGAGTCGCCAAGTGAAGACCGGCAATCAGTTAATGCCGCCGTCGCCTTTGTCGAGAACCTAGCCGTCGGTCTTGGCTTTCGCGCAAAGCGCCATCCCAGCAAGACCTTTGGCGACATCCTTGAGCTGAGCCTCACTCCATCTCCTTCAAAACAAAAGCCGATTCTTTTGCTGGGCCATCTCGATACAGTCTGGCCCCTGGATACGCTCAAGACGATGCCCTGGCGCGAAGAGAAGGGTCGCTACTGGGGCCCGGGCGTGCTGGACATGAAGGCTGGCGTGATCATGGCGCTGGCAGCCGTAAGAGCATTGCAAACGTTGAAGTTAGAAAGAAACGTCACGCTGCTTTTGAATAGCGAGGAAGAGGTCGGCAGCCCCGTTTCGCGGCCCATCACCGAACGGCTGGCAAAGAAATCCTCAGCCGTCTTCGTCCTCGAACCTGCGCAGGGTCTTGCCTACAAGACCGCGCGCAAGGGCGTAGGGTACTACGAGGTCCAGGTCAAAGGCGTCGCGGCGCACAGCGGCGTGGACTTCGAGCGCGGGCACTCAGCCATTCTGGAACTAGCCCGGCAGATTCAAACCATCTCCGGCTTCACCGATCTGAAGCGCAAGCTGACGGTGAACTGCGGCGTCTGCTCCGGCGGCACGCGGTCAAACGTCATTGCGGAGAGCGCGCTGGCCGAGGTCGATGTGCGGATTGCGAAGGCCGCCGATGCTGCCCACGTCGAAAAGCTCTTTCGCAAACTCAAAGTCTCGGACCCGCACTGCAAGCTCACGATCACGGGCGGCATCAACCGCCCGCCGATGGAGCGCAAACCGGGTACCGTTGCACTCTTCCGGCAGGCAAGCCGACTTGCCCGCGAGCTAGGCTTCCAACTGGACGAGGCCGCGACGGGCGGCGGCTCCGATGGCAACTTCACTGCTGCGCTCGGCGTGCCGACGCTCGATGGCATGGGAGCGGTCGGCGAAGGCGCGCACGCCCAGCACGAGTCGGTCTCGATCGAGCATCTGGTCCCGCGCACCGCACTGCTTGCGGCGATGATCGCAAGCGCCTGAAGCAGCCAGCTAACGGGCAACCGCTGCACGAGCTTCAGCCAGCAGGGCCACCGTGCGGGCGACCGGCAGGCCCACCACGTTGAAGTAGCAGCCTTCGATGCGCGGTATCCAGCGCGCGGCGTGGCCCTGGATGCCGTAGGCCCCCGCTTTGTCCATCGGCTCGCCGCTGGCGATGTACTGGGCGATCTCGGCATCGGTGACGACGTCGAACGTGACCTGCGTGATCTCGACTGCGCGCGCGACGCCCTTGCGTGTGACGGCGGCCAGGCCGGTGAGCACGGCGTGAGTGCGCCCGCTGAGCATCTCCAACATGCGCCGCGCGTCGGCGGCATCGGCGGGTTTGCCCAGAATCCGTCCGTCGCACACGACGCAGGTGTCGGCCCCGAGTACGATCAGCGGGTCGTCTTCCGTGTCTGCCTGTAGTCTGCCTGCCCAGATGGCCTGCGCCTTCTCTTCGGAGAGCCGCTGGACATACGCAGCGGCCGCCTCGCCGGGCAGCAGATCTTCATTCAGGTCGGCAGACTCGAAGCTGAACTCGACGCCGGCCTGCGTCAGCAGTTCACGACGGCGCGGCGAAGCGGAGGCAAGGATGAGCATGGCACGAGACTACGGCACACTGTCCGTTTCAGCAATGCAACGTGCAGTCTGTTAGAAGGGCAGGTGAAAGACAATGCCGGAGCTGACCGTCTTCACCGGATAGTTGTGGTTGTTGCTGAGGCCGCCGTAACCGAACTCGACCAGCCGGAAGTCCATCACGGGCAGCAGCGTGATATCCACGCCCGCGTAGCCCATGTACTGAAAGTTGTTGGTCAACTTGATCTGCCCGTTGACGGTGTTGGGGAGTCCGTAGTCCGTGCGGGCGAAGCCGGCCGAGCCTTGAACATAAGGCCGGATAGGAACCCAGCGCGTGTGAAAGACCGCGCGCACGCCGCCAAGGCCCGAGTAGAGCCGCGCGCCGGTTCCGTTGGCCTGCTTCTGCGCGCCGCGCGTCGCGGTGGAGAGTGTGCCGCGCGCATCGACACCGAGCTTCACGGGACCGAGCTTGAAGAAGTCGTAGTAACCGCCGAAGGTCCCGCCGATTGGAGTGACGCTGTCGTTAAACGTGGGGCAGACAAAGGCGCTGAAGCCGGAACACGCACCATCGGCGGCGGGCGAGTTCTTGATGCCGCTGAGCTGGTTGACCGTGAAGGTCCCATAGATAGCTGCCTGCGCGCGCGCTGCTGATGTGGCGAACGTGGCAAAGGCGGCGGCCGCCAGGAAGAGAACTGCTCTCTGGAGATTCATGTGCCGTTAGTTTACCCGTTTGACGGCCCTTCTGGGGAGAGCGAGGGGAAACGCAGCCTCCTCATGGCAGGCGCAGGACCAGTCCCGTGGTGAAGATTTTCGCGTTGACCGAGTTGCTGGTCATGGCGCTGTAATCAAATTCGACGATTCGCCAGTCGATGCGCGGCAGGATGGTCGTGTCAATACCGGCGATGAGCTGGTAGTTGAGGTGATGCGAGCTAGGCGTATTGCCGCCGCTGACGCTGGCAATGCCGACCAGCGCCTCGCCATAGGGCCGAAGGGGAAAAACGGGTGGCTTGATGGCAACACGCGGGCCGATGGCTCCGGTGTTGAACGTGGTGCCATTGTGTGTAAGAAAAGAGCCGCGAAGGTCCGCACCCAGGTTAAGGATGTAGCCCTTCTGCCAGTACGCGCCGAAGAGTGGACCGTACAGCGTGGAGGAACCGGGATTGAGCTGTGCACCGCTGAACCCGGCATAGATGCCGACCTGCGCGGAGGCGGCAGCCGGAAAAAAAATGAAGGCAACGAAGGCGGCAATCAAAAGACGCGGATTCATTTTCATGGGGAGGGCCTGTCTGTCTGCTGAAGTATACGATGCAAGACCTTGCGCAGCCGTTGGATAGAAGCGGCACGAGGGCCGGATGCTATACTCGGCAGAATTCACCGCCTCATGGCTGGATCAGGCCCACGGAATGCTCTTCAAGGCTCGCAGCGCAGCTGTCTATGGAATCGACGCGCACATCATCGATGTGGAAGTCGATTATTCGGGCGTTAAGTTAGACAAGGAAATCTTCAGCACAGTTGGGCTGCCGGATGCAGCCGTGCGCGAGAGCCGCGACCGTGTGCGCTCGGCGATTAAGAACTCCGGCTTCGATATTCCCGCCACCCGCATCACCATCAACCTCGCGCCGGCAGACTTGAAGAAAGAAGGCTCGGGGTTCGACCTGCCTATTGCTATCGGGATTCTGGGCGCGTATGGCGCGCTGATGAAGAAAGACCTGGGCGATTTTCTGCTGGTCGGCGAGCTGGGGCTGGACGGCACGCTGCGCGCCGTGCAGGGGATGCTGCCCATCGCCGTCGCGGCGCGCGCCGAAGGCATCGCCAATCTGGTGGTTCCGGCAAGCAACGCCCGCGAGGCCGCCGTGGTCGAGGGCGTCAATGTCTTCCCTGTGACGAGCCTGCTGGAGGTGCGTGAGCTGCTGAACGCCTCGGCGCTGGGCGCGGCGATGGTGCAGCCGCTGCGCGTGGAAGCGTCAAACCTGCTGAACGAGATGCAGCAGTTTCCCCACGACTTCAAGGATGTGCGCGGACAGCACGTGGCCAAGCGCGCGCTCGAAGTTGCCGCTGCGGGTGGACACAACATCCTGATGATCGGCCCGCCCGGCTCAGGCAAGACGATGCTCGCCAAGCGCCTGCCGTCGATCCTGGCTCCATTGCGCTTTGAAGAGGCGCTGGAGACGACGAAGATTCACTCCGTCGCAGGAGTGCTCGACGCCGAGCAGGGCCTGGTGATGCACCGCCCGTTCCGCTCGCCGCACCACACCATCTCCGATGCCGGGCTGATTGGCGGAGGCATGATGCCGCGTCCCGGTGAGGTCTCGCTCGCGCACAACGGGCTGCTGTTTCTGGACGAGCTGCCGGAGTTTCCCCGCAACGTGCTCGAAGTGCTGCGCCAGCCGCTCGAAGATGGCATGGTGACGATTGCGCGTGCGGCCATGAGCCTCAACTTTCCCGCGCGCTTCATGCTGGCCGCGGCAATGAACCCTTGCCCCTGCGGCTACTTCAACGACAAGTCGCGCGAGTGCATGTGTACGCCGCCCATGATCCAGCGGTATGTCTCGAAGGTGAGCGGGCCGCTGATGGACCGCATCGACATCCATATCGAGGTTCCGGCCGTGCAGTACAAGGAACTGCGTGGCGGTGCGGCCGCCGAGGGCTCCGAGCAGATTCGCGCGCGTGTGCTGGCGGCACGGGAGCGCCAGCACGCGCGATTCAGCCGAAATGGCGACACGGCGAAGGGAGCGGCAAAAGGAGCGGCGCGGCAGATCTTTGCCAACGCTCAGATGTCCACCCAGCAGATCCGCGCTCACTGCGAGCTTTCGCCGGACGCCGAGCGGCTGCTGGAGCGGGCGATGCAGCAGCAGGGCCTGAGCGCCCGCGCGCACGACCGCATCCTGAAAGTAGCCCGAACGGTCGCCGACCTGGAGGGTGCCGAGGACATCTCGGTCAAGCACATCGCCGAGGCAATCCAGTATCGAACGCTGGACCGCAGCTATTGGTCGTAGGCGGAATGAATCCTGTATTTAGTTGTAAATAAGTGTCTTATTGTGAATATCGAGGGCCCCACGGGCTTTAGAAGGCTAACAATCCCATTTCTGGAATATCCGTGGAGGCGTGATTCCCAAAATAAGTATTGACCATAGCCCTGTTACAGGGTATTTTTCAAGAAGCCCGAAATACTGAAGTAGCGCCCTGAGTTCGAGGCGTCGAGAGTAGCGGGCGAAAGATTTCGGTCAGGACGACTCTGATCCATTGTTCTGTTTCACCCCCAGGCGCGGCGAGCGCGGAACTCTACGGACGAGACAGGTTTCAGAGGATGCCGGTTTGATCTGGCAAACGAGAGTATGTCTGCGCAATTACACGGATTTAGGCGTTGACAGGAAGCGGTTTGTCGGATTAAAAGAAGAGTCCCTCGGGTCTTTTCTCGCGTCTAACAGAGGTACGGCAGCGATCATGAATCCTGCTGAAAATTTTGAAATGTTTTTGAGGCTTGTGAGCGCAACTAGACGCTATGGGGCCTTGGAGATGAAAGGAAAACTTATGCGCTCGGACCTTATTTTCGGAGCACTTACCCACGTGAATAACCGTTATCAGCTGTGCCAGTTGGCGTCGAAGGCGACGCGCAAGCTGCACAAGCCGAACACCCGTCTGCAGGACACGACCAATGAAGTTCTGGATCGCTTCCGCGACACGGTTCCCATGAGCGACTCCAGCGAGATCGTAGAGAAGGTGCAGGTACAGGAACGCCGCGCAGCTTAGCGCGGCTGTTCCCCTTTACTTTCAAACCATTCCCACTCACCGTACTGCCATCCTTCCGCCGTATCGGCACTTCATTCCATATTGTTGGCCCCCCGCACGACCCCCTCACCCACAGCCTCTGCCAAACTGGTACAGTCAAGCAGACCCCGCCTCAGCTCCATCCCCTCCAAAAATTCAAATTCCAGATCAATCCAGGTAAACCATGACAATCTCTGAACTCAAAGAGCACAACATCGCGGAGCTGGGCAAGCTCGCGCGCGGACTCGACATCGCCGGCACCAGCGGCTTGCGCAAACAGGACCTCATCTTCAAGATCCTCCAGGCCCAGAGCGAAAAAGAAGGCCACATCTTCGCCGAAGGCGTGCTCGAAATTCTGCCCGACGGCTACGGCTTCCTGCGCTCGCCCGACTACAACTACCTGCCCGGCCCCGACGACATCTACGTCTCGCCATCGCAGATCCGCAAATTTGACCTCAAGACCGGCGACACCATCTCCGGCAACGTCCGCCCGCCGCACGAGGGCGAAAAGTACTTCGCGCTGGTCAAGATCGAGGCCATCAACTTCGAGTCGCCCGAGGAGACGCGCAACAAGATTCTGTTCGACAACCTGACGCCGCTCTATGCCGAGGAGCGCGTCAAGATGGAGACGGTGCGGGAAAACATCTCCGGCCGCGTGATGGACCTGCTCACGCCGGTCGGCAAAGGCCAGCGCGGGCTGATCGTTGCGCCGCCGCGCACCGGCAAGACGATGCTGCTCCAGGCCATTGCCAACTCCATCACGTCGAACCATCCCGAGGTCGTGCTCATCGTGCTGCTCATCGACGAGCGCCCGGAAGAAGTCACCGACATGCAGCGTTCGGTGAAGGGCGAGGTCATCAGCTCGACCTTCGACGAGCCCGCCGCCCGCCACGTGCAGGTGGCCGAGATGGTCATCGAAAAGGCCAAGCGCCTGGTCGAGCACAAGCGCGATGTCGTCATTCTGCTCGACTCGATCACCCGCCTCGCGCGCGCCTACAACACCATCGTTCCGCCGTCGGGCAAGGTGCTCTCGGGCGGTGTCGATTCGAACGCGCTCCAGCGGCCGAAGCGGTTCTTCGGTGCGGCCCGCAACATTGAAGAAGGCGGCAGCCTGACCATCATCGCCACCGCGCTGGTCGATACCGGCTCGCGCATGGACGAGGTCATCTTCGAGGAGTTCAAGGGCACCGGCAACATGGAAGTGATCCTTGACCGCAAGCTGGTGGACAAGCGCGTCTTCCCGGCCATCGACATCCAGCGTTCGGGCACGCGAAAGGAAGAGCTGCTCATTCAGAAGGAGGACCTGCAGCGTATCTGGATTCTGCGCAAGGTGCTCAATCCGCTGTCGCCCGTCGAAGCGATGGAACTGTTGACCGACAAGCTGGCCAAGACCCGCAACAACCAGGAGTTCCTACACAACATGAGCTCGATCTAAACCAGCCATTTTCAAGAGTTGCAGGCGCGGCCTTCGGGTCGCGCCTTTTATTATTTTTGGCGCGATGCGTACTTTTCTGTCATTATCTACAACTTTTTGCGTCCGGAATCGCAGAGGAATGCGTATAGGAAGTTGAGCGCGCCTGATGAGAGTGGACGAGCAGGGCTTTCGCGGGTTGGTAGAGGAGCACCAGTCGATGGTGTTCTCCATCGCGCTTCGGATGCTGGGAGACCGCGGAGCAGCGGAGGAGGTCGCACAGGATGTCTTTGTCGAGCTGCATCATGCGATGGCGAGTCTGGAGTCGGACGACCATGTGCGGTTCTGGCTGAGGCGCGTGGCCTCTCACCGCGCGCTGGATTTCCTCAGACGGAGACGAACGAGGCCGGAGGCGTTTGCCGAAGAGTGGACGGAGCAGCTTAACGATGGCGTAAGTTCGCGGATGCCTGCGGGTGATGCGATGGAGACGCGGCTGGAGCGGATGCTGTTGACGTTGCCGGAGTCGATGCGCGCGGCGGTGGTGCTCCGATATCAGGAAGAGATGAGTCCGGCGGAGATTGCCGGTGTTCTGTCGCAGCCGGTGGCAACCGTGAAGAGCAACCTACAGCGCGGACTGGAGATGCTGCGGCGCAAGGCCGAGGTGGTGTTGAAGGAGTTTGTTCGTGAGCGATGACATTGAGCAGCGATTGAAGAACGAGCTGGAGCGTGTGGCTGCGCCGGAAGGCTTTGCGGACCGCGTGATGGAGCGCGTTCGGGTGTGGGAGCACGGGCGGCTGCACCTGATACCTCGCCGGATGCTGCATGTCTGGCAGGCCGTCGCCGCCGTGGCATTGATTGCCGTTTTATTGGGCGGCGCGGAGGCAGTACACCGGCGGCAGGAGCAGCGACAAGCAGAGGTCATCCGACGGCAGTTTGATCTGGCAATGGAGATTACGCACAGGACGCTCAACGGAGTAGGCGAGCGCGTCAGCGAGGCAGGCGTGAAGCACGACAAGGGGGAACGATGAAGGCACCGATGAGATGGACACGGACTGGAATAACGATGGTGGTGGCCGCGCTTTTTGTTGCCGCACCGTTTCAAGCGATGGCGGCGCCTCCGCAGCAGAAGGACGAACTGTTCGCAGGAGCGGAGAAGTTTGCAAAGAACGCGAAGTCTTCGACCGAGGTGAATCTGGACAAGAACATGCTGGGCATGGCGGGCAAGTTTGCCGATGACGGCGACAAGGAAGCAGCCGGTCTGACCAAGAAGCTCGACTTCGTGATTGTGCGCGACTACGAGTACGACAAGCCCGGCCAGTACAACATGGCGGATGTCGAAGAGTTCCGAAACCGGCTTGATAACGGCGGCTGGTCGCATGTGGTCAAGGAGCGAAGCGCGACCGAGAGCACGGACGTCTGCATGAAGACCGATAGCGATGGCGTTACCGAATTGGTGGTCATCGACGCCGAGCCGAATGAGCTGACGTTTGTGCACCTGAAGGGGCACATGTCGATGAGCGATCTCGAAAAGGCAGGCAGCAAGTATGGCGCATCCCAGAAGAAGGCGACGAAGGTGAAAGCGAAGGTGAAGTGATGCGGCGGCTCGGAGGGTTTCTGCTGATCGTTGTCGGCGTGGCGCTGCTGGTGGTCACAAACGTCGAGGCCTCGGGGCGGAACTCAAAGAGCTTCGACGCGATGGTAACGGCGTTGAGCGCACGATACGCGGTCCAGCCGAAAAAGATTCCGCTGATGTGGATGGTGAGCCTCTGCGCGCGAGGCGCAACGCACGGTGGTGTGCGGGGCATGAGGGTCGTCCAGTTTGAGCACTTCGGCACGGTTGCGGACAGGGACGAGTTCGACGCGATTGTGCAGTCCAGGCTGGGCGGCGACTGGACGCCGACGGTCCGCGAGCGCGAGTCGAATGGCGAAGAGTCGCTCGTCTATACGCGCGAGGCCGGACGACTGACGGAGTTTGTCGTGATTGATCTGGACCATGATGAGCTCGATCTGGTGCGGATGGAGATGAACCCCCAGCAGCTTGCGCAATGGGTCAATCAACAGGAGCGGGTTGCAACCCGCGACTAGGTCGCGGTCCGCAAGCAGAACCGGAACGTTGAAGACCGCCCCGAAGGCGCATCCCGCTATGGGGAAGGTATACTTGAAGGGTATGTCCTCTTCAGCTCCCACAACAGGCAAGCGGCCCATGACTGCGCGCCGCCGCTGGAAGGCCGTGACGCGCAAGGCACGCGAGCTGGGCTCGATTGGCTGGGCGCTGGCCTCGACCGGGCACCCCTATATGGCGCACATTGTGCCCATGCGGCGGTGCAACCTGGCCTGCACGTACTGCAACGAGTTCGACGACTTCTCGGACCCGGTGCCCATTGACGAGATGCTGCGCCGCATCGACCATCTGGGGCGGCTGGGCACCAGCGTCATCACCATCTCAGGCGGCGAACCGCTGCTGCACCCGGAACTGGACCAGATCATCGCGCGGATTCGCAAGACCGGCGCCATCGCCGGCATGATTACGAACGGCTACCTGCTGATGCCGGAGCGCATCGAGCGGCTGAACCGCGCCGGGCTCGACCACATGCAGATCTCGATCGACAACGTGATGCCCGACGAGGTCTCGAAGAAGAGCCTGAAGGTGCTCGACAAGAAGCTGCAGATGCTGGCGGAGCATGCGGACTTTCATGTGAACATCAACTCGGTCGTCGGCGGCGGCATCGCCAACCCGAACGATGCTCTGACGGTGAGTGAGCGCGCGCTGGGCCTGGGCTTCAGCTCGACCATCGGCATCATCCACGACGGCAGCGGCCAGTTGAAGCCGCTGGGCGAGGCCGAGCGCAGCGTCTGGGACAAGGTCCGCAAACTGACCCGCCGCAGCTACTCGCGCTTCAATCATTTTCAGGAAGCGATTGCCAACGGCAAGACGAACGACTGGCGCTGCCGTGCAGGCGGGCGCTACCTGTACGTCTGCGAAAACGGGCTGGTGCACTATTGCAGCCAGCAGCGCGGCTTTCCAGCAACCCCGCTGGCGCAGTACACGACGGCTGACGTGAAGCGCGAATTCCTGACCGAGAAGAGCTGCGCACCGAGCTGCACGATCAGTTGCGTGCATCAGGTCAGCTACATCGACCACTGGCGCGCGCCGCAGACCTCACAGGTCACGCCGGGCTCTTCGCACGGAGCAGGCGCGCACGAACTGGTGCAGATTCGCTAAGCGCGTCCCCGCACTACTTTTTGTGAGTGGTCCTTGACCTCGACACGGGCCTTGCCGCAGCCGGGGCTTCAGCCAGAGCCGTGTCAATCGTCTGATACAGCACGCTTACGTCCGTCACCTGGGTCCAGTGGCGCGCAGTCACGACAAAGATGGAAGGCGTGTGGCTCAGGCCGATGCGTTCGCCCAGCGAGCGGTCGGCCTCGACTTCACGCGTGAACTGGCCGGTGGGGTCGATGACGAAGGGCATCTCGTGACCATGCGCCTGGAAGTAGTGGCGCGTGAAGCTCTGGAGATCTTCTTTCGACGCAATCGAGGTCTGGTTGGCGAAGACCGCGCCGCGATAGGCCTCCGCCTCCTTCGCTCCGATCTTGTCCTGCATGTAGCGCGCGATCACCGCGGCGTCGAAGCTCCAGATGTGCATCCGAAGCGGAAAATCATGGCGGATGTAAGGGATGTTGTAGTGCGCGATGGCCTGCTGGACGATGGGAAAGGCATGGGCACAGGCTGGACACTCCAGGTCTTCAAACTCGATGACGGCCACGCGCGCTCCGGACGGGGGCTTTAGCGTCGAAGTGTCCTTGAACTGGTCGCCGGTGTTGGGCGGCGCGGCGGACTGGGCAATCGTGGGGACGGCGGGAATGGCGAGCAGCAGAGCAGCGGCGAGGGCGATGCGGTTCATTGAGATAAGACGCATAGGAATGTGATTAGTATTTTATCCGAACCCGGAAGTTGGGCGAACAGTTAACGAAGGTGTCAACAGTCGCTCATCTTCGCAACCCGCAATTTCGCAACCGGAAACGGCGCATGGCACTCTAATAGAAAGCAATGTCAGATTCTCAGCCTCGAACTTCCATCAGAGCAAAGCTGTGGGCCACGGCGTTTGTGAGCTGTGGGCTTGTCTGCGCCGCGTGTGCGCAGAGCACGCCTGAGCTGCCTTCTGCTCCTGTGCCGCATCCTGCGCCCATACGGTTGACGGGTGGCGTTCTCGTCGAACAGGGCACCGGACAGACGATGCCGCTCAGCCTGGATGAGGCGATTGAGCTTGGCATGAAGCACAACCTGCAACTTGAGCTTGCGCGCCAGAACCAGCGCGCGGTGCATGGCGAGGTGTTGACGGTCGCCAACAATCTGCTGCCCAGCCTGACTGCGAAGGCCTCGACCGGCACGCAGGAGATCAACCTGGCGGCGATGGGCTTCAAGCCGGCCTCGCTTGAAGGCTTCGGGCTCCCTCCGGGAGCATTCCACGAGATCGTGAAGGTGAATACGACCTCGGCGCAGTTGAACATGGAACAGCAGTTGTTCAACGTTCCGGCGTATTACATGTATCGCGCGGCGCAGAAGGCGGACACGGTTGCGAGCATGACCGAGCTGAACGCCGAAGGCACGGTGACACTCGGCGTGGGACAGCAGTATCTGCTGGCGCTCGCCGATGCTTCTCAGATTGAGAATGCGCAGGCGCGCGTGAAGGCCGATCAGGTTGCGCTCCAGCAGGCGACCGACGCGCACAACGCAGGCGTGGGCACGAACCTCGATGTGCTGCGCGCCAAGGTGCAGTTCGAGACCGAGCAGCAGGCCGTCGTGCGTGTCGAGAACACCTTCGCCAAAGACAAGATTGAGCTGAATCGCAGAATGGGCCTGCCTGCCGATCAGGAGCTGACCCTGACCGACAAATCTCCCTACTCGGAGTTTGCCGAGCTGCCGCTGGCCGATGCGATGAAGCTGGCGTTTGCGCGGCGCAAAGACCTGCTCAGCCTCGAAGCGCAACTGGAGGTCGCCGAGCGTGCGCGGAAGGCCGTGAAGTTCGAGCGGCTGCCGTCGCTCTCGTTCAACGGCCACTACGGTGTGCTGGGCGAAACGACGGGACTGTATCACGGTGTCTTCGCCGCCGAGGGCAAGCTGAGTGTGCCCATCTTTGAAGAAGGCCAACTGCGCGGCGAGCGCGCGGTGGCCGATGCGCAGGTGAATAGTCTCCGGCAGCAGATTGCCTCGCTGCGCGTGTCGATTGAGTCGCAGATTCGTACTGCGATGCTCGACGTCAACTCATCGGCGCAACTGGTGAAAGTTGCGCAGAGTAATGTTGACCTTGCGAGCGAAGAGCTTGACCAGGCCAGCCAGCGATTTAACGCAGAGGTCGATGACAATCTCGCTGTGGTCGAGGCGCAGGCGGCGCTGGCCCAGGCGCAGTCGCAACTGGTTGGAACGCTCTATCAATACAACGTCTCGAAGCTGGTGCTGGCGCGGAACACGGGCGTGGTGGAGACGCAGTACAGGACCTATCTGGGACGATAGATTGGGCCGGTAAATCGTCCGTAATTTTGCACGCTCCGGTGGTCCGGCCAAAGCCGGAAGTGTGAAACCATAGGTGAATGGCTGAGGGTGTGCCACGGTGGTTGCCGGCTGCGGGCGACGCGTTCCAATCGCGCGACTTTCGCCTGTATCAGGTTGCGCGGCTGATGGTGATTATCGGTGCGGAGGCGCAGGCGGTCGCTGTCGCCTGGCAGGTGTATGCCATCACCCACTCGGCGCTCGACCTCGGCTACACCGGACTTGCTCTCTTTCTGCCTGGCCTGTTCCTGATGCTTGCCGCCGGGCATACGGCCGACCGCTACGACCGGCGCAAGATCATCCTCGCCTGCTACGGATTGCAGATGCTCTGCACGGTGGCGCTGCTTGGGCTTTCGCTGAGCGGAGAGACTGCGTTGCGCGGCGGGCGCGTGTGGCCCATCTACGTTGTGCTGCTGGGCATCGGCATGGGCAGGGCGTTCAGCGGGCCTGCGGCGACGGCGATGCTGCCGAGCCTGGTGCCTGAGGAACACTTCGTCAATGCTGTCACCTGGAGCGCGACCGTCTACCGGACGGCGAATATGACCGGCCCGGCCGTCGGCGGGCTGCTCTTCACGCTTCCGCTCACCGGGGTGCTGGCCCGCTTCAACGGAGCGGCGATTGTCTATACCTTCACGCTGGCGATGCTCGCTGGCTTCATCGTGTTGGTGGCGATGATTCGCGCGCCGATGGTGCGGGACGTGAAGAAGGCATTCACCTTCAAGACGGTGCTTGCCGGACTCGAATATGTATGGCGGACGAAGCTGCTGCTGGGTTCGATCTCGCTCGACCTGTTCGCCGTGCTGCTGGGCGGTGCGACGGCGCTGCTGCCGATCTTTGCGACCGACGTACTTCACTCCGGCCCGCAAGGCCTGGGCCTGCTGCGCGCGATGCCTTCGGTGGGCGCGCTGGCCGTCTCGCTGCTGATGCTGGCGAAGCCGATCAGGCGGCGCGCAGGATGGCTGATGCTGGTCTGCGTCGCCATCTTCGGCATATCGACGGTGGTCTTCGGGTTGTCGAAGAGCCTGCTCGTGAGCGCCGTCGCGCTGATCATCGTGGGCGGCAGCGACATGGTGAGCGTGGTGATTCGGGGCAGCATGTTGCAACTGGCCACGCCGCCGGAGATGCGCGGTCGCGTGAGCGCGGTGAACTGGCTCTTCATCGGCGCGTCGAATGAGTTCGGCGAGTTCGAGAGCGGTGTGACGGCGCAGTGGTGGGGCGCGATTCCCGCGGTCGTCATCGGCGGGATCGGCTCGATTGCGGTGACGGCCGGGGCGGCGGCATTCTTTCCCGCGCTGCGCCGCGTCGATGCTCTGACCGCTGACGAACTGCTGCAGGCCGACCGCGAGTTGAGCGTGGCCGAGCCGGTAGATTAGAGTGGCCGCACGGAGGATTGCGCGTGAAGACAGGTGTGAAGGCAGCGATTGGGGCGACGGCGGTTCTGATGCTGGCGGTGGTAGGCGAGGTGGTGTGGCTTCACCACGAGCGGAACGCTCCGATGAAGATGCAGGCCACGCAGCAGGAGGAGCCCATCGACCAGGACGATCTGGTCTTTCTGAAGAAGATGCGGCCTGACACGCCGAAGGACGTCAAGGCGCTGGATGGCAAGACGATCTGGGTCTCGGCTGGCGGGCAGATGGATTACTATCCGTTCGTCGGGCACAGGGTCGAGTACGCGAAGACTTCGGGCACGCTGCTGGGCGCGCAGCCGCTGGTGGTGAAGGACGTCGTCGAGCAGGTGGCTCCGAAGGAGGCGACCTATCGGGTCCCCGGTGGCGATCGGCAGGTGCTGCTGGTCTTTACTCTTCCGAATGATGCGAAGGAGTACGCAGTGCCGGTGGGCTACCGTGAGGGGAAGGACTATACGTTCTACACGGACGAGATCTTTTTCTATGACGATCCTCACGTGCTGTACAAGCACTGGGGGGCGGAGATATGGAAGGCCGTCGATGCTCACCAGGTGATCCTGGGGATGAACGAGCGGCAGGTCGAGCTGTCGCTGGGGCAGGTCTCGAAGAGCACCAGCCAGGATTACGGGAACAGGATGGTCGTGTTTGCGAACCTGGGCAAGCCGATGGCTGTGACCTTTGTGAAGAATAAGGTGACGGCGTTCCGGGCGGACCAGGGGTATTGAGGGGGTGGTACCCCCCTCCCCTCTTAAAGTACTCAAAATCCTTCGAACAAAGGACTTAGGTCCGGACCTCCTGCGCACGTTTCGTGCCAAATGAGAAGCCCGGCTTGCGCCGGGCTTTGATCTTTCTTCTGATTTAAGTCTAGCAGGCGTGTCAAGAGTCGAACCCGGGACTGGCGTTTTGCGTAGACACGATGGAGCAGGAGTCTGGGTATGGATTCGGCGAAGGCGTCTTCGGGACGGTGGAAGTGGGTGGCTCTGTATGGGCTGTGCTTCATAGGAGCGGCGGCGGCGGTGCGGAGGATTGCGGTGCTGCTGTTTCCTCCGTCAGCTCCACGGCCGGCTGAATTAGGGAACCTGGATGCGCAGTTTGCCTCGCACGCCTGGTTGACGATGGCGCATATTGTTCCGGCGCTCGTCTTTGTGGTGGTACTGCCGTTCTGGTTTTCGCGGAGGGTACGGGCAGACGAGACGGCGTACCGGAGGATTTCGTGGATGCTGCTGGTGCTGGGCGCTGTGGTAGGGCTGACTGCCTTGCCGATGGCCGCGCTGCCGGTCGGTGGGGTGACGGAGCAGTCGGCGGTGCTCGTCTTCGATGCCATCTTTTTGATTTCGCTTGCTCGCGCGTGGATGCTGTTTGTGCGGGGCGAGATGGCGCGGTATCGGGAGTGGATGATGCGGGCCGTCTCGGTGCTGCTGGGGATTGCGACGACACGGCCGGTGATGGGTGTGTTCTTCGCTACGTCGCGGCTGACGCACCTGACGCCGCACCAGTTCTTCGGGATTGCGTTCTGGATTGGGTTTGGGGTGACGTATCTGGCCGGTGAGGCTTATCTGCGGCGGCATCCGGTGGGGGCTTAGGTTTTGTGTGCTTTCATCAGCGTATTTGGTGTGAGAGAGGGAATACGGGGGTCTCTCCACTACCGCGGCAAAGCGCCGCCTTCGGCGAGATGACGTGATGTGGTGGTGGAAGGAAAGCAGGATGGATTCAAGGGCCAAGTGCAACAAGTCAAGACTAAGACCAGCAAGGAGATGCTGGAAAACAGCCATGGAAAAGATGGAAAACAAAGAACGTTTCCCACGGCACGACGGCGGCGATCTCTATGAATTTATTCAAAAACTTTGTTGCACTGGGATTTTGAGTCCAGCCAGACTTGTTCGGAGTTTCCCTAATAGAAATCAGCGCAACTGAGGAAGTAGCCGCAAGTGCGGCAGACGAGCTTGCAGCGATGGTCTTCCAGCCTTGAAGAGCACGTAGGACAAAACCGCGAGTGATGCTCGGCTTCAAGAACGCAGGCAGAGGGTTGTGGTTCCGGGGCGGCTTCGGCTTCACCTATCGGGCGCATTCAGAAAGAGTAGCGCAGAGATGGATTTTTCCGTCGCATCGGTGGCGCGAGCGCATCGAACAAGTTACCGTAATAAGTAATAGATCCAACCAGAAGGAGAACATCATGGACCGTAGCGCCAGCGCAGTTTGGAATGGCAGCCTGAAAGAAGGCAAAGGCACGATTTCAACCCAGAGCGGCACGTTGAAGGACACGCAGTACAGCTTCAAGGCGCGCTTTGCCGACGGAGTGGGGACCAACCCCGAGGAGTTGATCGCTGCGGCCCATGCAGGCTGCTTCTCGATGGCGCTGAGCGCGCAGTTCACCAACGCCGGCGTCACCGCCGACTCGATCGAAACGACCGCCGTACTGACGCTCGACCAGACCGGCGCCGCGCCCACTATTACGAAGATCCACCTGACGACGAAGGCGAAGGTGCCCGGACTCGACAAGGCGAAGTTCGACGAGCTGGCACACAACGCTGAGGTCGGCTGCCCGGTGTCGCGCGTGCTAAAGGCAGCGATCACACTCGACGCAACGCTGCTCTAAGGAGGGTCTGATTAAGTCTGCAAAAATTCCTCAGCGGCTAAACAGGCTGCGGAAAAAGTACATCGGGCAGCTTTTGCTGAAAGGCCCGGGGCTAAAGCCCCTTGATTTTGCTGGGGTTTTCGCAGGGCTAAAGCCCTGCGCTCCCACCGAAAAGCAGGGATGGCGAGTTTTTCCGCAGCCTGTAAAGCCGCGTTGAATCGGGGAGGTTTACGGCGCGACTAAAGTCGCGCCCCTTCAAAACGAAGACTTAATCAGAGTTTCCCTAACGCTCTCACGAGCATCGCAATCGACTGAGGGAACGGGCCCGGCCTGTTCCCTGTCGTTTTTAATGCGAGTGGTCATGGCCGTGGTGATGGTGATCGTGCGCGCCGACGGCCTCCAGCTCCGGCGGCGCCGAGCAGCCGTGCGTTGTCTCGCAGCCGGTGGTCTCGAACTGGATGGTGGTGTGCGTAATGTGGAAGCGGTCACGCAGCGCGTTATTGATGCCTGTCAGAATGTCGCCGCACTCCGACATGGGCATCTCCGCAATGGTGACGTGGCTGGCAAGCGCGTGCGACCGCGACCCGAGCGACCAGACATGCAGATCGTGGACATCGACGACCCCCGGCACTGACTGCATGGCCGTGCGCACAGCGCCTAGTTGCACGTTGCGCGGCGTGCCTTCGAGCAGGATATTGAGCGTCTCCCGCACGATACCAATCGAACTCCACAGAATCATCGCGGCGATGACGATCGAGAGAACGGGGTCGATCCACATCATGCCGGTAAACAGGATTGCCACACCGCCCACAATCACTGCGGCGGTCGAGAGCGTATCTCCAAGCATGTGCAGGAAGACGCTGCGAATGTTGACATCGCCTGAGAAACGCCACAGCAGCGTAGCGACGGTGCCGTTCATCACGACGCCGGCGGCGGCAACGTACATCATCAGGCGCGGCTGCACCGTGACCGGGACGGCGAGCCGGTGCAGCGCCTCAACCGCAATCCAGGCAGAGAGGACAATCAGCGTCACCGCATTCACGAACGCCGCCAGCACTCCGGCGCGCTGGTAGCCGAAGGTCTTCTCGTCGGTCGCCGGGCGCGCCTGAAAGTAGACAGCGACGAAGGAGAGCAGGATAGCGAGCAAGTCCGAGACATTGTGCCCAGCCTCTGAGATCAGGGCCAGCGAGTGGGCGCGGAGGCCGAAGAAAAAAGTCGCCACCACATAGCCGAACGTCAGCGCCATCGAAATCTGCAAAACGCGCTGCATCCTGCGGTTTGGGGTGGCCACCATGTGCATGGGTTAAGTGTAGTCCGGGGCTATCGGGGCTTCAACGGCGGGCTTCAACGGCGGGCTTCAACGCTGCTGAGTCCGTATGCGCCTCTGCGGTGTGCGGCTGGGTCGCGTTAAGCCGCAGGCCGCTCCACGAGTCGGCAACAACGATGCTGTTGCCGGGATTGTGCGGAGCATAGCGCACCTGAATCGGCAAGTCGGAGCGGATGCCGCGCACCTGCTCGGCCAGAGCCGAGACGTCCTGCGCGCACTCGTAGGTGACGCCCGCGATGCGGTAGTTATAGACGATGATGTTCGGTGCGAGCGAAGCGGCATCGGGCATCTCCGGCTCGGTGGACGCTGCACTCGTTGCCTGATTGATCATCGTGTCCATAATCGTGCCGTCTGTAATGCGGCCGATGTGGGCGAGCAGGTCGCGGCGCTCCCGCTCAATCTCTTCGGCCGTGGGACGCTTGCGCGTCAGCAGGTAGATGCCGACTCCGAGGGCGGCCACAACACACACACCGACACCAGCCAGCGTTTGAGGTTCGCGCAGAGCGGGAGGCAGATGAGATGGAATCAAGTGGAACACGTGTCTCTGAAAAAAAGCATAGTCCAAACGGAAGCCGTCGAACACGAGAGGTGCTGACTGAGTAACGGACTTTTGTGGGATAGCAGAACGGACAAGGGTCACGCTTCCGGCAAGCACGTTGGCGATGTCCTGAAGGTTCCACATCGAGTCACCTTCTGCTATGTACGAGTCCCTCTGTCAGCCTGAGAGTTGCCTCGGCCTGAAATGCCGCCGTTGTTCAGGTGTGGGCAGGCAAACCGCGGGGCTTAGCGTCGTGATTTCTCAGAGGATGAAGGAAGATGTAGACTTTCGTCGCAGTTCAAACCAATCCTTCCGAGGACTGAGGCCGTGACAAAGGTAAAAGCTGGAACAGCAATCGTGGCGAGCATCACCGGGATGATGTTATGGTCATGCATCGCTTTGCCAACCTGCGCACAGTCCGCCGTAGACCTTGCACCGGCGCAGATGCCCCGCGTGGCCACGGTCGATGAACGCTACCAGTCCTACAACATCGAGATGGTGGAGGTTACAGGAGGGCGCTTCTGGGCTCCCTACAAGAGCGGCAACGCCGCTGCGCCTGCCGAGCAACCGAAAACGGCCGCGCCTGCCGGGATGGACCCTTCGGCATATCGCTACCGTCCGCCGGTCGATCTGTCGAATCCGCGCCTGCGCAAGTTGGCTGCGGCACTTGGACCGGCATACGTTCGCGTCAGCGGAACCTGGGCCAACTCGACCTGGTTCGACGACTCCAATGGCCCCGCACCGAAGACGCCGCCCACAGGCTTTGGCGACATCCTGACACGGCAAGAGTGGAAGGGCGTGATCGACTTCGGTAAGGCGGCGGATGCGAAGATCGTGACCTCGTTCGCCATCAGCCCCGGGGTGCGCGATGCGAGCGGTGTATGGACGCCGGTCGAAGCGAAGAAGATTGTGGCCGCTACCAAAGCAGATGGTGGCAGCATCGCGGCGGCGGAGATGTTCAACGAGCCGAACTTTGCCTCGATGGGCGGCGCGCCGAAAGACTACGATGCGGCAGCATACGGGCGTGACTTCAAGGCGTTTCTAGCATTCGCGCGTCAGGATGTGCCCGAGATGTTGGTGGCCGGGCCGAGCGCCGTGGGCGACATCGGCATGATGGACCACATGCCCGCCAGTATGCACGGGCTTCGCGCGGGGGACCTGCTGCGTGCGGAAGGGCCGGGGCTCGATGTCTTTTCGTACCACTTCTATGGAGGCGTCTCCCAGCGTTGCGCCCGGATGGGGAACATTCCGCACTCGTCGCCGGAGACGGCGCTGTCGAACGAGTGGCTCTCGCGCACGGTACGGGACGAAGAGTTTTACGCAGGTTTGCGCGACAAGTACGCTCCGGGCAAGCCGATGTGGCTGACTGAGACGGGCGAGACGGCGTGCGGCGGGAATCCCTGGGCTTCGGATTTTATTGACAGCTTCCGCTACCTGAACCAGCTTGGCGTGCTGGCCAAACGCGGCGTGCAGGTGGTGATGCACAACACGCTCGACGCAAGCGATTATGGATTGATCGATGAGAAAACGCTCGTGCCGCGACCGAACTATTGGGCCGCACTGCTCTGGCGCAGGACGATGGGAACGACGGTGCTCGATGCAGGCACTTCGCCGTCGGAGGGCCTACATCTTTATGCGCAGTGTCTGCGCAACGAGCCGGGCGGGGTGGCGCTGTTAGCCATCAACGCCGACCGGACAGCCTCGGCCACGCTTGAGGTGCCGGTGAAGTCGGAGCGGTATACGCTCTCGGGCGAGCTGATGTCGGACAAGGTAAGCCTGAATGGCAAGGAGCTGAACGTGACGGCATCAGGCGACCTGCCGGAGATTCGCGGCAAGGCGCAGAAGGCCGGGCGCGTCGAGCTTGCTCCGGCGACAATTACGTTTCTGGCCATCGAGGACGCGGACAATCAGGTCTGCCGGTAAGTGAGCCTTCAGGCGGCAGACGCCAGGATGAAGTTGGGATTGGCGATATACTGAGAAGTACCCATGAAAGCGCCTTTGTCTTCCTCATCCAGGCTGTCCGTACCGAAAAAACCTCTCCCGGCTGCAACGCCTTCCGGCCATCCGCTTGACCTGGGCGAGGGGCGGCGCATCCGTTCGACGACTGTCATCTGCGTGCGCCGGGGCGACTCGGTGGTGATGGCCGCCGACGGGCAGGTGTCGCTGGGCGCGACCGTGATGAAGGGTACGGCGAAGAAGATTCGCAAGCTCTATAACGACAAGGTGCTGGCCGGATTCGCAGGCTCGACCGCTGATGCCTTCAGCCTCTTTGCGCGCTTCGAGACCAAGCTCGAGCAGTATGCTGGCAACCTCGGCCGCGCCGCGGTCGAACTGGCCAAGGATTGGCGCACCGACAAGATGCTCCGCCAGCTTGAGGCGCTGCTGATTGTCACCGACGCGAAGCAGACGTTTCTGCTCTCGGGCACCGGCGACGTCATCGACCCGGACGAGGGGATTGCGACGATTGGCTCCGGCGGCAGCTACGCGCTGGCCGCCGCCCGCGCGCTGATGCAGAACACCGAGTTAAACGCGCGTGAGATTGCCGTCAAATCGCTGGCCATCGCCGGGCAGATCTGCATCTATACCAACGACCAGATGACGATTGAAGAACTGAAGGCGACTTAGAGGCAGCTTCTAGCCGTTAGCTTTTAGCTGTTAGCTAGAACCGAAGAGCGAAACAACCAGCCTTCACGCAACGAGGATTTCTGAAATGGCAATTTATTTACCGGGAACGGCGGACGATCAGGCGCTGGCGCTCGATGAGATGACTCCGCGCGAGATCGTGGCGGAGTTGGACAAGTACGTGGTCGGTCAGGGCGCGGCCAAGCGCGCGGTCGCCATCGCGCTACGCAACCGGATGCGGCGGCAGAAGCTCTCGCCCGAGCTGGCCGACGAGATCATGCCGAAGAACATCATCATGATCGGGCCGACGGGCGTGGGCAAGACCGAGATTGCGCGGCGGCTGGCGAAGCTGACCAACTCTCCCTTCCTGAAGGTCGAGGCGTCGAAGTTCACCGAGGTGGGCTACGTGGGCCGCGATGTCGAGTCCATCGTGCGCGACCTGGTCGAGATCGCCATCGACATGGTGCGCGAAGAGAAGATGGAGGAGGTCGAGGACAAAGCGGAAATGGCCGCCGAGGACCGTCTGCTCGACCTGCTGCTGCCTCCGACACCTGCGGCCCCCGTGGCTGCGCCCGGCGCGGCGATTCAGTTGCCTGCGGCGACTCTCGACGGCGAGAAGCCGGGCGAGCGCGAGCAGCGGAACCGCGAGAAGCTGCGGCAGCAGTTCCGCGAAGGCAAGCTGGACGAGCGGATCGTCGAGCTGGACGTGCGCGACAAGAACATGCCGAGCTTCGAGGTCATCACCAACCAGGGCACCGAGGAGATGGACATCAACCTCAAGGACATGCTGCCCGGGCTCTTCGGTCAGCGGACCAAAAAGCGGAAGATGAAGGTGACGGAGGCCTTCGACTATCTGGTGCAGGAGGAGGAGGGCCGGCTGGTCGATATGGACCAGGTGACGCGGCTGGCGGTCGAGCGGGTCGAGGACTCGGGGATGGTCTTCCTGGACGAGATCGACAAGATTGCCGGGCGCGAGGGCGGTCACGGGCCGGATGTCTCCCGCGAGGGAGTGCAGCGGGACATTCTGCCGATCGTCGAAGGCACGACGGTGAATACGAAGTATGGCATGGTCTCGACGGACCACATTCTCTTCATCGCGGCCGGTGCGTTTCACGTCTCGAAGCCGAGCGACCTGATTCCTGAGCTTCAGGGACGGTTTCCTATCCGCGTCGAGCTGCAATCTCTTACCGTGGAAGATTTCGTGAGGATCCTGACTGAGCCGAAGTCGTCGCTGGTGAAGCAGTCGATGGCGCTGCTTGAGACCGAGGGGTTGAAGCTGGAGTTCACCAAGGAGGCGATTGCCGAGATGGCTCAGTTCGCCTTCCGAGTGAACGAGACGACGGAGAACATCGGGGCGCGGCGGCTGCATACGATCCTTGAGCGAGTGCTGGACGAGATCAGCTTCCAGGCCCCGGACCTGTTCAAGAGTCCGCGCACGGAGGCGACCGATGAGGGCGTGGTCGCTGAGGTTCATGCGTCGGCGCCGCTGACCGGAGAGACGCAGAAGCCTCTGCCGCCTCTGCCTGTCATCGAGCGGAAGACGGAGGCTGGGGTCGAGAAGGTGATCGTGGTCGATCCGGAGTATGTGCGGCAGCAGGTGGCCTCGATTGTCAAGGACCAGGACCTGAGCCGGTACATCCTGTAGCCCTTTATCACAAACCCGGAACCTGAATCGCGGATTGTTCCACGTGGAACAATCCGAGGCAACCCTGCCGCCGTGCGTTCCCGGCCTGCCTCGCCACGTTCGGAATGGTTGCGGGCGTCCAGAACGTGCAGAAAATGCTGCGTATTTGCCGACTGCTTTTTCACATTGCTTATTGTTTTGACTAAATGCATCTTGTTGCCTATGATTTGGCATCACTTTACTCGCTAACGTGAGCGATGGGCCCAGGTTTTCTTACGGACTGGATTCGATTTAAAGCACTTCTTTTGAGGAGGTCTTTATGAATCAGCAGGCGCAAGTTACTGGCAATATCTACAAATTCCTTCGGACAACATGGGCCGGAATCATGGCGGTGCTTGTTCTGGCCGGCATGATCTGTCCGGCGCAAACCATCACTGGAAGCATCAACGGTACAGTAACCGATCCATCCGGCGCAGTGGTTCCCAGCGCAAAGGTGACGGCCACCAACGTCAACACCGGGATCGCCACGGCGACGACGACCAACAACGACGGCATTTACAACATTCGCTTCCTGCAGATCGGCAGCTACAAGGTCACGGTTGAGGCCCCCGGCTTTGCGACGGCAAACCTTGGGCCGTTTGTGCTGGAGACCGGCCAGAACGCAAAGATCGATTCGAAGCTCGTGCTGGCCAGCCAGGCACAGAACGTGCAGGTCGAGGCCAATGTCGCTCCGCTGCTCAATACCGAAAACCCGACACTGGCGACGACGCTCGATACGCGCGCCATTGAAAACATCCCCATCGTCAGTCGCAATATCATCGCGCTGACCATGTACCTGCCGGGCGCCGTCAGTACCAATCCGAACGGCTTCGTGAATAACGCCTCCGTCTCCGGCCCCATCAGCACGAACCAGACCGTCTCCGTCAACGGCAACCGTCAGCAGACGAACCAGTATCTGCTCGACGGCATGAACATCAACCAGACCATCGACGACCTCCCCGGCTACAACCCCAGCCTCGACGCCATCGGCCAGATCCAGGTCATCTCTGCCAATGCTCCGGCTGAGTACGGCAACGTCCTCGGCGGTGACGTCCTCTACCAGACCAAGAGCGGCACCAACCAGCTCCACGGCAGCGCCTTCTACTTCCTCAACAATCAAGACCTGAACGCGAATACCTGGGCCAACAAGCATGGCTCGACCATCCTTCCCAGAAACAGCTTCACCCGCAATATCTTCGGCGCAACCCTCGGCGGTCCCATCTTCAAGGACAGGCTCTTCTTCTTCGGCGACTACCAGGGTGGCCGCTACCACTCCGGCGGACTCGGCACCGCTACCGTCCTTACGCTGAAAGAGCGCTCGGGCGACTTCTCCGAACTGCTCGACCCCCATCTGATGTGCTCCGGCGACGCCGGCCTGACAACCTACGTTCTCATCGACGGCGTGAAGTGCTCCTCTGCCTCCCGCCTGATCGAGCTCTACGATGCAACAACTGCGGGCTATCCCGCATACCCCAACAACAAAATTCCCATCAACAATAATCCAGCGGCGCAGTACCTGCTGGCACACCCCGAGCTCTACCCGTTGCCTAACCGCGCCCCTGACGCGAACAACACTCCCGCGCGCAACAACTATCAGGGAGCCACAAAGAGCCGCAACTACGGCAACCAGTTCGATGTCAAAGTCGACTGGAAAGTCACCGATAAAGACAGCCTGTCTGTTCGCTACTCCTGGGCGAACCAGGGAGCAAGCAGTCTAAATCCTCTTCTCATCGCCTTTACCGGCGCGCCCACCTTCCCAGTTCGCGGCGTCGCCATCAACGAGGTCCATACCTTCAATTCGGCAATGGTCAATGAGTTCCGCGCTGGATACACCCGCCTCCAGAACCTCAGCGCCACGCTGCTCGACACGACCGGCGTCTTTGGCCTGAACGGCGACAAGGTCCTCAGCATTGGGGCAAACAATCCTGTCTCACAAGCATTTGCCGGTTTTTCCGTCCTTGGGTTCGGCAACTCGAACAGTCCTCAGGGATTCACCGCCACCAATGGCACCGAATACACCAACCTGGGCAACGCGAATCTCGGCACCAACTACACCACCAACACCTTCCTCTATGGAGACAACTTCACCTGGCTCAAGAACCGCCACACTTTCAAATTCGGCGTCCAGTTCCTCCGCCAGCAGCAGAATAACTTCTACCCCGGCAATGACGGATCGCTCGGCGGCTTCTACTACCTCGGCGCGGGCACGGCCAACCCCAACGGCGGCACCGGCGGACACAGCACCGGCTACGCCGCTGCCGACTTCATGCTGAACCGCGCAGGCTTCAAGAGCAAGGGCAGCGTCGCCGGGCCTGTCGGCATGCGCCAGTGGCGCGACGCCTACTTCATCCAGGACGACTGGAAGGCCCTCCCAACCCTTACCCTCAACCTCGGCGTCCGCTACGAGTACTCGCAGCCTATCTACGAAGTCAACCACAAGATGACGACGATCGACCCGAACAATCCCTCGGTCTTCATCGTCGACGGCAATAGCACCGCCGTATGCACGGCTATCGGCATGTCCTGCGTGACAGCCGGGGCAGCAGGCTACGGCCGCGGACTCGTCGATCCCTACTACGGCGCCGTCATGCCGCGTATCGGCTTCGCCTGGCAGGCGCAGCCGCGCTTCGTTTTGCGCGGCGGATACGGCCTGCAGATCTTCGGTGAAGGGACCGGCGCGAACCTTCGCATGACCACCAACCTTCCCTTCCAGTCAACCTACCAGGCCAGCGGCGTTCAGGCCGCCAATGGCAACGCGGGCAGCTTCTTCGATGTACAGGGCGGATTCGGCACCGGCGCCGCCGGCTCGAACGTCTACAATGTCTGGAACAAAAATCTCAAGCCGGAGTTCATCGGCATCTATAACATGACCGTTGAATATCAGGTCAGCAACACCGCCTCTCTCCAGGTCGGCTATGTCGGCGAATCCGGGCAGCACCTCGTCACGGCGAACCAGCGCAACCAGTTGCACAACCCATGCGTTATCGATGGCATCGTGCAGAACGTCGCCACGAAGACTCCGTCCGCGGCCTGTCTCGCCCAGTCACCTGCTCCGTTCTATACAACGCCGGGCGTGGGCTATAACGGCGTCATCCGTTACACCGACTCGAACGCGATGATGAACTACAACGCCTTGCAGGCCACGCTGCGCCAGCGTGCCTGGCACGGCCTCCAGTACACCGCAAACTACACCTGGAGCCACGCCATGACCAACAGCGTCGGCTTCTATGGCGTCCCCAGCGTCACGGTAGGCAGCGCATACGCCGAGAACGTCTACAACATGCATAACGAGTACGGGGCAACAGGCCAGGACGTACGTCACGCAATCAACTGGAACCTCATCTATGACCTTCCACTTGGCCGCGGGCGGATGTTCGGCGGCAGTATGCCTCTCATCTTCGATGAGCTTGTCGGCGGATGGAAGGTCGGCATGACCGGGGTCAGCTATACCGGCTTCCCGGTCAATATCAGCGCCACGAACAACTCCGGCACCAATGGCAACTCACAGCGCGCCAACCACTATCGCCCGCTGAAGATTGTCAGCCGCTCCATCAACAACTGGTTCGGGACCGATCCGTCGGCGAAGCCTTGCGGTTTGAAGACCGACCCGATCACCAAAATCGTAACGGTCGACGACAACGGCGTGTGCGCTTATGGCCAGCCGGCGCCTGGAACCTTTGGCACTACGTCTCCCACCTCGGAGCGCGCGCCGGGCTTCCAAAGCTACGGGGCCGAAGTCACCAAAGACTTCACCGTCTGGCATGAGCACCAACTCAACTTCCGCGTCGATGCCGATAACCTCTTCAACAGTGCCTATCTCAGCAACCCTTCAAGCAGCGTTGCGGCAAGTAACTTCGGTCAGATCACCGCAGTCCGCTCCGGCCCGCGACAGCTTCAGCTTTCGATGAAGTACCACTTCTAACCTCAGCGCAAAACGGCCCGGACTCTTCAGAAGAGTCCGGGCCGTTTTGCTTTTCCTGATGCGGCCGATCAACGGGCGGCGACGGGTTCGTTGATCTCGCTGACGCGCTTTTCGAGGCTCTTTTCCAGGTCTTCGAGGGACTTGGAGAAGCCTTCGATGCCTTCCTTGAGCTTGTCGGAGGCCATGCGGTCGGCGGCGTGCATCTTGTCGAAGGTGGCCTTGTCCATGGGGATCTTTTCGATCTTCATGGCCTTGGCCTTCTCCGGGTCGAGCTTACGGACGAGCGTGCCCTGGGCGGCTTCGAGTTCGCCGAGCAGCTTGGGGGCGATGGTCAGCAGATCGCAGCCGGCCAGCTCGATGAGTTCGCCGGTGTTGCGGAAGCTGGCTCCCATGACGACGGTCTTGTAGCCGAAGTGTTTGTAGTAGTTATAGATCTCGGTGACGGACTGAACGCCGGGGTCGTCCGCGCCTACGTAGTCCTTGCCCGTGTCCTTCTTGTACCAGTCGAGGATGCGGCCGACGAAGGGCGAAATGAGGGTGACTTTGGCTTCGGCGCTGGCGATGGCCTGGTGCAGGCCGAAGAGGAGGGTCATGTTGCAGTGGATGCCCTCTTTTTCGAGGACCTCGGCAGCGCGGATGCCCTCCCACGTGGAGGCGAGTTTGATGAGGATGCGCTCGCGCGAGATGCCGGCGGCTTCATATTGCTTGATGATGTCGCGGGCGGTGGCGACGGACTTGTCGATGTCGTAGGAGAGGCGGGCATCGACCTCGGTCGAGACACGGCCTGGAATGATCTCAAGAATCTTGATGCCGAAGGCGACAGCGAGCGAATTGAACGCGAGATGCGCCACTTCTTTGTCGGTGGCGCTGGGGCCAGCCTCTTTGCGAGCCTGGCGGAGGCAATCGTCCACGATGGACTTGTACTCGGGCTTCCCGGCGGCTGTCGCGATGAGCGAGGGGTTGGTGGTCGAGTCCTGCGGCTTGTATTGCTGGATCGCGTTGATGTCGCCGGTGTCGGAGACGACAGTGGTCATGCCACGAAGCTGTTCGAGAAGAGATGCCATAGTTTTTGCTCCTTCGGTGCTACTCCCATTTTATCAAGTTGGGCGGGGTCGCGTTGAAATGCCCTGTTTTGTTGGATGCATCCTGTGGCGACACGGTGGGCGCGAAGGAAAAGCAAAGACAGATGGTTGGGATTTGTGCTTTCCCACCCATCGCAAAAGCGCGATGGATGGGGCACCCGAAGATTCGTGGCAGGTTGAGGGAAGACAAACGCAGATCCTCCCGCTGCGCGGAAGGATGACAACTAAAAAACAGGGCTCCGGGCATTGTGGACTGCTATGAAGGACAGCAGATTCCTCCGCTGCGCTACGGAATGGAAATGCCGGAACAGAGGCGGAAAGATGACAACGGAGACGCGGGGGTTATTCGGCGGCGAAGGTGTTTTCGAGGGTGCCGAGGCCGTCGATCTCGACCTGGACACGGTCGCCGGACTGGACGGGGCCGACGCCTGCGGGGGTGCCGGTGGGGATGAGGTCGCCGGGTTCGAGCGTCATGGTTGCGGTGATGTAACGCAGAAGATGGGCGATGGGGAAGATGAGGTCTGCGGTGCTTCCCCGCTGCTTGACTGCTCCGTTGAGCCGCGTTGTCACCGTAATGGGTGTGGCGGGCACGGTCTCGGAGCCGCAGGGGTCAATGCCACTCGATACGATGGGGCCTGCGGGGCAGAAGGTGTCGAAGCCTTTGCCGCGCGTCCATTGGCCGTCGGACTTCTGGATGTCGCGCGCGGTGACGTCGTTGACGATGGTGTAGCCGCGAATGTAAGGGCGCACGTCTTCGACGGGGCCGAGGTTGCGGCAGCGGCGGCCGATGACGATGGCCAGTTCGCCTTCGTAATCGACGCGGCTGGAGAGGGCGGGCATGCGCACGACGCCGTTGGGCGCAAGCAGGGACGACGGCGGCTTGAGAAAAAGCAGAGGCTCTTTGGGGACTTCGTTACCGAGTTCGGCGGCGTGGTCGCGATAGTTGCGGCCGACGCAGATGATCTTGGACGGATGCACGGGTGCGAGCAGATGCAGGCCGGCGAGCGGACGGGACTCGAAGGTGTCGCGCGGCATGGGCGGTGCGAGCTGCGCGGCGAGGTCTTCTTCGGGTGGATCCATCAGCTCGGTGGCCCAGAGCGAGTCGCCGCGTAGTTCGACGAAGACGTAGCGCGGGATGAAGGCTCCGGCTTCAAGCGAGAGGAATTTTGCGTAACGCATGGTTGTGGCTCCTGGCTTATGGCTGTGGCTCCGGCATGGTCTCGTTGACGGCGGCGCTGGGCGCGCTTTCGTTGCCTGCGGCGTCGATCGCGGTGACTCGATAAAGATAGGACTGGCCGGGGACGGCCGTCCGGTCGCTGAAGGCAGGGCCGGGGACGGGCGCAGTGGTGAGGCGTTGCGATGGGCCTGCGGGCGCTCCGGTTGGCTCGGCGGGCCGGCGATAGACGATATAACCTGCAAGATCGCTGCCGGAGACCGGATCCCACGAGAGGTCGATAGAGCGGACGCCGGGGATGGCGGCGAGGCCGGTGGGCGTGTCCGGCGGGAAGATGTCGGTGAGCGTGACGGTGACGGCGGGCGATGGCTCGCTGCGCAGCTCAAGCGCATGGCCGGCGAGCGTGACGCGCCGCACGCGCTGCGCGGTGTAGCGATAGGTCTCGCCTTTTTGCGCGTTGCGGTCGAGTGTGCCGCCAGTATCGGAGGAGGTTGAATCCCCGGTCTGAAGGTGGACCTCGGCGGGGGTTGCCGGTGTGAGATTGACGTGATGTTTGATCGCCGGCAGAGAGGCGGGCGTTGCAGGCTTCGCGGGTGCTGTGGCGGGCTTTGCAATCAGGATGCGATCGAGATCGACCTCGACGGCCGGCCCTGGTGTCCACTCGAGCAGAATGCCTGACCGGGTTGCAACGGCGCGGAGTTGCTCGATGGGCGGAGGCGCTGCTCCCGAGGCGGAATAGGCCGCGGGCGAAGGACCGGCGGTGCGGCCGTTGGAGTTGAAGAGGCGCACGCGGTAGAGAAGCAGAGTGGGAGGATCGACGGTGCGCGCGGCGGGCAGAGGGTCGTGGGCCTCTGTCGGGCCGGGAGTAACGGTGAGCATTCGGACCGGAACGCAGACGGAGGCGCGCGGCGACGGGCGGGCTTCGCGGCAGACTTCGGCCGTGACAGGGCCTTTGATTTCAAGGTCATCGGTTGTACGCGAGGGCGTGGTCCAATGGAGCGTGACTGCATTGCCGACGCGTTGGGCAGAGAGATCTGCAACAACACGCGGAAGATGCAGCGACGGCGGCCGGGGTGGGCCGGGGCTGGCGCAGCCGAGGGCGAAAGGCAGCCACAGCATGGCAGGCCACCAATTTAGACTGGCGGGAAACTTCATCACTGACAGGCTAGCATTCCGGTCAGACTACGCGAGGCGGTGAAATCTGCATCCAACCGGAGTAGAGAACGAGAACAAACATCCTTTGGTCGAATTGCACCATCTTTACTGCCAGGTCTAAATCTCAATTTGCCGGTGGCATCGATGAACAACGATATGGCACAGTCAGCAGTCGTGTCTCGCAGTAGGATGAGCGAGGTTTCGCCCGACAGGAAGGCCGCTGCGGTGAATGTGGAAGCAGCCGAGACGTTTATTGCGGAGAAGCGCATTGGCGAGCGCATCAAATATCTGCGATTGAAAAAGTCGATGGGCCTGGTGGAGCTGGGGCGGCATACGGGGCTTTCCGCAAGCTTTCTTTCGCAACTGGAGACAGGGCGCGTGGTGCCGACGCTGCGCAACCTGGCGCGCATTGCGATGGTCTTCTCGAAGGACCTCAGCTACTTCTTTGAACCGGAGCCGGAGACGCTGTTCCGTGTACACAGGCGTGGAGAGCGGGTGCGGTTGCCGCAGACCGGCGCAGATGATCCGTCGTACTTCTTCGAGAGCCTGGGCTATCTGGTGCCCGATCGTCAGCTTGACCCCTACTTTGCGGAGTTTCTGCCGGTGAAGGCAGGACGCGCGCCGAAGCCTCATCAACATGCAGGATGCGAGTTTCTGTATCTGCTGGCAGGCGCGCTGGACGTGCGGCATGGAGAGGCGACACACCACATCGAGGCAGGCGATGCGATTTACTTCGATGCGGACACGACGCACAGCTATGTCTGCAGCGGGAACATGCCGGCTACTGCGTTGATCGTCACGATGCAGCATCCGCTGACTGCGAGGGTGCAGAACGGATCGAGCCTGGCTAATGGCACAAATGGCCGGGGCGTGCGGAGTATCTCGACGGGAATGCTACAGCCGGTGGCGGCGAAGAAGAGTCTTCAGCGCATGCTGTAGAGCATTTTCCACCCATCCAGGTGCGGCCGAGGCGGGCGATGCAAAACGCAGATTCCCTTCGGGAATGACAACAAAAGGTGGATTGCGCGGATGTTCGCGGATTTGTGTTTTTGTCCGTGTGATCCGTTCAATCCGCGGTCGTCTTAAATCGGTGTGAAGTATTCGGGTTTGGTATCGTTGTCCGCATGGCGATGAAGCGTTTTCTGGTGATGATGGCGGCGATGACGATGGCTTCGACGGGCGGCGCGCAGAGTAAAATGCTGGCCCCGACTCCTCCGATGGGTTGGAACAGTTGGGACTCCTATGGGCTGACAGTGACGGAGCGGCAGTTTCGGGACAACGTCGAAGTGCTGGACAAGAAACTGAAGCCGTTTGGCTGGGACTATGCCGTGATTGACGAGGGATGGTTCATGGAGAACCCGCAGGACCGCCCGCACCCGGAGCGGCTGCGGCTGGATGTGGACAGCTACGGGCGCTACATTCCCGTGCCTGCGCGGTTCCCTTCTTCGGCGCATGGTGAAGGATTCAAGCCGCTGGGGGACTGGGCGCATTCGATGGGGCTGAAGTTTGGCATCCATATTGTGCGCGGGATTCCTCGCCAGTCGGTCGCGCGCAATCTGCCGATTGAGGGCAGCGCGTTCAAGGCGGCGGATGCGGCCGACCAGACGGATGCGTGTCCGTGGGACCCGACGAACTGGGGCGTGCGCAACGATGCGGCGGGGCAGGCGTGGTACGACTCGCTGATGCGGCAGTATGCCGGGTGGGGCGTGGACTTCGTCAAGGTGGACTGCATCTCGTCGCACCCGTACAAGATTGACGAGATACGGATGATTCATCGCGCGATTGCGAAGTCGGGCAGGCCGATGGTGCTGAGCCTTTCGCCCGGGCCGACGGCGCTGGCGAATGCGGCTGAGGTCGGCGCGGAGGCGCAGATGTGGCGTATCTCCGACGACTTCTGGGACTACTGGGCTAGCCCGGCGGGGAAGGACTTTCCGCAGAGCATGCTGGGGCAGTTTGAAAAGACCGCTGCGTGGGAGCAGTATGCCAGGCCGGGCAACTGGCCCGATGCGGACATGCTTCCGCTGGGACATCTGGGGCCTGTGCCCGGCTATGGTCACGAGCGCGAGACACGACTGACGCACGATGAGCAGCGCACGTTGATGACGCTGTGGTCGATGGCGCGGTCGCCGCTGTTCTTCGGGGGGAACCTGACGAAGCTCGACAGCTTCACCACTTCGCTGCTGACGAATCCCGGGGTGATTGCGATTGACCAGCACTCGGTGGACAACCGCATGGCGTTGCGCGAGGGCAACATCATTGCGTGGACGGCACAGGCTGCGGAGGCTTCCGCGCGCGGGGCGGAATATCTGGCCCTGTTCAACGTTGGCGATGCGCAGGCGCAGGTGGATTCTGCGTTTCGGAAGTATGGATTGACCGATGCGAAGTATGCCGTGCGCGACGTTTGGGAGAAGAAAGACCTTGGCGTGAAAACGGCGGTTTCGGCGGCGATTCCGGCGCATGGGGTCGTGTTGCTGGAGCTGCGGCCTTAGAGCAGCTTCCATCCAGGTGCAGCCCGGCGCAGGTCGATGCAAAACGCAGATTCCCTTCGGGAATGACAACAAAAGTGGGGACAGCCTTGGAGACGAGGAAGTCACTGGGACTATACCTCCAGAAAAACAGCCATAGCATTCTGCTCAGGCTACGTTGATGAGGACGGCGCTGAGCGCGGGCACGTAGCAGGACAGTTGCGATCCGTTGGCTGCGAGCGTGTAGGCCGCGGCGGGTGAGAAGCTGCCGTCAGGGTTCACGCTCGCGCCTTGAATGGTGACGCCGGAGGTTGCGGTGAGGTTGGGTCCGGTCATGGCGAGCAGGTTTGCGGAGTGGGCGGACTGCGCGAGCTGGATGGTTACGTTGAGGTTCTGGGTGCTGTCTTTGTTGACGAGGACGAGGTTGAGCCCTCCTGCGGACGACTTGACAGCGTAGGCTGTGGCGTTCAGGCCGCCTGCGGAGAGTTGCGTTTGGAGCAGGTTGCCCTGGCCTGCAAGGGTGAATAGGAGGATGCCGTAGTACTCCGGGCGCGCGCCGACGACCGTGCCGTTCGAGTCGGCGATGGGCGTGTAGCCCGAGCCGTTGCCACCTCCGTGGAAGTTGACGCCGGAGGCTCCGCCCTGTGCGCAGTTGAAGAGATAGTCGATGACCCAGAGCGATGAGGCGTAGGAGTCGCTGACGCCGTTTGAGCCGCCGTTATAGAAGGAGTTGCACTCGGCCATGCGGTAAGGGATGCCGATCTGCTGCGCTCCGGCGTGAAGCAACGAAAGGTTGTGGACGAGGTTGGCATCGGGCGTGATGAGGAAGTCGGCTGTGGAGGTGGGGAGCTGGCCGTTGGCGCGGTAGTAGTGCTGGGTCAGCAGCGTGATCTGCTGCTTGGTCGCATATTGGCCGAAGGGGATGGTCCAGTCGGAGATGTGGCTGGCATCAGCCGGGCCGGTGATGGCGACCGAGGGCGTGGAAGTGAGAATGGCGGCGCGGAACTGCTGCCAGAGCGACTCGAATTGCGTGAGCGACCAGTTGCCGGCGAAGTAGTGGCCGGTGCCGCCGTAGAGGTCGCACTCGTTGCCGATCTCGATGCCGAGCAGGCTGGGGCCGAACTGCTGCGCGGCGTAGGCGACTTCGGCGGCGGCGAGCGCGGGCGTGGTGGCTCCTGTGGCCGCTCCGCCCAGGTTGACGCCGTAGAGCACCTGCCAGCCGGCGGCTTTGGCGAAGGCGGCGACGGCATCCACGTCGGACGGAGCAATCTGGCCGCTGGTCTGGCCTGGGCCGCTGGGAGTCCAGACGTTGCGGTCCACCGAGTTGCCGCCGATGCGCAAGACGCTGGGGCCGAGTCGTTTGAAGAGGCCGATGAGGTTGCTGTTGGAGGCGGTGAAGAGCGGCTCGGTGAGCGTGCCTTTTTCGTAGCTGAGCCCGGCAAAAGCTGGGCCGATGCTGCCTGCAACCGTGGACGTGACCGTGAGTGAAGCCTGCGTCATGGGGCCGCTGGGTACGGGCTGCGCGCTGGTGTTCCCGGGCGGCGTTGTACCGGGGCCAGTTGACGAACTGCACCCGGGAAGAAGCGAGGCAGCAGCGAGTGAAGCCGCTCCCTGAAGAAGGCGTCGGCGGGTGAAGGCGAAAGGCAGGTCCGTCGGCAAGCTGCACCTCTTGATTTAGTTGTCAGTCTAAATTAACTGGAACCCGCTGCCCTTGGAAAGTTGCGTGTGAGTCCGCTCATTGCCTGGTTGACGATTTCGCCTTAGTATCGCCTTTGAATGGTCATGCACAACAATCGCGCGAAGAGTGACGAGGCGGAGCGGCTGGTTTCAGCCGGACGGGTGGAGGACGATGCGGCGTTTGAGCTGAAGCTCAGGCCGCACCGGCTGGCTGAGTTTATCGGGCAGGAGAAGGCGAAGGAACAGTTGGCGATTGCGCTGGAGGCGGCGAAGTCGCGCGGCGAGGCGCTGGACCACGTGCTGCTGTTTGGGCCTCCGGGGCTGGGCAAGACGACGCTTGCGACGATCATTGCCAACGAACTTGAGGTCGGGTTTCAGCAGACCTCCGGGCCTGCGTTGCAGATTCAGGGCGATCTGACGGCGATCCTGACGAACCTGCGCGAGCGGCAGGTGCTGTTTCTCGACGAGATTCACAGGCTGCAACCCGTGCTCGAAGAGAAGCTCTACACGGCGCTTGAGGACTATAAGCTCGACATCATCATCGGGCAGGGACCTGCGGCGCGGACGCATGTGATGGAGATTCGGCCGTTCACGTTTGTCGCGGCGACGACGCGGCCGGGGCTGCTCTCGTCGCCGCTGCGGTCGCGGTTTGGGATTCTGCTGCGTCTGGAGTTCTACACCGACGACGAGCTGCGGTTTGTGGTGGAACGCTCGGCCGAGGTGCTGGGCGTGCCGATTGACCGCGATGGTGCGGCGGAGATTGCGATGCGTTCGCGTGGGACCCCGCGCATTGCGAACAGGCTGCTACGGCGGGTGCGCGACTACGCGCAGGTGCGGGCGAAGGGCGTGATCGACAGGCCAACGGCGCAGGCCGCGTTAGCGATGCTGGAGGTGGACGCGCACGGCTTCGATGAGCTGGATAGGCGGCTGCTGCGGACGATCATCGAAAAGTACGACGGCGGGCCGGTTGGACTGAACACGCTGGCCGCCGCGCTGGCCGAAGAACAGGATGCGCTGGAAGAGGTCTATGAGCCGTTCCTGATTCAGATTGGATTTCTGGATCGCACTCCGCGCGGGCGCGTGGCGACGCGGCTGGCCTATGAACATCTGGGGATCGAGATGCCGAGGAAGATGGGGTTGTTTTAGGGAGACTCTGAGTAAGTCTGCGAGCATTCCCTCAGCGGTTAGAGCATTTCCCATATAGGTGTCGCCGACGCGGGCCGATGCGAAACGCAGATTCCCTTCGGGAATGACAACAAAAAAAAGTGGACTGCTTTGGGGATGAGGAGGCCACCGGGACTATACCTCACCTCCAGGAAGACGGCTATAAAAGCTCAAGGCTGACGCAGAGTGGGCGGAATGAGCGCGGTGCTGAGGGAGGCGGGCGACTCGGTGAGGTAGAAGGTGGGTACTGCGGGGAGCTGCTCTTCGACGAGCTGGAGGATACGGAAGTCGAAGCTGAGGATGCGGGTGCGGGTTTCCATGCCGTTGCGACGGATGACTTCGCTGAGCGTGGTGACGAACGTCTGCGGATCGGCGGTGTGGTTGGTGGTGGGTTCGGCGCCGGGGCGAGGGACGGGCAGTTTCGCTACGGGGACGCTTTCGGGGTCGTTCGGCCAGGGCAGGATTTTGGTCTCGATGTTGAAGCAGACGCGCTCGGCATGGGCGGCGCGGGCAGCGGCTTCGGGGTGCTGTGTGCCGGGGCCGGTGCGGTAGTAGTCCGCGTAGAAGCGGGTGAAGCGGAAGAGCTGCTCGACATGTGTAGGGGCGTAAGGGCTGATGAGATGCTCTTCGGCGGCGAAGGCCACGGCGACGGGCGAGAGCGCGAGGTCGTTGGTCTGGTTGGGGAAGCGGAGGCGTTGGAGCTTGTCGCAGATGAAGGTGCTCTGCGCCTCGGCGCTGGTGATGTCGCGCAGGTAGACGCGGTTCTTGATCGAGTATCGGGTGTTGTCGGCGCGGCGGCAGGAGCGGGGATCGAGGAATTGTTCGTGCCAGAGGAGCGGGACGCGGTCGTGGGTGATGCCGATGTCGGTTTCCACCGACGTGACGAGATGGTCGAGCGCCGCCTCGAAGGCTGGGAGTGTGTTTTCCGGGCGAAGGCCGCGCGCTCCGCGATGTCCCGTCGCTTCAAAGACGGCGAAGTATGCGGCATCGTGCGGGTGGGCTGCGGCTTCTTCCCTGAGCACGGATTGGAGGATGTCGGGGCGGTCGGAGATCATGCCCTCGACGCGAAGCGCGATGAGCTTGCGCATGGTTGTCGCGCGGTTGGTAGTCCACGGGATGACGCGGAAGCCTGCTTGATGCAGCTCGGATATTTGGATGGGAGGGTTTGCACCGAGCAGCGTGCTGTCGAGCGGGGCGAAAACAGGCGTGGGGGCACCGTGAGCCTCCGCGTGAGCACGGGCGGCGGTCATCAACGCAAGATACGGGTTGCCGGACATACGTACCTCGGGGGCTAAAGCCCCACTTTCAGATGAAGCGTCTACGGCATGGGTAAACCCGTGCCCTTAACGAAAGAGCCGTAGCAGTACGTTATACATTGACAGCTTCTTTGCGTTTATCGGAGGGCCGCGGCGAGGCTGCCTTTGGCGGCTTGCAGTCTGGCTTCGGCCTCTTCCGGCGTGAGCGAGAGCTTTTGCATGGCAATGGCTTTCTTCACGCTGCCTGCCTGTGTCAGGAGTGAGGCAGCGGTGGGCTGATCCACGCCGGTGGCTGCCATGATGATGCGATGGGCACGATCGACGAGCTTGGCGTTGGTGGGCTGCACATTGACCATCAAGTTGCCGTAGACCGCTCCGGCGCGGATCATGACTCCGTTGCTGATCATATTGAGGACGAGCTTGGTGGCGGTGCCGGCCTTGAGGCGCGTGCTGCCGGTGATGACCTCGGGGCCGGTGACGGGAGCAATCGAGATGTCGGCGACGGCGGCCATCTGGGAGCCGGGTACGCAGGTGAGGGCGATGGCCAGAGCACCGAGATTTTTGGCATGGCGGAGCGCGCCGAGGACGTAGGGCGTGCGGCCGCTGGCGGCGATGCCGACGAGCGCGTCCTGCTGCGTGAAGCCGCGGGCGGCAAGGTCGGCTGCTCCCTGTTCGGGCGAATCTTCGGAGGCTTCGCTGGAGTTGCGGAGGGCCGAGTCGCCGCCGGCAATGATGCCCTGAAACAACGTTGGCGAAACGGAGAAGGTGGGCGGACACTCGCTGGCGTCGAGCACGCCGAGACGCCCGCTCGTTCCGGCACCGATGTAGAAGAGGCGGCCGCCCTGCTCGAAGCGCCGAGCGATAGCGTCGATGGCCTGCGCGGTTTCGGGAAGCACCCGGGCGACGGCGGCGGCCACGCGGGCGTCCTCCTCGTTGATGACGCGCAGCATGTCGAGCGTGGAAAGCTGGTCGATGTGCTCAGTGGCGGGATTGCGGAGTTCGGTGGGGAGCGCGGCGAGATTTTGCATGTTCAACGATGATGGCGCAGACCGAGGGCTGAATGCAATCGGAAAGGCCGCCCAAAAGGAATAGGCCGAAAGCCCGTTGAGGCTTCCGGCCCGGCACAGTAAACAATGCAGGTTAGACGTTGAACTTGCGGCGCGCGAGCCCGACAATGCCGAGCAGGCCGGTACCGAAGAGGGCCAGCGATGCCGGCTCCGGAACAGGGCTGGAATCTAGCGTGATCTGGAAGCTCACCGACTTGTCGTTCGAGCTGTTCAGAGTGAACAGCGCGGGGGTATTGTCAAACCCCGGAGCAAACGCAATTCCGGAGCCACTGACGTGGAGGCCAAGTCCATCGACGTATCCGGCGCTGATGTTGGTAATGGAGAACCCAACCGAGCTACCGTTTGTCAGAAATACTGGCTGGGGGCCGCCCGAATAATCTCCAGGAGTGTAGACAAACCCATTGAACATGAAGGCGGTTTGACCGTCGAGTCCAAGCGTCGTGTAGGAGCCAGTCGTGTCACCGATAATCGCCGCATTATCGTTGAAGCTGACGAAGGTCGAGGTCCATGAATCGTTAAAGCCGGCAATTGCAAGAGAGCCATTGATGGGATCGGCATTCGCGGAAGCAAAGCACCCGAAAGCCAATACCGCGATGAGTGCAAGAGATTTGAACTTGAACATAGTTGTTCTCCTAAGGCAAAGCATAGAAATTCAGACTTTCGAGGAGCTTTTCCCTCGCACTCAACAAGAGCAGGTACGATGCCAATTTGAAGGATGTGTTCTTGCGCCAATAGTCCAGCGAAAACAATAAGTTACAGCGCGCGGCAAAGTGAACACTTTCTCGATGATGCAAACTTTTGCAGCCTAACAGAAAGGCTTTGCCCGTCAGACGGGGCTTGGAACAGGATCATCGGGTGGTCGTCGAGGCTCGGGTACGCGCCGGAATTGCACTATTTTCGGTGCATCTTTGCACGGAATGAATAGGCTACCCGCACACGCAACTGCGATTGTGGCGGGGATTGGCCAGGGAAATCGTGTGCCGCGGCTCGCCGGAAGCCGGTTAGCCGTAAAATAGAACGACATCGAAAAAAATTTGAAGGACGACAGAGGAAGATGAGCATGGGAACGCAGGCGGCTTTGGCGGCACAGTTGGAAGCAGCGGCCAGGACAGCCGGGCTGGCAGTGGTTTCGAGTGAAGCGGGGACGGACTTTTCCGGTAATCCGACGGTGCGGTTTACGTTGGGTCTGGCCGACGACGCGGCAAAGTCCGAGATGCTGGAGCTGAGCGACAAGGTCGATCTCGGCAGGGCCGATCTTCAGGCCGAGTTGGCGGAGTATCTGGCCGAGTCGGCTAAGCGGCTGAAGAACCCTCGCCCGGACTGCTATCTGACGCTGCATGGTCTTCCGCTGCGCTTCAGCAACTTTGCGTGGCCGTTCCACACCTCGACCTCGGGCGCGGACACTCACCTGGTGCATGGCGAAATCTGGCTGGAAGATGGTCAACCGGCGGTGCTGCACTCGAAGATCGCCGCTTCGATGACCCTGACCTTCGCCGAGATCGTGAAGGCTCCCGAGCAGCCCTTTGCCGAAGGCTTCATCTACAACGCGGTGCGCAAGACGATGGACCAGGGCCAGCTTGAGCTGGTCAAGAGCGGCAATCGCCAGCCTGTTCCGGTGACAACCCGCTACTTCAGTCCGTGGAAGAAGCAGTTCAACTTCAACGACACGACGGAGGCGCAGCGGCACGAATATCTGGCCGCCAAAGCGTTCTGGCTTTCGGGCGTTCTGGGCGCCGGGCAGCCGGTATGGTTGGCCGATCCGCGCGACGCGCAGTACCTGAACACGACTGCGGCGGAGCTGAAAAAGACAGTGGCGGCGCTTGCCTCCGAGGGACTTATACAACTGGCGGCCGATGGCGAGTTTGCGACACCCACCGCCGCGCTGATGACGCGCCGGGAACGGTACGCGGCTGAGGTGGCGGCACAGTTGGCCTTCATCAAGCCCGCCTTCAACGAAGAGATGCGCGCCGGCCATACCAATATGTAATGTGTTGCTTTGTGTGAACGCAGCTACGGCCATCCCTATTCGGGATGGCCTTTGTGCTTAGCGAGAGTCTGATTAAGTCCGCGAAGATTCCCTCAGCGGCTAAACAGGCTGCGGAAAAAGTACATCGGGCAGCTTTTGCAGAAAGGCCCGGGGCTAAAGCCCCTTGGATTTGCCGGCTTTTTCGCAGGGCTAAAGCCCTGCGCTCCCACCGAAAAGCACAAAGCGCGCATTTTTCCGCAGCCTGTAAAGCCGCGTTGAATCCAACCGGTTTGCGGCATCCTTCGACTACGCTCAGGACAGGCTCTGAAGCCGTGCCCCTAACAAAGCAGGACTTAACTTATCAGGGGTTCTTTAGGTTGCGGGCTGCGTGTGTAGAGGCTGAGTCGAGGCTCCGCAGCGGGGGCAGAAGGCCGCGGCTGACTCGATAGTGTTGTAGCAGGAAGGACAGCTTCGCGGAACCGAGAGCGAAGCGGCGCTGTTGAGGATGTAACTGGAGATGGAGAGGGCCACCTCGGCGTTGTAGCTGCGAACGCGGTTCGGGGAAAGGAAGGCGTCGATCAGCCCGAGGATGGCGGAGATGCCGGTCCAGCAGAGCAGCAGGTAGACGATGCCGAGGCCGTTGCGCCGGAGATAGAAGTGATGCGCGCCGAAGCAGCCGAGGAAGATGGCGAAGAGGACGCAGACGACCTCGTCCTTGCGGGCACGCTCGTACTCGGTATAGAAGAGAGCGCGTTGGGAGTCGTTCATGTTGCAGGTGTAGATGGAGTCAGGGAACTGCATAAAGGTCTCCGGATTCCTGGTCGGACTTGCAGATGCAGATGATGATACGCGCAAGGGCGCGGCACGGTTCCCCTGATAGATTCAGGCAGCTTTTGCCCACCAAGGCTTGACCAAGCAGCGAAGTTGCTGCATCGTGGTGCGATGCGTGGTGCGACGAGGTTGTCGGCGAGCTGGTGGGTTGTACCTGCCCTGGCAAGCGCGGCGCTGTGGGCGATGCGCTCGGATGCGCGGCTTGTGCCGGGGCGGACGCTGACGGCGTGAGCGAGCAAAGCTGATGCCCTGCCTCTCGGAGTGGAGTGGCTGGGCAGCGCACGATTGCCTATGTGAAGGCGCACCCGGACGACAAGGACGCGCCCGAAGTTCTGGCACTTACCGTGCGCGCCACTCGCTATGGCTGCAATGTGGAGAAAGGGGTTGCACAGAAGACGGTGAGCAAGCAGGCGTTCGAACTGCTGCACCGGCTGTATCCGAAGTCGCCCTGGACGGCGAAGACACCCTACTACTATTACTATTGAGGCCGCCAGAAAGCAGAGACCCTCGCCGGAGCGAGGGTCTTGCGCAATCGATTCGGGGCTGAGTTATGCGTCTTTGACGCCGTCCACGAAGGCTTTCAGCTTGCGGCTGCGGCTGGGATGACGGAGTTTGCGCAGGGCCTTGGCCTCGATTTGGCGGATGCGCTCGCGTGTGACCTGGAAGCTCTGGCCGACTTCTTCGAGCGTGTGCTCGGAGCCGTCTTCGAGGCCGAAGCGCATCTTGATGACACGCTCTTCGCGCGGCGTCAGCGTGCGCAGCACCTGCGAGGTGTACTCCTTCAGGTTGACCGAGATGACAGCGTCGGAAGGCGAGACGGCCATGCGGTCTTCGATGAAGTCGCCGAGGTGCGAATCTTCCTCTTCGCCGATCGGCGTTTCGAGCGAGATAGGCTCCTGCGCGATCTTGAGGACCTTGCGGACCTTCGCGACGGGGATGTCCATGCGGCGGGCGATCTCTTCGGACGAGGCTTCGCGGCCAAGCTCCTGCACAAGCTGACGGCTGGTGCGGATGAGCTTGTTGATCGTCTCGATCATGTGGACCGGGATGCGGATCGTGCGGGCCTGGTCCGCGATGGCGCGGGTGATGGCCTGACGGATCCACCACGTGGCGTAGGTCGAGAACTTGTAGCCGCGGCGGTACTCGAACTTATCGACCGCCTTCATCAGGCCGATGTTGCCTTCCTGAATGAGGTCGAGGAACTGGAGGCCGCGGTTGGTGTACTTTTTGGCGATGGAGACGACGAGGCGCAGGTTCGCTTCGATCAGCTCGCGCTTGGCGCGCTCGGCGTCCATGTCGCCCTGGATCATCTCGCGCTGTGTGCGCTTGAGGTCGGCGATGGAGATGCCTGCGTCCTGCTCGAGACGTTCGAGGTCGGTGCGGCAGTTCTTCTGCTGGCGCTTGTACTCCTTGCGCAGCTCTTCGGACTTCGAGGCTTCATGCTTGGTGTCGAGCGTCTTGATCTGGCGTTCGAGGGTGCGCATGGCGTCCACGGTCTTGTTGACCTTGTCGAGCAGGCGCTTCTTCTCGCCGTTGGTGTACTTGAGCTCGCGGATGATGCGGTTGATGTAGACGTTCTCGCGGCCGATGAGCCAGCGGTTCTTGCGCGCGTCCTTTGCCTTTGCCTTGGAGTCCTTGCCGTGGGGAGCAACGAGCTTTTCTTCAAGCTGTGCGATCTTCTTCTGGTGCTTGAGGATGTGGTCGACGCGGCCGACGGTGTGCTTGACGCGGGCCTGGAGGATCTCTTCGGTCAGCTCTTCTTCGTCGAACGTGACCACTTCCTTGATATTGCGCACGCCGCGCTTGAGGTCTTCACCCAGGGCGACGATCTCGCGGATGACGATGGGTGAGCGCGAGATCGCCTTCATCACGCGGAGCTGTCCGCGCTCGATGCGCTTGGCAATTTCGACTTCGCCTTCGCGGGTGAGCAGCGGCACGGTACCCATCTCGCGCAGGTACATGCGAACGGGGTCGTTGGTCTTTTCGAGCGTTCCGGGCGAGAGGTCGAGTTCAACGTCCTCGGACTCTTCGCCAGCCTCGGGCTCATACTTCTCGCGCTCGCCGCCGAACTTCGACTCGCCGGAGAGCACGTCGATGCCCTGGGTGTTGATGGTGGTGAGCAGATCGTCGAGGTCGTCGGGCGTGGTGATGTCGCCGGGCAAGAGGTCATTGACCTCGCCGTAGGTCAGGTAGCCCTTTTCCTTCCCTGTATCGATGAGCTTATCTATATCTTCTTCGTACTTGTCGAGTTCTTCAGCCACGGCAGTGCGCACTCCTCGCGAGGAATTCTAAAGATGGGACGGCCGCCGACCTTTCGAGTCATTTTAACGCGCAGGCGCAGTACAGGCGGAGAAGTCCCCTGGTGGTTCAAGTGTTGGCAGGGAGTAAGGTGCGGTTTAGACCGCGGTGGCAAGCCCGGTTGCCTCAGAAGGCAGGGCATACAAAGGCACACGTCCCCAGCGAATCACAGAATACCACATGATTGGACGTTTCAGACGGGAAATAGACTCCGGAGATACCCTGCCTGCGGCTTGCAGCGAGGCTGAAGCGGCTGCAAAAAGTGCGTCCGACAGCCGGTGCCGGACGATCCGGGGCTAAAGCCCCTTGATTTTGCTGAGGTTTTCGCAGGGCTGAAGCCCTGCGCTCCCGCCGAAAAGCACAGGGCGTGCATTTCTTTCGCAACCTGTGAAGTCGCGCCCTTTCAAAACCAAGTATCCATAAGCTATTTAGATATAGCTACTTACAGAGAAATGGCGTGCTTCCTGAACTACCCGGCCAGACCCTCTTCGACATGCAGCCGGTTCAGCACTTCTTTGGGCAGCACAATGCCAACCGAGTTTCCGATCGTGGTGATCTTGACGGTAGTGGCCATGATGTCGAGTGCCTCTACTGAGTCATAACATGCGTTATAACTAGCTCTCAATGCTCGCCGTCGAGCGTCTGAAGCGTGAATAGAGCGCCGCCGGGCGCAGTGACGGGGGATAGTGGACCATACTGGCGACAAAGGCCGGAAGCGTGTCGTGTGCAATACGCACTGAAGCCGGTACGACATAGGTATTCATGACGATCTCCGATAACAGGAGCGAGGCGGCTGCGCCATAAAGCCCAAAGGAACGGGCAAGAAAGTAGCAGAGAACACAGGTGGCGCTGGTTCCGAGAATGTAATAGGTAGCAAGCCGCTGGTGCTGGTTGGTGGCCGTCATCAGAGACGCGCTGGTGGACCACAGCGAGTAAAAGACGACAACCAGCAGAAGGACGCTGAGCAGTCCCCGGCTGGGCGGAACATGGCCTCCGGTCCAATGGTGCAGAAACCAGGGGCCGCCAGCCATCATGAGGAGCACAACCAGGAGCGCGACGGCCAGCGCCAACTGGCAGGAGCGCCTGTGCAGAACGCGAGTAAGTGAATAGTCGCCCGCCCCGAACGCGATCGACAACTCCGGTTCGAACGTATTGCTAACCATGTTGACCATCTGTACTGCGACTCGAGAGACGGTGCGGGCAGTGCCGAAGATTACGACAGCCACCGGGCCGAGAGCATAGCCGACGGCCAGCACGGCACCTTGCAAGTTGAGGGCATTGCCCAGCGGAAATCCCATGAAAGCCAAAGCCAGGGGAGCGAGCCTGCGTATTTCGGCAAGTTCTGCATGGGCCCAGCCGAACTTGATCCAGGGGATATCGCGGCGGACCATCACGTACTGGATCGCGCTCCCGGCCAGGTTGGCTACGGCGAGAATGAGTGCCGCGAGACGGGCTCCCGCGCCGAGCGCCACGGAGACGATCATGCAGGTAAACGCGCAGAGCGTCAGCATGCTCTTCAGAAACGAACCGAAGGGATAACGGCCAATGGAGCGATACGCGGCTTGCAAGAGACCCTCGAGCTGGCCGAAGAGCACGGAGACACCCAGGTAGAAGATGATCCATTTGGTGTCGGTTTCGCTGATATGGGTCAGTTTGAGCAGATGCGCCGCAGGAAGAAAGTAAAGCGCGCCGCCAAGAAAGACGATCACAGCAGCGCAGATGATGAAAATGAGCCACCAGCAGCTCTGAAAGACACGCAGCGCCCCGGCGCGGTCATCGCGTGCAACCATCATCGTCATCTCGTTGCCGGCGACGCTGCCGAATCCTGCATTGCTGAGACTGAGATAGGAAGGGATAGAGTTGATGATCATCCACTCGCCATAGAGCGGCATGCTCCAAAAGTGGAGAAAGACGGGAATCTGCACGAACTGGATGATGGTTGCGGCAAACTTGGACACCCAGTTGGACAGGAAGCCAAAAAACAATCGCCGCTTTGTATGGCTGTCCATGCTGTAAGTCCTTGTTCGCTCTGATTCGCCCTTGCCCGCCAGGGGATATGGAGTGTCTATCGCTGGCGGATCCGTTTGGCCAGCTTCTGGGCATAGGGCCGAATGAGGTCCTTGCTCCGCTCGGTGAGGCTCATGGGCGCCACAACGGTTTCGCCGTCGGCGAAACGCTTCACCAGGTCCTGGGCGTTCAGGCGCGCAGCCCAGCTATCGAAAAGAGGCACAATTTCTCCGCGCTCTTCGGGCGAAAACTCCTTGCTCGCGCTGGTGAGGTAACGCATGAAGCTCTTGCGGCTGGCTTGTTCGATCCACAGGCGGTCGCTCAGGTTCGCGCGTTCGGCGGCAAGTGGAATCACTTCATAGAACATGCGCTGTTCGTCTCGCAGCCACATGCCGATGCGTTTGCGGAACTTGTTGCCGTCGTGCCCGATGCGATAGCCGCTGATGATCTCGGCCTCGTAGATGAAAGAGCCGAAAGGAGCGATCTGCATATAGAGCGGCCAGTCGCCAAAGGATTCCATGCCGGTGTGGTATCCGCCGGAGGCCTCGAGCACGTCGCGCCGCGCGGCAAACGCAGCAAAACATGCCTTGGGGCCGTTTCTCTGCTCAATGATGTTGTCGGGAGGCAAAGTGACGGCCTTGACGCTCAGCAGATATTCCGTGCTGATCGTAGCTCCCGTTGCGTCGATCTGGTCCCAGCCGGCGCGGACCAGCACGGCGTCTTCGCGGCGTGAGGCGCCGCGCAGCAGCACTTCACAGAAGTTGGGCCGGGCCACATCGTCGCTGCTGAACAGCGTGACCCAGTCGCCGCTGAGGCTGCGCAGGGTAAAGTCCCACTGTCCGCCAACGTTACAGCCGGGCGGAGGCTTGAGGCCACGGACGTGCTTTGCATACTTTGCGATGATGTCCGGGGTGTGGTCGGTGCTGAAATGATCCGAGACGACGATCTCGTCGGGCGGGCGCGTCTGATTTAAGAGCGAAAGAATCGTCTCTTCAAGGTAGTCAGCCTGGTTGAAGGTCGGAATGCCGACAGACAAGGTGAGACGTTTGCCCATAGGTGGATTGTAACAAGGTGAAAGGGGCGTTTCGGGCGGCGGCGCGAGCCGGTGCTCAGGATCAAAACTCCCGCAGCGAGCGGTCGATCTGCATCTTCTCCGCGATGAGGCGGGTGAGCATCTCCTGGTCGTTGCGGCGCTCGGCTTCGGCGATGAGTGTGCGTACTTCGCGCTGGCGGCGCTCGAGACGGCGTGCGCGTAAGGTGTGGAGCGCGTTCTCCACCTGCTCCTGCATGGATTGCTCCGGCTCACTTGTTTCGGCTGACTCACCGCCGCCTTCGAGCGCGCGGGCGAGGAGGACGCGGCTCTCCTGGTCGGGAGCGGCGTCGAGCGGGTTTTCCGGGACTGGTGCATTGGCCAGCGCCTCTAAGACGACAGACGAGGGCAGGCCGTCGTACCACTCTGGGTGCTGCGAAAGCTCCTGCGCGGCGAACGAGCGGGCGGGGTCGTCTTCAGGCAGCACGAGGGCGCGCAGCAGAATACGCTCGGTTTCGCTGGCCGGGTCGTGCGTGTGCTGGCGGATGCTCTCGACGCGCTGCGCCGCCGCCTGCTTCAGCTCCTGACGCAGGATGGCGGAGTCGATACCGAGCTTCTGCGCGGCGTCGGCGGCGAACTCGTCGCGCTGGATGCGGTTGGGCATCCGGCGGATGTGCGGGAGCAGAAAGTTCATCGCCTTGACCTTGGCGTCGGGCGTGCGGGCGGGAAACTCCTGGCGGGCGCGGTCGATGAGGTAGTCCATGTAGCGTTTGGCTCCGCGCACGGCGGCGGTGTAGGCTTCGAGCCCGCGCTCGCGGATGAAGCGGTCTGGGTCGAGGCCGTCGTCAAGCGTGACGATGCGCACCTCGAAGCCTTCTTCCGTCAGCACGGCGCTGGATTTTTCGGCGGCGTTTTGGCCGGCGGTGTCAGGGTCGAAGTTGAGGATGATCTGCTTCTCGGGAGTGAAGCGGCTGAGCAGCCGCACCTGCGCTTCGGTAAACGCTGTTCCCGAGGTGGCGACGACGTTGCGGATGCCCGCCATGTAGACGGAGATGCAGTCCATCTGGCCTTCGACCAGCAGTGCGAAGCCGAGCTTGCGTATCTCGGCTTTGGCCTTGTCGAGATTGAAGAGGACCTGACCTTTGATATAGAGCGAGGTCTCGGGCGAGTTGAGGTACTTGGCGATGGGCCTTCCCTTCTCGTCTTCGGCGTCGAGCGCGCGCCCGGTGAAGGCGATGGTCTTGCCCTGCTCGTTGGCGATGGGGAAGGTGATGCGTTTGCGAAAGCGGGCGTAGAGCTGGCCCTGGCTGCCGTCGGCCTGCTCACGCGCGCTGAACAGGCCGCTGGCGCGGAGTACCTCTTCGGTGAAGTGCGGCGCGAGCGCGTTGCGCATGTGGTTGAAGTCGTCGGGCGCGTAGCCGATGCGGAACTTCGCGATGGTGTCGGCGGTGACGCCGCGGCCGGTGAGATATTCGCGGGCGCGAGCGGCTTCGGCACTCTTCAGGGCAGCCTCGAAGTACTGGGTCGCCGCCTCGTGAATATCGATGAGCTGCTTGCGCATTCCGGCTTCGCGCGCCTCTTCGGGCGAGCTGAATTCGCGTTTCGGTAGCGGGATGTTGCACTTCGTGGCGACGGCGCGGACGGCCTCCGGAAAGCTGATGCTTTCGAGCTTCATCAGGAAGGTGAAGACATCGCCCTTCTCGTGACAGCCGAAGCAGTAGAAGTAGCCGTGCGTGGCGTTGACGGAGAAGCTGCCGGTCTTCTCTTTGTGGAAGGGGCAGAGGCCGGTGTAGTTCTGCGCGCCGCTCTTGCGCAGCTTCACGTACTCGCCGATGACACGCACGATGTCGGCCTGCTGCTTGACTGTCTGGGCGAAGTTATCGGACATACCGGGTCAGATACGAGTGTAGATGACGGCACGTATCTTTTCCGTTATTGCCGCGAATCGCGGTGATGGCGCGGGGCTTAGAGAAGGCATCCACTTTAGTTGTAGAGAATGCACGGGCTTGCGGAGAAGGTGGAAAACTTCCTGCACGAGGTCGTGTTCCCATAGTGGTATTCACGGACGGGCACGAAGCCCGTTCCAATCAAAGCGAAGCGGCTGCTTATGCCGCATGGCTCTCCCCGAGGTTGATGATGCGATCTTTCAACATAGTTCGTAAGTTTGCCCTGATAACGGCACTTGCGCTTGTACCGGCGGCCATGTCCGCTGGAGTCTTTGTCAACATCACCATTGCGCCGCCGGTGCTGCCGGTCTATACGCAGCCCATCTGCCCAGGCGACGGCTATCTGTGGACGCCCGGATACTGGGCCTACGGCCCGGACGGCTACTACTGGGTGCCCGGTGTATGGGTGCGTCCTCCGGCCGTCGGTATGCTCTGGACGCCCGGATACTGGGGCTATGGCCCGGGCGGCTTTTACGTCTTCCATGCCGGATACTGGGGGCCGCATATCGGCTTCTACGGCGGAGTCCACTACGGCTTTGGCTATACTGGCGTCGGCTATGAAGGCGGCTACTGGCGCAACGGCGTCTTTGCCTACAATCGCAGCGTGAACAACATCAACGTGGTCAACGTTCACAACGTCTACAACAAGACGGTCATCGTGAATAACTACAGCAAGGTGAGCTACAACGGCGGCAACGGCGGCTTGCAGGCACGCGCCAATCCGCGCGAAGAGGCTGCATTCCGCGAGCAGCACTACCAGGCCACCAACGAGCAGGTGAACCACCGCGAAGTTGCTTCGCGTGACCGCGGACAGCTTGCCTCGGTCAACCACGGACGTCCCCAGACAATGGCGATGTCTCGTCCCGGCGTGCGCGCGGAGAACCAGCAGGACCGCATTGGCCAGGGTGTCCGCTCCGGCCAGATGACGGCGCATGAGACCAGGAACGTCGAGGGCCGCGAGGCCAGCATCAACCGCCAGGTGCGCAACGACCGCGAGGCCAACGGCGGCAGACTGACCCAGCAGGAACGCCAGCAGGTCAACCGGCGGCAGAACAACGTCAGCCGCTCCATCCATAACGACAAGCACAACGAAGCGCGGCAGGGAAACCCGCACCCGCAGGCTCGCGAAGAAGGCGGGCGCGACAAGCGGTAAATCTTCTGTTCCCAACCATGCGGCCGGCGAGAGATTCGCTGGCCGCCTTTTTCGCGCCTAAAATCAGGAGTGATGCTTTCCGCTGAAGAGTCCAACCGCGTCCGAGTGGTGCTGGTGCGGGCACGCAATCCGAACAACATTGGCGCAGTGGCGCGGGCGATGCACGACTTCGGCTTCGGCCACCTGCGCATCGTCAACGACTACGCCGTACCGTTTGAGACGGCGCGCTCCGCCGTGGATGCCTCGGAGGTGATGTCTGCTGTCGAAGTCTTTGCTTCTGTAGCGGACGCAGTTGCCGACTGCACGCTGGTGGTTGGAACAACGGCGGTGGGCGAGCGTGCGTTGCAACATCCGCTCCATACACTGCAGCAGGCGGCTCCGCTCATGCGCGCGGAAATGGCGCGAGAAGACCTCACGGGCCGCGTCGCTCTGCTTTTCGGCTCGGAGAAGACCGGACTGAGCAATGAGGAGTTGAGCCACTGCAACTGGCTGCTCACGATTCCCATGCAGCAGTATGAGGACGCCCGGCACCCTTCGATGAATCTGGGACAGGCGGCTGCGGTCTGTCTGTATGAACTCGTTCGCCAGGGCGGTGAGTCGCTTGTAACCGTCGATGATCCGGCAGCAACGGCGGGCGAACGTGAGCTGCTGATTGCTCTGCTGACCGAGGTGTTGCGGAAGAGCGGCTATATCAACCGGCATCCGGCAAATTGCACGAACGAGCAGCTTCGCAGACTGGTCGTGCGCATGGGTGTTTCGACGGGAGATGCGCCGGTGTGGATGGGGATTCTGCGCCAGATGTTGTGGAAGCTCGGCACGGCGGATGCGGGCTAGCGCCTCCGTCGCGTAGTCTGGAATGCGTTCATTTTGATGAATGCGGAGGTGCGCGTTGCAGGGTAAGGGACTGTGTGTAGTGGCCGGGATTGCCTTGGCATGTTGCTTGACGGCGAGCGGGAGAGCGCAGGGAAGACAACTGACCACGGCCGACTATGCACGCGCCGAAAAGTTCATGGCGTACAACGTCAATCCGCTGGTCTACCACACGGTCAACCGCATCGCGTGGCTGGATGACGGGCGCTTCTGGTATCGCGACCGCGATGCATCAGGCATTACCTATATGCTGGTCGATCCAGCAAGGAAGTCCAAAGGGCCTGCCTTCGACCATGCAAAGCTCGCGGCGGCGCTGACGGCCGCTTCGAATGGGACGACTACTTATGACGCACACCATCTTAAAATTGCCGACTTTACGCTGAGCGACGGAGACCGCAAGGTTTCACTCACGCTCGACAATGGCCTTCGAATGCAGTGCGACTTAGGCAGCGCGGGGCGATGCAGTGTTGAAAAAGCCGCGAGCTATGCCGGTAATGAGCCCGCGACGCTCTCGCCGGATGGGAGCAGAGCTGCGTTTATCCGCGATTGGAACCTGTGGGTGCGCGAGGTGGCCACCGGCAAAGAGACGCAACTGACCACGGACGGCGTGACGAATTTCGGCTATGCCACCGACAACGCGGGCTGGCAGCGGTCTGCGAGCGCCATCGTCGCCTGGTCGCCCGACTCGAAGAAGATTGCCACCTTTCAACAGGACCAGCGCAAGGTTGGCGAGATGTACCTCGTTCCCACCACGAACGGCCATCCGACGCTGGAGGCGTGGAAGTATCCGCTGATTGGAGACAAGAACGTCATCATGATCGAGCGTGTCATTATTGACGTGGACAAGCGAAAGGTCGTCCGCCTGAAGACGCCCGCTGACTACCATCGCTCGACCGTCTGCGACGACGTCAGTTGCAACGACAAGCACTGGGACGATGTAGCGTGGGCGCCGGACAGCAAGAGCCTCGCCTTTGTCTCCACCTCACGCGATCACAAACAGGAGTGGCTGCGCGTGGCCGACGCCGCCAACGGCAGCGTGCGCACGGTGATGACGGAGTCGGTACCAACCTTCTATGAGAGCGGCTACAACCATGTGAACTGGCGCTACCTTCCCGGATCGAATGAGGTCCTCTGGTACAGCGAGCGCAGCAACTGGGGCCAGTTGTATCTCTACGACCTTGCGACCGGAAAATTGAAAAACCAAGTTACGCATGGCGACGGCATGGTGACTCAGGTGCTCCGCGTAGACCCGCATGCGCGCACCATCTACTTTTTGGCGGCAGGCAAGGAGACCGGGCGCGATCCCTACTTTGAACATCTTTACAGCGTCCGCTTCGACGGCAGCGATCAAAAGCTGCTGACTCCGGAAGATGCCGACCACACGCTCACGCTCTCGCCTGATGGTCGCTACTTCGTCGATGTCTACTCGAAACCCGACCAGCCGCAGACTACCCTTGTTCGCAGCGACGACGGCACATTCGTGATGGATGTGACGAAGCAGGACATCACGAAACTCACGGCTGCCGGATGGAAGCCGCTGAAGCCGATCACGGTGAAGGCGCGCGACGGCAAGACGGACCTGTACGGCTACATGTTCAAGCCGACGGACTTTGACCCCGCGAAGAAGTATCCCATCATCGACTATGTGTATCCCGGCCCGTGGTCCAGGTCCTGCGGGTCGCGGCAGTTCTCCGCCGCGCACGGCGACGACCAGGCGCTGGCTGAGCTGGGCTTCATCGTCGTCTGCATCGACGGCATGGGGACCGACGAGCGATCGAAGCCCTTCCACGAGTTCTACTACGGCAATCTCGGCGACGACACGATTCCCGACCAGATTGCGGGCATCAGGCAACTCGCGGCGCGCTATCCGTGGGTCGAGCTCGACCGCGTGGGCATGTGGGGACACTCTGGCGGGGGCAACGCCACGGTGTCGGCCATGTTTCACTTCCCCGACTTCTTCAAGGCGGGGATCGCGGAGAGCGGCAACCACGACAATCGCGAGTATGAAGATGACTGGGCCGAGAAATGGGCTGGGCTGCTGGTGAAGAATCCCGACGGCACTTCGAACTACGACAGCCAGGCCAATCAGAACTATGCCAAAAATCTGAAGGGCCACCTGCTGCTCGCCTACGGCACGATGGACGACAACGTGCCGCCCTACAACACGCAGCTGGTAGTCGATGCGCTCATCAGGGCTAACAAGGACTTCGACCTCATTGTGCTGCCCAACATGCGCCACGGCTACGGCGAGGATTCGCAGTACATGACTCGTCGGCGTTGGGACTACTTTGTCCGCTACCTGGCTGGCGATACGCCCCCGCACGAGTATGAGATGAAGCCGTGGAGTCAGGTGATGGCTATCTCCAGGAAAAACTGAGAGTACGACCGCGGATATTCGCGGATTGTGCATTCGCACTTTCCTGTTTCACCGGGCAAACATCGCCAGCACATCCTCGCGCCGCAACCCATGCTCGCGCAGCGTGCGAATCGCCAGCGCGTCGTGCCGCTTGGCCAATCTGACGCCCTGTTCGTCGCGCACGAGCCGTGTGTGAAAATAATTGACGCTCGCCAAACCCAATGCTCGCTGCAGCAGAATCTGCCGCGCTGTGGACTTCAGCAGGTCCGCGCCGCGCACGACTTCAGTCACACCCATTGCCGCGTCATCCACCACGCAGGCCAGTTGGTAGCTCGGCAAGCCGTCTTTGCGCCAGACAAGAAAATCGCCGAAGTCCGCGCCCGCGGTGAAGCTCTGCATACCCATGTTCGCATCTGTAAACGAGGCGGTTTCGCCATCCGGCACTCGGAAGCGGTAGTTCACGCCTTCGCTGAAAGTTAATGCAGCGGTGATTTCAGGGCGGCATCTTCCGCTATAGACAGGCTCGTCGTCGGTATCTTCGTGTGGAGCGGCAACCATCAGGGCCAGTTCCCTGCGGCTGCACGAACACGGATAGGCGAACCCTTCCGCCAGCAGCCGCAGAAATGCTTCACGATACAGACTCACCCTCTCCGACTGCACGATCATCGGCGGCTCCCACTCGATGCCTAGCCATGCGAGGTCTTCGAGCATCGCATCGACAAATTCCTGCTTCGATCGCTGCGGGTCGAGGTCCTCGTCGCGCAGCAACAGTATGCCGTGGCGCTCTTGCGCGCGTCGATAGGCAGTCCAAAACGTGGCGGCGTGGCCCACATGCAGCAGCCCCGTAGGCGAAGGCGCGAGGCGCCCGACATATTTTTGATACGCATTCATACTGAGCAGCAGGATAGCCGACGCTACATATAATCCACGCCGTACTGCACGGGAATCTGCGTGAATGCGATGCGCGTGGGTGCGGACTCGCGTGCGGGGAGCATTCCGGCGAAGTGCAGTGTGGTGTGGCCGTACTTCAGGTTGAGCTTGTCCATCGTCGCGGAGAGCTGCGGGCGGTTGTTCGGGTCGGCGAAGAGTTCTGCCTGGTGCTCGTCCTCTGGTGTCAGCTCCCTGAGCGTGACGCCGACGAAGAACGGCCTGCGGAACTCCTCGCCCTGCGGGCGCTGCCGCCAGAGCTGGCGCATGACCTCCAGCAGCGAGAGCGTGTCCTGGCACTCGCGGAAACGCGCCTCCATGCCCCAGCCAGCGTGCTTGAGTCCGCTGAAGTGCTGGCGCGACTTCATCCGCGCTGCCTGCTCTTTCGTGAGTGCAAAGCGGATCGTCACCGCCAGCGAGCCTGCGTAGAACTTCTCCATTCTGAGCCGCATCGTTGCTTTATGGAGCAGCTTATTCGCCACCGCCCAGGCGCCCTCGTCGGTGCGAAACTCCGGTGCCATCACGTGCGAGTGGCCAAGCGACTTTTGCACGCCGCTCGACACGGGCGCGCCGTCATCTCCGGTCTCTTCGCCGCGCAGCCAGTGGTAGAGGCGGTCGCCCCAGACGCTGTCCCAGAGCTTGTGCATCCCGGCGCGGTCGAGCGCGAGCAACTGCTCCATCGTGTGGATGCCCTTCCGGTTGAGCCGCATCTCGGTGCGCGCGCCTACGCCGGGCAGGTCGCGCAGTTCAAGATGCGCGATGGCGCGTGGCAACTGCGACGGCAGCAACCCAATCAACCCGTCCGGCTTCTGCATGTCGCTGGCGATCTTTGCCAGGTAGCGGTTCGGAGCCATGCCAATCGAGCACCTGAGCGCCTCGCCCACGTTGTTGTAGATGGCCTGCTTGATGTCGAGCGCGATGCGCCGCGCCCGGGGAGGCTCCTGCTCGCGCCCCATCAGCTCGCACACCATCTCGTCGATGGAAGGGTTGTGCGCCACCGGGCAAACCATCTCGACCGTATCGCTGATGGCCTTTGAGTACTTTGCATAGTCCGCGTGGTCGCCCTCGATCAGGACGATCTCCGGACAAATCTTCTTCGCCTCGCCCACCTGCGTGCCGGTTTTGATGCCGAGCACCTTGGCCTCGTAGCTGGCCGCAATGCAGCAAGTCGTATCCGCCTTGGTAGGCACCACGGCTAGTGGCTTGCCCCGGTGCTCCGGGTGCAACTGCTGCTCGACCGACGCAAAGAACGAGTTCAGGTCGATGTGCAGGAAGCCGAATCGCTCGAGATGTGAACCGTTGCCCATAGCGCGAACAACGCCTGATTATATTCGCTTTTTGTTTGCTATTCTATTTTCAGACAGGATACCTCCCGATGCGATACCTAAATAGCGCAGATATTCGATTGCAACAGGAAAAAGTAGCGGAGCAATCGAGAGAATCATTCAAAGCTGGATACAACAAGTTCAACGCGGCTATCGATGCACTCTTAATAATTCAATATTCGTTCTCCCTTCCAAAATCGTCGCCGTCCACACCTTTGCAACGCGTCCATAACTTGGCGACGAAATGGCTATACTTATCAATTTTCGGATTTCAAGCCTCACTGTCACTAGCCGAGCAAGGTTTTTACATGCAAAGCATTGGTGTCAACCGCAACCTCATGGAGTCTCTCGTTAGCGCTTATTATCTGATCGATAAACCTGAGGACATTGATCGAATACCTATGGTCTCAAACAAAGTCAAACGCGCTCTTACAATGCGCGAGCGTTTTGATCATGTCATCCCTGGCTACTACGACTTACACTACAAATTTTCGTCGGAGTTTGCTCATCCTAGCCACGGATCGCATGTTACCAAAATGCAGCCCGACGGACAGGGCGGATATAACGTCGATTTGGGAGCCAGTTTCGATCTTGATTGGATGAGTCTTTGTCTAAACGAGATATTCATGCTCTTGGGAGGTTTTCTCAAAGCCTACTCGGTCAAATACAAAGCGGTTTTGCATTATCGAGATTCTGCCGATATAGATCAAATTGGGGACGCGATAAAAGGAATTCTCGAAATTCTCTACGGCCATATCGCACTTAAGGGACTAGAGAATTCCTGGCACACTACGACCAGACCTCTTTGGGACTGGTGATTGCGGCATTTCACTGAAAAGATCAAGCGAGATCAAGGATCAAATTGCATCACTCACTATGGACTTGACTACATATTCCATTCATGCCATACTCGCCCTGTGGCTTGGGAAATTGAATTCTCTGACCCGTTCGGCAAATGGTGGGACAGTCTTTCCAGCGAAGAACAGGAAAGCGTGGCGTTCGGAGTAGGACTCTTGGAAAAGGTTGGCCCAGCGCTCTCCCGCCCCTATGCCGATACGCTGAATGGTTCGCGCTTCCGGAATATGAAGGAGCTTCGCGTACAGCACGATGGCCGGCCGCTTCGAATACTGTTTGCCTTCGATCCACGCCGCGTCGCATTACTTCTACTCGGCGGCGACAAGACAGGCGACAGCCGCTGGTACGAAAAGGCGATTCAGGCAGCCGACGCAATCTACGCAGAGCACTTAGAGACTCTCTCAAAACCCAACGCAGGAGGAAACAAGTGAGAAACTTCAAAGAACTCAAAAGCAAGATGACGCCGGAGGCGCGTGCTCGCGTGGACAAGCGCGTATCTCTGGCCATCCGGACGATGCCGCTCGACAAGATGCGCCGCGCCCGCCACCTCACCCAGACCGCAGTCGCCCAGAAGTTGAAGGTCGATCAAGGGTCCGTCTCCAAACTTGAAAGCCGGACTGACGTCTATCTGAGCACCTTGCGCGAGTACGTCCAGGCGCTGGGCGGCGATCTTGTCTTGCGCGCGGACTTTCCGGACGGGTCGGTCAACATCGATCTCTAGCATTTGCGGCGCAACCGTCACGCCTTCGCCAAAGAGGCCGAGTCCTTTGACTCCCATGTTGAGGCACAACAGACAGATTCCTTCGCCGCGCTATGAAATGCAGATAGCGGCGTCGGTTCAGGCGGAGGTTGCTTCGGCTGGGCTTTGTTTGCCGGTCATCCAGCTCAGGGCTTGCCAGAGGTACTGCCTCATCTCTTTGCGGGGGACGATGGCGTCGAGGAAGCCGTGTTCGAGCAGGAACTCGGATCGCTGGAAGCCTTCGGGGAGCTTCTGGCGGATGGTCTGCTCGATGACGCGCGGGCCGGCAAAGCCGATGAGGGCCTCGGGTTCGGCGATGTTGAGATCGCCGAGCATGGCGAAGCTGGCCGTGACGCCGCCTGTGGTGGGGTCGGTCATAACGGAGATGTAGGGGATTTTGGCTTCGTCGAGCTTGCCGAGGCCGTTCGAGACCTTGGCGAGCTGCATGAGGCTGGCGATGCCCTCCATCATGCGTGCTCCGCCGGAGGCCGAGATGATGATGAGCGGATGGCTCGCGGCGAGCGAGCGGTCCACGGCGCGGGCGATGGTCTCGCCAACGACAGAACCCATGCTGCCGCCGATGAAGTTGTACTCCATGACGCTGAGCACGACCTCGTGCGGGCCGATTTTTCCGGTCGCATTGATGATGGCGTCGTTCAGGCCGGTCTTCCTGCGGGCCTCGTGCAGGCGTTTTTTGTAGGGCTTCAGGTCAGTGAAGTCGAGCGGGTCGGTCGAGACGAGGTCGAGATCGACCAGTTCGTAGCCGGGGTCGAGCAGGCTCTCGATGCGGGTACGGGCGTCGATGCGGAAGTGGTGGCCACATTTGGGGCAGACGCGCAGATTGGCTTCGAGGTCGGCCTTGAAGATGACCTCGCGGCAGCCCTCGCACCGGACCCAGAGACCCTCGGTGCGGACGGTCCGGCGGGCGTCGTTGACGATCTCGTTCTCTTCGCGTTTAAACCAGGTCATGGGATGCCTCGATTATTGTACCGGTTAGTGGCAAAGCGGGCTGGATTGAGCGCATCGAAAAAGGGTGATGCAAAATGTCGAATCGGCAGCCCGCCGTTCGACATAGAGGTAGACGCCGGATTGAGCCAGCGGACGATTGCTGCCAAACCCCGCTCAACACTTGAATCAAGAGGAGATGAAGCGATGCGTGTCATGGTGATTGTGAAGGCGGACAAGCACTCCGAGGCAGGGGTGCTGCCCAGCACGGAGATTCTGACGGCGATGACGAAATATAACGAAGATCTGGTGAAGGCCGGTGTGATGCAGGCCGGCGAAGGCCTGAGACCCAGCTCTCACGGTAAGAGGGTGAAGTTTTCCGGCAACACGCGAACTGTGACTGACGGGCCGTTCACCGAGGCCAAAGAGCTGATCGCAGGTTTCTGGCTGTGGAAGGTGGAGTCGATGGAGGAAGCGGTCGAGTGGCTGAAGCGCGCTCCATTTGATGGCGGAACCGAGATTGAGCTACGCCCCGTCTTTGAGACCGAGGACTTCCAGCAGAATATGACGCCGGAACTCAGCGAAAAAGAACGCAGACTACGCGAAGAACTCGGTAGGAAATAACAACCTGGGGGCAGGTCTGATTAAGTCTGTGAAGATTTCCTCGGAGGCTAAAGCCTCGTTGAATCGAGGGATGTTGCGGCGTGGCTGAAGCCATGCCGCTTCAAAACCAGGACTTGTTCAGAGTTTCCCCAGGCGGTGAAGAGCAAGTCCACCCCGCCGCAACGTTTGCACCTGTACCCGCTTTTGGGAAACGGCCGTCCTTCAATTCGTTCTGATGAGATACGGCTGGGCGGCGGGGTCTCTGGGGTGGATGCTTTCGGCGACCTCGGTCGCGGTGCGTTTGTCGGGATAGCGCGGATTGACGCGCACCCAGTAACCGGTGGGTCCGGCAAATTCGATGACCTTCGCGGTGGTGTAGCGGCGCATCAGGTCCGCCTTCAGCTTGATGGCGTCCTTTTCGCGCGAGAACGCGCCGATCTGCACGCACCAGCGGCCAGCGGGATCGGCTGCGACATGACCGGGCGGGTCAAAGGCTTCGACGCGAACCCTGGCGACTCCGGCACGATAGACGCCGGTTGCTTTCGCTGCGGCGACCGAGAGGTCGATGATGCGTCCATGCACAAACGGGCCGCGGTCGGTAATGCGCACGACGGCGGACTGGTTGGTAGCAAGGTTGGTGACGCGCACAAGGGTACCCAGCGGCAAGGTGAGATGGGCGGCGGTCATGGCGTTCTGGTCGTAGACCTTGCCGTCGGCGCCTCTGCGCCCTGCGTAGGGAGGGCCGTACCAGCTTGCCAGGCCTACCTGCGTGGAGATGGGCTCGCCGTAACTCTTCGGGATGTGCTCGGGCGCCCGGCCGGATTCGGAGGGGGGTGTCCTTCGTTCCGCAGTTTGATTGCGCGTTGGCGCATTGATCGCGGGCGGAGGAGGAGGATTGTAGGCCCGCGTCTCCCGATGGCAGCCCGAGGCGGCCAGTGCGGCGATGGACAAAAGTGTCCCCGGCAGCAGGCGGGAGCGATTCAAGGCCTGGCCGCGCCTCCGGGCGGCTTCGAGCGTTCGGCGCGAGCGTCCATGCGGCTGGCCAGCTTCTGCATCTCGGCGGCGGCGCGCCGGAGCGCGTGGGAGCCGTCGCGGCGGACCCCGGGTACGACCTCGTCGTTGATGTACTGCACGAGGCGGCCGAGGTCGTCTTCGGCACGCGCGCCGGCGTCACGCAGTATCTGTTCCCACCTGACCTTCGCCGATCCGGGCATCGGGCACCTCACCCTCTTCATTATGAAGATGTGGAAAAAGGCCGGTCAACGCGCCTCCGCGGCTATTCCGAAACACGGTGCCGATGTGGTAACGCACGGCGGGGCACCTATTTCTCCTTTGTCGGCCACGCCGCCGGGTTTCGCGTCTAAGTACAGAACGGAGTCGTTTCTCTGCTGCTAGGGTTGAGAGAGAGAAGGAAGTGAAGCTGCGTCGATGCGCTGGATCTTATTTCTGATACTGACTGTGTTCGCCGCGCTTGCCAGTGCACAGGCGCCTGCCCCCGCGCTGCCAGAGACGCCATCCGCATCGAGCAGCCTTCCGGACGCGCCCAGCGCCGTCAGGCCCGAGCAACAGGACGTCGTGGCCGTCGCCGAGGAATCCTTTAAAAAGGATGGCAATGGGGCGCGGCCCTGCGGCATGTTCGCGGCCATGAAGGTCATCTATCTGGACCCGGTCCGCGTCAATCAAGCCCCGAAGCCCTGCGTGGAACTCATTTATCCCTATCAGCGTTTTCTCAATACCAATGTGGCGATTCCCCTGACCTGGAGGCAGAAGGGCTATCTGGCCTTGCATGGCCTTACCGATCCGGCCAACCTCGGCACGATCGTGGGTATCTCCGCCATTTCCATCGGGATCGATTCTCATACGGCATATGGCCCGGGCTGGAAGGGCTTCGGGAAGAGCGCCGGGGTCAGCCTTCTACAGGACGCGACCGGGCAGTTCTTCGGCGTCTTCGCCATTCCCGCACTCGCGCACCAGGACCCGCGCTATTACCGGATGCCGCGCGCAAGCGTGCCACGGCGCATCCTGTATGCCATCTCGCGGACCGCGGTTGCGCGCGGCGACGATGGCCGCTCGATGCCCAATTACGGCACGCTGCTCTCCTACCCCATCAACGCGGAGCTGAGCAACCTCTATGTGCCGGGCGTCCACAGCAATGGCCCGTCTACAGTGGCGCGCATCGTCACCGGCCTGGCCATCGACCCGGCCAACAATCTGCTGGCCGAGTTTCTGCCCGATGTGGCCAGCCGCGTTCACGTTCGCATCATCTTTGTGCAGCGCATCATCAATAATGTTGCCGCGCCGGACTCGCTACAGTAACCCGAATAGGATCGCGCCAATTATTTTTTCCCGTTTTGGCCTTCCATTCGCCGCAGCAAATCGCAGTTCAATGCAAAATATCGCCGTTCAGCCGTCTCTGCTTCTGCCCAGGCACCCTGATGCGTACTGTTAATGGCGAACCGGAACTATCCCCCGCCGCATCATAGCTATAGGGCAATGCGGCGGCTCGCGCGCGACATGGTGCAACTGCTCATGCCGTTGCGCGCTGCGCGTTGAACCCGATGTCGAAGACGATTGCAACCAAGCAATCGAAGCAAAAGGATTTTGAGGAGAGATAAGCAATGGCAAAGCCGGCAAAGTTGGCGGAAAAGGCGCTCACCTACGGAGCGAAGGCAGGTTGGGCGGTGTTCAGCAAGCTGAACTCGATCAGCCCGAACAAGAGCTTTATCCCGAAGTGGAGCGACAAGCCGCTGCTCAAGAGCTACCAGAAGGAGAAGCCGCCGCTGGGCTGGCCGCGCACGACAGACTCGCTCTGTCCCAAGTGCGTTCCTGAGATCCGCCAGCAGATCGTGGACGGCAAGCTACCGCACGAGATCCTGCTCAACGAGAAGGTCGGCGAGATCAAGGCGCAGATCATCGAGCGCGACGGCAAGATCATGATGGTGAAGGACTGCCCCATCCACGGCCACTTCGAGGATGTCATGTCCATCGACCCGCCGATGATGAAGCACCTTGAGGACGTCTTCCCGGGCCGCGACATTCGCGCCCACAATGACGAGAAGCTGCACAACCACGGCACCTCGACCGTGACGCACGGACGCGGCTCGGTGCTGACCATCGATCTGACCAACCGCTGCAACATGATGTGCGACCCCTGCTTCATGGACGCCAACCAGGTTGGCTTTGTCCACGAACTCACGTGGGACGAGATTAAGACCATGCTCGACAACGCCATCACTATCAAGCCGCGGCGTCAGATGAGCGTGCAGTTCTCCGGCGGCGAGCCGACGCTCTCGCCGTACTTCCTCGATGCGGTTGCCTACTCCCGCAAGGTGGGTTACAACTCCGTGCAGGCGGCGACCAACGGCATCGAGTTCGCCAAGTCGAAGGAGTTTGCCAAGGCCGCCGCTGAGGCCGGTCTGCGCTATGCGTATCTTCAGTTCGACGGCATCGGCAACGCGGCCAACTCGCACCGCAAGGTCGGCAATGCGTTCGACGTGAAGCTCCAGGCCATCCACAACCTGCACGAGGCGGGCGTGGACATCGTTCCCGTGACGACCATCGTCAACGGCATCAACAACGAGCAGGTGGGCCGCATCATCCAGTTCGCGCTCGACAACCCGAAGAAGATCAACTTCCTCAGCTTCCAGCCGGTCTCGTTCACAGGCCGCGACGAGGAGATCTCCGACGAGCGCCGCACCGCGCAGCGTTACACTCTCTCGCACCTCGCGCACGACATCCGCAACCAGACCGGGCTCGGCGAATCGACGCGGGACTGGTTCCCCATCTCGTTCATGTCCACGTTCAGTGACTGGGCCGACCTGGTGCACGGGCCGGAGCATGACTGGGGCCAGCTCTCCTGCGGCTGCCACCCAAACTGCGGCATCGGCATGGCGCTGATGATCGACAAGGAGACCAAGGAAGCCGTTCCCGTCACCGCGTTTCTCGACGCCGTGCAGCTTGCCAAGGACGTGGCGAAGGTCAACGACGCGGCGCGCGGCAAGTTCCTCTCCATCGTCGGCGTCTCGCTTGCACTGTTGCGCAACTACGACCCCTCGAAGGCGCCCACGCACTTCCGCATCATGGACCTGTTGCAGAAGTTCGACAAGTGCTTCGGCGCAACCAACAAGAACTACGGCAAAGTCACCGGCGACCGCACCATGGCAGACATCGAGCAGCGCCGCGCCGACCGCTGGAACTTCCTGTTCATCGCGGGCATGTGGTTCCAGGACCTGTTCAACTACGACTTCCGCCGCACCGAGCAGTGCATCATCCCCTACGCGACGCAGGAGGGCGAGATCAGCTTCTGCGCGTACAACACGGGCGTGGGCTGGAGGAACATCATCGAGAAGATGCACATGACCTCCACCCTGACCAAGTGGTACGAGGAGCATGGCCGTCACGAGATCTTCGCCGGCGGCAAGAAGGTCGGCCTGGAGAAGGAGGCGAAGTACGATCTGGTGCTGAACGAGGCCCACGTCAACTCCGCCGCCAACGACACCTTCGAGAAGTCCGGTGTCGCCAAGAACGCTCGCGAAGAGAAGATCCGGGCGCGCGACGCGAAGATCAAACTGGACGCCGAAAACGCGAAGATGGCCAAGCTCTACCGCAAGGAGATACTCAAGGAAGCCGAAGTCCCAGGCTTCATCTCCCTCGGCGAGATCAAGGCCGCTCCTACCGCCAAGGCTGAAGTCGTCAACAACATCGAAGAGACCGTCGCCGGGGACTAATTCAAATCGACCTCGCAACAAACAAGAAGGCCGCCAGCAATGGCGGCCTTTGTGTTTCGATATGTTCGTGCTAAAAAGAGCGGATGGATTACTACCAGAGCGTTGTCATGGAATATCTACGGGCAGACCGCGCGGTCTTTGTCAATACCGAGTGCTGCATTCAACTCGTAAAAAGTCCTAACCCTGATACGAGCGGACCCCATTGGTACTGCGATGCCGTTGCACTAAATCTGCGGGATAAAGAGGTCTTGCTCTGTGAAATCTCCTACGCCCAGGGGCTAACCGCATTACGGAAGCGTCTGAGCGATTGGAGTTCAAATTGGCATAAGTTGCATGAGGCTCTCATCCGAGATTGCGAGATCGATCCCACGTGGACCGTCCGGCCTTGGATATTTGCACCTCACGATCTACTACAGAAGTATGGTGGTTCTCTTCGCTTATTGAAGTTTGGAGGCGTCGAATGTCTAACCACAGATCTTGAGGATGTTCAGCCATGGAAATTTTGCGCGTGGGATCGCATACGTGGATTGACGGCTTCTCAAAAGGCCAAAGAACGAGAGGTTGCTGCCAACTGATAAAACCGGACGGCCCAATCATGATTGACGGCGCACTTAGAACTCTACTAACTCCACACCCAGCTTCTCAAAATCCTTCCGGTTCAGCGTTGCAACGGCCATTCCATTCGCGGCGGCGGTTGCCGCGATTAGACCATCCATTGCGTTCGGGTTGTGGCCGTTCTTCTTCGCTCGCGCCATCAGACTGCCGTAACGCCGCTGAGCGCCGATTGCAGCGAGTTCATGCACGAAGCATAGCAATCTACTCGCCCACGCGCATTCGGGAGCGGTGGCGATAGACGCGCCTGCGCGGTGCGCGGCCGAAGGTCCACTTGCGCACCGGGCCTACGTCTACGTGGACGAAGTGGCTGACCGGGTAGTAGCCTACGCCGCCCTCATGCAGGCTCAGCGCAGCGTTCCTCAGCCGCACAGTGGAGACGCCCGGGACGCGGATGTCGATGGCGTGGCCTTCCATGTGCTGGCTGTGTTCGGCGACTCCACTGTGTGGCGACTCCTCGCGCAGCGCCTCGTTCGTCTCCGGCGTTCTGTAGCCGCAGACGATGTCAATCACTCCGTTGGGGCGATGCAGCCGTTGCATCACCTGATGCAGAACATCGAACTCCTTCGGGTCGTAGCTGATGACGTCGTCGGTGTTGTGGTCGCGGAGGAAGTAGTTCAGCTTGTCGAGCGCCTCGGGGATGTAGGTGTCGCCGATGCGGTAGACGATGTTGAGGCTCTCGCCGGTGTGCAGGTTCTGGAGCCGCAGCCGGAACTCATCCGACAGCGACTTTGCCTCGGCCTGGGCAGCGGCAGTCTCTTCAGCGACCCTGTGCCGCCGCACCGTTGCCCGGTGCGCCGCAGAGGTGTGCGTCTGCGCCCACCCCGGGCCACACATCCCAACCAAAATCACCGCAGACAGAGCCTTGTAGCCCAGACACCTCATCCAAACCCCAGCAGATTCTCAACTCAAATCCAAATTCGCAAATGCGGTCTTCCGACCGCCATTCGCATTCACGATTTTACGCTTCCCATCCACAAACGGTCCTCGCGGCTTATCAAACTTTCGTGTCATATCCTTATAGATAATTATGACGCTCGACCCCATACAGCTCCGCGTGCTCGGCTCATTGATTGAAAAAGAGATTGCCACGCCGGAAAACTATCCGCTCTCGCTGAACTCGCTGGTCAACGCCTGCAACCAGAAGTCGAGCCGCGACCCTGTCCTCTCGCTCACCGAAGATGAAGTGCGCCAGGCGCTGCACACGCTCGAAGACCTTGCGCTCATCGCGCCTGTCCACGATGGCCGCGTGCCCAAGTACGAGCACCGCATCCGCACGGTGCTGAACCTGCGGCGCGACGAGACCGCCGCGCTTTGCCTGCTGATGCTGCGCGGCCCGCAGACGCCGGGCGAGATTCGCAGCCGAGCCGACCGTCTCTACACCTTCGACGACCTCGCCGCCGTTCAGGCCACGCTGGAGCGGCTGGCCGGACGCAACCGGGGCGAGGAAGACTCTGCCCAGACCGGCCCGCTGACCGTGCAGCTTCCGCGCCAGCCGGGCTCGCGCGAGTCGCGCTACGCGCACCTGCTCGGCACGCTGCCTGAACTTCCGCAGGGTCAGACAACCAAAGAGACACGGTACTCGCTTGCGCCTATTGGATACGTTCAGTCGCCGTTGAAGGAACGGATGGGTGCCCCCAGGCAGGGTCGCGATGGCGCACCGGAGGCGTGGGTGGTCATTAACCCGGACGTGCAGCAGGGATTGTCGAAGATCGAAGCGGGCCAGCAGATTGTGCTGTTGACCTGGTTTCATCAGGCCAGCCGCGATGTGCTGGAGGTGCATCCTGGACGGAACCCGGACGCGCCGCTGACTGGCGTCTTTGCGACCCGCTCGCCTGACCGTCCGAACCCCATCGGGCTGCATCGTGTTGAGGTCTTGGAGGTCAGCGGGAACAGGCTCAGGGTCGCGGCACTGGAGGCCATTGACGGCACTCCGGTCATCGACATCAAGCCGGTACTCGCTCAATCCGCCGATTTCTAGCTGCCGTTCGAGATGTCCGTTCGGGACGTGTATCTTCTAGTCACATGCAGGAATTGTCTGTATAAAGGAACACCACCCGGCTCACATGTCGAAAGCGCCACTCGACAACACGGTCCCGCATCCGGAACGGCGTGCTCATGCGCGCCGTGGCATTGACAGCGAGCACGATCAACTTGTGCATCTGCTGATGCAGCTCCCTGTGGGCATCCTCTGCATGGATCGGGACTGGCACATTACCTTCGCCAATGCGGAGGCCGTCCGCCTGCTGCGCCTGACGCCAGAGGACATCAAAACCAAGAACCACTGGCAGATCTTTCCGGAGAAGCTCGGCACCGAGGTCGAGCGGGTCTACCGCAAGGCGATGCAGACGGGCAAGCCTGCATATATCGAATACCACTGCACGCCGCTCGACCTCTGGCTCGACACGCACGTGCTGCCGACTGCGGAAGGCATTGCACTTTCGTTTAGCGACATTACCGACCGCAAGGGCGCGGAGCTGCTGCGCGACGCCGCCTCCCGCAGACTCCATCAGGTGCTTGAGGCAACGACCGACGCAGTGATCAGCGTAAACCGCGACTGGAACATCACCTACCAGAACCGCCGTGCCCGGGAGCTGCTTGCCATCAAAGGCGACCTGACGGGCAAGCACGTCTGGGATGAGTTTCCCGCGGCCACTCCCGGCTCCTCCTATCGTTATCATTTCAATCGCGCGATGTACCAAAGCATCGCGGCTGAGTTCGAGGATTTTTATCCCGAGCCGCTGAACCTCTGGTTCTCGTTCCAGGTGCGTCCCTTCGACGACGGCATCGTCGTCTTCTTCCGCGACATTACGGCCCGCCGCGAAGCGATGGCTGCGCTCACGCGGCAGCAGGAGCTGCTCTCCGTCGTCCAGCAGGCCTCGCGCGTGGCCACCTGGGACATTGACTACGCCACGGGCGGGATCACCTTCGGCACAGGCTCGTACCCGGTCTTTGGACATCCGCTGGAGAATCTGCCGCACTTCGGCGCGTTCAAGAAGATTCTCGTGCCTGAGTATCTACCCATCATTGCTCAGTGCATGAAAACCGCCATCGAGACCGGCGAGTTGATCGTGCAGGAGTTCCAGGTGCGTGCAGCCGACGGCAAGGTGCTCTGGCTGGAAAGCCGCGGCCAGGCCATTATGGAGAACGGTCGCGCCGTCAGCCTGCGCGGTATCACCATCGACATCAACGCGCGCAAGAAGGGCGAGCAGATGCTCCAGCACCGCCAGGTGGAAACGGAGCGTCAACGCGCCGAACTCGAAACTGTCTACAAGACCGCCCCTATCGGTCTCTCGCTCTTCGACCCTACAGAGTTCCGCTACATCCGTGTTAACGACCGGCAGATTGAGACCATTGGCCTGCCCCGAGAGGAGATTCTTGGCCGCACCATCACCGAGATCGCGCCCCTCCCCGGCATCCGCGAGCTGTTCGAGCAGGCCGCCTCAGGTCATGCGGTCAAAAATCATCTGCTCGAAGGCGAGCTTCCGGCGCGGCCTGGAGAACATCGCTTCTGGAACGTGAGCTACTCGCCTGTCTACAATCCGGATGGCACTGTCGCTGCGCTGGCCGCTGCCGTGCTCGAAGTGACCAAACAGAAGAAGGCCGAGGCCGCGCTGATTCAGAGCGAAAAGCTCGCCGCCGTGGGACGCCTTGCCAGCTCCATCTCGCACGAGATCAACAACCCGCTTGAGGCCATCACCAATCTGCTTTACCTCATCGGTCTCGACGATGGCCTGCCGGCCAGCGCAAAAGAATACGTCCACACGGCACAGAATGAGCTTTCCCGCGTTTGCCAGATTGCCACCCAGACGCTGCGCTTCCATCGCCAGGCTGTGCGCGCCACAAGCGTCACTGCTGCCGACCTGGTCGATGCCGTGCTCAGGCTCTATCAGGGACGGCTCGCCAACTCCGGCATCGCCGTCGAAGCCTGTTATGCCACGGCCACGCCCATCCTCTGCTTTGAAAACGACATCCGCCAGGTGCTCAACAATCTGATAGCCAACGCGATCGACGCAATGCGCCAGGGTGGCCGGCTTGTCATCCGCGCGCACGATGCAACGCAGTACTCGTCCGCGCACCCGAAGGGGCGCAAGGGAATCCGCATCACCATCGCCGACACCGGCTGCGGGATGTCTGCCGCCGTGCGCGCCCGTATCTTCGAGCCTTTCTACACCACCAAAGACCTTAGCGGCACGGGCCTCGGCCTCTGGATCTCCGACGGCATCGTGAAACACCATCAGGGCCGGCTCACCTTTCGCAGCAAGGCAGACGCGGACCTCCACGGCACTGTCTTTTCGCTCTTCCTGCCGCTCAAGGAAGCGCCTGCAATGGCTACGGCGCAATAACCAGACCGGGAAGCCCGGCGGGACAATTGTTCAGAGACCGAAGTATCATGGGGTCACTCGTTCGACCGCATCACACGACCCCGGAGAAACCGTTCATGAACCAGGCCGGCCGCCTCTTCCTCGCCGCATCGCTTGCTCTGCCCGCGGCGCTGCTCGCCCAGACCAATGCCTATCCTCCCAGCGAAGTCACGACGCAGAACACCACGCTGCTGGTCGACATTGACCATCGCCCGGCGACCTCGCTCGACGGCGAGTGGCATACCATCGTCGATCCCTACGGCAACGGCGTCTACGACTTCCACCATCACGTCAAAGCGCGCGGCTACTTCATGGACGCCAAGCCCAAGCCCGGCGACGAGTACGACTTCAGCGCCTCGCCCACCCTCAAGGTGCCCGGCGACTGGAACACTCAGCGGCCCGATCTCTTCTATTACGAAGGGCCTGTCTGGTACGAAAAGGACTTCGAGCACACCGAGAAGCCCGGTACTCGCACCTTCATCCACTTCGGAGCGGCCAACTACCGCAGCTTCGTCTGGGTGAACACGCACAAGGTCTGCGAGCACGAAGGCGGCTTCACTCCGTTTGACTGCGACATCACCGGCGTCGTCCACGACGGGCATAACTTCGTCGTCGTCGTGGTCGATAACACGCGCATCCCCGACGGCGTGCCCACGCTCCAGACCGACTGGTGGAACTATGGCGGCCTGCACCGCGATGTCTCGATCGTCAATGTGCCTGAGCAGTTCATCGACGACTACGACCTGCACCTCGTCCGCACGGCTGACGAAGCCAGCACCAACCGCACCATTGAAGGCTACGTCCATGTTGAAGGCGCGGCTGCTGGAACACCCGTCACCGTCAGCATCCCCGAGTTGAACGCATCTGTTAAAGCGACAACGGACGCCAACTCCCGGGCAGCGATCATGCTGCCGATCAAGTCCCTCACGCTCTGGTCGCCCGACACGCCGAAGCTGTACAAAGTCGAGCTGACTGCGGGCTCGGGTGCAACCGAAGACAAGCTCGAAGACGACATGGGCTTCCGCACTGTCGAGGCGCGCGGCACTGAGATACTGCTCAACGGCAAGCCTATCTTTCTGCGCGGCGTCTCCATCCATGCCGAGGCGCCCTATCGCACCGGACGCGCTTATTCAGAGAAAGATGTCGATACGCTGCTCGGCTGGTGCAAGGAACTTGGCTGCAACTTCGCGCGCCTGGCCCACTATCCGCACGACCAGCGGATGACACGCGCCGCCGACCGCATGGGCATTCTTATCTGGTCGGAGATTCCCGACTACTGGGCGCTCCAGTTCGACAACCCCGTCGTGCTGGAGAAATCCAAGCAGCAGATGGGCGAGATGATTCGCCGCGACCGCGACAAGGCGAGCGTCATCCTGTGGTCGGTTGCGAACGAGACACCCAACACCGAGGTGCGCACCAAATACCTCACGACGATGGCGAACTACGCGCGCCAGCTTGACCCGACGCGACTTGTTACGGCGGCTCTGCTTGTCCGCACGGTCAAGTCTCCCAGCGGCCCGGTGAAGGTGGTCGATGATCCGCTCGGCGCGGCGCTCGACGTCATCGGCACGAACGAATATATCGGCTGGTACGACGGCCCTATCGACTCGATCGACAAGACGACGTGGGACATCCACTACCAGAAACCGCTCATTATGTCCGAGTGGGGCGGCGGCGCGCGCTTCGGCCTCCACGCCAAGCCCGGCGAAAAGCCCACGCCGTGGACCGAGGAGTACCAAGCCGAGATCTATCGCCACCAAATTCCGATGCTCAACCGCATTCCGCAGCTTCGCGGCACCACGCCGTGGGTGCTGATGGACTTCCGCTCACCGATGCGCACGTTGCCTGGCAAGGAAGACAACTTCAACCGCAAGGGTTTAATCAGCGATCAGGGGCAGAAGAAGGAAGCCTTCTTCATTCTACAGAAGGCCTACAAAGACAAGACCCTTGGCAAAGCCGAATAAGTGCGGGCGCTCCATCTCGTTTGCGGGGTGGAGCGCCAATTTTGCACACAGATCAGGACTGATTCCTTCGCGCCAGCACCTCGGCAAAGTGCATAGGGCGAGCGCTGGTGTTCTGCGTAATCTGCTCCTGACAACTGAAGCCGTCCGACACGATAATGGCGTCAGCATTGTTGCGCACAGCGGGCAGCAGCACTCGCTCGCCCAGCGTCTGTGAGACTTCGTACTTGTCCTCCTCAAAGCCGAAGGGACCGGCCATGCCGCAGCAGCCTGAATCAAGAAGCTGCACGTCAGCTCCGGTTGCGCGCAGGAGTTGCAGCTCATCTTTCATGCCCATCGTTGCTTTTTGATGGCAGTGACCATGGACGATGATCTTGCGATCAATCTTCGGCGGCTGATAGTTCGGCGCGTGTCTGACTAGAAATTCGCTGAGCAGCAGCGTTTGTTCGCGGAGCTTTCGCGCGCGCGCGTCGTGCGGCAGCAGGTTGGTCAGCTCATCGCGGAAGACCGAAGCGCAGCTCGGCTCGAGCACGACGACGGGCGTCCCCGCTGCAAGCTGCGGAGCGAGCGCGTCGAGCACCTTCAGCAGATAATCCTTCGCTGTATCTAACATGCCGAAGTCGTAGAGCGGGCGACCGCAGCAGAGATGACGCTTGGGCAGCGTGATGCGGAGGCCCGCGTCGCTGAGCACCTGGTGCGCGGCCCGCATCGTCGCCGGATGAAAGTAGTTGTTGAAGGTATCGGCCCAAAGAAAGACTTCGGGCAGGTTCGCTGGCTGCTGACCTCTGCGTTCGCGTGTGAATGGCCTGGCGAAACGAGGGAAACTGCGGCTCTGATGGATATGCAACACAGACTTGGCGATATTGCGAATCCCCGGCGCGTTGTTGATCGCGTTCACCAGCCCCGGAGCAGTCGAGGCCAGCCGCGCCCAGCGGTCGATGCGTCCGAAGGCGTGGTGCGCCAGCGGCCGCCGCTCGCCTTCGTAGTAATGCGCGAGGAACTCCGACTTGTAGGTGGCCATGTCTACGCTGACGGGGCACTCGCTCTTGCATGCCTTACACGCGAGACACAGATCAAGCGACTCCCTGACCTGCTCGTTCTTCCACTGGCGGGGCAGCAGTTCGCCCTGCATCATCTCCCAGAGCAGGTGCGCGCGGCCGCGCGTGGAGTGCATCTCCTCGTTGGTGGCCATGTAGCTGGGGCACATCGTTCCGGCATCTTTCTTGCGGCACGCGCCCACGCCGACGCAGCGCAGCGTCTCCGCCGCGAAGGATCCGTTATTCTCCGCAAAGGCAAAATGCGTCTCCGGCTGCCAGGGATTGTAGTCGTGGCCGAGCCTGAGGTCTTCGTGCGGCTGATGCGGATCGATAAGGTTGTTTGGGTTCAGACCGTTGTCCGGGTCCCACAGCATCTTGAACTGGCGAAACGCTTCCATCAGCTCAGGGCCAAACATCTTCGGCAGGAGCGCGGCGCGTGCCTGCCCGTCACCGTGTTCGCCCGAAAGCGAGCCGCCGTGCGCAACCGCGATGTCCGCCGCGCGGTCGATGAACTCGCGGAACGCGAGGATGCCGGGGGTACTTTCGAGGTCGAAGTTGAAGCGCATGTGGACGCAGCCCTGGCCGAAGTGTCCATACATCGGGCTCTCGTAGTTATAGTCGCGCATCAGCGCCGTGATGGCGCGCAGATACGAACCCTCCTGCGTGGGATCGACGGCCGCATCTTCCCAACCCTCCCAGCGCATGGGCTTGCCCGGAATAAAGGCCGTCGCACCGAGCGCCGACTCGCGGATCTGCCACACGCGTTTAGCTTCGGCCGCAGAGTAGACGCGCGCCTCCGGCTTCGCAGGAATCGTTGCAAGCGCGGCGGCGAGCGCGGCGGCCTGCCTGTCCGCCTCTGCCTGCGATGCTCCGCCAAACTCCGCAAGCAAAAACCCGCGGCCTTCGGGCAGCAGCGGAATATCTTCGAGCAGCTTGCTCTTGGCAATCATCGAGTCGATAAGATTGCCATCCATGCCTTCAAGGCCAATCGGCTTGTGCGTCAGGATCTCGGGCACATGATCGGCGGCAATGTAGATGTCCTCGAAGCCGATGCCGACCAGTGTACGGAAATGCGGGCTTTTGACCAGGCGGAGCTTAGCGCCCAGCACAATCATGCACGTGCCTTCGCTGCCCACCAGCGCACGCGCCACGTTGAAGCCGCTCTCGGGCAGCAGTTCGTCGAGATTGAAGCCCGAGACGCGGCGCGGAATCTTCGGAAACTTCGCGCGCACAAGCTCGGCGTAGGTGTCGCGCAGGCGCTTGAGGCCCGCATAGATCTCGCCCTTGCGTCCTCCTGCGGCAATCGTCTCTTCCAACTCTTCTTCGCTCGTCGGGCCGACCGTCATGCGCGTGCCGTCATAGAGCAGGATGTCGAGCGACTCGATGTTGTCCACCGTCTTGCCGCCCATCAGCGCGTGGATGCCGCAGGAGTTGTTGCCGATCATGCCGCCGAGCGTGCAGCGGCTATGCGTGGCCGGGTCGGGGGCGAACGTCAGCTCGAACTGCTCGGCGGCCTCGCGGACGCGGTCAAGCACAATCCCCGGCTGCACGCGCACCGTGCGGGCCACAGGATCGACCGGCTCCATTTTGTTCATGTACTTTGAAAAATCAAGAATGACCGCAGCGCCGCAGCCCTGTCCTGAAAGGCTCGTCCCTCCTCCGCGCGAGAGGATCGGCGCTCCGAGCGAACGGCAGACCGCGACCGTGTCGATCACGTCCTGCTCGTCGAGCGGAATGACCAGGCCGATGGGCGTGTGGCGGTAGTTCGAGGCATCGGTCGCGTAGAGCGCCTTGGCCGCAGCGTCGAAGCGGACCTCGCCGCGAATCTTCTGGCGAAGACGCTGCTCCAGTTCTTCAGCACGTGGAAAAGCATCGTGGGCGCGGGCGTGTGAGCTGGGCAAAATGACAAAGGACGGCGTAGACATAGAAGCGGAGTTCCCCATTCCCATTTCATAAGAACAGCGGCAGCCTTACCGGCAAGATGGGCATATTGTCAGCGGAGCCACATCCATCATCTTCACCGGCAGGATGGCTGTAAAGAAGTTCGACCAATTCTCCGCAGTATAGTTGGTGACGCCACAAGAAGCAGCTCAGTGGAGGAATCAGTATGCAAAGATGGACCCATGTCTTGGCTGCCGGATGCCTGGGCTTCGTAACCGTGATGTGCTCGGGCCAGGTGCGCGTGCTGGTAGATCAGGTCGGCTACGAGACGCACGCGCCGAAACACGCGCTGGTCATGGGCACGCAACAGGATCATCCCGAGAGGTTCACGCTGGTGGACTACGCGACCGGCAAGACCGTATTGCACGGAGACCTGAAGCCGTCGGGGCAGGTCTACGACTGGGGTGAACGGGTCTTCTGGACTGCTGATTTCTCCTCCTGGACAACGCCGGGGAAATACGAACTCCACACAGGCGCCACCGGCACGGACGCGCACTCGTGCATGTTCGAGATTGCGGACAATGTTCTTGAACGCAACACCCTCTCGAACGTCATCTACTACTTCAAAGGCCAGCGATCCAGCGGACTCTTCGACCAGGCCGACCGCCACCTCGCTGTTCCCGGAGAGCCGGGTAAATTCGTTGACGTACACGGCGGGTGGTACGACGCCACCGGCGACTACGGCATCCACCTGTCGCAACTGAATCTCACGCCGTTCAACACGCAGCAGGTCCCGCTGGTCGCCTGGACTGCGCTGGCCAGCTACAACACTCTCAAAGCCCGCAACGACGAGAACTTCGTCCAATACGAGCGCAGGCTGCTCGACGAGGGACTCTTCGGAGCCGACTTTCTGGTGCGCATCAAGCGGCCGGGCCAGTCGTTCTTCGAGAGCATATCCGCGCCCGGCAGGCTCAAGCTCGCCAAAGATCGCGCCATCGGCAATCCCAACTTCCACTTTAAGATCAAGAAGACCGCGACCGACACGAACCTCAACGGTCCTGCGGTCATCGAAAACGGCCCGCTGACCTACCAGGTCAGCTTCCGCTCCGGCGGAGGCATGGCCATCGCCGCGCTGGCGCTGGCCAGCACCATGCCTGCTGATGGCGACTTCACCCGCGCCGAGTACCTTCGCACCGCAGAGGATGCCTTCCGTTTTCTCAGCACGCACAACGCCGAGCTTCTGCCCGACGGCAAAGAGAGCATCATCGACGACTACGGCGCGCTGATGGCCGCCACCGAGCTGTACCGCGCCACGCACAAGCCGACCTACCTCGCGGCAGCAGACAAGCGTGCCGCCAGCCTGATGTCGCGGCTCGCCTCCGAGGGCAAGTATCACGACTACTGGAGGCAGGGCGACGGCCCTCGACCCTACTTCAACCCATCCGACGCAGGGTTGCCGGTCATCAGTCTGCTTGCGTACAGCACCATTGCATCGCCCGAGACACAGGTCCGCGTGCTCGATGCCGTGAAGCGTTCGCTCGGATTCGAGCTTGCCGTGACGGACGAGGTGAACAATCCCTTCGGCTATGCGCGGCAACTGGTCCGCATGGGCGATGGCAAAGTGCGCACCGCGTTCTTCTTCCCGCACGACACCGAAGCGGCTCCCTGGTGGCAGGGCGAGGATGCGCGCATCGCGTCGTTGGCGGCCGCAGCGCGGATGGCCGCTCCGCTCTTCGCATCGGACGCGCAGTTTCACGAGCAGCTTGAAGACTACGCCTGGCACCAGCTTCACTGGATTCTTGGCCGCAATCCGTTTGATACAAGCCTGTTGAACGGCAGCGGTCACGGCTTCGCTCCATATATGTTCTTCAATTTTTATGAGTACACCAGCGCTCCGGGCGCGGTCGTCAACGGCATCACGGCGTCTTTCACCAGTGAGGACGGAATCGCCTTCAACGAAGGCTATGCCACCACCGGCAAGGACGACGACTGGCGCTGGACCGAGCAGTGGCTGCCGCACGCGGCGTGGTACATGTACGCGGTCAGTCTGCCGCATTAATCGAAAGCGTTCGCGTGCTAACCTTGCTCCATTCAGCGGCGCTCCATCGCGGAACGCCGCTCGGCGGATTCCACGGTGCGAAACGCTCGGTGCAGAACGTGTCTTCCAGGCCTGTTGGTTTTGACGGCGACAGTCTTCGCCGCTTCACCACAAAGCACGACTGCGGCGTGCGGGTTCGATCACCGTAGCGGCCAGGCTGGGCATCAGTCCATCCTGATGCCCGTACTTGGTGGCGACTACGCTGACGCTGCTCTCGGTCGCTCGCTCGATGCGGCCTACCGGATGCTCATACTCCAACACGATATGCCGGCAGCGGGAAGGGCCCTCCACGCCGCGTTCGACATGGCAAGCGCGCGCGGCAATGCCTGCGGCGAGGGCCTGTCCGAATTTGCGCTGGGACTTGTTGCCCAGCAGAACGACGCGGCGAAGGCACAGGAATGGTTCAGGCACGCGGAGACAGCGTTTCTACAGGCCCACTCCGCCAGCGGTCTGGCCCACGCACACTACGACCTGGCCACCGTCCTGGTTCACGCGCGGCCGGAAGCCGAGAGCCAGCGGGCATTCACGGAAGTCGCAACTGAGTTTGAAAAAGCAGGAGAGCCGGTGGACGCGCTCTTCGCCAGGCTCGAAGCCGTTCTGCCCACGGCGCCGGACGCCACGGACGAGTTTGCGCGCATCATCGCCCAAGCCCAGACGCTGAAAGCAACTGAGGTCGAAGCGGCCGTCTGGCATCGCTGGGGCGACGCGGAGTTTTCGCTCGCGCGCTACGATCTGGCGACGCTGCACTATCAAAAGGCGGACGCGCTCTATGCCGCCTGCCGCTGCGACCCCACCCAGCGTGCCTATGTGCAGACCAGCATGGGACGGCTGGAGCGCGCGCAGGGCAGGCCGCAGATCTCCATCGAGCACTATCGGCTGGCCCTCCGGCTCCAGACGCTCGGACACGACCACGCCTACATGCCGCAGACGTTGAACGCCATCAGCGTTGCCTACGAGGCCATGCATCGCTATCCGATGGCCATCGTCTATGAACAGCGTGCGCTGGCCTATGCGCGAAAGATTCATTCGCAGCAATTCATCAACTTTCTGGAGCCGAGCCTCGGGTATCTCTACTTCCAGTCCGGCCAGCCGCTCCGGGGTCTTCCACTGCTGGAGCACGCCGTGGCCCGCGAGAAGACCGACTACAGACTGTGCATTCGCTACGACCAGCTTTCAGAGATATACCTGGCACTCGGCCGCCGTGCTGAAGCCGAAGACAGTGCGACGCGGTCGATTGCAACCTGCCAGAGCGCAAAAGACAATCGCGGCCTCTCCGAATCTCTCGAGACGCGGGCGCGCATCCGCCTTGCGCGCAATAACCTCGATGGAGCATTGGGCGATGCCCGACAGTCGCTCTCGCTGGTCGAGCAGATCAGCGCACATCTGGTTCCTGAAGACGCGCACAAACGCGGCTACAACGAACAGACGTCCAATCTCTATGAAACTTCGATTGCTGTGCTCACCCGGATGCACCACTACGCCGAGGCGCTCGAAGTCACCGAACAGTCGCGTGCACGAGCTTTTCTCGATCTGCTGAGCAGCCCTCATGCATCGATTACAGACGCCCGCATCTCCGCTTCAAAGGACAAAGTCTCTCTGCGTAAGACCGCGATGCTGCGCGGCGGCGAAGTCCCCGGCCCAGGCAATGAGACGCTGATTGCCAGCGTATCGCACACGGCGCCGATGAGCATCGACGAGATGACAGCGACAATCGCGCGTCTGCGCTCCAACATGCTTGCCTACTGGGTGTCAAAGGACACGCTCTATATCTGGATGGTTCGCGCGGGGCATCCGGTCTACGAAGCAACCCGGCAGATAAAAGGTGCGGAGATAGAAAGGCTCGTCCGCGCGGCGAATCCATTTGAGGCGTCATCCGCAGGCAGAGGGATCCGCACGCGCGGCGGAGAGACACTCGGAACATCTCCAGCCAGCCGCGCCGTGTGGAGGAGGCTCTATCGGCTGCTGATTGGACCAGTCGAAGCTCAACTGCCAACAGAGCCTGGAAGCCTGCTGACGATTGTTCCCTCCGGCCCGTTGTTCGATCTGCCGTTCGCTGCGCTCGTCGATGAGCATGGACACTATCTGGTCGAACATTACGCACTTCATACTGTTCCCGCCGTCGGCCTGCTGGCCTACACGGAGAAGAATGAAGCTGCGACCGAGAAACTCGCGCCGCACTATCTGTTTGTAGCCAATCCAAATCGCTTTCCCCGAATCGCTGCACGCTATCGACTGCCGCCCTTGCCAGGTACCGGAGCCGAGGTGAAGTCGATTGCCGAAACTATTCCGGCAGGCGAGGTGACGCTGCTTGAAGGCGGGCGCGCCGACATGGCTCATCTGCTCCAGGCGCTGCCTACGGCCACCGTGCTCCACTTCGCCACGCACGCCATCGTCAGCGACAGCGACCCATTCGGCTCCTTCCTCGCGCTCGACGCGCTCCCCGGCCAGGCAGCGGAGAGCGGCCTGCTGACCGCGCAGAGGATCTACGGCCTGCATCTGCACACAAGTATGGTCGTGCTGAGCGCCTGTCGCACTGGCCGCGGCCCCATCAGCGGAGACGGCGTGGCAGGGTTGAGCCGCGCCTTCCTTTACGCCGGTTCGGCCTCGGTGCTGACCACCATGTGGGACGTCGCCGACGCCCCGACGGCGCTGCTGATGCCGCTCTTCTATCAAGGAACCGAGCGCGGCGAAACGCGCGCAGCAGCACTCCGCGACGCGCAACTTGCCCTTATCCATCAGCTCCGCGCAGGCCGCGTCAAAGTCAACGTGGCCGGACAGGAGATTGCGCTGCCGGAGAGTCCCGTCTATTGGGCGGCCTTTTCTCTCTCCGGCCAGCCCTGACCAGTACCACCAAAGTAGAAACACTCCCCTGCCGAAACCGGCGGCGGATGCGCTACCCTAGAAGTCGCAACCGGTTGCGCACGGGGCGGACTTCGTATTGAGCAGCACCGCCAAACCTGTTGCCTGATTTTTCTTCTCTTCCTTCGGCCCAGACGATGATTTCGATAGACGAATTTAACGGTATCTACCGCCAATACGTCGATGCCGTGTTTCGCGTCACCCTGCGCGCTGTGGGCCGCAGGGAGATCGCCGAGGAGATCACCAACGAAGTGTTTCTCACCCTCTACCAGAACGGAGACAGCCTGACGACCGAGCAGTTGCCGGCCTGGCTCTTTACCGTGGCCAAACGCCGCGCCGCCGACTACTGGCGTCGATGGTACGTCGAGGAGCGATGGCAGTCGGAAGAGCGCCCGTCGCCCGAGACCGTTACGCCGGAGCTTTCGCTCGAAGACCTGCTCGCCAAATGCACCAGCCTGAAGCCGGTGCATCGCGCCTGCATTGTGCTGCGATTCGTACAGGGCATGTCGCGCGCCGAGATCGCCGCGCAGACCGGCCTCAACGAACTCCAGGTCAAAGGACACCTGCAATACGCGCTCAAGCTGCTGCGCGACGCTCTGACCACCCGGCGCCCCGCAAGCCCGCCCGCCGAGGAGATGGCCGCCGATGCATAATCCTGACCCAATGGTCGATCCCCTCAAGCCCACGGAAGAGCGGCTGCCGGAAGGCCTGCGGCCCATTCCGCCGTGTCCTCCCCTACGCCTACTGCTTGCACACCAGGAGGGCGTGCTCCCCGAAGAGGGTGCGAAGGTGATCGAAGCTCATCTTGCAGGCTGCCGCATTTGCCGCGGCCTGCTCAGCGACCTCAGCGAATTGGAGCCTCGCGGTTTGACGGAACGCGAGCGGGAGTCGATACGCCGCAAACTGCCCATACCGATGGCCTCCTCTGGAAAAAACTGGCGCTGGTACGCGGTATCGGGAGCCATAGCAGCCACGCTGCTGGTGTGCGCGATTCTCGCGCTGCACACCTGGCGCTCTGTACCAGGAGCCGCACCGCAGGTTGCAGAAACACCGACACAGCCCAGCGAGCAACTGACGCCGCAGAACGCACCCCAGGCCGCGCCCAGGCCGGCTCCGCCCGAAATCGAGGTGGCCAAACTGGATCCGCCGCTCAGCACCGCCCCCGGACTGGTGCTGCGCGGCGCCGGACCCATCGACCAACCAGATGCCAGCCAGCTTGCTCCAGCCTTTGACGCATACGAGAAGAACAACTATCCTCTCGCCGCCGAGCGGTTCGACCTGCTGGCCAAGCAGTTCCCGCGTGCCGAAGATCCGGTGCTCTATCTCGGGGTAACGCAACTGCTGATGCACGATGATCAAGCTGCGCTCGTGTCGCTGACCCGCGCCGAACAGCTCGCCACCGCCAGACAGCAGGATGTCGCCAAATGGTATCGCGCAGTTGCAGCAGTACGAACACACGACCCGGAGGCCGCCGAGCTGCTGCGCGGGCTGTGCCGCCGTGATAGCTCTGCCTACACGAAACAGGCCTGCGATCTTGAACAAGCACTGAAGCATCAACCCTGAAGCGTTCGCAGGTTTTACCGGGCCTTGATCCACGCCATGTTGAACCGCAGTACGGAAATGCTGTTCCCCTTACCGCCTGGATCAAGAACGCCTTCGTAGATGACGTAGATGGTCTTATCGGGAGCCACCGCAACGTCGCTGTATCCCGCGCTACCTTCGTGCAGCAAACGCGACACCGGCCAGGTTTTGCCCTCGTCCTCGCTCATCTTGAGAGTCAGATTCCGCCGAAGCCCGTGGCTCGATTTAGCGGAGCCAGGCAACGATTGGCTGTCAGGGTTGGTGAACAAAATGCGATGCCTGTCATAGCGCACGATGCCTGCCTCACAGATCGGATCGTAGAGATGCTGGTCGAAGCGCGGCTTCGTCCAGCGGCTGATGCCGTCGGGACTGATGGCAACGGCGCGCAGCCGCGCTTTGTCTCCTGTGCGAATGTTGGCCATCACACTGCCATTGTCCAACTGAACCAACTGCATCTCATTCGGGTTGACCATCGCTGGCGCGTCGGCAGCGATCAGCTCGCCGTGTTGCCACGTCTTGCCCTCGTCATCGCTATAGAGCGTGGTGATGGCCGAAGGCGCGTGTTTGCGCCTCCCGTTGACCGTCGTCGTCCCGGCAGCCATCCACACCGGCACAAGCAGCCGCCCACTGCGCAACTGGATGGCATGACCCGGCCCCAGCGCGACAACCGTCCAGTTGAACTGCGAGCGCATCCCTTCAAGCGCAGATGTAATGTCCACCGGCTTCGTAAAGCTGGCGCCGTCATCGGTGCTGCGCATGTAGAAGACGCGCGCGTAGTCGTGCTGATAGAGAAGATGCACCAGCCCACGCTCGCGGTCTCCAATGGCAACGGGGTTGTCTGTCACACCGTGGCTGTCGCCCGCGACGTGCTGTGAAGGCTCCCAGCTCTTGCCGCCATCGAGGCTGCGCCGCAGCAGAATGTCGCTGTCGGACCAGTCACCGTCTTTGATATACCGTCGTCCCACGCCATAGGCCAGCACGGTGCCGCGCGCCGTGACGACGATGCCGGGAATCCGGTAGGTCTCGTAGCCCCCGGCCCCGCCCCGCCACAGTAACGTGCTCTGCATCTGCGGTGTTCGCGCGGGCGAGACCTGGGGCATTCCGAAGGCGGCCGCCAACAACAGCGCCGCGCTGAAGCGAATGTTCATTGCTGTCCTTTAGAAATGAATCTTTCCGGAGAATTGCAGCACGCGGTTTGGATGTGCGCCTGTAATGCGTCCGAAGGTGGAGGAGAGGACCGACGTTGGCGAAGGGTTGTTGAAGTTGACATGGTTCAGAGCGTTGAAGGCATCCATACGAAGCTCGAAGTTCCAGTGGTCGCTCACTGCGAAGATCCTACCCATCGAAGCATCGAGGTCAAAGTAACCCGGTCCTTTGAACGCATTGCGTTGCAGGTTGCCGAACGTTCCGAGCGCATTTGCCGAAAACGCATTCGCGTTGAGATAGATGTGCTGTGGATCGGAGTGATGCCAACCCTGCCTGTACACCTTAGTGACATCGAGCAAGTTCGGGCGGTCGAGGTTGACGCCGGTCAGCGAGTTGTCCACGCCCGTCGTTACGTTGACCGAACCGCCCGACATCACACGGGCAAGCGGCGCAACCTTCCACCCTGAAAGCAGGAAGCTCATCATACGCCCGCCATGGTACGAACTCGTGGCGATGAACGACCCATTGAACACGTGACGGACGTCCTGGTTGCAGTTGCCCCGGTCTTCGCGCAGGTTGTCGGGATTCATATACGTTGGGCCGGTCAGCTCGATGTTGAAGTCCGACTCGCTGATGCAGTGCGACCAGGTGTAGTTGAACCTCACGGTGTAATTGTGGCTATAGCGATGCTGCAACGACGCAAGCAGGCCGTGGTAGCTGGCGTTGGCCCCATCGTTGGTCGTTGGCATAGAGCCGTAGTACGCTCCTTCGACCGGATTGGCCAGCGACAGCACGCGGCGGTTCTGCGTGTTCTTTGTCGTCGAGCAGGCCGACTTGCCGCATGTGCCGGGAACATATACAGCAGGGTTGGTCTCGCGGCCCGCCCACAGGTGCGTGGTCTTGTTTCCGATATAACTCAGCGAGAACATCCAGTTGCGCGCAAACTGGTGCTCGAAGTTCGCGTTCCACTGGCTGATGTACGTCGGCTTCAGGTGCGTGGGCAGTGTGACGTACAGCGCCGACGTGGGAAACGCGACGTCTTTGCTCGGAACATCGATTGGGAACGGGTTGCCTCCCGGATAGTTTGCCCACGGATTGTCAAACGGCCCTGGGTTCGTGTTGTCCACCTCATCGGTAAACGGAGGGTTCGACTGCACGCGCTCGTCGTAGTACTGCTCGATGTTGTCGTAGAGCAGGCCATATCCGATACGGAAGACATCCTGTGTACCTCGGGGTGTCAGCACCAAACCCAGTCGCGGCGAAAAGCCCAGCATGTTGTTATGCACGAAGCTCTTCAGCACGCCCGGGTCTCCGTAGTAGAAGCTGCCTGCCGGCGCGTTCACAAACACCGTACTGTGCTTGCCCGCGTCGAACGCGGCGCGGTCGAACATGCTGCCGCGCCCGAAGTAGTCCTGCGGAAAGATATGCGGTTCCCAGCGCAGACCGCCGGTGATCGTCACATTGCTCGACACGCGGAATGTGTCCTGCGCGTAAAGGCCGGGCAGCGTCTGCCGGTTTGCCGTTCCCTGCATCGCGCTTTGGTTGAACCCGCTCAGCTTGCCCAGCATGAAGTCGCTCATGTTGTCGCCGCTGAACGAGGCACTGAAGAGATAGTTGCCGTCGAGCAGGTAGTTGTTCTCCTGATTGAGCTGAATCCGCATGACGCTTCCGCCGAAGCTCAGCTGATGCCGCCCGCGCGACATCGTCAGGTCGTCGGAGAACTGGAACGTGTTGTCGTTGAACTTGCCGGTCGAGCACGATGAGCAACTGACGCTGAAGTTGCCGCTCACCGAAAGCCGCAGTGAATTTGACTCGCGCGAGTAGATATTGCTCCCGATCGAAGGCCCGCTGATGCCCTCGGCCGCAGGCAGCCGGTCGTCGCGCCTGCGCGTAAACCCGGCGTGGATGACGTTCAGCGTGTTGCCGTTGATGACCAGGGTGTGGCCGACCGTCAGCGTCTGCGCCCGCTCCTGATTGCCCGACTTCGTGCTGACCAGAATGTTGTGCGGAATATAGGTCGCGGGAATCCCGTAATCGTCGATGAAGTAGCGCGCGAAGATGGACTGGCGAGGGCTGATGGTCCAGTCCAAACGCCCAATGGTCTGCCACTCGTCGCTGTTATCGAGAATGCCGTACTTCACATTTCCGCACTGGTCCTGCGCCGTGGGCAAATACTGGAGCAGCTTCATGCTCGATGCGTTGTACTGCCCCGTCGGAATCTGGTTGTTCGGATACGGAGCACCTGTCACCGGGTTCTTGAGCTGCCGCGCCTTATGCGACGAGACGCACGTGGCCGACTCATACGTGGACCAGTCACCCGCAATCATCGCCGCCGTCGGCACCCTCGCCGTCGTCGAGACCGCCTGCTGCACGTTGTGCGTCCCCTGGTATCCGCCAAAAAAGAAGAGGCGGTCGTGCTTGATGGGCCCGCCCAGCGTGCCACCGTACTGGTTACGATGCAGCGTGTCCTTCACCGAAAAGTACCCGAGCGCGTTGAAGATGTTGTTGCGCAGATACTCAAACGCCGTGCCATGAAAGCGGTTCGTGCCCGAAAGCGTGACCGCGTTCACCGCGCCGCCCGGGTGCGTGCCGTACTGAGCAGGCAGCGCGCTGGTCGAGACGCTGAACTCACGCAGTGCGTCGGGAAACGGAAACGGCAGGTTCACGTTCGAGAAAGGATCGTTGTTGTCGCTGCCGTCGAGCATGTAGTTCAACCCATTGCCCTGCCCGCCCGCAAGCGAGATCGACTGCGAGCTGAAGAACTGTTTGCTGCCCGTCAGGTCGCCGCCGGTTGTATTCACCGCCGCTCCTGCGATCAGCACAAGCTGTGTCGCCAGACGGCCGTCCAGCGGAAGATCGTTGATCTCCTGATTGCCGATGACCGACGAGATCGCCACGTCCTGCGTCTGAACCATCGCCGCGTCCGACCGCACCGTCACCGTGTCCGTCGAAGACCCCAGGCTCAGCACGGCATTGACGATTGCGGAATTGCCAACCTGCAGCACGATGCCGGTCTGACTGTAGTTCTTGAAGCCCGTGGCCCTTACGTCCAGCCGATACGGGCCTACAGGCAGACCCGGCAGGCTGAACTGGCCCGCGTTGTTGGTCGTCGTGGTGCGCACAGCACTGGTGTCGGTGTTCGTCACGGTGACAGTTGCCTGCGGAATCACCGCGCCTGTCGGGTCGGCCACGGTGCCGTCCAGTTCAGCGGCCGCGATGGCCTGCGCGTTGAGGCGCGGCGCAAGCGCGGCCGGCAACACAAGGCTGCTTATGCAAAGAAGTACTGCTGCAATCGGTCTCTTCATCTCTTCCTCGGTCCATGCGCTGCCGCATCTCAGCCTCAGATCCGGCGTGCGGCAACGTGCAATGTTAATGTGTTATGGATAATTGATAATCTTTAATACGATTGTCAACCATTATTTTCTCTGAAGAGAAATTTTCCGCCGGGCTGGCTACGCAACCTCAGGTATTCGCATCCGCACAGTACCGATTAGCAGGCCGCCTATCAACAACAACGCACCGCAGGCAAAGAATGTGTGCCCCAGTCCCAGCGTGTTCTTGAGCGCGCCCGCCGCAGCGGCAATTACGCCGCCCGAAAACGTACCGCCGAAGTTCAGGATTCCAAATGCCGTGGCACGCATCTCCGGAGCGATGCCCTCGCACAGCAGCGGCATCGTATTGCCGTCATAGATCCCCTTGCCGATGCCGAACAGCGTCATCCCCAGATAGAGCGTCACTGTGCTGCCGGTCAGGCCGCTTGCCATCAGAAACGGCGCGGCCAGCAGCAGGCCCGCACACTGGGTAAAGGCCCGCCCGCGCGAGCTGCGGCGCGCCCAGGCATCGGCCAGCACGCCGCCAATCAGTAGCCCTGCAAAGCCTCCCGCCTTCATGTAAAACGTCGCGGTAAAGCCCGCCTTCGCCAACGAGAAGTGGAAGTTCTCGTATAAGTACAGCGGCATCCATGTATAGATAGCCCAGTCGCAGATCGACGCGATGGCAAAGACGGCAAAGATCTTCTTGTATCCCGGTGCACGCACAATGGCGCGGAATGCGGGCCCGAAGCGAACATCGCTGCGCGTCTTCGCAGTCTCAGTTTCAACAGACTGACGCGGCGGCTCGCGCAGAACCCCGAGCAGCACTGCTCCATACGCACAGCCGATCAGCCCAAATACGAGAAAGACAGGACGCCATCCGTAGTGCATCCCCGCCCAGCCGCCGAGAAATCCCCCCAGGACCGTACCGATATAGGTGCCCGTATAGTGCAGGCTGATGGCGCGCGAGCGTGTCCGCTCCGTGTGGAACGCGGCAATCAGCGCAAGCCCGGCTGGCAGATAGCACGCCTCGCTGACGCCCATCAGAGAGCGCAGCACAATCAGCTCCCGAAAGCTGTGCGCCATCCCCGTCAGCAACGTGATGGCAGACCAGACAAAGAGGCTAAGACAGATGATCCACTTTTTGCCGAAACGGTCCGCCACATGGCCCGCCCAGGGACTGCACAAGGCGTAGATCCACAGGAACGACGTGCCTAGCAGCCCCATCTGGAACGAGGAGACGCCGAGCTCTTTTTGCAGCAGAGGAAACAGTGAGAAGATGACCTGGCGGTCGAAGTAGTTCAACATCCAGACCACCAGCAGAAGCGCCACAACGACCCAGGCGTAACGCTTACCGGCAGAGGTCATCCACAATCTCCTGTTCGCTATTGCAGTATCGTTCGGGGAACTGTGATACATTATCAATTATCATTTTAAGTAACGTCAAGGATGCTCTCAGTTATGTCGGCCTCAACGTTTGGCGGTATCTATCCTGCTCTGCTCACTCCACTGGATTCTACGCACCAGCTCCGTCCCGAGACGGCGCGGCAACTGATGCTCCACCTGCTCTCCACCGGAGCGCATGGGGTTTACATCGCCGGCTCTACCGGCGAAGGAATGCGCCTGACGCTTGAGACGCGCAAGGCGCTGGTCGAGGCGCTGGCCCCGGCGCTGCCTGAAGACAGGCACCTGATCGTGCATGTGGGCGCGCCCGATGTGCAGGACGCAATCCGGCTGGCGAACCACGCCGCCGAACATGGAGCCCACGCCATCAGCAGCCTCCCTCCTGTTGCCGACGCCGACGGCGTCCGCGCTTACTACGAGACGCTCGCAAAGAACTCCGTGCTGCCGCTCATCCTCTACTACTTTCCTAAAGCCTCGCCCACCGCGTTCACCGATCCGCAGTCGCTCATCGACATCTGCGACCTGCCCAACGTGCTCGGCGTGAAGTTCACCGACTTCAATCTCTACCTGATGCAGCGGCTGGTCCGGCGCGGCAAGCTGGTCTTCAACGGATACGACGAAGTGCTGGCGGCCGGCCTGCTGATGGGCGCGCAAGGAGGGATCGGTTCAACCTACAACGCAATGCCGGAGGTCTATCTGAAGATCTACCGAGCAGCCGAGCGTGGCGACTGGGAGGAGGCACGCCGCTGGCAATCGCGAGCCAACGATGTGCTGGCCGTTCTGCTGCGCTATCCGTTCTTTCCCGCGCTCAGGACGATGGTCGAGCGCAGGGGGTTCGACTGCGGTCCGATGATGAGTGGTGAAGACTTTAGTTCGCAGGCACAAAAGCAGCAACTGATCGCTGAGCTGAACAAGACGCTGACGGAAGAGGTCGCCGAGCTGATCGGCTGGCACAGCGCGCCCGCGGTCCGGTAGCTTCGCCGCGCGGAGAAAATTGCGGGGTTGATTTCCGTTTCGATAGGATATGTCCGTGGCCACCCAGGAACTTGTTCCGGTTCGTTCTCTCAGCAAATCGCGCGAGGTCTTTGAGCGCCTGCGCAATGCTATCTGGTCGGGCGACCTTGCTCCCGGAACGCCGCTCCGCGAGGCGCATCTCGCCAAACAGTTGAACGTCAGCCAGGTCCCGGTGCGCGAGGCGCTCTTGCAACTCGAGCATCTGGGGCTGGTGCTGCGCGTGCCTGACCGCGGCACCACTGTCACCAAGCTGACGCGGTCGGAGATCGTGCAGATGATGGAGGTGCGTCGTCATCTGGAGCTGATGGCCTTCGACCTGGCCGCGCCGCGCGTGACCAAGGAGATTGAGGCCGAGCTGCGCGGCCATGTGCGTCGCATGGAAGACCTGGCCGCGAAGAACGATCACTTCGGCGTCGCTGAGGAAGACTTCAACTTTCACCGGACCGTGTGGAAGACCTCGGGCAACGAGGTGCTTGCAAAGACGCTCGAACACCTCTGCATCGCGGTCTATGCCTTCGTGAGCCTGAAGCGTCATGCGGCGGGCGAGACGATGAAGTCGGCAGCGCGCAAGCACAAGCGGCTGCTCGACGCGCTGCTCTCGCGCAAGAAGGAGCGCATCGAGGCCGAGGTGCTTGAGCACCTGACTCCAGAGGTCGTCATTCCTTCCTCGATCGCTGGCGAGTAGCCTGCGCGTCAGGTCAGGGTTTGGCTGGGGTCTCGGTGTGGGCCTGGACCAGCCATTTTCCGGAGCGGCGGACCCAGGTGGTGGTGTCGTTGTTGTCGAAGTGGTGGGGGTCGGGCTTCGCCTCGGTGCCGCACTCGAAGGTGCTGACCTCGTGATAGGCGGTCATGGCAGCGTCCGGGCCGAGGATGCGGACTTGCAGGTCGCGCAGCTCGTACTCGGTCAGCTTGCAGTTCTGGAGCGTGACGAGGAGTGTGTCGAGGGCGGCGATGTGGCTGTCCACCTCGACGAAGTCCTGGGTGAAGAGCTTGCGCACGGTGGCGAAATTCTCCTCGGCCATCGTCTTCCAGAGATGCTGCTCCTGGTGGACGATCTCAATCGGCTCGGGTGCGGTCTGCGCCTGGGCGAAGGCTGTGAGGACGAGCATCAAGGCAAGGGTGCGCATGGAATGGATTGTAGAGCCTCGGTGCTTCTGGAGTACCCCCTCCCCCACTTAAGTCATAAAGTCCTTTGAACAAAGGACTTAAGTCCGGACTACCTGCGCAATTTCAATACCAAAGTGAAGAAGCCCGGCGAGATGCCGGGCTTCTTGTTCCCCTGATTTAAGACTATCAGGTGTGTCAAGGGGTGTGGAAATTATCGCGCGAGGTGCGAGGGCTTTGGCATAACGAGCCGGTCCGGAATGGAGAAGGTTTAGGCGTATCAGCGCCCTCGCGGCCCAGCTCGGGAACGGTTGCGGCGCGACTAAAGAGGCGCGGGAAAGGTCCGTCAGGCAGCTTTTGCAGAAAGGCCCGGGGCTAAAGCCCTGCGCTCCCACCGAAAGGCACAGGGCGTGCATTTTTCCGCAGCCTGTGAAGTCGCGCCCTTTCAAAGCGAACACTTAATCAGAGCTTCATGATGTCAACTGCTTCGGCGTTAGGATTTGGTATGGCTGCTTATTTTTCCGCCGATGCGCTGAAGTTTCTGCGCGGCTTGAAGCGCAACAACGACCGGGAGTGGTTTCAGGCGCGCAAGCCGAACTACGAGCGTGAGCTGAAAGCGCCAATGCTGGCACTGGTCGGCGAGATCAATGAGGCAATGCTGAAGTTCGCGCCCGAGAACGTGCAGCCTCCGCAGAAGGCGATGATGCGCATCTACCGCGACATCCGCTTCAGCAAGGACAAGCGTCCCTACAAGACCAACGTGGCCGCGTGGTGGGCTCGCGCGGGTCTGGAGAAGACTTCCGGCGGCGGCTACTACTTCCACATCAGTCCCGACGAGGTCGTCATCGCCGCCGGCGTCTATATGCCCGAGCGCGAGCAGTTGCTCGCCATTCGCCGCCACCTGGTCCAGCATCACGCGGAGATGCGGAAGATACTCGCCGGGAAAAAACTGCGCTCGCTCATGCAGGAGTTCGACGGCCTCAAGCTCACGCGCCCACCTAAAGGATTCGCTCCCGATGACCCTGCGATGGACCTGCTGCTCTGCCGACAGTGGGGCGTCGCCGCGCATCTTCCAGCAGAGACCGCGCTCAAGCCTACGCTCATCAAGGAGATCGTCGAGCGATTCAAGGCGGCCGCGCCGATGGTCGCGCTGCTCAACACGCCGCTCGCGCCCAGGCCGAAGCGTCCGCTGTTTTAAGACGCGCGGCCTACAATGGAAACCATGCCTGTCTATGTCTACGTCATCCTCGCCGTGGGATGGCTGCTCTGGTTTACCCCGTTCTTTCGCAAGTGGAACATGAGCGAAACCCGAACGCGCGACCGCCGCTCGCGCTGGGGGCTGCTGCTACAGGTAGTGGCCTATGTGCTGCTGTGGCTGGGACGCTTCTGGTTGAACCATCCTGCGCTGTGGCGTGTTGTGCTTGCGGCGGTGCTGATGGCGGTGGCGGCGCTGCTCTCGTGGACGGCCACCAAGGCCCTCGGCAAACAACTGCGCTTCGTCGCGGCGGTCGGCGACGACCACGAGCTGATCCGCACCGGCCCCTACGCGGTCATTCGCCACCCCATCTATGCGTCGATGCTCGCTGTCTTTCTCGGCACCGGAGTCGTTTTGACACCCACCGTACTCCTGCTTCCGGCAACAGTGCTCTTTTTGATTGGCACAGAAATTCGCGTGCGCACCGAAGACCATCTCCTCGCCTCGCACTTCGGCGTTCAGTTCGACGCCTACCGGCAAAGCGTGCCCGCCTACATCCCGCTCATCCGCTAAGCGGCCAGCCCTTCAGCGAATCGCAGCCATCGCCGCGCGGAAGAGCGTCTCGAAGTCATCGGCGGCGTCGGGGCTGCGCGCAATGGCGGTTTCGATGGCCTTCTGCGCCACGGGTCGCGGATAGCCGAGGTTGACCAGCGCCGAAAGCGCATCGTCACCTGCGGGGCTGTGGTGCGCGCCAGCCATTGCTGGAGCAGCCGCACCGAAGTCGTCCAGCTTGTCCTTCAGTTCCAGCACAACGCGCTCGGCGGTCTTTTTGCCGATGCCCGGAATGCGGGTCAGCGTCGCGTGATCGCCCGAGCGGATGGCGGCAACCAGCCGGTCCGCACTGATGCCGCTCAGCACCGTGATGGCCAGCTTCGGGCCGATGCCGGAGATCGTCAGCAGCTTCTCAAACAGCCGCTTCTCCTGCGCTTCTGCAAAGCCGAACAGAGCAAGCTGGTCTTCGCGGACGTGCGTATGGATATGCAGCGAGGCTTCGGCGCCTTCGGCGGGCAGCGCCGAAAACGTGGCCACGCTGATGGTGACGTCGTAGCCGACGCCTCCGCACTCGACGATGGCCTGATTGGGTGTCTTTGAGAAGAGGCGTCCGCGCAGGTGGGCAATCATGCTCTTCGGATTGTAGCGTGCAGCAACTCAGACCGCAGGCAACGCCGAAGGGATCAAATGCAGGGCCTGAGCGCCGTCCCGAACGGCATCCGCAACCAGCCGACGGTCAAACGTCGCCAACTGGCCGTTGTGGGCAACAGCGAGCGCGAGCAGATAGCTGTCGGTGATCTGCCCGGCGGCCAGAAGCCGCGCTGTGTCGAGCCTCTGTTCGTCCAGCAGGCTGATGTCGTCCGGCCAGAAGACGTGCCCGGAATGTCGGCGAAACTCCTGAAGTGTCTGCGTAACGATTGCGAGAGAACCTTGCGGGTTTGGATAATGCGGATGGCCCAGAACGCGCATGACGCTGTTTTCCGTCATGGGACAGGTGGCCCAACCGTGACGCCCTGTGGCGTCGAACCACTGGTGCGCTCGCTCGTGCTCGATGTGTGCCGGATCCATCAGCGCGATCAGGACGTTTACGTCGAGAAGGTACGTCATTCGGGCAGCTCGTCGCGCAGTCGATTGACCAACTCCAATGTCACCGGAGCCGCGTCCGGCCCGACATCGAGCAGCGGCACGCCGTTCCTGTAATGGCGCGATGACTGAGCCGGCCGGAGCGCCCGTCGCGCAAGCGCCGAGATGACCTCGCCGGTGCTCTTGTGCTGGAGATCGGCAAGTGCCCGGGCCGCAGCGAGCACGTCGTCATCGATGCTTAGGGTGGTGCGCATGGCTCAGCATATCACATCTGATGCGTGATGCACATCCCTCTTCATGTGGTCCAAAACCATTCATTCCATACATCTTTGGTAGTACTGTGTGCAAATTTTTGCAACTTCGCGCTTAAAGTCTGCTACTGTGAAGTCCGATTCCTCCACTCCAGGGTTGCTTCCATGCCTGGTCTGGAAGGGTGGTTTTCGTTGAAAGAGAGGGTGTCCGATGAGCTTTCTCCTGTCCGTCTTTCAAGCAATCTGTCACATTCTGCTGGCGACGCTGGTGGCGCTGCACCCTGCGTCGGCGGCAAAGCAGGGTGACGCCGTCACAGCGAGCGCGGAGACCGGGGGCCGGGTGGTGCTGGCTTCCATGCGCGCGCCCGACACCGGCTACTGGCACACCAACGAGGCCCGGATACTCGACTCGTGGAACCGCCCCGTGCGCATTCAGGGCATCAACTGGTACGGCTTCGAGACCGAGCGCGGTATCGTGGGCGGGCTGACTGTACAGGATTACCGCACGGTGCTTGAGACCATCAAGCGCGATGGCTACAACACGATCCGGCTGCCGTTCTCGAACCAGATGGTCGAGAGTCCGATTGTGCCCAAGGACATCGCTTTCACGAATGCCGACGGCACCATCAACGAAGACCTGCGCGGGCTCAACTCGCTCCAGGTGATGGATAAAGTGGTGGACTACGCCGGAGCGATTGGTCTGAAGGTCATTCTCGACGACCATCGCTCCGAGGCGGGCGACAGCGCCGAGCAGAGCGGGCTGTGGTACACGCCTGCCTATCCCGAGTCGGCGTGGATTGCGGACTGGCAGATGCTGGCCCAGCGATACAAAGGCAACTCGACCGTCGTGGGGATGGACCTGCGCAACGAGCCTCACGGTGCGGACGCGGGCGGGGCCTGCTGGGACTGCGGCGGCGAGCGCGACTGGCACCTTGCCGCCGAGCGCGCGGGCAACGCCATCCTGAAGGTGAACCCGAAGCTGATCATCTTTGTCGAAGGCACGGACACGTACAACGGCGACGCGACCTGGTGGGGCGGCAACCTCGAAGGCGTCCGTACCTCGCCGGTCGAGTTGAGCGTCCCCGGCCAGTTGGTCTATTCGCCGCATCTCTACGGACCGAAGACGTACCGGCAGCCGTGGTTCAACGCACAGACGACACCCGCGAGCCTCGCGTCTGTCTGGCACAAGCACTGGGCCTACATCAGCGAGTTCGGCATCGCTCCGGTGTGGCTGGGCGAGTTCGGCACCACCAATCAGCCGGGCGATCTGGAAGGCAGCGATCCGGGCACCGAAGGTCAGTGGTTCGGCAGCCTCGTCGTCTATCTGGGTCGCAACCCGGACATCGGCTGGGCGTTCTGGGCGCTTAACGGCGAAGACGAGAACGGCCTGCTCGACGCGAGCTACCAGTTCCCCGTCAACGGGCGCAAGCAGCAGATGATGTCGAGCATCATGTCCGGCGCGTCGGTAGCAGCCCAGGAGGTCGCCGGCGTCGAGCCGCTCCGCTGATGGCCTGTAACTCTTTCGCTTGTCATTCTGAGCGACGCGAAGAATCCCCGCATTTTGCTCGCGGCTGCACAGAATCCTACCCTTACGGAACAGCTCGACTCATGAGGAAACTGCTCTAGGCAGGATTGCTCAAGATGCTGAATCTCTTAATCATCTGTCAACCGACGAATGCGCTTCATGCCTATTGGTGTTGTCTGGTCTGTCTTCGTCAATAGAGTCCAGAAGGACCCGGGTGCAGTTGCGGCCCGCTCGTTTGGCGTTGTAGAGAGCCATATCGGCGCGGGCAAGTAAGGAGACGGCGGTTTCGCAGGGAGAGGCAAAGGTGAGGCCGATGCTCAAGGTGATAGGGATGGCGCATTTGGGGACGGTAAGATTACTCACGGCGTGTTCCATTCGTTTGGCGACTCGCAGGGCATCGTCACAAGAGGTTTGAGGGAGGACGAGGAGGAACTCGTCGCCTCCATAGCGTCCGAAAAAATCGTAGGAGCGAAGGCGGGAGGTGATGACTTCGACAACCCGCCTGAGGGCCGCATCGCCTGCCGCATGGCCCGCGGTGTCGTTGATCTGCTTGAAATGATCGACGTCGATGAGCGCGATGGCGAGTTGGTAGCCGTTGCGTTCGGCGCGGACAAGCTCGAGGGCAAGGCGTTGGTCGATGCCGCGGCGATTGAGTGCGCCGGTTACGTGGTCGTACAGCGACTGGGCTTCGACAATCGCCACGAGTTCGCTGCTGAGCATCAACATGAAGAAGATGCCCATGACGCAGATGAAGAGAAGGTTGACGACGAGCGCTGGGGTCTGGAAGTGGCTGACCAGATCGTAGGGAGGGCCGTGAAGCAAGGTGGCAATGGAGCGGCCCGCCCCGAACAGAGTGTAAGCGGCCATCAGGACCGCGAAGAGGTTCAGGATGGACCGTTGTCCAGCCTGGCGGAAGAGTTCGACGACGATAAAGCTCTGGATGAAGAAAAGCACCAGGGAGATGATGACAATGCGGGAAACAATCCGATCGTCCGCAGTACTGAAGTACGTCAGCAGGACGACAGCGACAGCAACCGAAGTCCAGGGAACTCGGGTCGTCCGCGGACTGCGAAAGAAGAGCAGAATCCCGCGATAAAACAGAACAAACGCCGAGAGGAGGAGGAAGTGCACGACAACGATAGAGACGAGGTTTGGGACCCTGCCTCGCACAAGAATCAGGGCGAATCCAAGAAGGCCGGAGAAGAAGCCGAGAGCGAACGATCCTGTGCCGGGCAGATGACGATACATCCGCCTCATGCCAAGGAATGCAATGGTGTATACGCCCGTCAACAGAGTCTGGCACGTGAAGAGCGTTCTATTGTCTATCCACATAGTGTTATAGGAAGTATAGGTGCCGGATACAGAAGTCGAAGGGATTAACTTGTTGGGCAATGCGCGCCTGAAAATCCGCGTTACATGACCCGAGTGTGAGCCAATTAATCCGAGATACTGGTGGAACTTCGTAGTCGAAGAAGCTAAGCTGGCTAATTTTCATTGGCATGATCTGCGTCACACCTTTGCCAGCCGATGCATAATAGCCGGCATGGGACCTGAGAACACTTCAACAACTATTGGGTCGCAAGACCCTTCAGATGGTTGTCCGGTACACTCACCTTAGCCAGTCTCGCGAGTTGGCGGCAGTAGAACGGCTATGCGAGACTAAAGAAGCAACCGGCACCGTGCCGCTGAAGCCAACGAGCAAATGATCAATTAGTCATTCGCTTTCTGTTGCATACCCTTACAGAAGGGCCTGTAGCTCAACGGTTAGAGCAGGGGACTCATAATCCCTTGGTTGGGGGTTCAAATCCCTCCGGGCCCACCAATGCTGGACGAGCGCTTTGCGTCATGGGGGTTCAAATCCCTCCGGGCCCACCAATGCTGGACGAGCGCTTTGCGTCATGGGGGTTCAAATCCCTCCGGGCCCACCAATGCTGGACGAGCGCTTTGCGTCATGGGGGTTCAAATCCCTCCGG